>OFTY01000097.1_pt1 | contig 96212 bp, 82 predicted proteins | sample 1775061 | NCBI WGS metagenome assembly OFTY01 (sample SAMN08195773, study PRJEB24354) | sludge metagenome | isolation source: sludge from phenol fed wastewater aerobic bioreactor B | place: India: Nagpur | collected 2016-09-16 | reverse complement strand
ATATTCCTTCGCCTTTTCTCCTCGCCCTGAGCAAAATCGCTTCAAACCTCGAACGCGGAATCAATGGGTCCTGACCCTAGATCCGGTTCGCGCGCGCGATCGCGCCGAAATGATGCGCGCTGGGTCGCGGGGCGCGGACGAAAGTGTCGCGATCGACCGCGGCCAGCCCGAAGGGTACCGCATAGCCCGACGTCCATTCGAAATTGTCGAGCAGCGACCAGTAGATATAGCTGTGGACGGCAATGCCTTCGTCAAGGCAGGCGCGGACCCCGTCGAGCGCCGCGTCGATGAAGGCGATGCGGCGCGCATCGTCGGCGACGGCGACCCCGCTTTCGGTGACATAGATGGGCTTGCCGATCGTCCGGTGCGCCCAGCGGATCGTATTCGCCAAGGCCTGCGGATAAAATTCATAACCCGACAGCGTCTTTTCGGCGTCCTTAGGGGGCGGCACCATGCCCTTTTCGTCGAAGACGAGCCGCGTGTAGCATTGCACCCCGAAGAAGTCGGCGTGGTCGCGGGCGACATCGATCCAATCGCCGTAGAGCCGCCGTTCATAATCGGCGACGAGTGACGGCGCGCCCGCCGACTGGATATCCTGCGTCGTGAGCGTGATGCCGACCGGCAGTTCGGGCCGCGCTGCCTTGATCGCGGCATAGGCCCGACGATGCGCCTCCTGCATCAGCGGGGTCGTAACCGCAGGATCGGCGAAGGCGAGGCGCGAGAATTGGGGCGATCCGGTTGCGGCGACCGCCGCGGCCTGCGCCGCCCGTTGCAGCTCCGCACCGGCTTCCGACTGGGGGAACAGCGATACGAGCAGGCCGATATTGGCTTCGTTGAAGGTGGTGACGAGATGCATCAGCCCGCCGAGCCGCTCGGCGACCCTGGCGCAATAGCGCGCGAAGAGCTGCGGCGCGTCGGCGACCTCGAACCCGCCACGCTTCGCGAACCACAGCGGCACGGTGAAGTGGCTCAGCGTCACGACGGGGGCCAGCCCCCGCGCGCGGCAGGCAGTCAGCACCCGGGCATAATGGTCGAGTTCGGCGTTCGAGAAATGCCCCTCGCTCGGCTCGATCCGCGCCCATTCGATACCGAGCCGATAGCAGTTCAGCCCCAATTGCTGCGCGAGCGCGAAATCCTGATCGTAGCGGTGATAGCTGTCGCACGCGTCACCCGACCGCTCCTTGAACAGCGTCGGTTCGATATTTTCGGCAAGCCAGGCGTCGCTGTTGGTGTTATTCCCTTCGCTCTGGTGCGCCGAGATGGCGGCGCCCCACAAAAAGCCCTTAGGCGCGGGCTTGCGCCGCGCCGGCGCCGGGGCGTTGCCGAGCAGCACCGGCGCGGCGGCGGCGCCGACCGCCCCCTGGATCAGCGCGCGGCGCGCAATGGCATCGCCGCCGCTCATGCCTCGATGTCGCGCTTGTAGGTTTCGGGCAGGAACAGGATGCCGACGACCGCGGTCACCGCCGCAATGATGACCGCATACCACAGTCCCTGATAGATATTGCCCGTCGCCGCGACCATCGCGAAGCCGATCGTCGGCATGAAGCCGCCGATCCAGCCGTTGCCGATATGATAGGGCAGCGACAGCGAACTGTAACGGATGCGCGCCGGGAAGAGCTCGACGAGCAGCGCGGCGAGCGGGCCATAGACCATCGTCGCGAGCAGCCCGAAGACGCAGAGGATCAGAATCACCTTGACCTTGTTGACCTGCGCCGGATCGGCTTTGTCGGGATAGCCCGCCGCATCGAGCGCCGCTTTCGCCTCGCGCCCGAAGGCGGCGACCACCGCCGCCCGAGCATCCTTGTCGAGCCCCACCGGGTCGGCGACGGCGATCACGCGGTCGCCGACGCGCACCGACGCGGCGCTTCCCGCCGGCGCATCGCGGTTGGCATAGTTGATGCCGTTCTTTGCCAGATAGGATTTGGCGATGTCGCAACTCGATTGGTCAAAGCTGTTCTTGCCGATCGGGTCGAACTGGAACGAGCATTCGCCGGCATCGGCAATGACCGTGACCGGCGCGCGTTCGACCGCCGCGGCCATCGTGGGATTCGCGGCGACGACGAGCGCCTTGTAGAGCGGAAAATAGACGAACACCGCGATCACGCATGCGGTCATCATGATCGGTTTGCGGCCGATACGGTCACTGAGCCAGCCGAAGAAGACGAAGCTTGGAATGATGATGAGGAGCGCCGTCGCGACGAGGAAATTGGCGGTCGCGCCGTCCACCCGCGCGATACGTTCGAGGTAGAAGAGCGGATAGAGGTGCGCGGCAAAGCCGATCACCGCCTGCCCCGCCACCGCCCCGAACAGCGCAATGAGCACGATCTTCAAATTGCGCCATTCGCCAAAGGCCTCTTTCAGCGGCGCCTTCGACGTCGCGCCGGCCGCCTTCATCCGTTGGAACACCGGGCTTTCCTCAAGCTGCAGGCGTATCCACAGCGCGACCGACAGCAGCACGATCGAAAAGATGAAGGGAAGCCGCCAGCCCCAGGCGTTGAAGGTATCGGCATCCATGAACAATCGCAGCGACACGACAAAGGTCGACGCCAGGATCAGCCCGATCATCGCCGTCGTCTGGATGAAGCTGGTGTAGAGGCCGCGTTTTCCGGGCGGGGCATGTTCGGCGATATAGACGGCGGCGCCGCCATATTCGCCGCCGATCGCCAGTCCCTGCAACAGACGCAGCAGCATCAGGATGATCGGTGCCGCTACCCCGATCGTGTCGTAGCCGGGCAGAAAGCCGACCGCGAAGGTCGACAGTCCCATGATCGCCATGGTGACGAGGAAGGTATTCTTGCGGCCGACGATGTCGCCGACGCGGCCGAAGACGAGCGCGCCGAACGGCCGCACCGCAAACCCCGCGGCAAACGCCATCAGCGCAAGGATGAAGCCCGTCGTTTCGTTCACCCCCGAAAAGAAGTGATGCGAAAGCGCCGTGGCGAGCAGGCCATAGAGATAGAAGTCATACCATTCGAACACTGTCCCCAGCGACGAAGCGGCGATCACCAGCTTCTCATTCTGGCCCTTGCCCGCTTCGGGCGCGGCCTGGCTGTCGGTCGTCATATCCTTCTCCCTTCATCCCGGCAGCGACGGCGGGCTCTTGACCGGCCCGTCCGCCACGCCCCGGGGATTGTCAGCGTTGCACCGCCATCGTCGGCGCCGTGAAACCCGCATTCGCCAGTTCGCGCTCGGCCTGCGTGAAGCCATAGGCCGGCACGACCTCGCCGCGGCGATCGGTGATGCGGTCCCATTCCGAAACCACGCGCGCGGCCGCATCCTCGCCGCGGCCCACGAACAGCCCGTCGGTCAGCGTGACATGCGCGCTCGCGAAATGCCCGGCCCCCGCACAGAGGATGGCGCGCGTCGGCGCGGTATCGCCGACCAGCGCGAGCAGCCCGGGGCTCACCGCCTCGGGCGCCAGCCGCGCCAGCGCTTCGGGCGCGAGCACGCCGTCGGTCATCGCCGTCGCCGCGGTCGGCGCCAGACAATTGACCCGGATATTGTGCCGCTCGCCTTCGAGCGCGAGCGTCTGCATCAGGCCGACGAGTGCCATCTTCGCAGCGCCATAATTGGCCTGGCCGAAATTGCCGTAGAGCCCCGACGAAGAGGTCGTCATCACGATGCGTCCGAAGCGCCGCGCGCGCATCTGGTCCCACACCGCCTTCGAACAGATGGCGGCGCCCATCAGGTGGACGTCGACGACCAGACGGAAATCGTCGATGTCCATCTTCGCAAAGCTCTTGTCGCGCAGGATGCCGGCATTGTTGATCAATATGTCGATCCCGCCCCATGCCGCGGTCACATCATCGACCATCGCGGCGACCTCAGCGGTGTCGGTGACCGAAGCGGGCGCCGCAATCGCCTGCCCGCCCGATGCGACGATTTCGGCCGTCACGGCTTCGGCGGCGGCGGCGTCGCGATCGTTGACGACGACGCGCGCGCCGTGCCGCGCCAGCATCAGCGCGTGGGCGCGGCCCAGCCCGCCGCCCGCTCCGGTCACGATCGCCACCCGGTCCTGCAAGTCCCTCTTCATCGCCGCCCTCTCGCTTTCAAATCATAACTCACTTGTGAGTGAATTTAGTTATACGTACCGTGAATCCCCATCGAACTGCGGCGTATCGGCCTGTCAGCCCCTATCCTGCTTTCGCTGCTCGCAAATTTCGCGGAAACCTGCCGCCATGAAGCGCGCCATCCGGTGCTTTACCGCTTCATAATCGTCCGACAGGCACAGGCCGTGCGACAATTTATCGATACGCCCGGTCCGCGCGAGCGTGAGCATCAGCGCGCCGGTGACGAAGTGATAGCCCCAGAAAATATCTTCCTCGGCCGCGTCGGGCAGCGCCTTTTTCAATATGTCGATCAGCCGCAAAACCACGGGATCGAAATATTTGTCCATGAATTCCGCGCCTTCGGGGCTGTTCGACGCCTGTGCGCCAAAGGCCCCGTAATTCTTCCACCCCTCGCCGCCCTGGATATAGAGGTCGAGGTCGGTGTCGAGAAAGGCGTGCAGCGCACCCTCGACTGTCGGCTTGCCGGCGGCGGCGCGCTCATAATCGTCGAGTGCCTGCATCCGCCGGTCAATCGTAACGACGGCGCGGCGCGCGAAAACGGCATCGAACAGCGTCTGCTTGTCGTCGAAATAATAGTTCAGCAGCGTGTGGTGGACGCCGACCTGCTTTGCGACATCCTTCAGCGTGACGCCGTGAAAGCCATGCTTCGAAAACAGAAGTTCGGCGACGTCGAGAATCTGCTCCATCATTTCGGCGCGCTGCTCCGCCTTCGATGGCCGCTTTGCCGCAGTCTTTGCCTTCGACGCCAAATTCACTTCCTTCCGGGGCTTCGTTCAATCGGGTGCGACCGCGTGGGCCTACACCTGTCCATATTCCGCCCGCAATTGCATTTTGTCGATCTTGCCCGTCGGCGCGAGCGGCATCGTGGCCAGACGCACGACGGCATCGGGAACCCACCAGGATGCGACGCGGCCATCGAGCGAACCCAGAAGATCGGCGTCGCTGATCGCATCGTCGCAGGTTTCGACGAGCAGGATCGGCCGCTCGCCCCATTTCGGATCGCTGCGCCCGATCACCGCGGCGAGCGACACTTGCGGCAGCCCTGCGACGATCGCCTCGATCTCGGCGGGATTAATCCACTCGCCGCCCGATTTGATCAGATCCTTGGCGCGCCCGGTAATGGTCAGATTGCCCCCGGTGTCGATCCGCGCGAGGTCGCCGGTGTCGAACCAGCCGTCGGCATCGGTCGCCGGCTCGCTCTGCCCGAAATAGCGTTCGACGACCGAACCGCCGCGCACGCGCAAATGCCCCTCGGCACCGCGCTGCTCGGCGAGCGCCCGCCCATCGCCGTCGGTGAGCAGCAGGTCGATCCCCATCGCGGGGCGCCCCGACAGATCCGGTCGCCGTGCCGGGTCGCCCGGCAGCGCCGCCGTCCCCAGCGGCGACAACTCCGTCATGCCCCAGCTCGTCTGCACCTCGACACCCAGCCGCCGTTCGATCCGGTCCATCAGCGCCGGCGGCATCGACGACCCGCCGACCAGGATACGCTCAAGCGTCGGCACCTCGCCGCCCTCGGCCTCCAGATGCTCGACCAGCCCCAGCCACACCGTCGGCACGCCGACCGCCGCGGTAACGCCTTCGGCCCGAATCAGCCGGGCAAGATGCGCGCCGTCGCTGTGCCGTCCGGGCAGCACCAGCTTGGCGCCGACGGCGGGTGCGGTGAAGGGAATTCCCCACGCATTGGCATGGAACATCGGCACGACGGGCATCACCGCATCGCGCGCGGTAATGCCGAGGACGTCGGCCTGAAGCTGGCGCATCGTGTGAAGATAGCAACCACGATGCGTGTAGGTGACGCCCTTGGGCGCGCCCGTGCTGCCCGATGTAAAGCACAGCCCCGACGGGGTATTCTCGTCGAAATCGCCCCACGGCACATCGGCGGCCGCGCCGACGATATGCGGTTCGAGCGTATCCTCCCCTTGGGCTTCGTCGAGCAAAAGGATGCGCGGCGGCGCGCCGAGGCCGCGCGTCGCGTCGCGTGCCAGACCCAGAAGGTCGGCGCTCGCCAACAGCACCGACGCTTCCGACTGGCGCAGCATCGACCCGAGCTGCGCCGGGGTCAGGCGCGGGTTGAGCGTGTGACAGATCGCGCCCATCCCCATGATGCCGTACCACGCCTCGACATGGCCCTGTGTATTCCAGGCCAGCGTCGCGACGCGCGCGCCCTTTGCGATCCCGAGCGCCGCCAGCGCCGCTGAAACGCGCAGCGCACGGTCGCGAAGCGCCGCATAGGCGATGCGCCGGACGCCGCCGTCCAGTCCCGCCGACACCACTTCGGCGCCGGGATGCCATTTCGCGGCATGGGAGAGGAATTTGTCGAGCGTCAGGGCATAGGACTGCATCGAACCGTCGATCATTGGCACCCCTCGGCCTTCGGAGGCAGCGGCGGCGCGATGATGCCGACGTTCCAGTTCCACGCTATATCGCCCGCGGCGCGGCGGCGGCAGACCACCGCCTCGTGCAGCGCCGCGGTGCCGGGGAAGAGATTGTGGCCGGCGCGCGGCGTGTCCGCGAAATGCAGAAAGCCGCGATCGTCGGCATAGTCGGGCCAGTCGGGCCAACCCTTGGCCTGCGGCTTGCCGGTCGCGGCGAAGCTCGCCCAATAATCGCCCATCGCTTCGCTGAGCTTGCGCTCGGCCAGCGTGTCGGGAATTTTCGGCCACAACGGCGGGGTCCGCGACGCGGTGCCGAATACATAGGGCAGTTCGGACGCGTGAAAGGCGTGGAGATTCCACTCCTGGGTCGCGGGATAGCCATGATCGAAGAGATAGAAATAGGCGCCCTTGCCCGCCGCCGCCTGGTCCGAAACCAGCCGCTCGGCGGTCCAGCCGTACATCGCATCGCGCGTCGCCGCGAGCATGCTTTCGTCGATGGTCTTGGCCGGATAGCGCGCGAGGAACATGTCGGCGAACTCGCCATAGCCAGCGCGAACCGCCGCCTCATAAGCGGCCGCATCGGCCGGCGGCTTCGGCAGGAGAAAGCGCAGCGACCGGATTTCGCCGCTGTTGAAACCCGCCAATATCGGCACCGGCGCCTGTTCGCCGCGATCGAAGCTGTCGACGAGCTGGCGCGGCACCGTCTTGCCGTCGATCGCCGGAAAGGGGAAATAGCCCGTCGTCGGCACCTTGTCGGCGATCGTCTCGGCGGGCAGCGCCCGCAGCGCCGCAAGGTCGGTCGCCCCAAGCTTGGCGGCCAGATCACTCCCCTGCTCTTCGGCCGGAACCATGCCGTTGACCCGGTCGCGCAGTGCAGGCGCCGACACCATATAGGCGCTCTGTGCCACCGCCTTGGCGAACAGGCCGCGCGCAGCGGGTGCCGTCATCAGATACATGACGCTGAGCGCACCGGCCGATTCGCCCGCGACGGTGACATTTGCCGCATTGCCCCCGAAGGCGCCGATGTTGCGTTTCACCCATTGCAGCGCCGCAATCTGGTCGAGCAGGCCGTAATTGCCCGACACATGATCGGGCGACTCGGCGCTGAGCGCCGGGTGCGCGAAATAGCCGAACATGCCGAGCCGATAGTTGATCGTCACCACGACAATCCCGCGCCGCGCCAGCGCGCTGCCGTCATAAAGCGGTTCGGCACCCGATCCCGCCATCAGCGATCCACCGTGTATCCAAACGAACACCGGCGCATTTTTCGCATTTTCGGGCGCCCAGACATTGAGCGACAGGCAATCCTCGCTCATCGCGGGCAAATCCCCGGCATAGATATTGCCGGCGCGCGGCTTGGGCTGCATGCACGCGGCACCGAACTTGCTTGCATCGCGCACCCCGTTCCAGTCCGCCGCCGCCGCCGGGGGACGCCAGCGGCGCTCCCCGACGGGGGCCTGGGCATAGGGAATGCCGCGGAATATGCGGACGTCGCGTTCCGCAACGCCGCGCACGCTGCCCGCGGGGGCCGCGACCACCGGATCGGCGTCCGCCGCCGCCGCGATCGGGGCCGGGAGAAGAAGCGAGAGCGCGAGCGCGCAGATCCGCAAGCGGGGCATGATGTCTCTCCTTCTCCGGCCGATCAGAAGCGATAGTCCGCGCGAACGCCGACGGTGCGCGGGCGCATCCGGGCGTAGCGACCGTCGAGGAAGGCTTCGGGATGGACGTAGGTGATCGAACTGTCGTTGAAGAGGTTTTCGACATAGGCGGTCAGCCCGAGCGCGCCGAGCTTGACCCCCGCGTAAAGATTCACGTTGGTCCAGGCCTCGGTATAATCGAAGGTCGGGCTGACCACATTGGGCTTGCCCGGCACGTTCGGGAACTGGTTGGGGAATGACCCCGCGTGGGAGACATTGACCGCGCCGAAGCCGCTGTTGCTGCCGGCCATCCGAAAATCATAGCGCAGCGTCGCCGAACCCTGGAAATGCGGCGAGGCCAGCCGGGTGCCGACCTCGGCGCCCGAAATCGCCGCCTCGACCGCCGTCAGCTTGGTCACCTTCGCCTCGTTGAACGATCCGTTGACCGCGAGGCTGAGGCCCTGGATGGGCCGCGCCATGATCTCGAACTCCAGGCCATAGCTTTCGGCGCCGCCGATATTGGTCGCGAACTGGATCGAATCCGACACGCGGTTCGCCTGGACCTGAATATTCTTCCAGTCGATATAATAGGCGGCGATATTGGCGGTCAGGTCGCCGCCCAGCCACCGGCCCTTCAGCCCGGCCTCATAGTTGGTCACGCTGTCCGAACGGGCGCCGCTGGGGATGACGATATCATTGGGGTCGATCGTGCTCACCAGCCCGGCGCGCGCATTGACCACCGGGGTACGAAAGCCGGTCGACACCGTGACATAGGTCGTCAGATCCTCGCTCGGCTTCCACGACGCGCTCGCCTTCCACGACAGGCGGTCGTCCGAAACCTTCAGCCCCTCGGCATAGGGGATCGAGGTGATCGCGAGCGGCGGCACATAAAAGCCGCACGCCGCCGGGAAGGACAGGCAATAGGCGATGGTCAGATAATTGCTGTTGTAGCCGCCGCCGCGGGTGAAGCTTTGCACCTGCGTATTGCCGTAGCGCAGCCCGCCGGTGATCCAGAATTTGTCGCTGAACTTGTAGGTCAGCTCGCCGAAGCCCGCGACCTCGCTCTGGTCGGTATAGCTGTTGAAGCGCTGATAATATTCGTCGGGCAGCCCGACGATATTCTTCGCCGCCAGATATTCGGGGCTCGACCGGTAGGCGAAATCGACGCTCCGGCGCTTATCATAATAGAAGAAGCCCGCGACCCACTGGAACGGCCCGTCGCCGCGCGAGACGAGCCGCGTTTCCTGAACGAACAGATCGTCATAGCCATAGGCGTCGAGCGCGAAGGGAAAAGCCTGCGCATAGGTGCCGGCAAGGTCGACATAGAAGGACGCATCATAGGTCGACAGCGTCGTCGAACTGATCAGTTCGGCGAAATCGAACTCGTAATTGACCGTGAGATTATAGTTGGTGAGCTTGCCCTGGAACAGGTCGGGCCGGTCCGAATTGCGCACGAACTTGCCAAGCGTCGGGTTGATCAGGCCCGAATCGGCGGGCTTGCTGTTCTCATAGGAAATGAGCAGCTTTACCTTCATCCGGTCGCTGGGTCGCATCAGCAGGATCGCGCGACCGCCATAGGCTTCAAGGCTGTTCGAATCCTTGATCCCGGTGCCGATATTGTCGACCCAGCCGTCTTCGTTGCGATAATAGCCGGTGATGCGAAGACCCATTTCGTCCTGCATGATCGGCACGTTGACCATCGCATTGTAGCGCTGGCGCAGCGAACTCGATCCCGTCAGCCCCAGATCGACGCTCGCCGAGGCGGCAAACGCATTGAGGTCGGGGCTCTTGGTGATGATCCGCATCGCACCCGCCAGCGAGTTCGATCCGAACAGCGTCCCCTGCGGCCCGCGCAGAAACTCGACGCGCTCGACATCGTAGAGATTGGGATCGAGGATGGTCGAATTGCCGTTCGCCGAGATCGGCAGTTCGTCGACATAGATGGCAACCGCACTCTGCAGCCCCGCCGAATAGCCGTTGGTGTTGATGCCGCGAGCAGTGAAATTGTTGAAATTCTGCGTCGGCCGGTTGACGACGATGCCGGGCGTATTCTGCGCGATACCTTCATAACCGACGATGCCCAGATCATCGAGCTCGCGCTGGCCGAACGCCGTGACGCTGAGCGGCACGTCTTGCAGCCGTTCGCTGCGGCGCGTCGCGGTGACGATGATATCTTCGCTGGGCCGCGCGCCGTCCCGTGCCGCCTCGTCGGCGGGCGGCGGCGCATCGGACGACTGGGCCTGAGCCGCAACGGGTAGCGCGAACAGGGCGACCGCCGAAGCGGACACGAGCAACGGTGCCTTCATGAAACCTCTCCCTCCTGGACGGCCTTATCGAAGCCGTCTCTGCCGCGGATTTATGACCGCGGCCCTCTGCGATGTCAACACTCACTCACATGTGCGTGAATAAATGAAATGCGGCACGGTGAGGCGGGCGAGCGCCGTTGCGATACCTGGATGTCTCGAAGGGGGTGGGAAGCTGCCGCCCTCCATTTTCGTCATCCCGGCGAAGGCCGGGATCTCGCCGGTGCGCTATTCCGCTAGGTCGAGATCCCGGCCTTCGCCGGGATGACGATGGAAGAAAGGTCGGCCGACGGCCGCAATCGGACGGTTTCCAGTCGGAACGAAAATGTCGTAGCCGACCGCGAGCGGCAATGTCGCACCATAAAGAGCAACGGAAAATGGCGCGCCCGGCAGGATTCGAACCTGCGACCACCCGCTTAGAAGGCGGGTGCTCTATCCAGCTGAGCTACGGGCGCGTGCACCAAGGCTGTGGATCGCGCGAATAGCGTGGTTTGCGGGGGCTGCAAAGCGGGTTAAGCAATGCGGCGATGACCGAGTCTCCGCCGCCCGCCCATCCCGTGCACGTCCGCGCCGCCAGCGTGCACCAGTTCCGCTATTATGATCTGATGATGGCGGCGTTCGTCGCGATCCTGTTGCTCAGCAACATCATCGGGGCATCGAAGCCGAGCTATGTCACCCTGCCCTGGGGTACCGAATGGGCCTTTGGCGCGGGCGTGCTCTTCTTTCCGATCAGCTATATCATCGGCGACGTCCTGACCGAGGTTTATGGCTATGCGCGGGCGCGCCGGGTGATCTGGACCGGGTTCGCCGCGCTCGTCTTCATGGCATTCATGGCATGGGTCGTCGTCGCGCTGCCGCCAGCGCGCGACTGGCCGGGGCAAGCGGCCTATGAGTTCGTGTTCGGCAACAGCTGGCGCATCGTCATCGCTTCGATGACCGCCTTCTGGGTCGGCGAATTCGCCAACAGCTACATTCTTGCACGGATGAAAATCTGGACCGGTGGGCGACATCTTTGGATGCGTACGATAGGATCGACAATCGTCGGCCAAGGCCTCGACAGTCTGATCTTCTATCCGCTTGCCTTCTACGGGCTTGCCGGCTGGCCGCCCGAGCAGCTTTACCAAGTCGTGCTATTTCAGTGGTTCTTCAAAACGATGTGGGAGGTAGCGCTGACCCCCGTCACCTATCTCGTGGTCGGCACGCTCAAGCGCCGCGAGGGCGTCGACGTGTTTGACGAGGGAACCGTTTTCACCCCCTTCCGCGCCAAGGTCTGATCCGCGTGACGCTGACCCTGCTCGCCGCACTGTTCGAGGAGCACAAGCTGTCGATCGTCTCCTCGGTCGGGCTCGGCAAGGATGCGCTGCATATCTATTTCGGGCTGGCGCTGTTTCTGGCGGTGCGGCTGGTCTGGCGGCGGCGCGGTGGCGGACTGATCGCCTGGGGCGCGGTACTTGTCATGGCGTGCGGCGGTGAATGGCTCGACCTTCAGGCCGAGATCGGCCGCTCGGCGGTCCAGCCCGACGCGGCGCACTGGCACGATATCTGGAACACGATGTTCTGGCCGACGATGCTGCTGATCGTCGGCCGCTGGCTGGAGCCGCGCGCCGACGCGCCAGCGCCGACGGCTATATCAGGCGAGAGCGCCGAGCGCGGCTTCGAACAGGCGTAGCCCGTCGGTGCCGCCATGCGCGCGGTCGATCGCGCGTTCGGGATGCGGCATCATGCCGAGGACATTGCCCGCATCGTTGAGCACGCCCGCGATGGCGCGCGCCGAGCCGTTGACGCTGTCGGCATAACGAAAGGCCACGCGCCCCTCGCCCTCGATCCGGTCGAGCGTGTCGGCGTCGGCGAAATAATTGCCGTCATGATGGGCGACCGGAATATGGATCGTCTCGTCCGCGCGATAGGCGGCGGTGAACAGCGACTGGCTGTTCGCGACCGTCAGCGGGACCGTGCGGCAGACGAAATTGAGGCCCGCGTTGCGCATCAGCGCGCCGGGCAGCAACTGCGCTTCGGTCAACACCTGAAAGCCGTTGCACACGCCCAGCACCGGCACGCCGCGCGCCGCGGCGTCGGCGACGGCGCGCAGGATCGGCGACCGCGCCGCCATCGCGCCCGAACGCAGATAATCGCCATAGGAAAAGCCGCCAGGCAGCGCGATGAAATCGGTGCCGCCGGGAAGCGCCGTCTCGCGGTGCCAAACCATCGCGGGCTTGACGCCGGTCACGGTTTCGAGCGCGACGGCCATGTCGCGATCGCAGTTGGAGCCGGGAAAGACGATGACGGCGGTCTTCATGAGCAAGGCTCCTTCGCGGCGGTCAGGCGCGTTCGATGCGGTAGTTTTCGATCACCGTGTTGGCGAGCAGCTTTGCGCACATCGCGTCGAGATCGGCATCGCTGGTGTCGTCGGCGACGTCGAGTTCGATGAAGCGTCCGGCGCGCACATCGGCCACGCCGCCGAAGCCCAGCCCTTCGAGCGCATGATGGATCGCCTTGCCCTGCGGGTCGAGCACCCCGGGTTTGAGCGTCACATAGACATTCACTTTCATGGGCGCGTACCTTCATGTTTCGGCCGGGCGGGTTCGGGCCGGGGAGGATGGGCGCGCCTATGCCCGCGAATCGTCGCGCGAGCAAGGGGCCAGCGCGGCAAATCGGCCGCGCCAGGAAAATGCGAACCGCTCGCAACTTTCCTGTTGCGAATCCCTCGCACTATCCCTAGATCGGCCTTGTTGAGAAGGATTCGCACATGGTCGTCTGTGTCTGCAACGCAATAAGGGAACGCGATTTGCGCGACGTCGCAAAGGACGGCCAGTTGCGCTGCGCCAAGGCCGCCTATGCGCAACTGGGTCGCAAACCCAAATGCGGCCAATGCCTGCCTTTCGCTCGCAATATCATCAGCGACATCACGGCGACCGCCTGAATTTTTCCAAGATTTCCGCCACTTTTCGGCTTGGCCTGAACGGGTCCGGGCGCCTATAATCCTGTCTTCTCACCCCACCCGACAAGGACAGGACGGACAATGAAGGGCGACCCCAAGGTCATCGATTTTCTCAACGAAGCGCTCAAGAACGAGCTGACGGCGATCAACCAATATTGGCTGCACTATCGCATGCTCGACAATTGGGGCGTCGCGCGCCTTGCGCATTTCGAGCGCGAGGAATCGATCGACGAGATGAAGCACGCCGACAAGCTGGCCGACCGCATCCTCTTTCTGGGCGGCCTGCCCAATTTCCAGCTGCTCGGACGGCTGCGGGTCGGCGAAACGGTCGAAGAGATCCTCAAGGCCGACCTCGCGCTCGAGGAAGAAGCGATCCCGCTGCTCAAGGACGCGATCGCGCATAGCGAAAGCGTGCGCGACTATGTCAGCCGCGATCTGTTCGCCGACATTCTGGAAAGCGAAGAGCATCATGTCGACGAGCTGGAGAAGCAGTTCGAGATGATCGAGCGCATGGGAATGGAAAATTACGTCCAGCTCCAGTCGAAGCCCGCCGGCGACGACTGACGCCGGACCGGCCAAAATCCGAGGATTTTTGGGGGCGCCTGCGGGCGCCTCATTTTTCGCTTGTTTTTGCGACTGATTATCAATAGCACTGTTTACGCAGTCCCCTCCTGCCGGCTGCTGCGGCCCTGCGGCAGCCGGCATCTTTTTCGGAGGAACCGGGCTGCATGCCGATGTGCCGCAGATTTGGGCCATCGATGGGAGGAATGATGGAAGCCAGCACGCTTGTCCGCCGCCTGACCGAACAGCCGTTCGTACGCGACCTGCCGGTCGATGCGGCGCAGGCAGTCCTCGCGCTGCGCTATTGCGTGCTGTGCCATCGCAGCGAGCGCGACCCGATGCCCGAACTCGAACGGCGCTGGGGCAATATCCTCGCGGCGCGCCGCTACCGTCTCGTCGTGGAGGCGATCGGTCATTGCTGGCCCGACCCCTTCGCGGTCGCCCCGCCCTGCTGTCCGCGCGCCAGCTTCGACGAAGCGTTGCTCGCGGCGCTGGTCGGTGTCGCCGGTCGCGACGACCGCGCGGCGTTCGACTGGCTCAGCGCCGAAATGCTGGGCGGCGACGCGCGCGAAATGCTGTTCGTCGCGCTCGGGAATTTCCTCCGCGCCCGCGCGCCGCGCCGCGCGCCGAACGCCTAGGATTCGCCAACAAAAAGAGCCCGGCGCAGCGGCCGGGCCCGAGGAGTGTTTCGCTATTTCGGCTTATTCGGCGGGAACCGGCTTGCGTGCGGTGATCATGCCTTCGACCTTCGTTCCGTCCGCACGGACCGGGTCGTGCGCGACGTCGCTGTCGTCGAACACCTTCGTCCAGGCCGCAAATTCGAGGCACACGCCGTCGGGGTCGAAGAAATAGACCGAACGGACGAACACATCGTCGTTCATCTCGTCCGACGATTGCGTCGGCGAATTGTCGTGGTTCAGGATCTTGGTGACCTTGACGCCCTTTTCGACGAGGCGGTCGTAATATTCATCGAAGCGCTCGGCGGGCACGTTGATCGCGATATGGTTCATCGATCCGTGCGCCGACATGAAATTGCCCTGCGTCGGCAGCGCTTCGGGCGCCGAAATTCCCGGCACCGCTTCGGGCGCACCGTCGAACCAGAAGAAGGCCAGGCTGTCGCCGTTGCCGATATCGAAGAAGAAATGCTGGCCGCGATTGCCCGGCAGGTCGATCGTCTTGGTCAGCGGCATGCCCAGGATGTCGCGGTAGAATTCGACCGTCCTGGCCATGTCCTTGCACACAAGCGCGAGGTGGTTGACCCCGCAAAATTCGAATTCCTTGTTTGCTTCTGCCATCATCCGTCTCCTTTGCGTTTCAGTTCGAATTGGCGCCGGGCCGGGCCTTCATGCCCTGGTACCAGCGCAGGATATTCTTGTTTTCGGGGTCGAGCGGCTGACCGACGCTTGCGCCGAAATCGAGGAAAGCGAAGAGCATGATGTCGGCGAGCGTCAGCCGGTCGCCGGCGATGAACGCGCGATCGGCGATCAGCGGATCGAGCCATTTGAGCCCGTCCTGCGCCACCGCCTTCAGCCCCGCCGCGGCTTCGGGCAGACAGCGCATGCGCGGTTCGAACAGCGGCAGCCCCTCCGCAAAGCGAAAGCCGTTGGTCAGCGGTTCGCAAATCTTTAGGTCGACGCGCCGCGTCCACATCCGCGTCACCGCGCGCTCTTCGGCCGTCGTGCCGATCAGCGCCGGATCGGGAAAGCGCTCCTCAAGATATTCGCAGATCGCGGTAATCTCGGTCAGCACCGTGCCGTCGTCGAGCTCGAGCGCCGGGGTCTGCCCCGCCGGGTTCACGCTGCTGTTATAGGGCGGCCGCCGGTTTTCACCGCCGCGCAGATCGACCTCGACCTCGGGCAGGCTGATCCCCTTTTCCGCCATGAACAGTTTCACGACACGGGGATTGGGGCCGACGCTATTGTAGAATTTCATGGCCATCCTCTCATGATCCTTCTAGCAGCTTCCGGCATAACCGTCAACTTAATTGACGGTTATGCCGGAGCCAGTCCGGGGCGCGGCCAGCGGACGCGGTAGAGCGTCCCGGTGGTCGAGGCGGTGATATAGGCGTCGCGCCGATCGGCCCCGCCGAACGCGATGTTGGTCACGCCGATATCGGGAAGCGGCACAAACTCCGACCCGCCGCCATCGGGATCGAAGATGGTGATGCCGCCTTCGACCATTGTGCCGACGCAGATGCGGCCGCTTTCCTCGACCGCAAGGCTGTCGAGCAGGCGGAAGGCGCGCGGCGTGCCGACGAACCGCCCCGGCGCCCACGGCGGCGGCGGCGCGAGCTGGCCCGGTGCCACCACCTCCATCGCCCAGACGCGCGCGGTCATGGTCTCGCTGACATAGAGCGTCTTGCCGTCGGGGGAGAGGCCGATGCCGTTCGGACCGATCATCTCGGCGCGCTGGCGCGTGATCGAGGAGCCGTCGGTGCTGGCATGATAGATGGCGCCATGATCGCGGCCGCTGCCGCGCACCTGACCATGGTCGGTGAACCAGAAACCGCCCTCGCGGTCGAAGACGATGTCGTTCGGCCCCTTCAGCCGCTCGCCCTCGAAACTGTCGTAGAGCGTCGTCACCGCCCCGCTGGCGAGGTCGACCCGCTGGATCGAGCCGCAGGCGGCGTCGTGCGCGGCATGACCGGGAAAGAGCAGCGGCCCCGCCTCTGCCCACTGGAATCCGCCATTGTTGCAGACATAGGCGGCGCCATCGGGGCCGATCGCCACGCCATTGGGCCCGCCACCGAGCTCGGCCACGACCGACAGGCTTCCGTCCGGGGCGACGCGGGTCAGCGTGCCGCGCGCAATCTCGACGAGCAGCACCGACCCGTCGGGCATCGGCACCGGCCCTTCGGGAAAGCGCAGGCCGGTGGCGACGACCTCGGGCGCGCCGAAGTCGCTCATTCGGGTTTCGACCGCGGCGCGCTCAGGAAGTCGGCGGCATCGAAGCCTTCGGGGGCCGCGACCTCGACGATCGGATCTTCGCGCGCGTCGAACTCCATGCGCAGCGCGCGGGTGATGACCGCGTGCATGTCATAGAGGCAGGTGATGTATGTGAATTCGAATATCTGCTCGTCGTTCCAGAAGGTCTTGAGCTTGTCGAACACCGCCGTCGGGACGCGGCCGCCCGCCTGGCTGAGGCAATCGGCATAGGCAAGGACGGCGCGTTCCTGATCATTATAGCAATCGGCGACCTGCCAATGGGCGATCGATGCGATCTTCTCTTCGCTGACCCCCAGGCCGCGCAGCGACTTGCAATGCTGCGAAAAGACAAACTGGCTGCCCTTCACCCAGCCCGCGCGCGTCTGCCCAAGCTCGCGCAGCACCGGGTCGATCGACCGCGCCGGATTGCGATAGACGGCGAAACCGTCGACCGCATGTTTGAAGATGTCGGGCGACAGCGCAAAGACGGTCCACCAATCGCCCGGCGTGCCGGTCGCGGTGCCGGGTTCGGCCACCGGATCGCGGTCGCCGAACAGGCGCTGATAATAAGCGAGAACGATCTCGTCGGTCACTTCGGACCGCGGAACCTGGCGCAAGACGGGCATGAAACGGACTCCTCAGGCGTTGGCAAATTTGCGGAATTCGGCGACGTGCGCGCTGTCGAAATATTCGTCGAGGCGCGTGATCCGGCCGTTTTCTACCTCGCAGATGATGGCGCACGGCAGGCGCACCGGGCCGTCGTCGTGAACGCGGCGCCCCTTCAGCACATGCTGCTGGACGAATCCCCCCGGAAAGGTAGTCAGGCGGCGGTCGGCATATTCGCGGTCCTTGATGCGCGCGACCATCCCGGTCAGCGTCTGCGCCGTCTGCGCCGGGGTCACGATCAGTTCGTCGGTATTGTGCCATATCTCGGCATCGGGCGTGAAACTGTTCTGCATCGTTTCGATATCGCCCTGCTCGATCGCGTCGAAGAAGCGCGTCGCCATGGCGCGAATGTCGTCCTGTTCGTTCATCAGTCTCTCCTCAAATCCGCGCGCCGAACATCCGGCCGCCATTGGCCGCGATCAGCCCGTCGATATCGTCGCCCTTGTAATCCGGATCGGCGGATTCGCCGAAGGCGGTCAGCATGTCGCGCGTCACCAGTTCGGCCATCGCCTTCCATTCGGGATGGGTGAAAATCCAATAGTCGCCATGCTCGATCGCCCGGACAACCCGCGCACCGATCTTTGCCGGGTCCATCCCGCCCGCGAGCACGCCCTGCATGGCCTGGCTGGTCGCCGCCGCGCGGCCGACCTCGACCTGCGCCGGGCGCAGATCGCGCGTCGTTTCGACAATGCGCGTCGCCGACATCCCCGGCATCAGGACCGAAATATCGACGCAGGTGCCCGCAAGCTCGTTGCGCAGCGCCATCGCAATGCCGAGCGTCGCATATTTCGAGCTGATATAGGCGACCGAGATCGGCGGCGGCACGATCGCGACCATCGATGATGTGATGATAAGGTGGCTCGCCTCGCCCGATGCCTTCATCGCACCGAGGAAGGTGCGGCAGGCATAAAGATGCGCATGGGCGTTGACGGCATAGTTCCAGCGCCAGACGTCGGTGTCATAATCCTCGAACGGGCCCGAACCGCCGCCCACACCGGCATTGCTGAACAGGATGCGTACCGGGCCGAAAGCCTGCGCGGCGGCACCGGCATCGGCCCAGCTTGCCTCGTCGGTCACATCGAGCTGCAACCCCATCGCCTCGGCCCCCGCGGCGCGCAGGCTTTCCGCCGCCGCTTCCGCGCCCGCTCCATCGATGTCGGCGAGAATCAGCCGCGCGCCCCTGTCCGCCAGCGCCCGCGCCGTCGCGAGACCAAGCCCGCTGGCGCCGCCGGTGACGAACGCCGTCTTGCCTGCAACATCGGTCATTCGGCGAAATCCTGATCGAGGTGGCGCGTCATCGCGAACTGGGCCAGCCCTGCGGCGACGGCAAAGGGAAGGATGGCAAGCAAGGCCCAGCGCAGGCTTTCATCACCATAGACCGGTTTGAGATGATCGCTCACCACGCCGATGAACAGCGGACCGAGGCCGAGGCCGACGATATTGAACATCAGCATCAGCACCGCGGCGGCCGTCGCGCGGCTGCGCGGCGGGGTCAGATTCTGCACCAGCGCCAGCGCCGGCGCGACATAGGCGGTGCAGGCCGCCATCGGGATCAGCATCAGCGCAAGCGACACTTGCCAGCTATCGACGAGGAGCGCCGCGGCGAAGCTGGGTATCAGGACGGCGGTGGCCAGCGCGGGAATCGATCCATAGGCGCGCGGCGATCGCTCCGCGACGTGGCTGACCAGCCAGCCGCCGCCGAGGATGCCGATCCCGAAGGTAATGCCCGCGGCGGGCGCGAACCAGGTCGCCATCGCATCGAGCGGCATGCCCTGCGTCCGCATCAGGAAGGCCGGGATCCAGTTGAGCATGCCATAGCTGACGAAGGCGGCAAGGCCGCTGCCGACCATCACCATGCGCAGCGACCGGCGGCGCACGAACATCGCAAGGCTCTGCCGAAAGGGCAGCGCCTCGTCGGCCGCCTGCTGCTTGTCCATGGCGCCGCGCGCGGGTTCGCGGACCAGCCAGATCAAGAGCGGCGCGACAAGGACGCCAACGACGCCGATGACCAGAAAGGCGTTGCGCCAGCCGATGTTGGCCGCCGCCCAGGCGCCGAAGGCGGCGCCGACGAACACGCCGAACGGACCGTTCAGCGTGAAGAGGCCGATCGCCAGCGGACGGCGATCGGGCGGGTAATAATCGGCGATCACCGACAGCGACGGGGCGGTGCCCCCCGCCTCGCCCGCGCCGACGCCGAAGCGCATCAGCGCCAGTTGCCAGAAGTTCGACACCATGCCGCACGCGGCGGTGAAGCCGCTCCACACCACGCAGGCGATACCGATCAGCTTCACCCGGTTCCACCGGTCGGCGATCATCGCGACGGGGACGCCCATTGCTGCATAGAAGAGCGCGAAGGCAAGGCCGGTAAGCAAGCCGAACTGCGTATCGCTGAACTGCATATCGGCGCGGATCGGTTCGACGAGCACCGACAGCAGCTGGCGGTCGACGAAGTTGATCGTGCCGACCAGGAACAGCATCGCGAGCGCGAAATTGCGGCGGACGGCGATCGAACGGTCGGCCGGCGCGGCGCCCGCATCAAGGGCGGTGGCTTGCGTCATGGCTCTCCCCAAACATGTGATTCTTGTCGGGTCAAAATACTTAGGTATTTAAGTTTATCTGTCAATGTGCTTTACGGTAAGGCGACATCGAACGGGAGAGAGCAATGGATATCAAGGGTAAAACCGCCATCGTTACCGGGGCCGCGAGCGGCATCGGCCGCGCCACCGCTGTCGCGCTTGCCGAGCGCGGTGCCGCCGCGATCGCACTTGTCGACGTCAACGAAATCGACCTGCGCGAAACGGCAGGTCGCGTCGAGGCGGCGGGCGCGCGGGCAACGGTCCACCGCCTCGACCTGTCCGACATCGCCGCGACCGAAGCCTGGTTCGCGGCGCATGGCGACGTCGACATTTTGCACAACAATGCCGGGGTCGTGTCGGGGCTGCCGCAATTTCCCGACGTCGACGCGGCGCGCATCCGCTGGATCATCGACGTCAATGTGACCTCGCTGATCGCCGCGACGCAGATCGCCGTGCAGGCGATGCGCCGCCGCGGCGGCGGGGTGATCGTCAACACCGTGTCGACCGTCGCGCTCGGCACCGGATTCTACGATGCGATGTATGCGACGACCAAAGCGGCGGTGATGATGTTCACCCGCTGCTGCGCGCCGCTGAAGGCCGAATGCAACGTCCGCGTCGCGGGGATGCTGCCGGGCCTTGTCGATACACCCATCCTCGACACCACGGGCGCGGGCGGCAAATCGGAGTGGATGGAGCAAGTGCTCGCCAATAATGAAGCGTGCGAACCGAAGGATATCGCGGGCGGCGTCATCGCGCTGATCGAGGACGACGGCCTGGCCGGGGGCGACTGGCTCGCGGTGCGGCGGCTCGCCGGAAAGATCGAATATCAGTGGGGTCATGCCGATACGGTCTGATCCACGCTCGTCATTGCGGGCGAAGCCGCGTCGCTTCGCTCTTCGCAATGGCGCAGGAGGTCAGCGCGTCGGCGCGGCGAGCATATTCTTGCCGAACAGGTTCGACCATTGCTCCTCGGTCAGCACGGGCCGCGCGCTCGCAAGGTTGGCGGCATTCTTGACGTCGGTTCCGGCAATCACCGCCGGCCGCTCGCCCACGCGCGCGAACCAGTCGGCAACGGCAGGATAATCGTCGAGCGTCAGCCCGATCAGCTGCACCGCGCGCGCCCAGGGCCAGGCCGCCATGTCGGCGACGCTATATTCCTCGGCCAGATAGTCTGCCTCGGACAGGCGTCCGTTCAGAACGTGGAGCAGGCGAACCGTCTCGTTCCGGTAGCGCTCGGTCGGGTAGGTCTGGCCTTCGGGTGCGTAGCGGATGAAATGATGCGCCTGCCCCTGCATCGGCCCGAAGCCGGCCATCTGCCACATCAGCCATTGCTGCGCCTGGCTGCGACGGCGCGGATTTTCGGGCAGGAACTTGCCGCTCTTTTCGGCGAGATAGAGCAGGATCGCGCCGCTTTCGAAGACAGGCAGCGGCGCCCCGCCGCCGATCGGTTCATGGTCGACGATCGCGGGCAGGCGTCCGTTGGGGTTGATGCGCCGAAAGTCGGGGGTGAGATGGTCGCCCGCGAGCACATCCATCTTGAGCAGGCGGTGCGGCAAGCCCGTCTCTTCGAGCATGATCGAAACCTTGTGCCCGTTGGGCGTGGGGGTGAAATAAACCTCGATCATGCAATTCCTCTTTCGGCAAAACGGGCGCGGGCGGCGGCAAATGCGGCGTCGAAGGCAGGCTTCCCCGCCGGGTAACCTGCAACGGTGAGCGTGACACCCGCGATCCGCCATCGCCCGTCACGGATCAGATGGTGGGTGTAATGACCGACCAGGTCGCCCATCAGCGCGGCGCCATCGACGGCAATAAAGTGCGCGGCATCGACGATACCCGACACCACGGCGCGATCGCCCTCGATCTCGGCCCGCAGATTGTGCAGCCGGTGCGCGGTCGCGTCGAAACCCTCGAGCGCGCGGCAGCGGCGCGTCCATTCATCGGCATCGATCGTCGCGACGATCGACCCGATCGCGCCATAGTCGATCGCGATCCGGTCGGCGAACAGCGCGCGGTAAGCGCCCCAGTCGCGCGCATCGAGCGCGGCCGCATAAGCGGTCACGACCACCACCGCCGCTTCCCGGTCAAGGAAAGCGTCGATGGCGGTCGCGTCCGTCGGCATTCTAGTGGGACTGCTAGAATTTGAAGCCGGCTTCGATCGACAGGTTGCGCGGCGGTTCGAGGTAGAGAATCGCGCGCGGAACCGCAGTGATCGGCGCCGGCAGGTTGAACGCGCTGCCCGTCGTCAGCTCGTTGGTCAGATTCTTGCCGACGAAGGCCAGGAACCAGCGCTCGTCCGCGTCCGAAAGCTGCACGCGCAGGTCGAGCTTCACATAGCCCTTCTGAATGCCGAAAATCGGGCTCTGATTGTCCGAGTCGAAATATTTCGAGCGGCCCGCGGCGACGCCCGTAATGTCGAGCTTCAGATCGTCGCCCAGCGGCACGCGGCCGTGCGCCGAAACATTGCCGGTCCATTTCGAGGTATAGGCGAGACGATAGCCGGCAAGATTGTTCGTCGCCGGCGTGCAGGTGCTCGGCTGCGACGCAAGGCAGGCAGCCCCCGGATAATCGTCGTATTTGATGTCCTGATAGGCACCCGATGCGGTGATATCGAGGTTGGGCGACAGATAGAGCGCCAGCGATCCTTCGATGCCCTTCGACGTCGCGCTCGCGGCGTTGCCGGTCAGATAGCTGGAGCTTGCCGGCTGATAGACCGAAACCTGCAGATTCTTGAACTGGGTGTCATAGACCGAGACGTTGGCGACGACCTTGCCGTCGAACAGCGTCGATTTGACGCCCGCTTCATAGTTGGTCGAACGCTCGGGCTTGAATGCGAAGGTCGCGTTCGTCGTGCCGAGGGTATTCGACACGAAGCCGCCCGACTTCGACCCGCGGCCATAGGTCGCGTAGAGCATGATGCGCGGTGCGACGTCGAACTGCACCGTCACCGACGGATCGACATTGCCTTCGCTGAGCGAGCCGACCGCGCTCGAGATCGGACGGATTGCGAACGGGCCATAGACCAGCCGCGAAGCGAAATCGGCGTCCTTGCTCGTGTGGCTGTAACGCAGGCTGCCGATCACGCGGAAGGTGTCGGCGAGGTTCAGCGTACCCTGTCCGAAGACCGACCAGCTGTCCGACGTCTGGTTGAAGCGGCTGTCGATGCGGCCGAAATAGGGCGAGCCGAACAGGTTGGCGATATTGAAGCCCTGCAGCTGGTCGAGCCGGTATTTGCCATGGTCATAATAAGCGCCGACGATGAAGTCGAAGGTGCGGCCGGTCGGCGACAACAGGCGGATTTCCTGCGAGAATTGCTCGAAGCGTTCCGGAAAGCTGTTGTAGACCGAATTGTTGGTAAACGCGCCGCCGCCGCCCGGGATCGTCTGATCGAAACCGTTGACGATATTGGCGTTGAACCAGCTGTAACCCGTCACCGACGTCAGCGTATAGTCGCCGATCGCGATGTTGCCGGTTCCCGATATCATGACCGACTTGGTCTTCGTCCCTTCATCGCCGAGCGCCGACTTGTCGAGATAGCGCGTGAGGTGCGGATCCTGCGCGCTGGTCAGCGGGCTCGACACGGTGATGCCGCCCACGACATCGCGGTTCGCATATTCGACCTTGGCGGTGTAATCGAAATTGGCCGACGGTTCCCATTTCATCGTCAGGCGGAGAAGCTGCTGCTTGATCTCCGGATCGTCATGATCGGTCGCGAGATTGCGGATATAACCCTGCTGGTTGAGCACCTTCATCGCAAGGCGCGCGCTCAGCGTGTCGGTCAGCGGCCCCGACAGATAGCCCGAGAAATCGGTACCCTTGAAATCGAAGTTATAATTGGCGGTCAGCTTGCCTTCGAAGCGGTCGGTCGGCCCCGCCGACACGACGCTGACCGCGCCCGCGGCGGTGTTCTTGCCGAACAGGGCGCCCTGCGGACCACGCAGCACCTCGACGCGCGCGAGGTCGAAGAAGGGTGCCTGCGCCTGACGCGACCGGCCGGCGTAGACGCCGTCGACATAGAGCGAGACCGACTGGTCGAACGCGAAGTTCGCCGGCGGCGAGCCGAAGCCGCGAATGTAGATCACGTCATTGCCCGCGGTCGACTGGACGAAGACGTTCGGCGTGTAATTCATCACCGCCTTGATGTCGTTCGAGTTGAAATCGTCGAGTCGCTGGCCGCTGACGACTTCCATCGAGATCGGAACATCCTGGATGTTCTGGGCGCGCTTTTGCGCCGTCACGATGATTTCATTGCCGCCGCCGCTTGCCCCGGCGGCCGTTTCGGCGCCATCGTCGGCGGTTTGTGCCATCGCCGGCGCGGCGGTAGCCAGCATCGCAAGCGTCGCGACGCTGGCGAGCAGATTCGAATGTCGAGCCTTCATCTTCACCCTCCCATAGAGCCTAGTGCAACGGTACCGGTTTCTTCGTCCGATCCGTCAATCTGATTGACCCTTAGTATACTAATGGTTTTATACTTGTCCAGAGTTTCAAGAGAGGATTCCCGATTATGCCCGACGAAAATCGCCAGAGCGCGCTTGCGAGCCGCCCCTTGTGCACCGTGGAGTTCGAGGTGGGGGGCGGCCTGATCGGGATCGGCGCCTCGCCTTTCGGCGACCAGCGGCTCGGCTATATCACCGGCGGCCGATTTTTCGGACCGCGAATCAACGGCATCGTTCTTCCGGGTGGCGGCAATTGGTCGCGCAGCGGGCGGCTGGGCGAGGCGGCGTCGGTCGGCACCTTCGACGCGCGCGCGGTGTGGCAGACCGACGACGGCGCGCTCATCTACCTCAGCTATACGGGGCGCAGCCTGATCCCCGACGACGTCCGCGCCGCCTTCGCCGACCCTGCCGCGCCCGATGTCGATCCCGCACTTTATTATCTGCGAATCGCGCCTGTGTTCGAGACTGCGAGTCCCCGATACGACTGGCTCAACGGCCTGCTCGCCGTCGGCGTGGGAGAGCGCACCGACTTCGGCGTGCGCCATGTGATCCACGAAATATTGTAGGGCGCCCCTAGAGACGGGGCCCTAACCCACAGCGCGGTCGCGGCCTTCCCAATAAGGCGCGCGCAGTTCGCGGCGCAGCACCTTGCCCGACGGGTTGCGCGGCAGCGCGTCGATCGTCTCGACGCTCTTCGGCGCCTTGTAGGCAGCGATGCGCTCGCGCGCCCATGCGATGACATCGGCGGGCTCGACCGTGGCGCCGGGCGCGGGGACGATCAGCGCCTTGACCGCCTCGCCCCATTTGTCGTCGGGCACGCCGATGACCGCGACGTCAGCGACGCCGGGGCAGCCCATGATCGCGCTTTCGACCTCGGCCGGATAGACATTCTCGCCACCCGACACGATCATGTCCTTGATCCGGTCGTGGACGAAGTAAAAGCCGTCGGCGTCGCGATAGCCGACGTCGCCGGTGTGCAGCCAGCCGCCGATCACGGTTTCGGCGGTCGCCTCGGCGCGGTTCCAATATTCCTTCATCACAATGTCACCGCGGATCGCGATCTCGCCGATCTCACCGTCGCCGAGCGGCCGCCCCTCGCCATCGAGGATCGCCATCTCGGTCTGCGGCCATGGCTGACCACAAGAGGTAAGTTTGCCGGGCAGGTCGTGCGCGGCGGGCGAGAGGTAGGATCCGCCGCCCGAGCTTTCGGTCATGCCATAGAATTGCACGAAATCGCAGCCGAAGGTCTTGCGCGCGCGGCGCAGCACATCCTCCGCGATCGGCGAGGCGCCATAGGCGATCGACCGCAACGCCGAATAGTCGCCTGTCGCTGCGGCGGGCTGTTGCAGCATCATCTGGATCATCGCGGGCGCGAGGAAGGCGTGCGCAACGCGTTCCTCGGTCAGCATCCGCACCGCATCGTCCGCGGCGAAATCCTTGACCAGCACCAGCCGCCCGCCCTGCGCCAGTCCCGAAAAGCTGACATTGGTCCCGGCAACATGGAATAGCGGCATCACGATCATCACCGTTTCGTCCTCGCCATAGGCGAAGCCGTCGACCTCGGTCGCCATTTCGAGGAAGCGGCGGTAATTCTTGTTGGCGAGCACCACACCCTTGGGCCGCCCGGTGGTGCCGCTCGTGTAAAGTTGCAGCACATCGTCGGCGAGTTGCGGCGCGTCGGCGGGCGGGGTCGCGGCCGCATCGCCGAGCCAAGCGTCGAAGCCTTCAAAGTCCGGGTGCGCGCCATAAAGCGCCACCAACCGCGGCTTGTCGGCGAGCCCGGCGACCGCGGCCAGCGCGGTGTCGAAGAAATCCTCGCCCACGAAGAGCAGCTTCGGGGCGGCGTCGCCCAAAATGAAACCAATCTCGCCCGCGGCGAGGCGGCAGTTGATCGGCGCGAGGCAGGCGCGCGCACGCGCGGTGCCGAAGAAGAGCGGATACCAGGCGTCGTGGTTCTTGGTCAGCACCGAAACCCGGTCGCCGGGCGCGACCCCCGACGCCAGCAGCGCGTTCGCGACCCGGTTCGACTGCGCATCAAGCTCGGCAAAGCTCGTTTCGCGATCTCCATATTTGACCGCGACCGCCTGCCCACGCGCGCGCGCCTGCGCCGCCGGAATATCGGCCAGCGTCCGAATGGCCTCCAGATCGATCATTTCGCTCTCCCATCGTCACTTTGATCTTGAATTAGATAGAATACTAAGCAAATACTTGGCCAGCAAAAAAGCGAGAGGATCCGCCTTGTTCGATCACCCCATCCTGCCGACAACGATCGTCGGAAGCTACCCCCAACCCGATTGGCTGATCGACCGCGAACGATTGAAGGCCAGCCTGCCGCCGCGCGTGCGTGCCGAGACTTTGTGGCGCATCCCCGAACCCTGGCTGGCGGATGCGCAGGAAGCCGCGACCTTGATGGCAATCCGCGATCAGGAAGAGCTGGGCATCGACATCGTCGGCGATGGCGAAATGCGCCGCGAAAGCTATTCGAACCGGCTCGCGACCGCGCTGTCGGGGATCGACACCGAAAAGCATGGCACCGCGATCGACCGCACCGGCAACGCCAATCCGGTGCCGCTCGTCTCGGGCCCGATCCGCCGCGTGGCGCCGATCGAGGCGCAGGACGCCGCCTTTCTCCGTCGCCATTCGACCAAGCCGGTCAAGCTGACCCTGCCCGGCCCCTTCACCATGACCCAGCAGGCCGAGAACGCCTATTATCCCGACCTCAGATCGCTCGCGATGGATTATGCCGATGCGGTCAATGCCGAGGTGAAGGATCTCTTCGCGGCCGGCGTCGATGTCGTCCAGCTCGACGAACCCTATCTGCAGGCGCGCGCCGCCGAGGCGAACGCCTATGCGATCGAGGCGATCAACCGCGCGCTCGACGGCGTCGGCGGCACGACCGCGCTCCACATCTGCTTCGGCTATGCGATGGTGCACCACAGCGCGGGGGCGACGGGGCCGAAGCCCAAGGCCTATGATTTCCTTGCCGAACTCGAAGCGTCGGCGATCGACGTGATTTCGATCGAAGCAGCGCAGCCGGGGCTCGACCCCGCGATCCTCGCCGAACTGCCGACCAAGACGATCATGTATGGGGTGCTCGATCTGTCGATCCCCGAGGTCGAGACGCCCGAGGTGGTCGCAGGACGCATCCGCGAGGCGCTGCGCTATGTCGACGCCGAACGGCTGTGGATCGCGCCCGACTGCGGCATGAAATATCACAGCCGCGAGCATTCGCAGGCGAAACTGAAGGCGATGGTCGACGGCGCGGCGCTGGTGCGGGCGGAGCTGAAATAATATCGTCATCCCGGCGAAAGCGGGGACCCAGGGGCTAGCTCAGTTGACGCACGCTCTGGGTCCCCGCTTTCGCGGGGATGACAGGAAATTATTGGTCGATGAAATCCGCCAGCAACGGCACCACCAGTTCCGGCGCCTCGACCGTCGGCAGATGCCCTGCCCCCGCGATCACCTCCAGCCGCGCGCCCGGAATCGCGTCCAATATCTCCTCATGGTGCGCGCGGCTCGTGATGCCGTCCTTGTCGCCCCAGATCAGCAAGGTCGGCACCGCAATCTCGCCGAGGCGCGGCCGGCTGTCGATGCGCGCCATGATCGCGCGCTGCTGGGCGAGGAAGGTGTCGGCGCCGGTGTCCGCCGCCATCTTTCGCGCAATGCCGAGCAGGCGCGCGTCGCCGCGCTTTTCTTCGGGAAACAGGATCGGGATGCGCTCCTCGACCACCTGATCGAACTGGCCGCTTGTCACGAGGTCGATATAGCCCTGCCGCCGCGCCGTCTGCGCGGGGCCATCGGCCGAGGCGAGCGTCGAGATCAGCACCAGCTTCGCAACCCGCTCGGGCGCCCGGCGCATCACCTCGAAGGCGACGAAGCCGCCCATGGCGTGTGCGACCAGCGCGAATTTCGGGGGGCTATTGTCGAGCAGCCGCTGCGCGAAGCCCGCGATCGTATCGTCGCTGCGGTTGTCGGCGACAATCACCTCGCGGTCGGTCCAGGCATCAAGGAGTGGCTGCCACACGGCATCGGTCAACAGCTGGCCGGTGATGAGGACAATCGGAAGAGTCATGGGGTCAATCCTAAAGCGTCGTCATTGCGAGGAGCCGAAGGCGACGCGGCAATCCATAGCAGGCGTAAACCGCGCTGGATTGCTTCGCTTCGCTCGGAATGACGAAATATTTCATACCACCTGATGCAGCAGCGCTTCGCCCGCCCCCAGCCGACGGCAATTCTCATGCGCCACCGTCAGGCTGCGCACGAGCGTCTCGGGGGTCAGCCATGCGATATGCGGCGCGAGCACCGCGTTGGGCAGGCCGAGCAGCGGATTCCCGCGCGGCAACGGCTCCTCCGCAAACACGTCGAGCCCCGCGCCGCGCAGATGGCCCGCGGTCAGCGCCGCAACCAGCCGCGCCTCATCGACCAGTTCGCCGCGCGCGGTGTTCACGAGTATCGCACCCGGCTTCATCGCAAACGGGTCGATGCTGGCGCGCGTCTCTTCGGTCAGCGGCATATGCAGCGAGACGATATCGCTCTCCGCGAGCAACTGGCCAAGCGGCAGAAATTCATAAGGCCCGTCGCGCTCGCTCCGCGCCGTATAGACGACCCGCGCCCCCAGCGCGGCGAGCACGGGCGCAAGCAGCTGCGCCGAATTGCCGAAGCCGACGAGGCCCACCGTCCGGCCGCTGATTTCGCCCACGGAATCGAGTTCGGACGGATCGGCGGTCCAGCCTTCTCCCGCGCGCGTTCGCGCATCGAAGAAACAGGTGCGGCGCAGCACGGCCATCATCAGCGACAGCGCCATTTCGGCAACTGCCTGGCTGTTGGTGCCGGGCATGTTGCACACCGCGACCCCATGCTCGCGCGCCGCGTCGAGCGCGATCGTGTTGACCCCGACGCCGAGCTTCTGAATGAGCTTGAGCTTCGGCGCCGACGCGATGAAGTCGGCCGTAACCGGGGTCAGAACATGCAGCAGCGCGGTGATTTCGCCGGCCACCGCGTCGAGCGGTGCGGCTTCGTCGACATGCGTGACGACGCCCGCGCCGAAGATGGCATCGACCGCCGCGCGGAAGCCGGGGCTCGGGCGGGCGTGGAGAACGATCATGCCGCGACCCGCCCGATCGACCCCGCAAAGGCCGAGAAGCCGGCAAATTCGGCATCGGCGCCCATCGCTTCCTCGATCCGCAGCATCTCGTTCCACTTCGCCATCCGTTCGGAGCGCGTGAAGCTGCCGACCTTCAATTGCCCCGCGTTCCAGCCCGTCGCGAGATGCGCGATGGTGACATCCTCGCTCTCGCCCGAACGCGCCGAGACGATCGCGCCCCAGCCGCGCGCGACCGCGGCGTCGAGCGCGGCCTTCGCTTCGGTGACGGTGCCGACCTGGTTCACCTTGATCAGCGCCGCGTTGCACACGGCGGCATCGCCCGCGCGCTCGACGCGCGCCGCATTGGTGACCAGCACATCGTCGCCGATGATCTGCACGCGGTCGCCGATCGCCGCCGTAACCGCCGCCATCGCGGTCCAGTCATCCTGCCCCGCCGGGTCTTCGATCGACAGGATCGGATAGCGCCCCGCCCATTCGATAATGCGCGCCGCCATCGCCTCGCTCGTCAACCGCCCCTCGTCGAGCGCGAGGCTGTAGCCCGAGGCATCGCCGAGTTCGTTCGCCGCGATGTCGAGCGAGATGAAGACGTCTTCGCCCGCGCGGTGCCCGCTGGCCTCGATCGCCTTGGTCAGCGTGCCCAGCGCATCCTCGTTCGAGGCGAAATTCGGCCACCAGCCGCCTTCGTCGGCGACCCCCGACAGCGGCCCCTTGGCTTCCATCAGCTTGCCCGCGGCGCGATACACATCATCGGTGATTTCGAGCGCGCGACGAAAGCTGCCCGCCGCGGGGCACATGATCATGAAATCCTGCACGTCGGTGCGCCGCCCGGCATGCGCCCCGCCGCCGAAAATCTGGATCTCGGGCAGCGGGATGCGGACTTTGCGGTCCCCGGCGAGGTAGCGCCACAGCGGCAGCCGCGCGTCGGCGGCCGCCGCGTGCAGCACCGCCATCGACACCGCAACGACGGCGTTCGCCCCCAGCCGTGCCTTGTTCGGGGTGCCATCCAGAGCGCACAGCGCCTTGTCGACCGCCGTCTGATCGCCCGCATCCATGCCGATCAGCGCGGGTGCGATCTCGGCCCCGATCCCGGCGACCGCGCCATTGACGCCATAGCCGCCGAAGGCCGGGCCGCCGTCGCGCAGGTCGATCGCCTCATGCGCGCCGCGCGAGGCACCGGCGGGCGCAATGGCGCGGCCAACCGCGCCCGATTCGAGGATAACTTCGGCTTCGACCGTGGGGCGGCCACGCGAATCCCAAAGCTGGCGGCCGGTAACCGAAGCGATAGGCGACGTCATTCCTTGGTCCTTCTCCAGCTTGCGACGAGCGCATCGATGGGCGTCGGCGCGAGCAGCAACGCGCGCGCCTGTTCGCGCACGATTTGTTTGTGATGGGGATCGGTCAGATAGGGCGCGGGCGATTTGCCCTCGACCCGCGCGAGCAGCAACGCGGCGGTCAGTTTGCCGGCGCGCAGCGCCAGCGCGTCGGCGTCTTCCCAATCGATGCCGGCGCGATAGGCCTCGACCAGTGCCGCCGCGGCCTCGCCGAGCCGTTCGTTCCCCAGCCACACCGCCTTCAGCAGCAGATGCGTGGTGCAAAAGGCTAGGTCGAACGCCGGATCGCCATAGACCGCGCATTCGGCGTCAAGGAACACCGGCCCGTCTGCACCGACGAGAATATTCTTGGGGCTGACGTCGCCGTGAACGAGCGCCACCTTGCGCGACGAGAGGTCGTCGGCGAGCGCGTAGAGCGCCGGCGCAAGCTCGGCATCCTTTTGCGCAACGAACAGCAGAAAGGGATCGACGCGCAGCGCGCGGAACATCGCATCGGTCGGAAAGGCGTCGCGGTCGGCGGCGCTGTTCGCGGTCGCGGCGTGGACCGCCACGATGCCGCGACCGACAGCCGCCGCGAACGCCGGATCGACACGGCCCGCGATCAATTCATCCTTCCACACCGGACAATCCGGCAGGAAGCGCATCGCGAAGCCGTGGCCGGGCAATTCGGCCAGCACCTCGGGCACCAGATGCGGATCGACGCCGCGCGCGCGGCGCAGCCAGCGCACTTCGCTCGCGCCGCGTTCGACCGGTGCGTGCCATTCGGCGGCGACACGCAATTGCTCGAGCGGCCGCTTGACGACGATCGGCCCCGCCGGGCCGTCGACCCGCCACACGTCGCAGGACACGCCGCCGGTCAATGGCTCGAGGACGACCTCGCCCTCGCCCGCCAGCCCGGCCGCGCGCAGTCCTGCAATGATGTCGGCGGTCGCCGTTTCCACTTACAGCTTCTCCCGGATCCAGCCGCTGACCAGATCGGCGGCATTTTGCCGTTCCTCGATCGAATCCTCGAAATAATGCGCGCCGGGGATCAGTTCGAGCCTTTTGTCCGCGGTGCCGAGGAAGTCGAAGATCTTGCGCGCATCGCTGGGGAAGACGCCGGTGTCGGCGAGCCCCTGCACCACCAGCGCGGGCGTGTCATGCTTGGCGAGGTGCGGCTGCCCCTGGCACGGCGATGTTTCGAGGCTCCACATGTTGAGCCAGGTCTTGATCGTATTGGCGCGGCCGATGCTGGGAGTGCGGTTGGCGATTGCCGGGTCGCCGCGATAGCACCAGTTGGGCTTGCGGTCCGACGGGTCGATTGCCGGATCGACGCAGCGAATATCGCCCCAGCAGCGGAACATCGGAAAGATGCGGTCGGGGATTCCGGCCGCATTGAGCCGCGCGAGTTCGGCCTTTGCCCAATCGGTGATGCGCTGGTTGCGCGCGCGCTGGCCGGCGCGATATTTTTCGATGAAGGCGTCCGAATAGGGCGGGCCATTGTCGGGATTGAACGGGTCGAGCTCGGGATCGGTCAGCGTCGGATCATTTTCGTCGATCACCGACGCGTCCATCCAGTCGGTCAGCACTTCGGGACGTCCCTGGTGGGCGTTGAAGCTGATATAGAGATCGCCCTTGATGAGCTGCGCCAGCGCATCCTGACCGATTGACGGCAGCCGGTCGGTCAAGGTCGGCGCGATCGCTTCGGCCTGATAGGCGCCCATCAGCGAGCCGCCGCCCGAATTGCCGAGGATCACGATCTGTTCGACCCCGGCCTCTTCTTTCAGCCACTTCATTCCGACCCCGATGTCGAGGATGGCATGTTCGAGCAGGAATTGGTCCTCGAACCCGCGATAGCGCGTATTCCAGCCGAGAAAGCCGAAGCCGGCGCGGGCAAAATAGGGCGCGATATAATGTTCGGAAAAATCGACATTATAATGGGTGGCGATGATCGCGACCTTGGGCCGCTTGCCCGCCTCGGTCCAATATATGCCCTGACAGGGATGGCCGCCCGCCTGAATCCGCGGCGCGGTCGGCGACGTGCGGCCGATGAATTGTGCGTCCAGTCCTGCAATCCCGTTCGGGTCCATCAGTCTCTCTCCTGCCTGTTATATCTCATAATCGTCATCCCGGACTTGATCCGGGATCCATTTAACCAGCGTCGAGAGAATGGATCCCGGATCAAGTCCGGGATGACGAGCGTGGGAAACATATTAACGGCTCACCTCGAAGGGCAGTTCATACCCCTCCAGCCCGGCGCGGATCGCCTTCTTGTCGATCTTGCCCGTGGGGCCGAGCGGGATGGCGTCGACGAACACTATGTCGTCGGGCATCCACCATCTTGCGATCTTGCCGTCCAGATAGGCGCGGATATCGTCGGCCCCCGCGTGCACGCCCGGCTTGAGCTCGCATAGCAGGATCGGCCGTTCGTCCCATTTGGGATGCGCGATGCCGACGACCGCGGCGATGGCGACCGCGGGATGGCCGGTCGCGATATTCTCTATCTCGATCGAACTGATCCACTCGCCGCCCGATTTGACGACATCCTTGGCGCGGTCGGTAATCTGCATATAGCCTTCGCCGTCGATCGTGCTGACATCGCCGGTATCGAAAAAGCCCTCATCGTCGAGCACATCGCCGCCTTCCCCGCCGAAATAGCCGCGCGCGATCGTCGGCCCCTTGATCATCAGCCGCCCCGGCGTCTTGCCATCGTGCGGCAGCCGGTGGCCGGCATCGTCGACCAGCTTCATCTCCAGCCCGCACAGCAACCGCCCCTGCTTGAGCTTATACGCCATCTGCGCGTCGTCCCCCTTCGCCGCGACCGAGGCATTGGGGACCGACACGGTGCCGAGCGGCGACGTTTCGGTCATCCCCCACCCCTGGATGACATCGACGCCATAATCATCGCGGAAGGTGCGGATCAGCGATTCGGGGCACGCCGACCCGCCGATCGTGACGCGTTCCAACGTGGTGAAACGCTTGCCGTTCTCCTGCATATATTGAAGCAGCATCTGCCACACCGTCGGCACCGCGGCCGAATAGGTGACGCCTTCTTCCTCGATCAGATTATAGATGGATTCGCCGTCCATCCGCTGTCCGGGCAGCACCAGCTTCGCGCCGACCGCGGGCGCCGAATAGACGACGCCCCACGCATTGGCATGATACATCGGCACGACGAGCAGCACCGTGTCGCGCGCCGACAAGGCCAGCGCGTCGCGCTGCAGCGTCATCAGCATGTGGATATAGTTGGAGCGGTGCGAATAGAGCACGCCCTTGGGATTGCCCGTCGTCCCGCTCGTGTAGCACAGGCCGCAGGCGCTGTTTTCGTCGAACCCGCCCCAGTCATGTTCGGCGGGATAGCCCGCGATCCAGTCGTCGAACGCCAGCGCGGGATAGGGTGTTTGCGGCAGCGCTGCGCGATCGCAGAAAAAGATCACCTGCTCGATCGACGGCACCTGCGCCAGCAATTCGCCGACCAGATCGGCCACCGCCGGATCGGCGATCAGCAACCGGTCGGCGGCATGATTGGCGATATAGGCGATCTGCTCCATGAACAGCCGTGGATTGAGTGTGTGAAGCACCGCCCCGATCCCCGCCGCGCCATACCAGGCGGCGAGGTGCCGCGCGCCATTCCACCCCATCGTGGCAACGCGGTCGCCCGGCTTTATCCCGGCGGCCACCAGCGCGCTCGATACCCGCTTCGCATCGGCGTGGATCGCGGCATAGGTCGACCGGGTGACGCGCCCTTCGGCGTCGCGCGACACGACTTCGCGCGCGCCGTGCCAGGCCGCCGCATGGTCGAAAATCCGGTCGACCGTCAGCGGGACATTCTGCATCAATCCGTCCATCGGCGGCGCCTCTTCCTCGCTCATCCCAAAAACATAGTATACTAAGTATTTTGTCTTTACACGCTCAGCCGCGCCTTGCCTAGCCCCCGCGCTTCTTCTAGCGTGCGCGCCATCGGCGTGCCGCCGAAAACGGGGAATATCGCGTCACTCCATGCGCACCAACCAGCTTATCATCGCTCTTTTCCAACGCTTCTGCTGGCTCGACGAGGGGCTGCAGGCGCGGCTGCACGATCGCGGCTGGCCCGACATCAGCCGCCCGCAATCGATGGTGATGACGAATATCGTCAGCGGCATCGTGCGCCCGTCGGACATCGCGCGCAATCTGGGCGTCTCGCGGCAGGCGATTCACAGCACGATCAATCAGATGGTCAAGCTGGGCATGGTCGAACTGGCGCCCGATCCCGACGACCGGCGGCACATGATCGTCTCGCTCACCGAAACGGGCGCCCGGATGCGCCAGGACGCGCAGCGCGCGATGGATCAGCTCGCCGATCAGCTGGCCGATCGGCTTGGCCATGACCGCTTCGACGCCTTGCTCGCAACGCTCGAGGCCGACTGGGGCGACAACAAGGAACGTCGCCCGGTCTAGGGTCAGGCGGCGAGCGCGGCCGCCACCTTGGCGAGCCGCATCGCCGTCATGTCGACCAGCGATGCGGGTAGCGCGTCCTTCAACGCGCCGCTCTCGTCGAAAGCGGCATGCGCGTTGGGGATCAGCACCTGTTCGGGAATCACGAGCGCCTGCACTGTCGACAGGATCTGGCGCAGATGGATCAGGCCGCGCAACCCGCCGAACGGGCTGACCGAGGCCGACATGATCGCCGCCGCCTTGCCGCGATAGGCGACGAGCGCGACAAGCCCCTCGTCGCCCGTAGGCCGCGACGCCCAGTCGATCGCATTTTTGAGCAGCGGCGACACCGAGCCATTATATTCGGGCGAGACGAACAACAGCCCGTCCTGCGCCGCAAAGACCCGCTTCAGCCGCTCGGCATCGGCGGGAAGGCGCCGGCCTCGATCGCGGCCGAATAGAGCGGCAGGTCGTAGCTGGCGAGATCGACGTCGGTGACCTCCGCCCCCTGCGCTTCGAGCGCGCGAGTGGCGAGCCTGCCCAGCGCCCGGTTGAACGATCCTTCGCGCGTGCTTCCGACGACAACCGCAATTTTCGGCAACTCACCCTCCCCGCAATAATGATTAGAATACTAACCTATTACCGCGGACGTCCGCAAGCCCGTTGCGAAAGGGGTCAGGCCTTGATGTCGGACAGCGTCGACAGCTTGGCGGTTTCGTCGGCCAGATTCTCGATCACGCGGCGCATGAGCGCCTGCAGCGTTTCGACCTCGTCATCGGTCATGCCGCGGGTCGCGATTTCATGGACCTCGGCGTTCATCGGCGCGAGGATCAGCTCGAGCTTGCGCGCGTGCGGGGTCAGATGGATGAAGGTCTTGCGCCGGTCGTCCGACGTCTTCTTGCGCGTGATGAAGCCCGCCTTCTCCAGCCCCTTGAGCGCGACCACCGTCGTCGGTTCGCGCATGCCGACACGCTCGCTCAGTTCGCGCTGGGTGATGCCGTCCTCGCGCCACAGCTGACGCAGGAACCGCCATTGCCCCGCCGACACATCATAGGTCAGCGTCCCGCGCTCGAGCAGCCGCGAAAAGGAGCGGAAGACGATGCGCGCCAGATAGCCGATGCTGTTTTCGGGATTGGTGTAATATTCGGCCGGATGCCGAAACGTCTGGGTCTTCTTCGCCAATTCTGTTCCCCTTTCCCCGAACCTTAGGGGCCTATGATTCACGCGGCAATATGCTTCGATATACTGATATCATTGGACAGGGAGGCGCAACCCATATACTTAGCTTTCTAAGTTATAGAAAGGGAAATCGGATGTTCGACCGGCTGACCGCCGTGGCGGCGCCGCTGCCGATCGCCAACGTCGACACCGACATGGTCATTCCGGCGCGCTTCATGAAGGCCCTGTCGCGCACCGGACTGGGCCGGCATCTGTTCCAGGAATTGCGCTACACGCCCGATGGCGTGGAGCGGGAGGATTTCGTCCTGAACCGCGGCGCAACCCGCGGCGCGCAGATATTGATCGCCGACCGCAATTTCGGCTGCGGCTCGTCGCGCGAACATGCGGTGTGGGCACTCCGCGACTTCGGCATCCGCTGCGTGATCGCGCCGAGCTTCGGCGACATTTTTTCGAACAATGCGCGCAAAAACGGCCTGCTTCTGATCCGGCTGCCCGCCGCAATCTGCGACCGGCTCCGCGACGAGGTCGCGCTCGCGCAATTCGCGCCGATGACCGTCGACCTCGTCGAGCAGCGCCTCACGCTGGCGTCGGGTGAAGGCATCGATTTTGCCATCGACCCCGACGATCGCCGCACGCTGCTGGACGGACGCGACGACATCGCGCGCACCTTGCGGCACGAGGCCGCGATCACCCGCTTCGAAACGGCGGCCTAGCCCGATCCTTCATCGGTCAGGATCGCCGGATCGGCGATGCAACCGGCAATCGCGCTCGCCGCCGCGAGCGCGGGGCTCATCAGATGGGTGCGGCCGCCGCGCCCCTGCCTATTCTCGAAATTGCGGTTCGACGTCGCGGCGCAGCGTTCGCCGGGCAAAAGGCGGTCCGCGTTCATCCCGACGCACATCGAACAGCCGGGCTCGCGCCAGTCGAAGCCCGCCGCGCGCAAGATGCGGTCGATCCCTTCCGCCTCGGCCTGTCGTTTGACCAGCCCCGACCCCGGCACGACCATGGCGCGCACATGGTCTGCGACCCGGCGCCCCTCGACCACCGCCGCGATGACGCGCAGATCTTCGATGCGGCTGTTGGTACAGCTTCCGATGAAGACGCGATCGATCGGCGTCCCGGCGATCGGGCGGCCCGGCGTCAGGCCCATATAGGCGAGCGAGCGCTCGGCAACCGCGCGCGCGTCGGGATCGGCCAGGCAAGCGGGATCGGGGACGACGCCGTCGATCGCAATCACCTGCGACGGATTGGTGCCCCAGCTGACCATCGGCGCGACCGCGTCGGCATCAATGCGCAATTCGCGGTCGAAGACGGCCCCGGCATCGGTCGGCAAGGCGCGCCAGCGCGCCAGCGCCGCGATCCAGGCATCGCCCTTCGGCACCGCCGGCCGATCCGCGAGATAGGCGAAAGTCGTGTCGTCGGGCGCGATCAGTCCGGCGCGCGCGCCCATTTCGATGCTGAGATTGCACAGCGTCATCCGCGCTTCCATCGACAGCGCCCCGATCGCGCTGCCCGCATATTCGATAACATGCCCCGTCGCCCCGTCGACGCCGATCGCCGCGAGCAGATGCAGCGCGAGATCCTTTGCCTGGACATGCGGGCGGAGCACGCCGTCGACGGTGATTCGCATGTTGCGCGAACGGCGCTGGCGGATCGTCTGCGTCGCGAGCACATGTTCGACTTCGGAGGTGCCGATGCCGAAGGCGAGCGCGCCGAACGCGCCGTGCGTCGATGTATGGCTGTCGCCGCATACGATCGTCATGCCGGGCTGCGAGCGCCCCTGTTCGGGGCCGACGACATGGACGATGCCACCGCGCGGGTCTCCCATGGCGAAATTCTCGATGCCGTGCCGCGCCGTGTTGCTGACCAGCGCCTCGAGCTGCGCGCGCGCCTCGACATCGGCAACCCCGGCCGGTCCGGCGGCCTGCCCTTCGGTGGGGACATTATGATCCGACAGCGCCAGCGCCCGCTCCGGCCGGCGAACCCCCCGCCCCGCCTCTTCGAGCGCGGCGAAGGCCTGCGGCGACGTCACTTCGTGCAACAGGTGCAGATCGACATAGAGCAGGGTTTCACCATCGTCCTCGGCAACGGCGTGCGCGTCCCATATCTTGTCGTAGAGCGTGCGCGGGCCGGTCATCGATTCGGCGCCTGCACCGCGCCCGGATTTTCGAAAGACGTCACCCTGTCCTTGCTCCCCGCCGGATAGATTCCGGTTGCCCTAAATTACTTAGTATACTAACTTATAGGGTGAGCCAGATGGCATGATCAAGAGATTTTCGGTGACGACAGCTCATCAAGACATGAAATACGTAGTAGCTAAAGCATTTGACTGCTCGCACTAAGTGGGACGGAGATGTATAATCAGCCCGCCTGACGCCGCCGCATGAACCCCATCTGGCTTCCCGCCTCGCTGTTCGGCGGGCTCTTTCAGGCGTGGCGCACTGCGCTGCAGCAGCGGCTGCGCGCCGAACTGAGCGTCAGCGGCGCGGGGCTGGTGCGCTATCTCTACGGCCTGCCCTTCGCGCTCGCCTTTGCGGCCGCCTGGCTCGGCGCGCGCCATGTGGCGCTGCCACCGCTCGGCCTCGCCTTCGCCGGTCTGTCGGCGGTCGGCGCGGTGACCCAGATGGCGGGGACGATCCTGCTTATCACCGCCTTCGGCCATCGCGGCTTCGTCGTCGGCACCGCCTTTTCCAAGACCGAAGCGGTGCAGGCGGCGCTCGTCACCGCATTGTTCCTCGGCGAACAGCTGCCGCTGCTTGCCTGGGCGGGTATCGTTGCAGGGGTCGCCGGGGTACTGATCCTCGCGCTTGCGGGACGCGGGCTGACGCTGCGCGAAATTGCGGGCTCGCTCGGTCAGCCGGCCGCGTTGTTCGGGCTCGGCGCGGGGTCGATGTTCGCCTGCGCCGCGGTCGCGATAAAGCTTGCCACCGCCGAGCTGCAGGGCGTCGATACGGTGGGATCGGCGCTCGTCACCCTCGTCGTGGTGATGGCGATGCAAAGCGCGCTGCATCTTGCGTGGATCATCGCGCGCGACCGCGACACGCTCGCCGCGGTCGGCCGGACGTGGCGCTCCTCGGCGCAGGTCGGGCTGCTATCGGCGCTCGGATCGGCGTGCTGGTACACCGGCTTCGCCGCCGCCCCCGCGGCACTGGTCCGCGTCGTCGGGCAAGTCGAGGTGGTGTTCACCATCGCCTTTGCGCATTTCTATCTGCGCGAGCCCGTCCGCTGGCACGAAACGCTGGGGCTGCTGCTGGTTGTCGGCGGCGTCATCCTCGCGCTGCTGTCGACATAATTCAGCGCAGCGGCGGCAATCCGTCCATGATCGCGGTCAGCGCGAGCGCATTTTCGCGCTCCATCGCGCTGTGTCCCGCATTGGTGACGACGTAAGTGGCAGGCTCGCCACCCGCGTCGCGCAGCGCCGCGACCAGCCGCGACGCCTGCGTCAGCGGACACACCTCATCGAAGCGGCCGTGGACGATATGCACGGGGATGGACGCGAGCGTAGACGCGCCGCCGATCAGATGACCGGGCTCCAGAAACAGGTCGTTTGCAAAGAAATGCGCCTCGATCTGCGCAAAGCATAGCGCGAAGTCGGCATCGCCGAACTTGCCGGTCGCGCCATGTTCGGGAATCAGGTTGGAGATCGTCCCTTCCCACAGCGACCAGACGAGCGCGGCATGCAGCTGCCGCTCGCGTTCGGCGTCGGTCTGCGGCACCATGTCGAAGATCGCCTTGTACGACGCCATCACATCGCGCCGTTCGGCGACCGACAGCACGCCGAGCAGTTCGGCCCATTCGTCAGGATAGTTGATATAGGCGCCGGGCGCGGTCAGCGCATAGGGCGCCTCGTGCCAGGTCGCAGCATTGCCCTGATACAGATAGTCAAGATCCTCGGCCGATCCCAGAAAGATGCCGCGCAGGATCAGGCTGGCGCAATGCTGCGGAAAAGCGATGGCATAGGCCATGGCGAGCGTGCTGCCCCAGCTGCCCCCGAACACATGCATCGGTCCCGCGATGTCCAGCGCATCGCGCAGCCGGTTGATGTCGTCGATCAGGTGCGGCGTATCATTGTGGCGCAGCGCCGCGGCGGGGCCAGCGGCGGCGACATTGGGCTCGCTCTTGCCGCAGCCGCGCTGGTCGAACAGGATGATGCGATAGCGCGCCGGATCGAAAAAGCGCGCCATCTCGGGCGAGCAGGCGCCGCCCGGCCCGCCGTGAAGAACCATCACCGGCTCGCCGCCCGCGGCGCCATATTCCTCCCAATAGATGCGGTGCCCCGCCTCGGCATCGACGTCCAGCCAGCCGCTGCGCCGCGGCTCCGCCGCCGGATAACGCCAGCCGTCGCCGATCTTGCTGCTGGTTTCGAGACGCGAAAAATCCATGACCATTCCTCTTCAGGGCCGAAAATGCGCGACGAGCGCGTAGCGGTCGCCCGGATAGACCTGCCGCGCATAGGTGATGCGCTCGGCGCCGCGCCACGTCCAGCGTTCGAGCGCCATGCAGGCCGCGCCCGCCGCGATGCCGAGCGCGACCAGTTCCTTCGCCCCGGCGTTGACCGCGGTGATGCGATGCTCGGCCTCGGTCCAGGGAACATGCGCGAGCAGCCACGATCCCGGCGGCTCGACCGCGAAATCGACCTCGGCCGCGCCGGGCACTGCCGCCAGATTGATAAGGCGCCTTTCGAGCGCATAGGGCCGCCCGCCGGCATGGTGGCGGCACTCGATCGCGAGCACCGATCCGCCGTCGATCTGAAGCAGGCGCCGATCCTCCTCGTTCGCTGCGCGAATTTCGCGGCGGTCGAGGTCGAGCCGATAATCCTCGCCCTGCTGCGCCACTTCGTCGCGGATGTCGGGAATTTCGAGCGCGGCGCGGTGAATGCGCGGATGCGAAACGAAGGTTCCGGCACGCTTGCGGCTTTCGATCAACCCCGCCTCGACCAAGGCGCGCAGCGCCCGGTTCACGGTCATCCGCGAACAGCCATAGGTCGCCATCAATTGATGTTCATAGGGGATGCGGTCGCCGGGCTTCCATTCGCCCGACATGATCCGCGCCTCGATATCGCGGCGGATCTGCGCATGGAGAGCGCCGCTCTGCTTCATGCGAGCAGCGCCTGCATCGCGTCCCGATAGCGCGCGTCGATCGCCGCGCGCGCAATATGGCGGCCGCCCGCGACGCATCGGACGCCGCGGCGCCAGACGCAGTCGACCAGGCGGCCGCCTCGCCCGAAGATCCAGCTATCGAGGATCGCATCGCCGCGCCGCCCGTCAAGCGCCGGATCGGCCGCGGTCAGGCCGACGAGATCGGCCGGGGCGCCCACCGCGATGCCGTGCGCCGCCTGACCGAGTGCCTGTCCCCCGCCCGCCTGCGCCGCCTGGTGGAGCGCGGCGCCGGTCGAACGCCCCGCACCGCCCGCGAGCAGATTGCGGCCGCGATGCGCCAGCCGCTGACCATATTCGAGCAAGCGAAGCTCGGCCGCGGCGTCGATCTCGACATTGGAATCCGACCCGACCCCGAAGCGGCCACCGCCCGCCAGAAATTCACGTGCCGGGAACAGACCGTCGCCAAGATTGGCCTCGGTGATCGGGCACAGCCCGACGACGGCCCCGCTCTGCGCGATCGCGCGCCATTCGGCTTCGGTGACATGCGTCGCGTGAACGAGGCACCAGTCGGCGCCGACCTCGGCGTTCGCCATCAGCCATTCGACCGGCCGGGCGCCGCTCCAGGCTTGGCACGCCTCGACCTCGGCCATCTGTTCGGCGATATGGATATGCACCGGCGCGCCGGCCGCCATTACTGCAACAGCGGTCAGTTCGCTGGCGGTCGCCGCGCGCAGGCTGTGCGGCGCGACGCCGACGATGGCATCACCCAGTCCCGCAACCGCGGAACGCGACGCCTCGATCAATGCGGCATAGCTGTCGAGGTCGCTGACGAAGCGCCGCTGCGCCGCGGTCGGGGCCGCGCCGCCGAACCCCGAATGGGCATAGAAGACGGGAAGCAGGGTCAGCCCGATCCCCGTTTCATCGGCCGCCGCCGCAATCGCCTGCGCCATCGCCGCGACATCGCCATAGGGCCGGCCATCCGGCGCGTGATGCAGATAATGAAATTCGCCGACCCGGGTAAAACCGCTCTCCAGCATTTCGGCATAGGCGAGCGCGGCGATCGCGTGCATGCCGTCGGGATCGAGGCGGTCGACGAAGCGATACATGACTTCGCGCCAGGTCCAGAAACTGTCGTCGCCTTCGCCCGCGCGCTCGGCGAGGCCCGCCATGCCGCGCTGAAAGGCATGGCTGTGCAGATTGGGCAGACCGGGGATCAGGATGGCGTGCCGGTCGTCGCCCGGCTGCGGCGGCGCCGCCACCTCGATCGCACCGATATGGCCATCGACGATCGTCAGCCGGACATTCTCCGCCCAGCCCTCCGCCAGCCATGCCTGTTCGCACCAAAGCGCCATCGCTTCATCCCGTCTGGACAATCTTCCGCGTTCGGATTTATGTATATACATTATTGAGTCGATGCCACAAGCCGAAGGAGAGGGCATGCGCTGCGATCGCCTGTGGACCAACGCTCGTCTCGCCACGATGCGCGCCGACCTGCCCGGTCTCGGCGTCGTCGAGGTCGGCGCGATCGGCATGCGCGACGGCCGGATCGCCTTTGCCGGCCCCGCAGCCGACGCCCCCGATGCCGCCGATGTCATCGACTGCGACGGCCGCTGGATCACCCCCGGGCTGATCGACGCGCACACCCATCTGGTCTTCGCGGGCGACCGCATCGCCGAGTTCGAACTGCGCCAGAAGGGCGCGTCCTATGAAGAGATTGCGCGCGCGGGCGGCGGCATCGCCTCGACAGTGGCGGCGACGCGCGCGGCGAGCGAAGCGGCGCTGGTCCGGAGCGCGCTGCCGCGCCTCGACGCACTGATCGCGGAGGGCGTCACGACGATCGAGATCAAGTCGGGCTATGGCCTGACCCTGACCGACGAAGCGAAGATGCTCCGCGCAGCGCGGGCGCTGGGCGACGCGCGCCCGGTCGCGGTGCGGACGACCTTTCTCGGCGCTCACGCGCTGCCGGGCGAATTTGCGGGCGACGCCGATGGCTATATCGCCCTGCTATGCGAGCAAGTGTTGCCCGCCATCGCAGCCGAAGGGCTCGCCGATGCCGTCGATGCCTTTTGCGAAAATATCGGCTTCACGTCCGCGCAGACCGAACGGATGTTCGCCGCCGCCGCCACGCATGGCCTGCCGGTCAAGCTCCACGCGGAACAGCTTTCCAACCAGCATGGCGCGGCACTCGCCGCGCGGCATGGCGCGCTGTCGGCCGATCATCTCGAGTATCTCGACGAACCGGGAATTGCCGCGATGCGCGATGCCGGGACGGTCGCGATGTTGCTACCCGGCGCCTTCTACTTCCTTCGCGAAACGAAGCTGCCGCCAGTGGCAGGGCTGCGCGCGGCGGGCGTACCGATCGCCCTCGCAACCGATTGCAATCCCGGCACCTCGCCGCTCACCTCGCTGCTGTTGACGATGAACATGGGCGCGGTGCTGTTCGGGCTCACCACCGACGAATGCCTGCTCGGCGTCACGCGCCATGCGGCGCAGGCGCTCGGCCTGTCGGGCAGCATCGGCACGATCGAGGTGGGCAAGCGCTGCGACCTTGCGATCTGGGATATCGAACGGCCGTCCGATCTGGTCGGCCGCATGGGCCTCAACCCGCTGCACCAGCGGATATGGATGGGACAGACGACGTGACGCAAATTGTCATCACGCCGGGCGGCATGACGCTGGCCGACTGGCGGGCCATTTACGAAGGCGCGGCGGCGCGGCTCACTGCGCCGGCCTGGGAGGCGATCGACGCCAGCGCCGCAGCGGTCGCGCGCATCGTCGCGCGCGGCGCCCCGGTCTATGGCATCAACACCGGCTTCGGAAAGCTGGCGAGCGTCCGCATCGCCGACGACGAGCTGTCGATCCTGCAACGCAACATCGTGCTCAGCCACGCCGCCGGCACCGGCGTCGCTTCGCCAACCCCCGTCATCCGCCTGATGATGGCGCTCAAGCTCGCCAGCTTCGGCGTCGGCGCCTCGGGGGTACGGCGCGAAACGGTCGGACTGCTCGAAGCGATGCTGGCCAAGGGTCTGACCCCCGTCGTCCCGTCGCAGGGTTCGGTCGGCGCAAGCGGCGACCTCGCCCCGCTGTCGCATATGGCCGCCGCGATGATCGGCGTCGGCGCGATCGAGGTCGGCGGCAAGATATTGCCCGCGGCCGAGGCCCTTGCCGCTGTCGATCTGGCACCGCTCGAGCTTGGCCCGAAAGAGGGGCTGGCGCTGCTCAACGGCACGCAATTTTCGACCGCGAACGCCCTCGCCGGGCTGTTCCGCGCCGAAACGCTGTTCCAGTCGGCGCTGATCACCGGCGCGCTTTCGACCGAAGCCGCCAAAGGCTCCGACGCGCCGTTCGACGCGCGCATCCACGCGCTGCGCGGTCATGCGGGGCAGCGCGAGGTCGGCGATGCGCTGCGCGGCCTGATGGCGGGTTCGGCGATCCGCGCCTCGCACGCCGAAGACGATCCGCGCGTGCAGGACCCCTATTGCCTCCGCTGTCAGCCACAGGTGATGGGTGCTGCGCTCGATCTGCTGCGGCAGGCCGGCACGACGCTGCGCATCGAGGCCAATGGCGTTTCGGACAATCCGCTGATCTTCGCCGATAGCGACGAGGCGCTGTCCGGCGGCAATTTCCACGCCGAGCCCGTCGCCTTCGCCGCCGACATGATCGCGCTGGCGCTGTGCGAGATCGGGTCGATCGCCGAACGGCGCATCGCGATGCTCGTCGATCCCGCGCTGTCGGGCCTGCCCGCCTTCCTCACCCCGCGGCCGGGCCTCAATTCGGGCTTCATGATCCCGCAGGTCACCGCTGCCGCGCTGGTCAGCGAGAACAAGCAGCGCGCCTATCCCGCCAGCGTCGATTCGATCCCGACCTCGGCCAATCAGGAGGATCATGTCTCGATGGCGGCGCATGGCGCGCGGCGCCTGCTCGACATGGCCGATAATGTCAGCGCAGTGATCGGCATCGAATTGCTCGCGGCCTGTCAGGGCATCGATTTCCACGCCCCGCTGACATCGAGCGCCGCGCTCGAGGCGGCGCGCGGGCATCTGCGCGCGGTCGTCCCCACGCTCGGCGACGACCGGCATTTCCATCCCGATATGGAAGCCGCGACCGCGCTGATCCGCACCGGCAGCCTTGCAACCGCGGTGGCCGCGGAGCTTCCGGGGATCGGCTGATGGACTGGCTGCGCATCCACCGCGGCGACGCCCCGCTGATCGTCGCCTTCCCGCACGGCGGCACCGATCTTGCGGGCCTCGATGATCAGTTCGTCTCGCCATGGCGCGCGCAGCTCGATACCGACTGGTGGATCGCCGATCTTTACGCCTTCGCGCGCGATCTGGGCGCGACGACGATCGCGACCGCGATCTCGCGCAGCGTGATCGACATGAACCGCGATCCGTCGGGCGCCTCGCTCTATCCGGGGCAAGCGACGACCGAGCTCTGCCCGACGACGACCTTCGACGGCGACCCGCTCTATCGCTTCGGCGTACCCGACGAGGCCGAGGTGGTTCGCCGGCTGGGCCTCTATCACCGCCCGTATCACGATGCGATCGCGGCAGAGATCGAGCGGCTGAAGGCGCAGCATCGCCACATCGTCCTTTACGACGCCCATTCGATCCGCAGCCATGTGCCGCGCCTGTTCGACGGCGCATTGCCGCAATTCAACATCGGCACCAACGGCGGCGCGACCTGTGCGCCCGAGCTGGAAACCGTGGTTGCAAGCATCTGCGCCGCGAGCGGCCACAGCCATGTCGTTAACGGCCGCTTCAAGGGCGGCTGGACGACGCGCCATTACGGCCACCCCGACGCGGGCGTCCACGCGATCCAGATGGAGCTAGCCCAGCGGGGTTATATGACCGAGCCGGCATCGTTTGACCCCGGCAACTGGCCAAGCCCGCTCCACTCCGATCCCGCGATCCTGCCGACGCTGCAGCAAGTGATCGCCGCGACCCTCGATTTTGCGAAAGGATATCCATGACCCGTCTCGACAACAGCCGCGTCATCAAGGCACCGACCGGCGACGTGCTCAACGCCAAGAGCTGGCTGACCGAAGCGCCGCTGCGCATGCTGATGAACAATCTTCATCCCGACGTTGCCGAGCGGCCCGAGGAATTGGTCGTCTATGGCGGCATCGGCCGCGCCGCGCGCGACTGGGAAAGCTATGACCGCATCGTCGAGACGCTGAAGCGCCTCGAAAGCGACGAGACGCTGCTTGTCCAGTCGGGCAAGCCGGTCGGGGTCTTTCGCACCCACCCCGACGCGCCGCGCGTGCTGATCGCGAACAGCAACCTCGTCCCGCATTGGGCGAATTGGGAGCATTTCGGCGAACTCGATAAGCGCGGGCTCGCCATGTACGGGCAGATGACCGCGGGATCGTGGATCTATATCGGCACACAGGGCATCGTGCAGGGCACCTACGAAACCTTCGTCGAAATGGGGCGCCAGCATTATGGCGGCGACCTCACGGGCAAATGGCTGCTCACCGCCGGGCTTGGCGGCATGGGCGGTGCACAGCCGCTCGCGGCGGTGATGGCGGGCGCATCGTGCCTCGCGATCGAATGTCAGCCGAGCCGGATCGAGATGCGGCTGCGCACCGGCTATCTCGACGTCGCGGCGCAGACGATCGAGGAAGCGATGGCGATCATCGAAAAGAGCTGCGCCGACAAAAAGCCGGTGTCGGTCGGCCTGCTCGGCAACGCTGCCGAAATCCTGCCCGACCTGTTCGCCCGCGGCATCCGCCCCGACCTTCTGACCGACCAGACGAGCGCGCACGACCCGGTGAACGGCTATCTCCCCATTGGCTGGAGCGTCGCCGAGTGGATGGAGAAGCGCGAAAGCGACCCGCAGGCGGTCGCAAAGGCGGCCAAGGCGTCGATGGCTGTGCACGTCCGCGCGATGCTCGATTTTCAGGCCGCGGGCGTGCCGACGACCGATTATGGCAATAATATCCGCCAGGTCGCGAAGGACGAGGGCGTCGATAATGCTTTCGATTTCCCCGGCTTCGTTCCCGCTTACATCCGCCCGCTCTTCTGCCGCGGCATCGGTCCGTTCCGCTGGGCGGCGCTGTCGGGCGATCCCGAGGACATCTACAAGACCGATGCCAAGGTGAAGGAACTGCTGCCCGACGACGCGCATCTGCACAACTGGCTCGACATGGCGCGCGAGAAAATTCACTTCCAGGGCCTGCCCGCGCGCATCTGCTGGGTCGGGCTCGGCGATCGCCACCGGCTTGGGCTCGCATTCAACGAGATGGTGGCGTCGGGCGAACTCAAGGCGCCCGTGGTCATCGGCCGCGATCATCTCGACTCGGGATCGGTCGCCTCGCCCAACAGGGAAACCGAAGCGATGCGCGATGGGTCGGACGCGGTCAGCGACTGGCCGCTGCTCAACGCGCTCCTCAACACGGCGAGCGGCGCGACATGGGTGTCGCTGCACCACGGCGGCGGCGTCGGCATGGGCTTTTCGCAGCACAGCGGCATGGTGATCGTCGCCGACGGCACCCCCGAAGCGGCCAGGCGGCTCGAACGCGTGCTGTGGAACGACCCCGGCACCGGCGTCATGCGCCACGCCGACGCGGGCTATGACATCGCGATCGACTGCGCGCGCGAAAAGGGGCTCGACCTGCCCTCGCTCGGTTAGGCAGGCTGCTGCGCCGCCGCCGTTTCGCCGGCACGGATGCGGCGGCGGAGCAGGAACAGGCCGGCGGCGAGAAGGGCCGTCGGCACCAGCATCAGCGTGAAGGCGGTGCGCCCGTCGAGATGCGCGAACAGCGCGCCGGTAATCAGCGACCCGGTCGTGCCGCCAAGCGCCGAAAAGACGACGACCAGCCCCATCAGCGACGGGTGATGCCGGTTCGGCATCGCGCTCAGCATCACCGAAATGATCGTCGGATAAATGGGCGCGAGCGCGAAGCCGATCATCGGGAAGAGGAAGGCCGCGACCGGCGCATCGCGCCAGCTTTCGATCGGCACCGGACGCAGGCCGTCGGCGAGCGGCAGCACGAGGATGATCAGCGCCGCGAGCACGGCCAGGCAGATGTTCAGGACGGGATACCAGTCGAAACGCGCCATCACCGCGCCGGCGCCGAAACGGCCGAGCGCGATGCACGCCGCGAACAGGCTCGCGGCCTGGACGCTCATCTGCGCCGGCAGGTGCAGCACCTCGTTGTTGAAGGTCGGCAGCCAGGTGCCGATCCCCTGCTCGATCAGCACGAAGACAAAGGCGCAGACGATGAAGACGAGCACCAGTGGCAGCGCCGCGAGTCGCAGCATCGCGACGAGCGGCGGCCCCTGTTCATCGGCGGCCTCCTCCCCCGCATGGGTGCGGCGCTCGTCGAGCGATGCGGACAGGATGAAGGCGAGCGCCAGCGCCGGGATCACCGCCAGCACCCAATAGGCGTTGAGCCAGCGCAGGCCCGTCGGGTCGATGAAGGCGCTGAATACCCAATAAGACGACAGCACGCCGACCATGAACATGCCTTCGATCAGGCTGGTCAGGCTGGCGTGATGCCGCGCGTCGTCGGTGACGAGGCCGATCATCGAATAGACGACGACTTTGGCGACCGCGAAGGCCGCGCCGACCATCGCGAAATGCAATTGCGCCGCGCCAAAGCTTCCCGCGAGCGGCATGACCGTACACGCCGCGATCGCGAGCAGCAGCGCCCCGATCAGCGCGTTACGCAGGCCGATGCGCGGCAGATAGCTCGCGGTCAGGAAGGAAACGATCGCAATCGTGATATCCTTGAAACCTTCGAGTGTGCTCGCCTCGGGCTTCGTGACATGAAAGCTGGAAATCGACTGCAGGATCACCGTCCCGACGCTGTTGAGCAGCATCGCGAAGGCGACATAGGTCAGAATCATTGCGGCAATCAAACGCGTGCGGGCCATGCCAAGTCCTTTGCCGCAAAGAGGGGTGGTCGCGAAGAGGCCGCGACCACCCAGGGAGGGATGACCTAGAATTTATAGGCGGCGCTGAAGCGGAACGACCGGCCCAGAATCGGACGGGCGTTCAGCACTTCAGCCGTATTCTGGCCCAGCGTGCGCGGATCGCCTTCGGTCAGACCGATCTCGTTGGTCAGATTGTCGGCGGTGACCGCAAAGCTGAGCGCACGGTTGACGTCGACCGTCACGCCGGCATCGATCTTGAAATAATGCGGCAGCGACTGGGTGTTGCCGGTGTCCGAGAAACGATCGCCGATATAGGAGAAGGTCGAATAAACGCCGATCTTGCCGTCGTTGCCGAACGCCAGTTCATAGGCCGGGGTCACGCGCCATTGCCACTTCGGCTGCCGCTGGACGCGGTTGCCGCTGAGGTCGGTCGCACCATTGTTGGTGAAGAAGTCCCGATATTTGGCGTTGAGCCACGTACCCGAGAAGGCGAGCGTGAAATTGTCGACCGGCCGAAGCTGTCCTTCCAGCTCGACACCCGTGCTGCGCGCGCCGCCGATCGACGCCTGCGGTGCGCCATTCTGGATGACGGTGGTGACAAGGCCTTCGAACTTGGTGTGGAACAAGGTGGCATAGAGCGACAGCATGTCGGTCCGCACCTTCACCCCGCCTTCGAAATTGTCGACGCGCGGCGAGACGCGGATGCCGTCGCGCAGATTGTCGAAGAAGGGATTGGTGTTGCCACGATTGTAACGGACATAGGCGCCGACCGACGACGAGAAGTCGTAGTTCAGGCCCGCCGTCCACGACCAGGCGCCCTTGCTGTACGAAATATTGCGGAAGGTGCCGTCGAGCACCGCGACATTCTGGTCGTAAAGCGTGTTCGGGTCGCCATCGGCGTCGAGCACGGTCGCATTGTTTTCCAGCGTGCCCGTTGCCTTGTAATGCTGATAGCGCAGGCCCGCGTCGAAGCGCAGTTCGGGCGTGATCTGGAACTCGTCGACCGCATAAAAGGCATATTCGCGGCCGTCATAGGCGGCGTTGACGTTGAAGAAGCTGCCCTGCGTGAAGCCGCGATCGGTGACCACCTGGCCGTTGGCGAGCGTCAGGTTGAGCAGCCGCGCGTTGTTTTCGGCGGTCAGCAGCTGGATGTTGCCGAGGTTCCACTGGTCCTTCGACGAAAAGTCGGAGAAATAGGCGCCCAGCGTGAACTTGTTGTTGCCGCTGTCCCATTCGACGTTAAGGTCGTTGGTGAAATCCTCGATCTGCTTGCGCACGATCCAGGTGCCGGCGCGGATCACCTGCTGGCTGCCCGCATTGGCGACCGCATCGCCGCCATTGACGTAGGTCAGGCTGCCGATCGTGCTGCCGAGGCTCGCCGCATAGTCGGCAGCCGACATCGCGGTGCTCGCCGGAACCAGCCCGGTCGTATCGGCATCGCCCTTCAGGTAGCTCGCGCGATACCGCAGCTGGAGCCCGTCGCCGATCTCGTAATCGAAATTGGTGCCAAGGTTGATCAGCTTGGCACCGCGGCCGTCGCCAAGGTCGGCGCGCGTGCCGTCGGGAAGCACCGACAGGCGCGTTTCGGGGCCGGCGATCACGCCGGTGCCGGGGTCGATATTGCCGAACTGGCGCACCTTGTCGCCGTCGCGGATCACCGGGATCGGCAGCAGCCACTGGCCATGATCGTTGAGATAGCGCGCGAAGACGAGGATCGAACCCTTGTCGAGGTCATGGCGGATATTGGCAGTAATCTGCCCGCCCTTTTCGGCGGTGAAGCCCGGATTGCGGATGCCGTGGCCGCTCGAATAATAGCCGCCGACCATGAAGGTCGTGTTGTCGCCGAGCGGACCCGACAGGCGCAGGTCGCCGCGCACGTCGCCGAAATCGGTGACGCTGGCCTTCACCAGCCCTTCGAATTCGGGGCCGCCCTCTTTCTGGACGAAGTTGACGGTCAGGCCGGGCTGGCCGTTGGCGAACAGCGCGCCGGTGCCGCCGCGCACCGCCTCGACCCGCGCGATCGTTTCGTCGATGCGGATAAGCTGCGTATTTTCGAGGAACGACAGCGTCGGCGGCGAGAAGAAGGGCACGCCTTGCGTCGTCAGCGTGACGAATTCGGCGTCGCCGCCCGACGGATAGCCGCGCACGAAGATGTTGGCGCCATTCTGGCCGCCCGAACTTTCGGCCATGACGCCCGGCACGACCTTCAGCAGGTCGGCGGTGCTGTTCGGCGCGGCCTGTTCGATGGCATCGGCCGAAATGCTGGTGATGGCAAAGGCCGCGGCCTGGCGGCTGACCCCGCCGCCGGCGGTGCCGGTGACGACGATTTCATTGCCTGCCGCATCGTCGGCAGGCTGAGGCGCTTCCTGGGCATGGGCCGCCGCCGGCAGCGCGATGAGCGCGATCGACGAGAGCAGATAGGTCCGTTTCAACATGGCTGTTCCTCCACTTATCCTGTTTTCTTTGAAAGGTTGCCCGCGCTCGCCGCTTCCCGTTCTGCTGACAGGATCTGGTCGACCGAAAGCGCCCCGATGGCGGGGACATGCACGTCGGCGTCGGGCAGCGCCTCTTCAGACCCGATGCCAATCGCCACCATGCCCGCCGCATGGATGGCCGAAATTCCGGCCTGCGCATCTTCGATACCGATGCAGCGTTCCGGGGGGAGGCCCATGCCGTGGGCACAGGCCAGGAATATGTCGGGCGCGGGCTTGTTCGCCGCGATCGCGCCCGCGTCGGCGATGAAATCGAACTGGTCGGCGATGCCGAGCAATCGAACGACGTCGCCGGCATTGCGGCTCGCCGAGGCGAGGCCGATCTTGATGCCCGCCCCGCGCAGCGCCGCGAAAAGCGCGCGCACGCCGTCGAACAGATTGGCGGGCGAATAAGCGGTCAGCCGCGCGCGGTAGAGCGCATTCTTCTCTGCAAGCATCGCCTCGAAGCGCGCGTCGTCGACCGACGCGCCCGCGCCGTCGAGGATAAGGCGCAGCGATCCCGCGCGATCGACGCCCTTCAGCCGGTCGTTGGCGGCGCGGTCGAAGGCATAACCATATTGGTCGGCGAGTGCCTGCCACGCATGGTAATGGTCCTCGGCCGTGTCGGTCAGCACGCCGTCGAGGTCGAAGATCACGCCCTGCACCGCCGGGCGCGCCATCCGGACCGCCGCGTCGGCAAGACGAACCGGGCGGCCGTGATCGACAATCTCGACCGGCGCGCCCGACAGGCGGCGATAGGTCGCCCCTTCGGCATCGACCGCAACCTCGATCACGCTGCCGCGCCACATCAGGCGGAAATGATAGCGCGTCCACCCGGCCGGGATGCGCGGCGCGAAGGCGGGGCTATCGCCGCCGAGCCGCAGGCCGCCCCAACCGTGCGCAAGCACCAGCCAGCTCCCCGCCAGCGCCGCCATATGCAGGCCATGCGAGGTGTTGCCGTGGCGATTTTCCAGATCGACGAAGGCGGCTTCGCGATGGAAATCGAGCGCCTCCGCATCTTCGCCGAGCCGCGCCGCCACGATCGCGAAGGCGACCGACGACAATGTCGAATCATGCGCGGTGACGCGGCTGTAATAGTCGAAATTGCGCCGCTGCAGCGCGAGCGGCAACGACACGAGATCCATCGCCATCGCCTGCAGCACATTGCCCTGCTTGGCGATCTGGTGCCGGAACAGGATCATCGGGTGATAGCGCATCAGCAGCGGCCCGCGCTCGTCGAGCGGTGCCAGATCAGCCAGCTTCGGGCGTCCCAGAAAGGCGTCGTCCTGCGGGCTTACTCCGGCCTCTGCATCGACCGGCAACCACATCGCCTCGGCCGCGCGGCGCCACATCGCGACTTCTTCGCCATCGAGGCCGATGGCCTGCGCCAGCGCCGCGAAGGCCTCGGGATCGGTGTGCGCCAGCCAGTCGGCGGTGTCGGCAGCATAGGCAAGGTGCCGCGCCGCGATCGCGTTGGTGTAATAATCATTGTCGACCAGCGCCGAATATTCGTCGGGCCCGGTCACGCCATAGATGCAGAAGGCCCCGCCGCGGCGCGGGTCGAAGACGCCGATCTCGGGCCAGATGCGCGCGGTTTCGAACAGCATTTCGGCCGCGGCGCGGCGGAAGTCGCTATCGCCCGTCGCCGCGACATACAGCGCAACGCCATGCGCGATGTCGCCGTTGATATGATATTGCGCCGACCCCGTCGGATAATGCGACGAACATTCGGCCCCGCCGATCGTCCGCCACGGATAGAGCGCGCCGCGCGCATGGCCGATGCCGCGCGCGTGCGCCCGCGCCGCCGCAAGCTTGCCGATACGATATTGCAGCAGGGTGCGCGCCCGGTCGGGCATCTGGAGCGCCAGCACCGGGAGCATGAAGGATTCGGCGTCCCAGAAATAATGGCCCTCATAGCCTTCGCCCGACAGCCCTTTGGCCGCGATGCTGTGTTCGGGGTCGCGGCTTGCCGACTGGTGGAGCTGGAACAGGTCGAAACGCAGCGCCTGCGTCAGCGCGTCGTCGCCCGCGATCGCAAAATCGGCATGCGCCCACAATTGGTCGACCGCGCGCTGCTGCGCCGCTGCAATGGCGTCGAACGGCTGCGGTTCGGGCAGCGCGGCGATGTCGACCGGGTGGCCGCGGGTGCAGGTCATGGCGACCACCCGGTCGACGCTCAGCGTGCCGCCGGCGACCAACGCGCTGCGCACCATATGGCCGCCGTCGATGCGCACCACCGGCGCATCGATGCTGGCGACCCGCTGGCGATAGGCGAGTTCGACGGCACCCTGGGCAAACCGGACCACGGAAGGGGTGTCGCCCGGTTCGGAAGGCTGAACGGTCCAGACCGGCCGTAGCCGCCCGGAAATACGCGGATCGTCGGCGGCGTCGGCGCTGCCGCCATCGGCATCGGTGCCGAAGATCAGATCGATCTCGATCGTCGCGGCGAAATCCACCGGCGAGACCGACAGACGCGTCGCGACGCAGGCATCGCCGTCCAGCGGAACAATGCGAACGGCCGCAATCTCGATCGTCCGGCCATCGGCGAGACGCCAGCGGGTGCGGCGGCGAAGCTGCCCCGACGCAAGATCGAGCAGGCTCTCGGCTTCGAGGCGCTCGGCAGCAGCAAAATCGACCGGCGCGCCGTCGATCCGCAAGCGCAGGGCCACCGGGCTCGGGCATTTGATCCGCGTGTCGGTCGCGGTCGCGTAGCCGGGGAAACTTTCATGATAATCGATCGGGCGGCTGACATAGGCGCCGGGAAGATAGGCGCAGGGCGCGGCGGCGCATTCGTCGGCGACGCCCTCGACGCCGACCAGGCCGTTGGCGAGCGCGAACAGCGCGGCCGCCTGATCGCCGACGGCATCGCCGCCGTGCCGGACAAGCCGCATCGTATCGGAAGCTGCGCTGGAAATTGCCACTGTCATCCTCACCCGCGGCGCACGCTCGGCTGGCGCGCGCTCCATCGAAGCCGCCTTCTGATCCAAAAATGGTATCGATGTCAAGTTATCGATACCATTTCGGGAAAGGTCGCGCGAACTGAGGCGTGTTCTCGCAGTGATTCAGCTTTCGCGTGCGACCAGTTCCACGCTCATGGCGCGCGAATCGGCGCCCTTGCCGGCGACGAGATCGAGCACCTTCTTGGCAAGCAATTCGCCGCCGACCGCCCAGTCCTGCCGGATGGTGGTGAGTTTTGGCGATACGATCGCCGCGCCGGGGGAATCGTCGAAGCCGACGACCGATACGTCGCCGGGTACCGACAGGCCGCGCGCCTGCAACGCTTCGATCGCGCCCATCGCAATGGCATCGCTCGCCGCGAAGACGCCGTCGAAGGCAGTGCCCTTGGCCAGAAGCCGGTCGACCGCCTCGCGCCCCGCTGCGGCGGTAAAGGCGCAGGCGATCCGGTCGACCACCGCCGCGTCGCTGCCCTTCAGCGCGTCGGCAAAGCCCTGGAGCCGATCCTCGACCTCGCCATGCTGGGTTTCACCAAGGAACAGCAGCGCGCGGCGCCCCCGCGCGCGCAGATAGTCGGCGGCGAGCCGGCCGCCCGCGCGATTGTCGCTGCCGACGACGACGCGTCCGGGCGGGCCGTGCGCCGCGCCCCAGACCACATACGGCAGCCCGGTCGCCTCGATCGCCGCTGCGGCGTCGTCATGCACACCCTGCCCCAGCAGGATGACCCCGTCGGCCGACGGCGGATGCTGTGCGAACAGCTCGATCGTCGTCAGCACCATATTCTGTCCGGCCGCGGTCAGTTCCTGCATGATCCCGCCGAGCAGCGAGAGCGGATAAGGCTCGCTCATCAGGCGGTCGTGCGAGGGGGCCATTTCGATGACGACGGCGATGGTCCGGGTGCGCTGCTGCCGCAGATTGCGCGCCGAAATATTGAGCCGATAGCCCATGCGTTCGGCGGTATCGCGGATCAGCCGGCGCGTGCTTTCCTTGACCGTCGGGCTGTCCGAAAGCGCGCGCGAAACGGTGATCTTCGCGACGCCCAGCTCGCGCGCGATGTCGGCCATCGTCGGGCGCGCATTGCCGCCGCCAAGGGGACCGGTGCCATTAGCCATGGCCCCCCTTAACGCGCGTCCGCCTTGTTTCACAAGCGCCTAAGCGGAGGGCGGCGGGGACGGAAGCCCGCCCTCGCCGCGACCGGTCAGAGCGCCGATCCACCCAATTTGTAGGTGAGCTGCAGGAACACGCTGCGTCCGATGCTGTCGAACCAGCTCGTGTTGTAATAGGGATAGCTCGACCAGGTCGGGTCCTTGACGGGGTTCGTGTCGAACAGGTTGCGCACCGTCAGCGAGCCGCGCAGATGATCGGTAAAATCATATTGCATGGTCGCGTTGAAGAGGTAGCTCGCCTTGATGAACGCATCCTCGTCATAATTGGGCAGCTTGCCGAGCCGGGTGCCCGAGAAGGTCAGCTGAAAACCCTCATTTTCGTATGAGATGCTGCCGTTCGACTTGTCGCGCGGCAGATAATAACCGCTATCGACCGCGAGCTTGTCGACGAACGGATCGCCGGGATATTGCTGGAAGCTGTGCTTGAACACATGGCTGTGCGCGAGCGACAGGGTGAAGGTGCCGATACCGGTCGGCAGGCTGCCACGGAAGGCGATATCGATCCCGCTCGTCTTTTCGCGCGCGATGTTGATCGGATTGACGCGGATCGACGAGATCCGTCCGTCCTGAATATTGCTGGGGAAACGGGTGATACGCGAATAGGCATCGAGGCAGGTCGGCGAAGCCGGATCGAGCTCGCCCGCGTCGCAGTCTGCCTCTGTCCGGGCGAGAGTGTCGAGACTGAGGTCATCGACCTGATTGTCGAGGGTGACGCGGAAATAGTCCAACGACACATGCAGTCGGCTGGAGGGCGCGAAGACAAAGCCCGCGGTCAGCGTGCGGCCGGTTTCGGACTTGAGGTCGCGGTTTCCGGTGCGATTCACGACAACTCCGATATCGGCATAGTCGCAATCCTCGATGGCCTGGTCGTTCGCGGCGCAAAGAGCATAATCGTTGACGCCACCCTCGACATTGCCAGGCCCGGTAAAGACATAATGGAGATCGGGCGCGCGAAAGGCGGTGCCGTAGGCGGCGCGGAACAGCAGGCTGTTTGTCGGCCGTACTTCCAGCCCGCCATTATAGGTGAATTTGCCGACATCGCGCCCGGCAAAGCCAAAAGTATCATAGCGACCAGCACCCGTCAGCGTCACGAACTCCAGCACGGGGACACGAACCTCGCCACCGATTGCGGCATGGCTGCGCTTGCCGGCACCGTCGCTGTCCTTCCAGCTGTAATAATAATCGGTCAGCGCAAGCGGGTCTGGCCGGAGGTTATATCCCTGTTTTCCATATTCGACGACCGCGGCGAAGCCGACCGGACCGGCGGGAAGCTGAAACAACTCGCCATTGGTCAGCGTCGCCTGCAGGTTACTGGTCCAACTATATGGGCGATAGACCGTGTCGGCCGAAATGCTCTCATATTCGGCGCGGGTCAGCGCTTGGTAAAGTCGGTCCGGATTAGCGTTGAAAATCGGTCGCCCGTCCTCATCGACGCCATTTTGCGTGCCGAGGAAAAGAGCGTTCGCCTTGCTCGCAATAATCTGCGGCCAGCGCACCGTCGACTGATAACGGCTGTAGTTGAACGACAGTTCGTAATTCCAGGTGTTGCCGAAATTGCCGCGGATGCCGGGCGTAATGCTGTAGGTTGTCTGCTTGCTGCGCTGCATCTCCAACCCTCCCGTCTCCTCGGGGGCGAACTGGCGCCCCCAATCTTCGATCTGATCGGTATATTCGTTGAAGAACTCGTTGTCGGCGCTGCTCGACGATTGCTCGAACGCCCAGCTTGTCACGTCGTACATCAGCCGGACCTTGCTGATCCCGAATTGGAAGTCGGTGAACAGCTTGGCATTGTCCGACAGCTCATAAGAGAGCGTACCGAAGCTGTTGAAGCCCCTGCGGCCCGAAACAATCGTGCCATAGCCGATCGAGGTCTTGCTGCCGCAATAATCGCCGTACCGGGGACGGTACGCGAGAAAGATCGATCCGCCGTTGAGCGATGACAGTGCGTCGCAAGCCCCGTCAGGCGGGGTGATATAGTCGACATATTCATCGGCGCGGTAGAAGGTGCGGCGCGCAATCGCCGTTGACGCGACCGGACTGTCGTCAGTGCTGTCCTGAATCGAGCGCTGATAGCCCCACAGCGGGCGCTGATCGAGATATTCGACGCCGCCGACAATGTTGAAGCGCCCCGACGACCAGCCGCCGGTCGCGGTGAAGCGGTGCGACATGCCGCCGCCATGCTCGGTCCGGCCATGACGATAGTCGAGCGTCAGGCCATCGAGCTTTTCCTTCATCTTGAAGTTGACGACGCCCGCAATTGCGTCCGAACCATAGATCGCCGACCCCGCGCCGCTCAGGATCTCGACCTTGTCGATCAGGCTGACCGGGATGTTCGAAATGTCGGTGAAGTTGCTGCGGCCGATATAGGGCAGCGGGAAATCGGCTATGCGGCGGCCGTTGACGAGCACAAGCGTATGGTTGGGGCCAAGGCCGCGCAGGTCGACCTGCTGCGCGCCGGGGGTGAAGTCGGCGCTGCTTCCCGACTGCGGGCTTTGCGTCTCGCCGCTGTTCTGCGTCATCGCCGCGAGCAGTTCGGGGACGCTGGTATAGCCGTTGGCGCGGATCGCATCCGAATCGATGGTCGTGACCGCCGACGGCCCCTGATCCTTGATCGTGGGAATGCGCGAACCGGTGACGATGATCTCCTGCACCGCGCCCTCGTCCGACGCGTCCTGCGCCAGCGCCGGCGTGGCGAGCGCGGGAAGGCAGACGCCCAGCCCGAGAATGATGCGAAGCGACCGTCGGCCGAGATGTTCCATCGAAAAGCCCCTATCCTGTCTGCGGCGCGAATCGGCGCCCCCAATGCCCTGTCACGAGACGCGCCCTATCAGCCAGAACGGACCGAAAATTTCAATCATTATGACGAAAACAGGAATCATATTGTCATTTTGCGTGTCGATTATGTAACATCCATCGATCAGAGTTGCCGAAGGAGATATGCCGATGCCGCCGATCAGACTGTTCAAACGGGTCGCCGTGCTGCTGTCCGCGCTCCTTTTCGCCGCACCGCTTGCGGCGGCGGCGAAGGATCAGCCCTACGAACATTATGTCTATGGCGCGCTCAACACGCCGACGCCGGGTCCGGTATCGGGCGGGCTGTTGCTGATGGGCGGAGGAGATCGGAATATCGACGCGATGAAGTGGTTCTTCGGCAAGGCCGGCAAGGGCCACATCGTCGTCCTCAGCGCGTCTTACGGCAAGGAAATCGGCGAGGAATTCTATCGCGACATCGGCGGCATCCAGTCGGTCGAAATCTTCGTTTTCCACGCGCGTTCGCAAGCGACCGACAAGAAGATCCTCGACCGGCTGCGCAAGGCCGACGGCATCTTCATCGCCGGCGGCGATCAGTCGCGTTACGTGCGCTTCTGGCGCGGCACGCCGGTCAACGAGATCATCGACGCGCATGTCGCGGCGGGCAAGCCGCTCGCCGGGACCAGCGCCGGCCTCGCGATGCAGGGCGAAAAACTCTATGGCGCGATGGACGACGGCAGCATCAAGAGCCCCGAAGCGCTCGCCGATCCGCTCGGCCCCGCGAACACCATCGAAGGCGATTTCCTGCACCTGGCGCTGCTCAAGGGCGTCGTCACCGATACGCATTTCAAGGAACGCGACCGGCTCGGCCGCCTTTTCGCCTTCGTCGCCAAAGCGCAGGTCGGACGCGCTGCCGACGCGCCCGCGATGATCGGGCTCGGCGTCGATGAAAGCGCCGCGCTCGCGGTCGAACCCGACGGGTCGGGGCGCATCTATGCAACCGCACCCGACGGCTATGCCTGGGTCGTCGACGGATCGGGACTGCGCGACGTCAGCGACCGCAGGCCGCTCGATGCGCCGCGGGTCAAGGTGACGGGGGTCGGGCCGGGCTCGGTCGTTCACCTGCCCTCGGGCCGCGTCGATGCCCCCGTGTTCGTGCGCAACTACGCCGCGCGCGCGGGCGAACTGGTCGAGGTGCCGCGCTGGTCGCTCGCGATCCATGGCGGCGCCGGGGTCATCAAGCCCGGCTCGCTTACCCCCGACAAGGAAGCCGCCTATCGCGCCGGCCTCGACGCCGCGCTGCGCGCCGGTTCGGCGGTGCTCGACAAGGGCGGCCCGGCGCTCGACGCGGTCGCGGCGGCGGTGCGCGTGCTCGAGGACAATCCGCTGTTCAACGCTGGTCGCGGCGCCGTGTTCACCGCCGAGGGGACCAACGAGCTCGATTCCGCGATCATGGACGGCGCCACGCTCAAGGCCGGTGCCGTCGCGGGCGTCACGCGCACCCGTCACCCGATCGACCTTGCCCGCGCGGTGATGGACAAGAGCCCGCACGTCCTCTTGGCGCGCGACGGCGCCGACCGCTTCTCGGTCGAACAGGGGCTCGAACAGGTCGATCCCGCCTGGTTCCGGACCGATCAGCGGTGGCAGCAGTTGCTCGCCTGGCGCAAGAAGCATCAGGCCGCGCTCGACCCGACGCATCTGTTCGGCACCGTCGGCGCGGTTGCGATCGATGCCGACGGCAATCTCGCCGCCGCAACCTCGACCGGCGGCATGACCGGCAAGCGCTGGGGCCGCATCGGCGATTCGCCGATCATCGGCGCGGGAACCTATGCCAGCAACGGCCGATGCGCGGTTTCGGCGACGGGATCGGGCGAATATTTCATCCGCGAAAGCGCGGCGCGGCAGGTCTGCGACCGCGTCGCGTGGAAAGGCGAAAGCCTGAACGACGCGGCGCAGGCGACCATCGCGGCGGTCGGTGCGATCGGCGGCGACGGCGGTCTGATCGCGATGGGCCCCGACGGCCGTCCGGTCTTTGCGCTCAACGACCTTGGCATGTATCGTGGCCGGATGACGGCCGGGGCGGAACCACAGACGGCGATCTTCGCTGACGAGGCATGGGCGGACTGATGGCGCCGATGACCGTCAGTCTCGACGAGATCGACGATCGCCTGCTCACCCTGCTGCGCGACGATGCGCGCCAGACCATCGCACAGCTTGCGAAGGAACTCGGCATCTCGCGCGGCCAGGTCTATTCGCGGCTCGCGCGGCTGGAAGAGGATAATATCGTCGCGGGCTATACGGTGCGGCTGGGGCAAGCCTTTGCCGCCGGCCGCGTTCGCGCCCATATGATGATCAAGACGCTGCCGCGCTATCATCGCGAGGTCGAGGCCGCCCTCGCCGGCTTCACCCAAGTTCAGGCGATCCACGCGATCAGCGGCGAATATGACATTATCGCGATGCTGGAGGCGGAGGACAGCGCCCTGCTCAACGAACTGATCGACGAGATCGGCCTGCTCGACGGGGTCGAACGCACGACGACGTCGGTCATATTGGTGACCAAGATCGAACGCTGACCCCTTCCCTCCGGCCTGGGCCGGACGGTTCAGTTGGTCCAGTAGATATAATCCTGCCCGTCCTTCCACGGCGCGTTGAGCGGCACGTCGATCCGCACCGGCCCCTCGATCAGCCCCGGCCAGATCGGCTTGGCCATCCCCTTGTTCTGCGCCTCGATCATCGCGCGAAGCTGCGCGACGCGCTGCGGCTCCTGCGCCGACACGTCATGCTGTTCGGTCGGATCGACGGCGAGATTATAGAGGCGAACCTTTTCGGGCCGCTTCGTCACCTGCAATTTCCAGTCGCCCGCGCGCACGACGCGATAATCGCCCGAACGCCAGTACATCGCCTGGCGATGCGCCGGCCCCGCCAGGATATTCTGGCTGTCGACGATGCGATCGGTCGGCACCTTCGCCCCCGCCGCGGCGGCGATCGTCGAATAGATGTCGATATGCCCGGTCACGTCGGCGCGCGTCGACCCCGGCGCGATATGGCCCGGCCAGCGCATGAAGAAGGGGGTGCGGATGCCGCCCTCGAAAAAGGTCGCCTTCCATCCACGATAGGGCGCATTGAGGTGCGGGATGCCATTGTACCAGGCCCCGCCATTGTCGCTGGTGAAGATGACGAGCGTATTGTCGTCGATCCCCGCCTGCTTGAGCTTCGCCATGACATCGCCGATGCGGCGGTCAAGCTGTGCGATCATCGCTCCGTAAACGCGCGTCTTGTGGTCCTTGATCTGCGGCAGCCGGTCATATTCCTCGCGCGTTGCCTGCAACGGCGTGTGCGGCGCATTGAACGCCAGATACATGAAGAAGGGCCGGTTCTTGTTCGCGTCGATCGCCTTTTCGGCTTCGGCGGCGAAATAGTCGGTCATATGCCCTTGGGGATGAAAGCGCTTGCCGCCGTTGAAAGTCACGGCATGGCGCAGATTGGCCCAGATGAAACGGTCGATCGGATCCCACGGCAGCTTGGCGTTGACCGTATCGGGATCGTCGTCGGGCAGGAATTTCGCGCCCCCCGCCAGAATCGCGAGGCTTTCGTCGAAACCCTGCGCATTGGGCTGCAAGCGCGGCGCTTCGCCCAGATGCCATTTGCCGATGTGGATGGTGTGATATCCCGCCGCCTTCACCGCTTCGGCAATGGTAATCTCGCTCGGCGGGACGCCCATGTCGGGATAGTCGGGAATATCGTCGGTGATCAGTTCCTTGTGGAATACCGCCTTCAGCGGACCGAGGCCGCCGCCATGCGCCAGATTCTCGGCAAAGGCGGTCGGCACCGCGGTAAATTCGAAACCGAAGCGCGTCGGATAGCGGCCGGTCATCATCGCCGCGCGCGACGGCGAACAGGTGGCGTTCGCGGCATAGGCAGTGGTGAAGTTCAGCCCCTGACGTGCCAGCGCGTCGATGTTGGGCGTCTTGACGATCCCGCCTGCAACGCCGCCGCCGTTCAGGCTGATGTCGTTCCAGCCCAGATCGTCGGCGACGATCAGGATGATGTTGGGCGGACGCTTGGTCCCCGGCGCGGTGACGGGGGCCGCACCCGGCCCCTGCTGCCAGACTACGGCGTGGTTCGGCTGCACCGGGTCGCGCCAGTCCTGGATCATCCCGGGCAAACGATATTTATTCTCCTGAAAACCCCAATAGCCACCCGCGCCGATCAGCGCGACGACGCCCAATGCAATCCAGCGTTTCTTCATCGGTCCCCTCCGGCCCCCTCTAAGCCCATGTCAAAAGCGCGATATGCGCAAGCGCCGCAGCGAGTGCGAGCCCCAGCCCCACCGTGACCCGCGGGCTGGCATAAAAGGCGATCTGTCGCTGCGTCGGGAAAGAGAAGGTCGTCTCGATCCCCAGCGTCTTGTTCGGATGCACGGCGCGAAAGGCCGGATCGGCCGCCATGCGGATCAGGTCGCGGCGGCTGCGGTATCGCATCGTGCCGACCAGCGACCAGCCGGGGTCGGCGGGTGTGTTCCACGCGTCGATATAGCCGCCGACCTTGGCGCCGACATAGAGCGGATGCCCGCCGCGCGCGATCAGCCCGCGCACGAAGGGGTCCGAATAGCGGCGCAGCCATTCGCTGCCCGCGCGCGTTTCGCCGCTGGCCGGATCGGTGATCTGGCCGGGCCGCGTGCGGACAAGATTGACCATGACGAATTCGCGTCCGTCGTCGTCCTCCAGAAAGGCGCGCAGGCGGGCGCTGTCGTTGCCCGTTTCCTCCATGCGATCGCCGAGCGTGCCCAGAAAAGCGTCGATCTCGGCCCGCGTCAGCGGGCGGCGGAACCCGTCGTAGAACAGCAGGAAGGCGAGCCAGAGCAGCAACGCGCCCGCCCAAATCGCGCCGACAAGAAAAGCCTGCTCCCCCATCATCCCCCCGACTCTTCGGTTGCCCCGAAACTATTGGCACTATATGTGTCATTATATCGGGCGCGGCGCAAGATGCTTCGAAGCGGGCATTGACCACGGCGCCAAGCTGCGCCAGCGGGGAGGACATGACGACAACGGCGAAAGCGGAGGGCGAGGCAAAGGCGAATCCGGCAAGCGTGACGCCCCGGATCGATGGTCGGCGCGAACGCAGCCGGTCGAGCCACAAGCGCATCGTCAAGGCGATGATGGAACTGATCGCCGGCGGCGACCTGATGCCCAGCGCGGCGCGCGTCGCCGACGAAGCCGGGATCGGCATTCGTACCGTCTTCCGCCATTTCGACGATATGGATTCGCTCTACAGCGAGATTTCGGCGACGATCGCCGAACGGGTGATGCCGATCGTCACCGCCCCCTATCTCGACAACGACTGGCGCGCGAACATGCGCGATCTCGCGCGCCGCCGCGTCCGCGTGTTCGAAACGATGCTGCCGTTCCGGCTCGCCGCCAATATCAAACGCTACCAGTCGCCCTTTCTGATGGCCGAATATGGCCGCGTCATCACGGTCGAGCGCGAACTGGTGATGCGCCTGCTGCCCGCGCCTGTCCTTGCGAACAAGGTGGCGGCGGAGGCGCTATGTGCCACCCTCTCCTTCCAGAACTGGCGCGCGCTGCGGCACGACCAGGGCCTGCCGGCCGAAGAAGCGGGGACCGTCACCGCGCATATGGTCGAAGCGCTGCTTGCCGCGCTTCCGCAAGGCGGCGATCGGTGAAGCGCGGCGCGGCGCTGATCGCTTTCGCCGCGCTGGGCGCCCTGGCCGCATGCGGCGCCAAAAAGACCGAACAGCATGCCGAGGCGCAGACTCCGACCTGCCCGCCGATGCCGGCGCGCGACTATGTCTGGATTCCCGGCGCGACCTTCACCATGGGCGCCGACGCGACGCTGCCCGAAGAGGCACCGGCGCGCGAGGTTTCGGTCAAGGGCTTCTGGATGGCGACGCATGAGGTGACGAACGCCGAATTCGCCGAATTCGTGAAGGCGACCGGCTACAGGACGCTTGCCGAGAAAGACCCGCCGAAACTGCCCGGCGCGCCGCCCGACATGCTGATCCCCGGATCGGCGGTGTTTACCGCGCCGACCGACGGCAACCCCAACTGGTGGCGCTGGGTCGTCGGGGCCGAATGGCGGCATCCCGAAGGGCCGAAGACCGGCATCGCCGGCCGCGACCGCGATCCGGTGGTCCAGGTCGGCTACGACGACGCGCTCGCCTATGCCCGCTGGAAGGGCAAGGCGCTGCCCGACGAGGCGCAATGGGAGCTTGCCGCCGCAACCGGCGGCGCGCGCCGCGATGTTCCCGTCGATGCCGAGGGCAAGCCGACCGCCAACTATTATCAGGGCGTATTCCCGGTCCGCGACCTCGGCACCGACGGCTTCAAGAGCCGCGCGCCGGTCGCCTGCTTCCCCGCCGACAAGCACGGCGTCCACGACCTGATCGGCAATGTCTGGGAATGGACGGCAAGCGCGATCGACCCCGACCGCAATGTCATCAAGGGCGGCAGCTTTCTGTGCGCGGCGAATTATTGCGCGCGCTATCGCGCCGCCGCGCGCCAGTTTCAGGAACGCTCGCTAGGTACCGATCATGTCGGCATTCGCCTGATCGACACGGCGCGCCCGCCGCCGCCGGACGAAAAGCCACACGAGGGCTGACAGCGCGACGATCGCCCCGCCGAGCACCAGTCCGGCCTGGATCGCCCGCTTGCGGCCCTGTTGCCGCCACGCATAAAGGTTGATCTGTTCGTCGGCGGTGTAGCCCGCCGGCATTTCGAGCACCTGGTTGGTCTTGGCGAACGCCGCATAATCGGCCTTCATCGCCGCAAAACGATCGGGCATCGCGGCGGCCAGATCGTGCGTTTCGCCGGGATCGCCGGCGATGTCGAACAGCCGCCATTGACCATCGCCCGTCGGCGGCAGATTGCGCACCAGCTTGTAATCGCCCCGGAACAGCGCGGCATTGCCCGACAGTTCATAACCGATCGGCGCGTCGCCATGAACGCTGCCTGCGCCGCCCGCCAGCATCGGCACCAGACTGCGCCCCGCGATCGGCTCGACCGTCCGCCCGCCCCAGCTGCCGCCGTGACCCGGCACGCCGGCGAGGTCGGTCAGCGTCGGGACGATGTCGGTGACATGCGCCAGCCCGTTCGAGATCGCGCCCGCGCGCACCTGCGGATGGCCGGGCCAGGCGATGATCAGCGGGACGCGCAGCCCGCCCTCGGTCGCGCTGAACTTGTATCCCGACAGCGGCGCCGCAGCCGCGCTGGCCCAGCCGGGGCCGATGGCGCTGAAGCTGTGGCGGCGGCCGATGTTGCCGATCGAGGTGTCATACTCCATCCCCAGGAACAGCCGGTTGCGCAGCCGGTTATAGGGGTTGGTCGGTTCGGGGCCATTGTCCGACAGAAAGACGAAGATCGTATTGTCGTAATCGCCCGTCGCCTTCAGATGCGCGACAAGGCGCCCGATCTCGCGGTCGGCGGCGGTCGCCATCCCGGCATAGGCCTGCATGACGCGGATCGCCGCCGTGCGTTCGTCGCCGTCCAGCTTTTGCCAGTCGGGGGTGGTCGCCATCGTCACCATCGGCGCGCCCGCGGGCATGATGCCGAGCGCCGCGGCGCGCTTGGCCCGTGCGGCGCGCAGCGCGGTCCAGCCTTCGCGGTACATCGCCTGATAGCGCGCGATATCGCTGTCGGGCGCCTGCACCGGAATATGGTTGGCAAGGAAATTGACCGACGCGAAAAACGGCTTTCCGCTCGCGCGGTCGGCGTCGATATAATCGATCATCTTCTGCACGACGAAGCGCGACGAATAATAATCCTTGGGCAGCACCCCCGGCTTGCCATTGTCGGTCCAGTTCGCCTTGTCATACAGGCCCTTGATCGGCTCCTGATCGAAATTGTCGGCGCCCGCATCGGCCAGGCTGAAGGCGCGGTCATAGCCGCGCGCTTCGGGAAGCCGCGTCGGATCGCTGCCCAGATGCCATTTGCCGGTCAGATAGGTGCGATAGCCCGCCGCCTTCAGCATTTCCGCGATCGTGACGACGCTGTGGTTCATCACCGTGTCGTACCCCGGCTTGCCGCGGTGCGCGTCGGGGATCGTTTCGGGCATATTGCCCAGCCCGGCGCGGTGGTTCATCACCCCCGTCTGCAGCATCGCGCGCGTCGGCGAGCACGACCCCGACACATGGAAATTGGAAAAGCGCATCCCGGCGTGGGCCAGCGCGTCGATGTTCGGGGTCGCGAATTCGGCCCCGAAGGCGCCGACATCCGAAAAGCCCCAGTCGTCGGCCAGCAGGATGACGATATTAGGATGGCGCGGCGATGCGGGCGCGGTCGGCGCCGCGGTCTGCGCGGCCAGCGGCGCCGCGACCAGCGCGGCGGCGACCCCGGCGGCGAACGCGCGCCTCATGCCGACACCAGCGCGGGCAGGCAGCCCGTCCGCTCGAGCAGCGGATCGACCGCGGCACGCGCCGCGTCGTTCAGCGCCGCGTAGCGCATGCGCAGGTCGGCAAGGCATTTCGCCTGATATTTGAACACCCCCTGGTCATAGCCATGCCCCATCGCCTCGAACCGCATCATCGCCTCCCACCTTTCCAGTGCCGCCGCATTCGCCCGCAAGAAGGGCAGATAGACCGCGCCCGCCACCGCCAGCAGCGCCTCGACCACGGGCGACAGCGGCGCATCGGCCGCGTCCCATTCGCCGTCGATCCCCGACATGTCGTCGATGTGCAAAAGCCAGCGATAGGCAAAGGGATAGTCGGCGCGCATCATCGCCTGCGCCGTCGGATCGACGCCGAGCTGCGACAATTGGCCGAACAGGCCGAATTCGGCGAGCGACGGCCGCGTGCCGAACAGGCAGTGCCGGTCCTGGACATGCGCCTCCAGCGCCGCGAGCACCGCACGGGTCGACGCTTCGATCAGCGGGAAATTCGCGGGCGTGCAGCCGACGATCGCCATGCGCCTCACCTGCCGCTCGCGAAAGCTCGCCGCAAAGCGCTCGCGCTGTTCTGCCCCGCCGCCCTTGAACGCATCGAAGGCCAGCCAGCGGCTCATCTGAAGCTGGTCGACCTCGGCCAGCCAGCGATAGCCGAACATCGCCTTGGTCAGCCATTCGTCGGCGAAATCCTCGATCAGATGCGCCAGAAAGGCGCGCCCCGCATCGGGCGGCACCACCGACCGGCTGCCCGGATGGCGATCCTCGAGCAGATAGAGAAGCGGGGTCGAATCATTGTGCCAGCTATCGTCGGGAAAGCGCACCACCGGGATCACCGGCGCGCGGACATGCGCCAGCGCCCCGCCCTGCGTCGCGGCGCCATGCACCCAGATATGCGGCAGGCGGCGATAGCGCATCGCCGCGCGAATCTTCATCGAATAGGGCGAACCCAGCGCGCCATGCACCTCATAAGGCCGTTCGTTCACCCGTCCCCCCCCATGTTTTGACATATGCTATGCCAATATATCGGTGAGCGCAATGGGCGGTGTCCCGAACAGCCGCACGGACGGATCAGCGGGCGCGGCGAGCGCCGCCCCTCATTCGCGCGCCGCCGCCTCCGCCGCCCGCGCTTCGCGGGCCTTGCGCGCCTTGCGCCACGACGGGCGCGTCTTTACCGCGGCCACCCCGTCCGCCGCCTGCGCCGGCACCGCGCCGGTCAGCGGCACCGCGGGCGTCGGCCGCCCCGCCGCCTCCTCGGCCTCGATCCACGCCAGATAGCCTTCGGGGATCGTATCGCCCGCCGCGACCCAGTCGGCCTCGCCGGCAAAGCGCTGCGCCGGCTCGCCATCGACCGGCGGCCCGTCGTACATCTGCATCGGCCCGTGATAGGGCGCGTCATGGTCGCGCAGCGACACCATCGCGGTGCCCGGATCGTCCAGCTGCGCCGCGATCGCATCGGCCCCGCCCGCGTCGGCGGCGGCGATCAGCGCGCGCTGCCGCTCGGCCAGCGCGAGCAGCGCCGCGTCGATCTCGGCCTGCGCCCGCGCGTCGAGCGCCACCCCGTCGAACCCTTCGATCAGCGCCGCGGCATCGTCCTGCGCTCCGGTCGTGTCGAGCGAGGTCGAGCCGCCCCCATGGATCACCGTCCGCACCGTCGTCGTCGAAGCCTCCGCCACCGCCCCCGCGGCGTCCCCGACCTCCGCTCGTCCTGAGGAGCCGCGCAGCGGCGTCTCGAAGGACCCGGCCCCCGCGCTCGCCCGCGTCGAGAAATAGTTGATCACCGTCCGCTTGCCGCCCGCATCCTGCCCATAGTGCCGCAGGCAGAACATCAGCAGCGCGTCATTATGCTTGCGCCGAAACCCCATCAGCTTGCCGCCGACGAAGACGGGCACCAGATAGCCGTCGATCGCGCGCTCGAACGCAATATCCTTCAGCCGCGCGACCCCGAAATCGAGCGCCGCCTCCCACGCCCGCCGAAAGCTCTCGGCGCCGGGCGCCCGCCGCAGCGTATAGCAATTCGCTTGCGCCATATTGACCATGGCGGCCGCGCGGCTGACCGACCCCGTATCGGCGAGCGCCGCAATAAACGCCCGCTGCCGCTCGGGCGTCCACCCGTCGTGTCGATATTTGCGCGGCACCGGCGTAAAGTCGGGAAGCGGCGGCCGGGCCTCCGCCGCGATCGGTGTCCGGTTCTGCATGATAGGCCCTCCTCCGTATGTCTCGAGCGTAGTCGAGAGACCAAACCGGACAGGGTATGACGGAGGGGAGTAATGTAGGAAAGGGATTTGTTTATGTTTTGTTCCAATGTTGTATATAGACGGGTTGCCTGCTTGCCTTACGTTGCAAGCCGAGGATTTAACTCAGGTCAGCTCTTTGGTTGGAGGGGACAGTGTGTTGGCAGATCCGTTAACATTATGGCACGGCTTTGGGCCTGAAACGAAAGCGGCTCTGATCGGTGCTCTTTCATCGATCTGTGTTGCTGCGATCGGCATTATTGGACTTATTTCTCAGCTGAGAAAACAGGGAGACCAAAACCGGGAAAATGTCGCCGAAGTTGAAAGGCGCCGGATCAAAGCTCAGATGTACGGTGAAGCTGAACGAATCTGTGCAGAGTTTTCCTACATTTCCGGCGAATTCACGGCAAAGATGATCTCGTCGGGCCAGGAAATCCTGATGACAGCCCGTGCTTATGCTTCAGAAGCGTCCTATCCCGAACCCTCGGCACGCTTAATGACTTTAACGGAGCTTAGAACAAATCTTGAGTCGGCAGTGATCAACGTGATTTTCTTGGTAGAGAATCGACGTTTTATAGAGCCCAATATCGTCGTTTTCCGCTCGGCTCTTAGTTCTGCAATGCACGATCTTCAGCGGAATTTTGTCGAAACATATTTCGACCTCGCCCTGAAATCGATGCCCATGCCCAATCCAGATGGCGGTATGTTTGAATACGTTCCGCCAACCATTGACGAGGCTGAACTTCTTTGGAATAGAACGCTTGAGATTGTTGAATACAACCATGAACTATCCTCATATGTGGAAGATTTCATGATCGAGTTACAAAATTTTTTAGTCGGCGACCTATTTGGGAAAATAGTTCCATATAGACAACCCATAAATCCAGATTTTAAGGTTATCCGCATTGGAGATGCGGAAAATTTGGAAAGACATTTTCTTAATGAAACCAACTGGGGACATAAAATGAAACAGAATGAGGAGCACGCCCGCAAACAATTTCAGAATCGCTCCTGAAGCCAGGGTGCCCATCACTCGGAGGCGTTGGACGTGAACACTGATCAGCTTGAGGCATTGCTAGAGGGAGCGGAAGAGACCCCCTCCCTCGAATTTAAGGCAGCCATGAATAGGCATCAATCATTGATCCGAGACATTCTGGCGATGGCCAATGTGCAGGACGGTGGGCGTATCGTAATAGGAATTGAGGATCGTACGCACGCGCGAATCGGCTTAACTGCAGAACAAATCGCGACATACGACGTCGAGACGATGCAGGATCGCGTGGCAGCCTTTGCTGACCCTGGAGTCGAGTTTCGGACCGAAGTAATCAACGACCGTCAGGGTCTTAGGTTCGTCGTTATCGACGTGCGACCATTCGAGACGATCCCGGTCATATGTAGACGAGACGGCGCTGACCTGAATGAGGGTGACATTTATTACCGAAGCCGAAGCGGCCGACCAGCAAGCGCCCGGGTGAAAGGAAGCGCGGACATGCGGGACATAATAGAAGTTGCAATAACCCGAAGTCGCCAGCGCCTTGCTCGCATCGGCTTTAACCCTCGGCTAGAAGGCGGCCCGGACTACGATCAAGAACTTGGTGGGTTGTAATGAAGGACGGTCTTCTCGATAAAATTCAGCACGTCGGACATTGGCGCGTGAACCTTCGCCCCTTAGTCCCGCTTGAACAGCCACTTAGTTTTCAGCAATGTTCTGATCTAGTTCGCGAAAATTCGGTTTCTATACGAGGATGGGACTATCCTCATATCTCCCATCGGCAAGACGACGAGGGAGGATCGTTGCGGGGAGAAAATTTCCACGAAGACTGGTGCGACTGGTGGGATCACCACGAGTTTTGGCGTATGTATAAGAGCGGGCAGTTCTTATCATACAACGCCTTGCGCGAGGACACGTCTGAAGATCAGGGTCGACGCCGCGGTTCCCTCGACATCATCAATACAATTTATAGTATGACCGAATTCATTGAGTTCGCGCACAGATTGCACGACGCGGGTCCGTTTCGAGACGGAGTCGTGATAGCGATCGCTCTCCGTAATACTGCAGGGCGCTCCCTTGACGTGGGGCCCAACCGGATACCTTTCTTTGATCGCAAGGAAACGGGCGCAGAAAATATCAACTTAGAGCGATCGCTTGAGGTGCCTCAGATTAAAGGTGAGCACCAAGTGGTTGCGGTCGATCTTCTGCTTGAGCTTTTTGACTTTTTTGGCTGGAATCCGTCCCGCGAGCAAATCGCCGCAGATCAGGCTAAATTTTACCGGAGAGACTTCTATTAAAGGTGGTGAGAGCGGATTCAGCGAGATCGCTGAAAATTGATGGAGTGTCAGGGTCTGCTCGTTTCTGCCTCACGATTACTTGACCTCCCGCCACGCCCCCAACCCCAAATCTCCAATCTCCCACCCCCCGATCCGCCACCGCACCAGCCGCAGCGTCGGATAGCCGACCGCGGCGGTCATCCGCCGCACCTGGCGGTTGCGGCCTTCGGTGATCGTCAGTTCAATCCACGCATCGGGCACGCTCTTGCGGTATCGCACCGGCGGGTCGCGGTCCCATAGCTGGGGCGGGTCGATGCGGCGGACGGTTGCGGGGCGGGTCGGGCCGTCGTTCAGCGTGACGCCGCGGGCGAGCGCCGCCAGCGCGGCGGCGTCGGGCTCGCCCTCGACCTGCGCGAGGTAGGTTTTGGGCATCTTGTGCTTCGGCGACGAAATCCGCGCCTGCAGCGCGCCGTCGTCGGTCAGGATCAACAGTCCCTCGCTATCGCGGTCGAGCCGGCCGGCGGGATAGACGCCGGGTAAGTCGATATAATCGGACAGCGTCGCGCGCGGGCCATCCGCGGGCGCGGTCGTGCCCTTGTCGGTGAATTGCGACAACACGCCATACGGCTTGTTGAACAGGATCAGGCGGGACAACGGCGCATCCTCCGTATTGTTACGAGCGCGCAAAAACCCGTGTGTCCCCGCGAAGGCGGGGACCCATCACCGGTCGGTTCGAAATAGCACCAGCAGGAGATGGGCCCCCGCCTTCGCGGGGTAACAGCATCCTTTTCCCTCGGCGACGTTACGCCGCTTCTTTTTTCCGCGACGCCTTCTTCCGCTCGTGCGGGTCGAGGATCGCCTTGCGGATGCGGATGTTCGCGGGGGTCACTTCGACCATTTCGTCATCGTCGATATAGGCGATCGCCTGTTCCAGCGTCATGCGGCGCGGCGGGGTCAGGCGGATCGCGTCGTCCTTGCCCGTCGAACGGAAGTTCGTGAGCTGCTTCGACTTCATCGGGTTGACCTCAAGGTCGTCGGGCTTCGCATTCTCGCCGATGATCATCCCTTCATACAGCGCCTCGCCGGGCGAGACGAACAGGATGCCGCGCTCTTCGAGGGGGCCGAGCGCATAGGCGACGGCTTCGCCCGCGCCATTCGAGATGAGGACGCCGTTCTTGCGGCCTTCGATCGCGCCCTTGTAGGGGCCGTATTTTTCGAACAGGCGGTTCATGATCCCGGTGCCGCGCGTGTCGGACAGGAATTCGCCGTGATAGCCGATCAGGCCGCGCGACGGGCCGCTGAAGCTGATGCGCGTCTTGCCGCCGCCCGACGGGCGCATGTCGGTCAGCTCGGCCTTGCGGATCTGCATCTTCTCGACAACCGTGCCGCTATGCTCGTCGTCGACGTCGATGACGACGGTTTCATAGGGTTCGGTGCGCTGGCCGTTCTCGTCGGTCTGGTACAGCACCTTCGGGCGGCTGATCCCGAGTTCGAAGCCTTCGCGGCGCATCGTTTCGATGAGCACGCCGAGCTGAAGCTCGCCGCGGCCCGCGACTTCGAAGCTGTCCTTGTCGGCGCTTTCGGTGATGCGGATCGCGACATTGGTTTCGGCTTCGCGGTACAGGCGGTCGCGGATCATGCGGCTCGTCACCTTGCTGCCTTCGCGGCCCGCCATCGGGCTGTCGTTGACGGCGAAGCGCATCGACAGCGTCGGCGGGTCGATCGGCTGCGCGGCGATCGGCTCGCTGACGCTCGTGTCGGCGATCGTGTTCGCGACGGTCGCATTGGTCAGGCCCGCGATCGCGACGATGTCGCCCGCGCGCGCTTCCTCGACCGGCACGCGGTCGAGCCCGCGGAAGGCGAGCAGCTTCGACGCGCGGCCGGTTTCGATGACCTTGCCGTCCATGTCGAGCGCGTGGATCGGCTGGTTGACCTTGACCGTGCCCGACTGGACGCGGCCGGTCAGGATGCGGCCGATGAAATTGTCGCGGTCGAGCAGCGTCGCGAGGAAGGTGAAGGGGGCGTCCTCGTCGAGGCCGGGCGTCGGAACATGCGACACGATCGTCTTGAACAGCGGCTCGAGCGTGCCTTCGCGCGCGTCGGGGCTTTCGGAGGCATAGCCGCCGCGGCCCGAGGCATAAAGGATCGGGAAATCAAGCTGTTCGTCATTGGCGTCGAGCGTCAGGAAGAGTTCGAACACCTCGTCGAGCACTTCGGCGGCGCGCGCGTCGCTGCGGTCGATCTTGTTGACGACGACGATCGGCTTGAGGCCGAGCGCCAGCGCCTTGCCGGTCACGAACTTGGTCTGCGGCATCGGGCCTTCGGCGGCATCGACGAGCAGGATGACGCCGTCGACCATCGACAGGATCCGCTCGACCTCGCCGCCGAAGTCGGCGTGGCCCGGCGTGTCAACGATATTGATGCGCGTCGCATCGGCGCCTTCGCCCCACTCGACCGAGGTGCACTTGGCGAGAATCGTGATCCCGCGTTCCTTTTCCAAGTCATTGGAATCCATGGCTCTTTCCTCGACACGCTGGTTGTCGCGGAAAGTGCCCGACTGGCGGAAAAGCTGGTCGACGAGGGTCGTCTTGCCATGGTCGACGTGTGCGATAATCGCAATATTGCGCAAAGACATGCGGTAGGAACCTTGATGGAAGGGGGCAGCGCCCGGAGCGCCGCTAAACGCCGCGCCCCTAACAGAAGCGGTGCTGCGGCGCAACAAGAGAGGCGCGGGCGTCCGATTTGACACTGTATTGCTCGAGCGATACACCCTGGGCGTTCAGCTCAAGGAATATCGATGCGCCTCTCCCTCGCCCGCCGCCTTATCATCGCCGCCTTTTCCGCCAGCCTCGCCGCAGCAGCACCGTCGGGCGCGGCCGAGCCCGATGCGGGCCTCGCGCTCACCTATCAGCCGGTCGTCGCAGCCGACAGCCGTTTCCGCGCAATCGACGTGACGCTGCGCTTTCGCGGCGCCGCGAGCGGCGTCACCATCATCGACCTGCCGAACGAATGGGGCGGCTTCGACAAGCTTTATACCTATCTGGGCGACATGCGCGCCGAGGGCGCGATGCTGACGGCCTCGCCCGACCCCGCCAAGATCGTGTTGCGCCACGCGCCCGGCGCCGCGATCGTCCTGCGCTACCGGGTGCGCGGCGCCGACCGAGCCGAACAATTACAGGACGGTGAAGTCGTCAACGACTATCGCCCGCTCATCCAGCCGACATGGTTCCACCTGATCGGCGACGCGGTGGTGGCGCGGCCCGAGCATCTCGATGGCGATACCCCGGCAAGCTTTTCGGTCCGCGGGATGCCAGCCGGGACGCGCTTTGCGTCCGACCTCGAACATCCGGGGCTGACGCTCGACGGCCTGATCGAAAGCATCGCCGTCGGCGGCGATTTCCGCCTGATCGATGCGGGCGGTGGCGCACGGCTTGCGGTGCGCGGTAGCTTTGCGACGCGCGACGACGCCGGCTGGGCGCAAAGCTTCCGCCGCGTCGCCGCAGCCATGTCGGACTATTGGGGCAGCGACGCCGGGCGCTATCTCGTCACCATCATCCCCTTCGCGCCGCCGGGACCCGGCGCAACCTCGATCGGCGGCACCGGACGCGGCGATGCGTTCGCCTTCTTTGCGACGACCAACGCGCTGCCCGAAATGCTCGACCGGCTGATGGCGCATGAAATGGCGCATAGCTGGGTCAATGTGCGGATCGGCGGCTTTTCCGAAAAGGTGCCCGAGGCCGAGCAATTCTGGCTGTCGGAGGGCTTTACCGATTTCACCTCATGGCGGGCGCTGGTCCGCGCCGCGGTGTGGACGCCCGAACAATATTTTGCGCAGTTCAACGACGCGCTGCGCGAATATGATGCCTCGCCCCTGCGTGCGGCTCCCAACAAGGAGGCCGCGGGGCTATTCTGGACCGACGAAAAGGCACAGCGGCTCGCCTATCTGCGCGGGATGCTCTTCGCGCACTGGGCCGACGCCCGGCTGCGGCGCGCACCGGGCGGGTCGTCGATGCGCGACCTGCTGCAGGCAATGCAGGCGGCTGCTCCGGCAGCCCGCAGCGATGCCGTCACCCTGTTCGGGGCCGAGGCGCAGCGCCGCGACGCGGCGATCGGCGAAGGCATCGCCCGCTTCATCGATCGCGGCGAACCGATCGTACTGCCCGCCGACATGCTCGCCGCCTGCGGCACGCTGCGCCAATTCGAACGACCGGTGTTCGATCGCGGCTTCGATGTCGACGCGACCCTCGCGAACGGCCGCATTATCGCCGGCGTCGCCGAAGGCGGCCCGGCGTGGCGGGCCGGGATGCGCGACGGCATGACGCTGATCGGCCGCAGCGGCGGCGAGATCGGCAACAGCCAGAGCGAGATCGCCTATGATGTCGACGACGGCGGCACCAAGCGCACGCTGCGCTATATGCCGCAGGGGCGAGCCCGCGAAACGGTGCGCGAATTCGCGCTCGGCGACCTTTCGCCGCCCGCCGCGCGGCAGGCCTGTGTCGCCGCGCTCAGCCGCTGACCCGCGCGACCAGACGCTCGATCGCCACGCCCGCGACGCGCGCCGCGCGGACGAGATTGGCGTGAAAATCGCCGGCGCTGTCGCCATTGGCGTCGTCGGTCACCGCCTTGACCGCAGCCCAGGGCTTGCCGAGCCGCATCGCCGCCTGCGCCACCGCGCCGACCTCCATATCGACCAGCGTCGCGCCCAGATCGCGCGCCAGCGCGGCTGCAGCGTCGGGGCAGGCGACGAAGCTGTCGCCGCTCGCGATGCGCGCGTGCGGCAAGTCCAGGCCGGGGTCGGGCATTGCCTTGAAATGCGCCTCGCCCGCTTCGCCAATCGGCCATTCGCCGGCCCGATAGCGGCGGAACAGACCGGGCTGGGCCGCGCCATAATCGTGCTGCACCGCCTCGGCGATCCAATAGGCACCGGGTCCGGGTCCGAGTGAGCCGCAGGTGCCGCTCATCATCAGCAGATCGGCTGCGCCGCCAAGCATCCCGGCGCACAGCGCGGCGTTGACCTTGCCAAGGCCGCAGGTTGCAATGGTTACGGCATGTCCATCCACCGACAGGGATCGGGGAGCGAACGCTCCCGCTTCAACCGTGCCTTGGCCGGGAAAGACAGCATCGGCCTCTTCGGGCAGCGCGGCGAGGATCAGGAGGCAGGCCATGTGGGCTCCATAATCCTCTTTCGCACCATGTCGAGCGATGTCGCCGCCGCGACCGACGCGCGCGGACTTGCCAAGGCGCCGCCTTCCGGCCATCGCTCCGCTCCATGCTCGCGCGCCTGTTCCCCGACCGCTTCGTTCCTGTCCTCCTCGCCACCATCGTCGTAGCGAGCCTGCTGCCGGTGCGCGGAGACGCGGTGCCGGTCGCGCAAGGGATTTCGACCGCGGCGATCGTGCTGCTCTTCTTCCTCAACGGTGTCCGTCTGCCGCGGCACGAGGTGCTGCACGGCATCCGCAACTGGAAATTGCAGGGCGGCGCCTTCGCCTTCTGTTTCGGCGCGATGGCGCTGGCCGGGCTCGGCGCGCAGGCGTTGACGGCGCCGCTGCTGCCGCCGACGCTGGCGCTCGGCTTCCTCTTTCTCGGCATATTGCCATCGACCGTCCAGTCGGCGACCGCCGCCAGTTCGATGGCGGGCGGCAATGTCGCAGCGAGCGTCGTCGCGGCGGCGCTGCTCAATCTGGCCGGTGTGCTTCTGTCGCCGCTGCTCTTTGCAGCGCTCGCGGGCAAGGCGGGCGCGATCCACGGCGCCGCGGCGCTGCGCATTGTTGCGATCCTGCTGATTCCCTTTCTGGCCGGACAAGCGGCGCAGCGCTGGCTTCGCCCGCTGGTGCTCCGGCACCGCGGTCTCGCGACGCTGATGGATCGCACCGCGATTGCGACCGCGGTTTATGTCGCCTTTTCCGCGGCCGTGGTCGGCGGCATCTGGACGCAGCTCGACGGGCGCGAGATCGCGATCGTGCTCGGCGTCGATGCGCTGCTGCTCGGTAGCGCCTTCGGCGGCACCTGGCTGCTCGGCGGGCTGCTCGCGCTCCGCCGGTCCGACCGGATCACCCTGCTGTTCTCGGGCGCCCAAAAGAGTCTTGCCGTCGGCGCGCCGCTCGCCGCCACGCTCTTTCCCTCGGCGATTGCCGGCATGGTGCTGCTGCCGATCCTCGTCTATCATATGGCGCAACTGATCCTCTCGGCATGGATCGCGCCGGCGCTGGCGCGCCGCCAAGGGGTGTAGTGCTTGAATAACACAGGTCCGCATGCCATATAGGCAGGCGGCCCGTTATCGACTTGGGGCTGGAAGGATTGTTATGAGCGAAGAGACCGCGACGGCGACCGCAACCGACGAACTGAAGCTGACGCCGCCCGAACCCGTTCCTGCCGTCGCGCCCGAAAAGGCCGCCGGCCTCGTCCCGCTCTCGACCGAGCAGAAATCGAAGCTCGATGAACGCGTCGACAGCTTCATCGACGATCTGGTGGCGCAGGACGAAAATTCGCCCGAGTTCGGCAAGCGCATCGACCAGATCACCAATATGGGGCGCAAGGAAATGCTGGAGGCGGCGAATCATTCGAACCGCTTCCTCGACCGCCCGATCAAGGCGATGGATCGCGATACCGACATCGGCCAGAATCTGATCGAACTGCGTACCACGGTCGAACGGCTCGATCCCTCGGCGAACGGCAAGCTGCTGACCAAACGCGGCTTTCTGGACAAGATCCTGGGCAGCAAGATCAACAATTATTTCGCGCAATATCGCAGCGCGCAGACCCACATCGGCGGCATCCTGACCGCGCTCGCCAACGGCAAGGACGAGCTGTTGATGGACAATGCCGCCATCGACGTCGAACGCCGCAAGATGTGGGAATCGATGGGCAAGCTCGAACAGATGATCCACATCGCGGGTACGCTCGACCAGCGGCTCGAGGCGAAAGCGGCCGAACTCGACGGCAGCGATCCCGCCAAGGCGAAGGTCATCCGCGAAAATGCCCTGTTCTATGCCCGGCAGCGCACGCAGGATCTGCTGACCCAGATGGCGGTGACGGTGCAGGGCTATCTTGCGCTCGATCTCGTCAAAAAGAATAATGTCGAGCTGGTGAAGGGCGTCGACCGCGCTTCGACCACCACCGTCGGCGCGCTCAAGACCGCGATCACCGTCGCGCAGGCGATGACCAACCAGAAGCTGGTGCTCGAACAGATTACCGCGCTCAACACGACGACCGCCAACATCATCGACGGCACCTCGAAGATGCTGAAGGACAATACGGCGCGCATCCATGAACAGGCGGCGTCGAGCACGATCCCGATGGAAACGCTCAGCCGCGCCTTCCAGAATATCTACGACACGATGGACGCGATCGATACCTTCAAGCTCAAGGCGCTCGACACGATGAAGACGACCGTGACCTCGCTCGAGGGCGAGGTCGCCAAGTCGAAGGGCTATATCGCGCGCGCCGAAGGCGCGAGCCAGGCGCAGGCAAGCGTCGGCGGCGCCGACAGCCCGCTGGCGGCGATCGAGGGCTAGGATGAGCATGAGCGAGGTCGACAAGATCAGCGCGCTCGGCAACGCCGCGATCGAACGCTCGCGCGAACGACGGCGGCCGATCGGCACCAAGAGCGTCGCGCTGCGCCGCCAGCATCTCTACAAGAAGCTCGGCCGCGTCCTTGTTGCGGGCGGGATCGTGCTGATCGGCGCGGCGCTGTTCGGCGCGCTCATCAAACCGCTCGGCTTCACGGGCCTGCTCGCGCTCATGGTGCTGCTGATCGGCGTTGCGGTGCTGTTCGGCAAATGGCCGCCCTTTCCCGAACCGCGCCAGGCCGATCTCCCCAAGGCCGACCTCAAGCAGCTCGCCGGCCGCACCGAAATCTGGCTCGAGGCGCAGCGTCCGGCGCTTCCGGCCCCGGCGCGCCAGCTCGTCGACGGGATCGGCGTCCAGCTCGACCTGCTCGCCCCGCAGCTCCAGACGCTCGACGCCGCAACGCCAGCCGCCGCGAACATCCGCAAGCTGGTCGGCGAGGATCTGCCCGAACTCGTCGCGGGCTATCAGCGCATCCCCGCGGGGCTGCGCGGCGAGGCGCATGCGGGACGCACGCCCGATGAAACGTTGCTCGGCGGGCTCAAGATGCTCGAACGCGAAATCGGCGACGCGGCGCGCAGCCTGGCGGCGGGCGAGATCGACAAGCTGGCGACCCGCGAACGCTATCTCCAGCTCAAATATCAGGGCCTCGAAGCCGACGACACGCCCGGCGCGGGCTGATCCGCCTCAGGCGGGAAAGGCTACGCCGCGATCGCCGGCATCGGGCGCGCCGTCGCCGCGCGGCGGCATACGCTGGACGTTGATCCGGTTCCGGCCGGCGCGTTTCGCGTCATAGAGCGCCTCGTCGGCGATCCGGTAGAGATATTGAAAGTCGGGGGCCGGCCGCACTTCGGCAACGCCGACGCTGGCGGTCACCGGCCGGTCGCCCATCGTGTCGCTGTGATCGCACAGCGCGATTTCGCGGCGGATGCTCTCGGCAAAGCGATCGAGCATGATGCCCTCCATCCCGATGGTCAGCAGGCCGAACTCCTCGCCGCCCAGCCGCGCGACGCTGCACATCGTCCCTTCCCACCGCGCGATGCGTTCGGCGATGCGGCAGAGGACGGCATCGCCCGCTTCATGGCCGTAGATATCGTTGATCGACTTGAAGCGGTCGACATCGACAAGCAGCAGCGCCGCGGGCAGCGCCCCCTCGCGCGCCTGATCGAGCAGCGGGGTAACGGCATCGACGAAGCCCCGCCGGTTGAGCAATCCGGTGAGCGGATCGCGGCGCGCAAGCTCGTTCGCCTGCGCCTCGGCCGCCAGCGCATCGTCGCGCTCGACACGCAGATGCGCGAGCCGCCGCGTCGATGCAGCCGACAGCCATAGCGCCTGCCAGGTTGCGGCGACCAGCACCGCCAGTTTCGACCCGCCGCCCCAGAATCCGTCCTCGACATCGACCAGATGAATGATCGCGAGCGTCGCCATCGGCAGGCACCAGGCGAGCGCGAAATCGCGCGCCTCGACCGATCCCTTGCGCCAGCTCCAGCCGATGCACAGCGCGACCGCGACCAGATCGACGATGACCGCGATGCCCAGCAGATTGCCGAGCATCTGCAGATTGCCGGTGCGAATCAACGCCAGCGGCACGCCGGCGACAGCGATCGCCAACCCCAGCGCGAGGGTTCCCCGGCGCAAAGCATGCGGAAGATGCCGGGCGTCGATCGCGGTCACCGCGCTGGCGGTCGCGACGCCGATGGCAAGGCAGGCAAGCAAGGTCGATGCCTGCGCCGACACCGTCCCCGCCATGGCGGGAAAGATCACCAGATGAATCTGCGACCATAAGGCGCCCCAGACGATCATCACGCCCGACCATGCCGCCTGCCACAGCAGATAGTGGCGGCGCACCGCGACCGCGAGCGACAGGCTGTAGATGCCGCTGACGAGCAGCAGGGTGAGCGAGGCGCCGACGAGCGCCGCCATCCCCGCCGCCTGCAGGCTCGCATTTTCCTTGGGGATGAGGCGCGCGCGCAGCAGGCTGTGGTCGGCGAGGCGGTCGAAGCGCATGGTCACCGCGGTCAGCGGAGCGCCGCGGGCCGGGGCCTCGAACAATATCTGGCCGCCAACGCGCCAGTGCGCGCCATAATCGCCGCGGCGCACCGTCTGCCAGCGCGTCTGGCCGTCGGCATAGGTGAACCCCACCGCAAGCCGGTCGAAGCGCGAGAAATGCACCATCAGTGCGGCGCCGTTGCGATCCTCGGAACGATTGCCGACATCGGCCCGCAACCACAGGCTGCCGTCGCGATACCCTGCCGGCTCGCCGCTGCACGAAAAGCGTAGCGCGGACAGCGCATCGTCGGGTGCGGGCAGCGGTCCGACCGCATGACAGAGCGGTGCATTGATGTGCAGCGGCGTCGCCGCGGCGGGTACAGCCCAGACCGCCGCAACGAGCCACAGCAGCACAAGCGCCCACGACGCCCGCCCCCGTCCGCGATGTTCCTGCGCCCCGATCATGCGATTCCCTTTAGCCTCCAATATCTTGGGAAAGCGTAACCGCCCAGCCCCGATCGCGCTGTGGCCGCAGTCACTGGCGCGGTCGAGGCATTCGTCGGATATTGATACATGTGCGGCTTCGGTATCCGATCGCCGCGCCCTGCAAAGGTCCGCGATTGCCCGGGCTGGCTGTGGTCATGTCTAAACGGTCCCCAATCGGACGTTCGCTGGCATGCCGAAAAGCAGTGGAGATATCGACTTCTTCAATCGGCCAGGAGCGTTCGTCCGCTCACCGACCGCCAACGCGTCCAGGATCGACCGGACCAACGGGGAGCCCAGCCGATCGCTTGCTGCCATCGAGCACGGCGCGGACGTTCAATACATTTTGGTCGATCCAGCCCGGCGGCGAAATCTGGCGCGCAATAAAGCCGAGCGCGTCGGCCATGCGCGGCAAAAGCGAGGGACCGACATGCTCTGCGCCATGCACCAGCCGATATTCGTGCGCGAGCCCGGCATCGAACAAGACGCGGTGCAGAAACTCCGCGCCCTCATAAAGATAGAGCATATCCTGGTCGCCGACCTCCAGATAAATGCCGAGACCGAGCAATCGGTCGGGCGCACGGCTTGCGATCGATGCCGGATTGTTTTGCATCCAATATTCGCCGTCGACGGGATTGCCGAATATCGGATGGAGAACCTCTTCGGGCCTCCAGAAACGCGTATGCGGTCCGACCCCCTTCCACTCCACGGCGGGCTCGACGGCAGGCTCCAATGCTGCCACCGCAGCGAAAAGCTCGGGGTGTTTGAAGGCGATGCGCAGGGAGCCAAGTCCGCCCATCGACCATCCGCCGATGAAGGTCAGCTTGCGCCCTTGGGAGACATGAGCGCTGCGGCGCAAGAAAGGCAGAACATCAAAGAGGATGAAGCTCTCCCATCGCTCCGCCCCATCCCGGAAATCCATATAGAGCGACCGACGCCCGCTCGGCGTGGCGATGATGAGCGGCGGCAAGCGGCCAGCCGCAATTTCATTGTCGAAGACGGTCTTGAAAAAGGCGAGATCCTTCTCGGTGCCGTTGCCGCCGTGAAGTAACAGCAGCAGCGGATAGGGCTCGGCGCGTCCGGCATCATAGCCGGGCGGCGCGTAGATGGCGACGCCCGGCTCGCCGGGGACATGCGACGATGCGAGCACATGATAAGCGATAGTACCTTCCGCTTCCGCTGCCACTGCCGTTGTCGCGGAGAGCGAGGTGGTCGCCCCGGCGACGGCGAGGCCGGCGAACTCCCTGCGGTTCAGCATCTCTATCTCCTATCGGCAGGCGACGGTTCCACCGGAAACGAAAAGCTTAGCGATCGTCCGGCGCGACACAGTGAAAGCTGCTTGCTGAAAGCGTCGACCCCCAGCCGCGATATTCGGCCTTCTGCGGATAGGCGCAGAGCGGGCGTTGCATATCGATCCTGCCGGGTTCGTCGCTTGCGAACTTGGTCGCGATAACCTGCTCGGGCGCATCGCCGCCGTCGGTCCAGTCGATCAGCGCCGAGAAGAGATCATGCCTGGCACCATAAGAGGGCGGCTGCGCCGGAATACCGAGCGTGGCGTTGAAGCTGTCGGGGCCGGCTCCGCCACCGCAATGCATCACGCCGGGCGCCAGGAACAGGCGTGCGCTTTCGGCAAGCTTGGCTTCGCCGCCGACGGCGGCCGCCTGACGATCGTAAAAGGCGATCGACTGGCCAGGCGCCACGAGCGTGTCGGCGAGGCCGTGGAATATAATCAGCTTGCCGCCGCGCGCGGCAAAATCGGCAAGGCTCCCGCGCGTCGCGTCGTTGACGATCGGGTCGAGCCGCGCATCGACCGCGGGCATGTCGCGATCGAAATCAAAACCCTTCCAGTCCCAATCGGCGCCGAACACCCATTTGAACAGTGCCCCGAAAGGTGGCTGATCCTTGATCGGCTTTTGAAGAAAAGACCAGCCGAAGGTGTCGGGCATTTCGCTTCCCGGCAACCAGCCAAAGTAATCGGCCTTGCCCGCGCGGTTCGTAGGCCCCGAATAAAAGGCGCGCGCGGTTGCGACCTCGGCTTCGGTCAGGCAGGCGTCGCCAGCCGCGCCCTTGCACTGCAGTACCGCTGGGTCGAACTTGCAGCTGAGCGGATCAGAAACAAACCGGTCGCCCGCGAGGCCATGGCCCTGCCGCCAGCACGCCGCGACCGCCGCCCGGTTGAGCAGCTTGAGCTTCGCATCGGAGAGAAGGCTGTCCGGCGTGCGGTGCGCAGCGGCATAGTCCCAGAGCACCGCGGCGTGCCCCCATGTGCGGTTAATGACCGGCGCCCCGACCAGTATCCCGTCATAGTCTTCAGGATAGTAGAGCGATTCGATGAGGCCCTGCTGCCCGCCCGTTGAACATCCGGTGTAAAAGGAACGCGTTGCATCGCGGCCGTAGAAAGCTTTGGTGATCGCCTTCCCGGTGATCGTCATCACATGGGTCGAAAGTCGGCCCCAGTCCCTCCATTTGCGGGGGTGATCGATGAGGGCCTCACCTTCCAGCGGCGACGCCGGCGCGGTTCCGGCATCAGTGGTCGCCGTCGCAAATCCGCGGCGCAGGCCATCGACCATTCCCGAATAGCCGCCGGCAAGGACACCGGCAAAGCCGCCGTTGCCATTGCCATGAAAGACGCCGGCCCATCGCTCGGTCGGCAGCCATATCTCGACGCCAATGTCGGAATCCGGGGCCGAGCGCACCCACGCAACCACGCGGCAGAAGCTTCGATAGCCAGGCTTGTCGCCCGCTATGCCGAGCTCCGCGGCCTTTGCCGGAACAAGCGCGGCGCTTTCGATTGTCGTGTCGGCAAGGTGCAATCGGGCGAGGTTGGTGCAGCGCCGTGCGGCGTCGACGGACGACGGCGTTTCCGCCGCCGTGGCTGCCGCCGTAGGAACCAACAATCCGGCCACAAGGGCCGTAAGGCAAGCGGCGCCATATTTCCGCGTCATATCTGTCTCCCGTCTTCTTGTCGGTGCCCAGTTCCGCCGCGCAACCTCGCTGCGCGCCAAGCGCATTTTTCGTCTAATCGCTGGCCTGCCGAGAACCGCTCGATGCTGGCGACGACCGTTTGATCATTCGCGCAAGCCAGGCGAAGAGTAGCGCGGCGATCAGATACATCGGCGCCAGCGCATAAAAGGCCATGCGGAGCGCATGTTCACCATATTGCGGGCGGAAAAAATCGCTCGCCATGCCGACGAAAGTTGGCCCGAGGCCGAGGCCGATCAGGTTCATGACCAGCAGCAGCAGCGCGCCCGATATCACGCGCGCGCCCGGATCGACCTCGCTCTGCACGAACGTCACCGTGGCAGGGAGGAAAAAGGAATTGAGGAAGAGCGGCACGAACAAGAGGGGGAGCGCGACCTGCCAGCTGTCGGCAGCAGCGAAGCCGAGAAAGAAGGGCAAGGCGAGAACGAGCGACCAGGCCGGGATGCTCGCATAGGCCGCCTTGTTGGTCACGCCGAACCGGTCGATCAGCCGCCCTGAAACGAAAATGCCCGCCCCCATTCCGAGGCCGACCGCCAGCGCGTACCATATTGCCACCTCCTCAAGCGTCATGCCCTTTTCGCGCATGAGAAAAAGCGTGGCGAAATTGCTGAGGCCATAGGTGATGAAATTGGCGGCACCGCTGGCCAGCGCCGCGAGCGTCAATATCCTGTTGCCGAAAAAGGCGCGGATCGCCTGCCCGAAGCTGTGCGCCGGTTCCGCCGCGGCCGCAGGAAGCGGGTCGAAGCGGCCGCGCGCGGGTTCGGGCACGATGATATAGACGAGGACTGCGGTAACGACGCCTATCGCGCCGACTATAAGGAAAGGCGCGCGCCAGTCATAAGCGGCCGCGAGCGACGCGCCGAACGCGACCCCGAGCGCCGAACCGATCGGCGGGCCGAGGTTGAAGATGCCCATCGCGGTGCCGCGCTGCTCGCGCGGAAACGTGTCCGATATGATCGCATAGGACGGCGGAACGCCGCCGGCTTCGCCGACGCCGACCGCCATACGTGCCGCCACAAGTTGCCCATAGTTCGCCGCCATGCCGCATGCCGCGGTAGCAGCGCTCCACAGGCCGCAAGCGATCGAAAGCACCTTTACGCGATTGGTGCGGTCGGCGAGCCAACCAACAGGAATCGCGATAAAGCAATAGAAGAGCGCAAAATAGAAACCGGTGATCCGGCCGAGTTCGCTGTCGGTGATGTGCAAGCCGTCCTGAATCGGCTTGGCGAGGATCGAGACAAGCTGGCGATCGAGGAAGTTCAGCACATAGACGAAGCACAGCATGCCGAGCACAAGGCCGCGATGCCCGGTCGGCTTCGATCGTTCCAGGTCAGACCTGTCCGCAAATGTCCTATTGTCCATATCGCGTCCTCTCCCAGACCATTTGCGTTATCACCTCCTGTCTCCCGCCCCGTTCCAGCGCTGTGCCCGATCGATGTACCAAGGCAAGACCTCAGGCGTCGCGGTCGCGTCGGCGCTGATGACCTTGGTGACGGGCCATCCGGCGAACAGCCGCTTGATCGGGAGTTCCTGCTTCTTTCCAGAAAGCGTGTGCGGGATGCCGGGTGCCTCGATCAGATGATCGGGCACGAAGCGCGGCGAGAGACTCGAGCGTATGGCCGATGCAATCGCCTGCTCCATCGCAGGGTCGACGGCTCGCCCCTTCGCCGGCACGACGAACATGATGAGCGTGCTGTCGCCGTCTTCACGCTCGACGTCGATGATCATCGTGTCGACGATTTCAGGCAGACGCTCGACCGCAGCATAGATTTCGGCGGTTCCCATGCGCAGGCCGTGGCGGTTGATCGTTGCGTCGCTGCGGCCGGAAATGGTGCAACTGCCGTCGGCCCTGATCGTGAGCCAGTCGCCGTGACGCCATATGCCGGGCCATTCGGCGAAATAGGAGTCGCGATAGCGGCTGCCGTCTTCGTCGCCCCAGAAATAGAGCGGCATGCTGGGGAAGGGACGGGTGCAGACAAGTTCGCCGACCTCGCCGATCACAGCCCGTCCCCGCCCGTCCCAGGCCTCGATGGCGGCGCCGAGGTGGCGGCACTGAAGCCGCCCCGGCGTGTCGGGTAACTCGGGATTTCCGGCCAGGAAGGCGGCGGCGATCTCGGTACCGCCGCTGACATTGCACCACCAGATATCGGGTCGTCCGATGGCGGCGAACTGCGCCGAACCCCAGCGCTGGACGTCGGGCGGTAGCGGCGAGCCGGTGCTGCCGAGCGCGCGCACCCGGTGCAACCCGTCGAGTCCGGCGACGTCGAGCCCGGCCTTGCGGCAACTCGCGAAGAAGGCAGCGCCGGCGCCAAACCAGGTCACTCCGCCCTCTGCCGCAAAGCGCCAGAGCCGGGTCCAGTCGGGCTCGGCCTTGGTACCGCTCGGCGATCCGTCGAACAGGCAAATCGTCGTTCCGCTGAGCAGTCCGCCCACCTGAATGTTCCACATCACCCAGCCCGTGGCGCTGAACCAGTGGAAGCGGTCGCCGAAATTATTAGACTCATAGCTCGGTCCGAGATCGAAATGGAGTCGCCCCGCGGCGGTTGCCAGCAGCACCCCGCCGTGCCCGTGCACGATCGCCTTCGGAAGTCCCGTTGTGCCGCTCGAATAGAGGATCCACAGTGGATGGTCGAAGGGTAGCCATTCGGGCTCAAAGCCGGCGACCTCGGCATCGTCGCGCGCGATGGCCGCTTCGAACGCCACCGCCCCCGACACCGCCCCAGCGCCGAACCCGCTTTCGATGACGAACAATGCCTCGATACAGGGAAGTGCGGCGCAAATTTCGGCGACGCAGGCGCTACGATCCATGGCTTTGCCAGCGTAGAAGACGCCATCGACAGCGATGAGCGCCTTGGGCTCGGTTTGCCGCAGCCGATCCAGCACCGCATTGCTCCCCATGTCGGGCGAGCAAAGGCTCCATATCGCCCCCAGGCTGGCGCACGCGAGCAGGCCCACCACCGCCTCGGCTATATTGGGAAGGTAGGCCGCAACGCGATCGCCCCGCCCCACCCCGCGCCGGCGCAGTTCCAGGGCCAGTGAGGCGCTCTGCCGCTTGAGCTCGGCCCAACCGAGGGTTCGTTGCTCCCCCCGTTCGTTCACCGCCACGATGGCGGGCTGCCCGGCAGAATCCGCAGCCGCGGCGTGGCGGAAAACATGGCGCGCATAGCTGACCTCGGCGCCCTCGCACCAGCGCGCACCCGGCATCGTGTCTGCGCCGAGTATCGCGGAGAAGGGCGTCCGCGATTCGATCCGGTCATACTCCCAGATACTGCGCCAGAAGCCTTCGAGATCGGTCACCGACCAGCGGTGCAAATCGTCATAATGCGCGAACTCAAGGTCGCGCGTGGCCTTGAGCTCTTCGAGATACAGGCGGATCTGCGGGACGGGAGCCGCGATGGCCGCGCTGTTGCTGGCAATTGGCATCGAATGGCGAACCTTATTCATGTCGGAAGGAAGCCGAGTTTCGCGCGCGCTCACGAACATCGACCAAAAGGAACGGCAGCGCGACCTCACGGACGCGCTGCCATCCGCATCAGAAGGATGTGCGCAGGCTCATCGCGGCATAACGCCCGATCGCATTATAGGCGCCGCCGATGCCGTCGGTGCCTGGGAAGAAGGGCGGCGTCTTGTCGAACAGATCGTTGATCTGCAGCGCGACCTCGGTTCCCTTGGCGAATGGCAGGTCGGGAAGCTTCAGCGAGAGTCGCAGATCGACCGTCGTATAGCCTTTGGCCTTGTAGAGGCTCGACCCGGTTGGCGTCGCATAGGCGGCCGTCACGCCGCTGCGATGGTTGACGAAATTGGCGAGCGTCACCGGCCCCGCAGCGATACCCAATGTCGTGCGCAGCGTGGTTCGCGGTATCCCGGCCTCGAGCGAGTTGCTGACCGCCGACGTCGGCGAGAGCTGGTTGCGATATTTCAGGATATAATTGCCCGCGATGCCGCCGAAGAGGGTGCCGAAACCCGCCGTGTGCCGATAGCGCAGATCGAAATCGATCCCGTTGGTCTTGCGGATGCCGAAATTGCCCTGACGCAGGTCGAGGATGTTGCCGATCGTCGGGATGGCCGCGAAGGTGTAGAAAAAGGGCACGGTGTCGGTAATCGCGTCGGTCAGTTGTCCCGCAGTCGGATTGCGGATGACGCGCGATGCGAAGGTCGGGTCGCTGAACAGGATGGCGCCCAGCCCCGAAGGGGTTCCGATGACATCATCATATTTGATATCATAAAAGGTCGCGCTCGCGCTGAAATCGGGCGCGAACCGCGGCCGCAGATCGACGCCGAAGGAGAAGGTCCGCGCCTTTTCGGGCTTGAGCGCCTGATTGCCGCCGTAGAGGAGAATTGTATTTACTTGCGTCGCCCCGCGCGACGGGTCGCGCGCACCGAACGCATCGACCAGCGCCGCCGCGGCATAATAGGACCCCACGGTGGACCCAAGATCGCGCAGCCCCGGTGCGCGGAACGAGCGGCCATAGCTGCCCCGGAAATTCAGCCCTTCGACCGGTTCCCAGGTCAGGCCGACCTTGGGATTGGTCGTCGAACCGAAATCGCTGTAGTGATCGTAGCGCCCCGAAAGCGACAGCGTGAGGCTGCGTAGCATCGGCGATGCGTTGCCCTCGCCAACGATCGGCACAAACAGCTCGCCGTAGAGCGACTGGACGCTGCGCTTCAGGTCTTCGGGGAAGCCAACGCCGCCACTCGATCCGCGCTGATCATAGGTCTCGCGCCGATATTCGGCGCCGAGCGCGACCTTGACCGCACCGCCAGGCAAATCCGCCAGCGGGCCGTCGACTTTCACCGCGCCGATCCGGGTGCGCTGATGATTGGTGAAGTCGGTCGGATTGTCGAGGATGGCCGCAACGACAGCGGGGCTCGTTCCGGTACCGAACGGGTCGAGCGCAGTCGCAGCCGTCGTTCCGGCGGCCGCCGCCGCCAGCGCCGTCGTGTTGATGCCCGGCTGGAACGTGTCGTTCCGCGACCAATTGAAGGTGCCATAAACGCTGGCCTTGAAATCGCCGGGCAGCTTGACGTCGAGACCGGCCGTCGCATTGCCCGTCCGGACACGGTAGCTTTGGTCGAAATGATCGTCGCCAACCAGATTGTCGGGCCTGAAATCGACATATTCATAAGTCGTTCCCGTTCCCGGCGGGGGGCGGAAAAACGGGTTGGCCGCCGTCAGCAGAACGAAGGTCTGACCAGGCAGCGCCGCCTGGACAATATCCTTGCGGTCCGAATAGAGAAGATCGGCCCACACGGTGACCGCGGAGGAGAGCTCCTGCCGCGCCGACACGAAAAGGCTGTGCGTGCGGTTCTGCGGTACCAGGTCGACGGGTCCGCGCGGATCGCAAGTGTTGATCCCCGGCGTCAGGCTCGGCGCAGCATAGATGGTGCCGGTGAACAGATTGACGTTCGCGTCCGGGCAGACAGTCGAGCGCGTATCGATGCCGCCCGCAGCACGAAAATCGAGCGAGCGATACCGGCGGTCGGCCCCGGTGATGTTGCTGTTTTCGGAATATTGATACGCGGCGACGAAGGAACCGCTGTCCCAGGCATGCCCGAAAATCGCGCCGGCGTTGAAGGCATGATAATCGTCCGCAAAGCCATAGCGAACATTGGCCTCGAAGCCCGACACGCGTTTGCGGGTGATGAAATTGACGACCCCTGCCACCGCATCCGACCCGTAGATTGCCGATGCGCCGTCGGCGACGATCTCGACGCGCTCGATCGCGAGTTCGGGCAGGAACGGATAGTCCGGATTTGTCTGCTGGGTGCTGCCCGAGATCAGGCGATGGCCGTTCATCAGCGGCAAGGTCGCCGCCGGCGGCAGGCCGCGCAGGCCGGGCGCAAAGGAACCGAGCCCGCCGTTGCTTGTGCGCGGAGCGGTGTTGAAGCTGTTGAGCTGGGGCACGGTCGCGAGCAGTTCGGGGGTGCTCGCGGCGCCGATCAACTTGGCATCATCGCGCGACACGCTGATAAGGCCGGAGCCGGTGGGCGGGACCCCGCGAATGCTGGAGCCCGTGACGATGATCTCGGAATCGCTCTCCGCCGCGCTTTCCTCCACCGGATCTTTCGAGCCGGCGCTTTGCGCCTGAGCGGCGGTAGCCGCACCCAGCATGACCGCGAAGATGGCCGAGCCGCACAACATGCGCGCGCGGCTCCCCGTAAGAACGAATCTGGTCGACATGATGATCCTCTTCCCTGCTGCTCTTGTCTTGCTCACGGACATCGCCGCCGCCGGACGTTGCCGGCTTGCCATGATGCTTATGGTTTGCCACAGCCGTTGGTAAGAGCATTGCCGGACATCGCTATGTCTCTGGAGGACAGCATCGCACGAAGGGGCTGCTATGACCGTCGACGAGGATCAGAGCATGCTGACTGGCCGCAATCCGCGCGCCGGCTTCCCTTCGCTCAATCAACGCATCTTCGCCCCGTTCAAGTTAGCGACCGTCATCGATACGGTCGCCGGGCGCGGAATCGATCCGGCAACCGTACTTGACCGGACGGGGTTGACGCTCGCCGAAGTGCGCGATCCGCATACGCTGACTTCGATCGGCCAATATCTGACCGCATGCGAGAATATCGTCGCGGCGGGCGCGCGATTCGCGGATGCCTTCGCGATCGGGTCGCGACTGCATCTGTCGGCCTATGGGATGTACGGTTATGCGTTGATGTGCTCGCCGACGATGCGCGACTTCTTCGACTTCGCCGTACGCTACCAGCCGCTCGCCACCCCCACTGTACGGCTGGGCTGGCGAACGGAAGGAGAGGTCGCAGTATGGCAATTTCAGGAAATCTATCGCGACGTGATGAGCAACGACGTGCGCACTTTCCTCATCCGCCAACAGATGAAGATGACTTATACCCATATTCGCGATGCGGCGGGATCGGACAATGTCCCGGTCCGCGCGCGGTTCGCGCTGCCCGAAGAGGCGCGCTCGGCGGAGGACGAACGCGAACTGTCCTGCCCCTGCCTCTATGCCGCGGATGCAAATGAGCTGCATTATCCGATCGGCATCCTCGAACAGACACCGGAACTGGGCAATCGGTTGACGCGAACGATGCTCGAAGAAACATGCGACCGGCTGATCGGCCAATCGCGAATATCATCGGGACTGTCGGGGGAAGTCTATCAACTCCTGCTCCTCGCTCCGAACCACTTCCCCTCGATGACGGCGATCGCCGAGCAAATCGGGCTGCAGGAACGTACGCTGCGCCGACGCCTGGCCGCCGAAGACACGAGCTATGGCGAGATCGTCGACGATGTCCGCCGGAAACTCGCCATCGAATATCTGCAGACAACCCGCATGAGCGTCGATGATGTCGCCTGGAAGGTCGGTTTCAGCGACAGCGCCAACCTGCGCCGCGCCGTCCGTCGCTGGACAGGTAAGACTATCAACGAAGTCCGTTCGGAAAAATAGCCAAGATTCCGGCGAGGTGGCCGGGGCGAAGCAGGCATCACATCCTGTAACGGATTGCGGCGCGTTCGCTCTCAGAGGGGGAATCGTAGCTGCCATATGGCAAGCGCCCAGCCGGCGATTTCGTCGTTCTGGACGTCGCAGCGGCATGGATTTTTGCGTTCGATGACAACGCGGGGTTCACCAGATGGTCCGGACCGCGCCAGATGGCGCGGCCCGGTAGAAAGCATTCAATCCAGTGTCGTTTTGAAGCTCAGCAGCAATACGCGGGCTATCGGGTCGGAGTTCCCGACAGGAAAAGTAAATTTGGTCGGGTAGGTCAAGCAAATCATGTCTGGAATGATTCTTCCTTCTGCGAATGCAAAATGTGCATTCCGCCCGGCCGACAAGGGCTGACCCCCGCCGTCGCACGGCATCAGGAATAGCTGCCCAGTCTTAGAACCAGCAAGTGATCGCTAGCCCGATGCCTCTAGCCAAACGCGCTCCTCGGCCAAAATCGCTGACCGAAAGTCCATATTGGCGCAGCCCGAAGCGCGCTGCATCGTCTGTTTCATGGACCATCGCCCACATCCATCAGCCCTGTCCCGTCCCGGAGGGCCGAGCGAAGGCCGCCGCGCTGTGCCATGACCAGAGCCAGCCAGATTGTCCTGATATCGGGGGACCAGTTAACTCCCGGCATCTCGTCGCTACGCGATGCGTCGCCTGGCGAAACGATTCTGCTGATGGCCGAAGTCGCCGAAGAAGCGGGTTACGTTCCGCACCACCGCAAGAAGCTTGCCTTTCTCTTTTCCGCGATGCGCCATTTTGCCGAGGAGATGCGCGTGCAGGGATGGCGCGTCGACTATGTCCGCCTCGACGATCCGGACAATAGCGGATCGCTCGGCGGCGAGGTTGCGCGTGCACGCAAGCGCCATGGCGACCTCCCCTTGCGGGTGACCGAAGCGGGCGAATGGCGCCTCGTCGAGACGATGCGTTCGTGGAACAATTGCACCATCATCGCCGACGATCGGTTTTTCTCTACGCCCGATCAATTCGCGGCGTGGGCCGAAGGCCGAAAGACACTGCGGATGGAATATTTCTATCGCATGATGCGCCGCGAGACGGGACTCCTGATGGATGGCGAAGCCCCGCTCGGCGGCCGCTGGAATTTCGATGCCGACAACCGCAAACCCGCCGAGCGCGATCTTCTGATGACCCGCCCGCACGCATTCGCACCCGACGTCATCACACGCGATGTCATGGCGATGGTCGAAGCCCGATTCCCCGATAATTTCGGCACGCTATCGCCATTCGGATTTGCCGTCACCCGGGCCGATGCGGAAGCGGCATTCGACGATTTCGTCGCGCATCGGCTCGCGCGCTTCGGCGACAATCAGGACGCCATGCTCTCGGGTGAGCCTTTTCTCTACCACGCGGTGATCGCGCAATATCTCAATTGCGGGCTGCTCGATCCGCGCCGGGTTTGCGCGCGCGTCGACGAGGCTTGCCGCGCCGGGCGCGTACCCATCAACGCCGCCGAGGGCTTCATCCGCCAGATCCTTGGATGGCGCGAATATGTACGCGGCATATATTGGCATTTCATGCCCGGCTATGCCGATGAGAACCGGCTCGGCGCCACGCGGCCGCTCCCCGCATTCTACTGGACCGCCGATACCGATATGGCCTGCGTTGCCGCCTGCGTGCGCCAGACGCGCGATGAGGCCTATGCGCACCACATCCAGCGGCTCATGGTCACCGGCAATTTCGCGCTGCTGGCGGGGATCGATCCCGCCGAACTCCACCGCTGGTATCTCGCCGTCTATGCCGATGCCTATGAATGGGTCGAGCTGCCCAATACGCTGGGCATGAGCCAGTTCGCCGACGGCGGACTGCTGGCTTCCAAGCCTTATGCGGCGAGCGGCGCCTATATCAACCGGATGTCGGACTATTGCCGCGGCTGCCGCTACGATGTCAAAAAGCGCACCGGTGCGGGAGCTTGCCCCTTCAATTTTCTCTATTGGGATTTCATCGCGCGGCACGCGGAGCGGCTGAATGCCAATGCCCGCATGCAACCCGTTCTGCGCGGCTGGAGCCGTTTTGCCGAATTTGAACAGGCGCAAATCCGGAATCAGGCAAGCCGGTTTCTGGCAGCAATGGACGACGGTCAGGGTCAGTAGGCGATCCTCTGTCCATCCCACGCAAAGAAGCCGCCGCTATCCTCAGCTGTTAGTTGCGCGATCACCTGCAGCAGATGATCGGCGCTTTGTTCGGCGCGTTGCAATTGCCCCGCCGCCAAACCGCGCTGAAACGGCATCGAAAGCCGCGTGTCGACGGTGCCGGGGTGCAGGCTCACGACGATGCTCTCGCGGTTCATACGGCTTGCCTCGATCGCAAAGCCGCGCACGAAAGCATTGAGCGCCGCTTTCGACGCGCGGTAGCCGTACCAGCCGCCGAGCCGGTTGTCGCCGATCGAACCGACGCGTGCCGAAAGAAAGGCCATGACCGCGCGGCCATCGCGCGCGAGCTGCGGCAGGAAATGCTTCGCCGCAATCGCCGGGCCGATACTGTTCACGTGGAAAAGTTCAGCAAGCGATGCTGGGTCGAGCTGCCGCATCGATTTTTCGGGCCTTACGGCATTGGCGCGGTGCAGCAGGCCGGTCGCGACCAGGATGAGGTCGAGCGGCCCTTCGGCGGCGATTGTCGTTGCAGCCTCTTCAAGGCTCGCTTCATCGGCGAAGTCGAAGGTGAAGGACGTCACCGCCGGGCTTCTCGCCAAGGTCGCGCGCCGCGAGCCGGCATAAATTTTCTCGACGCCCCGACGCTCAAGCGCCGCGACAAGCGCCGAACCGATACCACCGCTCGCGCCGAGCACGCAGGCCCGGCGCGGCGCCCCTCTCCCGCGTCTTTCGTTCATCGCGCGGCCGCTCGCACGGCTGCGGCGCTCAGGCGATACCGCCTTTGGTGCAGTCTGCCCTTGTCATCATCAGAAACCGGCCTCGACGGCAACGCGAATCGCGTCGGCCGTGGTCGCTACGCCGAGCGCCTTCAGCAGCGCGGCGCGGTGCATCTTCACGGTCCGCTCCGAAAGGCCGAGGCTGTAGCCGATCTGCTTGTTGAGATTGCCTTCGGCCATCAGCAGCAGCACCTCGCGCTGCCGCGGTGAAAGCGCGTCGATGCGGGCGCGCGCCTCCGCCTGGCGATCGCCGCGCTGAAGCACAGCATCGCCAACTTCCATCTGCGACCCCAGAAAATATTCGAGGCTGCCATCGCTTCCGAAGATCGGCGCGACGAGAACGGCGTTGCGGAAAGGCGTACCATCCTTCTTGTAATTGAGGATTTCGACAAGCACCGGACGCCGTTCGCGGATGGCGCTGCGCAGCTGTTCGCTGAGCTCGGTTTCGGTGCCCGGGCCAGTCAGAAACCGGCAGTTCTGGCCGATGATCTCGTCGGCTGAGTAGCCGGTCAGCGCGACAAAGGCATCGTTGCATTCGACGATCGGATTGTCGGGGCGCCGAGGATCGCTGATGACCGCCGCGATCGGGCTGGTTGCGATCATCGCTTTGAGGGACATGCAATTCGGACTTTCATCTTCGGGGAGCGACCTGCCCCAATGGACATGTTGCGACAAAGCAGCGCCGCAATGCAAGTCATAGTCGGCGGCCCTCTTCCCTCACCTCCCCTCCGGGCCGCCACCCGAGGTACCGCATCATGAACTTCGTCGCCCGCCCTCCCTTTCTCGACACGCCGGACGTGCCTCCGGTTTCGGATGATGGCAAACTTCCGGTTCCCGCCGACGTCGCGCGCGCGATCGAAACGCTGATCCGCTGGGTCGGTGACGATCCGGCGCGCGAGGGACTGCTCGACACGCCCAAGCGGGTCGCGCGGGCGTGGAAGGAATATTGCAGCGGCTATGGCGAGGATCCGGCGGTCCATCTGTCGCGCACTTTCGAAGAGGTCGGCGGCTATGACGAGATCGTGCTGCTGCGCGACATCCCCTTTCAGTCGCACTGCGAGCATCATATGGCGCCGATCACCGGCAAGGCCTCGATCGCCTATCTGCCGCGCGAGCGCGTGGTCGGCATTTCGAAGCTGGC
>OFTY01000096.1_pt1 | contig 96328 bp, 76 predicted proteins | sample 1775061 | NCBI WGS metagenome assembly OFTY01 (sample SAMN08195773, study PRJEB24354) | sludge metagenome | isolation source: sludge from phenol fed wastewater aerobic bioreactor B | place: India: Nagpur | collected 2016-09-16 | reverse complement strand
AGCGTACTGTGGTTGAGTGTTGCTGCTGCTCGTTCGAAATGACTGGTCGCTGCTGTGGCTGGTGTTGTTGAAGACCGGTGGCGTGTTCTTCATTAAAAGCAGGTTTCATTTACTTCGCGGGCCGTCCCCTCGACCGAGTAAGCGGTCTGAAAGCCGCATTTATGGGCCGTTGTATTTAATGTAGCATGTTGCCAGTGCAGCTTCCGGATTTCTCACTTCGCTTCAGCGTACTGTGGTTGAGTGTTGCTGCTGCTCGTTCGAAATGACTGGTCGCTGCTCTGCTGCTCGTTCGAAATGACGGGTTGCTGCTGATGGTAGGTATTCATGTATACTTGAAGCCGTCGATTACAAAAAGTAAATAATAGCATTCACGTAGCATAGGTGTCTGACCGGTATTGCTGTTTTGTATATTGGGGGCAGCCGGTTGTTGGCTCCGGTGCCTTATCATGTCTGTCGGAAGCTTAGTAGGGCTTTTTCTTTAATAAAGAATACCGGTAGCATTAACTTCTGTGACTGCCCCTTCTTGTTTGCCCTCCAAAAACAGATTGTATGGTTCGGGCTATACGATGTAAGCTGACCGTCTACTCTTTAAAAAAAGAATATATACAATTGACATTTTATAAATGGTAGCTTACTATTATTGATTGTAAGCTGCTATGAAGTGATCTGCTTAAATGGATGAAAAAAATATGTATTGAATTTCAGGCAACTGGTGGATATTTAAGCAGTATGGTCCGTTTATTTGGAATGTTTTTGTATTTTCACCACACTGGCATCTGCGCTGTTGAACGAAAAACATTAAAAAACTGGTTAACGCTTTTTGCTGCTTCATAGAAACAGGACAGGGATTTGCGTAGCACTGTTATTTTACATCAATTACCAAGGATGGTTTTTCCGCCCGGATGATGATGCCTGTACTCAGAACAGTGTTTATGTACCCCATCCACCAACAGCATATTACAGATGAGAAGGGCCTGCTGCACAAGATTGCGGGTGGAGATGTACAGGCGTTCCGGCGATTGTATGATCATTACCAGCCTCACCTGATGACCTTTATTTTCCGCATTACCCGTTCCAGGGAACTGACAGAAGAAGTGGTACAGGATATTTTTCTGAAAGTATGGATGACCCGCGAAGCCTTATCGGGAGTAGAATGTTTTAAAGATTACCTGTTCATTATTTCGCGCAACCAGGCATTGAATATGCTTGATAAACAATTGCGGTTGCAGGAAAAAATTGCAGCATACAAACGCGAGGCTGCACAGCATTTACTGCAACACTCTGCCGATACAGAACCTGATCTCTCTCAACATCTTATTGATACAGCCATTGACAGTCTGCCCGATCAGCAACGCAGGGCATGGCTGCTTTCCCGGCACGAACGCTATACTTACCAGCAGATTGCTGTGGAAATGAATTTGTCTCCACTCACCGTAAAACGCTACATCCGCCTGGCCAATGATGCCATCAGGCAGTTTATCAGTTCCAGCCTTTTTTTAATTATCCTGGAAAATTTTTTCGGTCAATAGGACCTTTTTGTTTCCCTGTTCTGTCTTTATAGATAAGGTACGTCAGTATTATGCCGTACTGTTTACCAAAACTAATAGCCATATGACCGAAGAAAGGTTATATACATTATTTGCGCGTTACCACAAGGGGGAAGCTACCCCTGAAGAAATAGCGGCCCTGCAGGAATACCTGCAACAGGTGCCGGACAGGGAAGCGCAATTGAGAGGCCTGTTGCAACGTGCATGGGAAGAACAGGACCAACCAGACTCAGCATTTATCAATTACAGAAAAGAAGAAATGTGGCAACATATTGTCCGGAAAGAACCGGCAGCATTTGCAAGGCGTCGCCGGATGCGCTATGCAGTGGCGGCTGTGTTTTTGCTGGCGGCCGCCATTCCGGCATACCTGTGGCTGCGTACAGCACCTGTTGCTACTGTAGTTTCTGCGGTACCCAAAGATGATGTGCAGCCCGGGCATAGCGGCGCTGTTCTGCGTTTGTCTGACGGACGCACCATTGTACTGGACAGTGCTGCAGACGGCATGGTGGCACGCCAGGGTGATATAGATGTGGTTAAAAAAGACGGCCGCATCAGCTATTCCGGTACTACTACGGGCGACCTGCTGTATAATGATGTAATGACCGATCGCGGCAGGCAGTGGCAGCTGACCTTGCCGGACGGCACCAGGGTGTGGCTCAATGCTGCCAGCTCTATCCGCTACCCGCTGGCTTTTACCGGCAATGAAAGACTGGTGGAAATGAGCGGTGAAGTATTCTTTGATGTGGCACACAACAACAAACAACCTTTCAGGGTAAAAACGGGCAGCCTGGTTATTGAAGATATCGGAACGGCCTTTAATATCAATGCCTATACAGATGAACGCAGTGTGAATACCACGCTGGTGGAGGGCAAGGCAAAAGTATACAATAACAATAAGACGGTGGTACTGCAACCGGGCCAGCAGGCACGGGCTACAGGCAATGAATTGCTGACCGTTAACAACGGGGTGAACCTGGAAGAAACAACAGCCTGGAAAGATGGCATGTTCCATTATGAGCATGCAGATATACAAACCATTCTGCGCCAGTTTGCACGCTGGTACGATATCACGGTGCATTATGAAGGTGCTGTGCCGGACGACAAATACTTCATGATCATGAACCGGAACAATAAGCTGTCTTCTGCACTGAAGGTATTGAAGGCAGCAGGCATCGGCTTCCGCATCGAAGATCAGCATTTGTATGTAACTGCACCTGCGGAAAAGGGCCAGCCCGTCAGATCAAATTAATGCACTGTCTATAAAATAAAGAGCCAGAGATGCTCGCAACATCCCTGGCCATATTGGAGACTCATAAATAAAACCTGCAAGGCATCATTTACTCATCACCAAACAAGCCAAAACTATGCATTTAATTACTACTGTGTACCATGCTGCCGCCGAAACAGGGCGGAGGTACAGGAAAACTTTCCAGGTTATGAAACTTACTGCTTTATTAATGACCATTGCCTGTCTTCAGGTGTTTGCACATGCTGAAGGACAGAGTGTAACGCTACAGGTAAAGAACGCTGAGTTAAAAGAGGTGTTTCGCCAGATCCAGAAGCAAACAGGCCTCAATATTCTCATTAATGAAAAGGTGTTGAGTAAGGCAGATAAGGTGACACTGGATGTGCGCAATATGCCGGTAGCCGATGTGCTGAACCTGTGTATGAAAAAGAAAGACGCATTGTCTTATTCCATCATTGATGGCACCATTGTAGTAAACCAGGCCGCATCTGCCGATACAAAAGCTGTAGCGAATGAGGTTGCCTTCCAGGACGTTAAGGGCCGGGTGGTAAATGAAGAAGGCAAGCCACTGGCGGGTGCCAGTATCCAGGTAAAGGGATCTGATAAACTGGGTACTGTAACTGATAATGATGGTTATTTTTCATTAAATGGTATCTCTGAAAAAGCTGTACTGGTGATCTCTTTTGCCGGCTATGCTACCAAAGAAGTGGCTGCCAAAGGCAACCTGGGCACTATTCAGCTGACACTTAGTGTAAATGAGCTGTCTGATATTGTTGTTACAGGCTATACATCCTATTCAAAAAGTAAATCAGCTGCTGCCTCTGCTGTTGTAAGCGGTGAAAAGATCAATGATGTACCGGGGCTTACACTCGACCAGATATTGCAGGGTCGCGTAGCGGGTATGAATATTACTTCTTCTTCCGGTCAGCCGGGACAAAGTGCTGCCGTGGTAATACGTGGTATCGGCAGTATCAACGGTTCTTCTGCGCCGCTGTATGTACTGGATGGTATTCCCATTGAGTCGAATTACTTCCAGACCATTAACCCGGAAGATATAGCTTCTGCCACTGTATTGAAAGATGCATCGGCCAAAGCATTGTATGGTTCACGCGGTTCCAATGGTGTGGTAGTGCTTACTACCAAAAAAGGAAGAACCGGCAAATTGTCTGTTCAATACAATTCCCAATACGGTTTTTCAAACCTGAGCCGTCCGAATTTCATTATGATGAATACGGCACAAAGACTGCAGTTTGAAGAAGAGATCGGTTTAAACTATGGCCGTAACCTTGGCCCTGGCTGGACCTACTCTTCTAAAAATCCTAACTATACTTCCGGTACAGATGCGTTCAGACAGAATGCTGATCACATTCTGGACAGTTTGCGTGGTGTGAATGTAGACTGGAGAGATTTCTTCTTCCGTCGTGGTAAATTCCAGGAGCAACAACTGAGTTTAAGTGGTGGTAATGACATTGTACGTTTTTACACTTCACTGAACTATTACAACCAGGATGGTGTGGCTGTACGTACCGGTCTTAAACGGTATTCACTGCGTAATAACCTGGATGTAAAGTCTGGCAAGTTTACCGGTAGCTTTAACCTGTCTATTGGTTATTCCAATTCCAGCTTTACAGAAGGTGAGGGTAGCACCAGTGCCGGTACTGCTATGTCTGCAGTATACTATGCACTGCCTTATGAATATCCTTATGCACCCGATGGTACACTGGTACATCCGGGAAACAGGTCTTCCTATTTTATACTGGACCAGCGTGAGGGTAGCCAGGCACTGGAAAGACTGCTGAACTCTTCCAACAAAACAGATCAGTTAAAATCAATTTTAGGAATATCACTTGCATACCAGGTATTGCCTTCTCTGAAAGTATCTACACGGGCCGGTATTGATTACCGCAACTCAACAGATATGGCCTATATCAATCCTGATTCTTATTACGGCTCACGCAGTGTATCTAATACACTGGGAGGCAAAGGACGCTTTGATGAAGGCACCAGGAGGAACTTCAATATCGTTTCTACTTCCGGTTTAACCTTCAATAAATTGTTTGCAGATAAGCATGATGTGGAAGTATCCGGTTTTTACGAATATGTATATAATAACTACAACAGTTTCAGTCTTACCGGTTTTGGTATTGATGGCCGTTTGCCCGAAACACCTGCCGGTGTAACCAATGGCAGTTCAACCTATCTGCCTTCTATCAGCGGTGGCAGAACAAGAAGTGCACTGGCTTCTTTCATGGGTATTGCCCGCTATACATTCAATGATAAATACACTGTTACCGGCAGCTATCGTTATGATGGTTCTACCAAAGTAGCACCGGTAAACAAATGGCACGGTTTCTATTCAGTAAGTGGAAGCTGGGCTGCTAAAAGAGAAAATTTCCTGCAGAATGTATCTTTCATCAACGATCTGCGTTTCCGTGTAAGCTATGGTACTACTGCCAGTCCGCTGAGCTCTGACTTTGGTTACCTGGCTACTTATGCAACCACTACTGCATCATACGGTGGCGTAACAGGTATCAGACCTGCTACACCCGGTAATGCTAATTATGACTGGGAATATGTGAATGAGTTCAATACCGGTTTTGATATCGCCCTGTTTAAAACCAACAGGCTGCGTATCTCAGCAGACTATTACAATAAGATCACTTCTAACATGTTCTTTGATCAGCCGTTGTCTGCCACTTCCGGTTTCAGCACTTTGCCGCTGAGCTCAGGCAAGATGCGCAACAGGGGTGTTGAAGTGGATGTAAGTGGTGATGTGGTAAAGAATAAAAATGTTACCTGGACAGTAGGATTCAATTTCGGGTATAATAAGAATACGATCCTGGCATTGACAGATCTTGCTACGGAATTACCTGATGGTGATACGCGCATCTTTAAAGTGGGTAAGGCTTATGGTACTTATTATGCTCCCGATTGGGCAGGCGTTAATCCCCAGACCGGTGATGCACAATATTATAACCTGGATGGCAGCATTACCACTACCTATAACGTAACTACCCAGAGCACTACCAATTCCGGTCGCCTGTATCCTTCACTTACAGGTGGTATCAGCACTGCTGTAAGCTGGAAGGGTTTCAGCCTGAGCGGTCTTTTTTCCTTTGTTTCTGATGTAAAACGCTGGAACAATGAAGATTTTTACAACGAGAATCAACGTTATGCAACCAGTAACCAGACGGTAAGAATGCTGAACGACCGGTGGAAGAAACCTGGTGATGTGGCTATTCTGCAACGTTTTGACGTTCCCCGCAACTTTACTTCCAAAGACATTCAGGATGCTTCTTACCTGCGTTTGCGCAACCTTACACTTGCTTATACCCTGCCTCAGTCAATACTGAGCCATGTAAGCTTTGTGAAAGGCGTAAAGGTATTGCTGCAGGGACAGAACCTGTACACCTGGACCTCATGGCGTGGCCTGGATCCTGAGAACAACAGTGTGTACGGCAGGTTCCAGTATCCCAATACACGTACCTATACCGCAGGACTGAATGTTAACTTTTAAACCAACTGCCATGCAAAAGAATTCTTTTATAAAATATACTTTACTGCTGTTTACAGTTATAGCAGCCGTTTCCTGTACCAAGCTGGATCAGACACCTTATGACGTAATAGATCCCGATAAGGCTTTCAGAAATATCAATGACATTAATATGGGATTGATCGGTGCTTATGCACTGGCAGAATATTCCCAGATAAGCCTGAACTCCACCGTATCAGACGAGGCTATGTATCCTACTGAGAATACTGTAGGTAACAGTGATGCTTTCAGATGGTTATATACGGCCAGCAACGGATCTGTAACTTCTTTTTATAATGATTATTACCGTGCCATTGACCGTGTGAACAGAACACTGGCCGGGTTAAGTGCATTGACCTTTACCGGTAATGATGCCGCTACAGCAGACCGGTATAAAGGCGAATTGCTGGCATTGCGCGCATTCTTTCATTTTGAACTGCTGCGTGCATATGCTTCGGGATATGAAACCGATTCATTGGGTGTGCCCTACATGAAATCTTCTGTTATTTCCTACCCTGCACGTGACAAGTTCGGAAAAGTGATTACAGAGGTAAAGGCTGATCTTACTGCTGCAAAAGGATTGATCCCCACATCTTTCAATGATAAAACACGTGTTACCAGGCTGGCAATAGCGGCCATGCAGGCACGTGTGGCATTGTATGAGAAAAACTGGCCGGATGCAATTACCTATTCTACTGAGGTGATCAATGCCATGCCACTGGCTACCAAAACACAGTTTCCTGGTTTGTGGACTGACGCCAATGATAATGAAGTGATCTGGAAACTGAAACGAGTTGGAACAACCGACTCCCGCGTAGGTGATTTTTATTATCGTCAAACCGGTGGTATTGTATTGTATGCTCCTGCGTTCAAACTGATCAATACTTTCGACAAGGTAAACGACCTGCGTTATACAGCATATATTAAATACGATGCTACACGCACAAGTCCCAAATCACAATACCTGGTAAATAAATATATCGGTGGTACATCCACAGCTCCCGGGTTGACTGATATTAAAATGTTCCGTACGGGTGAAATGTACCTGATACGTGCAGAAGCAGAAGCGGAGAGCACTGGTGATGCCGCAGGCGATCTGAATACATTGCGCGCAGCACGTATTAACACCTATACCAGCCAGACCTTCAGCGATAAGCAAACGCTTATAAATGCGATCATGACAGAACGCTTTAAAGAACTGGCTTTTGAAGGACATCGTTTTTATGATCTGAAACGTAGAAAACTGGCGGTAGATCGTTTGCCGGAAGATGCTGTTAATGCATCCGGTGCCGTAACCTTGCTGCCTACAAAGGCGCAGTACTGTTTCCCGCTGCCTGCCACAGAAATACAGATCAATAAGAGCACTATTCAAAACCCTTATTATTAATATTATGATACGCTTGTTCCTGGTTATTTGCTGCTGCAGTATATCGCTGTACAGTTGCAGCAAAACTTCGTCTCCGGCACCCGATACCAGGGGAGGCGGTGGAAATGGAAATGTTCCGCCGGCAGCAGCGCGGCGCCCGGCCTCACTGGGTGTTGTGGGTGATACCGCCAATGTGGTAAAAACGGTGAATGGCGGTATTGTGCTGATGGGTGGCGGTACAGATGTAGATGCAGCTTTTAAATGGATGATAGATCGCAGCGGTGGTGGCGACGTGGTGATTATCCGTGCATCGGGTACTGATGCCTATAATCCGTATGTAAACGGACTGGGTACTGTCAACTCTGTGGAAACGCTGAAAATAGACAGTCGTGAATTGGCGAACAATGATACCGTGGCCTACATTATCCGCAATGCAGAAATGCTGTTCATTGCCGGTGGCGATCAGTCAGACTATATGAATTACTGGAAAGGCACTAAAACCGGCGAGGCGATCAATTACCTGCTCAATGATAAAAAAGCGCCGGTAGGTGGTACCAGTGCAGGATGTGCTATCCTTAGCGGTATCTATTACAGCGGCGAAAATGGCAGTGTTACTTCAGCAGAAGCATTACAGAATCCATTTGCCAATACCATCACTTTATACAACAATGACTTTGTAAAATCACCTGGTTTAAGCCAGGTGATTGCTGACCAGCATTTTCTGACCCGCGGTCGTGAAGGGCGTACCATTGTTTTCCTGGGACGTATCCTGAAAGACTGGAACATTGTGGCAAAGGGAATTGCTGCTGACGAGCGTACTGCGGTTTGTATAGATAAAGATGGTATTGCTAAAGTATATGGTGATTATAGCGCATCAAGACCGTACAGCTATGCTTACTTTATTATTCCGGATGCTGCGCGTCAGCCTGAAAAGTTTCAGAGCGGACAGAAAGTTACCTGGTCAAATAACAGCCAGGCATTGTCAGTATATGAAATACCCGCTTCAGTAAATGGTGGCGGAAGTTTCAATATCAAAACGTTTAGTACGGGTGCAGCCACCGGTGGTAAATGGTATTGGTGGTGGGTAGATGATGGCGTGGTCAATAAGAAGGAACAATAAGTGTAGAATTTCAAACGAACAATCAAATGCGAACAACCAGGTTATTGGCAATCATATCATTATTGATAGTGAGTGTTGCGGTACATGCACAACAAACCAAAAAATATGTACTGGTAATACATGGCGGCGCAGGAACCATTCTGAAAAAGAACATGACGCCGGAAAAAGAAGCTGCTTATACAGCGGCATTGACCGATGCACTGAAAGCCGGTTATGCGGTGATACAGTCCGGCGGCAGCAGCATGGATGCTGTGGAAGCGGCTATTCATGTGCTGGAAGATTGTCCTTTATTCAACGCCGGTAAAGGTGCTGTGTTTACACATGATGGCAGAAATGAAATGGATGCAGCCATTATGAATGGTAAAACACTGGAAGCCGGTGCAGTGGCTGGCGTTACGGTAATCAGAAATCCTATCAGTGCAGCAAGAGCAGTGATGGAAAAATCACAGCACGTAATGATGATAGGAGCAGGTGCAGAGAAATTTGCAAGAGAAGTAGGACTGACAATTGTAGATACCTCTTATTTCTGGACCAAGGAACGCTGGGATGGATTGCAGCAGGCTTTAAAAGAAGATTCGATGAAAGCAGTGCTGGATCATGATGGCAAAACCTCTTTCAGACTGGGAGCAGAAAACCGGGATTACAAGTTTGGAACAGTTGGTTGCGTGGCGCTTGATAAAGCAGGCAACTTGGCTGCAGGCACTTCAACCGGCGGTATGACCAATAAAAAATATGGTCGCGTGGGTGACGCTCCAATCATTGGAGCCGGTACGTATTGCGATAACAAAACAGCAGGTATTTCCGGTACAGGCTGGGGCGAGTTTTATATACGCAGTGTGGCTGCCAAAACCATTTCAGACCTGATGGAATATAAAGGTTTACCGGTGGCAAAAGCTGCGCAGACGGTGATGGATAAAATAGGTAAAATGGGCGGTGATGGCGGATTGATAGCGCTTGACCGTAATGGCAACCTGGCTATGCCTTTTAATACGGAAGGAATGTACAGGGGCGCCATTACTGCAGATGGCAAAATAGAAGTGAAGATCTACAAGTAAATCTGAATGCTGTCAATTTTTAAAAACAAACCAGATGCGTACCATTTTAGCAATACTTTGTTTTTTGCACTGCATACTAACAGCAGAGGCGCAAAAAAATGCTGTGCCAGCAGGTAATCTTTTTATTATAGGCGGTGGCAACCGTTCTGAAGCCCTGTTGCAACAAATGCTGGCAACAGCAAAGATTACGAATACGGATTATATCATTGTGCTGCCGATGGCCAGTGAGCAACCGGACAGCGGATTCTTATATCTCCATAAACAATTGCAACCGCTTACCCATGCATCCATGCGTTTATTTGATTTCAATAAACACGATGTAAACGATGCAAAGTGGAATGATTCTGTTAAGAATGCAAAGCTGATCTATATACTTGGCGGAGATCAGAACCGCTTTATGAAGGTGGTATTGAACACACCGGTATATGCCGCTATACACCAGGCGTATGTAAATGGTGCTACCATAGCAGGTACCAGTGCCGGTGCTGCGGTGATGAGTAAATACATGATCACCGGCCGTCAGTTGCGCGACAGTGCCAGGTACAATGAAACGTTTAATAAACTGGTAAGCCAGAATGTAGAGTTTGCCGAAGGGATGGGTTTGTTACAGAAAACGATCATTGATCAGCATTTTTTAAAACGCAGCCGTTACAGCCGGTTAATATCAGCACTGGCTGATAAACCGGGTTATGATTGTATTGGCATTGATGAAAGTACGGCTATTATAGTGCATGGTAATACTGCGCTGGTAGCGGGAGATGGGCAGGTGCTGCAATTCAGTAGTGATAAACCTGGTGTAACAGATAAGGGGCTTTTAAAATTTAAAGCAATCAAAATAGCTGTCTTTACGGCAGGCGATAAGTTGCGGTTACAGCCATAGGAATAACGGCTGTTGTACAAAATAGTTTTTCAGGTACAATGATGAACACCATTACCAGGCGCAGGGATCTACCTGCGCCTTTTTTATGGTATGATATTGTAAAGGGATTGTAGAAATAAAAATAATAGCCCTGTTTATTCAGGGCTATATATAGTTACTTCAGAATTTTCTTTTTTTCGTTTTTGGCAAAATGATAAATAATGTTGGGTATAAAAAAGATCCACCAGAAAAGCAGGGCGAGTAAAATATGAACGCCTGTAGATGCTTCATTGCGTATTAACAGGAAATACTCAGGAGTTTCTTCTTTAAGTTTCCAATCATTTGCGATGTAAAGTTTTACATCTTTCAGGGCTTCTTCTCTTGCTTGTTTTTTTGCTTCATCTGTATACATAAAGTGAGTAAGGTTTATGCTGTCATCCCTGACAGCAGGGGGTAATAAAAACCAGCGTGAGACATGGGAATTATCCATACCTGGGTATAGAGCAAACTAAGCCCACGCCGGATGCTATCGATCTGTTTTTTACTGATGTCCCAAAAAGTATTTTGTTGTATGGGTAGGTGTGTAGTCTCGTTAATTATTGACCTTGCACCCTTTCAGCATTACGTTCATGAATTTTCCTTCTACTGTACCGGTTACGGTAATTTTTTGTCCCCTTTTTAAAGAAGCTAATACATTGTCGTCTTTAAAAAAGCATTGAACAGTAGCTAATTCCAGGTCATTGCCGGTGCCCAGGGTCACGTATGGCTGATCGGCAATGTCTTTCGCAATGCTGGTGATTTTACCAGTAACTGTTACCTTTTTGTCTTTATACTTATTGTCTGCAGCTACTTCATTGTCTTCGTACTCAGCAACCAGTGCTGTTGCCTGTACTTCAACAGGTTTTTCTTCTACAGTAGTTTTGGATGCTGGTTTTTCTTCGGCTGCATCAGTTTCGCCGCAGTAGGCAAATGTCATGGCTGTAATGGCTGCAATAATGATCGATTTGATTTTCATATGTGTTAGTTTTTATAAAAAATGATGATATCTGTTAATAATTGATAAATCTCGGAGTCATGTTGTCTGCAATCTCCTTACAGACAATCCAACAGGTCAGTGCAATTCCGATAGTAATTGCGCAAAGCAGTATGCTTACCGGTAGAGTAGGTGCCTGGTAATAGCCACGGAATAAAAAACGGATGTTCAGAAAATTCAAAACAATAAATAGCAGGCAAACAAACAGTATAACAAGAAATGACCGGGCTAAGACCAGAAAAGATGATTGGCCTGGGGAAGTATTGCCATCCCGGTAAGTTTTCACTGCCTGAAATATAGCGGCTGCATTGGCTGATGATATCAACAGCACGCATGTTAGTATTGCAACGGCAGGCAGCAATTCAGGATAATCCATACCGCTGTATGGCTGTTTGAGTAGTTTCAGACGTTGCAGAATAAATAATGCTACATATACCAGCAGGTAGGCCTGTATGATAAGCAGCAGGAAGGCAATACAAGTGTATACCGGGAAAATTGTTTTCATAATTATATTATTGAATCAGTGCTATATTCCAGTGGTTAATATTTGAAAGTGCATCCGGTAGTTCACCCGGCCCCAAACCTTTGGAGGTTGTTTCCCATAAATAGTAAGGTTGTTCATTGATATGAATTGCTATTGCAGTATCTGCCGGAGTTTTGTCGAGACATACTGCAATCAGCGCATGTTTGTAGTAATTGCTGGTCATTAGTGCTACTTTATAGCCAAGTTTTCCCAGCAGGTCATACAGTAGCAAGGCCCTGGTGTCACAATCGCCTTTCAGATCGCCGATAAATTCAACGGGCGATTGTACTCCGAATTTTGAGTACCCTTTACAGCAATTTCCTTCGCAGTGAGCAAGGTATTGGCTGATGTAATCATCTGTATAGTTTGCTGTACAGGACCTGTCTACAATTAACGCGTAAGGAATAGACTGAATACATGAAACTATCATTGAAGCCTCCTGCAATCTGTTCAGTGATCTGGCTTTTGCCAGCGAATCGAACCCGGCGGCTATATGTTGTGTATAGCTGTTATCGGTATTCAGCATGAATTGGTATACATCACTGATACCCAGCGCAGCATATTGCTGTTCGTCCATTTGTTCATGAGCTGTTGTTGACCGGTGAAGTATTGATAGTGGTAACGAGAGTAGTATTGAGTAACGATTGCTGTCACCGTCCTGCCATTGCAGGTGATGGGTTATGACGGTATCTGCCTGCTTATTTTGATCCCGGATAACTTTTTTTTGAGTACTGACATGATCAAACGCATCTTTCGGAGAACTACGTTTGGTAGCCCCGGATCTGTGTAAAGAAGAGCGGGTTGCAAACAGAAATATATAACCCAGTGCGAGTACAATAAGTACCGGCAGTATTTTATTAAACAGAGAAATGAACCATCCCAGCAATAGTATTACCAGCAACATAGCAAGAGGTGGAAAAATAAGGTATGCCATGAACGGGAATATGATACCAGGGATCAACAGGATCAACAGCCATGACCAATCTGGTAGTTGACTGACTTTTTTGGGGGAAACATGCTGATGTTTATAATATTTTCCGGAATAACCAGGGCGTCGTTTCCATTCAGACCAGTATGTGCTGCCATCTGCTGCGTAAAACTGCTGCCGGGTGAATACATAACCTGATTCCGTTTTGGTTTCTATGTTACCTGTGGAGCCTGAGTACTCACTATATTCTTCGGTTACCTCTTCTTTATACTGATGTAATACATAGCCAAACAGGGTTCCGTATAGCGTTCCGAAACTGTATTTGTCATGGCGCGTTATGTCTTTCAGTACAGGGTCTTTTACACGGATATCATACAGGTCGAGTTGATAAAACTCTACCTGATCTCCGGCAATGATTTTGCAGTGAATGGGTTGTTTTAATGGAGTGGCAAAAATGTCAATGGCATAATATCCGTGCTGATACTCTTTTGGAATACTATCATTGTAAATACCCGATGAAGTGATGGTTGCCAATACTTCGGTTGGAATAATGGTATATTGTTGCTCCCATTGCCGGATATAGGCATCAGATAATTCCGGATCTCCCTGGAACTTTACTTCAATAATACCGTGTACATAGATTCTTTTTTCGCGTGTAACGGTATAGGTTTTTGTCTTTGTTGTTTTAAATGGCTCGTAGTGGTGGTTAGGATCATTTGGTTTATCAGCGGATTGTTGTTGATATTCCTTTTTGATACTTGCCCTGTAATTATCGTATATGCTTCTGGTGATCTCGTTACTCAGTATTTCATAAGCCTCGTTGATGCTTTTAAAACGTTCTTCCGAGCCCGGATCGCCCGGATTTTTGTCAGGGTGATGCAGCTTGGCAAGGCGACGATAGGAGGCGCGTAGCACTTCCGGTGTTGCTTTTTCGTCCACTTCCAGTATACTATAATAATCTTTTTTATAGTTCATTGCTGCCGGTATAACTAGACATTATCAAGATATTTTTTCAGGAAATCTGTCATTGGTGCAGAAACAGGCGGTTGTTTCCGGATCATATTGAAAGGTGGATCTTCATACCGGGAAAAAACAGATATCTGTCCGGTAAACATTGTTTGGTAATGCATCTTAAAAAAAGCATAGGCATCCAGTATCAGCTTTTTCTCCTGCGCTTTTTTGAGCTGGTAATATTCATGCCTGCTTGAAATGGTATACACCAGGTAGCCGGGTAACAGAAACAGTATAACAATAAGCAGTGCCAGTATCCATGATTGCGGATAGAGGGTGTTTACTTTTTTTACCCTGTACAGGAAAAAGCTATTGCGTTCGATTATTTGTTGTGCAGACAGTTTTAAATAAGCTGCCTTATCCCGTATTGAAGTGATTGCGCTCTCCGTTTTTGAAATCTGCTTATCATATATCCGTGTACCGGATTTGTTTTTCTGTTCTGTATAATACTGGTGACTGGTAATCATGTAGGCCAGATCATCATTTACCAATTTGTCAACTTTTGCAATATGTTCCTGTAGCAGTTGCTTTTTGTAATTTTCTACCACGGAAGAAAGACGGGAAGTGTATAAGAATATTATCAGTGGCTGAGCAATCAGAAAGCCCATAAATGCAATAAACCCTATCCGGATCACATTTGAGGTGCTCAGTATGCCTTTGCGTATCCTGTTCTCTTTGGCAAAAGTGTTTAACAGGAAAATATATATGCATATAAATAGCAGGCCGAAGAATAGTGAAAACATTATTTCCATAGCTATTGTATGGAATAGTAATCCCATAGCGTAGGCAATGCTTATGCTGGTAGATGCCATTATTACAACGATAAGCAGGGAGGAAATATAAAATCGTTTTAATAAACCTGCATCACGCATCAGGTCGTATTCTGCACCTAATAATCTTATAAATCCCCTCGGTGATATCATCCAGGAAGAATTGTTGTCATTGTTCATATTATAGTTCCGTTATCCTTGTTGGAATGTTCATTGACAAACAGATCGGGATTATTGCGGATACTTTCCTTCTTTTTTTCCTTCCATTGTTCAAGTGCAGCCTCACTTAACTGGCTTTGTGCTTCCAGCAAGGCGATCTTTTCTTTTAGCAGACGGATAACCTGGTGATGTACCATTTTATCTCTTTCGTGCCCCTGTTTGTCCTGGTAGTAATTGTATTGTATTTCAATGCCGTTTTCTGCTTTGATCAATTCTTTGATATTTTCTTCCATATAATCGTAAGGACTTTTTATCAGCATGAGCTTGAAGAATATTGGGGTCAACTCTATAGCCATGAAAAGGAGCGTAATGAATAATGAGATCACCGGGCCGGATATTTCGTGAGAGATCTTGATCCGCTCTAACAGACCATCAAGCCCTGCCGCGTATTTTTCACTCTGGTTTAATGCCTGTGTTCGCCTGTTTTCGATGTCTTCCTTTTCCTTTTTTACACGCAGGTAATCCGGGTTGGCTTCCAGCTCTTTTATATCTGCATGCAGCGCATCCATTTGTGCTTTGATGGCCTGAGCCCTGGGACCTACAGTTACAATGCGTGCTTCTTCGATATAGTTTGCCTCCAGTGACTGGTACCTGGACCTTTTGTTTTTTAACTCATTTTCCGTTTTCTCTATCTCCTTATCTTTTTTCGACAACTCGCTGTTAAAAACAGAATCGGTTTTTGCTTTGTACGCCTGTTGCTGTTCAATTTGCTTTTCATGAAGCTTAATGTCTATTTCTGTTTTGAACATCCTGATCTCAACGGGTTTGGATATGGTCATAGCAATAACGGCCCCCATGAAAAGCCTGGGTAATGCACCTTTCAGTTCCTTACCGGTAATTTCTTCTGTGCCATCACCCTTGCCGGTGCTGGAAACAATAAACCGGTCTAGGTTAAAAATGATCAATCCCCAGATGATACCGAATGTCACCGCTTTGATCATTGTTGCGATATCCACGGCGTCATAGCTGCCGTCAATATCTGCAGCGGTCTTAAATGAATTGATAGCATTTCCCCGTGGTTCGAAAATGGTGTAAAAAGCGTAGCCACCGGCAAGGCCGGCCATGAGACCCGTAGCAACGATAATACCGCCCAGGCAGAGATATTTTACCTGGTCGCCGTAAGTACTGCGCTCAAGAATATAGCGGTCTGCACCGGCAGCTTTCCAGAAAAGACGCATGATGCGCGTAGGCTTTGGGCTATTGTAAAAGTCACGGGGCATAGTCGTTAAATTGAAATTGATTAATAGAAATATTAAATACCGGTATGGTTGGTGCCGACACTATTTGTGGCTGCAGACTTTTTAATTGAACGTGGGGTATTGTAAAGTCTGGCTGTAGATGCTTTATAGCAAAAGGTGCCTGCGCCAGGACATGCTCATTTATATATTGTAGCGTTTGATGGTCTACAGCGATGCGTTTAAGGGCAATCGATATTTTTGTTGATCGCCATACATTACTCATAATAACGTCAATGGTATCTGTGCCAACGGGTAACCTGCAGACAGCTGCACCTGTAGATTGCCGGTAAACAGCCTTGCCTGGCCGGATACTTATTTTACCAGTGTGCACGGCATCCCAACTGATCAGTAACAACAGTTTGTTTTCCAGTACAAGATCTATGCAGTCCAGGTGCCGGAAGTGAGGCGGATGGAAATCTGATAGTTGTTGCAGCCATTTTAAAAGCCGGTAAAAAAACGGTTTCATTTATAAAACGGTTTAGGGAACAGGGTATATACTGGTTCAGGGGGTACTGTTATGTTCATGGTCACGTTCCCAGTCGCACAGGGTCTTGTTGCTTTTTCTGGCACTATCCAGCGTTGTTTCGATGACCCGGTAATGACAATTACTGAGGCCGCGGCAATTGGCTTTGTAATGGTATTTAATAGCATTTTTGCTATCGCACACATACACCGTAGTGGTAGTACAGGTAATGTTTGTAAAAAATAACAGTACTGGTAAAATCGGTTTCATGCTCCGGGTATATGAAAGGGCTGCAATAGAACAATCCTGCCGGGTATGAATAGTAAAAAACGGCTGATTAAATGTTTAACCGGCTCACTTTACAATGGTCAGATGCATTTCCGGTATACCTGGTTCTGTATTACAGGGTTTGCAACAGTGTATACAACCACTTACACCGGTATAGTAATAATGTGCTGAACGCATTGCTTCCTCCAGTGATTCGTGTACGCCTATATCTATCCTTTTGTCAGGGTTCAGCAGCCGGGTACAGTTTTCGTGGTGCATCTGGTGATATCCGTCATCCTGTTCGTATACCGAAACGAAATAGCGGAGTTTCATAATAGAAAAGATTTAATTGATACAGGACAAATGTAAACAGGGGCGAAGGTCTTTTTTTACGGGAAACCGTATCCTGCAGCATTCGTACGAAAGAATTACAGAATTGCTGTTACTGCAATGCAGGAAGGGATCGCTAACGGTTATTGGGAAACAGATCGCCGGGAGTGTAGGGCGTCAGATAATGCCCATGTCTTTGCAATAGGCTACCAGTTGTTCATTGTTGGAGAAACCGAATACCTCCCGCATGTAATTAAGACGTTTTTCAACGCTGCTTAAACCGGAAGGTTTGATCTTGTTTTGCTGCAGGTGTGCGGGAATATCTTTCTGGCGAAAACCCTGTGACAGCAGGTGTATAATGATGATGTCGAATGAAGTGAAATCGTGAGCGTTCTTTTGTTTGATCAGCTGCATTACATGTCTGGGGAAATAGCGCTGGTTGTTATTGATATGTTCTATGGCCAGTTTAAGTTCTTTGGCATCGTTCCTGGCCTTACGTACATAGCCATCAACCTCCAGTTTGTTGAAAAGCATTTCGATGGTAGCGGCATCGCCAGACGCAGAGAATACCAGTACTTTCAGATCAGGCTGTGCCTGTCGTGCAGCGGTAATAAGTGCTGCTCCACCGGTGATCTGCTGCGGACGGCCATCTTCTTCAAATGACAGATCGGTAATGAGCAGGTCGTAAGACTGATGTGCTGCTACGGCTTTTTGTATATTGCGCAGGGCATCATCACAATAGTATACATATTCCGTATCAACCAACCCCAGTTCTTCCAGGGTTTTCTGTACAGATATGTTGGCACTTTCGTGATCTTCTGCTATAAGTACTTTTCTGATCATTTTGATTTTGCAATTGGAACATGAACCAGGATCTTCAGTCCTTTTGTAGTTGTTTTGTCAAAAGTAATCCTGCCCCCGATACTTTTAATACGGGAAACCGTATTGTTGAGCCCATTTCCATACTGAAACTCCTGTGGAACACCAATGCCATCGTCTGTATACCGGATCTCTATATGATCTTCCTGCTGTTCAAATTTTACAACAACATTCCGGGCATCACTGTGTTTTTGCATATTTACCATCAGTTCCTGCAGAATGTGTTTCAGTTCCTTTTTTGCCTGCTCTTTTACATTGTTCCATAGCTCTTTAGAATTTCCGGTTAACAGTACGTTGGTATTGGAAGTGCCAAATGATGTCAGCAGGCCGGCTACAGTTTCATGGAAGTCTGTATGCATATTTCCGGAATGTTCATACGATATATCGCGTGATTGATTGTACAGGTCTTCTATTTTATCCAGTAATGATTCTGTTTCTATAGTGGAGCTGTGCTCAATTTCTGCCATAATGCGGTAAAGACCATTGGCTACCACATCGTGTATTTTCTGTGATGCTTTCAACTGTTGCTCGCGGATGATCTGTTGTTTTCTTTTTCTGTACCAGGTAATGGATATAACAACAGCCAACAGGAAAACAAAAATGATCCCGAATAGCCATACACGCTGCCAGATGATCTGGTATCTTTTTTCTGAATTGTCTTTTTGCAATAACAGGTTGTCTGCCTTGTTCTTTTCTACATCGTAACGAATCAGTGCAAACTGGTTTTTGGCCGCATTACGGGCCGTCTGGATACTATCGTTCAAGTGCTGATAAAGAGTAAAATACTGCCTGGAGGCTTTGGCAGGACTGAGCGTGATCAGTTTTTGCAGTGCTTCCAGCTCATCATCGGGACTGGCAATCTGCTGTGCTATTGCATACATGCGGGTGGCATATACCAGGGCTGAATCGGGGTTGGTTGATGCATAGTAATCAGACAGGTGCGCATAGCTGGCATTTAATCCCCATTCATCTTTCATTTCTTTACGGAACTGTAAAGCTCTCCAGAATTCCGGTGCTGCATAGTAAGCAGGGTTCTGCAACCACCTGGCAACGGCAAGGTTGGATACTGTTCTGGCATATTCTCTTTTATTTTTCTTACTCAGTTCTATCGCTTGCTGATAGATTTTAATAGCCTGGGTATAATTGCCCTTTTTTTTATAAACCAGCGCTTTGTTATTCAATATGATCCCCTGGAGATGTTCTTCTTTGGTGAGTGACAGCGCCCGGTCAAAATAACCTGCTGCAGCGTCGTAATCTTTTAGCTTCAGGCTGCTGCTGCCCAGTTCATTGTAAGTGGATAATAAACAATGCAGATCACTTTTCTTTTTGGGATTCAGGTGATTGACTGCCATTAACAGGCTTTCTTCACTACCAAAATAATCGCCCGCATCGGCCTGGATGCCTGCCATATTATTGTAAGCCATGGCAACCTGTAAACTGTCGTGGGAACTGGTAGCTACTTTATTAAAGTAGTAATAGGCTGAATCACGGTTCTTACTTAAAAAAGAGTCGCCTGTTTTGTAATCAGGTTCTGCAACCGGGGGAGTTGCCGGATGTTGCCGACTGCATGCACAGATACACATGATCAGCATTAACAGGGAGGGGTGTAGTCCTTTCAATAATGACAATTTCCCTTAAAAATAAAAAAAACGTATATTTTTAAACAGTAATGTTGAGGTTAAAAAAGTAAGGCAAGAAAATTCCTGCCTTACTCCTTTAACTGTTACGGTTGACCGGGGGTGGAAGGTTTGGGTGGAATACGCCCGGTTTCGCCGCCTGTATCTTCACCGCCATCTCCATCGTCATCCAGGGTGGTAACCTGTGAGTTGTTGTGATGGGTATGTTTATGAGTATGTGTAGGGCATGCAAATGCCCAGAATATCGCCAGTATTAATGGTAACATTTTTAAAAGTTTAAATTGGGGAGTAATGGCTGCTACCGGTTTTGGTGCAGCGTTGTAAGTGCGGCAGGAAGCGCTTCTTGCCTGTTTGGGAAGTGTGGTGAGCGTTGATCACGGAAGCCAGTAAACGCTTCCCAAAGCCGTTCGATAACTGCCGTAATCATTGCTCTGGCAGCAACCGGTTCTGTACAGTGCACCTCTTAGCTATTGAGGGATCAACTGGTTGCCGGAACGAAGATAGAGTGGGGTAAAGGCCTGGTTGACAGATGATTCCGATAATTCCAATCATTCCGTTGAAATTCCTGTAATTCCGGACCCCCCCTTTGTTTTACCTTATAATTGCCAGAAATGTTTGCAGATTATGAATCACTGGTAGTGCAAAGTTACCGGGATAAAAGGGATGCGAATACCCTTTCGCCACGTTTACTGCACCTGACGCCTGCTAATCTTAAAGAAGAATGCATAGCAGTTTGTGAAGAGAGATATGAGCGGAAGGATGATGGAATGCTCAGGACTTTTTTTAAGATGAGTGGTGACAGGGATACTTGTTTGCGGGTGATTACTCAATGTGGTATAGATAAATTCAGGCCCCTGAAGAATTTTCTGGAAGGGAAAACCAGTACTACGGATGAAAAGAATATTGAGTTGCTGGCCTGGCTGATAGACTTTAAACCCAGGCCATTTGACCTCCAAAGGAAATATAATTCTGATAACTCAACAGTTTCAGACAATTCAAAAGAGAAGGAGCCGGTAGCAGGGAATTATACTGAAGAAGAGAATGCCGTGCATGAACCGGCGGGTATTATAAATGAAGAATGGGGTATGCCTGTACCTCAGCAGCTTTTTTCAACAACCCTGCGTCGTGGTTTTAAAAACAAGCTGGTTATTATTGCCGCAATGATACTGGTAACAGCCGGTGGACTTATTTATTGGGTATGGAGTGATAAAGCTGCAGCTGTTGTACTGCCGGGGAATGGCTGGTGTATGTATTGGGCGGAGGATCATTATGAACCCATTTCGTGTAACCAGAAACCGGCTGGTAATACATTGGTGGTTGCGCTGGATTCTCAAAGAATCAGTAATTTTAAAAAGATCACCCGTATTGATACCATTACGTCCAGGTCGAAGGGGTTTGTATGGTATGTTAAGATCAATAATACTGTTGAGTTTTATACTGCAGATGGTTTTCACCCGGTAGATATACGATTGCGGTTAAGACCCATTACTGATTACATTATCAGGAAATATATTCCCGCTCCATAATGAATATATCAATGAAATCGCAAAGGTTTGAATTGTCGCTTGCATAAATTGATCTGTAGAAAATATGGCATGAAAATCAATGCTGCTGGAAGTGTCAACAGCTCATTTTCTCTTTATACTTTTGCATCTAATATCCGGATGGATAAGTAATGTAAATATGGCCTTATTATGATAGACAATGTAAAGATACTGGAGACAGCAGTATTATCTGACAACTGGTATGTGTTAAGGAAAATAACCTATCAGTATTCAAAAAAAGATGGTACCACGCAAATCCAGAGCCGCGAAGTATATGATAGAGGGAACGGTGCAACCATTCTGCTGTACAATAAAGAACTGCGTACTGTAATCCTGACAAAACAATTCAGGCTACCCACTTATGTAAACGGCAATGAAACAGGTATGTTGATTGAAGCCTGTGCCGGTCTGCTGGATAAAGACAACCCCGAAGATTGTATCAGGAGAGAAACGGAAGAAGAAACGGGTTACAAAGTAACTGATGTACGCAAGGTATTTGAAGCGTATATGTCGCCGGGGTCTGTAACCGAGATATTATATTTCTTTATTGCTGAATATTCCCGCGAAATGAAGGTAGCAGCAGGAGGTGGCGTAGCACATGAGGAAGAAAATATTGATGTATTGGAGATCGGGATTGACAATGCAATGGCAATGATGGATTCGGGTGAGATAAAAGATGGAAAAACCATTATGTTATTGCAATACATTAAGCTTCATCATATTCTATAATACAAGCTCCCATATAGCTGGTGGGGTAAAAGCTGATCTTCTATTCATCCCGGTTCCGGATAAACTATTCATGAGGGCCGTTCCGGCATCAGGGTGCTATTGAATTGTTAAGCGCTGATTATTACACCCGGTTTGCCGTATCTTACTGCGTTGCTATATTCAGAACAGGCTAAGCCTGTATCCCGGATATCATTAACCGTATTGTATTGCTAACATTTTAAATGTAATATATGGGCCTTTTTGACAAGATCTTTGGTGGAGGAAATAAGAAACAGGGGAATACCGGCGGAGAAGAAGAAAAAAAAGCACAGGAACGGGCTGAACAGGATTACCAACTGAAAGAACAGGGACTTGAAAATGTATTGGGTAAAATGCACGATGTGGTAGGGCATGCAGTGATCCCTTTTGCCGCTGGTGGTACTGTTGATATGTATTATTTCTCCAACCACATTGCAGGGACGGGTTTTGCTACCATGGAATTACTGGATGAAAATGGAAGTGGTCCTCAACCCAATGAATACGGTACTTATGAACTGGTGGCTTTTACCAGGTATCCCTACAATACGAATGAGAACAGGGATACTGCTTTTGATACCATTGAAAGGCATATCTGTGGATTGTTTACAGTGATTGGCAATTACGCATCAGACGCTGTGCTGAAACCGGGCGACACCTGTGAAGTGCCGGGCGATAATGATGACGAATACTGTTGCGTGGTATTTGACCTGTATAAGCCTGGCAATAAAGAATTCAATGTTGGTAACCGGAAACATCATTTGCTACTGGTGATTGAGATTTTCAATAGCGAAATGGAATTTGCCAGGAAAAACGGAAGCAGCCTGTTATTTGAAAAACTAAAACAGGCAGGTCATTATCCCTATAGCGACCTGGATAGAGAAGCCGTAGTGTAATGGTTTGGAAATTTAATATTAGCAGCACGAAGAATATTTAAATATCATTTCTTCATGGGATATTTCAAGTGGCGTAACAGGAGAGTGGAGTTGGGCAGTAAGAAATTTGTCGGGCCATTGGGATAAATTTATTATGGATTTGGGTGACAGAGGGCAACGACGTTTCAGGATGGAGAAGTTCCTGAAAAAGCAAACTGCTTGATTGATAAAATAGCTGCCTGTGATAATTTTTGGGGGCTGTACAGCTATATAAATATGAAAATAAAACACAGTAGGTTCAGTATTGACCAAAATAAAATGGCTGAAACCTGTGCAAAGCTACGAGATGGTTTGGCGTGGCGGATATTATCGTTAAGCCTGGTTTCCCACCCTAATTGCGGAAAATCTTCCTGTATAATAGCTTTTTCATAATTCTTTTCTATATAAGTACTGATAAGCTCCATTCGCATATACAATGCAAACACCCGGAAGGAAAATAATGCAGCAATGAGAAAAGGCATCGGTTTAAGCAGGTGATAATAATTGGCAACTTCCTTTTGATGTATAACGATTATTGTACAGACACTGGCTGCAGCAATAATAGCATAACGAGCCAACTGATTGGTTTCACTTTGAGTGGCTGCAATCTCCCCGCATAGCCTGTCATATTCCTTTTGAGCAAGTTCGGCAGATAGTGGATTCATATTGATTGATATTTGGTATATACTAATATCGGCCGATTTTGGCAGTTTAGCCATCGTGGTTTAACGGTATTTCATAGATGCAATGTTTTTGAACTGTAACAGTAAAAGCCCGTTAATAGAAATTAGCGGGCTTTTTGCTTGTATTGTCTTATTTCATAGGGGTTGCATTCTGGCTATTATAACCATTGATTGAATTTCCTGATGAACCAGGTTTTAACGGTTTGTGTAAGGATGCAGTAGCACAAAAGAATACCTGTCAGCCAGGGAAAATATGCCAATGGCAAAGGTTGTAGTCTGAGCCCTGCTGCAAAAGGGGAAAAAGGGATATATATTCCGATGGCCATGATGGCAGTTGTTAAAGCCAATACCGGTGCTGTTGCCCAACTTTGGATAAAGGGTATTTTCCGGGTGCGTATCATGTGTACGATCAATGTTTGTGACAGCAGGCCTTCAATAAACCAGCCTGATTGAAAGAGGCTTTGCTGTGCAGGTGTTGTAGCTTTAAAGATCCAGTACATCACTCCAAAGGTGGCGTAGTCAAATATGGAACTGACAGGACCAATAAAAATCATAAAACGTGCTATACCGCCGGCTTCCCATTTACGCGGTTGTTGAATATACTCCGTGTCCATCCTGTCCCACGGAATAGATATCTGGGAAATATCATACAACAGGTTTTGAATAAGTATTTGTACCGGCAGCATGGGTAAAAAAGGACAGATAGCACTTGCACCCAGCATACTGAACATATTGCCAAAATTGCTGCTGGCAGTCATTTTTATATACTTGATGATATTGCCGAAGGTGCGTCTGCCGTATATAACGCCTTTGCGTAGCACCATAAGGTCTTTTTCCAGCAGAATGATGTCTGCGCTTTCTTTCGCAATATCCACTGCTGTGTCAACAGATATGCCAACATCCGCATCGCGCAGTGCAGCAGCATCATTAATGCCATCACCCATAAAGCCTACTGTATGCCCTTTGGATTGTAATACTTTTACCACCCTGCTTTTTTGTGCAGGACTTAGTTTGGCAAAAATGCTGATGTGATCAATTCTTTCTTTCAGTGTATCATCATCTATTTTTTCCAGTTCATGACCCCGCAATACATTGTGTACAGGTATGCCTACATCCCGGCAGATCTTTTTGGTTACGATCTCATTATCACCGGTCAGTACTTTTAAACTGATGCCCAGTTTGTGCAATGCTTCAATAGCAGGACGTGCTGATGGTTTTGCAGGATCAAGAAAACAGATAAACCCGGTAAGTGTCAGGCCGCTTTCGTCTGCTACTGAATAGGTAAGCGGTCGTTCATCATACTCTTTGATAGCTACCAGCAATACTCTCAGACCTTCTTCATTCATTTGCCTGGAGATCTTTAAAACAGTAGCCCTCATTGCTTCATCCATAGCAATGGTCTTGTCGTTCTCCAGGTGAAGATGCCTGTCTTCCCCGGGATCAAAAGCAAAGGAGCAAAGGTCTAAGATCTCTTCCACGGCACCTTTGCAGATCAGCAGGTGTTTGCTGTTGCGTTGTTCAAGAATAACAGACATACGCCGGCGGTGAAAATCAAAAGGAATCTCATCTACCTTTTTAAAATACTCTTCCACTTTGAGGTAATCATGTATTTCTACATGCTCCAGCACAGCGGTGTCCAGCAGGTTTTTAAGTCCTGTTTGGTGAAAGCTGTTTAAATAAGCCCATTTAAGTACTTCGTCATCATCATTACCAAAAACATTCAGGTGTCTTTCCAGTACAATCTTATCAATAGTGAGTGTGCCGGTTTTATCAGTGCAGAGGGTGTCCATTGCCCCGATATTCTGGATGGCATTAAGACGTTTAACGATCACTTTACGTTTACTCATATTCACGGCACCTTTAGCCAGGTTGGCTGTCACGATCATTGGCAACATTTCCGGTGTCAGGCCTACGGCAACAGCAATGGCAAACATCAGCGCTTCCAGCCAGTTACCTTTTGACAGACCATTGATCACAAATACAAGTGGCACCATGATCAGCATAAAGCGGATAAGCAGCCAGCTTACACTGTTCACTCCTTTGTCAAAACTGGTCTCTGCTCTTTTGCCTGTAACTGATTTGCTGATAGAGCCGAAGTAGGTGTGGCTGCCTGTGGTAACAACCATTGCAACGGCAGTGCCACTTACTACATTGGTGCCCATAAAACAGCAGTTCTCCAGGTCAAGCGGTGAAAGATCATCTGCATTCTTTATTGCATAATCTCTTTTCTCAACCGGCAATGCTTCGCCGGTCAGCGTAGCCTGGCTTACAAACAGGTCTTTGGACTGAATAATACGGCAGTCGGCAGGAACCATATCCCCGGCAGATAATACAATGATATCGCCAGGGACAAGTTCCTTTATGTCGATCTCTCTTTTCTGCTGATTGTCATCTGTGGTGCGTAGTACTGTAGCCGTTGTTCTGACCATGCTTTTCAACTGCTCTGCTGCACGGTTGCTTCTGAATTCCTGTATAAAACGCAGTATACCACTTAGCAGCACCATTATCGAAACAACGATCAGTGTTTTATAATCGCGGTCGGCAGCATCGGTAAATATCACATCTGTTACAAGAGATATCGATGCAATAATTACCAGTATGGCTATAAAAGGATTGATGAACGCCTGTAATAACTGTTTCCACCAGGTTGGCGTTTTTTCGTGATGCACTTCATTTAAACCAAATCTCAATGCCTTGCTGCGCACCTGCACATCAGAAAGCCCGGTTTCCCTGCTGTCGAGCATTGTAAAGAACATATTCTTTTCCGTTCTTGCCACAGACCTTAGTTTAACGGTAGCACTTCCGTTAAAGTCATCATCAGCAGCGTTCAGTAAAAAGCTGCGGCGTTTTGTTTTCGTGTTAGTAAGCATTTTATAACTCCCTTTTAATGATCCTGATAAATATGATAATGTCCAGGGCGATCAGCAGTATATTTTTTGTGATTGTTATATGCCGGTTGGCAGGTAGTTGAGAACAGCTCAGGTCAATCCACAACGTGCTCGTCAGTACGATAGCGATCCTGCATATCCATTTTAAGAAATAGTTCATGGCGTGCTGTTGACAGGGTACAAAGCATAATAAGTTCAGATTGTTTACAGATCGCTTTCCTGTCCGGTTACTTTCCAGCTTACTTCAGTAATCCTTGTTTCAAGGGTAAGTTTGCCGGCAAGACGTTCCAGTACATCGTTCTGGTTGCCTGCTGCAAAAATTTCAGCATGAATAACTACAAAGGCCGGATCGCCATTGTCTGTGCTTTTCAGCGACCGCAGGGTAAGTTGAGTGGAATCATTCATGAAATGTATCAGTAACATTCTTACCTGGTTTTCTATTTCCTGTTTTGATCTGATGGTCAGCACATAGCAGAGTTGCACTTTTGTTTCTTTGTCAATGGGCAGCACACTCAGTTTATTACCCAACGGGCGAAGCGCCAGGTGGGCTGTTAATATAAAGGCAGTTCCTATTACTGCTTCAGTGATATATCCCATACCTGATAAAGAACCGATAGCTGCAGAGCACCACAATGTAGCAGCAGTGTTAAGTCCCCTTACATTCATACCATCTTTCATAATAACACCGGCACCCAGGAAACCAATACCGCTTACAATATAAGAGGCCACACGCCCATTGGCATCGCCACCAATGCGTATGCCCAACGTAATAAAAATGGCGGCGCCTAACGACACCAGTGTATTGGTGCGTAGGCCTGCCATCCGTTGACGCCATTGGCGTTCTATACCAATGATGGCACCCGGTAACAACGCAATAAAAAGGCGCTCAGCAAATTGAGATATAATAAGCATTGCCTGCTGATTAGCCCCCTGCGGGACTTTCCGGCAGGGAGGATTAGATAATATGATAATAGATAGAACGACTATCGCCGGTCATAACAATGAGTTGTGTTTTACGCTGCAAACCTATATCCATTTTTTCAGAGAGGCCATTAGAGAGCCTATATAAATTCATTAGAAAATCATTAGAGCAGGTAACGCGTTCCTAATGAAATTCTAATTAAATCCTGTACTGTTTCTAACGATGTTTCTGAATGGGCCATCTTACTTTTGCATCGCATTTACAATTTGAAACAATTCATCAATCAGTTTCTTACAATGGACACAGAGCCTCCAGGTTGGAACTATCATTACTAATCTCCCAAACGAAAAGGTGACCGCTGTTGTCTTTCCTTTTGGGAATAAACAACAATGTCATGTTTTCTTTTTCATTCAAAAAAAGCAACAAACAACAAAGGCTGCCCTCAGCTTATCCTTTAGGTGAGGAGGCGGCAGTTATCGTTTCAACAGGTATTGAAACAAGTGTGCCGAGATCATCTATTTCTGACAGACCGGGATTAAGGTACCTGCACATCAAACGAAGAAGGGATCAGCGCCACAGGATCATGTAAGCCTACCGATTGTTTACAAACGTCCGGGTAGCTGGTTCCTTTATGGTACTGCCTGAACGTACACTGTACATATTTACAAAGGTCAGTATGCTCCTTTGATTTGCCGGCAATCATCGGGTGACATACCCATGCCTGTATGTAAGCATCTATTGCTGGCGATTGCCCTGCCTGCTGAAATGCTGTTTTGAATAAGCAGCCCATACACAATCACAATTCAGTTATTTAATTACTGGTTATGAAAAAAAACATTTTTAACAGACTGGCTCTACCATACCTGACCTGGATGGTTGTCGGGTCTTTCGTGTCATTTGTTCGGTTTTGTAAATGGCGCAGAAGTATTATTGCTTTGTACATCTCTCTATTTCTTACTACAGGTGCACTTGCACAGGTAATGATTACAGGAAAAGTAATTGCTGCCCATGGTGAAGCATTGAGTGGAGTAAGTGTTACCATAGCTGGTACCAGAACTGGTACCATATCAGATTCTGCAGGCGTATACCATATTAAAAATACCAGCGGAACATTACTGGTGTTTAGCCTGGTAGGTTATAAAAGCCAGCAGGTGAAGATAGGAACCCAGAACCTGATCAATATTACACTGGAAACAGGTTCTGATGAACTGGCGGAAGTGGTAGTCACTACGGGGCTTGCATCGGGTATCAAAAGAAGCAATGTGGCCAATGCTGTGGTGTCTATTTCTGCTAACCGGCTAACGGGTACTGTAACACCTTCCACACTGGATGGTGCGCTCAGCGCCAAAGTAGTGGGAGCTACCATTACACAAATGAGCGGTGCGCCAGGTGGCGGCATTTCTATGCAGTTGAGAGGTATCTCTTCCATTACGGGGAGCTCACAACCGCTGTTTATTCTTGATGGAGTGATTATCAATGATGCCAGTTATGATGCAGGACGCGGTACCAATGCGTTTACTGGGGCTAATAGTATTAGTAGGGGGCAGGACAACCTGGCCAATCGCCTGGCTGATATCAATGCTGCAGATATTGAATCGGTAGAAATTCTTAAAGGTTCCAGTGCAGCTGCTATCTATGGCACACTTGCCAATGCAGGTGTAGTGATCCTGAATACTAAAAAAGGATTTAACGGGCCTACAAGAGTTAGTTTTTCACAGGATGTTGCTGCTATCAGCGTTATAAAGCTGTTGCCCTATGGTAGCTGGAGCGAGGAAAAGATCAAAGCGTTTTACAGTGATCCCGTGCAGCAGGCAGCGGAAATCGATGCCTATGATTCAGCTAAAGCAGCGGGTAGCATTTATAATTATCCTAAAGAGATCTATGGCCGTACTGTTTTGGGAACTTATAGCCAGCTAAGCATATCCGGTGGTAATGAAAGAACAATGTTTTATATATCCGGTGGTTTCAATAATGAAAACGGTATTACCAGGAATACGGGGTTTCAACGCGGCTCGCTGCGGGCTAATATCAGTCATGCTATTAGTGATCGCTGGGATCTGAATTTTTATTCTAACTACATCAATAACGTAACCAATCGTGGATGGGAGAATAATGATAACAATGGTGTGAACATCGGAACGAATCTTACCTCGCTGCCTGCTTATGCACAGATCCATCGCCTGGCAGACGGCACATATCCGGTAAACCCTTATTATGCAGAAAATCCTTTTCATGTAATTGATGCATTTATCAGCCAGGAAACAACCAACCGGTTTATACAGTCTCTTTCTTCCAGTTTTACCATTATCAACAACCGGCGTCACCAGTTAAAAGCAAGTATACAGGGTGGTTTTGATTATTTGCTGACGGAAGCAAAATTGTATGCACCGGATGATGCACAATCGCAGATCAATGCTATCAGTGGTTATCCCGGTGCTGCAAGAATCACCAACGACAGGAATGTCAATACCAATTTCCAGATAGCACTGGTGAATACCTTGATCGGAAAGAATTTTACCAACAAAACTTCCGGGGGATTGGTACGCTATAATCAAAACCTGGCCATCAATGCTGTACAGGGTGAAGGTATGGTGGCGGGTCAGTCAAATCCTAATAACGCTGTTGTACGAACCACGTATAGTCTTTTTCAACAGATTAATAATGCTGGGGCATTTCTGCAGCATGAAATGAACTGGAAAGACCGCATTATCGCTACTGCGGCAGTGCGTATAGACAAAAACACTACCAATGCTGCTTATAATACTTTTTATCCGTTTCCCAAAGCAGCACTGGCTGCCAATCTTACCAGGTTTGATTTCTGGAAAATAAATTCTATCAACCAGTTTAAACTACGGATTGCTTATGGACAAACCGGCGGTCCTGCACCTTTTGGCAGCAATTTTAGCCAGTTGAATCCTATTGTATACCAGAATGGACTGGGTATTACGGGGCCTGTTACCATTGGCAATGATAAGATCAGGTATGAAATTGCCAGCGAAATGGAGTATGGCGCAGATCTGGGATTTTTTAATAAACTGCTAACTTTGGAAGTAACATGGTACAATAAAAAAGTAAAAAACCTGATACAACCTTTCACACTTGCTCCTTCTGTAGGATATGAAAGTATTACGGGCTATCCCATCGGCGACCTGGAGAATAAAGGACTGGAAGTATCTGTTGGTTATACGCCTGTAAATACAGATAACGTACAATGGAATACCACACTGAATTACTGGTTTAACAGGAGTAAGATCACCAGGCTGATCATTCCCCCAACTGCGGCAGGCCCTAACCTGGGTGCATTGTATGGTTTTAATGAGCTGAGAGTAGGACAGTCGCCTACTGCTTTTGTGGGCACGCCGGAAAATAAAGACGGACGCCTGACTGTATACGGAGATGCGCAGCCTAATTTTCAGATGAGTAGTTATAATAAGATCACATTTTATAAAAAAATTGAACTGACCTTTTTACTACACTGGAACTACAAGAGTTATGTCAGCAATTTCACCAGGTTTCAACTGGATCAGGGCGGTCAGAGTCCTGACTGGATGGCATTGACAAACATGGATGCTTCTGGCAACAAAATTCCGGGACCAGCTATACCAATGGGATTGGCCAGGCAGCAGGGACTTACAGCCGCTTATTTTATTGAAAATGCCAGTTATATCAAACTCAGGGAAGTGGCTATTAATTATGTGCTGAACAAACATCAGTTACAGAAAATATTCAATGGACACTTAAAAGGTTTGAAACTGGGTATATCGGGCAACAATCTCATCAGGATCACTAAATATACTGGTTTTGATCCGGAAGTTTCTGCCTTTGGGCAAACATCCGTTGGAAGCAACTATGATATTGTAGGTGCACCGTATACCAAAAGAATACTTTTTCATCTGGGTATTGATCTGTGATCACTCCTTTCTATTTCATGCTTAACAATTATTATTTATGCTACACGTAAAATATATATTGCAGGTTGCCATTGTTGCAGCAACAATAGTACTGGCGCTGTCCTGCAACAAGATCGTTAACACACCCGATGTGGGAAATTCCAATGGAGCCGGTTTGTCCGATATCCTGACAAATGCATCGCGCAGCCAATTGGATCAACTGGCAACAGGTGTTTTTTCAGCCATGCGTACCGGTTATAATACCAATCCCGGTAATGGTACCAGCAGTTATGAATCGTATTGTAAAGTATCCGGCACATTGGGGCGTGAAGTATATGTTATTAACCAGTCAGAAACACGGTGGGTAAATGAACTTGCCGGTCTGAATGGTGTGCTGGATCCCGGAGCTTTTTACAATGGTTATTATTTTTCATTTAGCAGTGCGCGGCAAACTGCTGCCATACTACAACAGGCGGCTCTTAATACTGCTACTATTAACGACCAGGAGCGATCAGGTATCCTGGGTTTCACCAATACCATCATGGCTTTTGAAATGCTGCATATCTTAAACATGCAGGGTAAGAACGGTATTCGTACCGACTTGGTAGATTACTTAAAACCAGGGCCGTTTATTTCTTACGACTCAGGGCTGGTTGTAATAAAGAAAATGCTGGACAATGCTATTACAACATTACAGCAGGCAGGCGGAGCATTTATGTTTACGGTGCCTCCGGGGTTTGCAGGATTTGATACGCCTGCTCGTTTTGCAAAATTCAACAGGGCCATTGCTGCAAGAGTGGCTATTTACCAGAAAGACTGGCAAGGTGCATTGACCAATTTGCAGGCATCTTATTTTGATCTGAATGGTTCTTTATCTAATGGGCCTGTATTTAACTGGGGATTGTCGCCGGATGTGCTCAATCCATTATACCAGCCTTTGAACAATGCAGTATCTGTAGTGGCTAACAATGCTTTTGTAACAGAAGCAGAACCCGGTGATGCAAGATTGTCTAAAGTAGCCACCAGGAGCTCAGCGCTCAACCTGGTGGGTATCTCGGGCACTTCAGATGTCAATCTTTATCCTTCCAACCGCACAGCAGTATCGATCATCCGCAATGAAGAACTGATCCTGATCTATGCAGAATGTATGATCCGGCTGGGGCAGCTTCAACAGGGTAAACAGGCGTTGGATATTATCAGGGATCAGGCCGGCAACTTATCACCTTATGCCGGTGCGTTGACTGCTGATGCATTGACAGATGAACTGTTGAAACAACGTCGCTATTCATTGTTTTACGAAGGACACCGTTGGATAGATATGCGTCGTTATAACCGGCTGGATCAATTGCCGCTTGACCAACCGGGGCAAACCATTTTTGATGCTATGCCAAGACCGTTGGCAGAAACCAACTGGGGTAAGTAATGCCCCGTAAAGATGCAACTATAAACCTTGATGGCTATGAGAAGGTCGGATTTACATCCGGCCTTTTGGTCTGTAATTAAGTTTGACAGATGTTGTATAACGGACAATATCATTGATAACATGTAAATCCTGAAGTATGAACATTCTTGTAGTAGAAGATGATAAAAGAGTAGCAGACCTTATAAAACGTGGTCTGGAAGAGCAGGACTACACTGTGCAACTGGCCAATAATGGCCTTACCGGTAAGCTGCTGGCTAAGGCACAGGAGTATGATGTGATCATCCTGGATATCATTCTGCCGGATATCAGTGGCATTGTTGTTTGTAAAGAGATCCGCAGTACCAGACCCGATACACAGATCATTATGCTCACGGCGCTGGGTACTACAGACGATAAAGTGGATGGTCTTGATGCAGGCGCTGATGACTACCTGGTAAAACCTTTTGACTTCCGGGAACTGGAGGCAAGGATCAGGGCGCTTACCAAACGAAGGGAAAAACGAAACATTGTAACGGCTACTGCACTACGTATAGCTGATCTTGAATTGAACCTGGATACATTTACAGCAACCCGTGCGGGTAAAGAAATTCCGCTTACACCCAAAGAGTTCAAGCTATTGTTATTTATGATGCAGCACAGCGGCAGGGTAGTAACAAGAAATGAGATTGCGGAAAAAGTATGGGAAACTGCTTTTGACACAGGAACCAATTTTATTGATGTATACATCAACTATCTCCGCAGGAAAATTGATAAGGAACATGCCATAAAGTTGATCCATACCAGGCCGGGAATAGGATTTATTCTGAAGCCGGATAATGAATAACAGAACCGGTACTGTTAATACTTTAATATTCTGTACATGAAGATCAGACTGAGGTTTACACTCTTGTTCGCTACATTGTTTGCAGCATTACTGCTGGTGTTTGCTGCATGCATTTACTTTTTTTACGCGGCAGACAGGGAACAGCAATATTATGATCGTTTGCAGCAGCAGGCAATTACCAAAGCAAAACTGTTGCTGGAAGCCAGGGTAACACCCTCTGTATTGCAACTGATATATAAGCATTCGCTCAATTCATTGCCCCAGGAAGAAGTAGCGATCTACGATACTGCTTTTCATTTGTTGTATCATGATGCAGTAGAGATTGATAAAGTGAAAGAAACCCAATCTATGATTGACAGCATAGTAGCGGTAAAGGAAATTCACTTTTATGTGGGGAAACTGCAGGCTATCGGGTTTCTGTATGCATTTGGTGGTAAACATTATGTAATTACCGCTGCGGCCAGGGATGATTATGGTCTTGCTAAACTAAGTATGTTACGTACGGTGCTGTTTACGGGGTATGGAATAGTGATCTTGTTAACGGTATTGGCGGGCGCATTCTTTTCTGCCAGGGCGCTAAAACCCTTGTCTGAATTGGTAAACAGGGTAGAAGATGTTACTGCATCGCGGTTGGATCTTCGGATAGATGAAGGTAATGGAAAGGATGAAATTGCAGAGCTGGCCCAAACCTTTAACCGTATGCTCGACCGGTTGGAAAACTCTTTTAATGCGCAGAAAGATTTTGTATCTAATATCTCTCATGAGCTCAGAACACCACTGGCGGCCATTATTGGTGAACTGGAGATCACTGCTTCCAGGGACAGGACTATTCCTGAATACAAACAGATGATCCGGTTTATTCTCAGTGATGCGCAGCGGTTGGTAAAATTGTCCAACGGGTTGCTGGATCTTGCAAAAGCCAGTTATGACCAGGCTGAAATTGCTTTCCGGAACCTGCGCCTGGATGAGTTGTTGTTGGATACACGCAAGGAGATCATCAAGGCAAATCCAGACTATCATATAAAGATCATCTTTGAACGGGAGATAGAAGATGGCGGGGACATTTCAGTAAAAGGCAATGAGTACCTGTTGAAAGTAGCGTTTACCAATTTAATGGAGAACGGTTGTAAATTTTCAGATAATCGTCAGTCTGTAGTGGCTATCAGTTTTCATGAAAGCGTGGTGATCATCCGTTTTTCAGATTCGGGTATTGGGATACCTCCACAGGATATGCCTGATATTTTCAAGCCTTTTTACCGGGGTGCCTACCAGGCATATTCAGAAGGAAATGGTATTGGACTTTCTTTGTCAGACAGGATCATTCACCTGCATAAAGGAACGGTCAGTGTTACTTCCGGCCTGACAGAAGGAACTGTTTTTACAGTGGAACTTCCACATGTATGATTATGACAATCAATGCTGGTATTTTACAATGTATGATAAGTTGCTAAAAGTGCATGAACCATTAATCTGTTATTGTTTGTTCTTTTTTCTGAATTCAACAGGTGTAATTCCCTTGTGTTTTTAATGCCACATTATTGGACATTCCTAAAAATATAAAAACAGATTGGCTGGATAAAAACTATCCCACTAAGGATTGATAGAGAGGTTGAAGTGATGAAATATACAAGAGCTATAATTCAAACGGTGCAATATGAATAAAGCCGATAAAGCCATTGTTGCCGTTAGAGCAGGTCACAGTCTGGCCTTTGACGGAAGATGAAGTTTCAATAAATACAGTCCACGGCAAAGCTTACACCTTACATCCGTTGTTTTGGGCCTTGGAAAGTGAGCATGCACCGAAGACCGGCCCGTACGCTGGAGAATTTTGCCAGGGATTATGCAGACAGTTTCGGATAGATGGTATTTGTGTAATTGCCGGCAAATTTGCATCCTGAAAGAAAATATCATGACACTTCAGTGGTTTACGGTTAAAATTGTTGCCAGGTGTATAGCTTTCATAGGTCTCTATAATATTACATCCAATGTATCAGGGCAGGTGCAACCTGATACCAAAAGGGTGATCTTTCTCAAAGAGACACGGATATTGTGCGATCTTATAGAAGATACTGCTGCGCGAAGATTTACTCCAACAGTGGGGGATATGGATAGAGTTGATTCGCTGCTGGGGCAATACTTCATACAAAAAGGTACTGGTAACAGCCCGCAAATAACCATTCATGACTACTACAGGCAGTTTGCCGGATTTTGGGTAAACGGCAAAAGATGCATTTTCGTTAATGCTTCGTGCATATACCCGGATTACTTTTTACAGAATACGTACTATCCCCGGGGAGGGGGTCAATGTTATTTCCGGGCCATGGTTGACCTGGATAACAGGAAAATGGTTCGCTTTTATTTCAATGCTCCCAAGTAAGATGTTCAGAAACCGGGGTTCTGATATCTAAAAGATCAACAGATACCTATTATATATAGTAGCAAAGAATTTTGCAAAAACTGACATTTCCGGGAGGTGTGCTGCCGGACCCGCAAAAATGACACGTTTCGATCCATACAATCAATACATCTTCACCGGTTTGTAACCTTCCTTTTACAGTTATTTTCAACCGGAATATAGCATCAATTTCTACTACGCAAGCTGCAATCGGTTACAAAAATCCCTTCAAAAAGAGTGATTGACCGTTGGGTAAATGACTTCATTCCATTTTTCACAAAGAATAAAAAAGCATTCCTTCTTATCCAGTTTTTAGCAAATGCATGGGTGTGATCCTATTTTTTGAAGTAGTATATCTGGTCAACCGATGTATTGGACGGAAGTGTCTATTTACAATAAATGTGTTTTAATTTGCATGCGTTTTGGCTTTCACATCAATAGAACAAAAGTCCTTTTCTTTTTATAAAATGAATTGATATAAGTAGTTGATTATTAATGAATTTTTTTAAAATGTAGAGGTTTTGACGTACCACCTAATTGGGACTTTTTGCGTGTTATTGCCCAAATTTGTCTTTGTTTAGCAAACAACTGGTCCGATAGAATTGCTTATGAGTAGATGCCCCTTGTACTTCGGTACACTTTCACAAACCTCCCCAAAAAGGTTTCAGGATGATACTCCAAGTAAACAGCTTTGTCTGGCCAACTTGTCAAGTTAAACATAAAACCAAAACGCTGTTTAGCATAACCATCTGCTAATAGTGCCAATAATTTCTCTTTAAAAATTGGTAAACCCCAAAACGAATGCTTGTCAACTACAGAGTCCAGCCTCGGATTTATCGCCGTGCACCTGCATAGGTGTATTCTTTTCAACTCCCGGTTTTACAATTCATAAAAAGTCTTACGGTAAAAACTTTATTGCATTTATCACCAAAACAACCATATGAGAAGTATGAGCAAAAAACAACTTTTGCGACAAGTTCTGCTTTTTCTTCTGGCCATCATTGTTCAGCAGGAAAGTATAGCTCAAACAAAGAAAATCACTGGTACCGTTAGCGACGGTAACGGAGCGCCCCTCTTCGGCGTTTCTGTAACGGCTACCAAGTCTGCCGGCAATACCGGTACTACTACCAACCTGCAGGGTAGTTTTTCGCTGACCATTGACGATTCATACAAAAAATTGATTATAAGCTCCGTAGGGTATGTGAAACAGGATGTGGAGATAGGCAAAAAGACTGTTTTTAACATCACACTTTTAAGTGATACAGTTAGTTTGTCTGATGTAGTGGTGGTGGCTTATGGCCAACAGAAAAAAGAAACAGTAACAGCGGCGATGAGCACGGTAACAGCCAAAGAGCTGGTACAGGCGCCGGTAGCCAACCTCAGCAATGCGCTTGCTGGTCGTTTGCCGGGTCTGATCGCTGTTCAGGGTTCAGGTAAGCCGGGTTCTGACGCGTCTACGCTTTATATCAGGGGTATTGGCACTTATACCGAAAATACTGCACCGCTGATCATGATAGATGGAGTGGTTAGGGACTCTTATAATGACATTGATCCCAACGAGGTGAGCGAGATCAGTATTCTGAAAGACGCTTCTGCTACCGCTGTGTTTGGTGTGCGCGGTGCAAACGGCGTGATCCTGATCACTACAAAACGTGGTAAAGAAGGAACTCCTAAAGTGAGTGCTACTGTACAGTCAGCCATCTCAGAGTTCACCCGGATGCCTAAATATGTAAACTCTTATCAATATGCTACACTGCGCAATGAGCAGGTTTTTGAAACATACTGGCAACAGCATGCAAACGATCCTGACGTAGCGAACCAGCCCAATGGCTGGGGAAATTTTGTAGCTAAAAGAAATACCAGTTATTCGCCTCAGTTCTCTAACGAGGATTTGAAATATTTTCAGAATGCCCATACTCCGAAATTAAGTGATGGTTCTCCCAATCCTTATTATGATCCTTATTTCCACCCAGACCAGGACTGGCAATCACAGATCTATAAGAACTCTACACCGCAAACACAGGCCAACGTAAACGTAAGTGGTGGTACAAAGGGCATGAGATATTTTATTTCGGCAGGTTATTTATCACAAAGAGGTTTGTTCAAAACCGATTATATGCCTTTCTCCAAAGAGATGGATTACAGAAAGGACAGGTATAATTTAAGAGGCAACTTTGATTTTGATGTCACTAACAACTTTAAAATAGCTGTTGACGTTGCAACTTATTTTGTTCAGATCTCAGGTATGAACAATGATGGCTATAACTATGAGAAGAACCTGATGTGGACCAATCCAATGGCGTCTCCCGGTTATGTTGATGGAAAATTTACGTTTATCTGGAACAAGTTTCCGGAGCAATTCAATCCTTTATATAGCCTGGTATTGCGTAATGCTTATAATCTTAACAATAACAGTACGCTGAACTCCGGCATCCGTTTAACACACAAGCTGGACTTCATTACGAAAGGACTTTCAATAAACGGCAGACTTTCCTATGACAGTTATTTCTCCAGCAGATCTGTTGGTCAGTCATATCCCGTATACTGGGCAGTACGCCCCAATCCCAACGGAGACAAGCTGAATCCGATCTGGGTGCAGATGAATAATGAAACACCTTCTACCAGAAATGCGAATGTGTACAATGGTAAATGGCGTACCTGGTATGCTGAGTTATCATTGAATTATAACCGTACTTTCGGCGATCACAATATAGGAGCGCTGTTTAACGCAAACCTGAGTAAAAAATATGATCCAACGCTGGCATACGATCTCCCTCATGCTTATGAAAGCCTGGTAGGCAGGGTTAGCTATGATTATAAAGGAAAATACATTGCTCAGTTTGATATGGGGTACAACGGATCTGAAAACTTCCCTCCGGGCAAGCGATTTGGATTTTTACCGGCTTACTCACTGGGCTGGATAGCTACCAATGAATCTTTCTGGCCTAAAAATAATTATGTTACCTTCTTAAAGATTAAAGGGTCAACGGGTAAAGTAGGTAATGACAGGATTGGTAATGATGCCGACCCTAATAGCCGTTATATGTATCTGCCGAATGTGTGGGCATATAGTACCGGTACTATGGCGGGATATTATTTTGGTCAGAGCGGATCAAACCGCAACTACGTTCAATCTGCCTATGAAAGCAGGTTGGGTAACCCGAATGTTACCTGGGAAATTGCTCAGAAAACGAACGTTGGTTTTGAAGCCAAATTATGGAATAACAAGATCAGTATTGAATACAACTACTTTACTGAGCACAGAAAAAATATCCTTTCTGCCAAAGGAACAGTTCCCGGAATTGTTGCAGCCAATTTACCTCCTTATAACTTGGGTGAGGTAGAAAACAGCGGTAATGAACTGGATATTACCTATCGTGATAAAATTGGTAAAAAATTCAATTTCTGGATAAGGACTTTCGTGGCCACTAACCAGAACAAGATCGTTTTCCGTGATGAGCCGATTGTTCAGGGACTGGAATACCAGGCTATGACAGGCAGACCGATTAACCAGGGATTATACTTACAGGCTAATGGTTTGTATACATCATGGTCCGAATTGTATGCGGTGGATGCTTCCGGTAATCCTATTCTATCTCAGCCAACACTGGCACAGGGTCCTGGCGGAAAGCCATATAACAATGCTGGCGGTCAGCCGGTTTACCAGAAAGATCTTTCTTTTGGCAATGTGCCTTTACAACCCGGAGATATTAAACTGCAGGATGTCAATTACGATGGTGTAATTAATGACAAGGATTATAAAAGATCAGGATATACCAATATACCCAGGATAACATACAGCCTTTCATTTGGCTTTAATTTTAAAGGATTTGATATGTCTGTGTTATTCCAGGGTGCACGTGATGTAGCTGCTAACCCGATGCCGGTAACCAATCTGCATTTCAATGGTACTACAGAAGCACTGTTTGAGGTAGACTGGACCCGTTTTACACCTGAGCGTTATGCTGCCGGAGAAAAGATCAACTTCCCCATTGCGGCTTATAACCGTCCCGCATTTCAGAATACCTTCTTCAACCTGAATACTTCTTACATACGTTTGAAAAACGTGGAATTGGGTTACACCTTCCAGCGCGGAATCCTGGGCAGGGTAGGACTAAATTCTCTTCGTGTATACGTAAACGGGTACAACCTGTACACATGGAGCAAGAACCGTATCTGGGGTGACCCTGAAAATATGGGCTTTATGGGATATCCGCTTACCCGTACCTACAACGCAGGTGTTAACATCGGGTTTTAATTGTTAAATCAGCAAAAAGAGCAAAAAGATGAAAAAGATATATATACCAATTATACTGATAGCCGTGATCGTTACGGCTGGCATGATGACTGGTTGCACCAAAGATTTCCTGGAAAAACCCAAAGGTGGTGCAGTAACGGTAGACACCATTTTTCATACACAAAAACAGGCCAATTATGCAGTGGCAGATATGTATGGCTGGTGTATGCCAACAGGTTTTGTAATGAATGCGTCTGGTGATAGCCGTGAAGATGTGCTTACCGACCAGGTACAACTGTTACTGCCCGGCGCAAACTGGGTGGGAGGAAATCTGAATTTCCAATATTATGTAGCCGGTGGTATGGCACCCGCTTACAGTATAGACAGGGGGCCAATTGCATCCCGTGGTAATACTGCTGCTGTAGCATTTACGAATTGGTATAAAGCCATCAGGAAGGCAAACCTGGTATTGAAGAACATAGATGCCGTAACAGACGCTTCGCCCGACTGGAAGTCTGATGTAAAAGGACAGGCTTTATTTTGCCGCGCCATAGCGCATTACAGCGCTTTCCGTATGTATGGTGGTGTGCCGCTTGTATCTGACGTACTGGAAGGTGATGGTAACATTTCCATTCCACGTGCTTCTATTCAGTCTTTTGTAGATACCATTGTTAGCTGGTGCGACAGGGCCGCCGGTTTATTGCCGCTTTCCAGGCCCACTACTGATTATGGTAAAGTGACAAGCATTGCAGCTCTGGCACTGAAGGCAAGAATTTTATTGTACGCTGCCAGTCCATTATACAATACACCAGATAATATGAAATCTGCTATTGCTGGAGCACGCTACGGTGATGCCAGGGATTCTGTATTATGCTATCCTTCTTATAGCAAAGAACGCTGGAAAAGAGCTGCCGATGCTTCTAAAGCTGTTATTGATGCTGCATCTGCTGCTGGTGTTTCTTTCTATAATACGAACAAACCGGTTACTGTGGCCAAAACAGATAACTATGCTAATCTTGGCGATTATGAGGCTGTCTTCAACAATGTATTCGGAACTACCGGTGCTTATGGCAACCCTGAATATATCCTGGCAAACACGTACAATCAGAATGACCCCAACCGTAACGGCTGGGCAGACTGGGGCAGGTATAATTTCTCCAAGGTGCGGATGTTTGATTGGGGTGCGAAAAATAACGTGCCCGTTGAATTTTTGCAATTGTATGAAAAAAGAGATGGTACCAAATGGACTGCAACCCCTTCAGGTACAGATTTTAAAGCATACTTCGAAGGTTTAAATCTTGATCCACGTGCTTATCAGTCACTGGCATGGGCTGGCGAATGGTTTAACAGTGGAAGCGGAAGAGCGTTCTTGCCTTATTATAAAGCATCTGCAGATGGTGCTTATGCTGATGGAAAATTAGTAGATGATTCCAATGCAGGTGATAAGACAGGAAGCGCAGTGGAAACAGTGAAATTTGTTGCGCGTGTTGATAACAGTAATGATAACCATTTTGCATGGCCTGTTTTCCGCCTGGCAGAATTTTATTTAAGCTATTCAGAAGCATTGAATGAATATTCCGGTCCTTCAGGTGAAACCTTCACTTATTTAAACTACATCAGACAAAGAGCCGGTATGCCGGATAAAGATGCCTCTATGTTACCTGATCAGGCAAGCTTCAGAGCAGCCATCCAGAACGAGCGTACTATTGAGCTGGCTTTTGAAGATCACAGGTATAATGATCTGCATCGCTGGTTAACAGCACATGTGGTTTTAAACCAGACCCTTCATGGATTTACTGTTATTGCATCAACAAATGGTGTTACTCCCAAACCAGCCAATCCTTTCTTAAACTGGAGTCTCGTTTCTTATGGTTCAAGAATATTTCCCATTAAATATTACTATGTGCCGTTTCCTTATAAGGAAGTTAGTATGAGATACCTGGGTGGAAAAGACTGGGATGGTCAAAACCCCGGATGGTAATAAAAAACTTGTTGAATGTATAACTCGAAAAAAATATGAAATATAAAAATATACAACTGCTTGTTTGGCTACCCTTGTTTGCCGGGATCTCTGTAACCCAGGCGCAAACAAAAAAAGCCAGTCAATCAGATACTATTGCATTGCCAGCCATCACTTCTGCCAATACTGTTGACCTGGGTATCAGGAATGAACAAAACTGGAGAAATACCGGAGCCATAGTTACTATAACAGGAGATGAACTGGCAAGAACAAATTCCGGTAACTTACTCAATACATTACAGGGCCGTATCCCGGGATTAACGGTAGCAACCGGTTCCGGTGAGCCTGGTTATGATAACCCCACTTTGTACCTGCGTGGTCAGAGCAGTTGGAATGTTGCCGGTAATGCTATTGCCATTTACCTGGATGGATTCCAGGTAGACATGAACGCATTGTCTGCATTGTCGCCTTTTGAAATAGAAACCATCACATTGCTGAAAGATGCAGCAGCACTTGCAGTATATGGGTTTAATGGCGGCACGGGCGTGTTAAGTGTTCGCACCAAAGAAGGAACCCTAAATGGTAAAACGAAGATCGAAGTAAATGCCAGGTATGGTAATCTGACGCCTATTTCGATGCCCAAAGTAATGGACGCGTATGGTTATGTAACAGCTTATAATAAAGCGTTGCAGAATGATGGGTTACCTATCAAATACTACAACCCGGAACTTTACAAGGCCAGCGACGATCCTTTTCACCCCAATGTGAACTGGTACGATAAAGTATTGAACAATAGTTCTGCAACACAGGATTATAGCATTTCTTTCCGGGGTGGTAACAACAGGGCCAGGTATTTTGTACTGGGTGGATTAACTGATTTCAGAGGTGCATACAGGGATGCAGATATTATAGATAAAGATTACGGAACCAATGCCAAATACAAACGTATCTATTTAAGAACGAATGTAAATCTGCAACTGAATAAAAACCTGTCAGTAAAAGCAACTGTGTCTGGTCTTACAGAAGACCGCAATACGCCGGATGGTTTTACAGCATCAGGGCTGTTTGCTAATTTATTGCGTATTCCTGCTGCTGCATTCGCGGTGAAGAATCTGGATGGCTCCTGGGGAAATAGCTCTGTGTACAATTTTAACCCGGTACAGTTGTTAAGACGCAATGGTGTGTATAGTTCACATACCAGGAGTTTGCAAACCAACTTAAGTTTTAGCCAGAAATTAGATGCGATCACTGCCGGCTTGTCTTTAAACGGGGGTATTTCATTCAGTAACCTGTATATAGGTGTTTATGAAAAGCAATTTACAGTTCCTTCTTACGAGGTTACAAAAGATGCTTATGATAACCCTGTGCTGGATGCTAACGGAAATGTAGTATACAAGGTATTAGGAGCCGTAAGCCAGAATATCAACGATGCCGGCAATGTACACTGGAACAGGAATACCACTCAACTGGGATTCGGTTATGACAGAAGTTTTGGTAAAAGCACTTTTACCGGATTTGTGCAGGCATACCGTTTCAGCTACAATCATGACGGACAGGTTTATGCAGTAGTGGAACAGGGGCTGCGTGGTGCAGTTACTTATGACTACAACAAAAAGTATGTTGCTGATCTGTCTTTTTCTTATTCAGGTTCCGGTGATTTCCAGTCTGGACGCCGTTACGGATTCTTTCCTGCTGTAGGTTTGGGCTGGATAGCCAGCAAAGAAGCATTTCTGAGTGATAGCAAAGTTGTTGACTTTTTAAAAGTAAGAGCTTCTTATGGTATCACTGCCAACACCAATGAAGATTATCGCTTTTTATATGAAAGATGGGGTGTGTCGGCTGGTGGCATTATCATGGGAACCAATAACAGCTCATACGGCGGACGTACAGAAGGTGCTTATCCCAATAGCGACTTTACATGGGAACAAAAACGTACGCTCAATGTTGGTGTGGATGTAACCATCCTGAAAAAATTGAATGCAACCCTTGATGTATTTACAGAAAAACGTACAGGTATCCTGGAAGCTCCGGTTGGTCCGCCTGCTTATACAGGTTTTGGTCTGAGAAATACCAACAGCGGGGAGGTGGTGAATAAAGGACTGGAAGTAGCACTGCAATACCGCGATAAAACAAAAAGTAATTTTGAATACTATGCAGGCGCTTCTTTTGCCTTTGCCCGCAATAAAATAACCAAAAGAGCGCAGGACGCACAGCCATACGATTACCTGTATCAGAAAGGTTATAGAATTAACCAGTTCAGAGCGTTGCAGGGGGCTGGTTTTTACCAGGTATCAGATTTTGATGCCAACGGAAACTTAAAGCAGGGTGTTGCCCGATCAACCTATGGCCAGGTACGCCCCGGTGACTTAAAATATGTTGATATCAATGGAGATGGGCTGATCAATGATTATGACAAAATACCGGTGAAGTTTGCAAAGCTTCCTGAAATTACGCTGGGCTTTAATGTAGGATTTAAATATGCAGGTTTTGATTTTGATGCTTTTGTGCAGGGTGTCATGAACAGAACTGTAAGCTTACTGGATGATGCATTTGATTATACACATCCTTTGGCTAACAATAATAATATTACAGCTTTCTCTAACAACCCCTGGACTCCTGAAACTGCCAACACAGCCACTTCTCCCAGGTTATCTACGCTGGTAAACAGCAACAATAACCAGCAGGCTGATTTCTGGCTTCGCAATGGCAGCTTTATCAAGTTGCGCAGTGTGGAAGCAGGATACTCTCTTCCAACAAAAAAGTTCCTGAAGAAAGTTGAAATTTTAAGAGTGTATGTAAGCGGTAATAATCTGCTGAGCACAAAGATCGAGGGACTGGAGCCGGAAAGACTTTCCATGGGCTATCCTTTGATGAAGACAATTACCGTAGGTGTTAAAGCAAAATTTTAGAACGAACATTTGAAATCTTACAGAATGAAAAAAGTTCATTATCTCCTCATCGTTATAATATTCTCGGCATTCAGTCTTGCCTCCTGCAGGAAAGACTTCCTGAATGTGAAAAACATTCCAGCAGATATGCCGATAGACCTGATGTATCAGAAATACGATTACATACAGGGTATTGTATGGAATGCATACAGTTATATGCCGGATGGGTTTGGATGGATAGACATGGAGGCTGCAACAGACGATGCCTATCATACAAATGTTAACAACCGTTCACATACTTTTAATTATGGTGTATGGAACCAGTTCAATAACCCGGATGGTGTATGGTCAAACATGTTCAATGGTATTTACCAGGCAAACCTGTATCTGAAGCATAAAGACGACGTAGATCTGTCGGCTATTGCCAATCGCATCGTGAACAGTGATTCTACCGAATACAAAAGATCAGTAGCGAACCTGAAATTTATGGTAGGTGAATGTTATTTCCTGAAAGCATTTTTCTACTTTGAGCTGGTAAAACGATATGGTGCCGTTCCTATTATTGATCAGCCGCTGGATTATAACCAGCCTTCTACCTGGCAGGGATTGCAGAGAAATTCAGTTGATGATTGTTTTAAGTATATCGTTTCATTATGTGACAAAGCGGCTGTTATAATTCCGGATAGCGTGCGTACAAGTTCTGTAACCAGTTGGTACGAATCCGGAAGAGTAACATACGGTACCATTAAAGCACTTAAAGCAAGAGCATTGTTGTATGCTGCCAGCCCGCTGTTTAAAGATGCAGGTTCTTCATTTACCTGGGCAGCAGCAGCTGCTGCAGCACGCGAGGTGATTGCGATGAATGTATTCAGCCTGGATGCATCTTATGCCAACCTGTTCAGTGCTACTAACTTCACTTCAACAGAAACGATCTTCTTTAAACGCTATGGCGCGCAGAATGGCTTGGAAAGGAATAATTTCCCGATTGTATTTGAAGGTAGTAACGGAAACAGTGTTACGCCAAGCCAGAATTTTGTAGATGAATTTGAGGTAAAAAATGGTACTACTTCAGTGCCTTTTGACTGGAGTAATACTACACACGCCGCCAATCCATATAGCAACAGGGATCCACGCCTGGCTGCTACTGTAGTGTATAACGGAACATCATTCAAATCAACTACTATCCAGACCTACTTTGGAGGAAACAGCGGTCAGCCTAAATTAAACGCTACCAAAACCGGCTATTACCTGTCAAAGTATTTAAACCAGGGCGTTGACCTCATCAATAATACCACTACTAACCATCAGTGGTTGTATTTCCGGTATGCAGAGGTTTTATTAAACTATGCAGAAGCTATGTACAATGCCTATGGCGCCACCGGAGATCCATTAAATTATGGTATGACCGCTTTGCAGGCCATTAATAATGTAAGAGCACGTAGCACGATGCCGGCACTGACAGACGTATCTGCCGATGCCATTATTCACGAACGCAGGGTGGAACTGGGTTTTGAAGGGCATCGCTGGTGGGATGTGCGCAGATGGAAAAAAAGCAGTGTTCTTGCTAATCCTGTAAGAAGCATTTCTATTACACTCAACGGCGCAAACTTTGTTTACACGCCCGTGAAGTTGGAAGACAGGGTATTTGATCAATCCAGAATGAACTGGTACCCCATTCCTCAGACTGAGATCACCAAAACCGGCTGGGGACAGAATACGGGCTGGTAATTCAGCCTGAATTGAACAATATCATAAACGTTGCTAAAAATATGATTATGAAGTCATCAATAAATTTCAAAATAGCAGGAGCCATATTCTTTCTGGGGCTGGGTGCTTTTACATTTATCGGATGTAAAAAAGGCAACAATTCCAGCTATGAACAATATGGAGCTGTTGACAGCCTCACTGCTACTTTTACTGTTACCCCGGTGGCGGGTAACGATACAAAATTTGTGATCACCAACACTACCAAGGGGCAGGTTGTTGGCACAAGATGGGATATAGGAAAGGGTAGTGGACCTGTTATGGGAAAAACAACAGATACTGTTTTTTATCCGTTGGCTGGTACCTATACCATTAAAATGCAGGCATTGGATAAAAGAGGCAAACTATACAGTGCGCCTGTTGCTACTGTAACTACCACCAAAAATGATCCGGCTTATGACAACCTGCTGAAAGGCGGTAAAATGAATACCGGAGATGACCAGTTCTGGGGTAAGTATGATGCCAATGCCAATAAAATTATCTGGACGCTGGCCAACAACGCCTATACTGCTACTACTGCAACAAGACCTGTAAGTGCCAGCGTGAACGGTGGTATTTACCAGGCAGTACAAGTGGTAGCCAATAAGACGTACCGTTTTGCAATGAATGCTACTTACGGTGTAACGCAGGATGCGTGGCTGGAAATATATCTTGGCCAGACAGTACCTGCAGATGGTAAAGATTATACTGATAATAAGAAGCTCGGCTACATTACATGGGGTACGTGGACTGCCTATAGCGGCACAAGAACCTTTGATCTTACGTTTGGTGCAAGCAGTACCATTTATGTAGTGATCAAGGCTGGTTGTAACGCACCCAACGGTCATTTCAGCACCCAGGGTATTGCCGTTACAAATGTTGATTTCCGCCGTATACAGGAATAATGCATAAGCTGCATTGCCTGTAACATTCATGGGCTTTTAGCCCGATACTAAAAAGAGAGAACATACGCAAGCATATAGTTAGTTACAAGCCCCCGCAATTCTTTGCGGGGGCATTTTGTTTTTATATTAAGCACTTAATATTAGCATAACATTAAAATAAGCTCCCGGCGATCAAATGTTTGCGGTGTCTGTCATTCATCTGGGTAGTTTGTTCATGTTGTCTGCTGCGCAAAACGTAATTCTGGTTTTACTGTGTTACCTTATTGTTAATCGCGTTAAATAATTGTAACGGAATTATAAACCAATCATTAAATGTGACAGATGAAATTGTGTAAAAGGGTTCTTCGATTTCCTTTGCACAAATTTTTTCTATGCTGCTTTTGCGATCGCTAACTTGCTTATTCATTTTAACCTTTTCACTTTTGGGCAAGGCTCAAACATCCGGCCATACCATCAAAGGCACTCTGAGGGATGACAACACAAAAGAATTACTTATCGGAGCCACCATTCAGCTTAACAGCATTAAAACCGCCACACAACTAGACGGATCTTTTGTATTTAAAAATGTAAAGCCTGGCACTTACAGGCTTACCTGCCATTACATAGGTTATACAGATAAGGATACTACTATTAATGTTAATAGTGATCTGCAACTGAATTTTGCAGTAACAACTGTTTCTGCCGGACTTTCCACCGTTACAGTACTGGGAAAACGTGATGCTGAATCTGATGCTTATGCTAAGAAAACAGAAAAAAACGCAGTAGGTGTAATGAACGTGGTATCGGCGAATGCTATTCTGCAATCGCCTGATGTTACCATTGCCAACGTATTACAAAGGGTGTCTGGCGTTTCATTGGAACGCAGCACCAGCGGTGAAGGACGTTATGCTATTATTCGCGGTATGGATCAGCGCTATAATTATACACTGGTAAATGGCATTAAAATACCCAGCCCCGACAATAAGTTCCGTTATGTACCCATGGATATCTTCCCTTCCGATCTGGTGGAAAGAGTGGAACTGCACAAAACATTATCACCCGATATGGAAGGAGATGCCGTAGGTGGAGTGGTAAATATGGTGATGAAAAGTGCGCCCGCTACAGGTTTATACCTGAAAGCCAGTGCTTCTGCCGGTGTTAGTCAGAACCTGCTGGACAATGGGTATGATAAATTTCCGGCAAGTGCTGTTAACAAGAAGTCTCCTTTCCAGTTGAACGGGTCCGATTACAATGCCACTACCCAGGATTTTACACGCGACAATTACAATTATACACATACTTCATCAGCTCCCATTAACAGCTTTGCCACCCTGGCAATAGGCAACCGTTTCTTTAACAAGAAGCTGGGTGTAATGCTGGGGGCTTCTTACCAGAATGTATATAAAGGCTACAACAGCTTATTTGTTCCTGCAGAACCCTTGTTGAGCGATGGAACATTTCTGCTGAAACAGGTGAACGTAAGAAAATTCAACAGCCATTTAACCAGAACAGGCAGCAGTCTGAAGCTTGATTATGCATTCAATCCCAATAATTCTATCAGCCTGTACAACCTGTATGTGAATATGAAAGAAGCACAGGCTCGTACTACCAATGATACCATTATTTCATCCAACAGAACTATCGGAACCGGCCAGGTTTGGTACTACGGAAGATCCAGGTACCAGGACCAGACCATTTACAACTCAACCTTACAGGGTAATCACAAATTGAACAATGGTCTGGCTATTGACTGGTCTGCGGTTTATTCAAAAGCTACCAACAATACCCCGGATTTTGGAGAATATGAACATCGTGGTGGTCTTAATCCTGACCGTACTGCATTACCAGATATTATACAGGATTTTAAACGTGCCTGGTGGCATAACAGCGACAGGGATATTGCAGGATATTTAAACCTGCATTATTCTGCTAACCTGAATAACATTCCTTACACCGTAAGTGTAGGTGGTCTATACAGGGATAAACAGCGCGAGAATACCTATGATCAGTATACTTTGACACCGGTGTTTGAAAACGGGGAGCAACAGTTGTGGAAAGGTATCTATAATTTTCAGTGGGCTGTAGCCAACCCGAAAGGTTCATTTGAAAGCGCCAACAACTATACAGCTTATGAAAAGATCAAAGCAGGATACGCAATGGTTAAGTTTAAGGTGAAAAAACTGGAAACTATTGCCGGTGTTCGGGTAGAGAATACCAACCAGGGATACAATACCAACCTGCCGGTGACAATAGAAGGTAAAACCGCCTCTTACAATTATACAGACATCCTGCCCAGCATAAACTTTAAATATGCGCTGACTGCCAATTCAAATCTTCGCCTTATTTATTTCGGTGCTGTTAACAGACCGGGATTCTTTGAGCCGGTACCATATTCTATACAAGGCGATGACTTTGATGAGCATGGAAACTTCAATGTTAAACACGCCACTGCACAGAACATAGACGTAAGATATGAGCTGTTCACAAAATCAAACGGACAGGTAATGCTGGGTGGTTTTTACAAACACATCAATAACGCCATAGAATACGGTTTTGGTTTTACAGGTGCACAAACACAAACGTATTATCAACCTGCCAACTATGGTAATGCCAGCAACTTTGGTTTTGAAGCAGTAGTGGAGAAATATATCGGTTCTTTTGGATTCAGGGGTAACTATACTTATACCAACTCCAGTATTTCTACACCCAAAAGACAACCCTACAAAGACCAGAATACTGCATCACAGGTACGCATTATCAACGAAAAACGTCCTTTACAGGGACAGTCAGCACACCTGGCCAATGCCGCCGTGTTGTATAAGAACACCAAAACCGGTACTGATCTGCAATTCAACTGGCAGTTCACTGGTAAACGTATCGCCATGGTATCGCCTTACTATGGGATGGATTACTGGATGAAATCAGCCCATGTGTTTGATGCATCCGGTGAGCAAAAGATTGTAAGACATTTTTATGTTTTTGCCAAAGTGCAGAACCTGTTTGATACCAAATACCAGGTATACATCAACAAACAACCTGATAACATCAGTGTAATGCCTTTCCAGGATATTAAAAGCGGCAGAACACTGATGCAGCAAAACCAGACCGGCAGGGTATACCAGTTGGGTATCCGTTATGATCTGAACAAGTAATGATTAACCAAGTATATCGCTTTTTTATTACAAACAAACATACAATGAAGAAGAGTTTCGTAAGAATCAGCTTTCTGGCGGTTGCAACAGCAGTACTGTTTGCATGCAACAAGTCAAATGATGGCGCAAACATTTCCAAACCTTTAACGGTAGTAGGTCAGGCTATTTCAAGCGACACACTGCCTCTGAAAGATGCCAGTGGAAATGCTATTCCTTTGAAAGGAACCATGTTATCCGGCAAGACATATCACATTATGTCAAACGTATCTGTTAATGCCGGCGACACTCTTTACCTGCAACCGGGTGTAACCGTTCTGGTACATGGTAATGGTAAACAAGGCAGCAGCCCAATGTTCCTTGTAAATGGTGTTATCATCAGTGATGGTACCAAAGAAAAACCCAACACCTTTACCGTATATGAAACAGCCAGCACTCCTAAATCAAACAACACCTATCTCAGCGATGTGGCAAATGACCCCGCTTATAAAGGTTACTGGAGTGGTTTTCAGGGCACACCTACCTGTAACCTGATGGCTTTCCGCTGGACTCATATTGAGTACACTGGTGGTCCTTACGGCGCTAACTCAACTTTATTCAGTGCAGAACCCGGCGATCCTACCCCTACTATTTACATGAATGTTAACCCATCATCACCTTATGGTAAACTGATCGTGGAAGATTCATGGTTGTTTGGCAGCCTGGATGATTGTATCGGTAAATGCCAGCACGTATATGTAAGCCTGATGAGAAATACATTAAGCAAACTGGGTGGTACCGGTGGTGAAGGCATCAACCTGAAGAACGATGTATACGGTGATATGGCTTACAACTTCTGCTATGGTATTGCTACCAATGGTTTGAAAACTGCCGGTATCGACGGTTCTTCTACCATTGTAAACATCTACAATAATACCCTGGTAAACTGTGGATTCCGTCAGAAAAAAGCAACCCGCAACGGTTCTATCAACACAGAGACCAATGCTGGGGGGTATGTATTCAATAACATCATCGTAAACTGTAAACAAGGTTTAAGGATATCTTATCTTTCTGAGAAAGGAAGACCCAGCGATACCCTGAATACTTTATACGGTAACAACCTGACCTATATCGGCAGCACTGTAAAAGATGCTACAGGCAACAGCCCGCTGATGTTATATATTGAGCCAAAACAATTCACTAAAAAACAGGCTTACGACGTTAATGGTTATGTAAATGGCCCGGATTCATCCAATGGCACCAACCTGGGTTCTAACGTAATTGATACTACCAAATACAGCCCTGTATTTAAAAGCTACGACGTAATGGCAAATGCAAAAGGTACTTCTTACCTGTATTCAGTAATTCCTACAGGAGCCGATTTCCACCTGGGGGCAGGATCTCCTGCACTGAATACCGGTGTTTACAAAGGTGGCAGCGGTACCAACGCAATACCCGGTAAATCAAAAGCAATCTTATTGAACAAATATGGTTTCCCAATGACCCTGTTGTCCAATACAAATGGTCTTGATGCAGCTATCATCACTCCTCCTAATAAGGATATGGGAGCTTTCCCTTCAGATGGTACCGGCAACCAGCACACTTATTAATCATTTTCTGAAATGATATAGTAAAAGGAGAACGGTTCCGTTCTCCTTTTACTTACGATTAAGATTGAAATGAAGCATTTAATATTATCTGCGTTTGCATATTGTTTCTTATGCGTCGCCTGTTCAAAATCGAATAATGATTCAGGTGGTACAACCAATCCGCCTGTAGAACCACCGTCCAATCCTGCAGATACCACGCCTTCTACCAAATATGATATAACCCAACTGGCTGCTACCACAATTTTTGAAACTTCACCTGTGCTTACTGTAATGCAGCGACAGGACTACAACGAATTATCGGGCGTGGCTGCAAGCGTATTGAACTCTGGTATATTGTATATGCACAACGATGCCAAAAATTCACCTGTTGTTATTACCAATGCCAAAGGCGAAGACCTGGGCAAAATCGTGCTGGAAGGTGTAAGTACTACGAACCCTGAAGACATTAGCGTAGGCCCCGGTCCGGAATCCGGGAAAACCTATATCTACCTGGCAGATATTGGCGATAATAAGCACACACGTACTACTGTTGCTGTATATCGTTTTGAAGAGCCTGTGCTCAGCAATCCCAATGCGCAGACGGAGATCCATATCTCCAATGCCGCAAAAATTACATTGAAATATCCTTCTTACGCCTATAATGCAGAAACGTTGCTGATAGACCCCGTAACGAAAGACCTTTTTATTGCTACCAAAGAAACAGCCAAGAGCACTTTATATAAAGCAGCCTATCCGCAGTCTACCTCTGCTACCATTGACCTGGTATCTGTATTGTATATGCCATTTGACCTGCTTACGTCGGGTGATGTGTCAGTGGATGGTTCTGCTATTTTACTGCGTAACAAAAGCCAGATATGGTACTGGAAACGTTCTGCCGGTCAAAGCCTGGCGCAGGCATTGTTAATAGCGCCGGAAATGGCTCCTTATGCCGGTAATGAATACCAGGGAGAAGGCGTTGGTTTTGCCGCTGATGGCAGTGGTTATTATACCAATACAGAGATCAGGGATTATCCCGGTGCGGTTTCCAATATTTCATTTTACAAAAGAAAAAAATAACCTATAGTTCATGAAAAAAACTTCAATGATGGTGCGCAACGGATTAATGATACTTCCATTAGTTGCGACGATGGCAATGACAGGATGTAAAAAAGATGATAAATCTGATGACAATACACCTGCTATCATACAATTTGTTTTTACTTCCGACGCCCACTACGGTATTACCCGCGCTGCTTTCCAGGGAAAAACAAAAGTAGATGCACACGTGGTAAATGCGGCTATGGTAGCGCAGATGAACACTTTGCCGGGATTGACATTACCCAATGACAATGGTATAAACTCGGGGTTGAAGATCAATGCTGTTGATTACGTTTTAGAGGCTGGTGACATTGCAAACAGGATGGAAACAAGCGCCAGTGTACAAACAGCAGCTTCTTCCTGGGAACAGTTTAAGATAGATTATCTGCAAACCCTGTCTGTTAAGAACAGCAAAGGAAAGAATGCAGAATTGCTGATCGTTCCGGGTAACCATGATGTGTCCAATACCATAGGATATTATGCAACAATGAGTCCGCTTACTGATGCTACATCTATGGCAGGTATTTACAACCTGATGTTCAATACAACCACTAAAACTGCTGCCAATTACAGCTATAAGAACGACCGTATCAACTATTCAAGAGAAATTGGCGGTGTGCACTTCTGCTTTATCCAGATGTGGCCTGATTCCAGTGTTCGTGTTTGGTTGGAAAAAGATCTGCAGAATGTTGCCGGCACCACCCCGGTGATCATTGTAGCACATGATCAGCCTGCGGTAGTGACCAATCACTTTACCAACCCCAACGGTGATCATTCCATTAACAACGTTGATAAGTTTGATAACGTACTGGATGAGCAACTGAAAGACGGAACTTCTTCTACCGGTTCTAATGCCATTGAACAGAGAGCGTTTGTTGCTTTCCTGAAAAAGCATACCAATATCAAGGCATACCTGCACGGCCACGTACACGAGAGCAAGTACTATACATATACAGGGCCTGATAATGATATTGCCCTGCCTACCGTAGGTGCTGATTCTCCCATGAAAGGTGTGGTATCATCAACAGACGAAACCAAACTTACTTTCCATTTTGGTGCGCTGGATACAAAAAATAAAGTACTTACGATGAGAGAGTGCTACTGGAATCCTGCTCCTTCAAATCCTTCGGCTGCTATTCAATGGGGTAACAGTGTAAATATTTCTTTGAAATAGGTTAAATTGTGTTTGTATCTGGTGAAATGATATTTCGATCAGTGGTATTCATCATACTAAAATATAAACGGGTAAAAGCAGAAGACACTTCTGCTTTTACTTTTTTTAAGTTATGAGAAAATTCTTTTGCCTGTTGCCTGTTGTATTGTTCAGCGCGGTAGTGACTGCACAGAATGTGAACCTGGTATTTGTATCAGATCTTCATTACGGTATTTCGAGGCCTCATTTCCGTGGAGAAGATAGTGTAAGCGGAAAAACTGTTAACAGGGCAATGGTTGGTATGATCGATACACTTGACAGGTTGTTTTTTCCGGCAGACAAAGGTATTGCCGCCGGTAAAAGAATAGATAATATCGCTGGTATCGTTATTGCCGGAGATATAGCAAACAGGCAGCAGCCACCGGTACAGCCCGCATCTGTTTCATGGCAACAGTTTACAGACGATTACCAGGGTGTACTGCATTATACGCTGTTTCCATTGCCAGGTAATCATGACGTGTCAAATGCTATTGGCTATCCTAAAAAAATGGAACCAGCACACGATGCAGGTGCTATGGCAGGGATATACAATATTGCTATGCATAAAAATATTACCAGTGCGGAATATAACTATGCTACGCAGAAGATCAATTATTCACAGGATATAAATGGTGTGCATCTGGTATTTGTAAATATCTGGCCGGATTCCCTGAACAGGATCTGGATAGAAAAAGACCTGGCACGCGTGAGTAAGAAAACACCTGTCCTGATCTTTGCACACGATCCGCCGGCAGGTGATTACAAGCATTTTACAAGTCCGAATGGCGCACATGATATTAACGCTACAGATAATTATGAGAATCTTTTGAGTGAAATACACAAGGACCCTAAAAAGAAAAGTACAATATTGGAGCAGGCAGGTTTAGATAAGTTTTTATTGAAGCATCCGAATATCAGGGCCTACTTTCACGGGCATGAGAATTTTTGTGAGATGTATGATTATAAAGGTGTCAGCGGTAAACTGTTACTTCCTGTATTTAGGGCCGACTCCCCGATGAAAGGAGAAAAGTCTCGCCCCGATGAACATGAACTTTCACTCCAGGTCATCAGTTATGATGTTCGCCTGCACCAGCTAACAGTACGGGAGTTGTTATGGAATACCGCAAACGGCATTCCTCAATGGCGCCAGGAGCGGACCATTAAACTGTAGCAATGTCTATGCCTTTGCAAGACCCGTTGAACAATACGATTATTTTCCAATGACCTCCTTACGATGCGCAAGACCCCAGTTTCAGAGCTCATAGAGCACTTTGTTCAGTGACCTGCCGTGTTTGGTAATGGTATAGGAAAAGGTAAAGAAGTGGCGAAAGATACGTTTTTGAGATTGGAAAGGGCCGCCGGTGTTTTTTATGACATGGATACAGTTAAGCCAGACTTTGAGCAATACGGATTCATTGAATCTTTTGAAATTGATGGGCAAATCAATGCCATAACGAATAAGCCTTTCGGTTTATAGTGGTTATATGTAAAAAGGAAAATTAAGAAATATGAAATGCCCGGCCTGATGAGGCAGATAAAAAACAAAACCCCGGCCATATAATATGGCCAGGGTTCTTCTGTTACACATCATGCAGATATGGCAAGCCGGTGCTGCAATGATCTGTCTTAATTCGCTTTTCTCAAGCGCCCATACATGAAATCACCGGGGGCGCTTGTTTTATAGAGTCCTCCCAAGGTAGGTGACGATGGCGTTGTACTGGCAACCCAGTCTGCTTTAAACGGGCCACTTTGCAGCCAGGTTAAAAAGCTTCCGATCTGGGTTATTCTCGACGTCCAGTTGCCATTGGAAACCGACGCATTATAATTTGACAATGTAATGGTACCATTTGTATAAGTATATGTAAATGATGCGTCTGCCAGATAGTGTGTAGAACTGCTCCAGTACCAGATCCTGACCAATGCAGTATTGCTGTTTGATAACCTGAATTCAAGCGTATCAATAAACCTTGACGTGCTGGAAAACCTGCTGATTAACGCGTTGAACTCTGTGTTGAAATCAGACGTTACGCCGGTAGGCAGGGTAGCGGAAGCTGTACTGGGATATGCAATTCCATAACAGTAGATAGAGTTATATGTTTTGGTAGAACCAAACACATCAGCAAAATCTGTCAGTGGAGTAGGGTTTTGAAGTATGGGATATTCTTTACCATTTTCATCAATAGCCACCAGCGTATTGGCATCTTTCATTTTGATGAAGATGATTTTATAACCCAGTATCTGAATGGCGTCGGTAAAATAAGCTCCGTCAATAGAATAGCCATAACCTCTTGTGTCTGCAACAATATTATTGTCGGGCTTTTTAGCCTGCACGGTAGACTTTTTGCCTGTCACATCAAACGTAATACCCACTTTGATATCGGTACCGCCTACATTCAACAAAAAATAATTGTTGTTATGTGTTACAAAGTAATTGTTGAAACTGGAGATGGCAGTTGTATATGCCCCGTTACTATATTGTGTGGCTTCGCTGGCTGAAGCTTTCATCAGGTAAAGATAATTCTGGTATTTCTTACCTCTTAAAAGAATGGTATCAGCGCTTGAACGGATGTATTCAAATTCAATATCACTTTGCAAACCGTTTGGTGTACTGCCGCCATTTATGCTTCCCTGCGGATCCTGCATAATGGAGATATAATTGTATGTATCAAACGAAAGCTGGGTGTTCATTACATACATTATTCTGTAAGTGGAGGTTTTTAAGGTAGCTGCCGAACTGTTGTTCCAGTCAGAGTACATTTGCACCTCACCATCTTTGTTAAACTTCATGTAAAACCCAAAACCACTTCCCTGTGCTGAGGTTCGTAAAAATGCTTTCCACCCGTTTGCACCTTCAAGCAACTTGTTTTGAAGTTCAGCATTGCGCTCCTTCATGCGCTCTTCGGGTAATTTATCAAACACCAGGCTAACATCGTGTTTTACACAACCCGCCAGTGATATGAGTAAAAAGAGATATGTTAATTTTTTCATTGTAAGTTATTTATAAATGACAGGGCCATAGAAGTAATTGGTAGGCGTTCCATTGACATAGAAACCTGCAAAGCTTCTGTATAAAGGATTGACAGATGTAATGGTTGTGGGCAGGTATTCTGCAATAAACTGCCTGTTTACCAGGTAAGGCAATATATATTGCTCAAATGCAGGCTGTACCTGCGTGTTGGCACCATTGTTATAATTGGTTCCTGTTCCTTCAGGCATGACTTTAGAAAAGGTCATCAGGCCTGTATAAGTGCCCAGCTTGGTTTTAAAGTCGTAATCGGCAACCAGGTTAGTGTTTGAACTGTTTCTGTAATATGCCCTGAATACCATTGTTGTGTCACTTGGGAAAACGAATTGAATGCTATCAAGTGTTCTGCTTCCCAAAGAGAACAGCAATGTTTTATAGTTGTTGTAAACAGTATTAAAGGCTGAAGAAGAACCATAGGTTGTATAATGAGCAGCTGCCGGGTTAACAGTAATGGTGCTCACTGCGTTGGAAGCCAGCTTGTAAGGAAACCCGGTAGTGATATCAACCGGGTCGCTCACACCATAGAACGTTTTTAAAGTGCTTTGCACTTCAGCCTGCAATTTGTAAAGATCAACATTGTAATAGTTGAGCAAATACTGGTAAATGATTGATTCTTTTTCTTTCAACCTTGCTTTACCGGTTGCATTTGCCTGTGCAACATAGTTGTTATACCATACTGGTCCCTGTACTACAATATGTGCTACCATCTCTGCAAAATCTTCAGTATAAGAAGAACTTGCATAAGGGGAAATAAAACCCGAAAGACGTACCAGGCTATCAGATTTTCCTGCCCAGTCAGGGTCATAAGCACCTTTGGAAACCAATTCGTATCCCCTTGGAATAGGAACGGTCTGGTTGAGACAGTGTGTAAATTCGTGGTGTACTGTTCTTATCCTTCTTCTTACATTTTCACCGTCTGCAGCAGAAAAGTTGTTCAGGTCATAAAGATCTACTCTTCTGGCACTGGTAGCCGAACCAAGTGTAAATGTGTTATCAGTATTATAAGAACCTGAACCGAACAATACCCATTGTTTGGGGAAGTTTACTTTTCCAAAAGTCTGCCCGGCAATCTTACCATAAGGATTGATAAAACAGTTGAGCATCGCCAGCATGGAAGGTTGAACCTTGTTCAGCTCAATTGGCGCTATATTTCTGGGGTAATCCGTTTCATATTGTGAAAAACGGTATTGAACATTGATATTCCATGGTATATTAAAATTTGTATTCAACCACTTGTCTATAGCTGAATTGGTAGGAGGAATATCAATTGCATAATCGTCCATGGTAATGTCCAGATTCTCATCCGATTTCCTGCAGGAGGCCAGGATAACTGAAAGCGCTGTATATAATAAAAATAGTCGTTTCATGCCTTTAATGTTTTAGGGTTATCGGGGATTGGGTTCAAGGTTAGATAAATCCCGGGCAGACTGGGGTATCTGGAACATCCTTCTGTTATCGTCTGGCCCCAGCTCTTTATAGGTTGCATCATTATTGGCATCCAGGTAGTCGTGTTTAACAGTGATACGATGTCGCAGGATGTCAAACCATCTTAAACCTTCTGTCATAAAAGCACGTCTTTTGAAATCGAGTACGGTAAGAATGATCGCCTCTTTATCATCAGTAACATTGAAAAATGCTTTTGACTTGGTGGTTGTTACAGCATGAGAAGCTTTGGCGTAACCTGAAATACGGTTGCTGGCCATGAGATCGCAATCGGCAATAGCCTTATCGAGCTGTCCCAATTGTGCATAAGCTTCGGCCCTGTTCATCAACGCTTCATCAGAAGTTAACAGGGGCAACATGATGTAAGGGTAACCGGTACCGGCAGTAACATTGGTATAATAGAAATATTCATAGTATTTATACAGCAGGTAGTTACCTGTACCACTTGTCCATCCTCTGTAATAGAAGGTAGCGCCTGCAGGGGTAGGCTTGGTATAATACCCGGAATATACATTTACCCCCAGTCCGTACCGGCTTCTTCCATAGCTGGAGGAACGCTGGTAAACAGAATAGGTTTCATGTATTAAGAGGTTGAATTTTTTATCTCCTTTATTAAACCATTGTTGATAAGCATCGGATGATAAACTGGGCGTTTCGGCAGCTACGTTCCTGATGTTACCGGTAAAGTCACCGCCGGTGAATATCAGGTTGGCATGGTTGATCACTTTTTGCCACTCACCTTTGAATAAATAGAACCTTGCCGCAAAAGCATGCGCTGCAGCAGGAGTAAAGTGATATGCCGGAACTGCCCATGTGCCCCCGGTTAGTAAAGGAATGCCGGCTTCAATATCTTTTTCTATTTGCGCATATACTGAAGCAACTGTACCACGTGTATATTTTTTTATTGCCACAGTTTCCGGTTCCATTACGTATGGAATACCAGGTGAATCGTTTGTGCCACCGGGAACATATGCTTTTGCAAAAAAAGTAACCAGCATAAAATGTCCGTACGCGCGGGCCAGTAAAGCTTCACCTTTATAGGGATTGGCAGCAGCGCCAAGTTTGTATTCTTCAATGGAGGCTAAAGCCTGGTTAGCAGCCGCGATGCCTGTGTATACACCATTCCAGTATTGAATGGGGGTATTGTTGCCGGTAGCAGCCACTTCTTCCCAGTTATACATCTCAGGAAATGGAGTGCTGACATGTGTGTTCGCTACACCAGGTCCTTTATCACAGCTGTTGTCGGAATACATCTCGGCCATTGCCAGGTAGCCATAACCGGGGTAAGCTGTTCCCACCAGTTGTGCTACTTTTTCAACAGAATTGATCTCGGTTCTGTTGTCGGGTTCCTGCTCTAAGAATTTTTTACAGGAGCTGATCGATATAAGCAGAACGATTAATATTAATATCTTTTTATCTCTCATAATTTGATAAATTATAGGTTTGAACCTTGTTAGTTTATGTTACAGTCCAACTTTAAGTGAGAAAGTGTATTGCCTGGGTATAGGCATTGCCACACCACCATTATTAAAGAATTCAGGATCCTGTCCCAATAAACCTTTATCAGAATATAGCAGTGCAATATTGTTTCCTACCAGAGAAAGCTGCATTGCGTTAAGTCCTAATCGCTGGATTACCCGCTGAGGTACCTGGTATGATACAGAAACGGTCTTCAGCCTGATGAAGTCACCTTTGGCTATCCTTTGGTCTGAATAGTTATAGGCATTATATGCGTAAACAGGACTTAATGAGCTTCCTGTAGACAATCTTGTGAACTTGTTGGTAGTATACAGATCCAGGATGGAAGGCACATTGGTAGTAGCCTCATCTCCGGGCGTGATCCACCTGTTTTTCATGATCTTACTCATTGAATACAGATCATCATAGGTTGCGGAGAAGATCGGTTGGAGTCTGATATAATTTCCCCATGAGTAGGTAACCAATGCAGATAATGAGAAATTCTTGTAGTCAAACCTGTTGAAAAAGCCGCCGGTAAACGTGGGGTCAGTAGGACCTTCATATTTTAAATAATTTACCGTGTTGCTTTGTAAATAGATATAGTTGTCCTTTATGCCGGCATCGCTGATATAGGTAGGTGACCCGTTAACAGGACTTAAACCGTCGAACTTAACCGAGAAAAGACCTCTCTGCGCATAACCCTGTAATGCACCACCTTCTGCTCTTACAAGATCCCATATTCTGGGTGCTACTTCCAATCTTGTGATCCTGTTTTTATTGATCGCAAAATTCATTTGTGTGCGCCATTTGAAAGCGTCAGGCCCACCTGATTTTACCGGAGAGCCACTGATAGTAAACTCAAAACCGCGGGCATCCATTTTGCCATTATTGGCAGTTTTGGAGCTTTCACCACCAATACCTGATGTTTGAATAGTACTGATCAACGCAAAAATGTTTCGTTTGTACCAGTCTACTGTAACATTGATATTGTTATTAAATAAACCCAGGTCAGCCCCGATGTTCAACTCCTTTGTCTTTTCCCAGGTCAGTTCAGTATTTGCCAGGGAAGAAATATAGGTTAGTGCTTCTTTCTCAGTTTCATAAGGTCTGTATGACATCCGGTTGTAAAATACCGCTGCCGTATTATTAGCATTCCCAATGTTTCCAACCAGGCCGTAAGTAAGTCTCAGTCTTGCTGCTGATAACACCTTATTGGGTCTGAAAAATTTCTCATTGTCCAAATCCCAGGCTGCAGATACGTTCCAGGTTGGCAACCATCTTGCCTGGTTGGATTTTCCCATTTTGTTGGAACCATCCATGCGGGAGGTAAAGTTGAAACTATACCTGTTGTCATAATTATAAGCACCCCTGAACATATATGCCAGGAATCGGTCATAGTTCTTTCCCATGCCAAAATAAGCAGCACCACCTTCCGTTAATTTTTTGAAATAGCGGTAATTGGTATTTACCAGCCCGCCATTTTCGTAATTATAACCAACACCGTCAAAATTATAGTTCTGGCGGTCTGTGGAACGAACTTCGGCAGATGCAAACAAGTTGAATTTATGATTGCCAAGCGTTTTGTCGTATTCCAGGTTATTACGGAAATAATAGTTGCTGATTTTATTTTCATTGACATTAAAGAAACCCCCATCAGGTAGTATTACCACAGGCAGGTCATTATTGTCGGGGTCATTATAGAGGTTGGTGTTATCGTCAATTACACCGGTATTGGTATATGCCCTGAAGGCAGATGCCATATTGGATTTGGTCTGAATATAATGCTGCCTGGTTGTTTGTGCAAAACGATACGCACCATCCACTGAATATTGCAGCTCTGGTAATATCTTATATTTTATTCCTCCCTGTATTTTGATATCCAGCATTTGCAGTTTTAAGTAATTATTCTGCAGCTCATTCAGGATGTTAAAAGGCGCCCAGTTCATTACAAAAAATTCCTGGTTACCGTTTTGATCATACGGCGTAATGAGCCTGCTGGTATTTAAAGAATAGGAGTAGGGGTTAATATCGAATGACCTGGAGTAAGAACCATATACAGGATCGGACTGGCGTGTTAATGTACCGGGAGCTTTCTGATCTCTTACCGAAGCGTTTGCCAGTAATTCCACCGTTAGCTTTTTATTGATCTTGATAGTAGATCTTGCATTACCGGTATACCTGCTTACCTGATCGCCGGGAGTTTGCCCGTTATCATGCATAAAGCTGCTGGAGAAATAGTTCTGAAACTTATCAGTTCCGGAAGTTATGCTGATAGAATGCTCCTGCAGCAGGGAGTTTTTAAAGAGCACATTAAACCAGTCAGTATTTGCTTTGGCATAGCGTTGTAAAAAATTGTTACGGCTGGCAAGGTTCTGATCATTGTTTAATGCCCAGGTATCTGTAGCTTCATCATAATCGTACATCTGGTTGTATAGCTTATGAAAAATACCACCGTTCTTGGGTGTGGCAACGCCGGCTGGTCTTAAATAACCTTTATTTTCCATTTCGATCATTACAGACATCTGGTCTGCAGAGCTCATAATGTCAAACTGGCTATAGCTGGGTTTTAGATAAGTAGTGAAATTGCCGCTGTAGTTGATGTTTGCTTTACCCTGGGTGTTCCTGCCTTTTTTGGTGGTAACAACGATTACACCGTTCATAGCTCTTGCACCGTACAATGCAGTGGCAGCAGCATCCTTTAAGATCGTGAACGACTCAATGTCATCAGGGCTTAAACCTGCTACAGAAGATCCGATAAGCGTGTTGGCATCTCCTGTTGAAAGTGCTTCGTTTGAAATGTTCACAATGTCTTCCAGGATAATTCCATCAACCACCCACAGTGGTTTATTATCTCCTGACAGTGAGGTGGCACCTCTTACCCTTATTTTAGGCGCAGCACCAAAAGTTCCCGAAACGTTCTGAACTGATACGCCGGCAACCTGTCCTTCCAGCATCCTGGAAACATCAGGCACCCCATTACGCTGTGCGTCTTTGGCGTTCAGTTTGGTAGTAGCACCGGTGAACAGTTTTCTGTCGAGGCTTTGATAACCGGTTACCACTACATCGGCCAGTTTATTCTCTGCCTGCTGCAGCTCGATAGTAAGCGTTTCGTTGGCAGAACCTAATTTCACCTCTTTACTTACATAGCCTACTGCACTGAATACCAGGGTTGATTTTTCATTTACTGCCTTCAGTTCAAACTTACCATCTTTATTGGTGGTGGTACCGATAGTAGTGCCCTTAATAACCACTGAGACTTCCTGCAGTGGCTGGCCCTCGGTATTTTTTACCACACCCGTTACCCCAATGGTAATAGTCTGAATAATGACTTCCTGCTGTACCGGCGTTTCTACATTTACCGGCGCAGACCTTATCACCACACTACTATCAATGATGGAATAAGACAGCGATTTACCAGACAGCGTAAGTTTTAGTGCCTGATCAAGCGGTGTATTTTTCACCGTAATATTCACGTTCCCTGCCTGTTGCAACATGGTGGTGTTGTACACAAACTGAAATCCGGTTTGGCGCCGCATTTCCTGGAGTGCTTTTTCGATCGGTGCATTTTTAAGTCTCATGGTAACATTCTGAGACCAGCCTGATGCCGATACCTGGAGCGTGGCAACAGTAGTAAATAAAAACACAAGTTTCATAAGCCGTAAGTGTTGGTACGGGAAACGTCGTAGAAAGGGAAAGACGCTCCCATAAGCAGTTAATTTCATACTTTAGAGTGCTGGGTTTAGCTTTTTGTAAATGTTCAAGTCAACTGGTTGAGCCCACGATCCGGCCAGTAATGTGTCACCATTACTGGCCTTTTTCGATAGATGCTGTTGGTTTTGTAAATGCTTTCTATCCGCTTGTTGCTTCCATATCAGTACTGTTTTGGTTAATAGTGAACAATAATTGTATTTCCTTCCATTGTAAAACGTACAGTTCCTGTCATTTCAAGAAGCTGTAGCAGTTTGCTTAACTTGTCTGTGCGGGATACTGTACAGGTAAACCTGAGTTTATTTACCTCGCCCACATATTGCACATCAACATTGTACCATCTTGATACCTGGCGCATGATCTGTTTAATGTCGGCGCCATTGAAATAAGTACGCCCATTTTTCCATGCTGTTTCCTCATCTATATCCGCATCTTCCACCAGTATGTCAGATGTTTGGTTGTTGATAACGGCATGCTGGCCCGGAACCAGTGTTCTGGCCGGCTGGCCGGGAGATAATATACGCACCGATCCTTTTACCAATGTGGTGATGGTAACCAATTCATCATCATATCCCATCACATTGAACTGTGTGCCTAATACCTGTATCGTTTTGTTCCTGATCTTTACTTCAAAAGGATGCTGCTTGTCTTCCGCTACTTCAAAAAATGCTTCACCTTCCAGTTCTACTTCTCTTTTAGCACCGGTGAATGTTGTGGGAAAACGGATCATTGAGGCGGCATTCAGCCATAACTTTGTGCCGTCTGAAAGTGTAATATTAAATTCTCCACCCCGTGGAGTTGTAATGCGGTTGTATGCTATTGCTGCGGTATTGTCATTTTGCTGATGATAGGTAAGTTTACCATTGGTGATCGCTACCTGCGACTGTCCCTGCGTGCCGATTATCCTGTCGCCATTACTGGCCAGCTCCACTGTAGAATTATCATCCAGTGTCAGGATCGCGGTATTGCGGCCGGGTTCTTTTTCAGGCAGTTGCTGACTGACGCCTGCAGAATGATGCTGCAACGGCTGGTGTCTGAGCATAAAATATGCACCGGTAAGGGAGCATACAAAAAGTACAGCGGCTGCACCGATCCATTTCCGGTGCCTGGTAAAAAAGCTGACGTTGATAACCTTTGCAGGTTTATCGGCTGCCATAATCTTTGCAAAAGATGCATCATCCTGCATCTTTCCTTTATATATAGCAGCATTTGCTTCCTGCTCAGCTATCAGCCGGGCAACCTGTTCTTCAAACTGCTCCCGTTGCGAACCGGTTAAAAGTTGATCCAACTCTTCCTGTTCTTCTGTACTAAGCTCGCCTTTGCTAAACTGCTTTAATAAATATTCAATTCGTAACTGATCCATCGGATGGTTTTTTAATTGTAATCAGGTTATGATTCGATAAAAACACATGGCAAATCGCAACCGTCCTGATAAAAGACTGCACTCGCATAAAAACGTCACGTTTTTTTTCAGATTTTTTTAGCATAGCTATTCATGCGGTAACTGAGAGTGTCGCGAAAGTTTACCAATCCTGTCTGGCCCCCGAGGATGTTAAGTGCTTTTTGTGAGGCAAGTGTGCTGATGGCTGCCGGGGTTATTTTCCCGGTAAAAGGAGGGTAGGGTGAAAAAGAAATGAAGGGAGGAACAGGGCTGCTGTTATAAGGTAGGAGAACCCGGCAGCGACCATGTGTTCACGGATCTCACGAAGTGTGGCCGATAGTTGATTCTTAACCGTGCCAACAGGCATGCCAAGATGGGCGGCTATTGCAGCAGGCTTCATTTGCTGCTCTCTGTTTAGCCAGAACAACTTTTTTTTATGTTCGGAAAGCTTGTCAATGGCTTCGTGCAGATGATAGGTAAGTTCCTGTAATTGTGTTCGTTCGGCTGACCTGACCTGGCCGGTGTCATACAATGCATTACCAAAACCGGCTTTCCGTTCCCGGCGTTTAATTTCTTTCTGCAGGTAATCGCTATATACCCTGGAAGCAATACGGTATACCCATCCGGAAAGATTCTCTATTTCGGGAAGTTTGTCACGGTAAAGCCATACGCGAATAAAGGTTTCCTGGATGATGTCCTCAGTATTGTCTTCCGAACTGGTATTGCGCCGCAGGAAGGTCCGTAGCAATGCGGCATGGTGCAGATAAAATTCATAAAAAGCACGTTCATCTCCTTCAGCAATCAGTTGAAGGTCAGTTCTCTTATCATGGGGAGTTGAATACACGCGTGCCTTTTCTGGCTTGCAATATAGAAGAAATTAAACAAAAACTTTCCGGGAATCACGGCTATGGAAAATTCCTGGTACAATAATCAGATGCCTAACGGTATGATCATCAATGAAAAATGCGGTCAATACTAATAACGCGTACAGCGGTCGGAGAGTATATTCTGTTGTTTTTATGGTGAGAACCATGCCTGTAACAAAAGACATATTTTATCCGTATTACAGGCAAAACTGATCTATGAACAGGATGAAAATTTCAAGAATCGCCGGATTTTTATACCTGGTAATTGTTGTATCTGGTATGTTTAGCCTGGCCTATGTTCCCAAACTGCTGTTTGTTTGGGATAACCCTGCAACGACATTTGGCAATATCCTTACTAATGAAACATTATTCAGAGTTAGTATTGCAAGCAGTGTAGTATGTTATGCCACCTTCGTTTTTTTGCCCATTGTTTTATACCGGTTGTTCAAGGCTGTCAATGAAAATTATGCAAGAGCAATGTTGATCCTGGCCATCGTCAGTGTTCCGGTTTCTTTTATCAACCTGCAAAACAAATATGCTATTCTCTCTTTAATTGAAATGTCAACGCAAACAGGTATTGTAAAACAAGAACTTTATGCACAAACAATGCTATATCTTAATCAATATGACAATGGTATTTTAGTGGCGACCGTTTTTTGGGGTTTATGGCTGCTGCCATTCGGGTACCTGGTTTTCAGATCAGGCTTCCTGCCCAAGTTCCTGGGTGTTTTATTAATGCTTGGCTGCTTGGGTTATTTAGTGAACTTTTTTGGTAATACACTATTGGAAAATTATAAAGCAATAGGAGTGTCGCGATATTTTGGAGTACTGCCTGCAATGGGTGAAATAGGAACTTGTTTGTGGCTGTTATTGGTAGGAGCAAGAGAAAAAAAATATCAGCAAACAATAATAGAAAATGCGATCGAAAAATAAATTATGGATCGTTTCCGGATCGTGTTATTAAACTCCATCGGGATGTCTATGGTACTTCCACTGTTGCCATTCCTGGCAGGCAAATACATGTCATCATCAGGTCTTCGTCAGCTACCTTTGTGTGGTAGCTGTTCATGCAGATATAGGGCATAGGTATATGTCAGGCCCGCTGATAAATCAAACATTCGTCTTAATAACATCTTTTAAGCCGGATGTTGCTTTCTCCTTCACTTTTTCTTTTTTTGCTGGTGCGTTATTGTTGCCGGGTGTTTCTATAATCAATTTGTAGTCGCCTGCTTCCAATACCTCAAAACCGATTTCTCCATTTTCTTTTACGGTCAGGTTGGTGAAATTGCCTCCCGGATTCTTTCCCCCTTTTACAATAACACCTTTAATGGGCTGTCCCGGTGCTGGCAGTGCAACGTTGTCAGAGCTTTTAATATCTTTTTGATCAATGTTTTTTGCTGCAGGCTGGTCCGGTATACTAAGTTTGAACAGGTAAGTGCCTGTTTGCAGATTATTTAAGAATACCGCTCCGTTATTATCAGAAATAACAGTGACAATTAATCCCGGAGGATTTTTGCCGCCTTTTACCACAATACCGGGGATCGGATTGCCTGCAACCATTTGCGCAGCATTTCCTCCTGTCTGCATCCCGACACTTACTTTTTCACCAAAATTTGAACCCTGTGTTTGTCTGGTAGTAGTAGGCGTCATTGACAACCGCGACGGCATGCTTTTGGATGAATCAGTTGGCTGAACCATTTTTCCTGCAGCATAAGAAGAAGATACAGCGCCAGAAGGTCTCTTGGTAGTATCAGCCTTAGTGATACTTTGCGGATCGTCGGTAACATTTCCTCCTGTCTGCATCCCGGCACTTACTTTTTCACCAAAGTTTGAACCCTGTGTTTGTCTGGTAGTAGTAGGCGTCATTGACAACCGCGACGGCATGCTTTTGGATGAATCAGTTGGCTGAACCATTTTTCCTGCGGCATAAGAAGAAGATACAGCGCCAGAAGGTCTCCTGGTAGTATCTGCTTTCGTAATGTTTTGAGGTTGGTTGTTGCCTGCTCCGGCTGGTTCTGTTATAACAGTTCTTTGTTTACGGCCACCGTGTCCTTTATCAAACGTTCCTTTTATCCATGTATACCGTAGCCCCATATTAACAGACGGTATCTGCCAGCGGCCGTTGAATGTTACTGTTTTGGTGGCTCCGTTTGTAAACTGGTCATAACTATAAATGTTATCAGTGCTTCCGTTTCCCTGTGGCTTCCAGTAAACAATATTGTTTTGCATTGTTGGGCCGAATGCAATTGATCCTGTTGCAAAAAGTGAAAATGCTGTTGTAAAATGATAACCAAGTTCTATCCGTGGTTTTATAACGAAGCCAGATGCGGAATAATCTGTTGTTGTAAGAAACGGAATGTATTTGTGTTCGGAAGTTTGTTTGGGATTGGAAATTGTATTAGAAAGTGTATACCCTTTTCTGTTAAAAGATAAATAGCCTAGCAGAACAGATGGAGAAACAGATATTCTACCAAGACCCCATTCTGCTTTTGGTCCTGCTAAAATCTGTAATGAACCGGCGCGTGGTGAACTGCCCTCAGGTACAGGGTTGATCGTACCATCCTGCAAGCGAAAAGAATTGGTATAAGAAGATATACCCCCATTGGCTTTCTGCTGCGTATAAGTTATTCCGGCTTCAATTCCTGCCGTAAAATAATGAGTTGTAAGATGACTGCCTCCGGAATAGAATAAAGGTATGTAACCCCCACCTTCTATATTCCAGCCGTTACCAATAAACAAGCTGTCTTTCATTTTGCCGGAAGCAGAAGCGTTGCCACCTGAAATGAAAATACTTGCTTTGTGCTTTACGGAGCTTCCTGCAATTCCTTTCTGATCAATACTCTTGTTTTCCTGTGCATACGAAGAATGGGCCGCAAAAGTGGTTAAACAAATAACAGATAGCAGGTAACCGTTTTTCATAGTTGAAAGTTTTGGTCTGATGGGTTAGAGGTACAGTAATAAGTGAAAAATGCTAAAAGCTGTTTCCTATAAACGTAAAGAGTAGGTTAATCGTCTCATTAAAAGGTAAATAATTTTATTTAGACCACATACATGGATAGGAGGCCGGTTGCCGTAAGCTCTTTAATGCTTTATGTATCATTTATCTATGCTATTACAAGATGAAAAAAAGGACATGTATAAATATTGCAATCCACTGGCTTTAATCGTCACTGAATGAGGTATGGTGATAGCCATTGATCCCTTTTGAAGGAAAATACCCGAATCCATCAATGGAATCCAGGGTTTACATAGACCGGAGTACTACAACCCGGGAGGGCAGGAGGATAAACAGTTTTTGATTTGCAATATCATAGAAATACTACTTTTCTACCATTGTATAGTCACTGATCCTTCAGGAAATTGCACAGAAATGGTTTGTACAAGAAGCCATTCATTAAAGTTACCCGTATCAACCGTATAACATGTCAAATAGGATTGTCTTTGTATTTATTGCAACCTTGCTTTCTGTTATTGTCCGCGCACAAAATCCGGAAATCTACAAAGAAAAAAAAGGAGAGAACTTTATCTATGGTTTAAAAGATTCATCGGGCAAAATTATTCTGCCTGCTAAATACGATGCCATAGAGCCTTTTTCGGAAGGTTTGGCCCAGGTAAAACTAAACTGGAAGAGAGGGTATATTAATACTGATGGTAAAGAAATTGTAGCGCCTAAATACAGCGAAACCGGCGATTTTGTAAATGGCTTTGCAGTTGTATTTAATGAAAAAGGAGGATGTGGTTTTATTAATAAAAAAGGTAAAGAAATATGCCCTCTTATATATGAAAGCCTCAACAGCTTTATTGACGGGAGGGCTGTTGTAACCAAAGGGTTAAAGGCAGGAATGATCGATACTACAGGGAAACTGATAGCACCATGTAAATATGAATGGGTTGAAACCCGGCAGATGAGCGGGAAGAAAGGATATAATTTTGAAACTGTTTTTTTAGCCGGGCTTGCAAAAATTATGGTAAACTCCAAATTCGGACTGATTGATAAACGCTTCAAAGAAATCGTTGCGCCCAAATATGATGGGATTGGATATTTTTCTGAAGGACTGGCAGTTGTTGCTCTGAAAGATAAGTTAGGTTTTATTGATACTACTGGTACACTTGTTATTCCTATGATCTTTGATCATGATGGCTTTAGCTTTTTTTATGGAAGCGGGCCTAAGTTTAAAGATGGCAAAGTGAAGGTTACTATATCAGGTAAACCTGCATATATAGACAAGAAAGGCAGCGTGATTACTTCTTTTTAAACCGGAAATTCAAAAAGGAAATAGTTCTGGTAATTGTCTTTTCCCGGTTAAAACGTATTGTTTTCTTATGTTTTCCGGATTCCATTAAAAATGGAAATCCTATATGAAAAATGAATTGTTGTAAAGATAATTATACATGAAAAAAATATTGCTCAGTTACTGCTTGTTGTTCCCTTTTTTTACTATAAAAGCACAGGAGTATCCACAGGAAATAAAAGTTACTGATAACGGTGAGTTTGCAGTAATGTATATGGGGGTAAACCGTATCCATATACTCAATACATTTAACGGGCAGCTTATCAAACATCGGCTTCCAGATTCGTTAAAAGTGTATGGCGGTATTCAACTTTATAATTCAATGATCCTTGTGCAATGTATTAAGTATGGAAGTCCGTCATTATTAATTGATTTTATGGGGCGCCCACTATATACTTTCTCCACGCCTGTTATTGCGGCACCTTCTGGTAAAGAGCTTTATGAAGTAACGCGTACTGAGGTACACAGGCTGGATAGTAATTTTAAGGTAAATAAAACGATCACACTGGAAAACAATAAGCTCAACGAATTCTATGAGATAGATCCTATGAGATGTTACCTGAGTAATGATGAGCAAAGGATAGCAGTTTGTTTAAAAAAGATGGGGGGTATGGCAATTGCTGTATTTGATCTGAGTAACGGAAAGCTGCTAGCTATGTTTGATAAGTTTAAAGATACTGAGAAAAAGAAGCTGGAGTTTGCAGGATTAAGTCCGGATGGGAAATATCTTGTTGCTGGAAACAGGTTTGTAGTTTCACTGATGGATATTGATAAAGCCAATATTGTTGGAACGTTTGAAGAAAACCCAAAAAACAACAGGAAGTATTTTACTGCGGCAGGATTTGTACCTGATTCAAAAAGAGCAATTATCGTTTCTCAATATAAAATCTATTCATTAAGCCTTGATAAGTTTGAAGCAATGGAGAACATCAATTTCGGAGGAGAAAAAACAATAAAGGTTGTTACTACTTACGAAGGGTTTTTAAACAAAAAGTTGTATGAAACAACCGATTATGAATATTCTATGAACAACTACTATTATTGGTGCGGATATGACTTTTCAAAAGATGGTAAATTGCTCTATGCAGGCATTGAACTGGTAAATGAAGCCGGACGGCATACTACCCTGATCAATAAAATGACATTTGCTGAACCTGCTAAAAATATCAAATACTTATTAAAATAATCAGCCTGTTCGGGGGGCATCAGGCATTTCTTCTGAATATTTCCCGGATATTAAATTGTTGTAGCTGACAGGCGGGGTATTATTTGCTGAAATGATTTGAGTAAGATCTATAAGGTGAGTTTACCTGCCTCAAATAGTTGCCTGATAAAAATGTAATCTGTATTTAAACAGGAAGGAACGAAAAATAACTGCACTAGTCCTTTAATAGCTTTTTTACGGCATCTGCATGCCGGTATACGCCTTCCATAAAATGATCCAATGCCCGGATCTCAAATTTTATCTGCTCATCAAACATATAACCATAGTTCTTTTCGAATTGCCGCCGGCGAAGTATAGATTCCGGATGAGTTAGTTCGTCATTTTCGACAGGTGTAAGCACCTCCTGAAGCCTTAGTAAATGATAGGTGAGTATGACGGCAAGAAATACGACTTGGTATGCGCCATTATGCGTCGCTTTACACCATTCGATACATAGAGCTACACCCTTTTGGTCTGCTTCGTATTCCTGTTCCTGCTTTTTGATATAGTATTCTATTGAAAACCCTGGAACGCCCGGCACTATGTTTTTTATTTTTGTTGCGTTCTCGCTGGTATGGTTCAGCAGCAGGTGTGCATATTCGTGTGCCAGGATAAAAACTCTTGCGGTATCACCCAAATTACCCGATGCACCAATAAGGCTTGCATTTCGAAAAGAAGGCACCTTGTTTAGACCAAGCGATGCCTTCCCTGTATTCACTGCTATCGTCCATTGGATAATATTTATCTGGGCTTCTTCAGTTCGCCAGATAGGTTTCGATATGGGAGTGGTAAATGTGGCAAGAAAGGAGTTGATCACCTGCGACATATAAGCCACTATGCCGGAATTTAAAACGACAATTCTTTCACCTTCATCTGATTTGACCAGGCTTGCGTTAAAATCCATCGTGGGTAATACTCCTGCCGGAACTGCAATGTGCTGCAGGTTGTTGAACGTAAGCAGATCGGCTGCCACCCGGGTCAGGTAATCCGTCTCGGACAAATACGGTTGTATAAATCTTGCCCTGAATTCTGTTGCATCAACACCTTCCTTTTTAAGAATTTGATCCAGGAAGTCTTTATCTTTTAATAAATCGTCATAGAAATCGGCGATGCGTTCCTGGGGCACCCGTTGCAATAGTCCTGTTATGGCCGCATACGCTTGCTGATACTTTTCGAGATACGCAGCAGCTCTTGAATTTGGCGTACTCATGACCTCTGTGCCCAATGTGTTTGGCAGAGTACATAGATGCCCTTCCTGTATAACAAATAAGCAACCGATGCAGGGGCTATGCCAGTTAACGCACCGGCAATAAGATCGACGGTACCGGCGACAATTGTAGCATTCTCCTGCTTCTCGTACAAGGCGCGGATAGCTGTGCTGCTGCAAACGCTTTGTTGGAATTTCGGGAGGTTTAACTGGAACCAGACTTTGGCTTTTTCAATAATTTGCTTAGGGCTTAGTACCTTAAAATGCTCATCAGCCTGCAATACTTCGTTACCAAGTATCAGGTAAAGCTCATCATCCGTTAGGTTTTCAAGTGCTGTATTTGTCATAAATAACTATTCATTTTGGCATTACGGCCCGCCGACCGGTAGTTAAAATAACTAAATAATTTTTAAAAAAGTGCATGTGAGAAACACCCTTTCTTTGCCGTCTTTAAATAAATTAAAAGCTATTGTAACGATTAAATTCGATCCCTTGCCAATGTACGGATGGGGCATCAAATTATTTGGAGTGTATATACTGATCGGAAAAGCGCAGGTCGTCGCTACCGGGTGACCTTTATCGGCATTAACAAGAACAGGCGTAACGTGAATTCTGTGATAAGAATAATACCTGTTTCAGTGAAATACCCAAGCGGTGTTTTATAGTGATAAGTTGATTTCTAATAAAAATGTCCTGACATTGACCAGGACATTTTTTGTTATTACAAGATGTTTGTACGGTAATATTAAGCCACAGCAGGAGGCGTGGATCATGAATAATAAATCCATAATAAAAGGGCCAGTGGCCCTTTTATTTGAGTGCGGCTCTGGCCTGCATCTCTTTGTTCCCTTTACCTGTGCTTTTATTTACTATTTACCCAAACTGTCCAGCTATTATCAAACTTATACCATTTGCCATCGGCACCTTCCCATTTCCATTCCGGAACTTCGGTCCAGGTTTTGCCATCTTTGCTCCAGACAAGTTTCTTGTCGTGAATCTTCAACCATTTTCCGTCTTTATCTGCCCATGTTCCGTCTTTTACCATAGCCCATTTTTTTCCGTCTGTGCTCCACCAAAGACCACCTTTGTTATCCAATTTATACCAGTAAGTAACACCATCTTTCACACCCGGCCAGGTGCCTGTAGATGATTTGGTCCAATCTGTCATATCCATTGAATAACCTGCATGATTTGGCATTTTGTATTTTGCCTGTACAGTAGTAGTGGCTACAATCAGTGCAGGTAAAAAAATAGCTGTGAGGATGCTTATCCTTTTCATTTTTTTATATTTAATAGTTATAGAACGAAAGTATTGCCTATTGAAAGGCGATTGCTTTATTAGTGCCGCAAATGCTTGGAGTTAACGAAAGAAAATGTCGCTTCATTTATGGATTTACAATCATGTTTATATACGGCAGTTAACAAGAGAAGGATTGATGTCACTTTAAAAAATCTATTTGCAGGAATGGCTTCTGGGCTGTACCTCGTGAAGCATATTATGGCTGAACTGTTATGATTTTACATCCCCCATTACGTAAAGCTGGCTCAGCGTTGGTACAGGGCTGCCCCCTGTTTTTTCAAGTGTGATAGCAAAGGCGTCTGCTTTCTGAATTTGCTTTAGCCGGCAAAGCTTACTCTTGCAGTCATCAAGCATACCTGCATCTACCGGTTTGCCATCAATAAGGGCCCATAGCTGGTATTGTTTCCCCGCTGGCGCCCTGGAGAGATTGTTGGCGATAAGATATACCTCCTTTGTTTGTGTATTCCAGTACACCGTTGTTAGCAGTCCTTCTTTTCCCTTAATGCCCTGCATAGGCACTTTCAACATGCCGGGTGATGTTACGAGTTGTATATCCCGGTCCATGTTATTTATCTTTGTAATGTACACCTTGTTTGCCTCCAATAAGTTTCGCTGTGTAGTTTGTATAGCAGTATAATCGCCTGATAGAAGCTGATATTTTCTATACAACATTACATTCAGTGCTGTACTCAGCACGAAAAGTATTAACGCAGCCGCAGCAAGATATTTAAACCAAAGTATGTTAATGCGCTTCGGTGCAACAGCTATAAGACTGGGGGCAGTTTCCAATACTACGAATTCTTCGCTTAAAGTATTCAGCAACTGGTTCTTGATACCAGGCGATACCTTTACTGCATTCTTCTTTGCTGTATTTAATAACCATTCCTCGCATTCTCTTACAGCTTCGGCAATCGCCTGATATTCCATACACAGCCGCTTCAGATCAGCCACTTCTTCTTCTCCAGCCATGCCTAGTACACAGCTTTCGATTACACCACTTTGTATGTATGCCTGTATATGCACTTTATATTTTAACCTGTTGTCTCAATTGAAATAAAGCTGCTCTTAATCTTGTTTTTACTGTTCCTAATGGCAATTGAAGCATCTGTGCTATTTCATCTTGGGTATATCCCTGGAAATAAGAAAGCTCCACCAGTATTTTATGATCCTCTTTCAATGCCTGTACCAGTTTGCGCAACCCGTTTTTTTCCGACGGATGCTGGCTTTGATCTGCAATGCAGTTGTATTCGTCGGTCAGGCTGTTGTTGCGTTTATTATTACGCCAGTTTTTACTGCGTACCAGATCAATTGCCGTACTCCTGGCAATTTTGTGCATCCAGGTAAACAACCGGCCTTTTTCCGGGTCATATTGTTCTATCTGCCGCCATACTTTCACAAACACTTCCTGCAGCACATCGGCTGAGATATTAGTGTCTGCTACAATACTAACAATGATGCTATTTAGAGCAGCCGAATAATGATCATATAGATAACTGAATGCAGGTTGTGCCCGTTGCTTCAGTAGTGCAACAAGTTCTTGTTCAGTATATGTTTGTGTATCTTTCAATACGTAATTAGCAGATCAGGAGCAATAAAAATATGGTGTAACCGAAAACATGTTTTACCTAAGGAGAAATAATAACAATCCTTATAGTTAAATGAAAATATAGGCAATATTGATACACTAATTGGTCAAAGAAGCGTGTGTTAAGCCTGTACAACAGCTGAACGCAGGGTATTGATAATAGCACCCAACCTGGCAATTATTGCATCAGGAACTTTATTCTTTTTCGCAGCAGCTACTACGTCGGCGATAAATGAATCAAAGTCATCATTGGCAGCTTTTCCATTCATGCGAGAATTGGTGGCAGGGTTATGGGCATCACGCATATTCTTTCCACCATAGGTGAAATTTTTCGCACCGGTAGCAACACAGAAAAAATCTGTAAGATTTTTGCTAAGCGCCATAAATCCACTTGTGTTCCCATTGGTAACTTCTGCCAGCAATACTTTAAAATAAACATTGATGTTCGCATCGGCCGCAATCACAAAGATTGCGCTGTCTACTACAGAACGGATAGCCAGGCGCCCTGCTTCAATCTGCATACCTGCATGGGTTGGGTCATTTACCATCATTGTACCACCCAATGTATCATAGAGCGTTTTTTGTGTGACGTCGGGTGAATCACTTTTCTTACATGATTGCATAGATACCGTAGCGGTAATGGTAAGCACAAGAATAATTGCTGAAAAGATTACTTTTTTCATATTTGTATTAGTTAATTGGTTTTAAATGTTACACAAGTTGCCCTATTTGGTATCAGAGCCGCCTGAAAAATCGGAGCACTTTAGCACTTATTTCATTAGATGCTACGGGACAACTGGCAGCCATTTCTGCATCGCTTGGTATTACGCGTGCCAGTTTGTAATCAGGAAATGTTTGTTGCATGGTTGAAGTAATACTGTTTGCATCGTTATACAGTGGAGAGAAGGTAAATACCAAAATACGGCTAATTGGATTATATAAAACATGATCAATGCCTTTTTGCTTGTATAACCATTCAGTAACAATTGCCGATTGGCTATTGCTCAGGCTATCAGTAAAGTCAATTCTTGCCATAACACGGGTATTGATATCAGGTGATTTTGGTCGTGTAACTATGTAGAGATGTATGCACAGTAACAATAACATTCCCAACAATACAGAAACGCCGGCGAATATTATTTTCTTAAGTTTTTTCTTTGGCATAGCCTGATAGTTTATTGGATAGATATACGGCAGAAAAATTCAGAAGGTTTTACCATGATGAATTTTCTTTTGTACTTCTGTGGCTCTATATGCCGAGTACGTTGGTAAAATTTACTGCCAGTTCTGGCCGGTGGACTGGTGGCGTTGATAAGGATTGCTATAATAGGTAATTCAATAAAAAATTAAAAGCCGGTATTAAATACAGATATTGCAGCCCAAAAGAAAATTATACAGCTTTTAATAGTTCGCAGCAAAATGCCTGGTTTTTACCAGGCATTTTAATAGTATGCTTCACAGCTACTTTATTAAAAGTGTTTTTATAAACATGATGCAGGGAATGATGAGTTTAGTACAAAGTTTACACTGACAGATCATATTTTTCTTTTTGTTTCATTTGGCGCACATTTTTTTCATTGTTGCGCCATTCGGTGATAGCGGCTTTTAAAAATAGTAATACCGGTAATTTGGTAAAAATGGATAACTCCTCGCGTATAGTTGAACGGTTGTGCAAAAAACTAATGACAGCTTCGGTTTTATTTCTCTTAAATAGGCGGAATAATATTTCATTGCCTTTTTCCGGATGTTTTTTTAAAACCCGTAGCAATACTTTATCATAAAAGGCAAAGCGCCTGGGAATAAAGGAGGTGTAAGGCTCTGGAATTTTATTGGCAACAAGGGATGCTATGATATGCAAAGTATGCTGTTGTACAAAAGAAAAGGTATAGCCTGATGAAGCCTTCGTACAACCTCCGGCTGTACCGATAGGTATAATGCGCTCACTTCTTTTTTCTGCCGGGAAATTTGCCATCGGGATAACGCCATATTCTTTGCTGCTGATGTGCATAGGTGAATCCGGGTAGTGCTGTGATATATATGCCTCAATCCCTTTTTCCAATGCTTCTACCGGTTGCAATGTATCAGTGAAAATGGTATACTCTATAAGCGCCTCTTTGGGGGAGAGCGGTAGTAAATAGCAAAATGCTACTTTTTGATCCTGCAGCATCCTGAAATCCATTAAGCGGAGATTGTGTTCATCAAAAGATGGATTGTTTGTTCTGACAAACCATCCGGTAAATTGCTGGTATAGTATAGTGCCATTGTAATTTTCCAACGTCTCTTTGGGGAAGCGGCTGTCAAAAACCATATTGGCCGTATAGGTGCCATTGTCTGTGATTACTGTTACTTTATTGCCATCATCCAGTAAGTCCAGTACTGCTGCCTTCCTGAATTGAATAGTAGGCTGTGCTTGTATGTATGGGAGCGTATATTCAAAAAAATGTTCAGACCGCATCATTTTGTATTGATAGGGGTACATATCGATCTGGATCTGTGATGAGCCAGCAAACATTTCCGCTTGTCTCCAGGATTTAGTGATAATCTTGTCAAATGAAGACTGCCCCCTGTCCCAAAAACACCAGGTACGTGGCGCTTCCTCTTGCTGATGTTTATCGATGAGCAAGATTTCAGTATGTTTGATCTGCTCATTTTTAAGGATCTCCCAAACCAGCATTATTCCGGAGAGACCTGCTCCAACGACTATTATTTCAAAGTGTATTTTTTCTTTGTAATTCATCGTCTTGTTTTATTTTATTCCTGTATTTTTTTTCAACATATAAAAAGCCGAATGATTCCCCATGGCCGGCGCCAAGATGTCTGTGGTGCATTTTGTGTGCCCACCTGATGGCTCTGATGTATTTATTACGGGATCTTGAAAAAAGTTTTACACGCTGATGTACAATGATGTCATGGACAACAAAGTACGCTATGCCATATAATAATATACCGGTGGCAATAGCATTGAGCCAGCCATTGTGATAATACATACCGCACCAGAACAGCAATATGCAAGGGGTTGCAAAAATGACAGCAAACCAGTCATTTTTCTCCAGCTTGCCCGGGTGGGGTTGGTGGTGATCACGATGTAAAAACCATAAAAAACCATGCATAATGTAACGATGCGAAGCCCATGCAATTACTTCCATTGCAAGAAAAACAAGCAGGCTTACTAAAATGTATAATAAATACTGCATAAATAATTTAATGTGTCAATTGACAATTATTGTTTTTGAATAAACGCATCATAAAATGTTGTGCAATCAACGATAGTTTTTGAATTTTAGGAACCCGTACACGCCTGTTGAATAAGCATTGAGGCTGAAGCCTGGTTATTTTATAAAAAAGACATAAGTAATATTGGTATGCAATTAATACACCAAACCGGGCTTTCCGGGGTAGCAAGTGTATACCTTCATAGGCTTTTTCAAAATCAGACAGGATATCAGCTTCCACTTGTTTTTTTTGTTCAACAGAGAAATGGCTAAAGTCTACACCGGGAAAATATTGTCTTCCCAAGCCTGTCATGTCATCCTGCAGATCGCGTAAAAAATTGACCTTTTGAAATGCGGAGCCTAAGGCGGTAGCAGCTCTGCGTAAATGTTTAGCCAGTTGCTCATTACCTTCACAAAAAACCTGCAGGCACATTAAACCAACCACTTCTGCAGAACCGTAAATGTATTCATTCAGCTCTTGTGCATTTGCCCATTTTAATTTATCCAGATCAGTATACATGCTTTTGAAAAAGGCTGCTACCAGGTCTTTACTAATATGATAGCGGTTAACGACCAACTGAAAGCTATGCAATATCGGGTTGGTGCTGATTCTATCCTGAATGGCACGGTACGTATCCGCTTCAAATTGCTGCAATAACATGCGTTTATCGAAGTCATGAAAAGAATCTACAATTTCATCAGCTACACGCACAAATCCATAAATACTATGGATGGGCTCGCGCAGGTCAACATGCAACAACCGTATTGCAGAGGAGAAGGAACTACTGTATGTTTCTGTGACAAGCTTGCTGGAACAAATACTCACTTTGGTATACATTGTTACCGTATTCATGCAGTATGATATTTTCTGGTTTGAAAGGATTTAGTTAACAGCTGTGATTGTTTCATCACTTCTGCCGCCGCCATTTTACCGGATAAGAATGCGGGTGGCAAACCTGGCCCGGGCACTGTTAGCTGGCCTGCAAAAATGAGGTTGGTGATTTTTTTGCTTTTGATCCGGGGTTTCCCAAAAGCTGTTTGGCGTAGTGTGTTGGAAAGACCATAAGCATTTCCTTTGTAAGCATGGTAGTCGGCGGTGAAATTGCTGATGCCATAACTTTTTTTATACACTATATGGTCTGCAATGGGAACACCTGTTGCCTGTTCAAGTCTTTGTAATACTTTTTGAAAGTAACGGTCACGTAAAGCCTCGTTGTCACCTGTAATACCGGCAGCAACCGGAATGAGCAGGAATAGGTTCTCGCACCCTGCCGGCGCTACACCTGGATCAGTGACAGAAGGGGCGCATACATAAAACAATGGATTTTCCGGCCATCTCGGGTGGTCATACAATGCATGGGCATGGTCCTGGAAAGAACTGTCAAAAAATAAAGAGTGGTGCTGTAACGGCAGCCGTTTGTCAATACCTACATAATAAAGCAGGCAGGAGGGGGCCAGTTGCCTGGAAGACCAGTATGACTGGCTATATTGCCTGGAAGCGGCCGGAAGCAGTTGCTCCATGTAATGATAATCGCCTGCGCCAACTACCAGATCAGTTTCATAGACCTGTGTTGTGGTATGTACATACTTTGCAAGACTTCCTGCAACACTGATCTTTTGCACATCTTCACCAAACCTGAATGTTACGCCCAAAGAGGTGGCCAATTCAAATATTGCTTCCACAATTTTATACATGCCCCCTAAAGGATACCATGTTCCCAGGTTAGTATCAGCATAGTTCATAAGGCTGTACATGCCTGGTATATGTTTTGGCATGGCTCCCAAAAAAATAACCGGGAACTGCATGATTTGACGAAGGACAGGATGGCAGAAGTATTTATTTACCAAAGCCTCCATGGAGGTGAACAGTTGAAGTTTGCCAACAGATGCGAGTGTTTGAAACGATATAAACTCTTTTAAGTGCAGCGAAGGCTTACTGGCAAAACGATGCATACCAAGCTCATACTTAGCTTTTGCTGCTGAGAGAAACTTCTTCAATTGTTTGCCTGCGCCGGGTTCTATTTGTTCAAATAATGCGCATAAAGCATCTTCACCTGCAGGAATTTTAACCGATCTGCCTTCAAAATAAATCTGGTAAGAAGGATCTAATCGCACAAGCTGATAGTAATCAGTTGTTTTTTTGCCAAAATCAGCAAAAAATGCTTCAAAAACATCTGGCATCCAATACCAGCTTGGTCCCATATCAAATTGAAAGCCTGCATCAGAAAACTGTCTTGCCCTGCCGCCCGGCTGACCGTTTTTTTCAAGCACAGTTACCTGGTATCCTTCTTTTTGCAGATAACAAGCTGTTACCATACCTGCTATACCACAACCTATAATGGTAACATTCATTTAGTATGTTTTAGTATTAAAATTATTAAATAAAGTATTAAAACATATAAATATTGATTTGTTTTTTATATTTTTATTTTCGTTTGTTTTACATTGGTATTAAATCACAGTGCATGGCGGATACTTCCTTGTTAATGAAGCTATTACCACAAATAGACAGGTTTGAGAAGGAACTTGGTGGTGTAAAAGGGGATTTGGCTGACTTTTGTAAGTGGCTGAATGAAAACTTGCAGCAACAACAAGATGATGATATCAGAAACGAAAAGTTGCAATGGCACGGAAAAGACAGAGGCGGTAAAGCGCATTTCACTGCTTCCAATTTATTAACTGCCATCAGCAGATATAAAAATAGCTACGTAAAAGCCGCATTGGAAGGGTCGCCGTTTGAAACCTATGATGAGTTTGCTTTTGTACTCAGCCTGGTATTTGTTGGTCCCTACTCTCAATCAGCGCTTATTGAAAGACATGTACAGCTCAAACCTACCGGCGTAGAGATCATCAAGCGTTTAATAAAGAAAAAACTGGTCATGGATGCACCGGATGAGCATGATAAGCGAAGTAAAATATTAACCGTGACACCTGAAGGACGATCGTTGTTTCATGCTGCTTTGTTACGTATCAATATGGTGACTGATCTTATGATGTCTCCATTAGATGAGCAGGAAAAATTAACGCTTCTGCACTTACTCCAAAAACTCGATACGCCACATAGACAATTTTTTAATGAGCATAAAAAGATAACGCTCGATGCAATGCAGCAGTATTTTAGTGATGTACAGCCATGAGTAGTTATCAAACATGATTTACTAAAAAATTACGCATCATTGGTCTTATTCAATTAACCCAATATAGCTATTGATAAAATTTTCCAGGTTTTGTGTCCTGTGCAACATAGTGAGTGTTTTTGTTTTACTGAGCATAATTTCTTCTTTAACCTTATAAATGTAAGGCACCGGTTTTGTTAAACCGTATTGCTACAATTTTAGCTGCTGCATTAAGGCTTTTACCAGAGAATACACCATTGGCTTGCACTGTGTATTTACCTGGTTTTGTAGATAAGCTCAGATCCGGTACGCTGCTGGATAAACAGCTCTATTCTTGGAAACGCGAGGAAGTATGCCAGCTTAAAAGAATACGGAATAAACTGGTTAACCATAGCCGCGGCGCTATGCTGATAGCCATCGTGAAGTTTATAATTAGTGTTTGTCAAACAAACAATCTTGCAAATAATACTTTTGAACAAAAGGGGAACAGCTCTTTTGCATGCTGTTCACCCTTTTGTATATGATCACTGAGCCTTAACTTCTGATTTCGCGGCGCATAAAAAGGTAATAGGACAACGCAAACCAGACAACTGTAGCTGCCAGCAATCCACTGACCTGTGGCCATACAATAAAAAGACTTTCTTTTACCGGTAGCGGCGCTGGAATGGCGCCTGCCAATTGTTCCATTGACAGGGGGCCAAGGCTTCTGACAGAAGGAATGAGCAGTGTGGTCGTTGCGTCTGAATACAATTGTCCGGGCGCCACGCGGAGAATATTTAAAATGATTTCATTGTAGTAAGCAATCTCATCCTGCGATAAAAAGGATGGATCGGGTAAGCAGGCACGCAGTACCAGGTTCACTACAATAGGATAAAATACGGTAAAGAATAGCCAGATACCTATGGCAGTAAGTGCCGAGGTGGCAGCCTGTTTAAACCTGATGGATAATAATATAGCAAGCCCTAACCAGAATGCCACATACACAATAGTTAATATCACAAAGGCGGTGATCCGCATACATTCCTGTGGTTCCATTCTAACCCCGGTCAGTATCAGCCCGCCACCAATCATCAGTAAGGCAAGTGATAAAAACAGCGTACTGATGACCAGCAATGCACTGACAAATTTTGCCAGTAAAAGGTTGTCGCGATAAACAGGTTGTGCCATTAACCTGGTGAGCGTGCCGCTGTTTTGTTCGGAATTAATTGCATCAAACCCTAAACTGATGCCCAGCAACGGCCCTAAAAAGCTAATGAATACATGAAAGGGCGGAATAGAATTATCTGTTGTAGTAAGTAGTTTCAAATACAGGAAAACATGATCCGGATCTGTTGTATTACCAACTGCATTTTTAAGATTGCGTAAAGACACATACATCGCAGCTATGAACGTTAAGATGATCAGCGCAATCAGTATGATAAAACGCCAGCTGCGTATATGATCAGCCACTTCCTTATGCACCATGGCCCTGAAAGGTGATACCGCTTTGTTTCGGGTGCTGTTAATTTTTAGACTGTTTTTTAAAGAGAGACTTTTGAAAGAAAGTACGAGATTTTTCATTGCTATTGTTTCCCGTTAAATTGTTTTCAAAATATTTTTGATAGATATCATCAAGGCCATATGACTTTTTATGGACGCCGGTTATATTGTAACCTTTCGCTACAAAGAACCGCACAAGGTCTGGCGTGATATCTTTGCTGCAGGAGCATATTACTTCCTTCTTTTGCACCGACACCTGCTGCAGGGCGGCGAATGCACGCAGGTCTGATTCATAAGGCCAGTCGGCCGGAATGTCTTCCTCCACTGCAACTACGGTGGTATACCCTTCACGGCTGAATATATTTCCCGAAAGCTGGTCTATATTCCCTTCTGCCAGCAGTTTGCCGCTAACAAAAATGCCCACCCTGTCACAAACCTGTTGTACGTGATGCAAATGATGTGAAGAAAGCAATACCGTTAGCTGTTCCTGTTTGCTTAGCGTTTTGATCAGTTGCAAAAATTCTTTCACACCGCTGGGGTCAATCCCCAGTGTGGGTTCGTCCAGGATAATGACATCAGGTTGTTTGATGAGTACATCTGCCAGGCCCAGGCGCTGTTTCATACCACGTGAAAAAGTGCTTGTCTTTTTATGCATATCCGCCCCAAGTCCCACCTGTTCCATTACTTTGATGGCACGCTGGGTAAGAACAGGTTCGGCAATGTTATTCAATCTGCCAATGTATAGGAGGTTATCAAGAGCGGTCATACCGTCATAAAACCCTACACTGTCTGGCATGTAGCCCACGCTCTTTTTTACAGCTATTGGTTGGGTGGTGGCATTGTAGTTGCACACCTGCACTGTACCTGATGTAGGTTCGGTTAATCCCAGCATCATTAAAATGGTCGTTGTTTTGCCAGCACCGTTGGGGCCAAGCAGGCCGAATATCTCTCCTTTATTGATAGAAAGATGCAAATCATCTACAGCTTTCAAAGAGCCATAGCGTTTGGTAACTCCTTTCAGTTGTATGATAGGTTCGTTCATTGGTACAATATTCTTTTATGAAATTGCTGATCGTAAAAATGAATATAAGGCAGACTAACGCCTGCCATATTTGCGAACCAGGTAATATACCAGTCCTATAGCCAGCAGTATTACCAGAATACCTACCCATCCACTGAGAACAGAAGTGGTTACTACAACACGAAAAACAACCTGTGCATTGCTGTTGGTATTACGCACTGTAAAAGTAGAAATATAGTCACCTGCTATAGTTTTATCAGGTATGCGCAGTTTGGCATTTACTTCCGCAGTTTTGCCGGGTTCCAGCGCGGATATTTTAGAAGGATCAAAGGTGCATTCCCAATTGGTGGGTAATTGCGATGATAAGTCAATATCTTTTAAAGGGAGACTGCCCGTGTTTTTTACAATAAGGTGAATGTCCTTGCTGCTTCCGGCTGTTACTTCATCAGATAATCTGCCGGTTGGAGTGGTTAGCTCCACTGCGTAGGTTCCTTTGACCACCGCTTCCAGCGAAAGCAGGAGCGTTTCAGCAGCAGCAGTAGCCTTAACAGGAATCTTGTATTTGTCCGGTTTTGTACCAGCCGGCGCATTGATCTCAATAGAAATGTCCTGCGATTTTCCGGCATCCAGGCTCAATGAAGTTACCTGGCTACCCTCTACGCGGTAAGTGATCATCCAGCCTGGCGGCAGGTCCGCTTGCAGTTCATAAATGCCGGTTTTGCCAGACCCGTTATGCAGTGTAGTAGTATAGCGAAATACTTCGCTGGTAGCTGCTTCTATGTTCATCAATCTGGCAGAAAAGGAAGATGGCCCGCCTGTGGCTGTTGTGGGGGATTGCGCCTGTAAAAAGGACGGCGTGGAAATAGTGAACAGCGCAAGGGCAAAAAGAGGCAGGTGGCGCTTATAGCGCAATTTGGCAAATCGTGTTTTAGTAAACATAATCCTAACAACTAAAATTTATATGATAATTGTTTAAAAATGTCTAGTAAAAAATATACAGTTTTAAAAACGGCATCTAAATTATGGAAAACAACAACATTGAAAAATCAGGCCGCCCCGACATTTAGAATTTTTTAACAAAAAAAAACGTCAGGTGATAAAAAATTGTTGTTCAATATTTTCTGTTTTGAGTTTGACTTTACGACAGGAACTGTGACAAGATTTCGGTTTTAAAAATGTCAAAAAGTAAGTTCAAACTAATTGGCCTGCCAGTTGATAGCGAATTTTTAAGCAGTTGTTTGTCCGGACACAACTGTATTTGCATAGTATGTTTTGTTCTAACCAATCAAATACACAATTATGGCAAATAAGCATCAAGTTACACCACTACATGACAGGGTTATCGTAAAACCAGCACCGGCAGAAGATAAAACAGCCGGTGGAATAATTATTCCAGACACTGCCAAAGAAAAACCACAAAGAGGAACTATCGTCGCAGCCGGCCCCGGCAAAAAAGACGAACCGGTTACGGTTAAACCCGGAGATAATGTGCTTTATGGTAAGTATGCCGACACAGAAATGCAGCTTGACGGTGAGCAGGTATTGATTATGCGTGAAAGCGATATCCTCGCTATTATTTAATAGTTAATGTATAATTCATGCCAGGTTCATTGGCAGCTTGTTCATTTTTTAATAAGTGAATAAAATTTTACTATTATGTCAAAGCAATTGTTTTTTGAAGTAGACGCAAGAAGCAGAATGAAAAGAGGCGTTGACACATTAGCCAACGCAGTTAAGGTAACACTGGGTCCAAAAGGTCGCAACGTAGTATTGGGTAAAAAATTTGGCACACCTTCCATTACAAAAGATGGGGTTAGTGTTGCCAAAGAAATTGAACTGGACGACCCGATTGAAAACATGGGCGCGCAGATGGTAAAACAGGTTGCATCGAAAACCGCTGATATTGCAGGGGATGGTACTACCACGGCAACGGTACTGGCGCAGGCATTGGTAAATGACGGGCTGAAGAATGTTGCTGCAGGCGCCAACCCCATGGATCTGAAAAGAGGTATGGACAAAGCATTGAAAGCTGTGGTGGAGCACCTGCGTAGCCAATCGGTAACGGTAGATACCAGTAATAAAAAAGTGCAACAGGTAGCCACTATTTCTGCTAACAATGATGAAACGATTGGTAAACTGATTGCCGAGGCTTTTGTGAAAGTGGGTAACGAAGGTGTGATTACAGTGGAAGAAGCCAAAGGTACAGAAACAACTGTGGAAGTAGTGGAGGGTATGCAATTCGACAGAGGGTATATCTCGCCCTACTTTGTGACCAATACAGAAAAAATGCAGGCAGAATTGCAGCAACCGTATATCCTGATTTGTGACAAGAAGTTGTCGGTGATGAAAGACCTGGTAGGTGTACTGGAGAAGACAGCGCAAAGTGGCAGGCCGCTGCTGATCATAGCCGAAGATATAGAAGGTGAAGCGCTGGCAACACTGGTGGTAAATAAAATACGCGGTGTGCTGAAAATTGCCGCTGTAAAAGCGCCAGGTTTTGGTGACAGGCGTAAAGAGATGCTACAGGATATTGCAGTACTCACCAACGCTACCGTGATCAGTGAAGAACAGGGGTATAAACTGGAAAACACCGACCTGTCCTTTTTAGGCACAGCCTCATCTGTAGTTATTGATAAAGATAACACCACTATTATCGGTGGACAGGGTGATAAAAAAGCGATCGAAGCCAGGATCAGCCAGATCAAAGCTCAGATAGAGAACACTACATCCGATTATGACCGGGAAAAATTAAAAGAACGATTAGCCAAATTGAGTGGAGGTGTGGCAGTATTGTATGTAGGTGCGGCTACTGAAGTAGAAATGAAAGAAAAAAAAGACCGCGTAGATGATGCCCTGCATGCAACACGTGCAGCTGTGGAGGAAGGCATTATTCCCGGCGGGGGTGTGGCTTTTATCCGTTCGCAGGAAAAGCTTTCTACACTGCAAGGTGATAACATGGATGAGACTACCGGCATAGCCATAGTTCGGCGTGCCCTGGAAGAACCGCTACGACAGATTGTTCGCAATGGCGGTATAGATGAAGGCAGTGTAGTAGTACAAAAAGTACGCGAAGGCAAAAATGATTATGGCTTTAACGCACGCACAGAAGTGTATGAGCCTTTGCTTGAAGCGGGGGTGATAGACCCTACTAAAGTGGCCAGGATTGCTATTGAAAATGCTGTTTCAATAGCAGGTATGGTGTTAACAACAGAATGTGTTGTGGCTGACAAACCAAAAGAAACTGCAGCCGCAGTACCGTCCATGCCCGCAATGGATTACTAGAAGGTATTGGTAGCAAAGTAGGCTGACCTATAAAGGGTCAGCCTTTTTTATTATAACGGTTCCATTCGGAAAAAACTTCTTGTAAATTACAAACCCTTTTATAAGTTCGTATGGCAATGGAGTTGAAATACACCGTACAGGGATTTTGGACATCCCCTGATTATAGCAGTTATGTGCTTTCGCTGATGAAAGATTATTCCGATAGTTTTGGCAATGCCAGATTACTGGAATTGGCATTAAAAGAAGAGATCAACCCAACAGGTAATAACAGTGAGGTGCATATTACAGATGATGGCTCTTATGTCAAAGTTGACGTAATTATACCAAGATTTTTATTGCATGATAATTCCCTTTCTGCACTGCCCACGCCTGCGGACGCATTGCAGGAAATAAGATTTCGCCTCGACAAAGCAGAAACAAAATACAGGGAAAAGTTTGTGGTTAAATAAACAGGTACACCTGTGCGCTTTGCTTTCTTGCATGTGTTTTAATGGTGAAAAAATGTCCGTGAATTTTGTCATTATTTCTGAAAAAAATACAGTTTGCTTCCACTGGTATAACTATTGAATAGGTATAGCAATCACATTATTATTCTATTGTTTAACTTTTTAAAAGGAGGTTAACTATGTCTCTCGTAAAAAGAAATAGCAACACACAGTTCGCATTTCCAAATTTATTGGATGACTTCTTTAGCCGCGAACTTTTTAACTGGGGCAACAATAATTTTTCTGCAACCAGTACAACTGTTCCTGCAGTAAACATCAGGGAATCTGCAGATAAATATGAAGTGGAGGTGGCTGCACCAGGTATGAGTAAGGAAGATTTTAAAATTACACTGGACCACAATTTCCTTACCATCAGTTCTTCCAAAAAGCAAGAAGAGGTCAAAAAGGAAGAAGGATATACCCGCAAGGAATTTAGCTACCAGTCCTTCACCCGTAGCTTTGAAGTACCGAAAGAGGTTGTAGATGGCGAAAACATCAAAGCCACTTATGAAAATGGCATACTGTTGTTAAGCCTTCCCAAAAAAGAAGAAGCCAAACAGAAAGCTCCGAAAACAATTGAAATTAATTAACACCGTAGCCCGCCTCAGGGCGGGCTTTTGTTTATTAAGCCTTTTGTATGGAAAAGCTTTACGAAATCGTTGTCAATATTCGTGTGCCCAATGGATTTGCAGAGGTTGCGCGTTATTTTATAAGTGATGATAAGGAGGAGGCATACGCACTATTCAATCGTCTGGATGGAGTACTTGTAAATGAAGATGCCACGGCCGCGATACGCTTCGAATTGGTAGAGCGAAGCAAACCTATTAATAATTTACTATCTACCATCTATTGTTCGCTGTGTGAAGCAGGGGATAACAGCGAAGTAATCATCAAAGAAGTTTTCAAAGCACTTAATATGGGATAAACAAACATGTATTGCGAATATGGATACAACTTTAGTTTCAGTTAGCCTTATATGTCTGGTTGTATTGTTAATAATTATGCTGCTCAAAAGAATGCAGCAACCTTACCTGATCGCATATATCACTGCAGGTATTGCGTTAAGGCCCCTTATAGGTAATTTATTGGCCGGGACGGCAGAAATTCAACGTATAGGAGAATTGGGGTTATTGTTCCTGATGTTTTTCCTGGGGATGGAAATGCATGTACCCAACAAACGAAGCCTGTTGTTAAAACCGGTTATTGCACAAATGATTAAAACGGTACTAAGTGTTGTTTTCGCATTGTTGGTAGGATGGCTTTTACAACTTAGTATAGATTACATCGTTGTTTTATCCATGCTTTTTGTATTTAACAGTACCGCTATTGTGGGCGATTACCTGCAAAAGAATAATCAACTAACTACAGCTTTTGGTATTATAGTTTTAAATATGCTGTTACTGCAGGATGTATTACTTGCGCCTGCATTAACGGTGTTACGCTTTTTAAGCACGGGTGAAATTTCTATTATACGATTAACAGGCGCTGTATTTGCCTGCGTGGTGATTTACCTGCTATTGAAAGTAGTTCGCAATGGGCGAATGATTAAATTGCCCTTTGCTCATTTTTTTGATAATGATCATGATCTGCAGCTATTCTTTGGCCTTTTTATCTGTCTGGGATTCGGACTGCTGGCCGAATCTGTAGGTTTAACCAGTGCCATAGGCAGCTTCCTGGCAGGAATGCTTATTGGCAGGATAAAGGATTTATATTGGCTGGAACATTCGCTTCGGCCATTTCGCATATTCTTTGTCGCTTTCTTTTTCATGTCCATTGGGCTACAACTTGACATACACTATATCGCTGAACATCCGGCGCTTGTTTTAATCGCCACTTTGTTGGTGTTGCTCAGTAACAGCCTGTTGTCAGCTATTGTATTCAGGCTGTTGCATTTTAACTGGGAAGAGAGTTTTTATGCCGGCGCATTGCTGGCGCATACCGGAGAATTTGGCATATTAGCCTGTTCGCTGGCCCATAGTATGGGACTGATAGATACGCCATTTTTTAAAGCAGCCATTGCTATTACGGGACTTACCTTTCTTTTATCTACCACGTGGATAAAGATCTTACAGCGTTTTGCCAGGTTTCAAAGAACAGTATAACAATTTGCCCGATAAAGTTGGTTTATGCAAAAGAAAAAGCCGGTATAAACCGGCGCTTTCTTGTATGTAAAAAAATTATGCAGGTATTTTCCTGGCTTTTTCACGGTCCCAAAAGCGATGCATGGCAATGGCTTTAATAAATTGCTGCGTGAGCTTTTTTAGATTATTTGAAATTATAACTCCTTCCGTCAGAACAGTATCGTCATCATTATTGTCCGGTAATTTTTTCGCAAAGTAAGTTGCTTCCAGCACTTGCAGTGCATCTTCGTCAGCAGCTATTGCTTTACAATGTTTAAATGCTTCATTTAAAAAGTGAAGTACATCTGGTTCTGCTTCCAGGGATGCTACACTCATGGTACCTCCGGGTACATATACTGCATCATAAAAAACAGATGCTGCTGTCAATAGACTTTTGTCAACAGGTATCAGCGAATCATCGGCAGCCTGTAAAACTCCCTGTCGAGGGGCAATTATCTCCACTGCGGCACCGGCTGTCTGCAAGGCTTCTTTCACCGCATTTACACTGGCTGCATTTACGCCATCTGCTGCCAGTATCGCTATCTGCCTGGTGCGGATAGAATTTTTTATGGTACCAGCCATACTTAAAGCCGAAGAACTTTCAATGAGTGGCTCCCTGATAACCGGTTCGTAAGAGCCGGGTATCGCATCAGCAGGCACACCATAGTTCAGAGAGGTAGTATTGTCTTTAGGTATACTGAGGCCAAGTGCATACGCTACCTGCGCAGCCAGCCCTTTGTTGATATGGGATAAGATACGCAACATGCGTTCCCGTACTTCAACCGAAGTTACTTTACCCAGTTCAAAGCATAATGCATCAGTAAGATGTTCTTTTTCTGCATCTGACTGGCTGTTATAAAACAGTTTCGCCTGGCTGAAATGATCAAAAAAACTTTGGCTTCGCTGGCGGATTTTATGCGCGTCTATTTTTTCTGCGTAAGAAGTAAAGCCTCCCTGCATTTTACCAGCCTGGAAAGGGCAACCACCACCCAGGCTGTTGGGATGATAACTTGTTTTACCACGATTGATGGTCTGCCGCATATGCCCGTCCCGCTGGTTATTATACGTAGGCATAATAGGACGGTTAATAGGTATCTCGTGGAAATTGGGACCACCCAAACGGATAAGCTGTGTGTCGGTATAAGAAAACAACCGGCCCTGCATCAGGGGATCGTTGGTAAAATCAATACCTGGTACAATATGCGCCACATGGAAAGCAACCTGCTCTGTTTCAGCAAAAAAGTTATCCGGGTTACGATTCAGTGTCATCTTGCCAATACGCTGTACGGGCACCAGTTCTTCGGGGATTAGTTTTGTTGGGTCCAGTAAATCAAAATCAAACTTAAACTCATCTTCTTCAGGAATAACTTGTATGCCCAATTCCCATTCAGGAAACTGGCCACTTTCAATAGCATTCCATAAATCACGGCGATGGAAGTCCGGGTCTTTTCCTGATATATTTTGCGCTTCATCCCAGGCTACAGAATGTACACCCAACAATGGTTTCCAGTGAAACTTTACAAAGTGAGCCTTGCCTTCTGCATTGATCAGACGAAATGTATGCACACCAAAGCCTTCCATCATGCGGTAACTGCGGGGAATAGCTCGGTCGCTCATGAGCCACATGATCATGTGGGCACTTTCAGGCATCAATGAAATAAAATCCCAAAAAGTATCGTGTGCTGACGCAGCTTGTGGCATTTCATGATCCGGTTCAGGCTTCACTGCATGAATCAGGTCGGGAAATTTCATAGCATCCTGGATGAAGAAAACCGGCATATTATTGCCTACCAGGTCAAAATTGCCTTCTTCCGTATAAAACTTTACTGCAAAGCCACGAACGTCACGGGCAAGGTCTGTAGAGCCGCGCGAACCAGCTACGGTTGAGAAGCGCACAAATACCGGTGTTTCTTTCGAAGGGTCCTGCAGAAATGCTGCCTGCGTGATAGCAGACTGCGATTTATACACTTTAAACACACCATGAGCTGCAGAACCGCGTGCATGCACAATACGCTCAGGAATGCGCTCATGATCAAAATGGGTCATCTTCTCGCGGAAAATAAAGTCTTCCAGTAAAGAGGGGCCACGTTCACCGGCTTTCAGCGTATCCTGGTCATTGCTGATTTTAACTCCCTGGTTAGTGGTCATCAACTGATCTGTAGCATCGGTTGTATCGGCAGCCAGTAATTTTCCTTTTTCGTTCAAAGGATTGTTATTGGCTAAGTCACCCGGCTGGGCATTTACGCTGTCGCGTGCAGGTTTCTTTTTAGGCATAGCTTCATGGTTTTTATCAATCACAAAAAAGGGCGCGCTTAACATCAAAAGAAAAGCGTAGCCCTGTATGGTTCCTGGAAATAGAATGAAAAAGGTCCGTAGCCAGACTCATTGACTATGCTTAAATATTATGCCATGTCATTTACTGCTGCTGCAGTGAGGATAGCTGTGGAACTATTGTCCATTTTTTGTCACAGGTTATTGGCTGTTGAAGATTTTAAAGGGCATGTAGGAAACATTTTATGGTGCAGGCTGAGGTCTTGTTCTTCGCCACTTTTACGGAAGCCATAACCTACTAGCATGCAAAAAAAGACATTTTAAAATAGCGTCGAAGCTTGATCGTTTTGAGGTACTGTTTATTTAGAAGGATTTAATTATGAGGAAGATTGGTAGAAGAAAGGGCACATAATCTTCCTTTGACTAAGATGCTTGATGCAAACGCTTATTATTCAATTCAAATTTCGATACTCATTAGGAGTCATACCTGTTTTCTGTTTGAACAGCCTGGTAAAATGTTGCTGGTATTTAAACCCCAATTCAGTAGCAATGTCATTGATTGTTTTGGAATGATCAAATATCCGTTCTTTTGCCTCATCAATCAATTTTAATTGAATATAATCCAATGCAGTACTACCCGTTTCCTTTTTGATAAGATCGCCGAAGTAATTAGGAGAAAGATGCATTTCTGCTGCACAGTAAGTCACAGAGGGAAGTCCTAAAGTGAAGACTTTGTCCGATTTAAAATAATCATACAGTAGCTGCTCAAACCGTGCTAAAATATCACTGTTGACGTTGCTGCGTGTAATAAACTGGCGGTCATAAAACCGCTGACAGTAATTCAGCAAAAGTTCAATATTGGAAACAATCAGCGTTTTGCTATGCTTGTCAATATTTTGCTCTATTTCTTCCGCTATTTTTTCAAAACAGGTTACAATTGTCTGGCGTTCTTTTTTGGATAAATGCAGGGCTTCGTTCACCTGGTAAGAAAAGAAAGTATAATCTTTAATGTTTTTCCCCAGATATGTTCCTTTAATCAAGTCAGGATGAAAAACCAGGCCATAGCCTGATGGTTTGATGGCCACACCTTTACTATCAATACCATATACCTGCCCGGGCGAAACAAATACAAGTGTTCCATCCTCATAGTCATAGGGCTGGCAGCCATACCGCATATCGCCGCATTTAATATTCTTCAGAAAAATAGCATAAATGCCCATATATCTTCTAAAGTTCTGAATAGCAGGTATCTCGTTGAAATTGACAAGACTTACCAAAGGATGTAACGTGTCAACACCCATACTAAAGTTGTACTGCTTAACGGTATCTATTCTCTCCACCTGTTTCATAATCCGAAAAGTTCTGATACAAATTTACTACATCCCGTTGCCAGATGTATTCGGTTAAGTCATAATCTGTAAAACTGGTAAATTAATCTGTATTCTGTATAAATTATGCACAAGTGGCCTGGGCGAATTTTGCATGTAGTAAAATGAAGAATATGAATGCTAAAGCGACAGGTGTTTTTGAACGGTTACAAAATGGGGAAACTATATCACCCAATGACCCGCAAGCACATCAATTACGGGAGGCATCCTATGTTACAAAGAAATTGCTTGTTCAGATGAATAATTCTACTGATCAGGTTGAAATCAGAAGACTGTTAAGCGAAATAACGGATAGCCAGATTGATGAAGGCGTCGCTGTATTTACACCGCTTTATATTAACTACGGTAAACATATCCGGATAGGCAAAAACGTATTTATCAACTTCGATTGTACTTTTCTGGATTTGGGAGGCATTACTATCGAAGACAACGTGCTGATTGCACCCAAAGTCAGTTTGTTATCGGAAGGGCATCCCATATCACCTGAAAACAGGCAGTCACTTGTTCCGGGACATATTCATATCAAAAAAAATGCATGGATCGGAGCCAGTGCAACCATCCTGCCGGGAGTAACCATTGGTGAAAATGCCGTAGTGGCTGCAGGAGCAGTAGTGTCAAAAGACGTTCCTGATAATACGGTCGTAGGCGGAATTCCCGCAAAGATTATCAAATCAATTTAAGAAAAATGAAACAAATAGCACTATTAACGATTATTGCAACGCTGGCTTTTGTACATGCATTCAGTCAGAATAAACCAGGTATAAATTTGGAGAAAATGAATACTATCAAAGATCACTATACATTTCAGCTTAGCAGTACTGTAACACGTCAGAAAGTAACCTTTAAAAACCGTTATGGCATTACACTAACCGGGGATCTATATCTTCCGAAAGATCATGGTAAAGAGTCATTGGCTGCACTCGCCATTAGCGGGCCTTTCGGGGCTGTAAAAGAACAATCATCAGGATTGTATGCCAATTACATGGCGGAACATGGGTTTGCTACCTTAGCGTTTGACCCGTCTTATACAGGGGAAAGTGGTGGTGAACCGCGCAACATTGCATCGCCAGATATTAACACGGAAGACTTCAGTGCGGCGGTAGATTTTCTTGGGTTGCAGAAAAATATCGACAGGAACAAAATTGGCATCATTGGCATCTGCGGCTTTGGAGGATTTGCATTAAACGCCACTGCCGTAGACAAACGGGTAAAAGCTGTAGCCACCACAAGTATGTACGATATGTCGAGAGTAAACGCAAAAGGTTATTTTGATGCAACGACTCCTGAACAACGAACGCAACAATTGGAACAGATGAGCCAGCAACGTTGGAAAGATGCTGAAAATAGAACACCGGCATTGGCAGCCAAAGGATTACCTGATAAATTGACGGGTAATGAACCCCAGTTTGTAAAAGATTATTTTAAATATTACAAAACCAATCGGGGGTTTCATCCACGTTCTATCAACTCAAACAGTGCATGGACCGCTACCAATACCTTTTCATTTATGAACATGC
>OFTY01000095.1_pt1 | contig 96410 bp, 74 predicted proteins | sample 1775061 | NCBI WGS metagenome assembly OFTY01 (sample SAMN08195773, study PRJEB24354) | sludge metagenome | isolation source: sludge from phenol fed wastewater aerobic bioreactor B | place: India: Nagpur | collected 2016-09-16 | reverse complement strand
ACAACTGGACTGAAGGTTAGGCCTTCTACTGCCTCCTGCAAATTAAATATCAAGCCCTGACCTTCGCCCGTGCACTTGATCAGATCTTCCAACTCCCGCTCTAATATAATCGAATCGAAATACTCGATTAATATAGGTTCAGGGTTAGTATAAACGTCTGCCTCCGTATTCTTTACTACTATTTTAAGCCCATACAAACCAGTCTCCGTTACCAGATAATTCGGAGAATTAGCACCGATTATATCTATCCCGTCGCGGGTCCATTGAAAGTTATAATCTGACGCATCTAACTCTGTATCTAACAAATGCGTAGCCCCCGGGCACAAAGCGGTTCCGTCTTCCACCGTTAAATCGGGTCCTAAATCTATAGTGTACAAAAAGCTGCAATCTGTACTTCCTGCCCCCGGCTGTCCTGTATTGGTCTGGACTAACTTAATAAATCCTGGAGCATTACCGTAATTAGTTATCATAACCGCGTAAACTTCTCCCGGCTGAGCGTTATAAATACGCATTGGCTCAATTTCACTACTACTATAATTACAATCCACTATATTAGTTCCCGGAATAGGATAAGCATTTCCTCCATTTGGACAAGTAGGGCAGGGTGCCAAATCTGTCTCTTCACATCCTTGTCCCAAACTTGAAAAAGGTCCATAAGCCACAAAATCGACATCCAAAGTTCCTCCCACAGGATTTCCATTGACATCAAATTCAGTATTTTGTATAATATCAAAAAACAAATCTCCCGGTTCGTCAATCGTTAAGTAATACCATATTGGATAAGGAACTGAATATAAACAAGCAATTTGCCTTCCTTGTCCATAAGGATATTGAACAGATCCATCCTGGTTATTTGCATTTGGAAAAATAATTCCTTCCGGTCCGGCACAAAACGGATTGGACTCTGCAATATTTACCGTGCTTGTTCTAAAAGAAATTTTTGTCCAACTGCTTGTCAGTCCGCCTTCACATTTTGTTCTAACAAAGAAATAATACGTCTGGTTTGGAGTTAAGCCCTCCGGCATATACTTCGGCATACCAATCGTTACAATATTAGCAGCGTCTGGAGCTGCTGTATTGGCAGTTTGCACAGCTACTTCCCATTCATTTGCTCCGTTTACTAACCAATCCATCGTAGCGGAATCTGATCCTGCACAAATATACACATCGTCGGCATCAACCGTCGGGCAATTAATGGTTAATGTTGCCGTTAGGGTTAAATCATTATAGTTAGTGCCTCCGTTTAAATGAGCCGTCACGGTATATATCCCAGGAGAAGTCTGGTTGTTATTGGTATATGTCAAAACAACCCCCGAAGGAATTGTTCCTGTTATTGCCAAAGCTTTTGCCGTGCCATCATAATTAAAAGTTCCGTTAGGCAAAGCAATGCCCGCAATATCCGCTTTTTCAATTGTAAGCGTTGCTGTCAGCGTTAAATCGTTGTAATCTTCCCCGCCATTAATTACGGCAGTTACTGTATAAACCCCTACATTTACCTTGTTGTTGTTTAAATAGGTTACAGTTACTCCGTCCGGCAGCACGCCTTCTATCGCTATAGACCTTGCTGTACCGTTATAAGCATACGTACCGTTTGGAAAAGTAATCCCGGTAATATCTTCTGCCCATACACCGTCGGACGAATTAACATCACTAATTACCTTAGCATCTCTTAATTCTTCATGCCAGCTGATTTTGTCATATTCTTCCGAAAACCCTGAGTCAATCAATTGATTTCCATAAGAATGATAGAATAATCCTGTAAGGAAACAAAACAGTAATACTATTCTTTTCATAAATATTTATATCTGGTTAGTGTTGCGAATATAACATTTTTTTATAGCATTTTAATTTTTTATCTTAAATTTTATGATTGAGAGGTGACTTTTCGAAAGTCACCTCCTATTTTCAGTTCGCCAATTGTAGTAGAAAAGTCTTCTTTAAACAAAAACCCTGCAAGATTAAATCTTGCAGGGAATAATTTTAACGGTTAATTACTAAAAAAAACCTTGTTAAACCTTTCTAATAAACCATACGAACGTAAATCCCGTTCTCATCAATCTCAGTAACAATCTTATACACCCTCCCAGCATAAACGAACTCGTCATAAGGATAATAAGAACTTGAAACAGTATCTGTTATTATACAAATCTCGCGAGTTGTGTTTTCATACATTAGTTTATCTCCTGTTAAAACATCTATTCCTCCATAACTCCAGTTTGCCCCTAACGCAGCATTGGGCGGGAAAAACACTTTTACTAAACCAGAAGCAACACTCCCTCCATTTGCATCTAACGCATCATATTTAAAATAATACACTTTACCCATTTTTCCTAAAAATGCAGCTTCATTACTTGTAGCTCCACTACCTTCTATATCAAAAAACAATCCCACAGGCGTACTGCCAGAACCATATCTTGTTGGGCATAAATGCCCACCTTCATATATTTCAGAAGTAGAAAAAGCAGGGAACATCATCGGTATAGTAGGGATTGAATTTCCATATTCCAATCCGCCCACAGTTAAATTAATCAAATCGTAGGAATTAGGAGATCCTCCCGCAATACCAATCCCAAAATGCGTTAAATCATCTATCCCATCGTGAAACGCAAGTCCTACATAGGCTACCAATTCGAAGTCTAAATCTGTGTCATTTTTAAACACATAAGGAAAATCTATTAAATTCACCGTTGGAAAATCAAACGGCGATTTATAGCCAATAGCAGGGTCATCAGTCTGTACTTCTTTTGAAGTATCCGGTTTTTGTATTTCTTCTTCATTTGAACAAGAAAACATAAATAGTGCAGCGGTACAACATAATAAAACTTTTTTCATTGTATTTTAATTTTATTGATTAATAATCAACACTGTACAACAAGCATACCAATTTCTGTTAATACTAACAAAAATGAAACTTTTATTCTTTCTTCTCTTTAATCACTTATGCAAAAAACTTTTATCTCTTAAATTTCGAATCCGTTTTTATAAGTTCTATTTTACTAAAAAACAAAAGCAGATGTTATTTTATAACACCTGCTTTTGTTTGGTACCCGCGAGAGGATTCGAACCCCTAACCCTCAGAGCCGAAATCTGATATTCTATCCAGTTGAACTACGCGGGCAAATACTTTTTAAAAAAGTATTGTATATTTTTATTTGATCAATATTGATTTTACAATTGTAGAAATTGTTTTTCCGTCAGCTTTCCCTGCCAATTCTTTAGATGCAATAGCCATTGTCTGCCCCATAGCTGTCATTCCGCTAAAGCCGTTTGATACAACAATCTCATTTATAATTTTAGCTACTTCTTCTTCTGATAACTGTTCTGGCAAAAAAGTTTCGATAACCTTAGCTTGTGCCAATTCTGGTTCTGCTAAATCCGCACGTCCTTGTTCTGTAAAAATGGCAGCACTATCTTTGCGCTGTTTTACCAATTTCTGCAAAACCTTAACCTCCTCTTCTTCTTTGAGCTCTTCCTGAGAACCAACCTGAGTTTGAATCAATAACAATTCTGATTTCACCGCTCTAAGTGCTTCCAAAGCAATTATATCTTTTGCTTTCATTGCACTTTTGATAGCTTCCATAATCTTTGCCTGTAAACTCATTTTACTTTTATTTGGTGCAAATATAAACAAAACCCGAAAAATACTGAAAACTTTTCGGGTTAGTTCATCTATTTAATTTTTTACTAATCTACATTATCGTGCAAGAAAGAATTGTTAGAGCGCAATTTAGTATCATTATTACTATCTACTCCTAATGAATATCTGGACTTGTTGCCTGAATCTTCCATCTCATTCAACTCTACTCCCATCCGTTTGTAAGCAGGCTCTTTACTCAATTCTTCTAATTGATCGTTAACGGTATTATTGAATTTATAGTTAAAATCTTTCATCTTTCTTCTTCTTTCCTCTGCTCTGTTTCTCAACGTAAATTCTTCAATACTCATTTCTACAGGGTTCACCTCATCATAATCATTTTGTGATTCTACTGTTTGGGTTTGCTGTTGAATTGCTTTCTCTTCTTGCCGAACAGAAAATTTAAATTCTTCTGCAATATCTTCCTGATGCTTATTTACAATTGGCTTAGCTGATTTTAACTCATTTTCTTTGTCCATATAATCTTCTAAAGAAAAGCGAATAACTTCTTCTCTTTTTGCATCTCTGGCAGCTTCATTTGCATAATCTGATTCCTCTATCGGGTTTAATTCCGAGGCTTCTTCTTCAAAATAATGATGGATAACAGGCTGTTGAACGTGATTTACCTGTGTTTTTGCAGCAGAAACAATTACAAATTCCGGATCAATTACATTTATATCTCTGATGTCCTTTATCTTAGTATCAATACTTTTTGTATCTGCACTATTCTCGGGTGTATTTTCTTTGGGTGTTACAATTTCAAAAAAAACATCTAAATCTGAAATTTTCTTTACCTCTGTTTCCGAAACTTCACTAGATTCTGCTTTTACCACAGGTTGTCCTCCTCCGTCATTTCCCCCTCCGTTTCCCGAAAAATCATCATTTAAATTATGAATCGTTTTATTTTCTTCCTTTCCCTTTTCATCTTCTTTAATTGTATTTAAATCTTCTAAATCGGAAGCAGGTTTTACCGTAAGCGGCATATCAGGGCTAGCGCCTCCCAAAGGCTGTACGGGAGCTTTCTGAGACAGGTCTCTAACCACTTTTTGTTCTTCTTCCAAAGCGTGGATAATTACTCTGGGCTCGGCAGAATTGACAATACTTTTTTGTTGCTCAAAATTAAATCCGGTTGCAATAATAGTTACTGAAACCGCTTCTCCCAACGTTTCATCTTCTCCAACTCCCATAATAATATTAGCATTATGTCCGGCTTCTGTTTGAATATGGTCATTGATTTCTCCTATTTCGTCAATCGTAATTTCATTTGTTCCGGAAACAATCAGCAATAGCACATTCTTAGCTCCTGTAATTTTATTGTCGTTTAACAAAGGAGAGTCCAATGCATCAACAATTGCATCTTTTGCTCTGCTTTCTCCCGAAGCTGTACCAGACCCCATAATTGCCGTACCGCTGTCAGACAAAACAGTTTTGGCGTCCTTTAAATCAATATTCTGAGTATAGTGATGCGTAATTACTTCTGCTATACCGCGCGCTGCAGTTGACAATACTTCGTCGGCTTTGGAGAAACCGGCTTTAAAGCCTAAATTGCCGTAAACTTCCCGCAATTTATTATTGTTGATCACAATTAAAGAATCCACTTGTTTGCGCAAACGGTCTACTCCTTTGAAAGCTTGTTCCTGACGAACTTTACCTTCAAACTGAAAAGGAATTGTAACAATACCCACAGTAAGAATATCCCTTTCTTTTGACAATTGTGCAATTACAGGAGCCGCTCCCGTTCCGGTTCCGCCTCCCATACCTGCTGTAATAAATACCATTTTGGTATTTGAATCCAGCATTTTCTCTATTTCTTCAATACTCTCCAAGGCAGATTGCTGTCCTACTTCCGGATTAGCACCAGCTCCCAATCCTTCTGTCAGATTAACTCCTAACTGAATTTTATTGGGTACAGGACTGTTTTCCAACGCTTGTGAATCTGTATTACAAACAATAAAGTCTACTCCTTTGATTCCTTGCTTAAACATGTGGTTGATGGCGTTACTCCCTCCGCCTCCAACTCCGATTACTTTGATAACGTTTGACTGATTTTTAGGTAAATCAAACTTTATTCCTCCAAAATCTGTATTCTCCATATACTTACGCTTTTACTCTTACTCTACTCTTGCTTTTCAATAAATTCTTTAATCTTTCTAAAAAAATTCCCCAAGAAACTACTCTCAAAACGATCTGCTGTTGTAGATGTTTTTGAATTTGCTTCCGGTTGTGTTGAAGATGTTTCTTTACGATATTTTTCTACCTCTTTATCTTCAACAGGCTCTCTTTCAATTTTTGATTGCGAAATACTATAATGTGTTTTTTCTATTTCTTCTTCGTAATGAGTTTTCTCATTCACTGGATGGAATATTTTTTTCATGGAAACTGCACCTTTTACCCGGTGCTTTTCGCTTTCCATAACTAATCCAACCGCAGTCGCAAACAAAGGACTTGATATTTCGGGATTCGAATCTCCTGCTAAATGTTCATTAGGATAACCGATACGGGTGTCGATTCCTGTTATATACTCTACTAATTGTTTAATATGCTTCAATTCTGATCCTCCTCCAGTTAAAACAATTCCTGCAATCAGCTTTTTTTGCGGGTTTTCATATCCGTAGCTCTTGATTTCAGAAAACACCAACTGGACAATCTCTTCTACTCTTGCATGGATAATCTTAGACAGGTTTTTTAAGGAAATTTCCTTCGGCTCTTTCCCTCTCAATCCGGGAATAGATACAATTTCATTATCTTTATTTTCACCGGGCCAAGCAGATCCGAATTTCACTTTTAAAATTTCTGCCTGACGTTCTATAATAGAACATCCTTCTTTTATATCTTCTGTAATTACATTTCCTCCAAACGGCACTACGGCAGTATGACGAATTATTCCATCCTTAAAAATAGCCAGATCAGTTGTTCCTCCTCCAATATCAATCAATGCAACACCTGCCTCTTTCTCTTCCTGACTCAATACCGCTTCTGCTGATGCCAGCGGTTCCAAAGTAATTCCGGAAAGTTCTAAACCTGCATCCTTAATGCATCTCCCCGCATTTTTAATCAGTGCAGCCTGTCCAACTACTACGTGAAAAGCAGCTTCCAAGCGGCTCCCGTACATCCCGATAGGTTCTTTTATTCCGGGCTCTCCGTCAATCTTAAATTCCTGAGGTAAAACGTGAATAATTTCTTCTCCCGGCAGCATATTCAGTTTTTGAACCTGACTAATTAACTGCTCAATATCTTTGCCTCCTATTACTTCATCGGGATTTTCACGGCTTATATAATCGCTGTGCTGAATACTTCTGATGTGCTGTCCGGCAATACCCACAACTACATTTTTAATTTTGTAACCCGATTCTGCTTCTGCATCGGCAACCGCATGCTGAATAGACTGAATGGTTTGCGTAATGTTATTGACAACCCCTCGTTTAACACCTAAACTTTTTGCTTTTCCCAAACCTAAAATTTCGAGTTTGCCATACTCGTTTTTCTTTCCAATCATCGCAACAATTTTGGTCGTTCCGATATCTAATCCAACAGCTATGTTTTCTTGTTCCATACTCATCTTCTATTTGGTGCATACCACTTGCTGGGTAAACTTCAGATTTATTGTTTTATAACTATTTACGTCTATTTGATCATGCATTGTATATTCTACAAACGCTTTATAATTTTTAAGCTTTCTATCGATTTCTTCCAGTCTGCCAAATACAATATCGTAATTGTTAATCCGGCTTTTTATCAAAACTGAACCGCCTTCATCTATGGCAATACCTGTTATGTCTTTTTTTAAAAACTCATCTTCTCTTATAATTTCAAGCATTTGCTTTAACTGTTCCTGATTATATTTATCCACTTTGCCCTGAATTACCGGAACTCTTTCGGAGAAATTGATCGATACAGGTATTTTTTGTCCTTCTTCATCTAAATAAAATGTACTACTCTCCTGTATGATTCTTCCTAAAGCCTGTTTTTGCCATACATCTACTTTTAATTTTCCGTCGACCGTCAAATAGACTTCTGCTCTTTTTATCAGCTCATTTTCGAGTACATTTTTCTCTAACTTATTCAAATCTAACATTGTTTTACCAATAAAAGGAGTGTTTAGAAAGTTTTTATTAACTAAGTTTTTAACATCCGTCTCAGTAACAAAATGCCCTTCTTTTCCTTTGAATAAAACGTCGATTTGACTAATCGCCCTCTTCTCATTTTTGTGATTGCTAAAAGCATACAAAAACAAGGCTAGTCCTGCTATAAAAAGCAGGCGAACATTGTTCCAGTTTATTTTTTTTAGCAATTTTTTCATTATATCGATTTATTTTTCTTCTAAAACTTTTGTAATTTCTCCTACCATTTCTCCTATATCTCCAGCACCGATGGTCATTACAACTTCTGCATCTGTCGATTTTAATATTTTTAAAAGATCTTCCTTGTTCAGTAGCTCTTTTTTATCTGCTTTTACTTTTTCTAAAAGTTTTGCAGAAGTAACTCCTTCTATCGGCAGTTCTCTTGCTGGATAAATATCCATCAAGACAACATTGTCAAACGTAGATAAAGCTTCTGCAAATTCTTCCATAAAATCCTGAGTACGCGAATATAAATGAGGCTGAAAGATTGCTAATATCTTTTTGTCCGGATACATTTCATGTACTGCCTGACTCACCGCTTTTAATTCTGTTGGATGATGCGCATAATCATCTATATAAATTAGCTTTTCTGTTCGCAACTTATAAGAAAACCTCCTGCGCACTCCTTTAAAACTCTTTAATCCTGTTTTTAATTTATCTTTATCAACCCCATATTCATAAGCCATGGCAAAAGCAATTAAAGCGTTAGATAAATTGTGATGTCCGGGCAAGCCAAAATACACATCAGGTATGATTTCAATTGGTGTATAAATATCAAATACATACCATCCTTCCTCTATTTTTACATTATCAATACGATAGACACAATCCTTACTAAAACCAACCTTAATCCCTGTCAACGCTACTGCTTCTGCTGTAAACACTTTATTTTTGTCCTGAACTTTACCGGCAAATTCATCAAAAGCTCTTTTAATTTCTGCCTCTGTCCCGAAAATATCTAAATGATCTGCTTCCGTTGATGTTACACAAAGCGTATCCGGATACAATCTTAAAAAAGAACGATCAAATTCATCCGCTTCTACAACCGTTACGGTTTTTCCGTTGCCTATTAAATTAGTTTGGTAATTTTCTACTACTCCACCTACAAACGCAGTAACATCAACACCCGCTTCAAAAAGCAAATGTCCTAAAATACTGGTTGTCGTCGTTTTTCCATGTGTTCCAGCCACGGCAAAGCAATAAGTATCTTTTGTAATAATCCCCAAAACTTCAGAACGTTTTTTTATCTCAAAATTATTTTTTATAAAATAATTCCACTCTGAATGTGATTTTGGAACGGCAGGAGTAACTACAACTAAAGTGGAATTAACATCTTTGTATTCGGGAGCTATCTGAGAAATATCATCTTCAAAATGGATAGTGATCCCTGCATCCAACAATTCATCTGTCAGCTGAGTCCGCATGCGGTCATACCCGGAAACATTTTTTCCCATGAATTTAAAATACCGAGCTAAAGCACTCATTCCAATGCCTCCGATTCCTATAAAATACACGCTCTTTATCTTATTCAATTCCATAATTTAATGCATTAATGCTACTATCTGATCTACAATATCTTTTGTAGCATTGGGTTTTGCTAATTTTTTAAAAGCTCTTCCTAAACTCTCCTGCTGTTTTTTATCAGTCATCAAGCGGTTAAAAATATTTTCAAACTCCGCCAGTTCGCTTTCCTTTATCATCACCGCTCCTCCTTTGTTTACTATACTTACTGCATTTTTAGTCTGGTGATCTTCTGCTACATTAGGAGACGGGATAAAAATAACCGGTTTGCCTACTAATGCCAATTCCGAAACAGAAGACGCACCTGCTCTTGACAAAATAACATCAGCTAACGCATAAGCGTAATCCATCCGATCTATAAACGGCATTACCTGTACATTTTCTGATTTGTATTTTTTATACTCTTCGTAATAAAACTTACCGCATTGCCAGATAACCTGAATGTTTTGGTTTTTAAAATTATCCAATTGGCTTTCTATCAGCTGATTTATTTTTCGGGCTCCTAAACTTCCTCCCAAAATCAGCAAAACCTGTTTATTTTCTGCTTTTCCAAAATATTGCTCAGCCTCATTTTTTTTCAATGAAACATCAATCAGATCCTGACGTACCGGGTTTCCGGTATTCATTATTTTATCCGCCGAAAAAAAATGCTCCAATCCTTCATATGCCACACATATTTTCCGAGCTTGTTTTCCCAATAACTTATTCGTTATCCCCGGAAATGAATTCTGCTCTTGAATAAGTGTCGGAATTCCTTTATCAGCAGCAGCCTTTACTACTGCTCCACTGGCAAATCCTCCTGTACCTATAACTACATCCGGGCAAAATCGCTTAATAATTTTTTTAGATTTCCACAGACTACTTACTAACTTAAAGGGAAACAATAAATTATCTAAAGTCAGCTTCCGCTGTATTCCTGAAATCCACAACCCTTCTATTTCATAACCTGCCTGAGGAACTTTTTGCATTTCCATCTTGTCTTTTGCTCCTACAAACAAAATTTCCGCCTCTGAAAAACGCACTTTTAATTCATCGGCAATTGCCAGCGCAGGATAGATATGTCCACCCGTACCGCCACCGCTTATTATGAATTTTGGTTTTTTATGCATTTTAATCTTCTTACAGTTTACAAAACTTCGTTTTCCATTTCCTTTTGTTGTCTTTCAAGATACAATCGAGCTAATTCTTCTTGCTCTCTATCTGATCTTTCCTGCTTATCTAATTCTTCTTGCTGAATTTCCGATTCTTTTTTTGTTACACTTAAAATAACTCCTATCGCAAAACAAGTCATCCAAATAGCTGTTCCTCCACTGCTGACTAAAGGCAATGCCTGTCCGGTAGTAGGGAGAAGAGAGACTGCCACGCCCATATTGATTAACGCTTGAAAAATGAGGTAAAATCCCAACCCTGTCACCAACAATTTCCCAAAAAGCGTAGGAGCTTTGTGAGCAGCAATCAGAAATCTGAAAAATAACAGCAAGTAAATGCCGAGCACAGTTACCCCTCCTACAATTCCCAATTCTTCTACAATAATGGCATAAATAAAATCTGATGAAGATTGCGGAAGGAAATTTTTCTGAACGCTTTTACCAGGACCTACTCCAAAAATTCCGCCTTTGGCAATGGCAATTTTAGCATTTTCTACCTGGTATAAATCTTTTGTTCCATCATCTGGTCCTGCAAATCTGTCGATACGGCTTATCCACGTATCCACCCGATTAGGGAATACGCCCGGAAAAGCTTTAGCGGCTAATACAAAAACACCCATAAACATAACTCCGGCTGCAACTATTGTCGCCAAATATTTAAACGGATATTTCCCTACAAACACCAATACGCAAACCATACAAAAGATAAGTGCCGCAGTTGAAAAGTTTGCTGGTAAAATAAGTCCTACAATAACCAAAACAGGAGTCCAGAGCTCCCAAAACGAAGGCCAAAATAACACCGCTTTATCTTTTATTCCTGTTAAGTATTGAGCTACGTACATCAACAGCAAAATAGCAGCTGTAGATGAAGGCTGGAACTGTCCAACGACTGGTAAATTCATCCATCGGCTTGCATTCGCTCCTCCAATTGTGTTTCCTTTTAAAAGAGTAATGAACAGCACTACCGCCATAACGGGAATTCCTATAATTGCAATTTGTCTAAAATATCGGTATTCCCACTTGTGAACTATCCACAAAATACAAAAGCCAATACCTAAATGCACCAGATGTTTTGCCAAATAATAACTCGTATGCTTCCCTGTGCCTACCGTATAAACCAAGTTTGTACTTGCGCTATATACGGGCAAAAACGAAAAGAGAGCCAGTAGAACAACTAAAGCCCAAATTGTTTTATCTCCGTATAAAAGGGTTAGCAATTTTTTCATTTATAACATTTTAAAGATTTTGCACAGCTATTTTAAACTGTTTACCTCTTTCTTCGTAATTTTCAAATAAATCATAACTTGCACAAGCGGGAGAAAGCAATACAGTATCTCCGCTCTCTGTTAAACGTTGAGCTATTTTCACAGCCTCTTCCATGCTTTGGGTCTCTACTAAAACATCTACTACGTTTGCGTAAGCATCAATTATCTTTCGATTATCTATGCCCAAGCAGATAATACCTTTTACTTTTTCTCTGACCAAAGGCATTAATTCATTATAATCATTGCCCTTATCCACTCCTCCAACAATCCAAACTGTAGGTGTTTTCATACTTTCTAACGCAAAAAAAGTAGCATTAACATTGGTTGCTTTAGAATCATTAATGTACTGCACATTACCAATTTTTAATACTTTTTCAAGTCGGTGCTCTGCTCCTTGAAAACCAGACAAGCTTTCGCGAATTGTTTGTTTTCTTATGCGCTTTAATTGTGCTACTGTAGTTGCTGCCATTGCGTTTTTTACATTATGTTTTCCCTCTATTGCAATTTCGTTAATAGGTAATACAGTTGTTTCGTTGTTCATTTTTACAATAATATTTTGGTCTTCTATATATGCTCCCTGTTCTACTTTATGAGTTAATGAAAAAGGAACTTTTTGTGCTCTAATTTTATTTTTACTCAGCCATTTTCTGATTTCATCATCATCATCATCATAAATCAGATAGTCTTCTTCTGTCTGATTTTTTGTAATCCTGAATTTGGCTTCTATATAATTTTCATATTTATAATCATATCGATCCAGATGATCGGGACTTATATTCGTTATTATTGCTATATGTGGTCTGTAATTTTCAATTCCGTCCAATTGAAAACTACTCAATTCCAACACATAGCACTTTTCAGAATCTTCTGCCACTTGTTTTGCATAACTATCCCCTATATTCCCTGCCAAACCCACATTCAATCCTCCTTGCTTCAACAGGTGATAGACAAGCATAGTCGTAGTAGTTTTTCCATTACTACCTGTAATTGCAACAGACAACTCCTTATTAAAAGAATAGGCAAACTCTATTTCGGAGATCATCCTAATTCCTTTTTCTCTTATCTTCTTTACGATAGGAACTTTATCCGGAATTCCCGGGCTTTTTACAACTAAATCGCCAGCTAAAATCTTAGCTTCGGTATGTTGCTTTTCTTCCCAATCAATTTTATAATCTCTAAGAACGTTTTTATATTTTTCTTTTATCTCTCCAAAATCAGAGACAAAAACTTTAAATCCTTTCTGCTTTGCCAGCAGTGCTGTTCCTACTCCGCTTTCTCCCGCTCCTAACACAACTACTTTCATCTTTTTATCTCAATTTTAAAGACACTAAACAGAACACGCCAAACAAAATAGCTATAATCCAAAAACGAGTGACGATCTTACTTTCGTGATATCCTTTTTTCTGAAAGTGATGGTGCAAAGGCGACATCAGAAAAATGCGTTTTCCTTCGCCGTATTTTTTCTTGGTATATTTAAAATATCCCACCTGAAGCACAACAGATAAGTTTTCAATTAAGAAAATTCCGCACAAAATAGGTATCAACAGTTCTTTTCTTACTGCTATTGCCATTACTGCTATAATTCCACCTATAGTCAAACTGCCCGTATCTCCCATAAACACCTGCGCAGGATAGGTATTATACCATAAAAACCCAATAAGTGCTCCCATAAATGCTGCTATAAAAACAGTCATTTCTCCTGCATTGGGGATATACATGATATTGAGGTAATTTGAAAAAATAACGTTCCCAGAAACGAAAGCAAAAATACCTAGCACAAAAGTAGATATAGCCGAAGTGCCTGCCGCTAAACCATCAATACCATCTGTCAGATTAGCTCCGTTTGACACTGCCGTTATGATAAAAATCACAATAGGTATAAATACCAGCCATGCGTAATCTGCTGCTCCCTCTCCTATCCAATTGATTAAAACTCCGTAATCAAATTCATTATTTTTAAAAAACGGTATGGTGGTAGCGGTAGATTTCACATCTACACCTACAGGTATTTCGTTTAATATCTGGTTTGCAGGAACCTCTCTGACCGTTACATCAGGACTAAAATACAGAACTGCACCCACAACCAGCCCTAATCCTACCTGCCCTATGACTTTAAATCTTCCTTTTAAGCCTTCTTTATCTTTTTTAAACACCTTTATATAATCGTCCAAAAAGCCGATTATTCCCATCCAAACAGTTGTCAGAATCAGGAGGAGCACATAAATATTATCCAATTTGGCAAACAGCAATACCGGAATTAAAGTGGCAATGATAATAATTACGCCTCCCATAGTAGGAGTTCCCGCTTTTTCTTTTTGTCCTTCTAATCCCAACTCTCTCACCGTTTCTCCAACCTGCATTTTCCTTAAATAGTTGATAATTTTTTTTCCGTATATGATAGAAATCAACAGCGAAAAAATCACTGCCATACCAGACCGGAATGTGATGTACTGAAGTACACCCGCCCCAGGTATCTTAAAAAAATTCTCCAAATACTGAAATAAATAATACAACATCTTTTCTTTCTGCCTATTTTATTGTTCTAAAAACTCCGTTACTATTTCCATATCATTAAAATGACTTCGCACTCCTTTGATTTCCTGATATGTTTCATGTCCTTTACCCGCAATCAAAATAATATCACCGGACTCTGCTTGTTGACACGCAAGTTTAATTGCCTGCTTTCTGTCTTCCACCACAATAGTTTTCATCGCATTCTGGAGTTCAACTCCTTTTTCCATTTCTTTCAAGATTTCATACGGATCTTCAAATCGCGGATTATCTGAAGTAAACACTACTTTACTGCTCATTTCTGAGGCAATACGAGCCATTTCAGGTCTTTTGGTTTTATCTCTATTTCCGCCACATCCCACTACTGTAATCAGCTTTTCATTAAATGAACGTATACCGTTAATCGTTTCTAAAACATTTTTTAAAGCATCCGGAGTATGGGCATAATCCACGATTGCCGTTACGTTTTTAGAAGACACAATATACTGAAAGCGCCCCGTTACGCTTTGGAGTTTACTCAATTGGAGTAAAGCTTCATCCGGGGATACCCCCAACTCAACAGCCACTCCGTAAACGGTTAATAAATTATATGCATTGAAAGCTCCTATGAGCTGTGTCCAAACTTCTTGTTGATTGATTTTCAAAAGCATTCCTGAAAACTGGCTTTCCAATACCTGTCCTTTGTAGTCTGCCATATTTTTTAATGCATAAAATCTCTTTTTGGCTCTTGTATTTTGAAGCATGATATTGCCGTTTTTATCGTCAATATTTACCAAAGCAAAGGCTTTAACAGACAACTGATCAAAAAACAACTTTTTAGCATCTCTGTATTCTGCAAACGTTTTGTGATAATCCAAATGATCATGCGTCAGATTGGTAAAAACCCCTCCGTCAAAATCTAATCCATAGGTTCTTTGCTGAACAATTCCATGCGAACTGACTTCCATAAAGCAATAATCGCATCCTGTTTCTACCATTTCACTCAAATAGTAATTAATAGCCAATGAATCCGGTGTGGTATGAGAAGTTTCATAAACGGTTTTTCCGACTACTATTTTTACAGTGGAAAGCAATCCGACTTTATATCCTAAATTTGAAAACAAATTGTAAAGTAATGTAGCAATCGTTGTTTTTCCGTTTGTTCCGGTTATTCCAACCAGCTTGAGTTTGGAAGAGGGATTCTCATAAAAGTTACTCGCTATAATTGCCAGTGCTTTGTTTGTATCTTCTACACAAACGTAAGTAATTCCATCTTTTATAGCTTCCGGCATTTTCTCACAAACTATAACTATAGCACCGCTATCAACAGCTTTTTCAATATAATTGTGTCCGTCTGCATCTACTCCTTTTATTGCGACAAACAAAGTATTTTCTGTCACTTTCCTAGAATCAAAAGCAATTGTATCCACAGTAAGATTGGTATCTCCTACTACAGATGTTATTTCTACTTTGTACAATATGTCTTTTAATATTCTCACGATAGCTCTAAAACTATTTTTTGATTTCTTTCTATTTTTTGTCCTGCCGTAATCGACTGCTTCTTGACCTTTCCTACTCCTTTTACCTTGACATCTAATCCTAAGTTTTCTAAGAGTGGTAAAGCATCCATCACATACATTCCCCTAACATCCGGCATTATTCCACTACCGTCATTTACTTTTGCAAAGTAGTCCTCGTAATTCTTTTCAACTGCTGCCGGCACAGTATTTGCCATTTGCATTTCCACTGTTGTAGGTACTTCAGTATATATTTTTTGAGCAATGCGCTTAAATACCGGTCCGGACACATCTGCTCCGTAATAGCTTTTGGTTCTGTCTGGTTTATGAATTACAACAATACATGAATATTTGGGGTTATCTGCCGGAAAATAGCCTGCAAATGATGACGAATAATACATATCGCTACCCTTGCCTTTTCCGTAATTGACCTGAGCAGTACCTGTTTTGCCCGCCATGGAAAAATTAGGAGAATACAGTTTTCTTCCTGTTCCTTTTTTTACTGTATTTTCCAAAACTGCCTGAACTTCTCTGATTACTTCCGGCGAAGCTATCTGAGGGTTTATTACTTCTTTTTCTATTTTTTTTACGGTAGTATTAAACTCTTTCACTTCTGAAACAAAATATGGTTTTACCATTTCTCCTCCATTAGCCACCGCATTGTACAAAGTCAATATCTGCATTGGTGTTACAGAAATCCCATATCCAAAAGCCATCCAAGGCAAGGCTAAACCGCTCCATCCTTTTTGTCCTGGTTTAGGTATATAAGGCATCGCTTCTCCCTTTATTGGCAGTCCTAACGGTCTATCCATCCAAAGTGTACTGATATAATCTGTAAACTCTTTTGGATTATTTTTAAATCCCTCGCTTACTGCCTGAGTGATAACTGTATTAGAGGACAATTCTATTCCTCTTGCCAAAGACACTTTGCCATATCCGCCGTGTTTAGAATCGCGTACTCTGGCATTATAAAACTTTACTATCCCTCCTTGCGTATCATAAATTTTAGCAGTATCAGACTTTCCTTTTTCCAATAGTGCCAGCAAAGAAGCCACCTTAAAAGTAGAACCGGGTTCATGTTTTTCCCCTACAGCATAGTTAATTGTTTCGTAGTACCCGTTACCTCTTTCCTCTTTTCCCAGATTAGAAATAGCCCGTATAGCACCGGTTTTTGTTTCCATTACAATCACGCACCCGTGATCAGCGCTATATTTTTCTAACTGCTGCAGCAAAGCGTGATGAGCAATATCCTGAATATAAACGTCTATAGTAGAAACGATATCTTTTCCGTCTATCGGTTCTATCTCATTTTCATCATTAATGGGCTTCCATTGATCTTTACCCAAGCCCTGCATTTTTCTCTTCCCATCCACACCGCTTAGATATTCTGTAAAAGCTCCTTCTATCCCTACCCGTCCTACTGTGCTGTCTTCATACTTTCGTTCATACCCTATGGTTCGCTGTGCAATTCTTCCGATAGGATGTTGTCTGACTGTCTTTTGAAGAGCTATAAAACCTCCTTTATAAGGTCCACGCTGAAAAAGGGGAAAGTTCTTTACTCTTACATACTGTGTATAACTCAGTCCTTTTGCAATTAAAATATACCTGCTGTTGGTCGCTCTTCCTCTGCGCAGCAACGATTCATAATATGAAGCTGACTTATCAAACATTCCGGCTAAAGAGTCTGACAAAGGGCGAACATTTTTTTCAAAATCTTCCTTGCCCGGAGCCACCCCGTCAAAACGTATTTCAAAAACCGGCACCGAGGTTGCTAATAAGCTTCCGTCTGCCGAATATATATTCCCTCTGTTTGCTGCAACTACCTCTTCTCTTACCCTTTTGTCGTTCTGAGCTTTTTGTCTCAACTCTGCACCTTCTACCCCCTGAATAAGAACTAATCTATAAACTATCCCTCCTGCCAATAACAACACTAATGCTGAAATCAGGTAAATATTTACATAAATATTTTTGTTCCCTAATGCCATAGTTTACTCCAAAAATGCTTACTTTCTTTTTGTACAGCTATCTTTATTTTTTTTGGCGGAACCTCCGAGGGTCCTATGCCTTCTTCTTCCAGTTTTCTTGTAATGGTAGATTCCATCTTTAATTCCATCAGCTCTGATCTTGTATCCACAAATTCTGCTCTCAACATTTTCACCTCATGGGTCAGTCTTCCTATTTTAAATACTTTTGACTCATAAGCTTGTGTATTCCCTATTAAAATCAATCCCAACACAATAACATATATAATGAACGCCCAAGTTTTTGCAGAGTTCTCGTTGACCAGAATCTTAGCTTTTATAATATCTATCGGACTTGCCATTGTCTTTTTCATTTTTTCTCCGCTACTCTCAATTTTGCTGATCGCGCTCTGTTGTTCTCCATTACTTCCGTTTCGTCAGGAACAATTAACTTTCCCAACTGCTTTAGCGGAACTTCAAAACGTCCAAACATATCGCGCTCCGGCTCGCCTTCAAACATTCCGTTTTTCATAAAGCGCTTCACTAGTCGATCTTCCAGCGAATGATAGGAAATAACACTTAATCTCCCTCCTTGTTTTAACACCTCCACACTTTGTTCCAGCATTTCTTTCAACACTTCCATTTCCTGATTGACTTCTATGCGAATTGCCTGATAAATCTGCGCCAATATTTTAGCACTTTTATGCGCCGGTAAAAATTTAGCCAAAACTTCTTTTAATTGCTCTGTGCTTTTTATAGGTACTTCTTTCCTGGCTTTCACAATCGTATAAGCAATTGCTCCTGCATTTTTAAGTTCACCATAAACATCAAACAACCTTCTCAGATCTTTTTCATCATAATTATTCACCACATCATATGCTGAAATTTCCCCTCCTTTATTCATTCGCATATCCAACTCGCCGTCAAAACGAGTAGAAAAACCTCTTTCAGCCACATTAAACTGATGAGATGAAACGCCTAAATCACCTAAAACACCGTCAACTTCTTTTACGTTATAGAATCTCAAATATCTTTTTAAGAATCTAAAATTCTGATTAATAAGCGTAAAACGCGGATCATCTATAGCATTTTGCAAGGCATCTTCATCCTGATCAAATGCGAATAATTTTCCTTTTTCCCCCAATCTTTTCAAAATCTCTCTCGAATGTCCGCCACCACCAAAAGTAACATCAACATAAACTCCGTCAGGCTTAATATTTAAACCATCAACACTTTCTGTCAGCAAGACAGGCTTATGGTATTGATACTCCTCGCTATTCATCAAAACTTATATTACTCATTACTTCCTGTGCCAATTCGCCAAAATCAAAATCATCAGATTCAAGCGTCGCTTCATACCTTGCTTTATCCCACACTTCAACAATATTCACTTTAGAAGAAAACACAATTTCTTTAGTCATCTGAGCAAACCCCATCAAATCTTTTGAAATAAGCAGACGTCCCGCATCATCAATATCTACTGTTTTTACCCCCGCCATAAATCTTCTGATAAATGCATCTACTTTTTTATCAAAAGGGTTCAATTTGTTTATCTTCGCCATCATTTTATTCCATTCAGTCATGGGCCAAAGTTCCAAACAAGGTTCAAAAACAGATCTTTTCAACACAAAACCATCAGAAATAGCAGGTAACTGCTTCTTTAAAGAAGCAGGAACCAACACCCTTCCTTTAGCGTCTATCTTACATTCGTATGTACCTATAATTGGCGTCAATTGATGCTTATTGAATATTACTTTAGCAAATGTAGTTATTTTTTTACCACTTTTACCCACTTTTACCCACTTTGTTGATAAGTTTTTTCACTTTAACGTTTTTATATTGCCCAACACACTAATCATTTGATTTATAATTGTTAATAAGTGTTTTACTTCATTAAATATTTTCTTAAAATCATTTTTAACCCCCGTTGTATTTGCCTTGATTTTTCATCATCAATTCAATTGTTTTTTCATCTTTATAAACGAATCTATCTCTGACTTCTTAATTTTATTATATTATTACAACCTTTGTCCATCATAAAACTGTATATTTGTAGGAATTTAAAAATCGCATTAAAAGCTAATGGAGCGAACTTTAAAAGAAGATGGCAAATTCCGATATGTAGAAATTGGCGAAGGGACGCCAATTGTTATTTTGCACGGATTGATGGGAGGATTAAGCAATTTTGATGGCGTAGCCGATTTTTTCCCAAAAAAAGGTTACAAAGTAATTATTCCCGAGTTACCTTTATACACAAATAGTATTTTAAAAACCAACGTTAAGGCTTTTGCTAAATTTGTAAAGGACTTTATTGTCCGTATTGGTTATAGCGAAGTTATTTTATTAGGAAACTCTCTTGGCGGACATATTGCTTTGTATTTTGCAAAATTATATCCGCAATATTTAAAAGCCATGATTCTTACCGGGAGCTCCGGGCTCTATGAAAGTGCCATGGGAGATAGTTATCCAAAAAGAGGTGATTACGAATATATTAAAAAGAAAGCCGAAGATGTTTTTTATGACCCTGAAGTTGCTACAAAAGAAATAGTAGACGATGTTTTCGCTACGGTAAACGACAGAATGAAGCTTATAAAAACACTGACGATTGCCAAGAGTGCTATTCGACACAATATGTCTAAAGATTTGCCTAAAATTCAAACTCCAACTTGTTTGATTTGGGGTAAGAACGACAAGGTCACTCCACCAGAAGTAGCTATAGAATTTCACGAATTACTGCCTGACTCAGATTTATATTGGATAGACAAATGCGGACACGCTGCCATGATGGAGCATCCGGAGGAATTTAATGAACTTTTGTACCAATGGCTACAGGAGAGAAATATATAAAACCATGAAAATTAACAGTGCCGAATTTATAATCAGCAACTCTGATGTTAATAAATGTCCGAATGAACCTTTGCCTGAGTATGCTTTTATCGGCAGATCAAATGTAGGCAAGTCTTCATTGATCAATATGCTTACAAATCAGAAGAGTCTGGCAAAAACATCATCCAGACCAGGAAAAACACAGTTAATTAATCACTTTAAAATTAACTCTAATTGGTTTTTAGTAGATTTACCCGGATATGGATATGCAAAGGTGTCTAAAAAATCAAAAAGCATTTTTCAAAAATTCATCACTGAATATTTTGAAAAAAGACAACAACTGGTTAGTGCATTTGTATTGATAGATATCCGCCATGAGGCTCAGAAAATAGATTTAGAATTTATGCAATACTTAGGAGAGTCTGAGATTCCCTTTGGAATTATTTTCACAAAAGCTGACAAGGTAGGCAAAACAAAAGCATTACAGCTTATTTCCGATTATAAGAAGAAACTGCTAACTTCTGATTGGAGCGAGATGCCTCCTTATTTTATTACTTCGTCCGAGCACAAGACGGGGAAAGAGGAAGTTTTGGAATATATCAATACCATAAATCAAGATATTTTTAAAAATCAAGATTTTATTTAACTGTTAGTAGGTTATCGTTTAATATATTTAAAAAAAACCGAAGAAATTTTCCTCCGGCATTAAACATGTTTTTAATTCAATCACCTCTCTTTTAAGGCGACGTACTTTTTTCTTCCTTTTAGTTCAATGGTTTTTTACCGGATATAATGTTGTATAGGATAATAATAATCGCAATAACCAACAAAATATGAATAAGATTGCCTAATCCCATTCCTCCGCCAATTCCAAGTAAACCTAAAAGCCAAATTACAATACAAATTACTGCTACCAGCCATAAAATACTTCTCATAATATTCAAGTTTTAATGTTCAACTTTTTGTCTTTATGCATTAAAAATACAAAAAAATTATCATTAAAAAGAGAAAACATCTGTTTTTTTACTTATAAAGTAAGTAAAAAAACCTATCGCAACGAAAACAATGCGATGTTCCTTGGCTCTACAAAAGTCCTTCTTTCTTAACTAATACTATCAATTCCTGGTAGTCCGAGACATCGAATTCCTGCAACATTTTACTAATTCTTTTTTGAATGCCACTAGTAGATAATGAAATAAAATCCTGTATTTGAAAAATCTTAAATCCATGCGACAAATACATCAATATTTCTCTGTTAGTAGGGTCTAAAAGAGTTAATCTATTCATTATACTTTTTACTGCTGCTTTAGCCTTAGGACTTAAATAAGATGATTCGGAGATGTCTTTACCAACGAGAACTCTAAAAATTTCTCCTGCAAAATCAGATTTTACGATAAGCGCATCCGGATGGGTCTTTTTATACATATTATATAAAATTACAGCCTCTTCATGAGCTGTAATCAAAATAATTTTGCAGTCCGGTGCATATTGACGAATTAGCAAAGCACAGTCTGCACCAGAGTTTAGTTCCAGTTCTTTATATGACGGCATATCATGATCAAGAACTGCTACATCAGGGATATTTCCTTGCATAATCCAATGATAGATTTGTTCGCAAGTCAATAATTTAGAATATTGATACTCTGGATTATTCAATATAGAAATATAACCTTCCAAAGTCATCAAATGGTCGTCAGCAAGTAAAATATTCATAAAATATAATTTATTAGCTGTAAATATACGAATATAAAAACCCACTATTTCAGACAGGATATTGAAAATATTTTTGAAGCTGTACAAAAATTAACATTTTAGGTAGTTCAAGTATAATGCAACTATTCAAAAAGCTGTTAAGTTGCACAATAAAAAAAGAGGTGCAGTTTTCTTTTATCATTATTGGAAACCAACAAGATCAATTGCCCGATATAGTTCAAAAGTTGAGTCTATTTTCCAATTACAATTGGATAGGAACGTTTTCTTATAGTACAGATATTATTGCTAAAATTGTACAGTTAAAACCACAACTTGTATTTATCTTCAAAAATGATAAGGAAACTGACATCTCTTTAAAGCTTATTAGCGAAGCTTTATCCTACTTAACTTTCGTTCCTTACTTTATTCTTATTTCCAATACGCAAGATTTTGCTTTGGAGGCCATACAAAACGGAATATCAGACTACCTGATAGATACAGACGCCCATACCCTTGGAATGAGCTTATTCAAATTTGAAAAAAGATTTTCTGACACTGTTCTCCAAACCATCTGTATCAAATCATATAGCGATTATCACCTGATAAAGTACAAAGATATTGTTTACTTAAAAGCGGATAATAACACAACCGATTTTAAACTGTACAACAATAAAGTCATTACTGCTTATAAAACTTTAAAATATTTTGAGCATACTTTGCCCTATAACTTTGTTCGTATCCACAAAAGCTATATCGTTAATATACATTGCATTTCTCGGATTCATTTCAGCAAAAATAAATGCTATTTGGATTTCAATGAACAAATCCCTTTCAGTGATACTTACCGAGAAAGCATAGAACAGATTTTAAACGACAACCTCATGTCGTAAATTTATTATTAGTAAAGCCTGTTATCGTTATCAATGCAACAATTTTTCTATTGCACTAAAATATCTTCTCCATATTTATATTGCCCATTATAAAACATACTTTACACCCTGAAAATGCCGGAGGTTACTCACAGAACATTAACGTTCACTATATGAATACCTTATTATTTATTTATATAGTTTTTTTCATATTTCTTTGCCCTGTATTTCCAACCCAAAAGAAGCTTCTATAAAGGAAATTATTTAGTAAAAACGGGGAAGTCGTTTTTGCTGAACTAAGAGAAATTACTTCTCAATTTTTCTCAAGACAACAACTGTTGAATTTTTATAACAACGGGCAATCATTTATTAACTTATAAACACTTTAAAAATGAAAAAAATCTATTATTTGATAGGAGGAATATGCCTATCCGCTATTGCAATGTCTTGCGATACTGATGACAGTCTTAAACAAGATGCAGGAAATCAACAAGAAATAAAGCTGCTACAAGAGATGCAGATAAAACAAACTTTAAATCAGAGTAATAATCACGATTTAAAGCCCGATAGAGGAAATGAAGATAAGGATAAAGACAAAAGTAAAGGTTAAAAATTACTACTTAAAGCGATTCTCATTGAATCGCTTTAATTTTTTATATTTGTTAGAAGCAATATTGTCTTTTCATGAATATTAGAGTTTTTTTCTTATACTTCATTTTTATATTTCTTTATTCTTGTACGCAAGAAAAGAAAAAATCGAATGCTAATCTAAATAATTATGTAGATTATGAGAAAAGCACAAATAAAGAAGCCTTTTTAGATAGTTTATATATTTTAAATCAAGCTCTGGTTAACGATTCTTTAACCAGAGAAAATCTAATGCAAATTGCTGCACATTATGAAAAACAGGGAATAAATAATAAATTTTTTAGTACTACGCAACAAGTATATACATTAGCACTCACCCAAAAAGATACTTTACATCAGGCACAAGCATTGTGGTATTTGGGAGATTATTATGAAAGCCAACAAATTCAGGACAGTGCTTATTACTATTATCTTAAAGCCGAACAATTATACGCTTCTCAAAAAGACAGTATCAACTGGGCAAAAATGCTTTCCTATAAAGCAGGTGTTTTATATGACATTGGAATATATACAGAAAGTGAAACTGCAACAGCGCAAGCTCTTCATATTTTATCTCAACAGAATAATACCCGATTATTATACGAAGCAAATATTCAAATGGTCTTGATTTTAAAAGCTATCAAAGAGTATGAAACAGCTTTAAAGTATTATTCAAAAATCCCTACACTGCTGCAACAATTGAAAAAAGAAGGATATGGAGAACAGCGATTACAACGTTCCTGGTTGTCCTACTATAACAATTTAGGGACATATTACAACGAAATAAATCAACCTCAAGAAGCTCAAAAATATTTTGAAATGGCATTGGCTGATTCAGCTATTGATAATTTCCCCAAACTAAAAGCAATGCTTTTAAACAATTATGCCAACAACCAAGTTTTGATGCACTATGATAATATTCTTATAGATTCTCTTCTCAATTTATCTTTACAAATACGGCAGGACATTAATCACAAACAAGGAATTATTGCCAATAAAATCAATATAGCTGAATTTAAATTAAGTCTAAAAGACACAATTCAAGCATTGCAAATAATGCAAGAAGCCTTTCAATTGGCTGTCGATGAAAAAAGTGGCTATGAAGTGCTAGAAAGCCTTAAGTTTTTATCTGAATATGACCAAGAAAACAGAGATAAGTATACTGCAGTTTATATACAAACCCAAGATAGTTTACGAAACCTTGAACGTCAGACCAGAAACAAGTTTGCCCGCATTGCCTATGAAACTAATGAAATAGAAAAAAGAAATGATATTCTAATTCAAAGAAATACGTATTTATGGGCAATTATTTCTTTAGTGTCCGTATTACTACTAATTGTATTCATTGTTTTTAAATTACGGTTAAAAAACAAAAAACTCCTATACCTCCAAAAAGAACAACAGGCTGTTCAGCAAATTCAGGATTTATTGCTAAAGCAACAATCTATAGCCGAAAAAACACGAGAAAAAGAACGCAAACGCATAGCCAAAGACCTGCACGACGCCATAGTAAACAGAGTTTTTACAACTCGGATCAACTTGGATGAACTTGCCACTTCTCAGCCGGAACAAAAAGCCAAACTGGTAGAACAACTGAAACAAACAGAAACTCAAATAAGAACTCTTGCACACGACATACACAAAAACTTGTTTGATCAAAAGCAAGATTTTTCAGAAATTATAAAGAGTTTGGTACACTCCCAAAAAAACACTTTTAAAACTACTTTCGAATGCAGTATTGACAATGGTATAGACTGGAGCTTTTTTACAATTCAACAAAAAACACAAATTTATCTTATCGTACAAGAACTACTGCAAAATGTCAATAAGCATTCTCACGCTACAAAATGTATTGTTATTTTTCTGATGAAAGAAGATAGAATAACAATCAGAGTTCATGACGACGGCATCGGTATAGATAAAGAAAAAGTAAAAAAAGGAATGGGTTTCCGAAATATAAATCACAGGCTTAAACAGTTAAACGGAGAAATCAAATTATCTGATGCTAATCAGATGACAACAATAACTTTAGAGATACAATATAACAATAAGAAGTAATATTTATTCTTAAAAACCATTATTTTAAGGTCAAATCAGTTAATTCTAAAATCATTGCAATTTTTATTTCTGAGACGAGCATATTCAAATCCTAATTTCCACCATTGCGTTGTTTTTTCAGTGTCAAAAATCAAAGAATTTGTAGTAAGTTCGGTCGGAGTATAATAAAAGTTCAACATAACCTCTTTATTGGCAGCCATTAGTTTTCCTATTCTTATATTCTGTTTCACATTTCGTTCCATCATAAACAGATAAAGATTAGTTATCAAAGAAAAAACATTTTTTGTTGCTGTTATATTCACCCCTCTCACTTCCGTTTCTAAAACAATAACATCGATTATTTTAGCACCTCGGCTTATCGCTTCTTCAATCGGAACCATGCATCCAAAACCACCATCTGCATATTCATACTTATTTTTTTCAACCAAACTCATAAAAGGAACATAGTTAGACGAAATCCAAATCCAATCACAAAAATCCTTATATTCAAAATCTTTGATTGATTTGTATTCTACCTGATTTAAAGATAAATTAGAGACTGTTACAACAAGTTCTTTTCCGGCATACTTTAGCTTTTCAAATTCTTTTTCTGTCAGTGTCTCTGAAATCAACTTTCGCAAGTTAAAGCTCTCCCCAAATGTTTTTTTTCTTTTTAAAAAACTTTTTAAAACATTAAAATGATTAATACCGATCTGTTTGCCTAACACTTTATCATTTTTAATGGTAAAAGGGTAGTTATTAAAGATGCTTCTTTCATCAACAGAAGTAAATACATTCCTTATCTTATCAATCTTATTTAATGCTAAATGCGAAATCAATAAGCTTCCTGTCGAAGTTCCTATTAAAATATCGTAATCATACCCCATTTCGTCTATCAGATATTGGGCAACACCGCCTGCAAAAGCTCCTTTGCTTCCGCCACCGGAAATAACCATTGCTCTCATTATTTTGGCTGTATATTGTACTAGTTAAATGTGCAAAAAAGCACTCCTTTCAAATATACTTTATTTTTTTTATCCTGATTAACATTGCTTGGTAAACTTTTGCCTCAGATATAATAATCATTTACAGTAATGATTCCGGCGCGTATAGCATATCGGGTAGCCTCGTGAATACTGTTTACTTCCAACTTTTTAAATATATTTTTGCGGTGTGTAATAATCGTATGCACGCTTACACTGCGTTCTGCAGCTATCTCTCTGGTTATTTTTCCAGAGGCTATTTCTCTCAAAATTTCCCGCTCTGCCTGTGTCAGCACCTGCTCTACTTTATAGATAGAATGATTGTGATCGTCTAGCTTTTCCTTTATAAAAGAGGTAAGATATTTTTTTCCTTGCAACACAGCCCGAATTGCTTTTTGAATATCTGCCAGTTCATCTTCTTTGAGTGCCACACTATGAGGAAAGGGTTTATTGTACAATAAATACTTTAACCAGTATTCATTTAATTCGCTAAAAAACAACAGCCAAAAAGCAGAATTATTTTGTTCCAAAAGCACAATAATCTGCTCGGTATAGGCGTCAAATCCAAAAGCGTGAGGATCAAAAACAACAATTCCGTTTTTAGATTCGCTTAAAAAACGCTTCAGTTCTTGCAGGTTTTTAATCTCAATAAATACAATATTGTCATCATATGCCTCCTTAAATAGAGCTTGAACGGCATAACGAGTTATTTCTTGAGAATCTACGATTGCTATTGAAAGCATAAACAAAACATTTTTTACAAAGATACTATTTATAATTTCTGCGGTTTATGATCTAATAAAAAAGAGCTGTTTGTTTATAAAACAGCCCTTTTTTCACTTAACTAAACTAACTCAATCTAAAATTTGATCTTATAGATTCTTCTCAAATCCACTTATTATAAATTCCCGTTTTCCCTTTCTTCCACATCCGGTATTCTATACAGGTAATATGGACTGTTGGCTGTAAATTCGCTTTGGTCGGGAAAATTTAAAACACGATGTCCCTGCGGCAATAGCTTTTTGGTTTGTATGACTCCGTTTTCATCTTCATATTCATAATCCACCATTTTGTCCTGAGGGTATACCCTTCTCACTACCGATTGCTGGTTTCGGATTAGATCAATCAGACTGAATCCTTCGCCAAACAATTCTTTTCTTCGCTCAATCCAGATTTCATTGATCAACTCCTGTCCGGCAAGACCGCTTGCAACTTCAGCATGTCTAGCCTGCTTTAAGGCATTTAGTTTATTAATTGCATCTCCGTCTCCCAAACGGGCTTTTGCCTCTGCATTAATCAAATATATTTCCGATGTCCGCATCAATACAATATCTGCTATTTGCCCTGCTTTAAATTTAAACTTTGCATACCTCATCCATGCCAAATTTCCATTCTCTACTGCTCTGCCCGGATCCGGAGCCCAAGAAATCATAGATTTTCTATAATCTCCGTCATCAAACAAATCTTTAAAATAAGGATCAGCGTTAAAACTGAAATAATAGCTTTCGGGCGAAGTAACATCTAAAAAATTAAACTGATAAGAGGCGTCACTCTGATCCGGTGTCTGCGGATGTCCCCAAATCCATTCTCTATTATTAATATCATTAAAGCCCGCTTTATATTCTTCTTCTGCCATCAGATAATCATTCGCTTCCAGCAATTCATCTGAATATTTTTTAGCCTTTTCCCACTCTCTGCTATACAAAGCTGCTCGTGACAATATTCCCAAAATAACTTGTTTGTCTATTTTGTATTTTTGGTCTCTTCTGTAATTATCAGGTATCAGACTCAACGCTTCTTCCAAATCTGCTACAGACTGTTTATACAACTCGCTTACTGTAGCTTTAGATACCGGTTGCGAATCTTTAGTAGTCGGTTTTAAATAAATAGGGGCTGTTGCTGCGTTCGGATCTTTGTCAACCGCAAAAGCATATCCCGAAGCCAAATGCAAATACATAAACCCTCTTAATGCCAACGCCTGCGCTTTAATTCGTTTTTTGTCTGTATCGTTTCCTGTTGCCTCATCTATCTTATCAATAATATTGTTTGTATTATTAATCGTTTTGTAGGTAAGATTCCAGCTGTGCGTATTGGTTCCGCCTTTACCGTACAAAGCTGTAAATCCGTAATGCGAGCTAAATCCATACCGAGTATTAAGCACTACATCTGACCCCATAGCATCATTAGTTCTTAAAATAGCTCCAAACCCGGGGTTGGCGTATGTATAAAACGTTTCCATCAAATAGCCCCAGGTTCCATTTAATACCTTTTCATTTCCGGAAGTTGTTTTAAAAACCTCTTCTTCTTCCACAGCATCTGCAGGGTTGGTATCTAAACTACAGGAACTCAACAAAACTGCTGTTAATACAAATCCAATCAATATTTTATATAAATTATTTTTCATGTTTTTACAATTTTAAATTAACACCCAACGAAATGGTTTTCATAGACGGATATCGGTAATAAGTTGTTCCGTCAAAAGTCTGTTCCGGATCAAGTCCCTGCTCTTTTGTCCATGTAAACAGATTTTCTGCCTGAAAATATACTGAAGCTGAACTTATGTTGATCTTCTCCATCCACTGTTGAGGCAAGTTATAAGCCAGCGTAATATTTTTCAGCTTTAGAAAGGATCTGTCTACCAAAAAACGGCTGGACGAATTAGTCCAAGAACTTTTTGGAGAAGTAGTTAACCGCGCTACATCTGTATCTGTATTTTCGGGAGTCCACCTGCTTAGCATGTCCTTACTCCACGTATTTCCTCCGCCGGATTGCCCCATCAGGCTTAATTTATCTCTATTGTATATTTTTCCGCCAAGCGCATAGGAAAAGTTTGCCGATAACAGCCAGTTTTTATATCCCAGTTCCGTTTGAAAACCTCCTGTAATATCCGGTAAAGACGTACCGCTTTTAACCTTATCTTTTGACCCCAGCACACTGTAATCCTCTGTGATAAATTTATTGTCGTTATCGTCAAAACCATACCACTGCGGGTTTCCGTTATCGGGATTCACACCAGCCCATTCTATCAGGTAAAAATCGTATAGAGAACCTCCTTTAACCCATTTTTTATCGCCGCTCCACATTTCCTCTGTCGGTAAAGAAGTAATTTTATTTTTATACGTCGTCAAGTTGGCTCCCAAATGTAAAATCCAGTCTTCATTTTTAATCGGATAGCCTTCTACAGAAAACTCCCACCCGTAGTTTTTTAACCCGCCTATATTCATTTGAACAGAACTAAACCCAAGCGAGGGAGACAATGCCTTATCAAAAAGCAGGTCTTTTGATCGTCGTTCAAAATACTCCACTGTTCCGGTCAATCTATTATCAAACAATCCAAAATCCAATCCTATATTGAGATTAAAATTAGTTTCCCAACTCAAAGTCGGCGTTGCCAGTCTTGAAGCAACTAATCCAGATTCTCCAAGATTGTTATAAATGTCATATAACCCCTGATAAGCATAATATCCCACATTATCGTTGCCCTGCGCTCCGTAACTTGCTCTCAGCAATAAATCGGACAGCCCCTTATCTCTGTACGTCTGCATAAAATCCTCGTCAATAGCTCTCCAAGATGCTCCAAAAGACCAAAAATCACTCCATCTTTTTTCATCTGAAAACCGAGAAGATCCATCTCGGCGGTAAGATGCTGACAAATAATATTTTTTGTCATATGAATACTGAGCATTTCCAAAAAAGCTCAACATTTTATATTCGTCCGGTTTTCCGGTAAAATCTACCAAACGCGAAGCGGCAGCCGGCGAGTCATATCCCTGCATAATCAGCTGCTGGCGCAATCCTTCAAAATAATTAGTTTGATAGTGATAGTATTCTTGTCCTCCCATCAACGCAATGGCATTTTTGTCATCAATATCCCAGTTATAATTCAACACATTGTTGTACGTTAAACTTACTGTTCTGTCATTTCGCATATACACGCTTCCTCCGTAATCTGCCGAAGGACCAATTTCGGGATTGGCGACATTGTGAGTGTATTTACTATTGTAATCCACGTTTAAGGAAGTTTTCCATTTCAAATTTTCCAAAAATTTTACCTGTGCATAGGTTCGGATAGTAGCAATATCACTTTTTATCTCATTTTTGTCCAAAGGCATTGTAGCTACCAGGTTATAACGCGCATAAGACGAGGCTCTATACGCGCCAAAATCGTACATTCTGGCTCCCGTTTGCGGATCTGTCAGGTAGTCTCCTGTATTGAGATCGCGCTGATACACCGGATAAAAAGAAGGCAATCCGCGGGCAAAACCTATAACGTTATTGATTGCGCTATCGTCCTGTTTGGGATAATCCTGTATTGTATGCGAACCGGATAAGTTTAACCCCAGTTCCAACCAGTCTTTTGCATCCACCACAATATTTGATCTTACATTAAATCGCTTAAATCCCGAACCTAGTATCGCCCCCTGATTGTTGAGATAACCTCCCGAAACGTAATATCTCGTTTTTGCTCCTCCTCCGCTAACCCGCAGATTAATATCGGTATATTGCGCATTTTGAGACAAAGCATCTACCCAGTCGTCATTCCACAAAGGCTGTAACCCCAGTTTCAGTTTTCCGTCTGTACCCACTGGTTCCGGATTATTTAATCCGTACGGGTTAATTCCCAGAAAGGGAATTAAATTGGCAGAGGCGTACTGATTAGCTTCGGACAAGCTCATCCCCGCGGCATCTATCTGTCCGTTCCTCAATGCTTCCCAATATAACTCCATGTATTGATTGGTATTTACCTGATCGTAATCCCGACGGGCTCTGCTTGAAAAACCTTGTTTTGCTGAAATTTCAATCTGCGGCTCCGATTCTCTCTTTCCTTGCTTTGTTGTAATCATAATTACACCATTTGCCGCTCTGGATCCATACAAAGTCGCCGCCGTGGCATCTTTTAAAACAGAGATAGACTCTATGTCTGAAGCTGCAATGGCAGATAAACCTCCTTCATAAGGAACTCCGTCCACAACGTACAACGGCGAGCTGGATGCATTTACAGATCCTACTCCTCTTATACGTATGGTAGCTTCTGAGCCCGGCTGACCACTGGCAGCGAAGGACTGAACTCCTGCCACGCTTCCTTCCAACACCCGGGAAACATTGCTTACCTGAGCATTTTCAATGGTCTTTGTCTTAATTAGTCCAACCGATCCGGTATAACTCTTTTTGCTTGCTGTACCATAAGGCACATTGATGATTACCTCGTCCAGCTCAGAAACTTCTGGTTGTAACGTTACGTTTATTTCGGTCTGCTGGTTTACCATAAACTGCTGCGTTTGATAACCGATAAAAGAAAATTCAAGTGTTTGACCGCTTTCAACTGCAATGGAATAAGATCCGTCAAAATCCGACATCACTCCTGACTGTCCGTTTTGAACAGTTATACTTACTCCCGGCAGGGCTCCGTGATTATCCGAAACAATACCGGATACCACAACTTCTTGTGCGTACAGATTTACAAAACCCGACAACACAAACAAAAAAGTAACTATTTTTTGCATATGCATTAGTATGTGTGACCTAAACAATTACGTTTGGTCATATTAATAATTTTAGAAATTTAATGTTGATGAGGATTAATCATCCTCTATTGAGAAAGGAATAAGCAGCTAACAACAGCCGCACATGTACATTGTAGAAGAAAGATAGACATTGGTTTTGGCAATAACGCCGTGCGATAAACTCCGGGTAAAATCAATTGCTGTCATCATTTATGATATTTATTAATGTTCTTCTGTTAATGTGGATAAAAAACGTTGACCTGTTTTTATCGTATTATTTCACAGCAAAAATATAGCGATATCTATAAACATAAAATACCATATGTATGGTATTTTTAAATTCTTTCAAAAATACCAAACCGGGAAATTGGATAACTAAAAGCATATAGCTTGTAATAAATAAACCCCAACTATAAAAGTTGGAGTTCGATTTTTGAGTTAATCTAACGCATGGATTACTAAAAAACAAAAACCCAACCTTACGGCTGGGTTTTTATTGTTTTTATATGCTATTCTTTATCGATGACAACCACTTTTTTGGTTACTCTGACTTCTACTTCCAATAATCTTAATAATTCTTCTCCATCTATATTCTTTTGACCTAAATCAATATAAACTCCATCATTAACTATAGCATCTATAAAATAATCACCAGTATTGGAAAAAATTAAATCATTTAAAGGAATATGCCTATTATCAACAGCTCCATATAAATCCTTTGCAAGCTTCTTTAAATGTTTATGATCATAATTAACATTATCTGTTATTAAAACATTAGCTATTACATACCTATCTTTTTCTTTATCAGTAAAAATTGTTGTAACAGTATCTAACTGACTAATAAAGAATATTTCTCCATCATATTTACTATTTTTAAAAACAGTATCAGGAAACTTTATTTCACACCAAATATCATTAATCTCACTTAAATCGATATTTTCTGACTGAATCGATTTATTCTTTACCTTCACACTCTTCTGACACCCAAAGAACGTAAGTATTAGTATTACCATTAATAATCTCATCATCTATTATTAAAATTAACTATATTAATTGCTCTTAATGAATCTCTTGTATTTCGTTGTTTAACTATATACTCATTACCTATAGATACACTAGTATCTCTTGATACTGGCGTATGAAAAACCGATTTATTATAAGCAGATGGCTTAGTTGCACCATAATCTATACGTTGCATAACCACTTTTTCAGATCCTGTTGTTGATTGAATATTAGTTGAGCCTCCTTTATTTGTTCTAGATGCATCAATATTTCTATTAATATCTTCAACTATATTTTGCCCTTTATCAAAAGCTTCAAATATATTCCCTACAAACTCAGCTCCTTGTTTAACCGTTTTATATGTATTACCAACTCCATAGCCTTTTATATAATTTGCAAATGCATATATTAAATCTGCATTTATAAGCTCTCCTTCTCCTGAATTCCCTTTCAATAATGATAAATCTCCCTGACTTCCTTTTTCACTATAGAATCTAAACCCTCCGTTCCCAAAACTAAATGGTTTTCCTTCATAATACAAACTCTTATCTTGACCATAAATTTTGATATTTAAAAGTTTTTGGGATTGTTGCGGTTGTTTATCAGGATCCCCTGCTCCTTCCGGTGCCATCCCCGTTGGGTCAACTAAATTAACCGGATTATTCATTGTGTAAGTATATGGATTATAATTAGGGAACTGTTCCGCCAGTGGGTCTACAGTCCACGAGAGCGATCATTAAGTTTTATCTAAAAACAATGCTACTCTTTTTACAAAACTTTCTTTTTTATTGAAATCAATCTCTAACGAAATATCATACAAACAATGTTTTATATTTTTATCAATATATTTAATCTCAATATCGTTTAATAATCTATAGAATTCAACCTTAATATTAAACTCATCTTTCAATTTAATTTCATAAACTGATTCTGGCTTATTTATTAGATCATTAATATAATACCTATTATACCAACTAATATCATAGCCATAACAATGAACAAAGTCTTTATAGCTACTTTCTAAATCTACAATCAATGGACTGTAAGCATATATAGCATAGAAACTCCTAAAAAAATCATCTATACTTTCTTTACTAAATGAAGATAAATGATTTTCATCTCCAACTCCGTTCATTATTAATGAATGTCCTTTCCCTTTGGGAAAAACAGTAACTGTAATTAAATAGCTATTAGAGTATTCTAACCTTTCTACTTTTTCAATTTGTTTAAACGTTGTACATCCAAAAAATTGAAGATTAAAAAGTAGTAGTAATAAAATACAAATCTTTCTTTTCATAATTATTCTACTTTAGGTAAGAAACTACCATTTCCTAATTGATTAGCTTCTTTTTGTGTCATCTTTTCTGGAGGATATGCCATTACTCCTCCTTTATTTCCAGTGTTCTTATTATCATCTAATCCTAAAGTATGTCCCACTTCATGAATTCTATTAATGCTATTATCATGCTTTGAGTTCATCATTATTAATTTTTTTCGGTCAGTTACTCCACCAACTTCATTTATACTACCATCTGGTTGAATTTCAGTTGTAAACAAATTTCTATGAGTATCCTCACTACCTTTTTCTAACCTATTCCCTACATTATATCCTTCATATTGTTCAGCATTCGACTTAAGTTTAGTTTGAAGAGAATTTCCTCCATCTTTAAAGGTTAAATCAAATCGAATGTTATATCCTTCGAATTCTCCTTCATTAACTGATAAATTTTGTTCATTATACCAATTATTAATACTACTACTCATCTCATTAATTTGACTTGTACTATATCCTGGAACTTGTCCACCTCTAAAAGGTCTCCCTTCCGTTTGAACAAAGTAAGTTGCTTTAATAGTAATAGTCTTATTTTGTCTATCAATAACACGAACACCATCTCTGCCATCGGGATCTACGTAGTTAATAGGATCATTAAAAGTATATACATAAGGATTATAACCTGGATATTTCTCCGCTAAGGATCCACACTTAAAAATATACTTGTGCTTGGGTTGTAATACCTTGCACCATAGTAATAATATCCTGTACTTTCATCCAGCTCTTTCCCGTTAAACTTATAAACATTGTCGTAATTGCTATTATTGTGCTCCACCATTATTTCTCCAAACGGCAGATAACCATAATAATGTGTCGGCAACCCATTAACGTCCGTAAGATACGAAGAACTTCCCAAATGATCGCTGTGGTACCACCAGATTTTCCTTTCAATATAAGGAGTCCCAGGAATAACAGGTGGCTGAGGAACAACCGGGTCTATTTCTTCAACCGGTGCTTCCGGTTCAACCCCGGGGATAAAACAACTGCCGAACAGATACAGCTGATACAGCAATTGGAAGAAGAAGACAAACAAACCACTTTAAACTCATTGACAAAATGCTAACCAATAAAAAGTTTAAAGACTTCTTTAATAAAAATGTTGCTGCGCTATAAAACAAAATCCCAACCTAACGGCTGGGATTTTTACTTTATTACTTATACGTACAAGCGTGGACGCTTGCACCAGCTGGGGCTTTGTTGTTTAGGACATTCCTGGTATATCATAAAGCTCTCCTGTTATTCCAAGAATATAGCTTATAAAATTCTTGAGTTCTTTCGGAAAGTCCTTGTAATTAAATTTACGCCCAAAAGCAACTTTATTCCCATCTATATAGAGATAATACTCCCAACTATCTTTAACTATTTTAGAGTCAATGAATATTAAATTTTCCTGATGCGAATAATAGTTTTTTATCTTCTCTATTTCTTCATTATTTAATTGTTTCTTTATCTCTTTATAATTATCGTTCCACTTAACTTCTGATAAGTCAAAATTATCTTTAACACTAAACGAGCCTATTCGATAAGTTAATTCATTATTTTGACCAATATTTATTATATGAGCTCTTGTTCCTCCTGATACTGAAACAATCAAAGTTAGTTCTTTCATTTGGGATTGTTCTATTGTTTCTTTGTTTTCCTTATTTTGTCCTTTGCAAGATATTAGACAAAACGTGAATAGGATAAAACATAAAAATTTTGACATCTTTTTCATTAGTAAGCACCTCTTTTATTTTGACCTTGTTCTTTTCTAATATCATTTTCTGTAATATCTTTCTTTGTGTGATATTTTACTCCAGATGTAGCTGCTTCTTCTTTTCTAACTCGTTCTGTAACAGCTTTCCAGAAGACCCTACCAAAAAGACCAATAATGGGGAAAATCACCATAAATAGCAGAAAGTATTTCACTTTTTTATCAACTTCAAAATTTTTCATAATTAAAAACCTATTTCATCGTCTTAGCAATATCACGATAATCCAAAACCTCAATAAGTTTCCCGTTGCGATAATACTTTACTATCAACTCGCCTTTTTTCTTTGAAATTGAATCTCCTACCATAAACTTAGCCTCCCAATCAGCATCAACTTGAAAAATGCAGTCACTTGTTTTTAATGTCAAGATATTATGGTTCATTTTTTGCCTATAAATAGAATCTACTTTTCCTATACATTCATCCTTGCTTCTACTCTCTAAAAAGACTTCTTTGGAACTTTTAGAATTAAGTATATTATCATAGTTCACATAAAAAAATAAAAATAGTAAGGGAACAAAGCATACAAAAATTAAAAACACTTTCAATCGAGTTGAGATTTGAAGCTTTTCCATAATTAAAACGTTTTAGTAGTTCCAAACGAATACATTCCTCCTATACTCCAACTTCCTCCAGATCCAAAACCAGCGTAGGGTGAATTAGTATAACTGTAATACATTCTTTTGCACAAGATAGCCTGATACAAAGAAATTCACTATTATTATTACAATTACCAGCCATACAATAATTCCTCCTATTAAATTTCTATTACGTGGGATTTTATCAAACTCAACAACATAATATTTCCATTTATCATTATGTACAAAAAACCAATAATTTACTATAAAAATTAAAACTAAAGGAAAAATTATAACGGGACTAGTAAAACTAATGTCCAGTTTCTCGTTTCTTATCAAAGAGTAATAATTGAATAAGGAAAATAATAACCAAACCTCTAAAGCAATTATAGAAATTCCTGATTTAAAATCACTCCAAAATCTTGCAGGAGCCGTCTCCCAAAACTTGTAAAGTTTATAAAATAAATAATAATACATTTTCATCTATAACCCTGGTTTAAATACTGCTCCATCCTTTTGTTCTCTGTATATAGTCTGTGTATCTCCATAATCAGACATTGCCGCTTCTGTTCCTCCTGGATTATCTTACATACACCTCTTTTTCAAATAGAACTCTTAAGCCTGTACTTAATGAATCTTTGTTTTGAAGACTCTTTTTATTAGAAACTATATCAATCAAATATCCTCTGATGTAATTCTTTCCTTTATTATTAAACTTTACACTAAAATAAGTATCTATATCTTTTGAACCAGACATAAATGTATCAACAGCAACTGTATTTAAATTTGAAAACTTATCATCAATTTCATTACTCAAATAAACATAAACTTGTTCCTTTGCTGAACTTCCATTAAAATATCTCAAATACCCTAACATTTCTTTCCCTAATTTTAATGTATCTGTAGGCAAATGTATTTCAGTATAAATACTATTTTCTTTATCTATACTTCCATCTTCATTATATTTTCTAATTTGACAATCTTGTCCATTTATAAAAAAGACATCGCTCATCTTTCTCCCATCTTCATAATAAAAATTATGCCAACCTTTTCTTACGCCATTTGTATATATACCTTTTTCATAAATTTGCCCATTTTCGTATCTAAATATCCACATTTCAACATTGTCTACTATAAATACTTCTCCTGTCTCCAATCCATCCTTATCAAAATAATTAATTTTTATATCTCCATTTTTATGAAATTCTGTTTCTTTAAATTTCTCTCCTGTATCATAATATTCAATCTGTTTATTTGTTTGATTACAAGAGAAAATGGTACATAAAATCATTACTAATACTATTTTTTTCATCATTTTACATTATTTATCCTTACACTATCTTGTAAATATAATTTATATCCAGACCTTCTTGTCCCATTTGAAATTTCTAAAGAATTTTGTTGTCTTTGATTAAGAACTGGAACTTTTACAGAATCCAATTTTGTAGGTACCCCCCAATTATAGCCTACTTGCTTACGGGATGTAGGAAAAACAGAATCCATTAATCCAGGAGTAAATTCTTTTCCTGTCTTTCCTTGTTTTCCTAATGGATTACTACCATTCGGAGTAATTCCTGGTATTGTAGTTTCTGGAGAAAAAACTTCCGCAGCAATCATTAATTTAGTTACATCGATCCACTCAGTTGTTCTACTCCCTTTTGGAAACTGTAACGGAGAATCTTTTCCTCCTTCCATTGTCAAACTTACTCCATTAGAAAATGCATCAGATAATTTCGACATAAAAGTTTTATTCTGCTGCGTCCCAACAACATAATCATGATGACATGATACACAGTTTTCACTACCTGATTCCATTGGTTCATGTGTCCCATCTGTGTTATAAATTGTATTTCCGATTGAGCCTCCATCAAAATAAGTATATCCTTCCGGTGTATTACTCGCATTATAATCAGGACTGTACTCTATTTTTTGGGTTTTATCGTTTTGTCTCCAACCATCAGGCGCCATCCCCGTAGGGTCAACTAAATTAACCGGATTATTCATTGTGTAAGTGTATGGATTATAATTCGGGAACTGCTCTGCCAGTGGGTCAACAGATATAAAGATTGAGGTACGTGGGTCGTAATACCTTGCTCCATAGTAGTAATATCCCGTACTCTCATCCAGCTCTTTACCGTTAAACTTATAAACATTGTCGTAATTGCTATTATTGTGCTCCACCATTATTTCTCCAAACGGCAGATAACCATAATAATGTGTCGGCAACCCGTTAACGTCCGTAAGATACGAAGAACTTCCCAAATGATCGCCGTGGTACCACCAGATTTTCCCTTCAATATAAGGAGTCCCAGGAATAACAGGTGGCTGAGGAACAACCGGGTCTATTTCTTCAACCGGTTCCTCCGGTTCAACCTCGGGCTCCTCCGCCGGTGGAAAAACAGGAGGGTCTTTAGGAATTACCGGATTAGGAAAATAAAAATGATCCTCTCTGATAATTTCTATCAAATCACAATAATCTACATATTCTTCCAACAAAAGAGTCTCATAATACTTTGCACATTCCCCATCACCGGTCCACAAACAGTATTCATACTGCGCCATAAATTCTTGATAACAGTCCTCTTCTATCTCGATAATAATTTCTAAACAACCTTTTTCTTTCATTTTTAAAATTGCATCACATTTTGTATTGCCACTCAAATACAATTCATATAATTGTTCACGACAGTCGGACTTGTTGTGTTCTTCCAAATAATCCAGCCAAAATTGGAACTCTTCCTCACAAGGGTCATAACATTCCTCCTTTTCTAGTTCTGCCAAAATCTCGCAGGGATTCATCTTTTGTTCTTCCAACTTCAAGATTAAAAGCAAACAAGGATGTTCCGGATCAAGATTATACAGGATTTTTTTGACATGATACAGCTCTGATTCACAATCAGGTTCACCTGCCATCGCCTCCATAGTTACATCTTCGCCCATAGTGCTAAACAGTCTGTCTATCTCTTGCTGCATAAAGGCTGTATTTTCCGCATTTCCTGTACCATTCTGTACTGCATTTGTTCCCTGAACCGTACCCATGCTATCCGGATCTCCTATGCGGCTGGCGATGCGCTGGTTGTCGGCATAATAGTGTTTGGTTGGCACATTTTGGTTCATGGTCACATAACCACTCGGATAAAGCACCATTTCATCAATACCTCCTATACCGTCTACATATCCTCCGTTTACGTGCAGGCTGTTAGCAGAACCTTTCACTTTTATTATCCGTTCGCCCGAAGCATCGTAAGCGTAATAATCTACTTTATTGCCCCTGACAACCGCGCGAAGACGATCCTGTTCGTCCCAATACAAATTGCGATCAAAACTACTGTTACCTGTGCTTGTATTTTCCTTTATAAGGTTGCCGTTGGCATCATAATCAAGACTTACAAGCTGGCTTCCGCCTCCCGGTATGGTCTTAGTTATACTGCTAACCGTATGAGGTTGAGAAGTATTGGCGTACTGATACTGCCCTGTATAAGCATTTTCGGTTGCTTCAGCCACATTGGTATATAAATTAGTTACCACATGAATCTGTTGTTTGGTCACAATACCATGGGTACGGTTATACCTCATCTTAAGGCTGTATATGTGTTTTTCCCGTTTGCCCAGCCAGTTTCCGTCAGATTGTTCTAAACGGTTAAAATCATCGTATCGATATTTATTGGTAAACACTCCGCCTATATCCAAATCATCTGCCAACGATACTTCGCTTTCCAGCTTGGTAATATTGCTATTGGTGTTGTAGCTGTACCGGTTTTGCATAAACAGCTCTTCCGTAGGGCGGCGCAGAGTCATCAGACGAAGGCGGTTTTGATGACTGTAAAAGTATTCTGTTTCTACATCGTTACCGTTAACTACCTTGGTACGGTTGCCAAAATGATCGTATTGAATATTTTTGATATAATACTCCTGCGGTTTGACCGGATCAATTTCGCTTTTCACGCTTTTGAGCATTCCTCCTTCGTCGTAACTGTAAATTACCCGTTCCTGATCGGGGTATTCCACAAATAAGGTACGTCCCCACAAATCATAACCATACTGCATCTCAAAATAAGAGATACCTCCATCCGGCGTATTTACCCATCGTTTGTTTTTTCTTACTTCTCCAAAGTTGCCGTATTCAAACTCCTGTCTTCCTGTTAAATCAATTTGTACGTTTACTCTACCTAAATTATATTCATATTTAACAATATGCGTTGGTAGCGTCACAGCCATTAATCGACCAAAATTATACTGATATCTGATACTTTCATTATTGTCTGACAACTTTTGGTTTTGAAATTCTGTTAACTGACCGGCATAGTCATAAGTAAATAGACCAGCTCCCCTGTCCGGATGCTGAACGCTTGTTTTTCTTCCAAAATTATCATAAGTATATGTAGTCTGGGCATTGTCTGTATCGGTCACACTCAGCACTTCTCCTAATGCTCCATAGCTGAATACCGTACAAAGTTCGGTATTATTTCCTATTTGTTTACTTGACGTAGTTCTGCCTTTAGCATCGGTATAAACAACCGTTGTGTTGCCTTCCGGCATAATCTGAGTGGTCATGAACTGATTTTTATTGTTACAGTCTTTGTCAAAGCCGTATTTAGTCTCAAACAAAGCTCCAATACCCGATACCTGCCGGTAAAGTTCTCTGTCGCGGTGATCATACGTAAAAGTTGTCGTATCAGTTCCCATCACAGGTGTTGAAAAAACGGCCATTTGAGCTGCAACCGTGCTGCCGCACCCTTGTTCTTCAACCGGCAACGACATTTTTGTAACTCTTCCAAATTCGTCGTACATCACTTTTCCGCTTACTGCAAACCGATAGCCCGCTGCGCCTGTATTACAGCTTTCAGGGCGTTGCAACTGCGTCTTTTCTTGAATAATTCTTCCTAAACCATCCGAAAAACGACTGCTGAACCGGCTATACTGAATTTGCTCATAAGGAGAGTATGCCGCCCATTGCGGATGAGCCGCAGCGGTTATCTTATCTGTAACCACATAAGCCGGGCTACTCCCGCTTAAATTGGCTGAATAATTGTTCACCAAAATATATTTAGCCATCACTTGTGGTGAAGTTACCATATAAAGCCTTCCAAACGCATCGTAGCTATATTCTAAGGAAATTCCGTATGGATCGGTTACTTCTACCGGAATTCCAAAATGATAATTGTACGCAATCTGTTTGATGGCATTATACGAATTCGTAATTTTCACAGGATACGTTTTGACTTTGCTATCGTATTCAATATTTACCTTATACGATGCGGCGTTTACCGCTCCTCCATCCGGATTAGGGTTAGTTTTTGCCGTGATATTGCCATAAATGTCGTATTCCATTTTATTTTCTGCAAAATTAGCTGCATCGAGGTATTGTCTTACCAAAGTTACATTTCCTTTGGTATCTATTGTTGTTGTAGAACGTCTGGTCTGCTGCGGAGAAACCACTTTGTGTTCGGACGGAACAGAAACGATATAACTGTTCAGATTCTGGTGGTATTTAATATCTACCGAGATTGTTTCGTTTGTTCCGGTTTCTCCCAAATCCGTATAAGACAAAATATTGCCAAAAATATCGTACTTGTTAAATGTTGACTGCATTGTTTTTTCCAGTCCTTGTGTATCCGTACCGTTATAAGCGTATTGGCGGGAGGTCATCTTTTTAACCAATGGCAATACTCGTTTTTTCTCCGGATAACTGCTCAATGAACTTGAGGTAGCAGAATAAGTATACCCGGCATTGCTGCCTGTAAAGGTTACCGGATTTAAAAATACGTAATCATAATCCGTTTGGGTAATTTTTCTTCCGAAAGCATCTTGGGAATAAGTGGTTTTTACCAATCCTTTTTTAAAATAATACTGACGCAGGCGGGAATCTTTCCCCGGACTGTATAAATGACTGTCTGTCATTGCATTTTGTACATATTCCACCGTATGAATTCTATACTTATTTCCCTGGCTGTCCAGTTCATTGGTTACTACCTTGCCAAATCCTAAAAACGTACGCTCTCTGCGGTCTTTATACCCGTTGTAATACTCAAAACTCTTGCACATCACACTTTCTCCGTCACCGCTGTATCCGTCAAAAATCTGTGCGTTTGTCAATACCTGTTTACTAAACGGCATAGCATACGTATTGCCTATTTCTACGTTTTCTCCCGGATTTTTTGTCTTATAATCTAATGTTATTACTGCTCCTAACGGGCGTTTTACCTGTTTAAGCATATTAGTTTTCCCCACTTTAGACAAAGCCACCTGCATACTGCTTTCTGAATCTGACTTCACCATATCCGGATAACCGTCACCGTTAAAATCCATAATTTGCACAGTCTCTTTATTCAATCCTGCACCTATATTTCCTCCGACCGAAATACAAAACTTAGGTCCGGTTCCTATAATGGGGATCAGAAAATAAAAACAATATGTAGCGTTTAAATTTATACCTCCGGAAATAGACTCGCTTTCAGAATAAACAACAGGCAATGAAACAGGAGTACTGCTAAAGCCGCTTCCCATATTCAAATACGCTGTGCTTCCGTTAATAATTCTGTCGGGCAAGCCATCACCATTAATGTCTATTAACGAATTAACTCCTTTGGATATATTTTTCGATATTGAAAAACCTGCGGAAACAGAACCATTAAAAAAACTTACTCCTCCTCCTCCTGAATAGGTTGTCGTTTTTGATGTTTTTAAGCTGTTTATACCCCAGCTGTTTTGTGCGGCAAAATGATTTCCAAAATTTAAATCTACTTGTCCTGTTTTCTTTAAATAATCAGGTAAACCATCTCCGTTAATATCGATCAAATCGCTGTCTGTATAATCACTGCTGTTAAAAAATCCTGCATTTATACCCAGTCCCACTCCGGCGCCGTTGTTTTTGAGTACATGGTTGGCATTTACACTGCTACCCCTGCTGCTCACTTCAGCACCAATGACTATTCCGCTGGACAGGGATGCAGAAGCACCGCTTCCGGAAGCAGATGAAGTTTGCAACACATTTTTATTGAGAACAGAAGTAGTTAAACCCCCTCTGGAGTTTGTCAGCTGAATACTTTGTCCGATTACATCCGGATAACCATCTCCGTTAATATCCCTAAAATCATTCTGAATTTTACTTTCTGTATCAGAATCTGTTCCCGAAACAACCAACACTCCTGCAGATTTACTTTTAGAAACCCCCGTAATCTGTTTTACAATTGCCAAAGCAGAATGGGTTGCGGCCGGACCTACTCCGTCTCCTCCCCCTAAATTTTCAGGAGAAATACTGCTATCAATCGGATCAGCAACTCCCTCTTCCTCATTCATAATTGCATTAGGATACATTTCTGTAGCGCTAACATATAGCGTATTATGTACCTGCCAGCGATTATTGGTTCTATCGGGCATCAAGAGAATCATTTTGGACGGCGTCGGTTCACTTGGTGTGTTAGTTCCATTTTGAGATCTGATGAGCTCTACACAATGCATATACGCTTCATATGTTTCTTCATTTTCACATTGTGTAAATTCTTCTTCTGACGGATTTTCAGTATCCTCATCGGCTTCTTCCTGCAGACTTTCCAACGTAAGGTCTTTCAGTTTGATAGACTTAAAATTCTCATCGTGTTTTCCTTCGCTTCTATAGGCAAACTGTCCCCAGTTTTGATGCTGCGTCCCATATTGCGTATTCTGCGGATAATAAAACGCATTTGTCTCCACCGGTGTGCCTGTATTAATGTTAAACCCGCCTCCAACTAACGGAGTAAGTTTTAGCACAGAAGAAGCTGTCATATTTGCCAATACACCTGCTGTATTAGAACTTGTTGTATAATATTCAAAATACAAATCAGTATTTTCATCACAAAAAATCTGAGTATAGCTACTCGTAACAGGAATATCATACGATCCGGTAGTGTTGTTATATTTAAATACAGTCGGATTAGTTGAATTGGTATAGAAATAAGCATATTTCACCAGTTGATTGCTCGCAGCACTTTCCTTGATGATTCTGCCGTTTTTATTTTTTACCGTTAAATATACAACTCTTATTCCACAACTATAACAAGGAGGATAATACAGATTTTGATTAATTTTGTAGCTATTGGCTCCTATATTGGAAACCTTGGACTGAGACTTCAGCTCCTGACTGAAAACACTCATATTCTGAACTAATCTCGTCGTTTCTTCCAGCGTAGAATTTTCTATTTTTACATCCCACTGATTCGCTATTTTTTTCCAGTCCACATTGGAATCCGCTATAATTTCGGCTTTGATATGTTGAAAGGTGAGTTCATTTCCTTGATCAATATTAGTAACATCAAAACTATAATCAATATTGGGTACGCTGGTTAACTGATCAAATTTTATTTCCCTACTGTAAATTTCGATAGGAACTCCTGATCCCACAGCAATAACATTCCCGGATCCATCTACTTTATAACGCTTCAGCACTAGTTTCAGTTTATCAGAGTAATCCGGAATTGCTGTTGTATTATCAACATTAAACGGGGTCCAGCTGATAGTATAGCTACCGTTATTACTAATTGTATAAGGCATATCTCCACCGACCAGAAAACCATCTGAAACAGCAGATGCATAAGGGGTAAAACCATTGGGGTCTTTATAAGCGTAGTCAACTGTATATTGGACTTTCGGATTCCAATTTACCCTATTGAACTGATAATTACCATTGGCTGAAATTCTGAAAAAAATACGGTCGCCCTTGTTTACCGACAAATTAGAAAAATTAGTAGCCGTATTTGTAAGCGATGCTGTAGTTAAAGGCTTTATAAATGAGGCATACCCTGCATCCACACCATTATTCCCTCTTTCAATACTATACCTGACCGGTGATCCTGTCAACCGCTGTATCTGACCGGTAATCTTTACTGTACCGTCTTTTGGCGCTATCCACACCCGAACCACATCTAATACAGGATTATCTGCTTTAGGCATTTCATATAAATTAGCACCCGACACAGCAGCTCCTTTTTCAATCGCATTCGGTGTATAGGAACTGTTTTCAACAAATTTAGTAATACCGGTACTGCTTGGCACATTAAAATATACTTTCCGGTCATTAACTATATCAACCAATCCATCGTTGTTTACATCTTCTAAATAAACCGGAATTTCAGTACTCATCCACGATTTATTAGAGTTGAAGTACCCAAAAAAATGTCCTTCTAATCCTCCTCCTCTGGTAATAGTCTTGGTTCTGCTGAAAACACCTTGTCCCTGTACCGGGGTAGAAACATTGCTAAATCCTGTTCCCGTGTTCTTTCTGTAAAACAATTTTCCTCCCTTGTGAATTAACTTATCAGGAAGCCCGTCTCCATCCATATCAACCAAAGTAATTATAGATTTACTTTTAGCTGTATTGGAAGATCGATTTGCTCCTATTGTCAGGTCTTTAGAGAGCGGATTCAGCGAAGGCGGATAACCAATAGTAGCTACTCCTGCGGTTATAGCGCCATTTATTTCTTTGAATTCTGAAGAGCCTCCACCGATAGCCGAAGCATCAGCGTTTAATTTACTAAACACTCCGTCAAAATCGCGTTGTGTTCCTACGGGTTTAAACGGTTCAAAAAGCCCGTTGCTTACCTCGTTGTAATACTCCATTTCATGGGTATTAAACACGTCGTCGTTACCGTTGGTCTGTTGTATCTTCTGAAGCAGAGTTTTAGAAAATGCTCCTTGGGTATAAATAAAATTATACTTTCGAATTTTTCGCTCTATACCGTCAAACATAGAAACTTCTATCTGGCTCAGTAAATCATCTGTAATTTCTTTTACTCCTAAACGAGCATTAATACTTTTATCTATTCTTGCTCCTGCTGAACGTGTAAAAGCTATTTTATACCATGACGGAGTTGATGCCGTATTGTGTTTAGTATAGACTATTTCTCTTAAATAAATTTGTTTTCCGCCAGCTAAAGTTCCTGTGGTAAAATTTTTCAGTTCATAAATATATTCAATGTAATTGCCATTGGCATCTTCTATTTTGTTCAGATACCAACGCCCTATATTTCCGGAAAAACCGCTTCCGGTAGTCAATTTTGAATTAGCCGAGTTTCCGTAATAATACTTTGTACCGGATTTGTCTGTAACTATCCAATAGTAATTTGATACAGAAGTTCCTATTCTTTCTATCTTATTAAAACTGCCCTCTATTCTAGAATAAAATTGTGCATTACTGACTCTGCTGATTAAATTATCTCTATGAGGCTGATAAAAGTTTTCTGCTCCTGTATGCAATACAATATCTTCTCCGTTTAGCAGATATGCTTCCGTTTCTTGGATAGTACTGTATTGAGGTGTTCCCCATTTGGTATTCACTTCAATACTCGGAACAGACAAATCCCATCCAATTCCCATCCAGCCATTCCCCCCTGAACTATTATAACGCAGAGTTAAATCGGGTTGAAGCCCATGTCTGCCTGACGGAATTTCTATTGGGTAGGTCAAAACAGCATCGCCAAACTGATTGGCTTCCGGCATTTCTATCAAATTTACTTTGTCTGCCGGATGAGCCGCAGGAATATCGTTGACGCTAGTTGGTGTAAAACTGTCGCTATCCGGAGTTTCAGGTACTTGAATCACACCTGCTATATAATCTGTAAAATGATCGGTGGAAGCATAAACAATGTGTTTTTCGTCATTAAGACTGTCTGCCGCTATTGGCTCCCATTTTCGGGATTGTGTATTGAAATAAAAAATAGCAATATCTTTTTCGGTATATCCTTTTGGAATCAATTGTGGATCATATCCGATACCGATTATTCCTGCACGATCAAATTTTGTCTGATCGGGCAGAAACCGATATGCAGTCCTGTCTTTGGTTACATTGTTTAGAGACATCCCCATTGGCACAACATCGGTCTCTCTCAATTTTTCGACACTCATGGTTTTTAAATTTCCAAAGGAACCCTCCGGCAAAGTCAGAGAGACTCCCTCATAGAGAATTCGGTTTTCTTCTCCCTCCGCAAACAAGTGTTGATAAACCGGATTTTGGCTCTCTATATTGTAAGATTGTCCCGCAAGAATCGAAGGCGTTTTAACCTTTATCGGCTGATGGTATTTTTCACCCGAATCATATTCGCCAACCAAAACATATTCTTCCGGTAATTCATCAAACTTAAAAAAGCCTTCAAAATCTCCGGAATCATAAATAATCACAGCTTGTCCGTTGAAACTTAATGTACTCGGTTTTACCTTTTCTTTCTTGACAACATATCCTCTGATGTACAGTTTATCAGTAGACACTCGAACCATATCCGTAAGGGTTAGCAATTCCTGATATCCTCTCTTTTCCAGTTTTTTTTCTCTCACTAAATGCACATTTTTAATCTGCACAACGGTTTTAACCTCTTTATTGGTTTTAAAAAAAACCTGATTCTCTCCTCTTTTAAGCAAATTTGGATTGATCTTTTCTCGTTGTTTAGACCATCCGTCGCCATACTGAACAACAGTACTCCCTACGGCTGAGGTATGGTTAATGCTTCTGCTTACACCTAGGTAACTGGTCAACCCTTTAAGTTCGTACTCCAGATAAATGTCATCTGTTAAATCAATATCATCTGTTATATTTATTTTAAACAAATTGTCATATGGATCATCGTCTATATCTACTGCAACAGAACTGATAGTACCTACTTGCAAATCCGCCGGATAATAAACATGTTCTCTGTAAAGTCGGATATAACTCTCATCATTATGATTGTTGTTTTGCGTATCTTTTTTGTTAGTACCTTCTACTACGGATATATTTTTTTCTGTGTCCGCTGTATTTTCCTCATATTTATTTAAAGCAATAGCATCCTCCGAAGAGGAATATTCGTATAAGTTGCCATAGTAATAAACTTCAGACTGTGCTCTCTTGTAATCGGCATATTCTCTCAGTTCAAGATAAGACTGAAACGGGTAGATAAACGTACTGTGAAAAAAGCCTGCCAAAGTAAGCAGATATAATGTTTTAAATCTGATGGTAGATTTTTTAGATGAATTTATATTTCGTTTCATGAATTTTAACGTTTAGTAAGATGTTATTTTACAACCAATTTTTGAACTAAAGAATTGTATGTTGTTTTAATAATTACAAGATATGTTCCTGGAGTGCGAAGTACGCTTTCATAGGTAAGGTAGTCTATGTTTTTAAACTCTTTACTCGTGATAAATTGTCCGGACAAAGTATATATTTTCAATACGGCATTGGTTTTCCTATCCAAGTTGGTATAAATAGTAAAAGGAACACCCGATTGAACTGGATTCGGATAAATTCCATTTTCCATTTTTTCTTTGTCTTCGCTCTCCAAGCCAAAAACTTCAAAAGGAAGCGTTTTACATTGTTCTTTATAATTTATTTTTAACTGATAATTACCCGGTTTAGAGACCGTAAATTCCTGAGAATGACCAAAGGATTGTTCTTGAAAAAACCACTCTAATACAAATTCTTTAGGATCAGCACCTACAAACAGCGGTTCTATTTTCACTTTTCCACCCTCTCCAAGCTGCCATCTGTGCTCAATATAAACGGGCAAATCTTCTTCGTTTTGTTGGATAACCGTATTCCAATTTCTACCGGAAGCATCTTTAACGGTTAATGTAACCCTATCCGATATAGAAAAGCCGGAAAGTTCTGCTTTTAAAAGGTCTGTTCGCTTGCGCACCAACACTTCTCCATCTTTTGTAATGGCTATATTATAGGGGGGGAAACCTCCTTCTATATTTAATTTTAGCTTGGTGTTCTCATCACATAGATTATGGATTTGATAATCAACGTCAAATCTTTGCTGTTTATATATAGAGATGTATCCCTGCTTTTTTTTGATCTGACTTGACAGTTGAATGGGTGCAAAAACGACTGTAATTGAATCTTTTAAAACGCCTTTATAAACTTTTTTAGATTCTAAATTCAACGGGGGCTCCTGTGTTTCACTTAAATACAAATAATAATCCTCGTCTCGATCAGATTTACCTTTCTTAAATTCAGACAAATTAATACTCACAGTAAGGGAATCCGTTATAAAGCGCTCATTTTTAGTGAATTTCCACTTTCGGTTTAAAGCCCAGAAGGGCTTGTGATCGGGTTGTTCAAAAGACAATTCTGCTCCATTATCTCCCCAGACAAAATAACTCATATCTTGCAGCCTGAAAGAAGAATCGGATTTATTCTTGCTTTCTTTTGTCAATCCGATTTTAATAAAGGAATCTGTAGAGTTTTGGGTCTGTATCTGATTCAGTCCGAAATAATCATCTCTGCCCAAACCGGCTACTCGTTTAGAAAAAGCGTGATTTTGTTCATATGCCCAAACGATATCTCCTTTGCTATCGAGATAATCCAACTCTTTTTGAAGAGATATACCATATTTTAGAGAGAGATAGGTTTGGACTTTTTGCCGATCCTTTTCTGACAACCGATAAGGATACACCATAGCCTCGTATAATGGAACGCCTTCTTTTTGCTTAATAAATACATAATTAGTTGGCAATTTGCGCTTTTTGTCTGTAAAAAAAGCATTATAACTCAGAAGAATACCGGTCGGTTTGTGTCCTTCCTTTATGCGCAACAATTTATCTCCATGAACATAAGAATCCCCCACTTTATAAACATTATTTTTATAGTGTAATTCTGAAAAAATATTCTCTAATTTACGAGGTTTTCTATGCTCTATGTCCGATTTGAATACATAAAAAAGTGAACTCTCCTGTCCTAATCTATCTTTCTCAATTCTAATCTTTTGAACACCTAGATCAATTGGAAGGTGATCATTCAAAAACAAACTATCAGGAAATTCAGACAAATGCTTATCAAGATATATAGCGGATTCTTTGAGCCACAAAAGGTTTTTATTTAACTCATTTTGAGCACATACATTCAAAATGGTCATAAAAATCATGATAATAGAATAATTCTTATTCATAGGTACTACAATAAAATATAACTAAATACTTTTAACAGTTATAATTAAATAAAAAACATTATTAAACGCTATTTTAAAAAAATAGATTATTTCAAAATATTATTTTATATAAATTTTACATCAAACTTAACTTAAAAAAAAAAAGAATAACATGCTGTATACCAACATTTAACAATAAAGGAAGCTACACTGCCTTAATTGTTAAATAAAAATACAGAATAGACAGTCTACAATAAAAAATTTAATTGACCACAACAGCATAAGAAATAAAAACAGATTGTTTATTTCTATTTTTTAATTACTATTCATTGAACAAAAAAAGAGAAGCAGGGGCTTCTCTTTTTTGATGTCATTTCTGTAATTCTTATTTTACGCTCAGAACAAAATAATTCTTTTTCCCTTTTTGAAGTAATACAAACTGATTGTTTATCAAATCGGCTTGGGTTATAACATACTCTTCTGCAACCTTTTCACGGTTAACAGAGATTGAATTTGCCTGTAACGAACGCCTTGCCTCTCCGTTGGATGGTAAAAAACCAGATTTTCCTGCCAATGCATCCACAATATTTAGTCCGGTTTCAACATCAGCTTTGTTTATTTCTGCTTGAGGAACACCGTCAAATACCTCTAAAAATGTTTTTGCGTCCAATTGCTTCAAATCTGCTGAAGTAGAGTTTCCAAACAAAATTCCTGAAGCTTTCATGGCGTTGTCCAAATCTTCTTTACTGTGCACCATTGTGGTTACCTCCGCTGCCAAACGCTTTTGCAATACGCGTAAATGCGGCGCTTGACTGTGTTCTGCGATTAGTGCTTCTATTTCTTCACGAGAGATAAAAGTAAATATTTTGATGTATTTTTCGGCATCGACATCCGAAACGTTTACCCAATACTGGTAAAATTTATAAGGCGAGGTATAGTCGGCAGAAAGCCAGATATTGCCCCCTTCACTTTTTCCGAATTTTGTTCCGTCTGCTTTGGTTATCAAAGGGCAAGTCAACGCATAAGCTTTTTCTCCCAGCGTTCTGCGAATAAGCTCTGTTCCCGTTGTAATGTTTCCCCATTGATCCGAACCCCCCATTTGAAGTGATACGCTTTTATCTTTATACAAGTGCAAAAAGTCATACCCCTGCAATAACTGATATGAAAATTCTGTAAACGACATTCCCTCCTGAAATTCTCCGTTCAGTCTCTTTTTGACAGAATCTTTTGCCATCATATAATTAACAGTAATGTGTTTTCCTACATTTCTGATAAAGTCCAAAAAAGAAAATTCCTTCATCCAATCGTAGTTATTGACTAATACAGCCGCATTTTCCGCTCCTGAATTAAAGTCCAGAAAACGCTCCAATTGTGTTTTAATAGCATTTTGATTGTGGCGAAGCGTTTCTTCATCCAGCAAATTCCGTTCGTTAGATTTTCCTGACGGATCGCCTACCATTCCCGTTGCCCCTCCTATCAATGCAAAGGGCTTATGTCCTGCCAGCTGAAAATGTTTTAACAGCATTACACTTACTAAATGTCCAATATGCAATGAATCGGCTGTTGGATCTATTCCCACATACGCCGCACGCATCTGCTCCAACAAATGTTCTTCAGTGCCTGGCATAACGTCGTGGAGCATTCCTCTCCAAGTCACTTCCTCAATAAAATTTTTCATTTAATCGTATTTTTGGCAAAGATAGTTCAATTGCCCCGCTTTTGGAATATTTTTTGACTATCCTCTCACTTTTATTCACCTGCAAAAGACGCTATGTAAAAATATCGCCTATTTTTGTATGAGATATGATATTGATAACCGGAGGAACAGGTATGGTGGGAGCGCATTTATTGCTGCATCTTACTAAATCGGAAATACCTGTAAGAGCAATTTATCGCAACAAAAAAAGAATCCAAAGGACAAAGCATTTGTTTGACCTTTGCGAACATGCCGACCTTTTTTATAAGATTGAATGGGTCAAAGCCGACATTACCGACATTCCTGCTTTAGAAAATGCTTTTGAAGGCATTGACTTTGTTTATCACTGTGCTGCAGTTATTTCTTTTAATGCTAAAGATACTTCTGCTCTTCGCAAAGCAAATATTGAGGGAACAGCAAATATGATTAATCTCTCCATTGATTTTGGCATCAAAAAATTTTGCTATGTAAGTTCTATTGCTGCTTTGGGTGAAACGCTGTCTCACGATAGAATAATTAGCGAAAAATCGGATTGGAACCCCGAGCTCTTCCACAGTGATTATGCCATTTCTAAATATGGAGGCGAAATGGAGGTATGGCGGGGAACGCAAGAAGGTTTAAAGGTAATTGTGGTCAATCCGGGAGTTATTTTTGGAAAAGGTTTTGGCTTTGAAGGCAGTGGAGAATTCTTTGCAAAAGCTCTAAAAAATTTTCCTTTTTATACCAATGGAACAACAGGTGTGGTTGCTGCTTCTGATGTTGTAAAAGCTATGGTTTTATTAATGGATAGCAATATTGAAAACGAACGGTTTACCTTAGTTTCAGAAAACCTACCTTATCGTCGGATAATGAATTTTTGCGCTCAACTACTAAACAAACGGCAACCGCATATTTATGCTTCTCCTTTCAGCTGTTCTTTAGCCTGGCGTTTAGACTGTGCTATTTCCGCTTGCACCGGAAAAAAAAGAAGCTTTACGCGCGCTATGGCAAAAGCTTCTCATTCTAATTATATTTACAGCAACACCAAGATTAAAGAAACTATTGGCTTTGAATTTGAGTCTCATCAGATTTTTCTTCCAAAAGTTCTTTCTTCTCTTTCGCTTCTCTGAGTTTTAACACCCTTTGTCTCAATAATTGATTTCTCTGTCCGTCTTTCAGATCAGGCTTCTTTTTCTTTGTTTCTTTTTCCATAACTTTTTCCGATTCCTTTATAGGTACAGCTTCTAAAACCGAATCAGTAATTTCCACTTTCTCCAGTTTAAGATCTTTTTCTTCGTCCTTACCAACTAAAGAATCGATTTCTGTTTTTACTGTTTCAAGCCGCTGGATAATTCTCTTTTGCATATCGTAATACACACCCTTTTTCAACTCGACGTAATATCGGTTGTTTTCCGCAAAAGTTAAGCTGTCTACACCGTATTTGCTCAATATGCCGTTCATATCAAACTGCTTTACTGAATCCCGTCCAAAACTGTTTGTACTCTGAATTCCATACAAAACAGATACATCATACAGAATATTTTCCATTTTGTCCTGTTCAATAAACGGATTAGGTTTGTTTTTGTCTGATTGACAAGCCGCTAAAATTAAAAGCAAACAAACAACTATTTTTTTCATCTTCTAATAATTATCGTTCAAATAAAAGTCTTTGTCCCAAGTTATCTAAATTTACTTTTCCGTCTTGATATACCAGATTTCCATTGACAAAAGTATGAGTAACTTTTGCAGAAAACTCTTCTCCTTCAAAAGGAGACCAGCCACATTTGTACAATATATTTTCTTTTTCCACTTTCCATGGTTCCTCAGGATTAACAATTACAATATCGGCGTGATAGCCTTCTTTTATAAATCCCCTTTTTTCAACCTGAAATAAAATTGCCGGATTATGAGCTGTTTTTTCAACAATCTGCTCAACGGTAATTTTACCTTTTTTGCAGGCTTCAAACAAGGCTGTTAAAGCGTGCTGCACCAAGGGTCCTCCCGAAGGTGCCTGTGTATAAGGTTTGCTTTTTTCTTCCAGCGTATGTGGTGCGTGATCTGTAGCAATTACGTCAATGCGTCCGTCAAGTAAAGCTTTCCAAAGTCCTTCGCGGTCTTTTTCCGTTTTAACAGCCGGATTCCACTTAATCAGATTGCCCTTGGCTTCGTAATCTTTATCGGTAAACCACAGGTGATGCACACATACTTCGGCTGTGATTTTTTTATCTTTTAACGGAATATCATTGCGAAATAACGCGGTTTCTCTGGCGGTAGAAACGTGGAAAACATGTAGTCTTGCACCTGTTTTTTCGGCGAGTTCTATGGCTTTGGAAGAAGATAGATAGCACGCCTCTTCACTGCGAATCAACGGGTGATACTGAACAGGAATATTCTCTCCGTATTTTTCTTTATACACTGTGAGATTGTGACGGATTGTATCTTCGTCCTCCGCATGAACCGCAATCAAAAGCTTAACATTGGAAAATATTTTTTCGAGTACTTCCGGATTGTCAACCAACATATTTCCGGTTGAAGAACCTAAAAACAACTTTATTCCCGCTACGTTTCTCGGATTGGTTTTCAACAACTCTTCTAAATTATCATTTGTACCTCCCATCATAAAAGAGTAATTGGTAACAGAACTCCTCGCTGCAATTTGATATTTCTGTTCCAGCAGCTCTTGCGTTACGGCATTGGGCACGGTATTTGGCTGTTCAATAAAAGAGGTGATACCTCCTGCAGCAGCAGCTTTTGATTCGGAAGCTATATCTGCTTTATGTGTTAATCCGGGCTCCCTAAAATGCACCTGATCGTCAATCATTCCCGGAACAACATAATTTCCTGCAGCATCAATGACTTTAACACCCTCTAAAGGCATTATGTCTTTGCCAATCTTTGCAATAAAACCGTTCTGAATGAGTATATCTCCTGTAAAGGTATTTCCTTCATTGACTATTTTTCCGTTCTTTATTAAATAATCCGTCATGTTATAGTGTGTTTAGTAGTTTTTTGATACGCAGATTGACTACTCCAAAGATAGCTTCTTTAATAATACCTTTTGACATTTTGGATTCTCCTCTGGTGCGATCTGTAAATATAATAGGCACTTCTGCAATCGGAAATTTTTTAACAAATGCGCGGTATTTCATCTCTATCTGGAAAGCATATCCTACAAAACGGATTCTGTCTAAATCTATTCCTTCTAATACATAACGGGGAAAACAGACAAAACCGGCTGTAGTATCTTTTATTTTCATCCCGGTTATAAATCGAACGTAAACAGACGCTCCATAAGAAAGTAGTACTCTGTTTAGCGGCCAGTTAACTACATTTACACCCGTTACATACCTTGAGCCAATCGTCATTGCATTTTGTGTTTTGCTGACCTGTAGTAACCGAACCAGATCTTCGGGATTATGTGAAAAATCGGCGTCCATTTCAAAAATATATTCATAGTCTCTTTCCAATGCCCATTTAAACCCATGTACATAAGCCGTACCCAAACCTTCTTTTCCAGCTCTTTTTTCTAAAAAAAGTTTACCTGCATACTTTTGCTGCATTTTCTCAACTGCTTCCGCAGTGCCATCAGGAGAATTGTCATCAACTATCAAAACGTGGAAAGGTTCGGACAAAGCCAAAACAGCTTCTACGATTAAAGTTATATTTTCAATTTCATTATAGGTCGGGATAATGATTAATCCTGAATTCATTTTGTTGGGTTTGATTACAAAAGTAACCTTTTTAAGGCGAAACTTTAAACATTTTAGAATTGAAATAACGAAGCTTAAGTCAGCCGTTTAATATCCTATTTTGATTCCGCATATTTTAAAAATTATTTAACAGCCTGAATCATGGGATCATCAGATAAAATCCACCTGTAATATTCTTCTTCGTCAAATAACTGATTTATAAACTCGGCAACCAGATAATGCATTACCAGATCTTTGCGTTTATCTAATTTAAAATAGAGGTTGTTTTGTGCCAGATATTTTTTAAAATCACTATAAATAGCTTTATTTTTTTGAGCAAAATTTATGAGTCCCTGCTTATTCATGGCATCAAATTTATTTCGATCCTTATCTATTTCCTGAAAGACAAAATAACTTACCAATCCTGATTTCATCAACATAATTGTAACATCGTCGCCGTGGTTTTTAGCTATGGGAACAAATACGTCCGGAACAATTCCCCCGCCACCGTACACCACTCTACCACTCAGTGTTTTAAACTGTAAGCTGTCTGCTATTTTTATACTGTCTGCCGCATACAGTTCTCCTCTTTCGTACCGACTAATAAAATCGTGGTTATAAACTTCTAACCCATTGGAATAGGGTTTTTGAATGGAGCGACCGGATGGAGTATAATATCGAGCCGTGGTTAATCTTATAGCAGAACCATCGCCTAAAAGCAATTCTCGTTGTACCAGTCCTTTTCCAAAAGTACGCCTGCCCACAATAGTACCTCTGTCGTTATCCTGAACAGCTCCTGCTATAATTTCGCTGGCAGAAGCACTGTTTTCATTTACCAACACATACAGTTTTCCTTCTTTATATACGCCGTTACTTCCAGCTTTTGATATGGTTTCTTTACCTCTTTTGTTAATTGTTTTTACCACTGTCTGATCTTTAGGAACCAGCTCGTCAAGCATTTTAATAGCCTGATCCATATATCCGCCACCGTTATCGCGTAAATCTATAATCAATCCCTCAATCTCTTGCTGGATGAGCTTTTTCAATGCTTCGCGAAACTCCGTATACGTTTGACTGGAAAAACGGTTTATTTTAATATAGCCCAAGCCGTCATCCAGCTTCATAGATATGTCTACACTTTTTAAAGGGATCGCTTTTCTGTTAACGGAGATTTCCAGCGCTGTATCTTCTTTTTTTCGATAAACCTGTAAGTTTACAATCGTATTTTCTTCTCCTCTGAGTGCATTTATAATAGAATCTGTCGAGACTCCCTTCCCGTACAATTGCACACCATCTGCTGACAAAATTCTGTCTCCGGGAATAATTCCTGCTTTTTCTGCCGGTCCGTTTTCTATATCTCTGATTACTGCAACACTATCTTGATAAAAGTAATAGTTAACGCCAATACCCACAAAACTTCCTTGCATGGACTCTGAAACAGCCTGCATTTCATCTTTGGCAATGTAAATAGAATGGGGGTCTAACTGTTCCAGAATTGCACTTACTGTTTTATTGACGATAGAATCTGTATCCACCTCATCAACGTATTCTTGTTCAATAAAATCGATAAGCCGATTTAGTTTTAGTTTATTGTGATTTGTAAAAACGGTATTTTTAGTTCTGTACGAAGCGGAAACCAAAAATCCGCCCAACAAAATACCAAGGGATAAGGATATTGAAACGATAATCGGCCAGAAAAATTTCTTCATAAAGAATAAAAATTATGCTAAATCGGGAAGATGAACGACCTCAACTCCTGCTCTTTCTAAAAAACGAATTCCTTCCATGTCTTTATACTGATCGAGATAAACGACTCTCTTGATTCCTGCCTGATGAATCAGCTTGCTACAATCTTTACAGGGCGACATCGTAATATATAAAGTTGCCTCCTGACAGCTTTGCGTAGAACTTGCTACTTTGAGAATAGCATTTGCTTCGGCATGCAAAACATACCAATGCGTTAAATCATTTTCATCTTCACAGCAATTTTCAAAACCCGTTGGCGTTCCATTATAGCCATCGGAGATAATCATGCGGTCTTTTACAATAATAGCACCTACTTTTTTCCGTTTGCAATATGAAAGCTGTCCCCATTCTTTCGCAATTCTCAAATATGCTTTATCGTACTTTGTGATTTTTGAGGAGTTCATAATGTTGTTTTTTGAATGACCTAATATAACAAACAAAGATAAGTATTTAGGTTTGTATTGAATTTTTATTCCTTGAGAATTCTTCTTTCTTTGACAAACACGATAAAAACGAATTCTTACTATTGTTAAATATAGAGCATTTTATAAGGGTTGATAAATATCCTCTACTAATTTTTAATTAAAAAAACACTTTGCAATATTTTACTCAGACTTTAGGTAAAAATAATAAATATAATATGTATATTACGCTTAGAATTACAACTCCAAATTTACTAACCTAAAAAACAGAATAAACATGTCACACTCAGAACTATTTGACATCGGATTTATAGATCGCAATAAAGGACACTTTGCATCTATTGTTCGCGTTGCCTTAGCAAACGGACAGATCAGTGAGGAAGAAAGAAAATTTTTAGACCATTTAGCAAATAGTCTGGATATTTCAGAAGAAGACTATGCCAAAATTCTCGAGCATCCGGAAAAATATCCTATTAATCCTCCTTATTTAGAAATTAATCGCATAGAACGCCTGTATGACTTGGCTCGCATGGTCTATGTAGATCATATACTGGGACCAAAACAAAAAGAAATTCTAAAGAAATTTACAGTTGCCCTCGGATTTACAGGAGATATTGATTATTTGGTTGACAAAGCATTATCTCTATTAGTTTTAAATGCTGATAAGGAATCTTTTATGCACGAGATACAAAATTCAAAAAGATAATATTAAAAAATCCCCAAGGTAGACTACCTTGGGGATTTTTAATTAAAACAAACAATTTAAAACTTAATAACATGAGGTGTCCATATTCAACAACTAAACCATTGATATGGTTCCACCAAATTCTTTCCTAATTTACTTGATGAAATTTCAATAAAAATAGAAATTATTTTGGAAAAATCAAAAAAATAATTATAATATTTATTTTTTATAAAATATACATTTCACTTGCCTCTCTCTATGAGGCAATAATTTTGAACTATTTCAATAATTTTTATAGAATTTTCCCAGTAAAATCACACAAACATTCTTTTTTCCTGTTTTAATCTTTACTTTTAATTTCTGCGTAATACTCTTCTTTCAGATCTTCTATTTTATCCTTCAACTCTTTTTTCAGCTTCTTAGGAAACGTTTTCAGTTTTTTGAGCTGAAAAGATAATACAAGGGCATAAATACCTACAAAAATGAAAGAAAAAGAGGTCATCATTACTAAGGATATACCTGTAAAAATAGGATTAGCAATTAATAAAAAAGAAAAAAGAATACCTAAAACACTTAAAATAGCAAGATTTCCCCATTTTAGTACGCCATAGTTTTTTAGTTCAAACGCAACCCCCAATCCTTGAAAGGAGCGGAACAACAACCCAAAACCAACAAAGAAAGGCAGAGTAGTAGCTGCAATATCTGGTCTGGAAATCAACAAAACACCAATAAGAAAGCTAAAAATACCTCCTGCAAGATACCATCCCCAACCTTCTAATTCCTCTCTGTTTTGTATAGAAAATAAAATTTCCAAAATACCGGAAAACAGAAATGATAAACTAAAAAGTACTACTAATGAAAAATAAGTTGCTTCCGGTACAGTAAGCAGATATCCGCCAATAACAATAAACAAAATGCCTACAAAAGCTGGTATATACCAGTGTTTTACCGTGTTTCGGATAGTTTTTAAAAATGTCGCCATAATATTAAAATTTAGAATAGTAATCAACAATTATCATCAAACACAAGTAAAGATAACAGTTTTTTCTCTAAAAAAACACATTTTAATTATTATTATAAAACAATAAAATCACTTTGGGATATAATACTGTGTTTGAGTATAATTAATATGAAGTAATCCTTTTGAGAAGTTCCGATATTGGTAAATACGACACAAATGGAGATAAATTTTAGGTTATGTTTTGTTCCACGTTTAAAAATAAGTCAGGAGTGATTCTGATTGTTAATTTCAATATAGTTAAGATATTTTATATCCTTTTATTGAGTTTCCTCTCACCATCTTTCGCATGAGAATTACCCTTCTAAAATTAAAATCGCCATAAGAATGGGTTGCAACAAAAATAAGTATCGGCACAATCATCCAGCACAAAGCTCCCAATACTATTTTAGAGGAAGCCATCAATGCATGCTGACTAAGATTCTGATAAGTAACCCCAGTATGCAATACATCGCCAGAGTCCAAATAAGCAGCAATATCATTTAAACTTTGCCATTGTCCTAAATATGCCGCCCAGCCGATAGCTGCACCTCCTAACGCAATAGAAACAGATGAACGGATCGGAATCAGAGCTCCCATCATTCCCAGCATTTTTTGAGGAGGAAGTCCTAAAACTACATAAAACCAGACTCCTATATATAAGCATCCCATTCCTGTTCCTTTAAAAATCATAGCATATTCCAAATAACGAATATTCATCTGCGGCTGAATTAACAAATACAGACACAAAGTATTGATGAAAAGGCATATAAATCCGAACGCTATATAATACTTGATGGACCATTTATTTTTAAAGCCTAAAAACGCCATCAATCCAGCAACGACAACACCGGGAATCATCCACAAATTTACATCAGCATTGATATAATTAGTGTATCCTAATATGCCTAAAGTATATTGTGAATATATACCGGAGCTGCCTAAATAAATTCCCATACACACAATTAAAATAGCTCCGTGGATTACATTTTTTTTTCTAAAACAACTAAAATCTATCATCTCTCGTTTTAGAAACTTTTGCCGATAAAATAAACAAATAAAAAGAATAACACTTATAATCAATGCATTTTTGACATAAGGAGAAGCAAACCACGCCTGCTGTTTCATGAAAATTAGAGAATAGTTCAGAAACATATAAGATGTTGTAAGCAAGATTATCGATAACCAGTCAATCTGATAAAGCGGCATTTTAAAACTAAAGCGTTGATTATGCTGAAATACGAGCGATATAAAAGCTATAAACAGCATCATTGCCGACATGAGTAAATAAGGTTTCTCCCAACTGCCGTTATAAACTAAACTGGAAAATATATAACCGGAAAACTGACCAAAACCGATAGAAATAGGATAAAAAACCGAATAGAACTTTCCTCGATCTCCCGTTGGTGTAACCATAAACATCACAATCACCATGACCTCTATCATCGGAAACATTTTAAAGAATCCTATTAACAAACTACAGCTCACCAATACCCAAGGATTATCAGTTGTTCCGCATATATAGGAAAGAACAGCAAGTACAATCGCACAAGTCGTAATAATTTCTTTACTTCGGAAACGCATTTTGATACGCATCATAATAAGAATAGCCATTCCCATTCCGACAGCACCTGAGTAATAAGCATAAGAAATGTATTCCGGATATATTGCCAATGCTCCTGATATATCTGTAGCCACTGAGGTATAAGCTCCGGCTACCGTCATCACAGGAAAGAGAATAAGGAGGATAAGCAGCAATTTGACAGATTTAGGCACCCAATTTGCAAACGGACTTTTGTTGTACATATCTTTAAAACTTAATAAGCTGTATTTAATTACTGGATTACAGGAGAGTTACTTCTACATTCATTCCGGCGCGTAGTTTTTTTAAATCTTCCGTCGCATTATTTTCTGTAAATTCAATTCGTATGGGAATTCGCTGTTGAACTTTCACAAAATTACCTGTGGAATTGTCTACCGGAATCACAGAATATCTAGCTCCCGTAGCTCCTGAAACGGCTGTTATCTTCCCTTCAAACTCCTTTCCTCCAAGCGCATCTACCTTAATAATTGTCAGGCTGTCTATCTTAACGTTTTCCAATTGGTTTTCCCGGTAATTTGCCGTTACCCAAATAGTATTGATATCTACAATTGTAGCCACTTGCTGATTAGAAGCCAGCAACTGTCCGATATTTACAGTTCTTCTTCCCATAATTCCATCATGTGGAGCAGTAATTACGGTATAAGACAAATTAAGCTTTGCCATTTCCAATACATTTTCAGCTTTTTTAATATCTGCATCATGTAAGGTCAGCTTTGACTGCATCTCATCCACTGAGAGCTTACTCGTTATCTTGGAATTAATCATGGCCTGATATTGTGAAACCTGAACTTCCAATTGAGCTTTTTGTGCTTGATAATCTGTTTTTATCTGGTCATACTGCTGCTGAGTAACAGCTTCGTCTTCCAATAAGCTCTTGTACCGGTTAAAATTTTGCTCTGCATTCCATAATTTTGCTTTAATCGCTTCAACATTAGCTTTAGCTGCCTGCGTATTTGCTTCAGCCGTATTAACGTTATTGATTGCTGTTTTTATCGAACTGGATGCTGTAGTTTTAGTTGCCATTGCTCCCATATAGGCTGCTTCTGCCTGTCCTAACTGTGTCAGTACTTCTCTGTTATCTAATATTAACAGAGTATCTCCTTTTTTTACAAACTGGTGTTCATTAAACCTAATTTCTTTAATATAAGCAGAAATCCTTGTATTAATCGGATTGATATAAGATTCTATCTGTGCTGCATTGGTATATTTATCGTTGCCTACATTGAAGTAAGATTTTACTACAAAATAAAGTCCTCCTAAAACGAGAATTAACACCAGAAAATTAATCATTTGGGTTCCTCTTTTAGATTTTTTTCGGGCTTCTTTCTTCTTCTCTCCGGCTTGGGTGCTTTTTGTTTGCTGTAAATTTTGTTGGTTATTATTTTCAGTATTTTCTGACATCTTTGTTCTTTTCTTATTTAATCGTGATTTTAAAACAACTTGCATAAAATTTTACAAGTATCCGCTTGCTTTCAATAATTTATAATATGCATAGATAATATTGATTGCTGAGTTGGAAAACTGCAGTTCGGCATCTAACTTTTGATTACTTGCGTCAATCAGATCCAATAAAATAGCAAGCTGGTTATTGTATTTACTATTCATAATGCGATAATTTTCCTCTGCCAGCTCTTTATTGGTTTTCAACGTCTTATTTTGTGTGATAGCTTCATCATATTTAATATAAGCCGTATTTACAGCTACTTCTATCATCTGCTGCATCTCATCTGCTTTAGCAATTGCCCTATCTATTTCAAAATGTGCTTTTTTTATTTTTTGAGGTGATTTATACAAGGCATCTACACTAAAATTCAATGAGAGTCCTGCACTCCATCCATTAGTGTACATATCTATTGCGGGAGAAGAGGTTGTAATGGGACGCACTAATTTATTTCCGGCAAACAGCGACAATGAAGGTATTATTTCAGCTTTAGCAATTTTTTCAGACGTTTCCTGAATATCTATTGCCTTTTTTGCCATTTGAAAAGCCGGATGATCCTCTGCCAGCACTTTGTAATCAGCAATCTGCAATGCAGACGGAATATTATTGAGCAACGAACCATCGGGCATAATATTGATACTTTCAGGTAATCCCAAAGCTGTGGTAAGCTCTTTATTTAAAATCTGATAGTTATTTTCTACAACCTGCAGGGCTAATTGAAGATTGGAAAGCTGCAATTCTCCGCGAATCACATCATTTCGCGTAACCATACCCTGAGCGTAAAACTTATTAATATTTGCCAAGCGCTGTTCTGCTAATTGTATATTTTGCAAATAAACATTTTCCTGATTAACCACCTTATATAAATCAAGATAGTAGCCCAAAACCAGTAATTTAATATTTTGTTCATTAGACTGGTAATTTAGCTTTGATAACTCCTCGTGAAGTAACTGTTCTTTAATCTCATTTTTTACTGTTCCGCCCTTCCAGACAAGTTGAGTAGCATCTACCGAAAATGTATTGCCAAAATGCGGCATATCTACCCGAGAAGAAGCTGAAAAGTCTTTATCAATGATAAGTGGATCTCCCAAATAATAGCCTTGTATGCCTAAGTTTAAATTAGGCAGTCGGGCATTTTTTGCCATTGCCACATTCTGACCTGCAATGACAACATCTGTTTGTAGTACTTTTAAATTCGGGTGATTTTGCTGAGCAAGTGTAAAAAGCTCTTCAATTGTAAGGGTCCTTTTTTGATCATTTTGCGCATAGAGTCCGCTGTTTATTGCAATAATCGCCAAGAGCGTATTGCCTATCTTTTTCATCCCTGACTTTATCATTAATCTGTTCAAATAATTTTTTACAAATTTCCGACGATCAGTTTTTTTAGAAAAGGTTGAAACAGCTTATAAAAATGTCCAAATAGTATCAATTTACTCAAAGCTGTTCTTTTTATGAGCTATAAAAACAATTGTAATTTTATTTTATTGCTACTAATTTATTATGCTTTTTGTAGTTGGAGGGACTTAACCCGGTCTGCTTCTTAAAGAACTTCCCAAAAGCGTATTGATCAGAAAACTTCAATTGTACGGCAATTTCCTTTATTGACATATTAGAATTAAGAATCAATATCTTAGCTCTGTAAAGTATCATCCCAACAATAAATTTTGAAGGAGGTTCTCCCGTAATCGCTCTCACGCTGTTTGACAGATATTTTACAGAAATCAGAAGCTCATCTGCATAAAATTTTAGTTCTTTATATTCTATAGCATAGCTGTTGATCAATTGTAAAAATGCCATTGTAATTTCTTCCTTTCTTGAACTTTTTCCTTCTTTCCCTTCCGGGTTTCCTCCGTCAATATACGAAGCCGCCAAGATATAAATCAGTGAAGTAAGAAGTCCCATCTTAATGTTTTCGGCATATTCAGTTTTGGTTTCCTGTTTCTTGTAAAAGTACAGCAGTTCACAAATGCGGATTATATTTAAAAACGAATTTTTATCGGGTTTTTTGTGAGCATTATAGCTGTTTCGCACAGCACGCATCATTTCATATCTGCTAAACACGAAAGAAATTTTATTATTAATTTCGTCTCGTTTTATAATGACAAAGTAAATTTTTATATCCTCGGTAAAAGAATTGATTTTGTAGATGTTATTAGGGATAATGAACGCTATCCGACCACTGTTGTACGTCAATAGTCTCTCGTTTACTTCAATATTAATACTACCTTTTTCTATCACAATAAAAGCATTTCTGCTGGGATTAAAAGAGTTTCCCACTTTTATTTTATCAAACAGTATTTGCTCTGTATGGATATCTATCATGCTATTCAAAACTTAAAGTAAATATATAAATTTAGAAAACATATACCAGAAAATAAAAACCCGATGAAATGTATCTCATCGGGTTTTCTGATTTATCTCTAAAACCGTTCTCTATTTATATTTAGCCATAAAATTTTCCGCTTTGGCTACCATATTTTTGCTTCCACAGAAAAACGGAACTCTCTGATGCAATTCGGTAGGCTCTATCTCCATGATTCTGCCATAACCGTCAGATGCTTTTCCACCTGCCTGTTCAATGATAAACGCAATCGGATTACATTCATACAAAAGCCTCAATTTTCCTTTTGGCGCTTTAGTGCTGGGCGGATAAATGTAAATCCCCCCCTTTAAAATATTGCGGTGAATGTCCGAAACCAAACTACCTATATAACGAGAAGTATAAGGTCGATCGCCCTCTTCTTCCTGACAATATTTAATATAATCTTTTACACCTTGAGGAAACTGCATATAGTTTCCTTCGTTTACCGAGTAAATTTTACCGTCTTCTTTTATTTTCATATCCGGGTGAGACAGATAAAACGTTCCGATTGCCGGATTTAGCGTAAAGCCATTTACTCCGTTCCCGGTAGTGTAAATCAGCATCGTCGAAGATCCGTAAACAATATATCCCGCTGCCACCTGATTTTCTCCTTTTTGTAAAAAATCTTCTTTGGTAACAGGTGTACCCACTGGAGTCACTCTTCTATAAATCGAAAAAATAGTACCTACAGAAACATTGACGTCAATATTGGAAGAACCATCTAACGGATCCATTAAAACTACATATTTGTTCTCGTTACCATTATTTTTCCCTTTGATGGCAATAAAATCGTCTTCCTCTTCAGAAGCAATCCCACAAACAATTTCCCGGTTAATCAATGTTTTTATAAAAACTTCATTGGCATAAACATCTAATTTTTGCTGTTGCTCTCCCTGAACATTTTCTTTTCCAAAAGCCCCGACAATGTCCACTAACCCTGCCTGATTAACCTGATGGCTTACCACCTTCGCTGCCAGTCTGAGAGAATTAATTAATCTTGATAATTCTCCCGAAGAATATCTGAAATCTTCCTGTTTGTCAATGATAAACTCTCCTAAAGTTTGATTTTTTTCCTTTGCCATTTAAAAATAATATATAGTTGTGTATTTACCTGCAAATATCGTTAATTTTGTTGTTTAATATAAATTATTAACCTTTAAATTCCACAAGCCAAATGACAATCCGATGGGCGGCTCCGCAAGATATGGGAGAAGTATTGCAATTGATAAAAGAATTAGCTGCTTTTGAGAGAGAACCGGATGCTGTTGTGATTACCCAAAAAGATTTAATTGAAAATGGTTTTGGAAGTAATCCATTATTCCGAATTATTATTGCCGAAATCAATCAAAAAATTATTGGAATGGCTTTGTTTTACAATCGTTTTTCCACCTGGAAAGGCAAAACTATTCACTTAGAAGATTTGATCGTTACTGAAAACATGCGCGGTACGGGAGCCGGTTTTGCACTGTACTCAGAAGTAATTAACATTGCGCGCAAAGAAGGCGTAAAACGCGTGGAATGGGTAGTATTAAACTGGAATATTAACGCTATAGATTTTTACAAAAAAACAGGAGCTACGGTTTTGGAAGACTGGTACACGGTACAAATGGACGAAAAGGCAATTATGAATTTTACAAAAAAACAGCATGAAAATATTTAAATTCGGAGGTGCCTCTGTACGCGATGCCGAAAATGTGCGCAACGTTTGCAGAGTATTGCGAATTACAGGATACCAAAATTGCCTGGTTATAGCTTCGGCAATGGGAAAGACGACTAATGCTCTGGAAGTTGTGGTTCATAATTATTTTCAAAATAAACCGCAATTAACCGCTTCCATTGATGTCGTTAAAAACTATCACCTTGCCATTGTTGAAGAACTTTTTCCGAATAAAAGCCACCAAATTTACACTAGATTTTATTCAATTTTTGAAGATATAAATTCATTTTTGTCTGTCAATAAATCTCCAAACTACAATTTTGTTTACGACCAGATTGTAAGTTTCGGAGAAATAATTTCAACCACGATCCTTCATTTTTATTTAGAAGAATGCGGTATCCACAACACATGGCAGGACGTAAGAACACTCGTCAAAACAGATAATACTAATCGCGATGCTAATGTAGACTGGGATTTGACAACCCAAAATATACAGCGTGAAATACAGTCCGACAGATTATACATTACGCAGGGATTTATTGGTTCTGATAACAATGGATTTTCGACCACCTTAGGGAGGGAAGGCTCTGATTATTCTGCGGCTATTTTTGCCTATGCACTAAATGCAGAAAGCGTTACCATCTGGAAGGATGTTTTGGGAGTCTTAAATGCTGATCCGAGGCATTTTTCAGAAACTACTTTACTGGAACATATTTCTTATCAGGAAGCTATAGAACTTGCCTTTTACGGCGCATCAGTCATTCACCCCAAAACATTACAGCCGTTGCGCCAAAAAGAAATCCCGCTTTATGTAAAATCATTTCTTCATCCCGAGCTCTCCGGAACCGAGGTGTACAAAGGCGCTACACTAAATCCTGTTGTCCCTTGTTATATTGTTAAAAAAGACCAGTTGCTTATTTCATTTTCCTCCAAAGATTTTTCCTTTATTATGGAACAAAACATCAGTGATATTTTTAAGCTTTTCTACGAATACAACATCAAAGTAAATGTTATACAAAATTCAGCGATCAGCTTTTCAGTTTGTGCCGAAGACAAATTTAACCGCTTTGAAGAGCTCCGAAAGATTTTATCAGACAAATTCAGAATTAGCTTTAATGAAAATGTATCTTTATACACAATTCGACATTTTGACGACGAATCTGCTCAAAAAGTACTCAACCAAAAAACACTTCTATTAAAACAAGTTAATCGTGAAACCCTGCAGATTGTAACAAAGGAATAGCTTAGCCCATAGATTTTTTGATTTCCAAGAACCTGCTTTTTAAATAGAAGACACAGCAATTTGTCTTTTTGGTTCTTTTGTATAAATCTCGTATTTTTACAACGCAATGACAAAGTCTCTAGCTATAATATTTGCCACTATTTATATGCTTTCGACAACTGTTTGTTCGGAAGTATTAAAATTGCCTATACTCATAGAACACTATATGGAGTACGAGGGAGATTTTGTGGATTTTATGATTCATCACTATGGAGGTCATGAAAAAGATGCAGATTGGGAAACAGATCAAAAACTGCCTTTTATTAAGATTTCTCAAAATTTGTCTATTGATTTTAGTCTGCCGTCTTCCAAGCTTGTAGTTGAAGGTTTCTCAGAAATATTTTTTTTAGAGAAAAACACCTCTATTTCCAGAGAAAATAGATTTAGTTATAACTACTTATCTGACATTTTCCAGCCTCCCCGCATAAACTAATTGATATCAAGTTTTCATCTAGTCATAATGCTTGTCAAGCATCTATGACTGTTTTACTGTACGTTTATTTTCAATTAGTAAATTATGTTAAATAAAATTATAGAGTTTTCCGTAAGGAATAAACTCATCCTAGCCCTGTTTACCTTAGGGCTAATCATTTTTGGTGCTTATGAAGTAACCAGGCTTCCTATTGATGCACAACCAGACATCACTAATAATCAGGTACAAATTATCACAGTAGCTCCTTCATATGGTGCTGCAGACATTGAAAGGTTGGTTACCTTTCCTATAGAGCAAGCTTCAAGCAATATTAGCGGAATTATAGAAATACGCAGTTTTTCTCGTTTTGGACTATCACTGGTTACGATCGTTTTTGACGACGATACAGATGTGTATTGGGCTCGACAACAAGTAACAGAAAGATTGCAACTTATAAAAGACGAAATTCCCGATGGCATCGGAACTCCTGAATTAGGTCCTATTTCTACCGGACTGGGAGAAATTTTTCAATACGTTGTGCGCGCTAAAGAAGGATATGAAAACAAGTATGACGCAACGGAACTAAGAACCATTCAGGACTGGATAGTGCGCCGTCAGTTATTAGGCACAAAAGGAGTTGCAGAAATAAGTAGTTTCGGCGGAAAATTAAAACAATACGAAATTGCCATCCATCCCAACAAACTCCAAGCTTTTGGTTTGTCTATCAGCGAAATTTTTGAAGCTCTTGAAAATAACAATCAAAATACGGGCGGAGCTTATATCGAGAAAAAAGAAACAGTGCTGTTTATCCGAAGTGAAGGACTTTTGGAAAATACAGAAGATATCAAAAATATTCCTGTTTCTTTAACTGCTGACGGAACTCCTATTCTTATAAAAGATGTTGCCGAGGTCAAAATAGGGAACGCTATCCGCTATGGAGCCATGACTTACAATGATACCGGAGAAGTATCAGGGGCTATTATTATGATGCTTAAAGGAGAAAATGCGAACGAGGTAATTGCCAATATCAAAAATCGATTGGAGGAAATACAAAAAACATTGCCAGAAGGTGTGGTCATTGAACCATTTTTGGACAGAGCTAAAATGGTAAAGAACACTATCAGTACCGTTCAAACCAATCTGGCTGAAGGAGCACTGATTGTAGTCTTTATTCTTGTTTTGTTTTTGGGAAATTTCAGAGCAGGATTTTTAGTTGCTTCTGTTATTCCGCTTTCAATGCTGTTTGCCATTATTATGATGAATTTATTTGGAGTTGGCGGAAACCTTATGAGTTTAGGAGCATTAGATTTCGGATTAATAGTGGACGGTGCTGTAATCATAGTGGAGGCTGTACTTCATCAGCTGATGTATAAAAAAGGATTTGGGGTAAAAAACGAACTCAGCCGAAAAGAAATGGATAGGGAAGTAACCGGTTCCGCTACAAAAATGGTAAACAGTGCCGTATTTGGGCAAATAATCATTCTGATTGTTTATTTGCCTATTCTTTCACTCCAAGGCATTGAAGGAAAGATGTTTAAACCTATGGCTCAGACTGTAGTTTTTGCTTTGATCGGAGCTTTTATTCTTTCTCTCACATATATCCCTATGATGAGTTCGCTTGTTTTAAGCAGAAAAAGAAAAGTTAAACAAAACTTTTCTGATAAAGCAATGGCTAAAATAGAACGGATTCACCAAAAATATCTTATCAAAGCCTTAAAGTACAAAAAATCAGTCCTTGCAACAATTTTTATTCTTTTTACAGGATCTGTTTTTGTGCTTTCACAATTAGGAGGTGAATTTATTCCTTCTTTGGAAGAGGGCGATTTTGCCGTAGAAATGCGAATCCTTCAGGGGAGCAGTATAGAAAAAACAAAAGAAGTTACCAATCAGGCAGCCTCAATTTTATTAAAGAACTTTCCTGAAGTTGAAAAAGTAGTTACCAAAATTGGAAGTGCTGAAATCCCTACCGAGCCCATGCCTATGGATGCTGGAGATATGATTATCGTTTTAAAACCTAAAAAGGAATGGACTTCGGCAAAAACATTTCCGGAACTATCAGAAAAGATGAGTCAGGCATTAAAAGTTATTCCCGGACTAACAACTGGCTTCCAATTTCCTGTACAAATGCGCTTTAACGAGCTGATGACCGGTGCTCGTCAGGATGTTGTTTGTAAAATTTTCGGTCATGATTTAGACAGTCTGGCTTATTATGCAGACAAGGTCGGCGGTATCATCAATACCGTTCAGGGAGCACAGGATTTATATATTGAACCTGTTGTAGGAGCTCCTCAAGTCGTCATTGATTTTAACCGGGCTAATCTTTCTCGCTACGGAATATCGGTATCCGAGGCAAATCGAATTATAAATATGGCTTTTGCCGGTCAAAGCGCAGGTTTTGTTTATAACGGAGAACGCCGGTTTGATTTGGTTATCCGTTTAGACGAAACTCAGAAAAGAGACATTGAACAAATCAATAGCCTGCTCATCCCGACACCCAAAGGAATTCAGATTCCACTTTACGAACTTGCAAATATTGAATTAAAAAATAGTCCGAATCAAATTCAAAGAGAAGATACAAAGCGACGGATTGTCGTGGGATTCAACGTAAGAGGGCGGGATGTGCAAAGCATAGTGGAAGAATTACAGCATAAGGTGAATGAAAAGATCAAATTCCCTTCGGAATACAGCATCTCCTATGGCGGAGCATTTGAAAACCTAAACCAAGCTAAAGCAAGACTGGGAATTGCAGTACCCGTATCTTTAGCGCTGATTTTTCTGCTTCTGTTCTTTGCCTTTGGTTCTGTTAAACACAGCCTTTTAATTTATACGGCAATTCCCCTGTCTGCTATTGGAGGTATTTATTTTTTGGCCTTGAGAGGGATGCCGTTTAGCATTAGCGCGGGAATCGGGTTTATTGCTCTTTTTGGGGTAGCTGTTTTAAACGGAATTGTACTTATTGCAGAATTTAACCGGCTAAAGAGCAATGGAATGCTCAACACTTCCCGAATCGTGCTAATAGGAACCCGAATCAGGCTACGTCCTGTTTTGATGACTGCTTTTGTTGCGTCTTTGGGCTTTTTGCCTATGGCAATCAGTACCGGCTCGGGAGCAGAAGTACAGCGCCCTCTGGCGACAGTAGTAATCGGAGGACTAATGTTAGCTACATTTTTAACCTTATTTGTACTTCCTATTCTCTATATTTTATTTGAACATTTTAAAAAGCCGGAAATGAAGCGTTTTAAAAAATTAAAATCGATTGTTCTATTGTTATTTTTAACACTGAGTTTTAATTCTGTAAACGCTCAAGAATATATTTCTATTGAAAGAGCTCTGGAACTTGCAAACCAACAAAACGGAGAAATTAAAAAGAGCCAAATTCTGTCAGAATATAAAGAACAATTAAAAAGAGGCTATCTCGATCTCCCTCAATTGCAAATAGAAGGTGCTTATGGTAAAATTCAGGGGCTAGAAAATGACAACAGTATTTCTGTTATCCAATCTTTTAATTTTCCAACGGTATATTCTAACAGAAAAAAACTGTTAACAGAAGAATGGAACATGTCTTTACTGGAACAAATCCTTACTAATAAACAGGTCAACAAAGCAGTTTCAGAACTGTTTTACAGAATTATTATATTATATGAAAAGCAAAAGATTTTAACTTACACAAACAGCCTTTTATCTGATTTTGCCCAAAAATCGCAACTGCGTTTGCAAGCAGGCGAGTCTAATATTTTGGAACAATCCTTTTCTGAAGTCCAAAAAGAACAACTTACCATCCAGCTTAAATCATTAAACAATGAGTTATCCACATTAGAAATACAATTTCAGCTGTTATTGCAATCAGAAATAAAATATGTACCCAAGGCAAATTCACTAAAAGCTTCTTTAAACAAGACAATTTTAGAAAATACCCCCCCGGAATTAGAACTGGCTCAACAAAAAATTAAAGCAAATGAAGCCGAGGCTAATTTAGAAAAAAGTAAACTTTGGCCGGATTTCAGCTTTGGATTTACCAATCAAAGCATGCTTGGCATCAATGACAATCGCTTTAATTCATTTCAAATAGGCGTTGGTATTCCACTATTTTCTAACGGACAGCGAATAAGTGCAAAAGCCGCTAAAATTAAAATTCAGCTAGCTGAAAATGACTACAAACTTAAAAGAAACCAATTTGAAGCTTTATTGCAACAGAGCTGGAAAGAATATGAAACCCATCTTGAAATAGTGAATAACTACGAACAAAAGCTGCTCCCGCAAGCTCAAATTATTCTAGAAGTTTCCGAAAAGCAGCTTCAGACAGGAAACATTGATTATTTACAGTGGATTATCCTTGTAAATCAGGCAATAAAAGTACAGTCTGATTATGCCGAAGTTTTAGAAAACCTCAATCGAGCAATTATCAACCTCAATTACTTAACCGTTAAATAATATTTATTATGAAATATGTTTCACATTTTATATACCTGCTTGTTTTTGTAATTTATTCATGTGCAGATAACAAGAAAGACACTGAAGCTTTAGAAAAAGCTGTAGCACTTTCAGACGTAATCCAGCTGTCAAAAGAACAAATCCAGGCTGTTGGAATCAACACTACTTCTGTAGAGTACAGAACTATTAAAAAAACTATTCGTTTAAATGGTAAAGCAAGTATTGCACCATCTCATTTAATCTCTGTTTCAAGTATTTTCGGAGGACGTGTAAAATCAATACAACTCTTGCCCGGAAACCATTTCAGCAAAGGTCAGACATTAGCGGTTATCGAAAATGAACAATTTGTCCAGCTTCAACAAGAATATCTCACTACAAAAGCTAAACTGGAAACGGCTCAACTGGATTTTGAGAGGCAAAAAGAACTCAATACAAACAAAGCAAGCAGCGACAAAAATTTTCAATCAGCACAAGCTGAATACAAAGTATTAAAGACAGCAAAAAAAGCACTGGAAGAAAAATTAAAACTAATTAATATTAATCCGTTTTCCCTAACTACCGAAAATATTAGAGGTTTTATTAATATTACTGCCCCTTGCAACGGCACGGTAAGTAAAGTTTTGTCAAACACAGGTCAGCATTTAAGCTCTTCAGACGTTGTTATGGAAATCATAGACAATCAGGGTCTTTTACTTCATCTAAAAGCTTTTGAGTCAGATATCTCAAGTTTGCAAACAGGGCAAAACATCTTGGTGTACACTAACCAAAACCCAGAGGATAAATTAACCGCCAAAATTATTAGCGTTGTTCCAAACATTCAAGATGATGGTTCCTTGGATGTGATTGCAGCCTTAGATAAGCCTTCAGACGAAATTATCCCCGGACTGTATATTAATTCAGATATCACTCTTAAAGACTATCAAACAGCGGTTTTACCGGAACAAAGTATTGTCTCTTTTGAAAATACCAGCTACGTATTTGAGGATACAGGAAACAACACTTTTAAATTATTTCCGATAAGTACAGGAATCAGCAACAACGGATTTACCGAAATTATAGATGGAGAGAATTTAAAATCAAAAAAAATAGTGTCGAAAGGAGCGTATGACCTTTTGATGGCTCTCAAAAATTTAATCGAAGAATAGGTGATATTACAAGAAAGCCTTGTGACAAAAAATGTTTTTAAACTAAGAAATAGAAAAACATCAGGATACAATCTATTAAGATACTGATTTTTATTATTATTCCCTATAACAATTATCAGCTCTTTTCTCTGATTCATTACTGATTTTTGCGGTAAATAATATTAAAAACTAATAATATGAAACAAAGAGTTCCCGTTTCTCAAATTATGGCAAAAGCTTTAATAGTGGTTAGTCCAACTAAAAAAATCAGTGAGATTAATCAAATGTTCAATGACTATGGGATCAGACATATTCCAGTTGTAGAAGGGACAAAATTAGTAGGGATAATTAGTAAAAGTGATGTCTTAAAATAGGTTATAAAACCGGAGATACCCACCCAGAAACCTTAAACTCTATTTATGATGCTTATGAATTAAAAGACATTATGATTCATCATCCTATAACAGTTACAGCAGATACTAATATTAAAGATGTAGTAGAAATTTTATCTGAACAAAGCTTTCACTCCCTTCCCGTTGTCGAAAAAGAAACAGTCGTTGGAATTGTAACTACAACTGATTTAGTCAAATATTTACTAGATCAATATTAAGTAAAAGGAAAAACGGGCATCTGCCCGTTTTTTATATTTAACTTAGTGTAATATAAAGTGTAAATGTGTTATATTTTAAAATTTCAAATTCAAACCTGCCAGTATATTGAACTCTGCCTGCGGATAATACCCTGCTCCGTCGATTGTTTTTTTAATTGTTTTTACTTTTTCAGATTCAAGTTCGGGTTCTTGAATAGTTATCACATCAGTCCAATAATACCCATTGGAAATATATTTAACGTTAAAAATATTATTTGCCAACAATGAAATTCCTACTGATTTAAACCATCTTTTTACCGGAAATTCGTAATGAATGCTTACATCATTTACAAAATATGAGTCAAGCTTAGAGGTTTTTGTTTGTATATTAGACATATATTGATCCCCTACAAATTTGGTTAATAAAGAAATGCTCATTCCGTCTATCGGCAACAGCGTAATACCATTGGACGCAATAAAATCGGGTGAAAAAGCTATGGATGTTGTTCCAAAGTTTTTTTGTTCGCCATCCCAACTATCTTTAAAGTTTTTATTTTTATTGGAACTTATAGTTATGCTTGGACTCCAATAGAGCTTTTCCAGTATTTTCACATTGGCATCTATCTCTAATCCTAAGCGATAACTGTCTCCACTATTTTCTCTGATCATACCTCCCACATCGTTGAGTTCTCCTGTCAAAACCAATTGATCTGTATAATTCATAAAATAGGCATTTACATTTAGTGTGGTTCGCCCGTTTTTATATCTCCATCCCAATTCGTAATCATCTAATTTTTCAGATTTAGGTTTGCCTTCTCCTTCATAATCTTTTCTACTAGGTTCTCTATTGGCTCTTGCGTAAGAAAAGTAAAGTTGGTTATTTTCATTTGCCTGAAAGGTAATTCCACCTTTGGGGTTAAAGAAATTAAATTCATCGTCTACCAGACCGGTTTCTATTGCATTAGCTTCATAAGTCACTCTTCTGTACTGTAAATCACCAAACAATCCCCATTGTGGCGAAAGCTGCCAGGTTGCTTTAGCAAAGAAATTCACATCTGTTTTAACAGCGTTATCTCTGTAATATTCTTGTTTGTAACTGTGTTTTACGGGTTCTCTTGTCCATAATATTTCTCCAAAGTGATCTCCTTCATACTTATTGGCTCCTCCTCCAAAAATTAAGCTCAAATCTTCTGTACTGTAATTGGCATTAAAAACCATTCCGTAAAAATGATTATCTAACCATTTTGTGCGGATTAGATCAGTTCGGTTCACTTCTTTTCCATCTACCATTATTGGCTCAAAACCATACTCTGCAAATTTTTGATTATTCTTGTAGTTTTCATAATATCCATCTCCTTTTGTATAGTGAAGAGACACATTTGATGTCCAGTTGTCTGCCCATCTTTCACTCCAATGCAGCTGATAATTAGTTTGTGTATAATTGTCGGTTTCATTGTTATAAAACTTAACTTCTCCCTTATCGTTCGTATACATTCCTGATGGATTATATCTCCTTCCATAAGTATCAATCTGCTCCTGATCAACGCCATTCCATGCCTGATATGTTTTTTCTTTTCCTCCAAAAATCAAAGCTTTTATCATAGAAGTGGTTCCTACGTATGTTCCCTGTAAAAAGTATGATTTTAGATCAGATGCTGCGCGGTCAATATAACCGTCTGAATGAATATCTGATAATCTTCCTACAAACTCAAACTTGTCGTTGATTAATCCGGTACTAAATTTAACTGTTGATTTACGCGTGTTATAGCTTCCGAACGAATTAGAGATTTCTCCTCCGGCTTCCGGCTGATAGTAATCCGTTGTCAAGTTTAAACTCGCCCCAAAAGCAGCTGCTCCATTGGTAGATGTTCCAACGCCTCTCTGCAACTGAATATTTTGTGTGGAAGAAGCGAAGTCAGGTAGATTTACCCAAAATGCACCTTGAGATTCTGCGTCATTATAAGGGATTCCATTAAGAGTAACGTTTACCCGAGATGCGTCTGACCCCCTTACTCTAAAACTTGAGTAGCCTATTCCGTTTCCTGCATCAGTTGTTGTAACTACCGAAGTCATATAAGACATAAGAGAGGGAATATCCTGTCCTAAGTTTTTCTGAGCAATTTCTTTTTTGCTTAAATTGCTAAAAGCAATTGGTGTTTTCTCATCTACTTTAACCGAAGATACGATTATTTCGTTAAGCGAAGTACTTTGCAAAGTGTCTTTTTCCACTTTGTTTTGCGCATAAGTCGTACAAGTTGTGCTAAAAAGGACAAATAGTCCAAATAGATTTTTTTTCATCCGTAAAAAAAATTACGAATAAAAGGGGCAATTATTCTTTTGTTAATAATTACACTTAATTTATATCCACAACCAAAATATGGTTGCTTACCTCCCTTGGCAGCATTACCTGCCCAGGTTCTATGGGTATGATCTCAGCCGTTATCGGCACCCCTTTGAGATTTGGTGCAAATATAGACATTTATTTATAATAAGAACATACCAATATTGTATAACTGGAAATCACCTGTATTTATCTAATTCCTCCATATTACAATTAAAAATCAGGGCGTTTTCTCAGTGCTTTTTTTATCGATAGTACTCTTTTGTTTTCACGACGCTTTAATTGGATTCTTTTAGGTGCAATTGTTTTTTTCCGATTTTTCTGTTTAATCAAATTTATATATAGTAATTCGAAGAAGCGCTTAATAACTATATTTTTATTTTTTAACTGACTTCTGGTTCCATCAGAATCTAACAACAATAATCCTTCTTTTTTAAGACGATTTTTCAGCCGGATGAATAATATTTTTTGTTCTTCTTCATTTAATCCTTTTGTATTTGCCAAGCTCCAAGATAAAATAACTTTAGTAGATACTTTGTTCACATTTTGTCCTCCTGCACCACTGCTTCTAACAGCTTTAAATTCAAGTTCTCTTTTTATAATTTCCTGATTCATTTTCTTATTTTAATATTTTATACCAAACAAGTAAGCTACAACCACAAGAATTGAAAAAAATTATTGAAGTAGCTATGTCAATATAATTCTCAGAACGAATTTGATTCCCTGGTGTTTTAGAGATGAAATAAACTTATCACTAAGGTAATTTTAAAACAATTACGCGTGTCATTTTCTTTTGAGTTGCCCTTGTAATGTTTATAATCCGTTGATTAAGTGCTTTCTTTTCTTTACCCTCTACCCCATGCATATAAACCCATCATAGAATACTAAGTGAGAACCATAGTCCCTAAATACACCTACTAAATAAAGTAAATAAACTGTGATAATTGTAGCTATTTAATTCAATGTGCTAAACCAAAATATTTTCTTTTCCAGCATACAAAACCCTCACTATTCCAAAAATAAAGGTAATTGAATCTAAAATTATATTGATCAAACTAGTATTTCCATATGTTCCGAAAAAGAATTCAAACCCAAGTCCACCAATCTATATCGTTTGCTAGGATAAAATTACCAAAAAAAGCCGCATTGTGAATGCGGCTTTAAAAATTATATTTTTTTATATTAACTATTTCGGCTCATCAGTATTCTTAAAATATACCAAAACAAAAGCATTAATGATGCAAATAAGCTTAAAGCAGCTGGTATATATTGATTAGCTGCATATTCATTTTTAATCTGCCAAGTGGAATATAAAATTGATCCGGAAGCTAAAGCTACCATTGCCAATGAAAACCAAAGACCTAAATTAAATCCGAACAACATACCTGCTACAATTGTGCCAATTGCTACAAAAAAACCAATAGTAAGAATAGAACGCAAAAAAGAAAAGTTAGCATTTGAACCAAAAACCACACCTGTTAACCCCGCAAACAGTGCCAATGTTAAGATAGCTGCCTGAGTTATTAATGAAGTATCTCCAGTCATAACTAAAGCCATAGTTAGTAATGGTACGAATAAAAAAGCTTGCGCTAAAACATACAGAAAAAACCCTGCATATTGTTGTGTTTTATTTACTGATTTATAAGTTAGATTCTGTGCAAACCAAGTAACTCCCATAAAAGCTCCTAAAATTAACAACCATGAGAATTTTCCCATACCTATCAGATTAAACATCCCGTTAACCACAAAAGGAGTATTGAGTAAAATGGTTTCTAAAATTATAAATACTAATACGCCTAATGCCAGATTAGAATACGTTTTTCTGTAGAATTTAGTCTTTACAATATCTGTTTCGTAAGCTACTGCATAATTAAAATTGTTATCCATATTCCTATTTTTTAACGAATATACAAAAAAATATTTTTAGTCTATTTTGCAAAACTATAAGTCATCATAAAACTTCCTAAATCACAACTAAAATATTCAAATTGTTTTTGAAGACTACCTCTGCTTACAATCGCCTCTCCCTCTTTATTATTATATCTATCTAAGTCTACATAAATGTGATCCTTAAAGCTCAGTCCTCTAGTATTACACATTTTAAAGACAGATTCTTTGGCACACCAGATTAATGTAGTGTTTTCTACTCTTTTTTCAATTTCTTGGGAATTGACATATAACAATTCTTTATCATTGCAGAACTTATCAGCAATGCGAATAATCTTTTCGCGTTTTTTCTCAATATCTATTCCTACATTTTCTTCACTTATGACAATTGCGGCATATTCAAACGAATGAGTTATCGATATACATTTTCCGTCTGTCAAATGCGGTTTCCCATCTCCGTTGTAAAACAAATCATTATCTGTATATCCTGCCAGTATTAAAAGCTGCCGGATACTCATAAATCCTTTTTGATGGATTTTAGATTTCATATTATTTAACCGTTTTGCACTTACATCCCGCAGAACTATATGCTCACTAAGTTCCTTCAATTCTTCTTCTATCTTCCAAACAAAAACAGCTGCTCGATCTTGATGATTTATCTTTTTGAATAACGGCATAATTAAAAAATATAACTGCAATAAAAATCACAGTTATATAGATATAAAATATTTTATAGTTATTTAATTGACACTTTTATATTCTATCTCAATTCTGACTACAGATTCATCATAACCTCCTTGTTTTACCTCAGATTTAGTGAGCCCTCTGCTCAAGCGCATATTTTGCTGAGTTAAAATTGTAAAGATAAATTCATCAACAGACTCTCCGTTAGATACTCTTAATCTTCTGCCATCTGGCAAGCCCCATCGATATGCATTAGAAATATATTTTTTTTCACATTCAATCTCTCCCTCCTCAATACCAGAATATCTCAAGTAATTTGCTGTGCCATCAGTTATAAATGTTAACTCGTCATAAGGACAGTTTTCTGATGTCTTCATAGATCTTTCAGAAATAACATGATTGTCTGAATTATAAGCATATTCTTTAACTACATACCAACCACCAATCAACAATGCTTTATTCTCAGCAATTTTATTGTTTTCTGAGTCATCACTTTTACTGCATCCAAAAGATAACAATAGAAATAAAGAACACGTAACGGCACTTATTATTTTATTCATAATATTTCTTTTTGTAAAGGTAAAAAATAAAATATTGTTTTATTACATAAAAAATCATCTCTATTTTACCGGCATGCTTTTTACTTGATTATAAGCATAATAATTTTTAAATTATTCATTATGAAAAGTTATTTTATTTAAGTTTTTTTGTTTTCATGGATCGCATCTGCACAAACACAGTCTAATCCAAACACAAGAGAAAATGAAAAACCTCCCTGTTGGCTAGTTAGTTTACTTCTGAACAAATGTGCGATCAGCTACCAGCAGGCAAATATCTCCTTGTTTCCTGTCATCCTTACTTTAAACCCCTCCTTACCAAATGTAAAACAACAGATAGCTGATTACGTTTGCGAATATGGGAAATTACCTAATGGAGCAGCAATTAATACTTATTACTCTGAAAGTCTTTAACATCAAATTGAAATCGATTAATTATCAACACAAAAGCCAGAAGAAATCTTCTGGCTTTTGTGCACTCTTTTAGTTTTTAAAAAAGTTATGTTAAAACATCCAAGAAGGAATACTCATATTGGTAAGTGGCGCGATATATGTCCATACTTCATTTGTATAACCTATTCTTGTTTTTTCTCTTCTTACATATAGTTTTCCTCCTTCAAACAACAAATCGTTAAAATCTTTGATTTCCTGAGGTACATTATTGCTTGTCCACCCTGTTGGCGTTATAATTAAATGTGTACCTCCATCAGCCGTTTTAAAATTAAAATTATATTGAGATCCTTTATAAGTATATCTAATTACATTAGAATTATTATTAGTAAATGTAAATCTTATCTCTCCGAGATTATTTACCCCCAAATTTTCCACTTCTTCTCTGGCTCTGATAGAAAGCAAAGAAGAATACATCATTGCTTGCCCAACATTACCATCTACAGGAACAAAAATAGATATATCAGATGGAGCAGTCAACAATTGTTTATAGCTTTCGTCTGTCCAATTAGCGGGTTCGGTAGCATATTTTAAAGTTACCTGGTTTGATCCACTGCTAAATACAAACTCATCAGCAGAAGCATTATATGTAAAATTTTCTGCTACTGTACCATCACCTAATTGAATTCCCGGTTCAATCAAAAGCCCGTTTTCTGTATAAGCCACTCCAAAAGTATCTTCCCCTTCGATAGTTTCACTTGAAGTCATCAATCGGGTTGTACCGGAAAAAGTTACATCATATAACGCCGTATTTCCTCCTTCTGTAACTTCTAGCAGTCTAAAATAGGGTTTTTCAACATCATTCATCACCTCAACAAATTGCTTTCTCTGGTCAAAAGTATTCCAGTCTTCTTTTGTTGCTTTTACAAAACGAATTTCTTTTTCAACATCCCTTGTCCCTCTAAAAATAATTTCATTGTCTGTATATCCGTAATATCTGAATTGGAACTCTCCTCTATAACCTTTATTGTTTGTTGTAGGAGAATTAAATGGATCTGACAAAGCATGAATCTTGTTTTCAGTAGAAAAAACCAAACTCGTCGTTGCTCTTAATTGAATTTCATATTCACTGGTTTGTTTAACATAACCATCATCATCAAAGTCAGACACCATTTCAACTGTATTATCATCTGAAAACTTCATTAAGAAAGTAAATCCTCCAAACTCTGCTTTATCTGTGATATATACCAACTTCCATCCTTCATCTGAGCTTAATAAAAGATTCTTTAATTCTTCCTGTTGCTCTCTCTCTCTTTCAATTGCTTTTTTGTCAAAAACCCTGTCGTCGCTATTATTACACGAAGATACCCCCAACATTAAAGCAAATAAGAAAAGGCTACTTTTAATTATATTTTTAATCATAATTCTCTTTTAAATTAAATTAATAATTTCCGTCTAAAACATCTTGAGTATTTTGCTCTGCAAAATCCCTAAGCTGCCAAAAATCAATTCCATGCTGATCTTTGTAATACTTAACTACAATAGCCACTTTCTTTTCAATATCTTCTCTTGCTTTAGCGCTTTTAAGTCCGTTTAAAAACGCCTCCCATTCTGCTTTTTTCTTCATTAAAACAAAAGAAGCTGTTTCGGCAATATCCTCATCATAATTAAGACGAGCATAGCTTGTTACAAATCCCAACTCATTTGATTCTTCATCATCAATTAAATACCACGCTGAAGTATACAATCCTCCTGATGATATTTTAGCCCACGATTCTTTATCATATCGTTTAGTTTGATTTAAAATATGTACGTACTCATGTTGAACTGTATGAACAAACATATCGATACTCTCTCTTTCATCGTGTTTTACATAGTCCACGTTAAAAAGAGTAATACGAGCTCCACCTCCAGCTTCACCCAAAGTAATAGTACCATCATCATTTCTATTATAACTCCCTATTAAGTGAAATTCTCTTGGAGCAATATACTTTACAAAATCTTCTCCTCCCGCTTGTGTATAACTGTCTATCCAGATTTTTTTAACCATCTGTAAAGCCGGTTGTACATTGTCTAATTTTGGAGGATATAAGGTTTTATCATAATAACCAAAAGCTTGATTCCACTTATAAGTTGCAGCAATATTATAAGGCTTGGTATAATTATCATAAATCCACTGATCCAATTCTGTTTTTGGTCCTTCATCCTTAATTTCAAAAATTGATTCGGAATCCAGCTTATTATCATTATCACAACTTGTAAGGGATAAACCTAAGATTGCGAAAAAATAAATTCTGTTTGCTATATTAAAAACTTTCATATGCAATAAAATTAAAATTATCTTGGATTTGCTTCTAATCCTTTAGCAATAGCCATTTCCGGCAACTGCAACTGTTTTCTGTTATCATCTTTTGACAACACTTCTTCTCTAATACTTCCAACCGTACTCTTATGGGTAATTTCCATTCTGTATCTTCTTACATCAAACCAACGGAAGCCTTCCGCATATGTATCTCTTCTTCTCATATCAGCCAAAAATCTTAAGTAACTAAGTTGAGTATCATTCAGCTTATCAACATAAAAAGGTTCTACCTGCGTTGTAGACTTCTCTTCGCTCCCCCAATCTAGCACCATTGCATGAGTCAATTTATTTGCTGGAGAAAGCTCATCTGTACGTTTTCTTACAAAAACATTCAACATGGTTAAAGCTTGATCTAAATCCCCTTCATTAATAAAAGCTTCTGCTCTGTCCAAATACAGCATATCATTACTAAACAGCACAAAAGTTGTATAAGGAATTCCTGTCATATTAGTTGGATCTTCTACTTTAAACACTTCATCAAATTTAGGAATATATAGCTGGTTACTTGCCGTATATCCATAGGTCAAATAATTCCAATTTTTTCCAAAAGGATTAGTTTTTTGACTGTACAGAGTATTATTTGCCACTGTTTGCGTAAAATTATATCTATATCCTCCATTTCTTCCTTTTCTTGAAGGAACAGTAGCCACTAATAGATTAGTTACCTCAGTAGGATCAGCATAAACTTTTCCTCCGGACTCAGCATCATATTCTGTGCTATAATACTGTGTATTTCTAAGTGTAGAACCATCCATAGCAATTCCTGCACTGTACTGAAGAGCCTTGTCAAATTCACCTTTATAAACATAAAATCTAGTTGCAAATGCATTAGCACTTTCTATGGTAAAATGAAATTTGTCTGTTGAAGAATCCGCTTTGGGATTAGGCACTCTGTTTTTTATATTCTCTAAACCTGCTAAAAGATCCTCTTCTATTAAATCATAAACTTCCTGAACTGAATTTCTTTCGTAATAATCAGGTAAAACTTCTTTTTCAACTCTTCTCACATAAGGAATCCCCATATCCGAAGAAGCAGTAGCCGGATCATAAGTCTTTGCCCAAAGATTAACCAGAATAAAATGAGCATAGGCTCTTGCTATCAAAGCTTCTGCTTCGTAACCTGATAATTTTTTCAGTTCATCTGTTCTTCCTTTCTCTTCTAACTCTACTTTTATATTTTCTGCTGCCTCAATTGCCGTATTAGCCTGAGCTATAGCCTTATAAGAAACATTCCAATAAAAAGTTGGTGTATCCTGATCTTCTGTTCTAGGAACATCCCAGAAAAAATACTCTGTATTTGTAACGTCAGCTCTCTCTATTTTCTCGCTATCTAATGCGTTATCACTCATTATATCTGCGAATTCTAAAAATGCTCCCTGAGGATAAGCTAAAGTTACAACTTCCCCTACTTTTGCTACATTGTCTATTTTAGTTCTATTATCAGGCGTTTCATCCAAAAAACCGCTACATCCTGCAATGGACAACCCCAATACTAAAACACTAGCTGCTATTTTAAGTCTTTTCATAATCTGTTTCTTTTTTAAAATCCTACATTTAACGTTAATGTATATTGACTTGTAATTGGCATAGCCACTCCACCACTTCTAAAGAATTCAGGATCTTGTCCATTCAATTTTTTATCAGAATAAATTAACCACGGGTTAGTAGTCATTGCTTTTAAAGAAAAATTAGCAAATCCCATTTTCTTTTTAAAATGATCTGGGAACTCATACCCTAAAGAAATATTTTTTAATCTAACAAATCCTCCATCCGCAACTCTCTCTGTAGAATAGTTATAAGTATTATAAGCTATTCCTAAATTAGAAGACCCATAATTTCCTCGCTGAGTAATATCCGGAATAACAGGGATATTTGTAAACTGTTCATCGCCCGGCAACATCCATCTGTCTTTCATATCATTTGTAAATACATCTAAATCTGAGTATACTGATGAAAATGCAGGATTAAGTCGTACTTTATTTCCTCCTGAGGCAACTATAAATACATTTAAACTCCAATTTTTATAATTAAATGTATTAGAAAAACCTAGGGACTTATTTGGTTCAATTGCTCCTTCATACTTCAAATAATCTGTAATATTAGCAGTATCTTGAAAATACGCTCCTCCTACATTATCCGTTACACCGTCTGCCTGAACAAAAGTAGGTAATCCTTCATGATTTAACCCTGTAAACTGATATGAATACAAACTATTTCTAGGTCTTCCTTCAACATTCCCTCCAAACCCTTGTACTAATTCAATAACACGTGGAGTATTTTCTAAGCTTGTAATTTCTTGATGATAAATTGAAGCATTGATTGTAGATGTCCAACTGAAATCAGGTGTTTTTATATTTGTTGTAGTTACAGCAAACTCTAACCCTTTAGTTTTCATGTCTGCATTATTTCCAAACTTGATACTTTCACCTCCTACACCTGTAGTTCTTACATAGTCTATTAAATCAAATGAACTTCTTTGATAAGCATCTACAACAAACTGAACTCTATTATTCCATAGTCCTAGATCCATCCCTACATTCAACTCATATTGTTTTTCCCAAGTTAAGTCAGCATTTTGCAAAGCCTCAATATCCAAAGCATTTTCTCTGTTTTCTTGATGATATCTATGCGTTATAATATTTCTATAAATAGCCAATGAATTAGTTGCAGGTCCTGCAGTTGCTGTTAAACCATAAGATGCTCTTAAAGATAGATTACTAATAGTTTCATTATCTATTAAAAATTTCTCTCCTTTTGCATTCCATTTCCCTGCTACAGTCCAAGTAGGCAACCATCTGGAAGAAGAAGAATCTCCCTGTCTATTAGACCCGTCATAACGCCCGGTCAATGCTAAAGTATATCTGTTATCAAATGTATAACCAATTCTTGAAAAGAAAGCCAAAGTTCTCTCTCTCTCTTCTCCAAAAGCAAAATATTCTCCTCCGTCATTCATAAGTTTACGAAGCGCATTGATGTCTGTAAAAGAAGTTAACCCATGATCATATTGCAATCCATATGATAAAAAGTTTTCATTACTTCTGTTTACTACTCGCATTTCCGTACCTAAAAAAGCATCTAACTCATGTTTATCGTTATAGATCTCACTAAATGACATACTATTTCTAATATAAAATGAAGTCATATCATTTGAAAAATTTCTTCTAATTCCTCCATTAGGCATAATACCTTTACCTGGAGCTGCCGGATTATCAGGATCCTTATACAGATAAATATTTTGATCCGCAGTAACAGGATTATCATCCGCATTATACGCCGCCACAACATTCGAAGATTCAGTTAAGCTATGTGTTCTTTTTGTTGTCGCATAGCGCGCTGAAGTAGTTAAATTATATGTTAAGCTTGGTAAAATTTTATAATCCGCATCAACCTGAAAACGGATATCTTTCACATCAATATCCAAATAATTGCTTTCTAATTCATTCAAAATATTAAAGGGAGCCCAATTACTTCTATAATACTCATAATCGCCATTATCATCATATGGTCTCAAAGTCCTTGTCGTGTTCAACACATAACTAAACGGATTAATATCAAAATCCCTAGAAACCGCTCCATTTACAACATCTACTTCTCCATCATAAGTCCCTGGTGCTTTTTGATCACGAACTGATGCTATAGAAGATAAGGTTAATGTAAGTTTATCATTAACAAAAAATGTATTTTTTAAATTCATAGTTAAACGATGTACTCTATCAGCAATAGTCCATCCTGGATCTGCATAATAACCTACAGATGCAAAATACGCATTATTTTGTCCTCCTCCAGAAAAGCTCAACGAGTGACTTTGAATAATAGAAGGTCTAAACAAAGTTTTAAACCAATTTGTATTTGCTTTTTCATATTTTTGAAGAAAAGCATATTTTGCCGCATCTCCTTGAGGTATCAAATACTCACCATTCCCAAGATAAGTATCTCTTCCTTTATACAACATTTGGTATACGCCACCGTAACGTCCATTTAGCATGGTAGGAACATCAATATGTCCCTTCTTCTCTAGTTCCTGATAAATATCCATTGACCCTTGAGAATTCATAATATCATATTGTCCGTATGTTGGCACAGGTCGCACGGTATTTTCCATTGTATAATTTATAGACAATGGAGATTCTTTTCGTCCAGATTTTGTTGTAATCACCACCACTCCATTCATCGCACGAGAACCATAAATAGCTGTAGCAGAAGCATCTTTTAAAATATCAATACTTTGCACATCATCCGCATTTAGTCCAGCTATCGCAGAACTCAGTAATGTTTCTGAATTTCCAGAAGCTAAATCTTCAAAAGACACATTAATAATATCTTCCTGAACCACTCCATCAATTACCCACAAAGGTTTAGTATCTCCCATAATAGAAGACGAACCACGCACTGTAATTTTAGGAGCTGCTCCAAATGATCCTGAAACGTTCTGTACTGTTACCCCTGCCGCTTTCCCTTCAATCATTCTACTAACATCAGCAACACCATCTACTTTTAACTCTTTTGCATCTATACGAGAAACCGCCCCTGCCTCTTTTCTTTTCGACAAAGTCTGATATCCTGTATTAATAACTACCTCTTCAATCATTTCTGATTCTGATTGCAAAGCAATATTAATAACAGACTGGGTGTCTACTTTTCTTTCGGCTGTTGCATACCCAAAGTATTCAAAAACCAAAATGGCATTACCATCTTTTACCGTAATAGAGTATTTACCATCTTCGTCGGTCATTACCCCTTCTTGAGTCCCTTTGATTAATACATTTGCCCAGCCTAGAGGTGACCCATCTCCGCTGGCAGTAACTTGTCCTGTAACCTTTCTACTTTGCGCATAAACACCTTGTATTGTGCCAATTGCAAATAAAGCAAAGAAGAAATGAAGTACAATTTTCCTCATGTTTTATTAATTTTAAATTGTTTAACAAACAAATAACAAAAAATCGACATATGCTAATTTTATGTTATCTTTTTTAATGCTCTACTGAAAATCAAAGAAAAAACAATGACAACCAGTCAGTTAATATTTACAGCATTATGAGTGCAAGATATATAAAAATATTTATTCTCAACAAAAAGCATGAAAAATTAAACAAAAAAACTAATTACAGTTAAAATAAATAAATAAAAAACATAAATAATACAAAAAACAAACATATAAATCATTTTTTAACTGTACCATAAAATATTTCATCATTTTCTTAAAGAAAAATCATTCTTTTTTCTTTATAAAAAATAGAGCTGTATGGAAAGATACAGCTCTATTTTTTATCAATTATCAATTTTACTTTTGATTCTTCAGCAAATCTCGGATTTCAGCAAGTAGCTCTTCTTGTGTAGGTCCCGCCGGCACTTCTGGTGCAGGTGCTTCTACTTCCTGACGTTTTAACTTGTTCATCCCTTTTACCAGCATAAATACGACTAATGCTAAAAGTAAAAAGCTAATTAAAACAGTTATAAAATTACCATAAGCAAATATTACTGCTCCTTCTAATGCCTTCGCATCTGCTAAAGTCAATCCAGGCTCTACATTGCCTTTTAATACAACATATAAATTGGAGAAATCTGGTGTACCTATTACCGCAGATACTAAAGGCATGATTAAATCATTAACCACGCTATCAATAATTTTTCCAAAAGCGCCTCCAATAATCACCCCTACTGCCAAATCCATAACATTACCTTTGACAGCAAATTCTTTAAATTCTTTTACAAATCCCATAATTTTTTTTATTTAGATAATAATAACACAAAAATATAATAATTTACTCTTCATAAAAAATTCTTTTTACTCGCTGCGAAATACTTGTCAAAATCTCATAGGGAATCGTATTTAATTTTTCGGCTATTTCCACAACAGGCAGCTGCTCTCCAAAAACAATTACTTCATCTCCTTCTTCACAATACAGATCCGTAACATCAACCATCAGCATATCCATACAGATGGAGCCTATTATCATTGCTTTTTGCTTATTAATTATAACATAACCATTTTCATTTCCCCAAGAACGATGTATCCCGTCGGCATATCCGATGGGAACAGTTGCTATCTTTGTTTTTCTCTCAGTTCTAAATCTTCTTCCATATCCTACACTTTCTCCTTCAGCGATTTCTTTGACCTGCATTACTCTTGTTTTTAGGGTACTCACATTTTTCAAACACTTTATTTCTTCTGTTCCGTTTCCAATTCCGTACAAACCTATACCTAATCTTACCATATCAAACTGATATTGTGAGAAATTAAAAATCCCCGAAGTGTTTAAAATATGTTTTATCGGATTAATAGCAAGTTCATTGGTCAAAAGGCACACATTTTCCTTAAAGTTTTCAATCTGATTCAAAGTAAATTCTCTATGTTCAGCAAGATCACTAGACGACAAGTGCGAAAAGATACTTTTCACTTCAATAACATTCGTATGTTTTAATATTTCAACTAATTCCTTTAAATCTTCAACCAAAAAACCATGCCGATGCATCCCTGTGTCCAGTTTAATATGAACAGGATAATTATAACAGTTTTTTTCACGGGCAACTTTAAGGAAAATATTTAATTCCCGCACCGAATATATTTCAGGCTCCAAATCATATGCAATCATAGCTTCAAAAGCACTGGTTTCGGGATTCATTACAATAACAGGTATTTTTATACCAGATTTTCTCAAAGCTATTCCTTCATCAGCGAAAGCCACTCCTAAATAATTCACATTTTCATGCGCCAGTAATTTTGCAATTTCAACACTTCCATTACCATATCCGAAGGCTTTTACCATAACCATAATTTTAGTTTCTGGTTTTAGCATTGATCGATAAAAATTGAGATTATGTCGAATGGCAGTTAAATCGACTTCCAAAACGGTCTCGTGTGTTTTTTCTTCAAGCAGACTGACAATCTTATCAAACCGGAAACTTCTCGCTCCTTTTACTAAAATAGTTTCATCGATAAAATCGTCTATCGACATCTTTTGCAAAAAAGTATCTGTATTTTTAAAAAACAACATGTTTTTTAAACCTGAAAGATATTTGCCTATGTTTTCTCCAATTGCAATAATCTTTGTCAATTTATGACGCTCCAATAATACTCTTATCTGTTCGTAAACTTCGGTTTCTTTATAGTCACTCCTAAAAACATCTGACAAAACAATTGTTTTTGCGTGATTAGTCTTGTGTTTTTCTAAAAAATCTAAAGCTATAATGATAGACTGATAGTCAGCATTATATGCATCGTCAATAATAACACAACGATTAACTCCCTTCTTAACTTGCAATCGCATTTCTATCGGATACAACTTCATAATTCTCTGTTGTATAATTTCGTCCGGATATTTCAAATAAAGCAATACACAAATACAAATTACAATATTGTTGATTGACATACTGTCGTCAAAAGGCACTTTTACTTCTATTTCTCGCCCATTATATATAAGGTGTAAGTTTTTTCCTTGTATTTTTGCAAAAACAGTCGCAGTAGAATCAGAGAAACTCCATGTAAAAAGCTCCTTATCAAAAAGATGCTTCGTAATCCTTGTGTCATTTTCACAAAATACTACAAAAGCATTTTCAAATAGTTTTATTTTTTCTTGTATTTTTTGATCTATACTATCAAAGCCTTCTTGATGCTCATCCGTAATTGCAGTTAAAACACCCATAGTAGGCTTTATAATTTCAGCCAGTTTTTTCATCTCATTTTGCGTTGAAATTCCAGCTTCAAAAATCCCTAAATTATGTTTTTCTTCAATACTAAAAACAGAAAGCGGAACACCCGTTTGAGAATTATAACTTTTTGGACTCTTAATAATCCTATATTCCTCGCTCATCAGAAAATTAAGCCATTCTTTTACCACTGTTTTTCCTTTACTTCCCGTAACTCCAATAACAGGAAAATTGAACTGCAATCGATGAAAGGCAGCAGAACTTTGCAAAGCATGCAGTGTATCTTTTACTTTAAAAAAGCATCCTTCTTTATATTGACTTCGCCAATCTTTATGATCTGAAACCACAAAATATTTCACTCCTTTATCAATAAGCTCTCCTATATAATCATGTCCGTTGTGATTCTTGCCTTTCAACGCAAAAAACAAAGTATCTCTATCGTTTAATAAAGATCTGCTATCAACAGAAACATTAGTTATTTCCAGGCTCTCTTCTTTTTCACAATTAATTATATCAATTGTTTTCAAACAAGAGTTAAATTCACTTATATCGAGCTTCATAATACGCTGCATTTTTTTAACTTTATACAAAGGTAAAAGAGAACAAAGAGTTCTTTATATATTTATCTCTAATTTAATTTTCTTTATCCACATACCTTCTATAAAACTAATAAAAGCAATTAAAATAACTTACAAATAACAAACTCTTTTTCAAAGATATCGTTCATTTAAAAACATCTTCTTATTTTTACCTAAATAATAAGAAGAAACGACAACATGATAATAGAACAAATTTACACCGGTTGTTTAGCTCAGGGAGCGTATTATATAGAAAGCGACGGAGAAGCAGCCATTATCGATCCCTTGCGAGAAGTACAACCCTATATAGACAGAGCTTCCAAAAACAATGCCAAAATAAAATATATTTTTGAAACCCATTTCCATGCCGATTTTGTAAGCGGACATGTAACTTTAGCCGAAAAAACGGGTGCTCCTATTATTTATGGTCCAAATGCCAATCCAACTTTTGACGCACATATTGCCAAAGACGGAGAAATCTTTAAACTTGGAAAAATTACAATTACAGCATTGCATACTCCCGGACATACTATGGAAAGTACCACTTATCTCTTAAAAGATGAAAGTGGAAAAAATCATGCGATCTTTAGTGGCGACACATTATTTTTAGGTGATGTAGGTCGCCCTGACCTAGCACAAAAAGCAGCAAGCCTCACTCAAGAAGAATTAGCAGCTACTTTATATCACAGCCTCAGAAACAAAATCATGCCATTAGCAGATGATGTAATTGTTTATCCGGCGCATGGAGCCGGCTCTGCCTGCGGAAAAAATCTGAGTAAAGAAACCATTGGTACATTAGGAGAACAAAAACAGACCAATTACGCTTTGCGAGCCGATATGACCGAAGCTGAATTTGTCAAAGAAGTAACAGACGGATTACTTCCTCCGCCTGCCTATTTTCCGCTTAACGTAAAACTAAATAAAGAGGGCTATGAAAGTGTTGAAAATATCATCCGCAAAAGCAAACCTTTGACTCCAAAAGATTTTATAGCTTTAGCAGAAGAAAGCGGAGCACTAATTTTGGACGTAAGAGCAGGTGCGGATTTCGCATCCGGACATATTCCAGGTTCAATATTTATTGGTTTAGATGGTCAATTCGCCCCTTGGGTTGGCGCACTTATTACCGATATCCAACAACCTATTTTAATCGTTGCTCCGCAGAGCAGAGAAGAAGAATGCATTATTCGCCTTTCGCGAGTTGGATACGACAATTCTCTCGGCTATTTGAAAGACGGTTTCGAAGCATGGAAAGCTGACAACAGAGAATATGATAAAATTCAACAAATAACTGCTCAAGAAATGGAGCAAAAATTAAACAGTGAAGAAATTGCTGTTTTTGATGTAAGAAAACCAGGCGAATACAACAATTCACATATTAATTATAAAAAGCTAAGCCACGTGCCATTGGATTTTATCAACCAGCACCTTGCCGAATTTCCCAGCAGTGATTCATTTTATATTCACTGCGCAGGAGGATATCGTTCGTTAATTGCAGCCTCTATTTTAAAAGCACGCGGATACCACAATATGATTGACGTTATCGGCGGTTTTGGAGCTATTAAAAAAACAGGTCTTCCTTTGATTAGCGAAGAAAGCTGCAGTACATCTGTTTAATATAAAAACAAAGGAAATGAATGATTTTCAAAAACTGATACAGAGCAATCAATTAACCTTAGTAAATTTTTTTGCTACATGGTGCGGTCCATGCCAAATGTTTAAACCGATTTTGGAAGAAGTAAAAAAAGAACTTGGTGATCAAGTAACGATTATTAAAATTGATGTAGATAAAAATCAAGCTTTTACAGCTGAGTATAGTGCAAAGTACAATATGCGCGGCGTTCCAACAACTATGCTTTTCAAAAACAACAAATTGTTGTGGCAGCAATCGGGATATATGGACAAGCAGACTGTACTGAATTATATCAATCAATATCAAAACAATTTCTAAATTCAAAAACGAGCCGAGACTTTTTAATATCGGCTCATTTTTTGTCCTTTTTACATACGTATTACTACCAACCTCGGCTTTTATCTTAAAATAAAGCTTATATTTACTTCTTTACTTTAAAAAACACATATTAATGAAAAAAGTTTTATACTCACTAATGCTTCTCTCAGCACTTAGCATCTCAGATTATGTCATTGCTCAGCAAAAAGAGAAACCCGCATTTGTTACTCAGGTTGAAGAAATCAAAGAATACAAACTTTCTAACGGAATGCAAATTCTGCTTATCCCGGATGCTTCACAAAATAACTTAGTCGTAAACATTGTTTACAAAGTAGGTTCCAAACACGAAGGTTATGGAGAAAAAGGAATGGCACACTTACTGGAACACATGCTTTTTAAAAGCACAAAAAATCTGGGCAACATTAAGAAAATGCTTTCTGATAAAGGAGGCGCAGCTAATGGAACAACGTGGTATGACAGAACCAATTACTACGAGGTTTTCCCTTCTACAGATGAAAATTTATCGTGGGCTCTTGAAATGGAAGCCGATCGTATGATTAACGCCACTATTCTTCAGGAAGATTTAGACAAAGAATTTTCGGTGGTTAGAAATGAATTTGAAATAGGTGAAAACAACCCTACACGCGTATTGATGGAAAGAACTATTAATACAGCGTATCTATGGCATAACTATGGATTAAGCACCATTGGATCCAAAGAAGATATCGAACGGGTAAAAAGCCCTCAGCTAAGAAGATTTTACGAAAAATACTATCAGCCGGATAATGCGGTGTTGGTTGTAGCAGGTAAGTTTAACGAACAAAAAGCAATTGAACTCATTGAAAAATATTTTTCTGTAATTCCAAAACCAACACGTGTTTTAGATGAAATACTAACGGTTGAACCTGCCCAAGACGGAGAAAAATATGTCGAAGTAAGACGTAATGGCGACAGTAAGCACATTCAGGTTTTATACCATACCGCTTCTTATGCAGACCAAGATTTTGCAGCTCTTTCTGCTCTCGAGCACATCTTAAATAACGATCCGTCGGGCTACTTGCACAAAGCACTTGTTGAAACACAAAAAGTTTCCTCTTTATGGGCATTTACGCCAACTGTAAGAGATGCCAGCTTTATGTTATTCAACTTTGACGTGCCAAACGAAAAAGACCAGATGCAAACGTTAACTGATGTAAAAACGGAATTGGCTAAAATAGGAGAAATCCAATATACACAAACCGATCTTGATCGTGCAAAAACAAAAATTTTAAAAGACATTGAAGCCATTCAAAACAATACTATAAGCACCGCAATTAATTTAACGGAAATTATCGGCTCAGGAGATTATCGACTGGCTTTTCTGTATCGCGACAATATTGAAAACTTAACTTTGGATGACATTAATCGCGTAGCTAAAAAATATTTTAAAGATAATAACCGTACGGTAGGTTTATTCATTCCTTCAAAAGATGAAATACGAGTAAAACCGACAGAGTTGCTGAATTCTGATATCAATGCACTAGTAAAAGATTATAAAGGCAAAGAAAAGTCCGAAAACATCAGAGACTTTGCCCCTACTATTGCAAATCTAGAAAAAAACTATACTTCCGGACAGCTTAGCAATGGATTAAAATACGGTATTATTGACAAAGATTTAAAAGGTGAAAAAGTAAATATCTCTATTTCAATCCCTGTCGGAAATCAAAAAGATCTTCACAATAAACAATACATTGGGTCTTTTACTGCATCTATGCTAACGTCAGGAACTACAACATTATCTAAGCAGGAAATTAAAGATAAATTAGACCAGCTAAAATCAAATATAAGCGTGCGTTTTGGCGGGCAAACTATTTCCATCTTTATCACTTCTTACAGAAATACAGTCGAGGAAACGATGGAAATACTAAACGATGTATTGAAAAATCCGACATTTCCGGAAAGTGAATTGACTAAATTAAAATTAGAGTATACTACTTACTTAGAAAGCAACCTCAACGACCCACAATCCGTTGCATTTAACAAATTAGGAAAACTGACTTCTAACGAAGAAAAAGGAAGTATTTTCTACGCTTCTTCCACACAAGAAGACATTGACGGATTTAAAGCAGTGACAATTAATGAAATTAAAGATTTTTACTCTAAATTCTTCGGAGCTAATAACGGAACAGCCACGGTTTTAGGAATTCAGGATAAAGAAAAAACACAAGAATTGTTGGAAAGCGTTTTAGGAGACTGGAGTAACAAAACTAAATTCGAAAGAGCTTACCCTAAGTTCTTTGCCACTAAACAAAGCAAAGAAATCATTGAAACTCCGGATAAGGAAAATGCCGCTGCAGTAGGCAGATTAAATTTCGAGATGAATAAATCCAATCCTGATTATGCCGCATTAGTATTTGCCGACGAAGTTATGGGTGGTGGGTTTATGACAGCGCGTATTCCGCAAAGATTACGCGAAAAAGAAGGAATAAGCTATGGAGCAGGAACTTCGTTAAGTGTGCCTTCAGATGTCAAAAACAACAATTCAAGCTGGATGATTTATGCCTTTCTAAACCCTACGAAACGCAATGATGTGGAAAATGCCATTAACGACGAATTTGCTAAACTAGTATCGAATGGGATTACAGAGGAAGAGCTAGAAGCAAACAAAACAAGCTGGAAAAGTTCAAGACAAACCAATTTAGGAAATGATAACTATCTAATGTCATTATCTAACTTATACTTGACGTATGACATTCCGTTTAGCGACTTTGACAAGCTAAATACAGAGATTGATAAACTTACCGTAAAACAAGTGAATAATGCAATTAAAAAATACTTGCAACCCTCAAAATTCACGACTATTTACGTAGGAGATTTCTCTAAAAAATAAAATACAACACATTAAAAAAGCTCTCTACCCCAATGGTAGAGAGCTTTTTTTATTATACCATTTCTAAATTTACAAAGTACCCTCTTTTTTGTAATCCTTCACTACCAATTTTTTAAATACAGTTTCTCTAAATTAAAGAAGTACTGATATAAAAAATACCCAAAAATGGGTATTGACAGTTATAGTACTGATAATTTAATTTTACAAAATTGAAATATGTTTATACGATTTCTTCAAATGCTAACATAAATTACTGTATTATGAAAAAATTTCATCTTATTTACGCTGCCTTCATCATA
>OFTY01000092.1_pt1 | contig 98911 bp, 92 predicted proteins | sample 1775061 | NCBI WGS metagenome assembly OFTY01 (sample SAMN08195773, study PRJEB24354) | sludge metagenome | isolation source: sludge from phenol fed wastewater aerobic bioreactor B | place: India: Nagpur | collected 2016-09-16 | reverse complement strand
GCCCGGCCTCCGGGGGGCGCGCGCCCAGCCGCAGCCGCGGCAGCGACGCCACAAGGCGCCGCCCCGCCGGCCCCTCCGGCCGCGGACGCCGCTCCCTCCCCGCCGGCGCAGGCAACGGCGCCCGCGCCGACCCAGAGTCCGGCGCCGACCACCTCCGGCGTCCCCAGCGAAGACGCCGGCATCGGCACCGGAAGCGAGGGAACACCTTCGGCATCGGGCACCTCGACCACCGCCCCGCCGGCGCGGCGCACCCTGCCGCCGGTGCCGCGGGCAGAACCGGCTCCGCCGGTCCGCCGCGCTCCGCCGCCGGCCGATCAGGCGACGCGGCCGCGCGAGGCACCGTCCCGCGAGGGCACGACTGCGGCGCCCCGCGAAGGCGCGACGACCGCCCGCGAGCCGCCGCGTGCTCCGGCCTCGCCGCGCCCGCCGGCCGTCATCGCGCTGCCGCCCCCGGAGGCGCCGCCCGAGCACACGCTTCCGCCCACCCGGGGCTTCGGCGACCTGCCCCGCCCGCCGGCCCTCGTGGGCCGCTGACCATCGGGAGACGCCGCGCCGTCATGCGGCGCGGGAGGCGGGGCCGCTAGAGCCGGTCGCGCAGGGCGTAGTAGCTCAGCCCCGCGACGAACAGCGGGTAGCGCAGCAGCGTGCCGCCGGGAAACGCCGGAACGGGCAGGCGGGCGAGCACGTCGAGGCGCCCCATCTGCCCGGTCACCGCCTCGGCGAGGATCTTGCCGAACAAAGGCGCGAGCGCCACCCCCTGGCCGCAATAGCCGGCCGACACCAGGACGCGCGACGACAGCCGCCGCACGAAGGGCAGGCGCGTCAGGGTGAGGCCCAGCACCCCGCCCCAGCCGTAGTCGATGGGCACGTCGGCGAGCTGGGGGAAGATCCGCAGCATGTAGGGCCACACGAAGGCCGGAACGTCCTCGCGCAGGGTGCGCCGGTAGCTTTCCCCGCCGCCGAACAGCAGCCGCCCGTCCGAGGAGAGGCGGAAATAGTTCACCACGAAGCGGCTGTCGGCCACCGCCGCGTCATTGGCGATGACCTCCTGCGCCCGCGCGCCGAGCGGTGCGGTGGCGGCGATATAGTTGCAGATCGACATGACGTGGGTGTCCACCCGGCCGTCGAGCCCGTCCATGAGGCCGTTGCCGCATTCGAGGACGAAGCCCGCGTTCACCACGCCGCCGCCCTCGGTGGTGACGCGCGCCTGCGCCGCCCCCTCGTCCACCGAACGCACCCGCGCGCCTTCGTGCAGCCGCGCCCCCGCCCGCGCGGCCGCCGCGGCGAGGCCGAGCGCGAAATTGAGCGGGTGGAGATGCCCGGCGTCGCGGTCCATCACCCCGCCGTAATAGGCCTGCGACCCCACCAGGGCGCGGATTTCCTCGCGCGAGAGAAGCTCGAGCGCCGCGTAGCCGTAGGTCTCCTCGAGGTGGCGGGCATAGGCGTGGCTCTGCGGCACGTAATGCGGCTTGTGATCGGCGAGGATCAGGCCGCGCTTCAGATCGCAGTCGATGGCGTGGCGGGCGATGAGGTCGCGCACCAGCGCCTTGGCCTCCTCCGCCAGGTCCCAGAGCTTGCGGGCATCCTCGCGGCCGACGGCCTTTTCCAGGAAATCCTGGTCGCGGCGCTGGCCGGAATGGATCTGCCCGCCGTTGCGGCCCGAGGCGCCCCAGCCCACCCGCGCCTGCTCCAGCAGCACCACGTCGAGCCCGGCCTCGGCGAGGTGCAGGGCGGCGGACAGGCCGGTGTAGCCGCCGCCGATGACGCAGACGTCGGCCCGCGTCTCGCCCTCAAAGGGCGGGAAGGCCGGCAGGGAATGAGCCGTCGCCGCATACCAGGACGAAGGATGGTCGGGCGGGGCGGCAGGGGATGGGACTGCGGGCATGGCGAAGGTTCAACCTCCTCTCGGCGCGAAGGGACCGGCCGGATGCCCGGTCCCCGGAGCCGGTTCCGCCCGCCGCGCGCGAGGCCACGCGGGCAATCCGGCTCTCGATTGAAGAACGCATGCCGCCCGGCCGGGCGGACAGCGACGCCGGCCGGCCGCGCCCGGCGCCCGGCCCTCAGACGTTGAGCAGGAGATATTCCCGCTCCCAGGGCGAGATGACCCGCATGAAGGTCTCGAACTCGGCCTGCTTCACCGCGGCATAGGTGGAGACGAAGCGCTTGCCCAGCACCTCGCCCAGCTCGTCGCATTCCTCGAAGGCGGCGACCGCCTCCAGCAGGCCGCGGGGCAGCTCGAAATCGAGGTTCTTCGCGTCGCCCTCCAGCGGATCGGTGGCGCGCAGGCCCTGGGTCATGCCGAGATAGCCGCAGGCGAGGGACGCGGCGATGACGAGATAGGGGTTGGCGTCGGACGACGGCACCCGGTTCTCCACCCGCCGCGCCTCGGGCGGGGCCGGCGGCACGCGCAGGCCCGCGGTGCGGTTGTCATAGCCCCACTGCACGTTGATGGGCGCCATGGATTCCCGGCTGAGGCGCCGGTAGGAATTCACATAGGGCGCCAGGATGCACATCACCGCCGGCAGGTATTTCTGCAGGCCGGCGATGAAGGCGAAGAATTCCGGCGTCGGGTGCCCCTCCTTGTCGGAGAAGATGTTGGCGCCGGTCTCCTTGGAGATGATGGACTGGTGGATGTGCATGGCGCTGCCCGGCTCGTTGGCGATGGGCTTGGCCATGAAGGTGGCGTAGATGTTGTGGGCGAGCGCCGCCTCGCGGATGGTCCGCTTGAACAGGAACACCTGGTCGGCGAGCTCCAGCGGGTCGCCGTGGCGCAGGTTGATCTCCATCTGCGCCGCCCCGTCCTCATGGATCAGGGTGTCGATCTCCAGGCCCTGGGCCTCCGAGAAGTCGTAGATGTCCTCGAACAAGGCGTCGAACTCGTTCACCGCCTGGATGGAATAGGACTGGCGGCCGATCTCCGGCCGGCCCGAGCGGCCCACCGGCGGCTTCAGGGGATAGTCGGGATCGGTGTTGGGCTCCACCAGGTAGAATTCGATTTCGGGCGCCACCACCGGCTGCCAGCCGCGGTTGGCATAAAGCGCGATGACATTCTTCAGCACCTGGCGGGGGGCGATCTCCACCGGCCGGCCGTCGCGGTGGAAGGCGTCGTGGATCACCTGGGCCGTGGGATCCTGCGCCCAGGGCACGGCGCACAGGGTGGAAAGGTCCGGCTCCAGCACCAGATCGCTGTCCGCGACCACGGAATCCACGAGGCCCTCATATTCCGGGTATTCGCCCGAGATGGTCTGGAAATAGACCGACAGGGGCAAGTTCATCACCGGCGAATTGAAGAATTTGGAGGCCGGCATGATCTTGCCGCGGGCGACGCCCGCGAGGTCGGGCGTCGTACATTCGATCTCGGCGATGCCCCGCGCGGCCATCCAGGCCTTGGCCTCGGTCAGGGTCTTGACGCCGCGCGGCGCCGTGACCGCGCTCTTTTCTTCCACCTTCGTGCGTTTTGCCATGGTGTCCTCTGGCGCGATCCTTTTCGCGCAGATCAAGGGAATACCCGCGCAGACACGCTGTCAACGAGGGCTTGAGCATGGGCGGAGCCGTGCCGCGCCGGCTCCTGCGGATCGTCGGGGCCGGCGCCGCACCCGATGGTCCGCCGCGGCGCGGCGACGCGAACATCTGCGGAACGAAACGCGGTCGAATCGCGAGCGCGCGCCGTTCCCGCTTCACCCCAAGGGCGCCGGCAAGCCCCCGAAGGGCGGTGTCAGCGCGCGCCGGCCTGCCTGGGCTGGGCCTCGAACGAGGTGGCCTCCAGCACCGCCGTCCCGATGCGCGTCGCCACCGAAACCCGGAACGGCGCCATCAGCCGGGTGCCGGGGATGGGCACCAGCCAGGCGTACATATCCTTGTTGGCCATCATGTATTGCACGGTGTAGCGGCTCGGCCGGTGGCCGGCGATGGGCTTGTAGCGCACCGCGCAGACGACCGCCGGGCCGGAATAGCCCTCCACCTCCACGGTCTCCTTGCGGGCATAGCTCAGCACGATGTCGTAGCGCTGACGCCCGTCATAGACCGGAATGGCGCGGTCGCAGGTGGCGGGCGCGGTGAGGTCGGCGCTGCCGGGCACGTAGACGAAGGCCCCGCTCATGGGGTCGATCACGTCCTGAAGTACCGCCTGGGTGACCGGCACCCGGTCGGGATAGGGCTTGAGCGGCGGCTCCACGTCGGTCTCGCGCACCGCGCCTTTCGTCATGGCGATGCGCGCATTCTCCTCCTTGCCGTCGGCCTCCGCATTCATGGCGAAGACCTTGGCGAGCATGCGCCCGTCGCCGAGCGAGCCCCGCGCCGCCGCCACCCCCTTGGCCGAGGACACCGCGCGCAGCACGCCGCTCAGCCGGGCGCTGCCGGAAATCTCGTAGGCCGCATCGTCGGCCTTCACCGTGACCGAGCCACGCCCGATCTCCACCCCGCCGACGCTCAGCGTGTATTTGGCATCGAGCTGTCCCTCCGCGAAGGCGGGTCCCGCGGCGAGAAGCACGAGCCCCGCGCCGAGGAGGCGCCCGGCGAGGCGAGAACTGCGGTCGGCCATGGAGATTGCCATGAAGGACGTTTCCGGAAATGCGGCCCGCCGCCGCGGACACGCCCCGCGCCGCCGGCCTGGATTCGGCTGCGGATCCTGAGATGCGCAGGGAAGGCGGCTGAACTGTGGCTTTTTTCATACCGCCACGGTCATGCCGGGGACTTTACGGCAATTCCGTCGCCCGACCAGCCGCGAGACCCGAAGGTCATTGACTTTCGCGACGTTTGTCACGATCTTTCCTGCCTACCCTGAGCAACGGGTCTGACTGCCTTGGATGATGCCGGACCGGCGGAAACCGAGGCTGCCGCCTTTCGCCGGGGGATAGGATTATCTGTCAAGGAGACTGTCGCCATTCGCCGCCCCATGAGACCCGTCGCGCCGGAGAAGGATGGACCGCGCGTCAATGAGGAGATCCGCATCCGCGAAGTCCAGTTGATCGATCAGGACGGACAGAACCGCGGCGTGCTCGCCGTGCGTGATGCGCTTGCCCTCGCCCAGGAGGCCGGGCTCGATCTGGTGGAGATCGCCCCCAATTCCGCCCCCCCGGTCTGCAAGATCCTCGATTACGGGCGCTTCAAGTACCAGAGCCAGAAGAAGGCCAACGAGGCGCGCAAGAAGCAGAAGGTGGTCGAGGTCAAGGAGATCAAGCTCCGGCCCGGCATTGACACGCACGATTACGACGTGAAGATGCGGTCCATGCAGCGCTTCTTCGAGGAAGGCGACAAGGTCAAGGTCACCCTGCGCTTCCGCGGCCGCGAGATGGCCCACCAGGATATCGGCTACAAGCTGATGCTGAAGCTGAAGGACGATGTTGCGTCCATCGCCAAGGTCGAGGCGGAGCCGATGCTGGAAGGCCGCCAGATGATCATGATCCTGGCGCCGCGCTGATCTTGTTCACCGGACAGACGGCGGGGCGCGCCGCAGGGTGGAAGCCGATGGCACACCCGGCCGCGACGCCCCGTGATGCTGCCGGCGCGATCCGCCGCGCCCCATCTCCACACCGCTGACCTGCCGGCCCGCGCGTACGGGCGTTTGCGCGCCGGATGAGGTGCGCCCGTTCTCGCGCACGGCCTGGTCGTTGGTTTTGCGCGGGTTTCGCGCGGCGTGCGGGTCGGCGATCCGCGTGCGCTTGTGTGCCCGATGGGCAGCGCCCCGATCTTTGCCGGACGGCCGGCGGTCCGGCCTCCCTCCCCGCCCGATGAGCGGAGCGGCCGACCGGCCCCATGCTCCATACAGCACCGCAGAGATGAGCAATGGGCCGCCCGGCCCGCGGGACACGCGAGCGCCGCTCGGGCACCGGCCCCGCCATGGGCACTTCCTCACCGGGGGCAGCACCAAAAAGAAGGCCCGGAGCACGCGCGCGCTCCGGGCCCTTGATGTCCGCCGCCACGAGGTTCGGACCTCGCGGCGGCATGTTGTTCAATGTCCCTGCCGGACCTGGGGCGACCCGCAGGCGCGCGCCGCCGCCACAGGCGTTACGGGCAGGAGTGACGCAGGCCGTCGTAGCCGAGATAGGTCTGCGTGGCCACGTCGTAGGAGCGGAAGCGCTGGATGCAGTAGGCGATGGCGTCGTCATAGGAGCTGTTGCTCGCCGCCGCTGCCGCGCCGATCGCGAAAGCCCCCACCGCCGCGGCCGCCACCCAGGCGCCCGAGTTGTCATACCAGCCCCAGCCCCAGCCGGGACGATACCAGCCCCAGCCGGACCGATAGGCCCAGCCCGGCGCGCCCCAGCCCGGGCCGCGACGCACCCATCCCGCGCCCCAGCCCGGACGCACCGGGCCGACCCAGCCGGGACGCACCGGACGGACCGGACCGGCCCAGCCCGGACGCACCGGACCGCGCCACGCCACCCGGTTCATGCCGACGGCTCCGACCCGGCCGACGCGCGGACCTGCGAAGCTCGCACCCCGGAAGCTGCTGCCCCGGAAGCTGCTGGCGCGGAAGCCGCCCATGCCGGAACCGCCGCGGAAGCCGCCCACGCGCACGGCGCCGCCGCGGGCGCCGCCCCGGAAGGCGACCTCCTGGACCGCGGCGCCCTTGGTGCCGAGCGCCGCCATTCCGGTTCCCAGCGCCTGGGCGCTGGCCGGCAGCGTCGAGAAAGAAAACAACCCGCCTGCGACGGCCGCAGCCGCAAGCAGTGCCACCCTTTTCATTACGAACATGATGTTTTCACTCCCGTGAAACGCCCTGATCATTTTACCAATTTATGGCATTTCTATCGCCTGTAGATTTTCATACTGGGACATTATTGTGACCAAAATGGCACAGCATAGGCCATTGAAAACACATAACTTTCAACCGCACGTGATGCCGCGCTGCAGTATTTGCACACGCGAAGGACGTATCCTGCTCGCGCTGCTCGCTTCCCGTAGGGAAACCGCCTTCTGTCTTGCGGCCGCTTTGCGCGCCTGCGAAAAGGCGCCGCCATGATCGTTCTCGACGATATTTCCCTGCGCCTCGCCGGCCGCCTGCTCATCGACCACGCCTCGGTGGCCATTCCCGAGAATGCGCGGGTGGGCGTCGTGGGCCGCAACGGCTCGGGCAAGACCACCCTGTTCAAGGCGCTGGTGGGCGAGCTGGAACTCGAATCGGGCGCCATCCGCCTGCCCAACCGCACCCGCATCGGCCGCGTCGCCCAGGAGGCGCCCGCCGGTCCGGACAGCCTGATCGAGCGCGTGCTTGCCGCCGACACCGAGCGCGCGGCCCTCCTCCATGAGCGGGAAACCACCGCCGACCCCATGCGCATGGGCGAGATCGAGGCGCGGCTCCTCGACATCGATGCCCATTCCGCCCCCGCGCGGGCCGCCACCATCCTCGCCGGCCTCGGCTTCGACGAGAGCGCGCAGGCCCGTCCCTGCTCGGAATTCTCCGGCGGCTGGCGCATGCGGGTGGCGCTGGCCGCCTTGCTCTTCACCGAGCCGGACCTGCTGCTGCTCGACGAGCCCACCAACTATCTCGACCTCGAAGGCACACTCTGGCTGGAGGACTATCTCGCCCATTATCCGCGCACGGTGATCCTCATCTCCCATGACCGGGACCTGCTCGATTCCAGCGTCGATCACATCCTCCACCTCACCGGGCAGAAGCTCACCCTCTACAAGGGCGGCTTCACCTCGTTCGACCGCCAGCGCCGCGAGCGCCTGCTGCTGGACCAGAAGGCACGCAAGAAGCAGGAGATGCAGCGCGCCCACATGGAGTCGTTCGTCGCCCGCTTCCGCGCCAAGGCCACCAAGGCGAAGCAGGCGCAGTCGCGCCTCAAGGCGCTGGCCCGCATGGAGCCGCTCGCCGATCAGGTGAGCGAGGAGGCGGCCGCCATCTCCATCCGCCATCCGGAAAAGCTGCTCTCCCCGCCCATCGTGGTGATGGAGCGCGTGGCGGTGGGCTATGTGCCCGACAAGCCGATCCTGAAGGGCCTCGATCTGCGCATCGACGAGGACGACCGCATCGCCCTGCTCGGTCCCAACGGCAACGGCAAGTCCACCTTCGCCAAGCTGCTGGCCGACCGCCTCAAGCCCGAGAGCGGCAAGTTCGTGCGCGCCGACAAGCTGGAGGTGGCCTATCTCGCCCAGCACCAGCTCGACGAGCTCGACCCCGAGGGCACCCCCGCCAGCCATGTCCGTCACCTCATGCCCGACGCGCCGGAATCCAAGGTGCGGGGGCGGGCGGCGGAGATGGGCTTTTCCGGCGGCGCGGGCGACACCAAGGTGTCGGCCCTGTCGGGCGGCGAGAAGGCGCGGCTGCTGATCGGCCTCTCCACCTTCTTCGGGCCGCACCTTCTGATCCTCGACGAGCCCACCAACCATCTCGACATCGAGGCGCGCGCCGCCCTCATCGAGGCGATCAACGACTTTCCCGGCGCGGTGATCCTCATCTCCCACGACCGGCACCTGCTGGAAGCCTGCGCCGACCGGCTGTGGCGGGTCTCCGGCGGCACGGTGAAGCCCTATGACGGCGACCTCGACCAGTATCGCCGCGAGGTGCTCTCCAAGGCCGACGGCGACCGCATGACGGTCGACGGCCGCAAGGACAAGGCGGAGACCAAGAAGGAGCAGCCCCGCAAGGTCCCCACCGGCCCCATCAAGAAGCGCATCCGCGAACTGGAGACGAAGGTGGAGAAGCTGGAGGCGACCATCGCCGGGCTCGACGCCAGGCTGGCCGATCCGGAGCTGCATGCCCGCAAGCCGCTCGATGCCGCCCGTTTCGCCAAGGAGCGGAGCGAGGCGGCCGAGGCCCTCGCCGAGGCGGAGGAAGCGTGGCTCTCCGCCAGCGCCGAGCTGGAGGAGGCGCAAGGCTGAGCCGGGCAGGAACCGGACCCCGACGCATCGGGGCCGCGCTCTGATTGCACGCGCTCCATCGCCGCAATCTGAGCGTGGAATGGCCTTGAAAGCGTTTCCCGTCGTCGTGAAACGTCGTTCGTTCGGTCACGATTCCATGCTATGCCGCACCGCACACCAAGCCGACCATCGATCATCCCACCTTCATCGCGCGGAGACGCAAGCCCATGTTTCCCATGCCGAAGCCCGTCCTGACGCCCAACACCTACGCCTATGAATCCGAGCCCATGGTGAAGCCCACCGGGTTCCGCGAATACGACGCGCGCTGGTTGTTCCAGAAGGAGATCAACCTCATGGGTGTACAGGCCCTGGGCATGGGCCTCGGCACGCTGATGCATGAGATGGGCGTGCGCCCGGAGATCGCGACCGGGCACGACTTCCGCGGCTATTCCTCCTCGATCAAGTATGCGCTGGTCACCGGCCTGATGGCGGCCGGCATCAAGGTGCACGACATCGGCCTCGCGCTTTCGCCCATGGCCTATTTCGCCCAGTTCGCCCTCGACGTGCCGGCGGTGGCCATGGTGACCGCCTCCCACAACGACAACGGCTGGACCGGCGTGAAGATGGGCGTCAACCGCCCGCTCACCTTCGGCCCCGACGAGATGGGCAAGCTCAAGGAGATCGTGCTGAACGCGAAGTTCGATCTGAAGGGCGGCGGCTCCTACGTCTTCGTGGAGAACTTCCCCGAGACCTATATCAACGACCTCACCAACCGGCCGAAGCTGAAGCACCCCATCAAGGTGGTGGCGGCTTGCGGCAACGGCACCGCCGGCGCCTTCGCCCCGCGCGTGCTGGAGGCGCTCGGCGCCGAGGTGATCCCGCTCGACTGCGAGCTCGACCATTCCTTCCCCAAGTACAATCCGAACCCGGAAGACATGGAGATGCTCCATGCCATGCGCGACGCCGTGCTGGAACACAAGGCGGACCTGGCGCTGGGCTTCGACGGCGACGGCGACCGCTGCGGCGTGGTGGACGACAAGGGCGAGGAGATCTTCGCCGACAAGATGGGCGTGATGCTCGCCCGCGACCTCGCCAAGATCTATCCCGGCGCCACCTTCGTGGTGGACGTGAAGTCCACCGGCCTGTTTGCCACCGACCCGGAGCTGATCAAGCTCGGCGTGAAGGCGGACTATTGGAAGACCGGCCATTCCTACATGAAGCGCCGGGTGAACGAGTCCGGCGCGCTGGTCGGCTTCGAGAAGAGCGGCCATTACTTCTTCAACAAGCCGGTAGGCCGGGGCTATGACGATGGCCTCGTCTCCGCCATCGCCGTGCTCGACATGATGGACCGCAACCCCGGCAAGAAGCTCTCCGAGCTGCGCGAGGCCCTGCCCAAGACCTGGTCCTCGCCCACCATGTCGCCCCACTGCCCGGACGAGGCCAAGTACGGCATCGTCGAGCAGGTGGTGAAGCATTACGAGGATCTCGCCGCCAAGGGCGCTCCGGTGACCGGCCAGAAGATCCGCGACCTCGTGACGGTGAACGGCGTGCGCGTCACCTGCGAGGACGGCTCGTGGGGCCTGGTGCGCGCCTCCTCCAACAAGCCCGAGCTGGTGGTGGTGGTGGAAAGCCCGGTCTCCGAGGAGCGCATGCGCGAGATGTTCAAGGAAGTGGACAGCGTGCTGCGCACCCATCCCGAGGTGGGCGCCTACAACCAGACCATCTGAGGCGGCGCCGCCGATGGCGCTTGCATCAAGCCATTGCGGCAGACGGGAGAGGGAGCATTAACCCTCTCCGCAGGCGGGCGCCCCGAAACGGTGGCGCCCGTTGGCGTTTTTACCTGTGGGCAAGAGGTGGCACCTAGGGTCGGCCAAGGTCGCGGCGGCTCGACGCGCGGCCTCTGCGTCCCCTCGGGACGGCAGGGGCCGGGCCGATCGAGCCGGAAGAACAGCGCGGCGAGACTGCCACCGGATGTCGCCCATGAAGCTTCTGATCGCCCGCTTCATCTCCGAGGAAGATGGCTCCACCGCCCTGGAATACGGCCTGATCGCCGCCGGGCTCTCCATCGCCATCATCACCGTGATGGCCCAGGTGGTGGGCACGCTCGCCCGCCTCAAGGCGGTCGCCGCTTCCGCGGCGGGCAACTGAGCACCGCCATGACCGGCGCCGGACTCCACCAGATGCTGGTCCTGTGGGCCTATCCGGTGCTGCTGTGCATGGCGATCGGAACCGATCTCGCGCGCCGCCTCATTCCCAACCTTCTGGTCGCCGCTCTGATCATCGCCTTCCTCGGCGCCGCCTGGCTGATGCCCCTGCCGGACCTCAAGGTGCGCCTCGTCATGGCGGGCGGGGTGACCGGGCTCGGATTTCTCCTCTTCTCCCAGGACATCGTCGGGGCGGGCGATGCCAAGCTGGCGGGGACCCTCGCCTTGTGGGTCGATCCGGTCCTCCTGCCGCTGTTCGTCGCCGCCTGCGGCCTCATCGGCGGCGCGCTGGCGCTGATGGCCATGGGCGGGACGCGGATGGACACCGCGGCCGCCGCCGCGCCGGAAACCCCGCCCGCAGCCCTGCCCTATGCGGTGGCGCTGGCCGGAGCGGGCCTCATCCTCCATCCCTATTCGAGCCTGATGCTGGGCACCTGAGCGGACCCCTTCGCAGGAGGGCGCGCGGCGTGCTACCTCGGACATCGAGGAGCTCATCATGCTTGATTTCATTGCCCCCGCCGGCAGCGAGAGCCGGCCCGTCTGGTGCGTCAGCCCCAAGGGTCTCGAAACCGCCGAACTGCCCGCCGCCGTCCGCCGCTTCGCCGAGAGCGCATCGTTCCGCGCCGAGAGCGGCAAGCACCTTCTGGTGCCCGGCGAGGATGGCGCCCTGGCCGGAGTCCTGTTCGGCGTGCCGGACGCCACCACCGGCACCCCCTGGCCCGACGCCTTCATGCTCGGCGCCCTGCCGACCCTGCTGCCCAAGGGCACCTATCGCCTCGACGGCGAGGTGGCCGATCCGCGCCTCTCCGCCCTGGCCTTCGGCCTCGGGTGCTACCGCTTCTCGCGCTACAAGAAGCCGACCCCGCTGGAGGTGCGCCTTCTCCTGCCGGAGGGCGTGGACGAAGCCGCGCTCGTCCGCACCGTGGAAGCCGTCACCCTGGTGCGCGATCTGGTGAACACCCCGGCCAACGACCTCGGCCCGGCCGACCTCCAGGATGCCGCCCGCGCGCTGGCCGCCCGCCACGGGGCGAGCATCCGCGCCATCGTGGGCGATGCCCTGCTGGCCGAGAACTTCCCCCTCATCCACACGGTGGGCGCGGCCTCCACCCGCGCGCCGCGGCTCATCGAGATCACCGCCGGCGATCCCGACGCGCCCAAGGTGACGCTGGTGGGCAAGGGCGTGGTGTTCGACACCGGCGGCCTGGATCTGAAACCCTCGTCCGCCATGCTGCTGATGAAGAAGGACATGGGCGGCGCCGCCTCGGCGCTGGGCCTTGCCCATCTGCTGCTGGCGCGCGGCGCCAGGGTGCGCCTCAAGGTGCTCATCGCGGCGGTGGAGAATTCCGTCGCCGGCAACGCCTTCCGTCCCGGCGACGTGGTGCCGAGCCGCAAGGGCCTTTCCATCGAGATCGGCAATACCGACGCGGAGGGCCGCCTCGTGCTCGCCGATGCGCTGGCGCTGGCCGACGAGGAGGCGCCCGATCTCGTCATCGATTTCGCCACCCTCACCGGCGCCGCGCGCGTCGCCCTCGGCCCCCAGCTTCCCGCCGCCTTCACCAAGGACGATGCGCTGGCCGCCGAGCTCGACCGCTGCGCCACGGCCGAGGCCGACCCGCTGTGGCGCCTGCCCCTGTGGCAGCCCTACGCCTCCATGCTGGCGTCCAAGGTGGCCGACACCAACAACGTGTCGAGCGGCGGCTTTGCCGGCGCCATCACCGCGGCGCTGTTCCTGGAGAAGTTCGTGGGCGCCGCCAAATCGTGGCTGCACCTCGACCTGTTCGCCTGGAACCCCTCGGCCCGGCCGGGCCGTCCGGAAGGCGGCGAGGCGCAGACCATCCGTGCGCTGGACGCCCTGATCGCCGCCCGCTACGGCTGAGCCCCCATGTCCCCGCCCTTCGACCCCCGCCTCACCCCCGCCCGCGCCGACCTCGCCGCCGCCCATCTCAAGGGCAAGGTTGAGGCGGCGCGCTATGTGGAGGGGGAATGGCGCCGCGTCATCGAGCCCACCGCGCCCCTGAAGCGCACGCCCTCCGGCGCGGCGAGCCTCGATACCGAGGCGCTCTATGGCGAGCGCGCGCGGGTATTCGAGGATGACGGGGAGGGCTGGTCCTGGGTCCAGCTCGAGCGCGACGGCTATGTGGGCTACATGCCGAGCGAGGCGCTCGCCCCCGAGAGCGCGCCGGCCACCCACAAGGTGCGCGCGCTGCGCACCTTCATCTTCCCCGGGCCGGACATCAAGCTGCCGCCGGTGAAGGCACTGAGCTTCGCGAGCCCGGTGGCGGTGCGCGAGCTGCGCGACAGGTTCGCCGTCACGGCCGAGGGCTTCCTCCATGCCGGTCACCTCACCCCGCTGGAGGAGGTGGAGACGGAGGATTTCGTCACCGTGGCGACGCGCTTCCTCGGCGTTCCGTATCTCTGGGGCGGGCGCTCCAGCCTCGGCCTCGACTGCTCAGGCCTCACGCAGACGGCGCTCATGGCGACGGGAACCAGATCGCCGCGCGACAGCGACATGCAGGAGGCGGCGCTCGGCGAGGAGATCCCCCTCGACGGTCCGTTCCGCCGCGGCGACCTCTTGTTCTGGGCCGGCCACGTGGCCATCGTCGAGGATCCGCAGACGCTGCTACACGCCAACGCCCATCACATGGCCGTGGCCCGCGAGCCCCTCGCCCCGGCGCTCGCCCGCATCGCCGCGGCCGGCCTACCCCTGCGCACCGCCCGCCGCCTCTAGCCGCCGCCCGGTGCGCCCCGCGCCCCCGGGTTCGCGACTGTGGCACGGGTGTGCCATTCGATGCGCAATGGAACATTCCCCGCGACGGAGGCCCTTGAACAGCCCCGCTTGGCATGCCATGTCGATGGGATATCGCAATGCAACATGCGGTATGGTGTTAAGCGGAAACCTTCCATGATCGCCCAGGGCCCAGAAAAGTTGCCGGTTCCAGCCGAGGCTGCAGATGCCCCCGATCTGCGGCACGGCGCGGTCTGGCGGGCCATGGGAGAGCAATGGCAGGGATTGGCGCAAGGGTGGCCGCCCAAAGTTCGCCACCTGCCTATATGTCAATGTGTTGATTGTTACGGGCAACGGCAGACCGAGCTTTCGGAGACCCCCCACCGCACTCGGCATGACAAGGGGAAGCACGATCATGTCCCGCAATGACAGTGTTGCCGGGCGCGTCCAGTTCGATATCGCCAACCGCCTGTTCCTGCGGCTCTATCAGTGCTCGAACCTGATGCACAAGATGGGCGTGCGGTTCATGGGCGACTTCGGCGCGACCACGCAGCAATGGGCGGTGCTGGGGGCGCTCGCCCGGCCCATCGTGCATGAGAAGGGCATGAGCGTGAAGGAGCTCATCGAGTTCCTGATGCTGAGCCGGCAGAACCTGACCGCCGTGCTCGACCGGCTCGAGACCAAGCACTGGATCGAGCGCATCAAGGATCCCGAGGATGGCCGCAGCCGCCTCATCCGCCTGACCGAGGAAGGCAACCGCACCTGGGAGGCCATGCAGGAGCCCATCGAGGCCTTCTACTCCGGCTCGCTGGTCAATTTCAGCGAGGCCGAGGAAGTGCAGCTCTATCAGCTCCTCGACCGGCTCCGGAACGGCCTCACCGAGGTCTGAGCCCGCGCCCCGGCCGCATCAGTCGCGGAACACCACCGTGCGGCTGCCGTTGAGCAGCACCCGGTCCTGCACATGCCAGGCGAGGGCGCGGGCCAGCACCCGGCGCTCGATGTCGCGCCCCTTGCGCACCAGGTCCTCGGGCGAATCCTGGTGGGAGATGCGCTCCACGTCCTGCTCGATGATCGGCCCCTCGTCGAGGTCGGAGGTGACGTAATGGGCGGTCGCGCCCATCACCTTCACGCCGCGCGCATGGGCCTGGTGGTAGGGCTTCGCCCCCTTGAAGCCGGGCAGGAAGGAGTGGTGGATGTTGATGCACTTGCCCGTGAGCTTGGCCGACAGCCCGTCCGACAGCACCTGCATGTAGCGCGCGAGCACCGCCACCTCCGAGCCGGAGGCCTGGAAGATCTTCCAGATCTCGGTTTCCTGCTCCAGCTTGGTGGCCTTGGTCACCGGCAGATAGTGGAACGGCACGCCGTCGAAATCGAGATGCGCATAGGTCTCGCGCGGATGGTTCGCGATGATGCCGGAAATCTCCATGGCGATCTCGCCGATGCGCCAGCGGTAGATGAGGTCGGCGAGGCAGTGGTCGAACTTGGAGACCAGGAGCAGCACCCGGCGCTTCTCCGCGACGCCGCGCATGGTCCAGTTCAGCTTGAAATTGTCCGCCAAAGCGGAAAACCCGGCGCGGATCTCGCCGATGGCCGCATCGCCCTCCACCACGTTGAACACCACGCGCATGAAGAAGCGCCCGCTCTCCTGGTCGTCATACTGCTGGGCTTCCAGGATGTTGCAGCCCTTCTGGAACAGGAAGGTGGACACGCCGGCGACGATGCCCGGCCGGTTGGGGCAGGAGAAGGCGAGGATGAAATGGTCGTTCGGCGTGGTCATCAAAAGAAGGTCCTGAAAGCGGGCGGGGCACGCGGCGGCGGCCGGATCGGGGCCATGGGGTAGCGCGCCCGGGCGTCCGAGAAAAGGGGCCGCGAGGAAAGGGACGGCTGCACGCTGCGGCGCTCACCCTCGCCCCGTGCCCCGAAGCACGAAGCCGAACGGCGCGGCGCTCGCCGTGAGCCAGCGCAGGAAGGCCGGCGCGAAGGATCGCGGCACGGCGAAGCGATAGGCGGACGCGGCATCGCTCTGCCAGAAGGTCAGCGAGATGCCGGCAACGAGGGTGGTTGCCGCCTCCCCTACGACAAAGGCGCGCGGGTGGAGATCGAGGGTGACGCCCCGGGCGAGGGCGTCGCGCACCTTCTCGCCCGAGAGGTCGAACAGGAGAAAGGCGTCGCTCTGGTCCGTCACCGCGCCGTGCCCCTGCGCGATGCCGGCGAGGCGGCCGCACAGCTCGTCCCCGGACACACCCTCGGCAAGGACGAGCCAGCGCCCCGGCCCGGTGCCGATGGCGCTGAGGCCCGCCCCGGTGCTCAGGCGCGGCGCATCGCACAGGGGAAGTCCCGCCCCGGCCATCACGCGGCAGAGGGCAGCCGCGCCGCCGCGCCGCGCCACCAGCGTCGCCGCGGCAAGCCCGCGCACCTGTGCCGCGAGGACGCCGTCGCGCCTTTCAGGGCCGTAGCGGCCCTCGGGCACCGGATGGGCCGGCGAAAGATGGGCGAGAGCGTCAGCCACGCTGCCGAGCTCCTTCGGGATCGACGAAATGCGGTGCGCACACCACGGCTCGGCCATCGCCGCCGCGCACCGGATCATAGACGCGCACCTCCTCGCCATAGCGCTCGCGCCCGCGCTTCAGGAAGCCGAGCGCGATGAAATGGCCGAGGGTGGGCGAATAGGCGGCGGACGAGAGATGGCCCTCGTCATTGTCGGTGGTTGCGGCTGCGCCGGGCGCGAGAACGTGCGCTCCGGCCCGGAGGCGCGCGCCCTCCTCCAGCGGCTTGAAGCCCACCAGGATGGGCCGCTCGGGGTCGGTAAGCGCCGGGCGCCCCGCGAGCACCCGCCCGACATAATCCTTCTTCATGGAGGCGAGCTTGCCGAGGCCGAGGTCGCGCGCCGTGGTCTGGCCGTTGAGCTCGGGCCCCGAGGCATGGCCCTTCTCGATGCGCATGACGCCGAGCGCCTCCGTGCCATAGGGCGTGATGTCGAAGGGCGCGCCCGCGGCCATCAGCGCCGCCATCAGCGCCTCCCCCTGCCCGGCCGGCACGGCGATCTCGAACCCCAGCTCGCCGGAGAAGGACAGGCGGAAGATGCGCGCGGGCACGCCACCGAGAACGCGGCCCTGCGCCACCCCCATGAATGGCAGGGCGGCATCGGACACATCGAGGCCGTCCACCACCCGTTCCAGCACCGCGCGGGATTTCGGCCCGCTAACCGCGATCTGCGCCCATTGCTCCGACACCGAGGCAAGCTGGACGTCGAGATCGGGCCGCAGCACCTGGAGGCAGAATTCCAGATGCTGGTAGACCCTGGCGGCATTGGCGGTGGTGGTGGTCATCACATAGTGGCTCTCGCCGAGGCGGGCTGTGGTGCCGTCGTCCATCACGAAGCCGTCCTCGCGCAGCATCACGCCGTAGCGCGCGCGGCCCACCGGAAGGGTGGAGAAGGTGTTGATGTAGACGAAATCCAGCAGGGCGGCGGCATCGGGCCCCTGAAGGTCGATCTTGCCGAAGGTGGAGACATCTACCACGCCCACCGCCTCCCGCGTCGCCCGGACCTCGCGATCGACGCTGGCGCGCCAGTCGCGCTCGCCGGCGCGGGGGAAATAGGCGGCGCGCAGCCACAGGCCGGCGGTGGTGAAGACGGCGCCGTTGCGCTCGGCGAAAGCGTGGGTGGGCGTCGGCCGCGTGGGGCGGAAATCGCCGCCCCGGTGGTGGCCCGCAAGCACCCCCAGCGCCACCGGCCCATAGGGCGGGCGAAAGCGTGGCACGCCAGCCTCGGACAGCTCCTGGCCGTTGAGATCAGCCAGGAGGGCGAGCCCCGCCATGTTGGAGGTCTTGCCCTGGTCGGTGGCCATGCCGAGGGTGGTGTAGCGCTTCAGCAGTTCGGGGGCGCGGAAGCCCTCCCGATGGGCGAGGGCGATATCCTTGGCAGTGACGTCATTCTGGAAATCGACGAAGGCCGTGGCCTTGTCCCCGGTCCAGCGCGCATGCCGCGCCCCACCGGGAGCGAAATCCGTCTCCCCGGCAAGGGGAACCGGCCCCGCGGGGGAGGAAAAGCCGGCGGCCTCCGCCGCCTCCCGGCCCTTCGCCGCACCCCCGGCGAGGCAGCGCGCGAGCGGCAGATGCCCCGCCGCCGCACCGGCGACGCTCAGGCCCGGCGGCAGGGCGCCGGGAATGAAGGCGGCGATGGCCGAGTCATAGACCGGCCGGCCACCCAGGTGGCAGGCCAGCGCGATGTTCGGCGTCGCCCCGCCGGAGACGGCAAGGGTATCCACCGCGAGGCGCTCCTCCCCCGACGGGCTCCTCACGGTGACGGCGCGAAGCGTCCTGCCCGCCGTTCCACTCACCTCGCCCCCGAGGATGAGCCGCACGCCGAGGGCCTGCGCCGCCTCCGCAAGGGCCGGCGCGATGGCCTCGCGGCTGTCGATCACCGCTTGGAGCGGCAGCCCGGCCCGCGCGGCGGCGAGCGCCGAGGCGACGGCGAAATCATTGTTGGCGAACAGCGCCGCGCTGGCCCCCGGCGCCACGGCGAAGCGCCGCGCATAGGTGGCGAGCGCCTTCGCGGTAAGGATGCCCGGCCGGTCGTTGCCGGGGAACACCAGCGGCCGGTCGAACGCCCCGGCCGCCACCACGGCGCGCCGGGCGATGATGGTCCACAGCCGCTGGCGGGGGGTGAAGGGCGGCGGCGCGACCAGATGGTCGGCCACCCGCTCCACCGCGCCATAGGTGCCGCCGTCATAGACGCCGAAGAGGGTGGTGCGGGAGAGGATGCGCACCTCCGGCAGGCTCATCAGCTCCGCTTCCGCGCGGGCGACGAAATCGAGCGCCGGCGCGCCGTCGATCGCCGCCTCTTCGAAAAGCAGGCTGCCGCCGAGGTGGAAATCCTCCTCCACCAGGATCACCCGCGCTCCGGCCCGCCCCGCCGCCAGCGCCGCGCTGAGGCCCGCCGCCCCGGCGCCGATGACGAGCACGTCGCAATGGACTGTGACCTTCTCGTAAGTGTCCGGATCCGGCTCGATGCTTGCCCGTCCGAGGCCGGCGGCGCGGCGGATCACGGGCTCGTAGAGCTTCTCCCAGAGGGCGGCCGGCCACATGAAGGTCTTGTAGTAGAACCCCGCCCCCAGCAGCGGCGCCGCGAGGCGGTTCACGCTGAGCAGGTCGAAGGCGAGCGAGGGCCAGCGGTTCTGGCTCTGCGCGGCAAGGCCGTCATAAAGCTCGACGGCGGGGGCGCGGGTGTTGGGCTCGCGCCTCGCCCCGGTGCGCAGCTCCACGAGGGCGTTCGGCTCCTCCGAGCCGGCAGTCAGCACGCCGCGCGGGCGGTGATATTTGAACGAGCGGCCCATGAGCCGCACGCCGTTGGCGAGAAGCGCCGAGGCCAGCGTGTCTCCGGGATGGCCGGCGAAGCTCCGCCCGTCGAAGGTGAAAGTGAGCGCGCGGGTCCGGTCGATCAGCCCGCCCGTGGCGAGGCGGGTCACCGCCCCTCCTCCGGCGCGGGAGGATCGGCGAAGTCCGTGCCGACGATCTCATGGGTGCGGGTGTCGCGCCGCGCCTTCAGCCAGCGCCGGCAGCCGGCGGCGTGATACCAGTATTCCTCCAGCACCCCCGCCGGATTGTCCCGCTCATAGACGTAGGCGTGGAACGCCGCGGCCGCGTCGGGCGCGGCCGCATCAGGCCGGCGCGGCGCCGCATCGCCCAGATAGGCGAACTCGTGGGAGGGGCGGACACCGCAATAGGGGCAGGAGAGGCGCATGGTCAGTGCAGGTTCGGCTGCGCGCCGACTCCCTTCTCGTCGATGAGGTGGCCGGTGCGGAAGCGATCGAGCCGGAAGGCGGCGGCGGTGGGGTGCGGCGCGCCGGTGGCGATGAGATGGGCGAAGCACCAGCCCGAGGCCGGCGTCGCCTTGAAGCCCCCGTAGTTCCACCCGGTGTTGAGATAGAGGCCGGGCAGCGGCCCGCGATCGATGATGGGCGAGCCGTCCATGGACATGTCCACGAGACCGCCCCAGGAGCGCAGCATGCGCGCCCGGCCGAGGAAGGGCATCAGCGCCATGCCGCCCTCGCACACGTCCTCCACCACCGGCAGATTGCCGCGCTGGGCATAGGAATTGTAGCCGTCGATGTCGCCGCCGAAGACGAGGCCGCCCTTGTCCGACTGGCTGATGTAGAAGTGCCCCGCGCCGAACGTGATCACCCCCGGAATGAGCGGCTTCAGCCCCTCCGAGACGAAGGCCTGCAGCACGTGGCTCTCGATGGGCAGGCGCAGGTCCAGAAGCCGGGTCAGCCGGGAGGTGGAGCCGGCCACGGCGAGGGCCACCTTGCCGGCGCGGATCGGCCCGCGATTGGTCTCCACCCCCGTCACGGCGCCGGCCTCGCGCAGGAAGCCCGTCACCTCGCATTGCTGGATGATATCCACCCCGAGCCGGTCCGCCGCGCGCGCATAGCCCCACACCACCGCATCGTGCCGTGCCGTGCCGCCGCGCCGCTGCAGGAGGCCGCCGGTGATGGGGAAGCGCGCGTCGTCGAAATTGAGGAACGGCGCCAGCGCCCGCACCCCCTCCGCATCCAGCAGCTCGGCATCGGCGCCGGCGAGGCGCATGGCGTTGCCGCGCCGCGCATAGGCATCGCGCTGCGCATCGGTGTGGCAGAGGTTCAGCACGCCGCGCTGGGAGACCATGACGTTGTAGTTGAGCGCCTGCTCCAGGCCCTCCCACAATTTCATGGACCATTCGTAGAACGGCTCGTTGCCCGGCAGGAGATAATTGGAGCGGATGATGGTGGTGTTGCGCCCGGCATTGCCCGAGCCCACATGGGCCTTCTCCAGCACCGCCACGTTGCGGATGCCGTGCTCCTTCGCGAGGTAATAGGCGGTCGCGAGCCCGTGCCCGCCGCCGCCCACGACGATCACGTCATAGGCCGGCTTGGGCTCCGCCGCGCGCCAAGCCGGGCGCCAGAGCGTCTGGCCGGCGAAGGCGTTCGCCAGCAGGCTGAGGAGCGAGTAGCGCCCGGACTGTTCGGAAGCCATGGCGGATCACCGGCGCGGGCTGAAGGCGTCAGATATCGAGCGTGTGCTCGCGCTCCCACTGGGAGAGGTGGCGGGCGTAGTCGTTCCACTCGGCCTGCTTCAGCTTGAGGTAGCCGGACAGGAACGGCGCGCCGAGGCGACTGGCCAGCACCTTGGATTTCTCCAGCGCGCGCAGCGCATCGAGGAGGTTCAGCGGCAGGCGCCGCGCGCCCTTCGCCTTGTGGGCCTCGGTGTACATGTTGATGTCGAGCCGCTTGCCCGGATCGCGGCCGTTCTCGATGCCGTCGAGCCCCGCCGCCAGCACGGCTGCCTGGAGCAGATAGGGGTTGGCCGCTCCGTCGGCGAGCCGCAGCTCGAAGCGGCCGGGCTCGGGAATGCGCACCATATGGGTGCGGTTGTTGCCGGTATAGGTGACGGAATTGGGCGACCAGGTGGCGCCCGAGAGGGTGACCGGCGCGTTGATCCGCTTGTAGGAATTCACCGTCGGGTTGGTGAGGGCGCACAGCGCCTCCGCATTGGCGAGCACCCCGCCGAGGAAGGCGTAGGCCAAAGGCGAGAGGCCGAGCTCGCCCTTGGCATCGAGGAAGGCGTTGGCCCCCTTCGCCCACAGCGAGACATGGGCGTGGCACCCCGAGCCGGTGAGGTGGGGGAACGGCTTCGGCATGAAGGTGGCGCGCAGGGCGTGCTTCTCGGCGATGGACTTCACCATGAACTTGAAGAAGGCGTGCCGGTCGGCGGTGGTGAGCGCGTCGTCATAGCTCCAGTTCATCTCGAACTGGCCGTTGGCGTCCTCATGGTCGTTCTGGTAGGCGCCCCAGCCGAGTTCCAGCATCGCGTCGCAGATCTCGCTGATGACGTCGTAGCGCCGCATCAGGGCCGACTGGTCGTAGCAGGGCTTGGCGGCGATATCGGCGGCATCCGAGATGGCCGAGCCGTCCGGGGTTACGAGGAAATACTCGCACTCCACCCCGGTCTTCATGGCATAGCCCAGCGCCGCCGCGTCGGCGACCTGCTTCTTCAGCACCGCGCGCGGCGCCTCCTCCACCAGCCGGCCGTCCATGAAGAGGTCGGCGGCGAGCCAGCCCACCTCGCGCTTCCACGGCAGCTGGATGAGGCTCGACGGGTCCGGCACGGCGAACAGGTCCGGGTCCGCCGGCGACATGTCGAGCCAGGTGGCGAAACCCGCAAAGCCCGCCCCCGCCTTCTGCATCTCGCCGATGGCCGCGGCCGGCACCAGCTTCGCCCGAAGGCCGCCGAACAGGTCCACATAGGAGATGAGGAAATATCTGATGCCGCGCTCGCGGGCGATCTTCTCAAGATCATCGGCGCCGCCGGCGGCCGCGGCGCGGGCCTTCGCATCCTCCGTCTTGCCGGTCTTCGCTTTCATGTGCGGTCCTTCGCAAGCTCGTGTCATGTCTCGCGGCCCGCCCGAGCGGCAGGGCCGCTGCGTTCAGAAGCGCGTCGCGCCGGGGATCCAGTCGGTGCCGGCCAGGGGCACCCTCGCCATGGCGGCCGCCTCGATGGTGAGGGCGACGAGGTCCTCCGGCTCAAGGTTGTGCAGATGGCTCTTGCCGCAGGCCCGGGCGATGGTCTGCGCCTCCAGGGTGAGCACGGCGAGATAATTGGCGAGCCGCCGCCCCGCCGCCACCGGATCGAGCCGGGCGGAGAGCGCCGGATCCTGCGTGGTGATGCCGGCGGGATCGGCCCCCTCGTGCCAGTCGTCATAGGCGCCGGCGGTGGTGCCGAGCGCGGCATAGTCCGCCTCGAAGCGCGGATCGTTGTCGCCCAGCGCCACCAGGGCCGCCGTGCCGATGGCCACCGCATCGGCGCCCAGCGCCAGCGCCTTCGCCACGTCGGCTCCGGTGCGGATGCCGCCGGAGACGATGAGCTGCACCTTGCGATGCATGCCGAGATCCTGCAGCGCCTGCACCGCCGGACGGAGCGCCGCAAGGATCGGGATGCCCACATGCTCGATGAATACGTCCTGGCTCGCCGCCGTGCCGCCCTGCATGCCGTCGAGCACCACCACGTCGGCGCCCGCCTTCACCGCCAGCGCGATGTCGTAATAGGGCCGCGAGGCGCCCACCTTCACATAGATGGGCTTTTCCCAGTCGGTGATCTCGCGCAGCTCCTCGATCTTGATCTCGAGGTCGTCCGGCCCGGTCCAGTCGGGATGGCGGCAGGCGGAGCGCTGGTCGATGCCGGCAGGCAGGTCTCGCATGTGCGCCACCCGCTCGGAGATCTTCTGGCCGAGCAGCATGCCGCCGCCGCCGGGCTTGGCCCCCTGCCCCACCACCACCTCGATGGCGTCGGCCTTGCGCAAATCGTCCGGGTTCATGCCATAGCGCGAGGGCAGGACCTGATAGACGAGGGTCTGCGACTGGCTCCGCTCCTCCGCCGTCATGCCGCCGTCGCCGGTGGTGGTGGAGGTGCCGGCCAGCGTCGCGCCGCGGCCCAGCGCCTCCTTTGCCTCGGCGGAGAGCGCGCCGAAGCTCATGCCGGCGATGGTGACGGGGGTTTTCAGGCGAATGGGCTTCTTGGCGAAGCGCGCGCCCAGCACCACCTCGGTGCCGCACGCCTCGCGATAGCCCTCCAGCGGATAGCGCGACATGGAGGCGCCGAGGAAGACGAGATCGTCGAAATGGGGCAGCCGCCTTTTGGTGCCGCCGCCGCGGATGTCGTAGAGGCCGGTGGCGGCCGCCCGCCGGATCTCCGAGAGGGTGGCCGGATCGAAGGTCGACGAGAAGCGCGGCAGGGTCCGGGGCTGGCCGGCGGGCACCTTGGGCTCCTTGGAATGCGCGCTCATGGGCCGGCTCGTCCTCAATAGGCGTCGATATTGTCGATGTGGAAATTGTAGAGGCGCCGCGCCGAGCCGTAGCGGCGGAAGGCGGACAGGTCCACCTCTCCGGCGAGGCCCGCCGCCTGCAGCTTGCCGTGAAGCTCGGCCCTGTGCTCCTCCCGCATCTCCTTCTCGATGCAGTCGGCGCCGAGCGATTTCACGGACCCGCGCACGTAGAGCCGCGCCTCATAGAGGCTGTCGCCCAGCGCATCCCCGGCATCGCCCAGCACCACCAGAGTGCCGGACTGGGCCATGAAGGCGCTCATGTGGCCCACCGAGCCCTTCACCACGATGTCGGCCCCCTTCAGCGAGATGCCGCAGCGCGCCCCCGCATTGCCGTCCACCACCAGGAGCCCGCCGTGGGCGGTGGCGCCGGCCGCCTGGCTGGCGTCGCCGAGCACCTGGACGCGCCCGCTCATCATGTTCTCCGCCAGCCCCACCCCGGCATTGCCGGCGATGACGATGGACGCCTTCTGGTTCATGCCGGCACAATAGTAGCCGACATGGCCCTCGATGCGGACGGCGAGCGGCGCATCCACCCCCACCGCCACCGCATGGCGGCCGGCGGGATTGAGGATGCGCCAGACCCCCGAGGCATCGCCCGGCACCTGATGGAGCGCACCGTTCAGCTCCCGCAGGGGATGCGCGGCGAGATCGAAGACCACCTCGGGGGCCTGAACCGCAACGCTCATTGGCCGCGCTCCCAGAAATAGACGGTCGCCGGCTCCGGCTCGAACAGGTGCGCTCCGGCGATGCCCGGCAGGCCCGCGAGCGCCCGGTATTCCGAGCCGAAGGCCACGTAATGGGCGGTCTCGGCCATCACCGCCGGCTTGCAGGCGATGGGATCGCGCAGCACGCCGAAGCCGTCCTTGGTGCCCACCACGAAGGTGAAGAAGCCGTCGAGATCGTTGAGGCCCGCATCCAGCGCCTCACGCAGGCTCGCCCCCTGGGCCATGCGCCAGGTGAGATAGCCGGCCGCCACCTCGCTGTCGTTCTCGGTGGCGAAGCTGAGGCCCTCGTGCCGGAGCTGGCGGCGCAAAGCGTTGTGGTTGGAGAGCGAGCCGTTGTGCACCAGGCACTGGTCGGCGCCGGTGGAAAAGGGATGGGCGCCGGCGGTGGTCACCGCGCTTTCCGTGGCCATGCGGGTATGGCCGATGCCATGGGTGCCGCTCATGCCGGCAAGGTCGAAGCGGGTGGCCACATCGGAGGGCAGGCCCACTTCCTTGAAGATCTCCATGCGGGCGCCAGTGCCCACCAGGGTCACCTCGGGATGGCGCTCGGCGAGGAAGGCGCGCACTGCGCCGACCCGCGCCTCGGGCACGCTCACCACCGCATGGGTGGCGCAGACCTTCACCGCGGGCACCCCGCCTGCCACCACCGAGAGGCTCTCGGCCAGCGCCATGAAATCCGTGCCCGGCGCGGCGCGCAGGGAGAGCTTGACCTCCCCGTCCATCCCCTCGCCATAGATCGCGAAGCCGGCGCTGTCCGGCCCGCGCTCGCTCATCACCGAGAGCATGGCGGCGAGGAGCGCGCCGAGCTCAGGCTCCAGGGACGGATCCTTCAGGAACAATCCGACGATGCCGCACATGGCTGTTTTCCCGTCCCCATCCCCACCGTGCCGATGCCTCACCCCGCCCCGGCGCGCGACCGGATGGCCTTTGCCGGCCGGCCGAACGCAACGAAGGTTCATTTGACCGGATCGGACAGGTGGGCAGCAACGCCTATGTGGTAAGGCGACGGTGTCGGCGGGTCAATATGAGGAAATTATTTTTCTTAATAGGAAACTTTCGGCGCACCACCGCTCCTCAGCGCGCCTGCCGGTTGTAAACGATGACCGACAGATAGGTCATGGGCCGCACCAGCAGCTCCTCCGGCCCGTGGGCCGCGCCGGAATCGAACATCAGCGAATCGCCCGGCCGCAGGTGATAGGTGCGGTCGGCGTGGCGGTAGAGCACCTCGCCGGTGAGCATGTAGATGAACTCCACCCCGGCATGGCGGAAGCCGGTGTGCGGCGCCGCCTCTTCCGACAGGGTGATGAAATACGGCTCCACCACGATGTCGCCGCCGAGGCCGTGGCCCAGCAGCTCGTACTGGTGGCCGACCTTGGTGCCGCGCCGCTCGATGATCACCCCCTGCCGCGCCTTGACGAAGGAGCAGTCGCGCGTCTCCTCGAAGGCGGTGAACAGGGTGGTGATGGGCACGTTGAGCGCCTTGGCGATGGCCTGCAGCGTGCTGAGCGACGGCGAGATCTGCCCGTTCTCGATCTTCGAGAGCATGCCGACCGAAATCCCCGCCGCCCCGGCGAGATCGGACACGGTGAGATCAAGCTGGCGGCGCAGCGCGCGCACCTGCACGCCGAGCGCCTGCTCCAGTGTGGTGGCGCTGGCGGCGGGCGCGCTGGAGCCGGTGATGTAATCGTCGGATTCGGGGGCGGCCGCCATCCCGCGGGCCTTGCGTTCGACCAACGTCAGTCCTCACGATCGAGAGGGCCGCCCCGCTTCGGCCCGATACTCCACTGTGCCAGCTTCCGCGCCGGAAGACACGCTTTCTCTTCACGGGCAACACTTTTGCCGGCGGCGCAGCGGCGGCCTTGTCCACAACCGCGCCGCCGCCTGCACCGCGCCGATCGCGGCTATGGACAGGCGCCGGCTTCCTGATTATACACACGCGCTCCGGCGGCCTGACGGCGGCCCGGAACGCCCAGGTAGCTCAGTTGGTAGAGCATGCGACTGAAAATCGCAGTGTCGGTGGTTCGATTCCGCCCCTGGGCACCATTTGATTTTCGTTCATGTTTAAGTCTCCTAACATTTTGAATGGGGTTGAGATTCTGGCGGTTTGATAGCCGTCGGCCCTGCTGTAGGCGAGGCGCTCGGCGAAGACCAGCCAGAGCACCGCGCGGCGGTCTTCCAGACGGGGCGAGTGCCTGAGTTTGCAAGGGTTTGCGAGGAAATCGAAGGCGGTTCGATAGGCGTCGCCGAAACTTTTCAGCGGCCTGCCGCAATCGGTGATCTTTTCCCTCATCTGCGCCTTGCGGGTTTCCAGCTCGCGGATTTTCCGCTCATAGGCGGCGATCACCGAATCGCCCGTGGCCTCCACGATCCGGTCGAGGAGCTGGTCAACTTTCTTTTCGATGGCGCGGAGGTCCTTTTCCAGATCGGCTCCTTGAGCGTTGGCATTGGCCAACTTCGTGTTCCAGTGGTCGCGGAACATGTCGAAGGCGAGGCAGAACAGGCCCTCGGAGGGCTTGAGCGTCTCCAGCAGCGCCTCGAACTCACCCTCGATCTTCTCCTTGCGAATGGACTTGCGGAAGTCGGCGCAGCCGCGCGTATCACAGAGATAATACGGGTATTTCGCGCTGCGGCCCTTGGACCAGCAGGCCGTCATGGGCTGGCCGCATGAGGCGCAGCAGACGAAGCCGCGCAGCGGAAAGGAGTCGTTCAGGCACTTGGTGGCCGGGGCCTTGCGCTTGCCGTCGCGGCGGTCCTGCACGGCCAGCCAGGTCTCAAGGCTGACAAGGCCCTTGTGCTTGCCGGGGGTGAGGCCCACACCCCAGTCCTCATTGGACACATAGCCCGCGCATAGATGGGACGCGAGAACAGCTCGAACACCCGCTCGAAAGGGACTTCGCCCCTCCGGTCCCTCGGCCATACGGGCTGGGCTTCGAGGAAGCGCTTCACCTCGCCGATGGTTTCGAAGCGCCCGCCCGCGAAGCCCTCCAGCGCGTCGGTGATAATTGTGGCGAACGGCTCGTTGCGGACCAGCATCTTGCCATGGCCGCGCTGGCGCTGGACCTTGAAGCCGATGGGGCAGCGGAAGGGCCAGTAGCCGTTCTGCAATCGCGCCTTCATGCGGTTCTTGGTCTGCTCGGCATTCTTCTGCCGCTGGTGCTGGGAGACGGAGGCGAGAAGATTTTCCACGAGGATGGAATCGGAATCCTCGCCGAAGGCGATGGTGGGGCTTTCCAGCCTGCCGCCCGCCTCGCGCAACAGGTCGCGCAAATCCCAGTGGCCGCGAATGTCCCGGCTGAAGCGGGAGATGTCGTCGATGACCACCACATAGCCCTCGCGGCGATGGGCTTTGAGAAACTTAACCATATCCATCATGGCGGGCCGCAGCGCGTGGCCGCCGCTCACATCGTCGCGGAACACCTCCACCACCTCATAGCCCTTGTATCCCGCATAATCGCGGCAGCGCCGCTCCTGCGAGGCGAGGCCGTCGCCCTCGATGCGCTGCTTCTTCGAGGATACGCGGCAATACAAAACCGCCTTTTGTTGTGTCTCCTGCTTTGCCATGCCTATCGCTTTCCCTGTCCGCATCCTTTCGCCTTTGAGGAGAAGGTGCGGGCAGACTGTTTTTACTGTTATCGTGATCGTCTGAAGGGGATGGTACCACAGAGGAATCCCGGAATTCACCTTCCGCCGGATTTTGCCCCGCAGGCCCGCGGCAGAGCTGGGCGGGATCATCGCCGAAGGCGCGGTCCACGAAGGACCCCATGATGGCCCAGACTGCCGCCAGCAGCTCGGTCTTGCGCTCTTCGGAGAGGTCGAGATGCGCCACATGGCGGCGGTACTTTTCCAGATGGGAACCGCCAGCGGCGGGCGCGGACACGGTAGCGGGCAATGCGGACGGAAGGGCGGGCGTATCCGCGAAGGTTCCATCCGTGCCTATTGCCACTGTGTCTTTCCGCTCCTTTCGCCTTCTCTTGCGGTTCATCAGCCCAACCTCTCATGTTTGGGCGCAGTTGAGAACAATACAGGAATATTGGGGCAAAATCAAGAATTAATTCCTATTTTTGCCCCGAACACTCCACCGGAAGGCGTTTTCCAGCCTGCCGACATCAAGGCGCAGGACTGAGCGAAGCGGTCAGGGCAAATGAGCCCTTCCGCCCGTACGCAGCCCGCGTCACGGCTTTCCTGACTGGTATGGCAGATTGTGGAGCTTCGCGGTCCGGATAATTCCCAGATTTCATCTGGGGCAATTCGACGACGTTATCAGCGCTTAGAGAAGATGAAGCTGGCGACAGTTGAAGGGCTGGCGCCGTTCGTCTTTGTCAGCTCGCCGCCTGCCGCCATTGGGCGTGAGGCCGCCGGCGGTGTGAGGATGTCAAAGGACAGATATGGCAGTTTCGCTGGTATTCGTAATGCTTTCCACCCGTGCAGCGCCAATCGATTTTTCGGTGCGGCCGATGGCGTCGGCGTGCCCGCATGCATCCAAATACCGTCGAGCCTGAAGCTGGAAAGGCGCTCGCTCTCCCTAGGATCGAGGCCGACCCGCGGTCATGCACACAATGCAGCAGCGAAGAACAGTGAGGGGAATTTTGCCTCAAAACGTATAAGGCAAAAAAGGGTCGGGCTCATTGCTCGACGAAATATGCCTAACAATTGACTCTTTGCTCAGGGTCTTCGGTGAAGCTTGCATCGGGCACACAGAGGGGGGAGGTGCAACAGAAAGCGCCCCCCTTGTCAAGGGGCTGCGATTCATCTATTGTGGCCCTGCAAACCTCAAAGTAAAGATGAAAACATGGGCAGCTATTATGATAAATTAAACTCAGTATTCGCAAATCATGCGCTAGATACTACGCGCGCCAGTCGCCATTTGAAATATGACATCCACCAGACTAGTTTTGATTTAGATGTGTATAATATCGATTCATATAGTGCATTTGCCGAGTTTCAGCTGAGGCGCCCGCTCGACAAGCTTTCAAACTTACTCGCCCATAATTTTATTGTAGATCTTTACCGCCTATACGGCAAAGAAATTTATCCAAATTATATCGAAGATGGATGCACGTCGCTTAAATTATCTTTTTCAAGTGCAAGTGATTATCAGGGGCGTAACTTTCAATATCTAATTTTATTTGATGAATTATATCAAGAATTTTTTGCTTCGTATGATGTCGAAAAAATAAGTCTTGATGGGTTTGATGCAGATCTTTGCATTAGAGATAATATATCGGCTGCACGTTTCAGGGTTGACAGCTTAGGCAGGCCTCACCCATTTTAATTCCTGCATCCGTTTCAATTTTCGGATCAGCTCTTGGTCTGGAGAATCTGGGCGTTCATTGTTATGACCGAATCGAATGTCGTTCAGCTGAAGAAAAAGTCTAAAATTTCATTTGGCATCCTTACTGCGCTAGTCAAAGATGAATTAGTGAGTTGTGAGAGTTTGCTACAAGGTTATGGATGGATTGAGATTAAAGATATCCATGATGATTTAAGGCGCGCAAACGTTCGTCAATGGAAAAAAGCCATTAATGGAACGGACTATCATTTGAGTACTATGGCTTTCGGAGAAATGGGGCAGTCGTTTAGCAGTGTTGAAACGCTATGTTTCTTGCAAAGATGCGATCCCTTGATTGTTTTTCTTACTGGTATTGCGGGTTCCTTGAAAAGGGATAAGGTTTTTCTGCGGGACGTAGTTGTGTCGCTAGATGTTCATTGGAGAGGGCAAAATCGCATTTCTGGCGCAGGAGACTGCGACGAGTATCGTGTTAGAAACTATACATTGCCGACTTATACTCCGGATTTGCGTCGAAGCATTCAGGGTTTTGCGGAGAGTGTTTCTGGTGATGTCGATAGAAGTGTATATGGAGATTTTAATATTAATGCGTCTTCCATTTTCTCATGGGATTATGTAATTGATAGTGCAAGGGTTGTTGATCGCATAAACAAGGACTTTCCGAATGCTGCTTGCGTTGAAATGGAGGGAGGGGGGTTTCAGTATGCTATAGATGCTTATCGTAGACTATATGCTCGTACATATTTAAAGGGGTTTATCGTTAGAGGGATTTCTGATTATGCAGATGGAAAGGTCAAAGTAACAAATGATAGGGTGGCGGCGAGTAGAAATGCGTCACTTGTTACGGTGATGATGCTGGATTGGATTCTTAAGAAAATAGATAAAAGTTCTAATCGTTCCGAGGTGGTGCAGTTTCTGTCTCGTTGGTAAGTTGAATAGCAATTAGCGTCGCCAAATTCCAGGTCGTCTCAATCTGCGAGCATGGTGTAACCAGCAGATATTGGCGATGCTCTTTTCGTTAGAAGTGTGCTGAACCGCCCCGTCGTGGGTTGATGGCCCACTTGCCAGAAGTGTGGTGAGCCGCCCCGTCGTACCCTTTGGGTCCTTGCAAGTCGTGTTTTGCATTGCAAAACCGCCTTGGGAAGGGGCGCTGCGCCCCCGTACCATCCCCAGCCATGGCCCATTCCCGGCATTGAGCCAGTCACGGGCCACCAACCGTATCGGCGGTTGATCCCTCGCAGCGTGGGGCCGCTGCACCACCCGTCAGGCGCTTTTGCGCCTGTCCCGATCAGTGCATGGCCATCGCCTGTCGCCGCAGGGAGCGGCTGAGCGTCCAGTGGTAGACACCCAGCTCCCGGGCGACGCGGGCGGCGCATTTGCCGCCGCTGATCTCCTCGCGGGCTTTCTGGAGCTGCTCATCGGTGAGGACACGGGGCCTGCCGATCTGTGCCCCGTTCCTGCGGGCGGCTTCCATGCCTTCCTTGGTCCGCTGGGATAGGGTGCGCCGCTCAAATTCCGCCAGCGCCGACAGCATGGTGTATACAAAAATCCCGGCGGGCGTGGTCGTGTCGATGTTCAGGTTGGCGATCTGGAAATGGATGCCACGGCTGCGCAGCTTTTCCGCCTCCGTCAGGGCATCGACTACGGACCGGAAAGCCCGGTCGAGGTCCCAGACCACGAGCATTTCGCCTGCCTTCAGCCGTTTCAGAACCTTGTCGTAGACAGGCCGCCGGGCGCGGCAGGCCGAAACCGTCTCGATGTGCAGTTCGTCACAGATTTCGCGCAATCCCACCACCTGGCGGTCATGGCGCTGGTCGGGCGTGGACACCCGGATATAAGCTATTTTTCTCATTCCAACTCAATCAGTTAAGTGTTCAACAGAGACTCACGGAAGCGCTCCCTATCGTTCGCCGCAGGCGTAGGGGGTTTTCCCGTGCCCGCATCCCCATATTTCTATAATATCCTAGCAGAAGGCGGCCTCCCTGTTCAAATAACAACCATAGGGAGCCATAGTGTGACCGGAAATCGCAATAACAAATCAATATTTGTACGGGTAAGTGCAGCTTTCATTGCTATTTCAGTTATCGCATGCACCCCGGCGCGGGCCGCGAACGACCAGCTCGATGCGGGCAAGGTCATGAACCAGATGACGGCGGAGCAGCGGGCCGGGTATCTCGCCGGAGTGGTCGAGGGTCTGGCCATCGCCCGCTACATGAAGGACAAAAAGCAAAAGGCCGGGATGGATTGCATATATAGCTGGTTCTATGAGGAAAAAGGCAATCTCCGCCTCATCCATGAGGCGTTTGACAAATACCCCAGCTATCCGCCCGGAGCGATCATCGACGTTCTGGTGAAAAAGAAGTGCGGTGAATGATGGACCCAATCCTGCCCCGGTCATGGAAAGAGGAGTTCGAGCGCGTGGCCTCCTACCAGCGCGAAGAAATCCTCTACCGGGAGAAAATGAAACGCTTTGAAGCGCGGGAGCAGGAACGGCGGGAACATGTCCAGATCGAAGAGCAGAGGCACGAACAGGAAGCTTTCCGAGCCTTCGAAATGGCCATTGCCACGCCGGAGATTATCGCGGCGACCCGGCTCCAGTGGGACAACTACGACACCAGAACCATCGAAGCGCTGATGGACAATCAGGAAGCGTTTGACCGCATCCGCGTGAAGCTGGATCGGATGCGGGCGGAAGCCCACACCCTCCCGGACGGGCGCAGGGTCTTCAAGACGGAAGACGGGCAGCGGGTCATGGACGAGCACGGGCAGGAGGTTTCGCCCGATGTGGTTGATCCCTCCATGATCGACAACAAGAAGCCAAAATGGGAGGCCTTCAAGGCTGCGACCGATGAGGAGGTCCGCCTGACACGGGAAAGGCAGGAGCTTCAGGATTTTCAGGCCAAGCTCGATGCGGCCCGCGAGCGACTGGACAAGGGCGACATCACCAACGGCGAGCTGGAGGAGATCAAGACGGACCTCGCCACGAGCATGCCCGATGCCGTGCGCGAAAAGCTCGGCCTCGAACGGCCGAAGGCGGAAGCGGCGCAGAACGTTACGGCCAGCGGCCCATCGCTACCGAACGACATGGACGCGCTCATGCGCCAGACCGGATTTGGTGCGCCGCACGCGCCTTGATGCAGAAAGTTTGTCGCCTAGTTGCACCGCTCCCACCCCTTCCGGACCATCCCAGCAGCACGGCTAGCACGAGCAGTACTAGTTGATCACCTTAGCACATGCAGCACTGTGAGGGTTAAGCTAACCCGTTGAAATAAAACGTAAATCTATCCGGCTACGAAAACATTCGTGCAAACTCATATATATGAGTTGCATTGAATATGATTTTTTGCGACCTTTGATCGTCGCGATTTGGCGTCTCGCGGCGAATGAGTAAATATCTAAGGCATTGAAAAATAACGGTATTCTTGGCATTGTTCGATTGTCGAGCCGCCACGGTGTCCAAGCCGGGATGGTGACAAAGCGAACGGGTCGGGGTCCAAACCCGACCTGACCTGTGCGGGTCCAAACCGGGCGGGTATTTCCAACAGAAGCCGGGTCCAAACCGGCTTCAAAATGAAAGGCGATGAAAATGGTATCCACTAGAGAAAAAGGTGCAATTTCAAAAAAGCTCCTGGCACAGAGAGATGCTCTTTGGCCCGGTGCCGCTGGGTGGATTTGGGATCGAAGCCAAAATAAAGGCTTTTCTACGATTCCCAAGACCATGCCTATTATCCTCAAGATAATGGATGATCTCAGCAATGGAAAACCGTTGTCATCCACTTATCTGGGCCTATGGTGCGACACATGGGATAATGCCATGGTAAATGTCTCAAAGCCGCAAGACCTTGCCCATGGTGCAGGGTTTAGCGGCCAGAGAGCCGTTTACACATGGGCTGGCCGAGTAAATCTACTTCATTCATTGGGGTTTATTGATGTGAAGCCGGGGCGCTCTGGCGCGATTAGCCATGTGCTTATCTATAACCCCCATTGGGTTATTTGGGACCATCACAATAAAAAAACCTCCGGCTTATTGGAGGCGGACTACAATGCATTGTTAGATCGTGCGCTTGAAGTTGGGGCGAACGATATGCTCGAAGGCCCGCCCGTGTCGCCGCCTGAGCCAGTAGAATCGTAAGGCAGGGAGCGATGTGTGTGTCGAGTACATATTCCCGCGTCCATCCAAAAGCAGCCTGCCACGCCACGGGCAACCAGCTTGCCCCTGCGGGGCATTTTCAGCCAAAGCTGAAAACCGCCTATTGCAAGGGCGAGCCTTGCAATTTGCCCGCTTGCGTGGCCGTCGGAGGCCATCGGGACGGGGAACATCGGTTTTGCGCCCTTCGGGCGCTCGATCCGCCTCTGGCAAGGATCGAACAGGGAACAAAGCCTGTCTTTTCAAGGGATTTTCTTTACATCCGTGCCCCTTACCGGGTAAGCTTTCATTTATGAGGAGCGTAATCGACCTACCCGATGACCTGAGCCGTCGTCTCGACAGTCTTGCCGAGCGAGCGAGCATGACGCGTGCGCAGATCATTGAAGACGCGCTTTCCCATGGCCGTTCTCTGGCTTGGCAGGAAAAGTGGATCGCGGGCCTTGTCGCGGGGCTTGAAGACGCCGACCGGGGAAACTTCGCCACGGACGAAGAGATTGCCGCCGTTCTCAATAAATTCAGTCAGGCATAGCCACGCGTGCGCATTGTCTGGACCAGACGTTACCTTCAGGAACTAGCGGCAATCGGTGACTACATCGGCGAGAGAAACCCTCGCGCTGCGGCCCGCATCGTCAACGAAATCCACTCGAAAACAGACATGCTCTTATCGTCCAACCCGTTCATAGGCCGGGCGGGGGAGATCAAGGGAACACGCGAGCTTGTGGTGTCGGGCACCCCTTACATCGTCGCGTATCGGGTCCGCGAGAGCCACGTTGAAATCCTGTTTGTACAGCACGGCGCGCGGGAATGGCCTGATGATGTGATCGGCGAGGCCTGATTCCTCAACGTCGCAAATGCCGCCCGCGCTGCGGGCTTGTGTGCGGTACCTCGTTCGCTCCCGGCGTGGGGTGCGCGGCCAGCCCGAACACCTCCCTCATCGACGGTTCCCGGTAAATCCGCGTCACCTCCCGCGTGTGGACGCGCCGTGACACGTTGATTCCAGCTGGAGCCATCGCCGCTCCTGAAGCTGTCGCTCAATAAGCGCCTGTTTTTCCGCCCGATCCCGGTGCGTGGCGGCGGCGACCTCCCGCGCGTTCTGGTCCCGTAGCCGTTCCTGCTTCCCGGTCAGGCGGTCCCACAGGCCGAGAACACCTTTCCGAAACTGGCCGCTGCGGGCGACCGCTTCCTTGGTCCAGCGCTCCTCCTGCCGCTCCCGCAACGCCTTCCGGGCCGCGCGGTGCTGTTCCACCATGGCGAGGCGTTTCGCCTCCATGGCCTGAGCGGCGGCGGCAAAGTCCGCCGTGGCGGACGCGACGAAGCCCGTCATCTTCTCCCGGACCAGCCCGGTGATGTTTGCCTTGGCCTCATCCACCGAGGGCAGCTGGTCCAGCGCAGCGCCCATGCGCTCCACCACATCCTTCGTCTTCACGTTGGCGAGGCGGGCCACGGCGTAGATTTCCCCGTGCACATCCACCGCCACCACGGCGCGGCGGTCCCCTCGGGCGAGGTGGTAGCCGCGCTCTTCCAGTGCCCGCCGGAACGCCTTTCCTGAATCGGACGACGACCAGCACTGCTGGAACAGGGCCTTGATGTCGCGCGGGTCCTGCCCGGAGCGCTTGGCCTGAAACCACTCCTTCCGGTCTAAATTCAACGGATTGCGCAGCCGCCCGTCCACCATGCCCTCGGGCAACTTCCAGCCGTGCTCCATATAAAGGGCGCGGGAGACGTCCTGGAGCTTGAGCCGCGTGTGCGCGAGATTGATGGCCTTCATGCTGTCCGCGTCGATGCGCGACCAGACGCAGTGCGCGTGCCGCCGCCCGTTCTTCTCATGAAAGAGCAGGACGCGGGGCTGGCCCGTCAGGCCCAGCTTTTCCTCGATGCGGTCCACGGCCTCCTCGAACACCGCCACGGGCACGTTCTCCGTCTCCGGCGGGTTCAGCGAGAGGGAGAACAGGAATTGGCGGCACCGCGTCCCCCGGCTGATGGCGAAGGCCTCCCGGAACGCCCCCGCCACGGTATCGAATAGGAAGCCGCGCATCTCGTGGAGTTCCACATGCTCGTTCTCCGGCTTCATGAGATGGCGGGCGAGGTCGTCATGCCCGCCGCGCTGGCTGCCCTTCAGGATCATGGTCGCACCGCCCCTGAAAGGCCAAGGGCCAGCAACAGATCGTGCCTCATGGCGATGATGGCGGCGCAGGCCTCAGTTATGTCGGCCTCCGTCTCCGGCGTGACGGGCAGGACGCCCATATGGATGGCCTTTGCCAACTGGTTCAGGTTGCTCGAAAGCCGGGACTGCCCCAGCGCCGCCAGAACCCGCGCCAATGCGGTATCATCCGCCATGGGCGCTCGGGCGCTTCGCCGCCTGCCGGGAGCCTCCAGCAGGGCATTGCGGATATACGCCCCCAAGGGGACGCGCCCGGCCTTCTCGGTCAGGAGGCGCTTTTCGTCGTCCGTCAGCCGGATGCAGAAATTGCGGGTTTCGGACTTGCGCCGCGTTCGCGCGGCCCTGTGCTCGGTGCTGTCAGCCATGGCGCCGCCCTCACAGCGAGGGAGCCGCAGGCCGCGCCAGCGACGTATCCTTCAACACCTGTTCCCATTGGGTCAATTCCGCAAAGACAAGGTTCGAGTCCTCACCGGACAGGCGCACCATTCCTTCCAAAAATCGCGTTGGCGTAGAAGGATATGCCAGAACAAGGTGTTGCGCTTGCCCGACTGTGATACAGGGGTGTGCGACAATGCTCTTCCGTCTGGTCCGTCCGATGAACCGCAAAGGGACGCAAAGCAAGCAGGACACGCGGTGCAAACCGCGGGATGTGAAGGCGCTCACGGTGGGAATGCGCGTCTCGCTTTGGCCTGCCCTATTGCATGATCCTATCTGACTCTGATGCATTGTGGGTCTGTTGGCCGCGCTTGATGCTGCGACAGCGGCGCAGAGGAAGAAATGCCTAAGTGCTTCCCGTTGCCGCATCAGCACCTTGAAGCCGAGCACCAGAAAGTCGTGAGATAAGCACTACCAAATTCGGGCACACGGCAAAGATCTGAACTCCAGATTCCTCGATTTGAAGTCCAGGGCGAGGCGTTTCCTCTTTCCACGCAGAGCGTCGAAGGATCATCCCTCCCATCCAACCGCTTTCGCAAGGCAGGCGCTTGTCGAGGGGGCTACCCAGTTTCGCGGGCTGCAGCCGCCCCTATCCGGAGACATCCAAATATCCGAGTTGTCCTGGAGACATCTTGAAGACGGTGCCGCCACCGAAGCAGGCGTCTCCAGCCGCCGAGTTCGCGGCGTTGGGTGATGCCATCTGATTTTCCTGAGAGAAACTGGAGCGGGCGAAGGGATTCGAACCCTCGACCCCAACCTTGGCAAAATTGGAGAGGGGGTTATCCGGGGTTTTCCTCAGTCGGACGGAGTTGTAAAAGTCAATATTATTCAGTGATTTATTGATATTGGCCTTTCTGGCATGGTATGAGATTTTCCGTCACGGTGGTCACCAGGTGGTCACCAACTTCGATGGCATCGACCTATCGAAAGGCACGGGAATGGCAAGAGAAAACGCCGTCAGGCTCACAAAGAAGGTGGTCGACAGCATCGTCTCGAACGGTGAGCGTTGCTTCGTTTGGGACAGCGAGTTATCCGGGTTTGGGGTCCGAACGGACCCGAGCGGATCGAAGACGTTCATCATTCGATACCGCGCCAACGGCGGCGGGCGGAACGCGCCGAAGCGTTTCCAGACAGTCGGCCGCTATGGAAACTTGACCGTCGACGAGGCACGCAAGAAGGCGAAGATTCTGCTCGGCGCAGCCGCGAAAGGTGAGGATCCTGCTGGCGAGCTTCAGACAAAGCGTCGCGAAATGCTGATGGCCGAGCTGATCGACCTTTACGAAGAAGAAGGCTGCTTCGTTCAGCGCGGCATTCGGCAGGGCGAGGCCATGAAGCCCCGCACCAAGGCTTACACGATCGCGCGTTTACGGCACCATGTCGTGCCGCTGCTCGGACGAAAGCGCGTGTCGGAGGTTGGTGCTGGTGAGATCGAACGCTTCGTGCGGGATGTGACCAACGGCAAGACCGCCAAGGATGAGAAAATCGGGTTTCGCAAACGCATCATCGTTCGCGGCGGCGAGGGAGCCGCGCGGAAGGTCGTAAAGGATCTCTCCGCCGTTTTTAGCTTTGCTGTGCGGCGCAAGATCGTGTCCTCCAATCCTTGCGACATCGCTGCTGTGAAAAAATCCGACAACAGGCGCGATAGGTATTTGACGCTCGAGGAGGTCAGTCGTCTCGGCAAGGCGTTCGACGCGCTGGAACTGGAGGGAGTCAACGCCAAAGCATTGAACATTGCACGCCTGTGGGCTTTGACCGGCTGTCGTCGCGACGAGATCGCCGCGCTGCGATGGAATGAGGTGAGTTTCGAGCACGGCCTTCTCGTTTTGGACGACAGCAAGACTGGAAAGTCCATTCGGCCGCTCGGCGCGGCTGCAATCGTGCTGCTGCGTGGCATTACAAGGAAGCCGGGTTCCGACTTCGTATTCCCGGCGGAACGGGGAGATGGCCATTTTCAGGGAACAAAGGGCGTTTGGAACAGGGTCGTCGCGAAAGCGGAACTACCTGGCGTTACCCCCCATACGCTGAGGCATACTATGGGGTCCACCGCCGTCTCCTATGGCGAAGGGTTACCCCTGACAGGAGCCATCCTTGGCCATGCGAATGCACGCTCAACGGCGATCTACGCGCATGTGCAACATGATCCTTCGCGTCGCGCGGCCAATCGGATTTCGGGAAAGATTGCTGAAGCACTGGCAGGCCGGAGTGAGGTGTCAGCTCAGAGCGAACAATCGGATGCACATGAACACTAGGCTGCCAAAACTGAAGTTGAACCAATTATGGAAGCGCAGATTTATCTCAGGAAATTATCTCGGCATCTTTCATATCTGTTGGCGTTCGCTCGGAGAATCAACGAACTCGACTTTGCCGCTTCGCTCGGCGGAGAATTCCGCGGCATGCAGGACGCCGGCTGGGCTACTACGATCACAGCGCACGAAGTGTTCGAGGAAATTTCCGCTCACCCCGCACAGAGCCGCCCACGGTCGAAGGCCGAAATTCGTATCCTGCTGTTTCTCTATTGTCAGCTCGCTGAGGCGGGCGGCGTCTATGAGACCATCAAGAATATGATGGGGATTGTCACGCTAAAACCTTATTTGCTTTGGCCATTTCAAGATCTTGTTCGAGTAAGGCAGCAACCATCTAGGGTCATTGGGCCGAATGCAAATGCGACGTTCAGAGATCTAGCTAGAACTGCGCATGCGATTGGCATGCCGGGTCTTGCATCGGTGCTGGAAGAGGCCTTTAGAGACGATATTCGTAATGGAATTTATCATGCCGATTACGTTATCTGGGAGGATGGCTTGCGTCTCAGGCGTCGTAACGGCGGTCATGCGACACGGCTGACTTTCGATGAGGTCAATGTGGCTCTTACAAAAGGCGTTGGTTTTTTTGACATCCATAGATCCTATATGTCCGAAGCCACCCGCTCTTTTCATCCAGCACGTACAATCATCGGCCGCTTTAGTGCAAATTTTCCAGCACCCTGGACTATCTATGCCGATCCAGAGCGGCACACATTCTCAATATCCGGTTCAGCGCCAGCCCCGGTAACAACGCCCGAATTTCAACGACAGGAAGCGATCAATGGTCAGCTTGGCGGAAAGGTATTGGCGGTGTTCACGGCTCAAGCCGCCGGACAGCCTGCGGAATTTCTTGCTTACATGTGGGATGCCGGGTTCGCGCCTAACGAGATTGTTTTGCCCGAGGATCGAATGCTCAAACTCTTGGAACAAGTCGAGCGTGATGGACTGTGGGATCCTCGTTTCGAGCAACCGGCTCGGAGGAGCCTGCTCCTTCTAAGCCCGTGGGGTTTCCGATATCTCACCGAACCCGCTGATTTTGATAGTTTGCTCGACATTCCATTTATGGAGATCAATGTCGGGACAGGTGATGCATCCGAAAGTTCGGTGAGCGAGCAACCGTGATCGTTTTTCCAATCGTGATATCTCGGAGGCTTAACCCCCTAGCACTACTTTGGCTGATTAACGGATTGATAACGCAGAGGTGTTGAGGTTTGCGCCCGGATTGGAGCGCGGGCCATGGCGAGCTGGGATGAGGCGCTGGGGGAGTTTCTGAAGCCGTTCGTCGCCCTGCTGGGGCACAAGAAGCGGCGGCAGATGTGTCCGCTCTATGTGGCGGGCCTGATCGGTCCGGGCGAGCGCAAGAGCATGCAGCCCATGGCTGAGCGGCTTGATCCGGCGCGGTACGATCGCTTCCACCACTTCATCTCCGACGGCCTGTGGGACGAGGGATCACTCGAAGCGGAGCTCGCCCGCACCGCCGACCGCCTGGTGGGCGGCCCCGATGCCGTCCTCGTCATCGACGACACCAGCCTGCCCAAGAAGGGCAGCCATTCGGTGGGCGTGGCCCCGCAGTACGCCTCCATGCTCGGCAAGCGCGCCAACTGCCAGACCCTGGTCTCCGTGACGCTTGCGCGGGACGAGGTTCCCGTCGCGGTGGGATTGCGCTTGTTCCTGCCCGAGAGCTGGACCAGCGATGTCGAGCGCATGGTCACTGCCGGCGTGCCAGAGCCGTTCCAGGCGCCGCGCTCCAAGCCGCAGATCGCCCTTCAGGAGATCGATCGCGTCACGGCGCAGGGCGTGCGCTTCGGCCTGGTGCTGGCCGACGCCGGCTATGGCCTGTCCGCGTCCTTCCGCCAGGGTTTGAGCGGGCGTGGTCTCACCTGGGCCGTGGGCATCCCGAAGCATCAGAAGGTCTATCCGGCCGATGTTGCGCTTATCTTCCCCGTCGCCGGGCGTGGCCGGCCCCGGAAGAACCAGATCCCGGACCAGTTATCCGTGTCCGCCGAGACGGTGCTGGCTACAGCCCGATGGCGCAAGGTCTCCTGGCGGCGCGGCACCAGGGGCCCCTTGAGCGCCCGCTTTGCCGCCTGCCGCATCCGCATCGCCGACGGACCGCCCCAGCGCATCCATGACAAAGGCCAGCAGCATATGCCGGGGGAAGAGGCCTGGCTGGTGGGCGAGTGGCGGTCTTCGGGCGAGCGCAAATATTATCTCGCCAACCTGCCGGCCGGAGCCTCCCTTAAAAAGCTCGCCGCGGCCATCAAGGCGCGCTGGGTGTGTGAACAGGGCCACCAGCAGATGAAGGAGGAACTGGGCCTCGACCACTTCGAGGGCCGCTCCTGGCGCGGCCTTCACCGCCATGCCCTGATGACCATGATCGCCTACGCCTTCCTCCAGCATCGGCGCCTGGAGCAGGCTGTGGGAGAAAAAAAGCCTGCGACGGGGACCTCCGAGACCGACCCTGCCTCAGGTCCGCAGAGCTGTCCTCAAGGCCCTCTCCTCGGCATCAACTGCACGAACTTGCCCCCACTGCCGAAGAACCATCTGGAGACCACCAATCTAGTTCTGCCAAAGTAGTGCTAGGCACAATCACCGAACTAGCCGGAGAGACGAACCACCGACGGATGGCGGATTCACATCCCCGGTAAGCCCGAACAGAAGATTGTCGAGTTCTGCCTCAGGAATATCCAGGCGGGCCGCCACGTGCCGGCGCGTCACGCCTTCCCGCCAAAGTTCTGTGAGGACACGCTGCCATATTGCAGATCGTTCTGGCGGGAGACCGTCAGGCTCGTTGATGCCGAACCGCTTGTTTATCTGGATGCAGAAAGTCCGGTAGTTCCAATCGGAGATCCGGCCGATCCGGTGGAGGCGATGCGCAAGCGCAGCGACGGACACGCCCCACCGCCTCTTTGCGAGCACCAATTGATCGAGGCTTCGGACGAATGGGATCGTCGCCACGACGTCGTCGTGAGGCATCAGGAACGACGATGCAAACGCATGTGCCTCCAGTTCGGCAGCGCGCCCTTGATTGGGACCGCCATGCTTGTGCAGGACAAGGTGCGCCAGCTCATGAGCAGCGTCGAACCGACTGCGCTCCGTGGTCTTGAAGGTGTTGAGGAAGACATACGGTTCACCATCATGCCAGCAGGAAAAGGCATCCACATTCTTCGTGTTCTCGGCCAGCGAGAAGACGCGGACGCCCTTCGTCTCAAGCAGCTTGATCATATGGGAGATCGGCCGCTCGCCGATCGCCCAATGCTGGCGTAGCGCACGTGCGGCTCCGGCGGGATCGCGTTCATGGCTGAGGTCGAGCAGGTCCGGCTGCGGCAGAACGAACCTTTCCCGCACCCAGGCTGACATCTCGAAGGCCAATGAGCCGGCGGCGAGCGCCGCATCGCGCTCTCGCGCCGACATCGCCGTCAGGCTCCGGAAGCTGGCGGCATCAGCGCTGATCGGGGCCGCGTCGTCCCGGAAGAAGAACTCCCGCGGAAATCCCAGCGCACGCACCAAGCCGTCGACAGTGTCTTCATCCGGAACCTGCTGCCCGTTGACGACACGCGACAGGGTGACCGGCGATATGCCGGCTTGCTCGGCGAGAGCCTTGGCGGTCAACCGCTGCCGCTTCCGCGCGAGCTCCATTCTGCCAATGTTGAACATGGCCTAGCGACGCAAAACAGCAGGCTCGAACTCAATGCCGTCCGGACGATCGCTATCAAGGATGGCATCCGCCGGCCATTCACCACCGCCGAGGATGAAGATGCGCTCGATGAAGCCCTCGAAATTGCCGCCGGAAATGCCCGAAGGCAGAGAGAGCTCGGCGCGGATCTCATCACCTTGAACCGACACGCAGAAGAACCATACGCCGGTCCGGAGCTCCGCCAGCCCCTGATCTCGCGCCGCGGACATTTCTTCCTCGGGGAACAGCCCGGTCTGTCCCACCGCAATGATACGGTCGGCGCCGGAGCCTTTCCCGGAAACCGCTTGCGGCCTGTGCAACTTGTCGGCGGCATGGTCGACACTTTGATAGACCACCTTGAGCGGGCTATCCGGATGCTTGACGGATTCGACGTTGTTCTCGCGATAATTGACCCAGCCGATCGCCCGGAAAAGTTGCCGCACATACCGGGTGCCGTAGATGTAGGCGAGCAGCCCCTCAGCAGAAGCGGGATCATCGGCGATCGCGTCGGCACGCGCAGCGACCACGCCGCGCACGACCTCGAGCAGCGCCTGGCGCGTGACACCGAACTCGGCGAGGCGAGCATCAACTTCAGGATGATCGGCAAGCACGCGAACCGCAGCCATCGAATCGCTCCACGATAATTTTCTTGACCTCATTTGTGGAGGAAAAAATTATCGCGTGCAACTGTCTTGGTTGGGTGGTTGGGGGCGGCGGATGATCGAAGAAGAGTTCTGTATGAAGGTATGCTCCGCCATGGCCTGCCACTGAGCGCAATAGCGGGCCTGATCTTCGCGGACAGCTTCATATTCGTAACCGCCGTGCTTACAAAGATCTGAAGCAAGAAACTCGCGCGCTGAGCTGCCAAGGTCTGGCATGAAGTGCCGGGGCTTCGCTGCGAGGCTCAGGCCGCTACGTTCTCGTAGATGTCCTCCTCCTGCGCGTTATGCATGCGCACCAGTGCCTCGATGGATTCCACCATGCGCTGCGCGTCGCGGATAAGATAGCGGTCTGCATCGTCCGCGCCGAGGCCGTCCGCCAGGCGCCTCAGAAGCCGCGCGAGATGGAGGATCTCGCGGTGGGCGCGGCTCATGGCGGCGAGACCATCCCCGTCATGCAGGACTTCGCGCAACTGCGGGTAGATGCTCTCCTCGTCCAGCCGCTCGTGGGCTGCGATCTGTGTCGTCACCAGCGTGCTCGCCTCCTGGATCAAGGCGACGGCGGCCGCGCCGGTGGTATCGTCGAGACTGTCGGCGATCTCCCGCATCCGGTCGAGGGTTGCCTCCAGCTCCCGGTGATCCTGCTGAAGGGCGAGGGTGAACCCCGGCTTCAGCGCATGATGGCCGAAGCCGTGACCCGCCGTCAAAGCGCGCAGGGCATTGAGGATGACGGCGAAATCGATGGCCTCCTGGGTCAGCGCACCGGCGACCGGCGACAGCCAGCCGAAGGCGGCCGCGATCATGGCGAGGCAAGACAGCCCCATGCCGACGCCGATGCTCTCGAGCGCGATGCGCCGCGTGCGCTTGGCGATCGTCACGGCGTCCGACACCCGGTCCAGCTGATCCACGAGGATGACCACATCGGCCGCTTCGGACGAAGCGCTGGCGCCGTGCGCACCCATGGCGATGCCCACGTCGGCGGCGGCGAGGGCGGGCGCGTCGTTGATGCCGTCGCCCACCATCAGCGTGGGGTTGAGCCGCTGCTCCACCGCGACCGCTTCCAGCTTGTCGCCCGGGGTTCGGTTGGCGAGGACGCAATCGAGGTCCAAAGCGGCGCCGATGGTCTCCGCCGCCTCCGCATTGTCGCCGGTCAGCATGACGATGCGCGCCACGCCCGCGGCCCGCAGCGACTGGACCGCGCGCGGCGTCTCCCGCCGCAGCTCGTCGGCCAGCAGGATGGCGCCCTTCAGCTGCCCATCCACGGAGACGAAGACGCTGAGGGCGGATCGCCAGGCGGCGCGCCGCAGGGCCCGCAGCGCCCACGGCTCGGGATGACGGGCGCCGCAGACGAGCTCATACGATCCCGCCTTCACCAGGCGCCTGTCGACCCGGCCCTCCAGGCCTGATCCCATGGCTTCGCGAACCGCGTCGGGCGGATCAAGCGCGACGCCGCGCCCGCGAGCCGCACGGACGATGGCCTCCGCCACCACATGGTGCGAGGCCTGCTCCAGCGACGCCGCGAGCCGCAGGATCTCATCCGGACTTTCGCCGGGCGCCGTCTCCACGGCGACGAGACGGGCGCCGCCCACGGTCAGCGTGCCGGTCTTGTCGAACAGGACGGTGTGGGTGCGCGCCAGCGCCTCCAGCGCGCTTCCGCCTTTGACAAGAATGCCAAGCCGCGCCGCCCGGGAGATGCCGGCGATGAAGGCCACTGGCGCCGCCAGGATCAACGGACAGGGCGTCGAGGCGACCAGCACGGCGAGGGCGCGGATCTTATCGCCCGACAGCGCCCAGGCCAGGCCCGCGAGGGCGAGTGTTGCCGGCAGCAGCAGCAGCGCATAGCGGTCGGCGAGCCGGATGAACGGGGCCTTCGCCGTCTGTGCCGCCGTCACCATGCGCACGATGCCGGCATAGGTGCTGTCGCCGGCTGCTGCGGTGGCGCGGATCTCGAAGGTTTCGCCGGCATTGACGGTGCCGCTGAACACCGGTGCGCCGCGCACTTTCGCGACCGGCATGGGCTCTCCGGTCAGGGCCGCCTCGTCCAAAGCGGCTGCATTGGCAATTAGGAGGCCGTCCACCGGCACCACCTCGCCGGCCCGCACCACCAGCACGTCGCCCACCGCGACGGTCTCGATGGCAATGTCCGCAATCGTCTCTCCGGTGCGGCGATGGGCGATGTGGGGCGCCCGATCGACCAGCGATCGCAGATCCCGCTCTGCCCGCGCAATGGCGATGTCCTCAAGGAGGTTTCCGCCGGCATACATCACCGCGATGACCGAACCTGCGAGGCTCTCGCCGAGCGCTATGGCGCCGCTCATGGAGAGGAGCGCCACCGCATCGACGCCCATGCGTCCGGCGACAAGGTCCCGCACGATGGAGACGGTGAGCCAGGCGACGACGGGAATGGTGCCGGCCGTCCAGATCAGGCCGGCGACGGCCCCATGGCCCAGCGCCCACGCGGCAAGGCCACCGAGAAGCCCAACCAGGGCCGTCCCCGCGAGGGCCCTGCGCAAAAAGCGCTCGTCGAGCAAACGTCCCATCCTGGTCCCCCTGGCGATGCTCGCCTGACCGGGCTGGACGTTAGTCCGATGGTCCGTCACATGCCACCGCGCCGGGGCTGCGCAACTCGCTTCCTGAAGACATGCCCTGAGCACTCACCAGCAGCGTGATGGCGCCATCCAGATTGCCCTGATGACCTCGTTTCGGTCATGCGCGGCTGGCGCGGAAATAGTCGTAGAGCGTGTCGAACACCCCGGCGCCCTTGGTGAGGCGCTGGGCGTCATCCGGCTCGCTCAAGGCAATGCCGGCGATGAGGCTTGCGATGCCGCCGGCCTCCTCGCGGCCGAACTTGCCGTCCTTGAGGTCGATGTCGTGGACGATCTCCCCCACGGCCTGCAGCGCGGGATCGGTGAGGCCGGTGCGGCCGAGCAGCACCTCGAAGCTGCAGCGGTCCCCCTCATGGGTGATCTCGCCTTCGAACATGTCGAAGCGCAGCTCTCCGGCCTTCTGCACATAGCCCTTGCCGGGGACGAAGCGGATCTGGGCATCGGGGTCGATGAAGCGTCGGATCAGCCAGCCGCAGGCGATGCGGTCCACGTGCACGTCGCGCCGGGTCACCCACACATGCCCCTTGAGGGCGGCGAGAGGATCGGACGCGGCGGGGGGATGTGCGGAAGGGGATGGCATGGGTTTGTCCTCCGCGGTTCGGGTCTCAAGGTCGGCGATGAGCCCCTCGGAAACCAGCCGCCCGGTAGCCCCGAAGAAATCGAGCGCGGCAATGTCAGCGAGCCGCCGCCGCAGGCGGCTGGTCTGGGTACGCGCCTCGGCCCGCTTCTCTGCGCTCTCCGCACTGTCGAGCACGGCAGCTATGCCGCGCGCCTCATCCGAGATCGCGCCGTAGTCCGTGTCCCGCGCCGCATCGAACAGGGCCCGCACCTGGGCGTCGGTCAGGCCGTCCACGAGCCTGGCCTCGCAGACCATCGCCTCACCGCCGCCCGCCGCGATCTCCTTCACGAGCCATTGGAAATCCTCCTGGGTCTCGGCCGAGGCCGGCAGGGCATAGACCGAGCTCTTCACGGCCACGGCGCCAATGCCTTGCAGCCGCCGCCAGATCTTCACCCGGAAGTAGGCCGGCTTGGTCGGGAGCTGGTGGATCAGCAGCAGCCAAAGCTGCCCGGAAGTGGCGCCATCGTCGCTCATGAGCAAACCGTATCACTCCAAAATTGAAATGCAACACTTGTATCATTCATCATGCGAGCGTAGCGTCTCCACGTGGCCGGTGGCGATCAGAGCCCACCGCGCCCGGCAAGGAGACTCCCATGAAATGGATCACCCGCGCCCGTCCGGTCATCGATCGCATCGCCTGCCCCTGGCTCATCGCGCGCTTCATCGATCCGGCGCCGGAGTTCCTGTTCGCGCCGCCTGAGGACGTGATCCGCCAGGCCGAGGAGACCGGCGCAACGCCGTTCGACGTGCCCGGCGTCGCCTTCGGCCATGCGGGGGACAAGTGCAGCTTCGATGCCTTCGTGGCGCACTACGGCCTTCAGAGCGATCCGGCCATCGTTGCCCTCGCCGACATCGTGCGCGGCGCCGACACCAGCCGGCCGGACCTCACGCCCCAGTCGGCGGGCCTCCTCGCCATCTCCAAGGGCCTGCGCGAGGTGACGCCGGACGATCATGAGCTCTTGAAGCGCGGCTTCGTCATTTACGATGCGCTCTATGCCTGGGCCGGCGGAAAGAGCGCGACATACCCGGCTGCGGCCTGAAGAGGGAGCAGCTGCCGTGTCCCAAGTCCTGAACAGTCCGGCGGCAGAGGGCCGCGGCCTTTTCTCCCCCGTCTCCTCTCTCTATGCGGCGCGGGCCCTTCGGGATTTCGGCGACGGCTTCGTCGCCGTGCTGTTGCCGGTCTATCTCTCGGCCCTCGGGCTCGGCGCGTTCGAGATCGGCGTGGTGGCAACCACCGCGCTCCTCGGCTCGGCGCTGATGACCCTCGCCATCGGCGTCCTTGGCCATCGCATCGACCGGCGCACTCTGCTGATCGCCGCGTCGGGCCTCATGGTGGCGACGGGGCTCGCCTTCACCCAGTCGGCCAGCTACGGGGCCGTGCTGCTGGTGGCCTTCTGCGGCACCATCAACCCGTCGTCCGGCTCGGTCAGCATCTTCGTGCCCATCGAGCACGCGACGCTGTCCCATCTGGTGGCCGACAAGGCGCGGACCTCGGCCTTCGCGCACTACAGCCTCGTGGGGGCCCTCGCCGCCGCCGTGGGCGCACTGGCGGCCATGAGCCCGGACCTGATGGCCGAGTTCGGCATCTCACGCCTCGGCGCGCTGGAAGCCATGTTCACGCTCTATGCGCTGCTAGGCGTGGCCGGCGGTCTCTTCTATGCCCGCATCCCGCGTGCCTCCGCCACCGAAGATAAGCCTGCCGCGGCCCTCGGTCCGTCGCGCGGCATCGTCTACCGGCTTGCGGCGCTGTTCTCCATCGATGCGTTTGCCGGCGGGCTCGCGGTGCAGTCGCTTCTCGCGCTCTGGCTGTTCACGCGCTTCGGCCTGTCGCTCGCCGAAGCCGGCACGTTCTTCTTTATCTCCGGCGTGCTGTCCGCCTTCTCCTTCCCGGTCGCGGCGTGGCTCGCGCGACGCATCGGGCTCGTGAACACCATGGTGTTCACCCACATTCCCTCCAGCCTCTGCCTGATCGGCGCGGCGGTGGTGCCGAGCCTTGAGGTGGCCCTCGTCCTGCTGCTGGTGCGCTCCGCTCTGTCGCAGATGGATGTTCCGACCCGCTCCTCCTATGTGATGGCAGTGGTGACGCCGCCCGAGCGCGCGGCGGCGGCGAGCATCACCTCGGTGCCGCGCAGCCTTGCCGCGGCCTTGAGCCCGGCCATGGCCGGCGCCCTGTTCGCCGCCGGCCATGAGGCCTGGCCATTCATTCTCTGCGGGGTGCTGAAGATCCTCTATGATTTCGGTCTGCTCTGGGCCTTCCGGCACATCAGGCCGCCGGAAGAGCGGTGACCTCTTGGCCAACCCTTCGGCGCGGGTGTTGACCGCTCCGCCCGGATAATCGAATATCGATATCGAAATTCGATTTCGTATGAGATGGAAGGGTGGATGGAGCATCAGGAGCTTCTGTCCGGCCTCGTTCGCCTGCACATCCTCCATCATGCGGTGGAAGGCGAGGTCTATGGCCAGTGGATGATCGAGGAACTCGCCCGCCACGGCTACCGGCTGAGCCCGGGGACCCTTTACCCGATGCTCCATGCCATGGAGCGCAAAGGCTATCTCGCCGTGCGGGAAGAGCGCCACGGACGTGCCCTCCGCCGGCTCTATTGCGCGACGCCGCTCGGCCACAAGGCCCTGGAGACGGCGCGGCAGAAGGTGAGCGAGCTCTTCAAAGAAATGCGGCCCAGCCCACCAGCGGGGACCACGAAGCCATGAGCCAGGAAACCTGGGCCGGGAAGCATGAGCGGGGAAACATGAGCCGGGACGACGTCGCCGATGCCGCCATTCCTGCAACTCCGACGCGGGGCACGCCGCTCGAGGTTCTCGTCGCCTTCCTGAAGCTTGGATTCACCTGCTTCGGGGGGCCGATCGCCCATCTCGGCTATTTCCGGGATGAGCTGGTGCTGCGCCGCCGCTGGCTCGATGACGAGGCCTATGCCGATCTCGTGGCCCTGTGCCAGTTCCTGCCTGGCCCCGCCTCCAGCCAGCTGGGCTTCGCGCTGGGACTGATCCGCGGCGGCGGGTTCCTTGGCGGCATCGCCGCATGGGCTGGCTTCACCCTTCCATCGGCCATCGCGCTCGTGGCGGTCGCGCTGGGCGCCGCCGTCCTCGCAGGGCCCGCGGCCGAAGGCATTCTGCACGGGTTGAAGCTCGTCGCCGTCGCCGTGGTGGCCCAGGCGGTCTGGGGCATGGTGCGCACGCTCACCCCCGATCGGCCACGGGCCGGCATCGCCCTCGCATCGGTCGCCCTGGTGGTGTTTGCCGGCGGCGCCTTCGGACAGATCGCGGCTATTGCCGCGGGGGCGCTGGCGGGCCTGGTGCTGTGCCGCGACCAGAGCGCAGGGGGACGTGGCGCGCAGATCCCGTTCCACGCCCCGCCGGTGCCCCTGTCCCGCCGGACGGGGGTGCTGCTACTCGCCGCCTTCGCGGCGCTGCTGGTGGTGCCGCCGATCCTGGCGCCGGCGACCGGATTCCAGGGGCTGGCCCTCTTCGACGCCTTCTACCGCTCGGGCGCCCTGGTGTTCGGCGGCGGCCACGTGGTTCTGCCGCTGCTGCAGGCCGAGGTGGTGGCGCCGGGCTGGGTCTCGCCCGACGACTTCCTCGCCGGCTACGGCCTCGTCCAGGCGGTGCCGGGTCCGCTCTTCACCTTCGCGGCATGGCTCGGCGCCGTGATGCGGCCGGAACCGAACGGCATCGCCGGCGCCGCCATCGCCCTCGTGGCGGTGTTCCTGCCGGGCACCCTGCTGGTGACGGGCATGCTGCCGTTCTGGGACACGTTGCGGCGCAAGACCCTGGCTCAGGCCGCCATGCGCGGCGCGAACGCGGCGGTCGTTGGCATCCTCGGGGCCGCGCTCTACAGCCCCGTCTTCACCGGCGCGGTGTTCGATGCCCCGGATTTCGTGGTGGCGCTGGCGGGCTTCCTGCTGCTCACCGTGTGGCGCGTCCCGCCGCTCGTCGTGGTGCTTCTGCTCGCCGCGGCCGGAGGCCTGCGGCACACCTTGACCTGACGCCGATCCGGGGGATGTCCATGTCACAGGATCCGGTCATCGCGCCTTCGGCCCTGGCGTTTCTCGGCGCCTTCCATCTCCTCGACGTCCGTTCCCCGGACGCGTTTGAAAAGGGCCATGCGCCGGGCGCCATCCGCGTGCCCATCGCGGCGTGGGAGGCGGCGGCACGGGCCGCCGAGACCACCCTCGATACGTCCACCTATTGGGAAGGCGCCATCCGCGGGCTCGGTCTCGATCCGGCGGCTCCGGTGGTGGTGAGCGATGACGGCCGGATGACGGACGCGGCCCGTGTCTGGTTCATCCTGCAATATTTCGGGGTAAAGACCCTGGTCCTGAACGGTGGCTGGCCGACCCTGTCCGGGTTTCCGGATCGCGTCGCCGGCATTCGCCCGGCGGTCCCCACCGCGGCGTTCCGGGCCCATCCCGGCACCGGACCGGTCGGACTCGTCGACCGCACCGAATTGAGGGGCGGGCTGGGCAGGGCCCACATTCTCGATGCCCGGACCTCGGCGGAATTCATCGGCGAGGACCTGCGCCGCAACGCGCGGGGCGGACATCTGCCCGGTGCCCGGCTTCTGCCGCATGCCGACCTCGTCGGTTCGGGCGGTCTGAAGCCGGCCGGCGACCTGCACGCGCTGCTGTCCGCTGCCGGGTTCGGCCCCGGCGACCACATCGTCACCCATTGCGATGGCGGCGGGCGCGCGGCCCTTGCGGCTCTCGCCGCCTTGCGGGCGGGCTATGACGACGTCCAGGTCTACTATTTGAGCTTTGCCGACTGGGCGAAGGACGAGAGTTGCCCGATCGTGCGGGACGAACAAGGACCCGCCTGATAGTGGTTCAGGGAAAACCAATGCGCGCACAGGTGACCTCGTCGGCGCGCACATTGATCCTGCTCAAGGCGGTCCTTTCATGCGCACCTACGATGAGGCATAGTTCGCCGGTGAGGCGATGGGGCATATGATTAGGCTCAGATCCGCAGCGGGGTGGGTGAAAGTGCTGCCAGCGATCCTGGTGGCAATGGCCATGCTGTTCGGACCCATCGCCAGCGCCTATTCCGCGCCATGCCACGACGACGGGGACCCGGCATACGCCGCTGCGGCGGATCATCCGCATCAGGTCGCCTCGCCCGATCCCGCGGATCATCATCCGGACGAGCCGACCCAAACCGCTGACCACGGAAAATGCTGCAGCGTCTCCTGCAGCGTCTATGTGCCCGTGGCAAACGGCGTGGACCTCCACGTTCTGGATCTGGTCTTTGTGCGACAGCCCTTTGATCTCGCCAACCAGGCCGGGGACGGCCTGGCGGTCTTGCCCGGCCTCGATCCCCCTCGTTTCCAGAGCTGATAGCGGTCTCAACGCATTCCAGGCGTGAGGCGGACGCGCGAAGCGGCACCCGTTGAGGGTTCCGACGCGTCGACGCGCCGGAAGATGCCCCGACATCAGCGTCGGCCTTGTGCCGATGGGGAAACAAGGACCTTTCCATGCACGGTCGCGACACGCTTGCCGAGCCTATGGCCGGCACGGCTGCACCTGGGCAATCCGGACTGACTGGCACCGGAGCCCGGCAGCAAACCCGCGATGCCCAGGGGGGCGCCTTCTCCAGCGATCCCGGAACGTTCGCTCGCGATTTTCTGTCTTATGGCAGAGACGCGGCCGAGCGCTGGATCCTGTTCTGGGACACGCTGCGCCAGCGGGCTGACAACATGCTGGCGCACGAGCGCGCCGGAAAGCCGCCGCTGCTCGACTTCGACTACGAGGTCGTGCTCGATGCCCGCCGGTTCGAGTATCCGACAAACTATGCGCTCCTGCGCGTGACCCGCGTCGGGGACGAATGTTTGGAAGACTGCCTGGACGCGGCCAAGCCACCCGTGGTGATCCTCGACCCGCGCGCCGGCCACGGCCCCGGCATCGGCGGCTTCAAGCAGGAATCCGAGGTCGGCATCGCCCTGCACCAAGGTCACCCGGTCTATTTCGTCACCTTCTCTCCCGAGCCTGCCGCAGGGCAGACGCTCGCCGACGTGCTTCACGCGCTGCGGCGGTTCGTCGAGGAGGTGTCACGCCGGCATTCCGGCGCCGCGCCGGTGCTCTATGGAAACTGCCAGGCCGGCTGGGCGGTGACGCTGCTCGCCGCAGACTGCGCCGGGCTGACAGGTCCCGTCGTCCTCAACGGGACCCCTTTGTCCTACTGGGCCGGCGAGAGCGGCATCAACCCCATGCGCATCGCCGCCGGCTTCGAGGGCGGGGCCTGGCTGACGCACCTTCTCTCCGACCTCGGCGACGGCCGTTTCGACGGCGCCTTCCTGGTGCAGAACTTCGAGGGGCTGAAGCCCGAGGCCGTGTGGGAGAAGTACGCGAACCTCTATGCCCACATGGATACGGAGCGGGAGCGGTTCCTCGCCTTCGAGCGCTGGTGGGGCGGCTACTACTTCCTGAGCCGGGAGGAGATCCTCGCCATCGTGGAGAATTTCTTCGTCGGCAACAGGCTGGAGCAGGGACGCGTCCAGATCTGCGAAGGGTGCCATGCGGACCTCAGGCGCATCCGAAATCCGCTCGTGATCTTCGCCTCCTACGGCGACAACATCACGCCGCCCCATCAGGCGCTCGGCTGGATACCGGCCGTGTACAAGGATACGGACGACCTGAAGGCGGCGGGCCAGCGCATCGTTTATCTCATCAACCGCCATGTGGGTCACCTCGGCATCTTCGTTTCCGCAAAGGTTGCGCGGCTGGAGCATCGGGCCATCCTCGAGAGCCTGCCGCGGATCGAGACGCTCCCGCCCGGCCTCTACGAGATGAAGATCGACAATCCGTCCGGCGATCCCGATTGCCGTGAGGGCGCCTATCAGGTCCTCTTCGAGGCGCGCGAGGTGTCAGACATCCGCTTCGCCCGGCAGGACCCTGCCTTCGAGCGCGTGCGCGACCTGTCGGAGCGCAACGAAGCCTTCTACCGCACGTTCGTCAGCCCCTGGGTACGGGCGCTGACGACGCCCTGGTCGGCGGCGATGCTTGAGACGCTGCACCCCATGCGCACCAGCCGCTACCTGTTGTCGGAAGGCTTTATGCCCTGGATGCGCGGTGTCCGATGGCTCGCGGAGCAGGTCGCCGCCGACCGGCATCTGGCCGCAGCGGACAACCCCTTCAAGGTCGAGGAGGAGCACGTCGTCTCGCGCGTCGCCAAGGGGATCGAGCAGGGGCGGCGCCTGCGGGACGCCCTGTTGGAGCGCCTCTTCGACAGCCTCTATGGCGGCGCAGGCCGTGCCCGCCCCGTCGTGCCGGAACACCGGGGCGCGATCGATGAAGCACTGCCGCAAGACACACGGAGCGGTTTGGATTTCCAGGCGGCCGGCATCAGCCGGGCCGCACCGATAGGAGGGAACTGACCATGACGACGTTTCGCAATCTGATGCTCGCCGGCGCGCTGCTGCTCGCCACGCCAGGCTTCGCCGAGGACGCGCACCATCCGCCGGAGGCCCAGCCTGCTGCGCCCCAGGCTGCCGCGCCAGCTCCACAACCCTCTCAGGCTGCACCGATGCCCGGTGGTCCCCAAGGCATGATGGGGCCGGGCATGATGGGCCAGGGTGGCATGGGCATGATGGGCGGCGGAAACGCAGGGGCCGGCATGGGGATGAGCCAGATGATGGACCCCGGCCGCATCGCAGGGCGCATCGCCTTCCTGAAGGCCGAACTGAAGATCACTGACGCCCAGCAGCCCCTATGGAATGCGTTCGTCGAGGCGCTCAAGGCCAACCGCGCGATGATGGGCGACATGCAGGAGATGATGATGGCTGCGCAGGGGGGCGCCGCCCCGACCCTCATCCAGCGGATTGAGGGCCATGAGCGCATGCTCGCCACCCGTCTCGAAGCGGTGCGCCGCCTCAAGACTGCGCTCGGGCCGCTCTACGCGTCGTTCGACGAAGCGCAAAAGCGCACGGCGGACCAGCTCATGATGCCGGGTGGAATGGGCCCCATGTGAGCGTCGAACCTCGCTGGCAGGTCGGCGATCGCGGCCGGCCTGCTCGGATCAGGTGGAGGAGGACCAAATGTCCTGGCATGACGACACCGGCCATATGCCGCGGCCCGGCAACGACACCGGCACGCGCGCCCCGCACCGAAGCTTCTGGCGCTCACCCGGCGGCATCGTCGCCATCGGCTTTCTTCTCGCGGTGGCCTTTCTTTTGTTCTCGGAGCACCGCGCCCATGCGCTGGGGTATCTGCCCTTCCTCCTGCTGCTCGCCTGCCCGCTGATGCACATGTTCATGCATCACGGCCACGGCCATCATGCGGGACACCAACCAGGCGAACGGACGCCGGGCCCCGATGGGGGTAACCGATGACCGAGACTCCCGCTTATGGCCTGTGGGGCCTCGTGATCATCAACTCGTTGGTCTTCATCCTGTTTGCGGCAAGCTTCACCCGGCTGCAGACACCGCGGGACTGGCGCACGCTCGGGGCGTTCTCGGCTTTCATCCTCGCCCTGTTCACCGAGATGTACGGCTTTCCGCTGACCATCTATCTCGTGTCGGGATGGCTCGGCCGGCAGTTTCCCGGCGTCGATTTCTGGTCCCACGACGCCGGCCATCTGCTGGAGACCCTGTTCGGGTGGCGCGTGAACCCGCATTTCGGGCCGTTCCACATCCTCAGCAACATTCTGATCTTCGGCGGCTTCTGGCTGCTCGCGGTAAGCTGGAACGTGCTTTATGCGGCCCAGCGCGATCATCGCCTTGCGACCGAAGGCCCGTACGCCTGGGTCCGGCATCCCCAGTACGCCGCCTTCGTCGTCATCATGTTCGGCTTCCTGCTGCAGTGGCCGACGCTGGTCACGCTCGCCATGTTCCCGATCCTGGTCTGGGTCTATGTCCGGCTGGCGCGGCAGGAGGAAGCGGCTGCCCGCACCGAGTTCGGGCCCCTGTGGGACGACTACGCGCGTCGCGTTCCCGCCTTTCTCCCTCGTATCGCAATTTCATCCCCATACGCCCCTCGCCCCGGAGACGGTCCTCATGACTGAGCACGACGCGCACGCCGGCCATCATCATCACGACCATGCGGATCATCCGCACGCCGGGGCCGGACCCTCGCCCGCGCAGACGGTCAAGGACCCCGTCTGCGGCATGGAGGTGAACCCGGCCACCACCGGGTTCCGGTCGGAATACGGCGGCAGGACCTATTTCTTCTGCTCGGCGAAATGCCACGACGCGTTCGAGTTGGCACCCACCGCCTATGTGGCCACGGAAGCTCAGCCGCGCCCCGTCAAGGAGCAGCCGAAAGGCGTGATCTATACCTGCCCCATGCACCCCCAGATCCGGCAGGTCGGCCCAGGCAACTGCCCGATCTGCGGCATGACGCTCGAGCCGGAGGTGACGACGGGCGAGACCGGCCCCAGCGCCGAGCTTCTCGACATGACGCGGCGGTTCTGGATCGGCCTCGTCCTCGCCGTGCCGGTGCTGGCCCTGGAGATGGGCGGGCACCTCACCAACCTCCACATGCTGCTCGGGGCACAGGCGTCCAACTGGATCCAGTTCCTGCTGGCAACACCGGTGGTGCTCTGGGCGGGATGGCCGTTCTTCACCCGGGCATGGCAGTCGCTGATCACCCGCCGCCTCAATATGTTCACCCTGATCGCCATGGGCACGGGCGTAGCGTGGGTCTACAGCGTGGTTGCGACCTTCGCGCCGCAGATCTTCCCCGCGACCTTCCGCGCCGCCGACGGATCGGTCGCCATTTATTTCGAGGCGGCCGCCGTCATCACCGTGCTGGTGCTGCTGGGACAGGTGCTGGAGCTGCGCGCCCGGGAGCAGACCGGCGGGGCCATCCGCGCCCTGCTCGACCTCGCCCCCAAGACCGCGCGACGCATACGCGACGACGGCACGGACGAGGACGTGGCGCTAGAACAGGTCGTGGTGGGGGACCGCCTGAGGGTCCGCCCCGGCGAGAAGGTGCCGGTGGACGGCGAATTGGTCGAGGGGCGCTCCTCGATCGACGAGTCCATGATCACCGGCGAGTCCATGCCGGTCACCAAGGACGTCGGCGCGAGGGTCATCGGCGGCACGCTCAACCAGAGCGGCGGCTTCGTCATGCGCGCCGGCAAGGTGGGGCGGGACACCATGCTGGCGCAGATCGTCCACATGGTGGCGGAGGCGCAACGCTCGCGGGCGCCGATCCAGCGCCTCGCCGACGAGGTGTCCGGCTGGTTCGTGCCCGTGGTAATCGCCATCGCGCTCCTCGCCTTCGCGGCGTGGGGGATCGTCGGACCGGAGCCGCGCCTCGCGCACGGCCTCATTGCCGCGGTGGCGGTGCTCATCATCGCCTGCCCCTGCGCGCTCGGGCTGGCGACGCCCATGTCCATCATGGTGGGCGTCGGCCGTGGTGCATCCATGGGCGTGCTCATCAAGAATGCCGAGGCGCTGGAGCGGTTCGAGAAGGTGGACACGCTGGTGGTCGACAAGACCGGCACCCTCACCGAAGGCAAGCCGAAGGTGACCGCCCTCAAGGCCGTGGCGGGCCTCGACGAGGCGGAGCTGCTCAGGCTCGCCGCGACCTTGGAACGGGCGAGCGAGCATCCGCTGGCTGCCGCCATCGTCGCCGCCGCGGCGGAAAGGGGCGTACCGCTCGGCGAGGCCCAGGATTTCGACAGCCCGGTGGGAAAGGGCGTGACCGGCACGGTGGACGGCCAAAAGCTCGTCATCGGCAGCCACCGCATCATGGGCGAGGAAGGCGTGGACCTCTCTCCCCTGTCGGCGGAGGCCGAGGCGTTGCGCGCCGACAGCGCCACCGTGATCTTCGTTGCAATGGATGGGCGCATCGGCGGCCTCATCGCCATCGCAGATCCGGTCAAGGCGACGACGCCCGCCGCCCTGGCGGCGCTCAGGGCAGCGGGGGTCCGCGTTGTCATGCTCACCGGCGACAACAGGACGACCGCGCAGGCGGTGGCGCGCCGCCTCGGCATCGACGAGGTGGAGGCGGAGGTCCTTCCGGAAAATAAGGCGCAGGTGGTGGCCCGACTGCGCCAGGAAGGGCGGATCGTCGCCATGGCGGGCGACGGCGTGAACGATGCGCCCGCGCTCGCCGCGGCGGACGTGGGCGTCGCCATGGGGACGGGCACGGACGTCGCCATCGAGAGCGCCGGCGTGACGCTGCTGAAAGGCGATCTTCAGGGCATCGCCCGCGCCCGGCAGCTGAGCCACGCGACCATGAGCAACATCCGCCAGAACCTGTTCTTCGCCTTCATCTACAATGCGGCCGGCATACCGGTGGCGGCCGGCGTGCTCTATCCCCTGTTCGGGCTTCTGCTGTCGCCCATCATCGCCGCCGCGGCCATGGCGCTGTCATCGGTCAGCGTCATCGCCAATGCCCTGCGCTTGCGGCGCACGCCGCTTGGCTAAGGCGTCCTCGTTCGTGGACTGCAGAGACGGCTCCGGCTCCAGGGAGGGAACCATGATGAATCTCGACGGCATGATGGGCTCCGGCATGTGGGGGATGTGGCTGTTCGGCCTCCTGATCCTGGTACTGGTCGTCCTCGGGATCGCGGCGCTCATCAAGTATCTCGGTCGATGAGACCGCGTCCCTCCGGTCGGACGCCGTGGGCATGCGTTTCGCGACGATGATCGGCGGGACCGCTTCAGGACTTCGGGCTGAGATCGAACGTGATCACGAGCGCGGATGCGAGGAGGGCGAAGACGGCTCCGGCGATGAACGTCGTCCGGGCGCCGCTGACGTCCCACAGGAGACCGGCGGCGAGGCTCGCTGCCAGCGTCGCGAGGCCGGTGGCGAGATTGAACAGGCCGAAGGCTGATCCGCGCAGCGTCGCCGGGGCGTTCTGGGCCACGAGCTTGGCGAGGAGGCCCTGGGTGAGCGCCATGTGCACGCCCCACAGGCCGATGCCGAGGAATGCTCCCCACAGGCCCGGGACGAAGGCGAGGGTGAGGTCGGCCGCCACCAGCACGGCAAGGCCGCTGAGCAAAAGCCGCTCCGGCGGAGCCTGATCCGACCAGGCGCCGGCGGGATAGGCGCCGAGGGAATAGACGACATTCATCGCGACGAGCACGAACGGAGCGAACGCCAGCGGCAGTCCCTCGTCGTGGGCCTTCAGGACGAGGAAGGCCTCGCTGAAGCGCGCGAGCGTGAAGACGACACCGATGGTCACAACGACAAGGAAGGGACGTTCGAGGCGCCTGAGATCCGCGATCCGCACCGGCGGAGGTCGGCCTGTTCCAACCGTGCCCACGGACCGATCCTCGACGCCGAGGACGACGCAGAGCACGGCAAGAGAGCCGGGAACGAGAGCGACCCAGAAGACCGCCCGCATGTCGTCGGCGAACAGCGCCATCAGCGCGACGGCAAGCAGCGGCCCGACGAAGGCGCCCACCGTGTCGAGGGCCTGGCGCAAGCCGTAGGCGCGTCCGCGGATCCCAGGCGGGGTGACGTCGGCCACGAGCGCATCGCGGGGCGCACCCCGGATGCCCTTGCCGATGCGGTCGGCGAAGCGCGCGGCGAACACCATCGCCGGAGCGCCGGCCAGGGCAAAGAACGGCTTGGATGCGGCGCCGAGCCCGTAACCGAGCAGGATCAGAGGCTTGCGCCGACCGAAGCGGTCCGACAAATAGCCCGAGAAGACCTTCGCGATCTGCGCCGTGGATTCCCCGACGCCCTCGATCAGGCCCACCATGGCGACGCTCGCACCGAGCGTGCCGGTGAGAAAGAGCGGCAGCAGCGCGTGAATCATCTCGGACGAGATGTCCATGAACATGCTGACCAAGCCGAGGGCCCAGACGGTCCTCGGGATGGGGGGGCGCGGACCTGCAGCCTCCGGGCGGCTTTCCGGCAGGGCCCCGTCCGCATCGTGCATCACGCCACCTTCACCACGGTCATCATCCCCGCAGCCATATGATAGAGGTGGTGGCAGTGCATGAACCAGTCCCCCTTCGGCCCGGCGTCGAAGGCGATGGTCACGGGCATGTGCGGGGGCACCATCACCGTGTCGCGCAAGGCTCCGGAGAAGCGCCGCCCGCCGATGCCGACCACCTGGAAGTGGTGGCCGTGCAGGTGCATGGGATGGCTCATGGTGGTGGGGTTCATGAAGGTCATCTCCACCCGCTCGCCTTGCGTCACGGTGAAGGGTTCGGCCTCGCCGGAGACGCGGCCGTTGATAGTCCAGCGATAGCCCGGCTCCTCGCCCAGCATGACCGGAAAGACCCTGTCGGCCTTACGCACAGCGAGCGGCTTCGTCGCCGCGAGGCGCCCCTCGAAGGTCAGGTCGAGGAGGCCCGCTGGCGCTTCCGCCGCCTCGGCGATGCGGACAACAGAGGCGCCAGGCGTCGCCAGCACGAGGCCGGTGCGGCGGGTCGAGGCCTCCACCTGCGCCAGCACCGGGAAGGCGCCCCCGCTCGCCGGAACCTCCACCAAAAGGTCGATGCGCTGGCCCTGGGCGAGGGGAAAGGCCTCCGCCTCCACCGGCGCGCAAGGCGTGCCGTCGACGGCGATGCAGCGGGGCTTCAGGCCGGGCACGGTGATGAAGAAGGCCGTGGCCGTGCCGCCATTGATGATGCGCAGCCGCACCCGGCCGCCCTTCTCCACCCGCACCACCTCCGGATCGGAGAGGGTGCGGCGGTTGGCGAGGAAGGCGTCGTAGGCGACGTCATTGGCGTGCGCCATGGGCATGCCGCCGCCCGGAGCGCCGGTTCCGCCCGCGCCCATGCTGTAGCCGGCGCTGCCCATCGCGCCGCCCGGCATGGCTCCGCCCACCGGAGCCATGCCGTTCATGGCGTGGCCCGCATGGTTCATGCCCGGCATCGCCATTCCCTGCATCGGCGCGCCCTGCGTTCCCATGCCCTGCATCTGCTGGCCCATGGCGTGGCCACCTTGAGCACCCGCGCCGCCGAGCCCGGCGAGGATCTCCTCCGGGCTGCGGAAGGAGAAGTCGTGCAACATCACCACCACGTCCTGCACGTCCCCGGCATCCGCCTCGCGGGTGACGAGAGGCGCCGCGAGCAATTGCTGCTCGCTCAAAGTGTGGGAGTGCATCCAGTGGGTGCCGGGGGTGAGGCGAAAATCCACCTGGTCCATTCCGCCGACGGCCAGCTCACCCCCGTTCGGGCGGGCGCGATCCTGGTCCGGCGGGATAAAGATCTGGCCGTGCCAGTGCAGCACCGCCGGGCTCTGCGAGGCGTTGAGCACCGCGCCGGTAAGCCGGTCGCCTTCTTTCGCGAACAAGCCTTCGCCGGAAGGGCCCTTCACGGCGAAGGCCTTCGCCGCCTTGCCGTTCACGTCGAGGGTGAGGCTTTCCACCGTGAGAAGCGGAGCCGCAAGGGCGCGCTGCCAGCCGCTGGAGAAGGCGAGGGCGCCGAGCGCCGCGCCACCGGTCAGGACGGCGCGGCGGGAGAGGGCGGATTGGAACACGGGTCGGGTCATGATCGGCCTCTTTGGCTCGTCGCCGGGCAGACGAGGCGAAGCGAAGGGGTTTCGGGCGGTCTTCAATATTTGGCCTGAGCGGAGGCGCCGTCGGGCGCGGAGATCTGGACCACGCCCTTCACGCCCCTGGGGATGGCAACCGCCGCCGTCCCGGCGAGCCGGTTGCCGCCGGCGGGCGAGAGGGGAAAGCGCTGGGCCTTGCCGTCTACCACGAGGATGGCACTGGCCTTGAAGCCTTCCGCCGGAACCGGCTTGGCGGCGCCATCGCTGAGATAGAGCGAGACGGCGGGCGTGCCGTCAGCCACTAGCTCCGCGTGGTAGTGGCCGGCATCCACCCGCACCCCGCCATTGGCCCCCGCGCCGGGCTCGTGGGCAAGGGCGGGCAGGGCGACCAGCGGAAGGGCGAGGACGGCCGGCAGAAGGCGGCGAAACATCTTGGCAAGCTCCAGTCAGAAGGCGTCCGCGCGGGCGGCGGCGGTGGATGGGGCGGTCTCCCGCGCCGCCGTCACCAGCCGCTCCAGCGGGCGTCGGCCATGGCGCAGGACGAGGACGGGGGTGAGGACGGCGTCGAGCAGCGTGGCGCTGACCAGGCCACCGAAAATGGTGATGGCGACGGGGTGGAGGATCTCCTTGCCCGGCACCTCGGCCCCGCTCATGAGCGGCAGCAAAGCGATGCCGGCGGACGCGGCGGTCATCAGCACCGGCGTCAGCCGCTCCAGGCTGCCGCGTGTCACCAGCGCAGGGCCGAACCCCATGCCCTCCGTGACGGCGAGATTGATGATGTGGCTGATCTTCAGGATGCCGTTGCGCGCGGCGATGCCGGTGAGCGTCACGAAGCCGATCATGCTCGCCACCGACAGGGGCTGCCCGGCGATCCAGAGCGCGCCCACCGCGCCGATGAGTGCCAGCGGCACGCTGCCCATGATGATGGCGGCGAACAAGGCCGAGCGGTAGCGGCTGTAAAGGAGCGCGAAGACGAGCAGCGCCGACACCGCGGACAGGCCGCCGATGGTGCGCATGGATTGCTCCTGCGCCGCGAAGGTGCCCTCGAGGCTCGCGGAGACACCAGCCGGCAGGGCCTCCGCCGCGATCACCCGGCGCATGTCGGCAACCACCGCCGCCACGTCGCGCCCGCCTGAGGTGTTGGCGAGAACGACGATACGCCGGCGCCCGCCCTCGCGCAGGATCTGGTTCGGCCCGTCCGTCTCCTTCACCTCCGCGACCTCGGACAGCGGTACCCAGCCAGAGGGCGTCTCGATCAGCAAGCCCGAGAGCCCCTCGGTGGTGCGGGCCGCATCGGGCAGGCGAACCACCACGTCGAAGCGCCGCGCGCCGTCCACGACGCGAGAGACCACGCGGCCGTTGGAAAGCCGCTCCAGCGCGTCCGTCACCTGCGCGGGCTGGAGGCCATAGAGGGCGGTGCGGCCATAGTCCACGCGTACCGTCACTTCCGGCACGCGCACCTGCCGCTCCACCTGCAGGTCGGCGAGGCCGGGAATGCCGGCGAGGCGCGCCCGCAGGTCTTCCGCCGTGGCGCGCAGGGTGTCGAGATCATCGCCGAACAGCTTCAGGGCGATCTCGGCCCGCACACCGGAGAGCATGTGGTCCAGCCGGTGGGAGATGGGCTGGCCGATGTTGAAGGCGGCAGGCAGCACCGAGAGGCGGTCGCGGATGTCGGCAGTGATCTGCGCCCGGCTGCGGGTGGAGGGGCTGAGATCCAACTCGAGCTCGGAGGCATGGACGCCCTCGGCGTGTTCGTCGAGCTCGGCCCGGCCGGTGCGGCGGCCCACCGCCTTCACCTCCGGTACCTCCAGGATGAGCTGTTCGGCCACAAGGCCCATGCGGTGGCTCTCGGCCAGGGAGAGGCCGGGCCGGAACGACATGGAGATGGTGAGCGAGCCCTCGTTGAACGGCGGCAGGAAGGCGCGCGGCAGGCCCACGGCCGCCACCACCACCGAGACGAAGAGCAGCACGGCTGCGCCCATCATGAGGCGCTGGTGGCGGAAGGCGGCGGCGAGCAGGCCGGCGTATCCGTGCTTCAGACCCCGCACCAGCACGCTCTCGCGCTCCACATGGCGGCTGAGCGCGGGCAGCAGGTAAAAGGCGAGCACCGGCGTGAGCGTGACGGAGGTGGCAAGGCTCGCGAGGATCGAGACGATATAGGCCTGCCCCAGCGGCGCGAATAGCCGCCCCTCGATGCCTGGCAGCGCGAACAAGGGCACGAACACCAGCACGATGATGGCCGTGGCATAGACGATGCCCGAGCGCACCTCCCGGCTCGCCGCCACCACCACGTCGAATACCGGCCGCGGTGTCGCTGAGGCGGCATTCTCGCGCAGGCGGCGGAAGATGTTCTCCACGTCCACCACCGCGTCATCCACCAGTTCGCCGATGGCGATGGCGAGGCCGCCCAGCGTCATGGTGTTGATGGAGAGGCCGAAGGCGTGGAACACGATGGCCGTCGCGAGGATCGACACGGGAATGGCGGTGAGCGAGATGAAGGTGGTGCGCCAGTTGACGAGGAAAAGGAACAGCACCACGGCCACCACCGCCATGGCCTCCATCAGCACCTTTTCCACGTTGCCGATGGAGGCGGCGATGAAGTCGGCCTGCCGGAACACCGGCGGCGAAATGCGGATGCCGTCGGGCAGCGTGCGGTTCAGGTCGTTGACCGCGTCCTCCACCGCGCGGGTAAGGGCGATCGTGTCCACCTCCGGCTGCTTCTCCACCGAGACGATCACCGCCGGCCGGCCCATATAGCCGGCATCACCCCGCTTCAGGCGGGCCGCATGTTCCACCTGCGCCACCTGATGCAGGAAGACCGCCCCGCCGGCGGGACGGGGCAGCACCAGCCCCTTCAGGTCGTCGAGGCTGAGGGTGCGGCCGATGTTGCGGATCAGGAACTCGCGCGCCCCATGGTCAGTGAAGCCGCCACCGGAATTGGTGCCGAACTGCGCCACCGCCTTTTCCAGCGCGTCGAGGGAGATGCCGTGGGCGCGCATGGCGGCCGGGTCCGGCGAAATGCGGAACTGCCGCACCTCCCCGCCCATGGGGATGACCTGGGCGATGCCGGGAATGGCGAGCAGCCGCGGGCGGATGATGAAGTCCGCCGCCTCGCGCACCGCCATGGGGGACGCAGTGTCGCTCGTCACCGCGAACATCAGGATCTGTCCCATGATGGAGCTGATGGGCCCCATCTGCGGGGAGACGTTCGCCGGCAGCCGGTCCCGCACCAAAGCGAGACGCTCGGCGAGCTGCTGGCGGTCGCGGAAGATGTCGGTGCCGAAATCGAACTCCACATAGAGCACCGAGAGCCCCACCCCCGACACCGAGCGCAGGCGGATGAGGCCCGGCAGGCCGTTCATCGCCGTCTCCAGCGGGAAGGTGACAAGCTGCTCCACCTCGGCCGGGGCAAGGCCCTCCGCCTCGGTCATGATAGTGACGGTGGGCCGGTTGAGGTCCGGCAGCACATCCACCGGCAGGCGGGTGACCGCAAAGGCGCCGGTGAGCACCAACGCGAGGGACAGCGCCAGCACCAGCAGGCGGTTGCGCAGGGACTGGGTGACGAGGAAGCTGAACATCGGCCGGCCTCAGCGGATCTGGTCGATGAGTTCGGCACCCTCGGTGACCACGCGGCGATCGGGCAGCAGGCCGGCCACCACCAGCACGCGGCCGGCATCGAGGGGTTCCGTCTTCACCTCGCGCGCCATGAAGCGCTCGGCGCTGACATGTTCGTAGACGATGGCCTGACCGTTCGCCCCGCGCACCACCGCCGTGCGGGGGATGGCGATCCCCGTGCGCGGGGCACCGGCCTCCGCGAGGACCGTGAGAAACTGGCCGGGGCGTAGCCCCTCGACGCTGCCGGTGACGGAAAACTGCAGCGGAAGGGTCTGGCTGCGGTCGGACATCCCGGCGCCGAGGAAGGCGAGCGTGACGGAACGGCCATCGGGCAGCCGGCCTGAAGCGCCTGACCTGCCGACATCCGGCGAGAAACCCAGCGCTTCCACCCACAGCCGATCCGGGTCGATGATCCGAAACACCACCGTGTTCGGGTCCGCCATCTGCCCGGCCACCGCGTCCGAGGTGGCGATGACGCCGGCAACGGGCGCGCGCAGCGCCTCCGGCTCGCGCTGCACCCGCTCCAGCGTGGCGCGGCGGGTCTGGAGGCCCTTCAGTTCAATCTCCGTCTCCTCCACCTCGCGGCGGGTGACGGCATTCTGGATGGCGGACAGGCGCTCATAGCGGCGCTTCACGATGGCGATCTGCTGGTCCAGCTCAAAGCCCTGCTGCTCCAGGTCCTTGAGGTCCGAGGCGCCGATGGGCGGGTGGACGTAGGCGAGGATGTCGCCCGCCGCGACCCTCGCGCCGAGCGGCCAGAAGCCGCCCAGCGGCGGCGCGATGCGCCCACCCACCGCCGTCTGTACGAGGCCGCTGGCATTGGCATCCGGCACCACGCGTCCGGGCAATTCCACGACGCCGACGTGGCTGGCTGACGCGGTGACGATGGTGCGCACGCCGAGGATGCGCTGGCTCGGCTTCGGCAGGATTACCGAGCCGTCGGGCAGGCGCTGGGCGGCATCGCGGACGGGAGGCTTCGGCGTGTCCGCGGCTCGTGCGCCCTGCGGTGCTCCGGCGAGCGTGACGCCGAGTGTTCCGAGGACGAGGAGGGCGCCCGCCCGCCGCCGGGACATGACGAGCGCCCCCGCTAGAAAGCCGATGAGAAGACCCGCCAGAGCGCCCACCGGCAGGCCGCCGAACTGCGCCAGCGCCGCAGGCGCTGGCGTCTGCGTGTCGGATGATGCTGCCGCGGCGGGAACGGTCAAAGTACCGGCGAGCACGTCTACCGTATCGCCTGCCGTGACGGTGAAGGCGAGGTCGTGCGCGCCCGGCCTCGCGGCGAACGGCGCCGGCACCACATAGGTGCCGGGCGCCACGGGTTTCGCGGCCTGCGAGCCTTCGGGCGTGTCCATTTCGATGGTCGCGCCGTCCACCGGCGCATTGTCTGCGAAGCGGTCGAGGTGGAGGGTGAGCGTGCCGTCGCGCAGCACCGCCACCAGCTCGAAATTGGCGGAAACCGCCTCGGTGCGGGGGGCGAGGGTCGTTACCTGGGGCGTGGCGGGCGCACCGTGGTCATGGCCCTCGTGCGCCCTCGCGCCCGTCGCCAGCACGAGGCCGGCGAGCCCGAGGCCGACGAGAAGGCCGCACGGACCAAGGCTCTCCCTCCGCACCAAATGGCATGCCATGCTTCAACCCGTCCGTTGGTAAATCCGGTACGGGAGCCAGATAGCGCACGGGGTGTCACGCCGCGTATCGCTTCTGTATCAGTTTGTTTCAGCAAGGCCCCGGGGCAGGCGCACAGTCGCGACCAGCTCGCCGCCTTCGCCATTGGCGAGGGTCAGCGTGCCGCCATGGACGGCTGCCACCGCGCGGGCAATGGAGAGGCCGAGTCCCACCCCGCCGGTGGAGCGGCTGCGGGAGGATTCGAGCCGGACGAAGGGTTCGAGCACGGCGGTCAGCTGCGCCTCCGGAATGCCGGGGCCCTCGTCCCGCACCGTCAGCACGGCCTCGCCCCCCTCCTCCGCGAGCACGACATGCGCGGCGCCGCCATAGAGAATGGCATTCTCCAGCAGGTTCGACACCATCCGCTTCAGGCTGACGAGGCGGCCCGCCACCACCAAGTGCGGCGGGGCGGCAAGATCGGCGGCGCGGCCCCGGTCACGGGCGTCGTCCACCAGCGTCTCCACCAGCGCCACCAGGTCGAGCGGGCGCACCGGCTCCTCGCTGGCCTCGCCACGCAGGTAGGAGAGGGTAGCGTCCACCATCTGCTCCATCTCCGCCACGTCCGCCGCCATGGCCGCGCGCAGGACGGGATCGGCCACATCCTCCATGCGGAAACGCAGGCGCGTCATGGGCGTGCGCAGGTCGTGGGAGACTGCGGCGAGGGCCTGGGTGCGCCGCTCCATCAGCTCGGCGATGCGGGCCTGCATGCCGTTGAAGGCGTGGGCCAGCTCCCGCACCTCCTTGGGGCCTGTCTCCGGGAGCCGCGCGAGAGGGGCGGCCGGAGGCAAGGTCGCGACGGTCCGCGCCATGGCCCTGAGCGGCCGCGTCAGCCAGGCGGCGATGGCCAGCGACAGCAGCAGCACGCCCGTCGCCATGAGCGTGGTGGACAGAAACGACCCGTGCGTGCCGGTCGCCGGCGGGACGGAGGCGAACAGGCGGGCATTCAGCCAGCTGCCGTCCGGAAGGCGCACGGCGACGAGGCTGAGGTGCGGGTCGGTGCCCGCGCCCACCAGCACATCCTGCGGCCCGAGGTCGGGCGCCAGCGTGCGCACGTCGTCGGCGAGGCGCTGCCATCCCTCCACGGCATGGGAGCCGGGCGCAGCCATGGCCTCCCGGCTCCAGTGCGCGTCGATGGCGCCGCCGGACAGCTCATGGGCCACATCCTCCCGCTTTTCCGGCGCCGCCGCCGCGAGCGACCGGCGGAACGCGACGATCTGGTCGGCGAGGCGGATGGCATGGGCCGCATGGCGCTCGCGCTCCATGGCGTGCTCGTAGGTCCACAAGCTCAGCACATGCACGACGACGATGCCCAGCACCGCCACCACGGCGGTGCGCACGGCGAGGCTGTCCATGGCGCGGATCACGAGCGCTCCACCTCCGGAGCGAAGAAATAGCCGGCGCCGCGCACGGTCTTCACCATCTCGGGTCCGCCATGGGACTCGAGCTTCTTGCGCAGCCGGCTGACCTGGATGTCGATGGCGCGGTCGAAGCCTGTGGCGGTGCGGTTCTTGGCGGCGTCCATCAGCTGGTCGCGGGTCAGCACCCTTTGGGGGTGTTCGAGAAAGGTCAGGAGCAGGTCGTATTCGCCAGTGGAGAGATCCACCACGACCCCTTCAGGATTGGTCAGCTCCCGCCGGCGGGTGTCGAGCGTCCAGCCGGAAAAGGCGAGCAGCGTGCCCGCGGCGGCCGTCGCACCGCCTGAAGGCCGCATCCGCCGCAGCACCGCATGGATGCGCGCGAGCAGCTCCCGCGGATTGAACGGCTTCGCCAGATAGTCGTCCGCGCCGAGCTCCAGCCCGACGATCCGGTCCACGTCGCTGCCGCGCGCGGTGAGCATGATGATGGGCACGTTTGAGGTGCGGCGGATGTCCCGGCACAAATCGAGCCCGCTCACGCCGGGCAGCATGACGTCGAGGATGACGAGGTCCACGGGGCCTGTCGCCATGATCTCCCGCATCTCGCGGGCATCCTGCGCCGCAGTGACCTTGTGCCCGTGCTCGCGCAGGAACTTGCCGGCGAGGCGTCGGATCTCGGCATCGTCGTCGACAATCAGGATATGGCCTTCGGGGGACACGGGGTGACGGACTCCTGAAAGGCAGTCCTGCGCGCGCGACTGCTGCTCCACGGACAAGCCCTTTTATCCCAGCCTGCGTGCTTCGCGATACGCCGACGGCGCAGGCAACAGATCGCCCCGCCCCGGCGCTTGCTGCGCTCTCAGGCCCGGCCGCGCCGCGCCCGCGCTGATGCCCGCCGATGGGGCGTGCTCCCGTGAAAGACCATGCCAGCCAAGCCAGCCGGTATAAAGGCCGACCATCAGGATCAGCACAGCGGAGGCATAGGGCGCACGCCGGGCGAAGGCGCTGAAGCCCGACCAGCGTTGCGAGACATGCCGGACGCTGAGCGCGGCGAGCACGCCGGCCGACACCAGCGTGAGCGCCAGGCCGATGCTGAAGCACAGGACCAGCACGAAGCCGAGGCTGAACGCCTTCAGCTGCATGCAGATCAGCAGCACGGTGATCGCCGCCGGGCACGGGATCAGCCCGCCCGTCAGTCCGAAGATGATGATCTGCCAGGTCGTCACCGGGCGGCCGGCAAAGCGATTGCGGATATCGGCGGCGTGGGCGCGTGCATGGGCGTCGTCCTCGTCGCCGAGATTCATGTGAGCATGGTCATGCTCCTCGAACGCGAGGGCATGGACCTCCTCCCCTCCATCGGCGCGGCGCAGTCGCAGCTCCACTGAAAAGGCATGGGGCTCGGGAATGTCATGCGCGCTCTCCAGGAATTCGCCCCGGTGCACGACCGGGAAGACCTGACGGCCGCCGTCGGGCCTCAGGGTTTCCAGAAAAACGCGCTCGGCCTCGGGAAGCCTGCGCCCGGCGGGGCTGGAGATGCGCCAGCGTGGTGGCACGCCGTCCTCGAAGATGCCGAGCACCAGCTCCCCCTCCGAGGTCGGGACGAGACGCGTCTCCTCCTCATGGTGGTGGTGATGCTCGTCGCTCTGCTCGCGCCACGTCCGCCAGGCCATCCAGGCGGCGATGGCGATGATCGCCACGGCCGAAGCCAGCTGAAAATAGGGTTCGCTGGCCTCTCCACCCCATTGCTGTCCGAAATACAGCCCTCCGATGGCAATGAGCCAGACCACCGCCGTGTGCGAGGTCGTTGCGGCGAGGCCCAGCAGGACGGCCTGGGTGAGCGTGCCGCGGATGGCGATGATGAAGGCCGCCATCATCGTCTTGGAATGGCCCGGCTCGAGCCCGTGCAGGGCGCCCAGCAGGATTGCCGAGGGGATGAACAGCCAGGCGTGCGCGGCCCCCTGCTGGAGCAGGTCTGTAAACGCAGTCATCTTGCTCTCAGATCACTTGAGGTAGGTCCGGACGACCTCGATCAGGTCGGCGGCGCCTTTGGCACGCTCGGGATCGGGCTCGGCGTCCGGGTTCACGACGTGATGCCGGATGTGGTCTTCCATGAGCTCCGCCGTCAGTCCGGTGATGGCGCCGCGCATGGAGGCGACCAGCATCAGCACGTCGGTGCAGCCGAGCTCGGCTTCCAGCGCGCGCTCCACGGCTTCGGCCTGCCCCTTGATCCGGCGAATGCGGGCGAGAAGCTTGGCCTTGTGCTTGATCGTGTGTGCCATTACGGATTTATAATATAGGGGGGTACCCTATGTAAACCACTCCCCTTCGTCTGCCGGACCATTCTGGGCCTATGTCGAGGCCGGGAGCCCGGTGACCCTCGATCGATGTGGGGACTTGAACGGGGCTAACAGCTTGGCGCCGTGGGCCCGACCTGTCATCCGCTGACGCAACATCGGATGACGATGCCGGTCCCTCGGACGGTGTCGTCAAGTGTTTCTGCCAAGGGAATGTCCCGTTTCCCGAGTTTTCGACCCGAGAGCGGGCCTAACATTCCAGACATTGCCCACATTTGGCCACAGCCGAGAATGTTCATTCGACCAAGATCGAGAGATTCTTGAGCGTAGATTGCAACCCGGCGTCGTGGTCTTCCTGCCGTATCCCTTCCGGAACATTTTCGCAGGTGATAGTCACCCTGGCTCCTCCGGGAACGGGCGAAAGGCTCCACTTCATCTTCATCTCGCCCGCGAAGGCCGGATCGTTTGATTCGAACCTAACAAGATGGACGATCTGCTCGTCCGGAGCCAACTCCAGGAAACACCCTTCGACGACATCGGTGTCTTCCGAGGTCTTACCGCGGGTAGATCGATCCCCTTTGGCATAGGTCAGCGCCATCCCGTAGGCTCCGCCCTGGCGCGGTTCGAATTTGTAGATGTGTCCCGTCATTCCCTCGGGCGGGAGCCACTTCACCCATGCCTCCGAGTCAGTCCTTCGTCCTCCCGATACGCCTTTCATGAATCGGAATCCTTCGGCACCGCGTCCCCCACCGTGGACGGCTACAGCGATTTGGCCTGAATTCAAGTGCGCTGCCGACGTCGGCTCACACCCATACCAGAAATCAAAACGCGACATTCGAAAGGCGCGTCTTTTCAGAGCGCGGTGGCAACCATGGGCATGACGAAGCCCCACTCGGGAGCGGGGGACCTCGTGAAGTGTCCGGCCCAGACCCAATCCATTCGAGGACGCAGGTGGGTGGCCAGCACGGAAATCGACAGGCGAGACCCAGCTCCGAGTTGACAAGCGCGGCGCGTTTTCCCGCCAACATTTCTTCCCTATCAGCCGAGAAGATGCGCCAGCCAATAGGCAGCACCTGCCGCGAGACCGCCAACCAACAAAGTCTGCACGGCGGACCTGAAGGGGTTTACCCCCGTGAAGCGGCCTTTGATTGCACCGAAAATCGCCAGCGCGATCCCCGTAGTGAGCACGGACATCTTCAAGGCATCAGGGATGTTCGATACGGCGATATAAGGCGCAAGCGGGATGGACCCGCCAACGAGATAAGCGATCGCGATGGTCGCAGCGCTCAGCGGAGCGCGTTTCGGATCCGGCTGTTCAAGGCCGAGCTCGAAGCGCATCATGAAATCCGTCCAGCGCCGGGGATTGGCGCTGATCGCGTCAACCACGTTCGTCAGAGCGGCGCCCTCAAGGCCGTAGGTTTCAAATATCTGCCTCACCTCGTTTACCTCGAAATCGCGCTTATGCTCGATTTCCCAAGTTTCACGCGCTTCCTCCGACTTGAAATGCTCAATGTCCGTATGCGCGGCGAGATAACCGCCAAGCCCCATCGCGATGGCGCCGGCGGCGATCTCGGCAAGACCCGCAGTCACGATCACTCCGGTGTCACTGACGGCGGCAGACAAACCAGCGGCCAGGGCAAAAGGAACCGTCAGGCCGTCCGACATGCCGATGACGACGTCGCGGACGATCTCCGAGCCGCTAAAATGTTTTTCGATATGCGGAGTGGTCGGCATCGATAAGGGTCCTTTTTGAGGGCTATCGAGAAAGCCCATCCGGTGGATGTGGCTTGACGTATTGGAACCTTCGACGGAGGTCGTGCCACTCGGCCAATCGCGGCTGCAATCTGGCAAACGAAGCTGACGGAAGACTGACGCAGCCCGTTTAGAATCGGCCATCAAGCGGCTTTTCGGCGATGAGGTGTCGCAGGATTGTGCGCACAGTCCGTCGGCCCCGCCGGCGCACTGCATCTTCAAGCATGCGGAGGCTTGGAACGGCGGCTCAAGGCTGTTCGGAAGAAACTGACGGCGACGGCCTGGTCTCGCGTTCTTGGCGCAGCCGGTACGAGACGGCGCCGTAGGTGGCGACGCAATAGGGGACCAGGAACGTCAAGCCTATCTTGGTCCAGTTGACCGAGCCGCCGCCCACGGCGGCATCGCCCTGGTTGATGAGATTGAGGATGGTGCCGACGACCACTGCCACCAGGAAGGAGCGGCACGGAATGCCGGACTGCGTTGCATAGGAAAGGAAACGCCGGATCATGCTGGTGCCGGATTTCTCGCCGCGCGAGCTGATGGGACACGTCACCCCGATAGCATTTGCATCAGGATTGCCGGCGCAATCCGGACCCTCGCACATCGTCGCCGTCGCATCAGTCGTCGTCTTCATCGCCGTGCTTCCGCCGGATCTGTTCCAGGCTGGCGGGGTCGTACTTCGCCTTCAGACTGTCGCCGCGCGCGTTGGTCGCCCTGACCTTGTAGCAGCCGTCGTCGGAGCGGATCGAGAGCACGGTCCACCCCTCGCCCTCCAGCTTCTTCTGGAGCGCGTCGCGTGGCTGCCAGTCGGCCAGCGGCACGGTGCAGGCCCGATCGGCCGCCGCCGGTTCCGCGCCGAGGCACGCGGCGAAGACCACAATCGCGGCAACCCACGTGCGTCTCACCAAAGATCCTCCGAGGTGCGCAGCCCGCGAAATAGAAAGCACGCCCAACTGACGCCCACCTGAACGCTCATGCAAATTATCGGGCCCCATCGGCTCGTCTCGCGCGCTAAATTGGCATGGAACACGCCGAGGCGACACATGCGGATCCTTCTCGTCGAAGATGACCCTGTCCTTGGGATGGCCGTGCGCGATCAGATCATCGCCGACGGGCATACGCCCGACTGGGTGACGCGTCTCGACGACGCCTCCGAGGCGATCCATGCCGCCGCCTTCGAGCTGGTCCTGCTCGACCTGATGCTGCCGGACGGACGCGGACTCGATTTCCTGAAGCGCCTGAGGGTGGCGGGCGACGTCACGCCCATCATCGTGCTGACGGCGCGGGACCAGATCTCGGACCGCATCGCGGCGCTCGATGCCGGCGCCGACGATTACCTGGTCAAGCCGTTCGACCTGTTCGAGCTCAGCGCGCGGATCCGGGCGGTGGGGCGGCGCTATGCCGGCAATCCCAACCCGCTCGTCACCCTCGGCGACATTGAGGTGGATCTTGCGGCCCGCTTGGTGCGGCGAGCGGGACGGCCTGTGGCGCTGACCGGCCGCGAATGGTCGCTGTTCGAGGCGTTCGTGCAACGGCCCCACCAGCTCATGTCGAAGCCGCAGCTCGAGGAGCGGCTCTATTCCTTCGACGCCGAGGTGGAGAGCAACACCATCGAGGTCTACATCGCCCGCCTGCGCAAGAAGCTCGGGGCGGAGGTGATCGAGACGGTGCGCGGCATGGGCTATCGCCTCGGCCCGCCTGAGGCGGGCGCATGAACGAGGCGGTGGGCGACGGCCGCCGCGGTAGCGGGTGGAGCCTGCGCCTGCGCTTGGGATTGTGGCTGGCGCTGGCGGTCACCGCCCTGTGGCTCGCCGCCGCCACCGTGGCCGGGCTGGTGCTGCGCCGCGAGATCGGCGAGGTGTTCGACAGCGCCCTGCAGGAGGTGGCGCAGCGGGTGCTGCCGCTGGCCTATGCCGAACTGCTCTCGCGGGACGGAGGCAGCGCGACCCAGCACATGGCACCTATCGGCCCCCACCGGGAATACATCACCTACGTGGTCCGCGACGCGGACGGCCGCGAGCTGCTCCAGTCGAGCGACGCCGACCTGATGCAGATCCCCCGCAGCCTCCCGCCGGGCTTCCACAGCACGGAGCGGCTGCGCACCTACACCGAGGCGGCCGTCAGGGGCACAATCCTGGTGACCACCGCCGAGGACCTCGGCCATCGCCGCGCGGCGGTCCGACGCGCGGTGGTCGCCCTGATCTGGCCCCTTGTCGCCCTGGTGCCCATCGCGCTCGTCGGGGTGTGGCTTTCCGTCCGCCTGTCCTTGAGGCCCGTCATCACCTTTCGCTCGGCGATCGAGGAACGGGGCCGCGGCAATCTCGCGCCGGTCGCAGCGGTGGGGCTGCCGGAGGAGATCGCACCCGTCGCGACATCGGTCAACGCCCTGCTGGAACGCCTGCGCGGTGCGCTCGAAGCCGAGCGCGGCTTCACCGCCAACAGCGCCCATGAGCTCCGGACGCCCATCGCCGCCGCACTGGCGCAGACCCAGCGCCTCGTCGCTGAACTGCCGGGCGGCGCGCCCCGGGAACGGGCCCGTTCAGTGGCGGTCGCCCTGAAGCGTCTCTCGCGCTTGTCCGAGAAGCTGCTGCAGCTGGCCAAGGCCGAGGGCGGCGGCCTCCTCGCCGAAACCCCGACGCCCCTCGCGCCGGTGCTGCGCCACGTGATCGCGGACATCGACCGGCTGACTGACCGGGGCGAGGACCTGATGGTCGAAATCCCGCCGGACAGCGGCCTTGTCTGCGACCTCGATCCGGACGCCTTCGCCATCCTCGCCCGCAATCTCATCGAGAATGCGTTGAAGCACGGCACGCCCGGCACGCCCGTGCGGGTGCGGCTGGCCGACGGCCTGTTCGAGGTCTCCAATGGCGGCCCCGTGGTGCCGGCCGACCGGCTGGCGCGCCTGATCCGCCCGTTCGAGCGCGGCCCGACGGGGGCGGAGGGCTCCGGCCTCGGCCTTGCCATCGTCGCCGCCATCTGCCGCGGCGCTGGCCTGACCCTCGACCTCGCCTCGCCGATCCCGGGCGAAGCCGACGGCTTCCGTGCCAGGGTGCGCTTCGCGGCCGTGCCTCAAGCCTGACGGGAAGCTGAACGCAGATCTGCATCGGCTTCAGGTGGCGGTCAGGTGCGAACGCGAGGGTGCTTCCGGTCAACACCAACCGGGAGATGGTCAATGAAGACGCGCACCCTGATCGGAGCGGCGCTCCTGCTTTCCACCACGGGTATCGGCGTCGCACTGGCGGCGGCGGAGGCTGATCACCTGACCTCAAGCCATCACGAACGGCATGATGGCGCGACGTCATCCGCCATCGAGGGGCGCCCGATCCGCTTCGCCGAAGAGTCCCATGAGCGGCGTCGTGACGGCGAGCATCGCGGACGCCGCCACCACGATGACGATGAGGATGAAGGCGAAGACGACGAGGGTGGCCGCCGCGGCGCAATCCCGCAGGCCGGCCCGGCTGATCCCAATGCGCCGGTGCCCGACAACGGCTTCTTCAACGGCAAGGCCCGTCCCAAGGTCGAGGTGCAATGAGCACCTCGCCGCGCCCGACCTTCTCTCCCTTGAGGAACAGACCGATGAAATTCGTCCTCTCCGCCGTGGCCGCCACCACCGCCTTGATCGCCCCGGTGGTCGCCGAGGCCCGCCAAGTCACCTTCGAGACCACCCTCAAGGCCTATGGCGGCAACGGCGCCTATGTGGTGCTCTACGTCACCGATGCCGCCGGCGTCTACAAGGGCACCTTGTGGATGGCCGGCGGCAAGGCGAAGTACTATCGCCACCTCAGCGACTGGCAGCGCGTCTCCGGCGGGCGACCGACCGAGATCGACGGCATCACCGGCGCCAGCATCGGCTCAGGCAGGACGCTGAAGATCAGCCTCGACCTCGCCGATGCCATGATCGACGCCGGATACAAGGTCCATGTCGACACCGCCGTGGAGGACGGCATGGACAATCCCTCCGAGGTGATCGTACCCCTCGATACCGCAGCCTCCGGCAAGCTGGCGCCGGGCAAGGGCTACGTCAAGTCCTTCACGGTCACCTTCTGAAGCGATCGGACCTGATCCATGCTTCGCCGCATTCATGCGCTGCCGGGCGTCGTGCTCGCGCTCGGCCTTACCGTCATGGCCCTCACCGGCGTGGCGCTTTCCGTGCAGCCGGCGCTCGACCGTCTCGCATCACCGGCGATTCCGGTCGGCACCAGCGTCGCCGCCCTCGCCGAGGCGGTGGCGGCGCGTCACCAGGGCATCGATTCGATCCGCGTGCGGCCGGACGGCGCCGTCACGGTCGCCTTCACCGACGGCGAAACGCGCGGCGTGGAGCGGGTCGATCCGGCGACCGGGGCCGGGCTTGGTCCCTACCATGTCTCAGAAACGACACGCGTCATCACGAATCTGCATCGCGCGTTTCTGACCGGAGATGCGGGGCGGGCCGCCACCGGCGCCGGCGCGCTCGCCATGCTCGTGCTCACCGTCTCCGGCACCCTCCTCCTCGCCCGCCGCCTCGGCGGAGCGGGCGCGCTGCTGCAGTCCATCCGAGGCACACCGGCCCAGCGCTGGCACGGCGAGCTCGGCCGTTTCGCTGCCGCTGGCCTCGTCCTCTCATCCCTCACGGGCGCGTGGATGTCGGCGAGCAGCTTCGGCCTCATCCCCGAACACGAAGCCGCCGCGCCCATGGTGTCGGCGAGCGGCGGCGCGCCTGCTCCGGCCGGCACGCTGGCGGCGCTCAGGGCGACCGATGTGGCGAGCCTGCTCGAGCTGACCTTCCCGGCACCCGACGATCCGACCGACACCTACGGCCTGCGGACAAGCCGGGGCGAGGCGCAGATCGATGCGGCGACGGGCGCGGAGCTGTCCTTCACCCCGGCGCCGACGCTCGACCGCCTGAACGGCATGATCCGTACCCTCCACACCGGCCAGGGCGCCTGGGTGCTCGGGCTCGTGCTCGGCCTTTCGGCGGCGGCGGTTCCGGTGCTCGGCGCGACCGGCATCGCAATGTGGTGGCGCCGCCGCGCCGCCCGGCCGCGCATCGCGATGAACGCGCCCGCCCGTGCTGCCGACACCGTCCTCCTGGTGGGCAGCGAAGGCAATTCCACCTGGGGCTTCGCCGCGACGCTGCACGACGCGCTGACTCGCGCCGGCCACCATGTCCACACCGCGGCCATGAACGATCTTCAGCCGTTTTCCGCCGTCACCGAACGCCTGCTGCTCCTGGCCGCGACCCATGGCGACGGAGCGGCGCCCGCCTCGGCGACGGTGTTCCTGTCCCGGCTCGCGCGGCAGGAACGCCGCGTGCCGGTGGCGGTGCTCGGCTTCGGCGACCGCTGCTTTCCGCATTTCTGCGGCTACGCCGAGGAGGTGTCGGCTGCGCTCACGGCAAACGGCTGGCCGCAGCTCCTGCCGATGAAGCGCATCGATCGGCGTTCGGCGCAGGAGTTCGCCCAATGGGGCCGCGACCTCGGTACCGTGCTCGGTCACGACCTCAAGCTCGAGCACGTCGCCGAGCCGCCGAAGACGGTCGCGCTCGAACTCGTCGAACGCGAGGACTATGGCGTGGCCGTCGGCGCGCCGGTGGCGATCCTGCGCTTCCGGAGGCCAGGAACGGACGGCAAGGCCGGACGCCTGCCGTCGTTCGAGCCCGGCGACCTCGTCGGCATCCTGCCGCCGGGCCATCCGATGCCGCGCTTCTATTCGCTGGCGTCGTCGTCGTGCGACGGGATGCTGGAGATCTGCGTCCGCCTGCGCGCAGGCGGGCTCTGCTCGACCTTCCTGCACGCTCTCGCTCCCGGCGATCGCGTGGAGGCCTTCATCCGCGCCAACCCGACCTTCCGGCCGGCCGCGGGACGGGCGCCGCTCATCCTGATCGGCGCCGGCGCCGGCATCGGTCCGCTCGCCGGCCTGGTGCGCGCCAATGCCGCCGGTCGCCCGGTCCACCTCTACTGGGGCGGCCGCAGCCCGTCGTCGGATTTTCTCTACGAGCACGAACTGGCCCAGCATCTCGCCGAGAAACGCCTGACCTCGCTCCAGACCGCCTTCTCACGCGGTCCGGATGGCGGCGCCTATGTGCAGGATCGCATCGCCGCCGACGCGCCTCGCCTGCGCGAGCTGATCCGGCAGGGCGCGCAAATCCTGGTGTGCGGCGGCCGTGACATGGCCCAGGCCGTGACCTGGGCACTCGATCCGATCGTGCGGCCACTCGGCCTCGACCTTCCCACCCTCAAGTCGTCTGGACGCTATGTCGAAGATGTCTACTGATTCAGCTCAAGGCGCGCTGGAGCCCCGCCGCCACGCCCTCAGCGGCCCCGCCATGGGCGCGCGCTGGTCAGCGGTGTTTTTCGCCGTAGGCGGCGTGGACGAGGGGGCGCTCACCCGCCGCCTTCAGGGCACCCTCGACCGTGTCGAGCGCCAGATGTCCACCTGGCGGCCGGATTCCGACCTGGAGCAGCTCAACGCCGCCCCCCTCGGCACCTGGGTGGCCATTCCCTGCGAGCTGATGGGCGTGCTCGCTGCGGCCCTCGAGATCGGCCGCCTGTCGGGGGGCGCGTTCGACATCGGCGTGGGCGATCTGGTCCAGGCCTGGGGCTTCGGGTGCGGCACGCGCGTGCCCGACGGCGGACGCATCGCTGCGCTTGCGGGGCGTCCCTCCTTCGAGCCGCCGAAGACCCTGCAGCTCGATCCGGCGGGCTGCCGCGCGCGCCGGCTGGCGCCGCTGCGGCTCGATCTGTCCGGCATCGCCAAGGGCTTCGGCGTGGACGAGCTGGCGCGGGAGATGACGGAGGCGGGCCTGTCCTCCTGGCTCGTGGGCATCGACGGGGAGATGCGCGCGGCGGGCACGAAGCCGGATGGCCGACCCTGGGCGGTCGCCCACGAGACGCCAGTCCCCGGCGTGCGGGACGTCCTCGGGGTGCTGGAGCTGTCCGGTGCCGCCGTCGCAACCTCGGGCAGCTATCGCCATCAGGTGGAGGTGGCGGGCAGGAGGCTCTCCCACACCATGGACCCCTCGCGCGGCGCGCCATTGGAGAACGACCTCGCCGCCGTCACCGTGCTCAGCGACACCTGCATGGCCGCCGATGCCTGGGCGACGGCGCTGATGGTGCGCGGCGCGCAGGACGGCCCGGCCCTCGCCCGCCGGCTCGGCCTCGCCGCGCTGTTCGTCGGGAGCGAGGGAGAGGTGGTGGCGACGTGGCCGTGACCAGCCATGCCTCATGGACTGGCGGCGCAATCCTGCCTCGGGTCCATTCCCTTGCGTCCTCTCAATGCGGCCGCAGCCGTTTCCGGGTGTTCTTCCCGGTGGAGGTGCCCGCTCAGGATCAATGGCGAACCGTCGGGGTGTGAAAGGAAACCGGAGACATGAGACACATCAAGCAGGTCCTTGTTGGCCTCCTCGCCCTCGTATCGCTGCTGTGGGTCGCGGCCGAGCCCGGGGTGTTCCAGTCAGCCGGGTTCTTCGCGATTCGGGCGGTCGCCGTGCAGTACACGGGCGTGCTCGCCATCGCGCTCATGAGCGTGGCGATGATGCTGGCGCTGCGTCCGCGTTGGCCCGAGCGCTGGATGGGCGGCCTCGACAAGATGTACCGGCTCCACAAATGGCTCGGCATCACCGCGCTCATCGTCGCCATCATCCACTGGCTGTGGACGCAGGGGCCGAAGTGGGCCGTGGGCTGGGGTCTTCTGGAGCGGCCCGCCCGTGGGGACCGCCCGCCCATCGAAAACCAGGTGGAGGCCGCTTTCTCAAGCCTGCGCGGCACCGCCGAGGGAGTGGGCGAATGGGCTTTCTATGCAGTCGTGGCGCTGATCGCGCTGGCGCTGGTCCGGGCCTTTCCCTACCGCTTGTTCTATAAGACCCATCGCCTGCTGGCGCTCGCTTATCTGGTGCTGATGTTCCACTCGGTGGTGCTCCTGACCCTCGCCGACTGGATGACGCCGCTCGGCGCCGCGATGGCGGTGCTGCTGGCCGGCGGCACCTTCTCGGCCGGGGTGGTGGTGGTGCGCCGCGTCGGCGCAGCGCGGCAGGTGAAGGGACGCATCGCCGAACTCACCTATTATCCGGGCGTGAAGGCGCTCGAGACCGTCATCGACGTGCCCGCCGGCTGGCCGGGCCACCGTCCCGGACAATTCGCCTTCGCCATGTCGGATGCCTCCGAAGGCGCGCATCCCTACACCATCGCCTCGGGCTGGCACCCGGACCATCCGCGGATCACCTTCGTGACCAAGGAACTGGGCGACCACACCAGGGGGCTGAAGGAGCGGCTCAAGGTGGGCCAGGAGGTGCGGGTGGAGGGGCCATATGGCTGCTTCACCTTCGACGACGATTGCCGCAGCCAGATCTGGATCGGTGGCGGCATCGGTATCACGCCGTTCATCGCCCGCATGAAGCACATGGCCTTGCGCGGCGAGGCGCCCGACTGGCCGCAGGGCCAGGTCGCCGATCTGTTCCACACCACCAGCGATGTGGACGAGGTGGCGCTTGCAAAGCTCGCCGAGGATGCCAGAGCTGCCCAGGTACAATTGCATCTGCTGATCGACGCGCGCGATGGCCGGCTGACCGGCGCCCGCATCCGCGATGCCGTGCCGGACTGGCGTGACGCCAGCATCTGGTTCTGCGGCCCGGCCGGCTTCGGGGCGGCGCTGCGGGCCGATTTCGCCACCGAGGGCTTCCCGGTGGATAAGCGCTTCCACCAGGAACTCTTCGACATGCGGTGAGGGGCCTCGGCACACTCGCAATGGATGCGTTCAGGCTCGTGTCACCGATCCGTCTTCGGAAAAACGAGGCGGATGCGCACACCGCGGCCGGGGGCGTCCTCGACGCGCACGGCTCCGCCGTGCAGCGTCATGATGGTGGAAACGATGGCGAGCCTCGGCCCGGCACCGTCGGGCCGGCTTCGGTCCAGGCGGTGGAAGCGATTGAGAAGACCGGCTCCGCGATCTTCCGGTGTCCGATCCGCGAGCGCCCTGCGGCAACGACATCGAGTCGCAGGGCGCCGCGATCGGCTGCACGAATTTCGCGGCTGCGCTCGATTAAGCGACTCCGCAATCTCTCAAGTCTTTCGGCAGACAGTGCCGGTACGCCAAATTCGGGCGGCAGGCTGATATCGGGAAAGGTCGTATGAGACCGTCCGTCTCTTACTCTTTGACCCGCGTGAGCGTGCTGATATCGGTATGGGTGAATGGCTTACCATACACATGCAGGATCGTTTCCTGCGTGTATTGCATGGTATTTCCAGACAACTCATAAGTGACAGTGAATTTTTCCGTCTTGTCGTTTGCTGCCATATAGTCCGATTGGCCGATGCCCACGTTCTGGGCCGTCAGGGTAAGCGTGGTATCCGGTTTTCCCGTTGCCACAACGCACACAGCCCTGGGGATGCAAAACGAGTTATATATTGTCTGATTTGCCTTGTCGTAAATGAGATATCCGACTTGGTCGTGAAACTGTTTCTTGTCGCTCTTGCGGAAAACCATCTGGTGATAAAAAATTGCCGTCAGATGCTGGCTGCTCGCGTTTGTGGCATCGCCGGCTGGCGTGAATCTTATGGTCTCGTAATAAGGCGAAGCAGCACCGCCTCCTTTACCCACTTCGGAACCTTCCCGGCCGGGAGCCACGTCCAATCCTTCGTCGTCCTGAGTCTTCCAGGTCCCGACGAACTTGGCGAGTGGGCCGTAATCCAGCCCGTTGATAACAGTTTCTGTCTCAGATGTAGCGGCAACGGCGTATAGTGCGGGGAGCATGAGGCCAGCAATCGCGCTGGCAACGAGGAGGCTTCGGGAGAATTTCACGATCAATCTCCTGACTGGATATCAGCTTTCATCAGAACAACGGCTCATCGACAGCTCGATAGCATGAGCGCTCTGACAAAAGCCTGACGATGGGCCGAACTCGGGGAGCTCTTCGCCAATGCGTTGAGGCTCACCCGCACGGGAAGATGAGACGCATGAGCGCCCCGCCGCCGGGTGCGTCCTCAATCCGGACATCGCCGTTGTGCAGCTCCATGGTGGTGGAGACGATCGCGAGGCCCAGCCCCGCCCCGTCCGAAGCACTTTTGTCCAGGCGCCGAAAGCGTTCCAGCACGTCGCCGCGCCGCTCCGGGGGGATGCCGGGGCCATGGTCGCGCACCGCGCACTGGCCCCCAGGGCCCGTAGTCACCTCGACGGCGGTGCCCGCCGGCGTGTGGGCCAAAGCATTTTCCACGAGGTTCCGCAACGCCCGGCCGATGGCGTCGCCGTGGCCGTGCACGCGCGCCGCTCCCGCGTCCCGAAAGGCGATGGTTCGACCGCGCATGACCGCGAGCGGCGTCAGCTCAGCCACCACCTCGCGGGCGATGGCGCCCAGATCGGCCTGGGCATCCGGCGCGAGTTCCAATGCGGTCGCGTGCGACATGTCGAGCATCTGGTCTACAAGGCGTTTCATGCGCTGCGCGTCGGCCACGAGCTTTGCCTTCTCGACGCTGTCCGGCAGCTTGCCGATGCTCAGCATCATGATGGCGAGCGGGGTGCGCAGCTCATGGGCCGCATCCCCCGCGAAATCCCTCAGGGCGCACACGGAGCGCTCGATGCGCGCCAGCATGGCGTTGACCGCCGTCACCAGCGCCTGCACCTCCCGCAGGGAGGGCTCCGCCCTGATCCGCGTGGACACCTGGGCCGGATCAATCCGGTCGATGGCGGCGATGGTGGTCTCGAGCGGCTTCAGCGTGGTGCGCACCACGCTGAAATTGAACAGGAGGAACATGAGCGAGAGCAGGATGAGCGGCAAGATCACGTGGAAGCGGATCTCGTTGAAGATGACCGGCACGAACGGCCGGAAGCCCTCGCCGGCGATGGCCACCGTGATCCAATAGGGATGCCGCCCGACCTCGACGCGGCGGGTGCCGGTAAGCAGGAAGCGGCTGTCCCAGCTCTCGCGCTGAGTCCGGATGACCAGGAACGACAGGGGCGGCTCGTCGGCGATCTTCAGGCTGGCGTCGTCGAACCGCGCCACCACCGCGCCGCCGCGCTCGTGGATCAGGAAAGCCCGCCGTGTGCCGGAGGCGAGCGGATATTGCAGGTCTTCCGAAACCGGGTTGCCGGCGGCCCCCCTCATCTGCGGGATCTCCTGGGCGATCCGGTCCGCCTCCGCGGTCACGAGGAGGTGGTCGAGCTCGTTGGGATTGTTGACATACATCCGCACGACGACGAGCAGCTCGACCACCAGGAAGACGAGCCCCACCAGAGCGAGGCGCACCGAGAGGCGAAAGAAGAGGCTGCGCGGCACGACGGGCGGGCGGCTCGCAGTCATGGGGCTTCCCGTTCCGCGCCGGCATCGGTCGGATGCGGGGCCGGCACCAGCATGTAGCCGACGCCGTGGGCGGTGTGCAGGATCACGTCCGCTCCGGCGGCGCCAAGGCGTCGGCGCAGGCGCGAGGCCGCCGCCTCCAGAGCGTTGGGCGTAACCTCGGACGAAAGGGCGTACATGGCCTCTTCGAGGCTGGTCTTGCTCACCACATGCCCGGCCCGCCGCATCAGGCGTTCCAACAGGTCCAGCTCCCGCGGTGGCACGTGGATCACGCGGCCGCCGACGCGCACCTCGCGGGCGACGGTGTCGAAATCGAGGTTCCCCAGGCTCAGGGTGATGCCGAGGCAGCCGCCGGGACGGCGCAGCAAAGCGCGGCAGCGCGCCGCCAGCTCCGCCATGTCGAACGGCTTCACCAGATAGTCGTCGGCTCCCGAATCGAGGCCGCCCACCCGGTCGCCGAGACCGTTGCGGGCGGTGATCACCAGGATGGGAGCGCCGCTCCCCGTCCGCCGGACGGCGCGGATGAAATCCACACCGTCGCCGTCCGGCATGCCGAGGTCGATGAGCAGGAGGTCATAAGGCGTCACGGCCATGCTTTCCCACGCGACGCTCAAGGAGGCGAAGCGGTCGAGCACGAAGCCCTCGGCCTCCAGGCCCTCTGCGATCAGGATCGCGAGTCGGGGGTTATCCTCCGCGAGCAGAACCCGCATGGTCGACATCCGTTCCGCGGGCGCGGCGCTTGCGCCCCGTGATCATGGCGAGCACCAGATTTTCCCGGTGTGCCAAGCTTTCTGCAATGGCGGCGAGCACGTGCACCGCCGCCATGGCGAGAATGAGGTTGGCGGCGATCTCATGGGCTTCCTCCACCCACTCCTTGCCCCAGAAAGCATCGATGGTCTGCATCCAGCCGGTGAGGCAGGTGGCGGCGAGCAGACCCATGAGGAGGAGCATCATCACCGCCCCGGCGGGATTGTGGCCGACATAGCGTCGGTCACGCCGGTCGAGCACCGCGCGCAGATGGTCAGCGAAGGTCCGCGGGGACGGAACGAAATCGCGGAACCGTGCGTGAACGGTGCCGACGAAGCCCCACACCACGCGAACGGCGAGCAGGGCGGCGACGGTGTAGCCTACGTAGCGGTGGAGCGCTTTGCCGTCCTCCAGCACGAAGCTGTTGAGCACGACGCCGAGCACCACCGTCCAGTGGAAGATCCGCACCAGCGGATCCCACACCGGAACGGTATAGCGGACGTGCGCGGCGGCGCGCGCTGATGCCTCGGATCGAGGGGGCAGCATGGCCATGGTTCAGTCCACGTTGTTCTCGACGATCTCGGCGGTCACAGGATTGAAGTAGACTTCTGCCTTGCGTCCATCGGCATTGTATCCATAGATTTCGTAGCATCCCGAGCTGGTCTTCTTGAACACCTTGATGTTCTTGAAGCCCATCTGGCCGATCTTCTGCTTCATGACCTCTTCGCTGAGCCACTTTTCCTGCGGCTCCTTGGTGCAGGTCGGGCTGGCAAGAGCCATGGAGGAGGCAAGGCTCAGGGCGACGGCAGCGACGAAAAGTCTGCGGATCATCAGGTTTTCCTCATGCTGCGGGAAGCGATGGACCAAGGCCATCCCGCCGGCACGTCTCTTAACGATCCCGGCTGACCAAAGCCTGACGGGCAAAGATGCGCGCGCATGCCGAAAAGGGGGCGCCCCCGATGCGCGCGAAGGATAGACCACGTCAGGACGTCGTCAGCCCGTCCGCGTATCGAAGGGCCGTCGCTCCTTAGGGCGACTGCATCCTTTCGAGAGACCGATCCATGATCATCGTTCGCAGCCTTCTTGTCGCTGGCGTTCTCGCTTGCGCCTCGCTCGCCGCCCCGGGCTTTGCCGCCGACGCCCTCAATCCGCAGACGAAGAAGAACCTGGAAGCGGCCATGCACGGCGAAGCCTTCGCCAACCTGAAATATCAGGCCTATGCCGAGCATGCCCGCAAGAGCGGCCACCCCGCGATAGCCAAGCTGTTCGACGAAAACGCGAATGTCGAGGCCAACGAGCATTTCGCCCGCGAGGCAGACGCTCTTGCCCTCGTGAGCAGCGACGAGGCCAACCTGCTCGACGGCATGGCCGGCGAACACTACGAAAACACCAAGATGTACGTCGAGTTCGCCAACCAGGCCGATGCGGTCGGTGACAAGAAGGTGGCTGATCTTTTCCGTCAGATCGCCGCCGATGAAGGCGATCACTACGCCGCCTACAAGGCGGCCGTTGAGAAGCTGCGCGCCGGAAAATGAGGTTTCTGAGTGGCGCGAAACTCCTTCTTCGCGCCGCTCGTAACGCGCTTCGATGTATCAGAATGTGTTGCAGGCAGTTTTATCGAAAATTCGGAGCATGATGAGATAATATTCGATGGTTTAGCTTAGTGATGCCAGGTAAATACTTCCAACGTCTCAGTATTTAAGCTTTCGATTGCTGCGAATACGCCGAACATATATCAGTCCAGAGGGGGCATTCCTAACTCTTTTGATATCAACGGGAGCGGGAATGGAGCTTCGTCATCTTCGGCATTTCGTGGCGGTTGCAGAAGAGCTCCATTTTACACGTGGCGCGCAACGCGCCGGCATCGAACAATCGCCATTGTCTCGATCGATCAGGACTCTCGAACGGCGCCTTGGCGTAGTATTATTCGAGCGCACACGGCGATCCACGAAGCTAACGCCGGCCGGTGAACGCCTTCTCGTCCATGCGCGTGCGCTCCTCGCATCCGCCGACGAAGCACACATAGACGTTCGCACTGCAGCAGCGACAGGAGACACTATCAGCCATTTGCATATCGGCATTTGCGACGGCGTACCATTTGCGCGTCTCGCGCGACTGATTTCAGAAGTAAAGCGGGATAGTCCGCAAGTTGTCATTCATGTCCATGAAGCGTCAATGGCGCAGAACGTAGAGGGCTTGCGAAGCGGCTTTCTTGATGCGGCGCTCACGCCGGAGAGCGGATACGGCAAGGGGATTTTGTCCGAGGCAGTTTGGCGAGATCCGCCGATCGCCGTGATGCCGAGTGGTCATCCCCTGGCCGGAAAGAAGCGGATCAAACTATCTGAGATTATTAAAGAGCCTCTCATTCTAAGTCGACCCGATACGGGTCTTAGCCAGCAATCCCAGATCGAACAGCTTGTTCGAACCGCAAGTTCGACCCCCAATATTGTTAGTCGCACCACGACGCTTCCGGTGTTGGTTACGCTGGTTCTTGCGGGCTATGGCATCGGAATAGCGACCGCCGCTCAACTCGAGGCGGTCGAGGTGAATGGCATTGCCCTCCGGCCCCTGAGCGATGCGCCCACTGATCTGAAAACTTGGCTGATGGTGCGTGAGGGGACACTCAGCGAGCCACTATCTCGTTTCGTCGAGCGAGCTCGGACGATTATTTGAAGAGCCTCTACGGCCAAGCCGCGCGGCACGGAATCCCTTGTCACGAGCAATAAAGGTTTCGAGCATGAGCGGGGCCAACGTCAAAGCATCGACAACCGTGCCATGAAGCTCGGAATGAAGAGCGGCATATCGATCGAGGTCGGCTCGAAGTTGCACCGATATGGTAATGGTGAGTTTGACGGTTTCGGCTTTTGGCACTGGTCCGAGGCTAAGTTTTCTGGTCAATCATCCCTCCTGATGTCAGCCGTCATCGGTGTGGCGCGATAGGGTCGCAAGACGAGATCCTTATTGACGATGACGCGGACCGGAAAGCCCGGTCGCACCTTCAAGGTCGGCTGGATATTGAGATTTCGCCGCGTGATTTGCTGGCCGACATCGTTGATGGTGTCCTGGGCGCCGTCGCGCGTCGCGATGATGATCTGATCGCCGTTCGTCCCCTGATTTTGAGGCGCTGCCAACTCGGCGCCGATGCCGAGCAGCGAGGAGAGGACCGCGCCTCCGATCAGGCGGAACCAGTGATTGTCCACCTCATCTTCGAGGCCCGAATGGCCGGCGGTATCGACGCCGGAGAGACGATCCAGCACGATGGAGGAGCCGTCCGGCATGACAAGGCGATTCCAGACCAGGAGCACACGGCTCTGGCCAAAGGCGACGCCGGAATCGTACTGGCCCATCAGGCGGGTGCCCTGGGGGATAAGGAGATGCCTACCCGTCGCCGTGTCGTAGACATTCTCGGTGACGGTACCGATGATCTGGCCCGGAAGATCGGAATTGATCCCCGTCACCAAGGCGGCCGGAATGATGGTGCCGGCCATCACCTGATAGGGCGAGCGCGGCGTCTGGAGCGTTCCAGATCCGTAGATTTTCTGGTCGGTCTCTCGGCTCGCGAACGCCTGCTTGCGGTCCTGCATGTTTTGCGTGGTCATTTCATCGACAGGCGGAGCAACGGTCGTTTCCGCACCGGTAGCGCGTATGGCGGTAAGATCGAGCCGGTTTGGCTCCGGTGAGGCGGCCGCGGTTGCCGATACCTCCTGTTTCGGGCGCGTCGTCTGAAAGAACACGGCTGCCTTCGCTGCAGCTTCCGCTTCCTGCTGGGCACGAAGGCGCGCCGCGCGTTTGGCATCCTCTTCCGGATCGGCTCTGAAACTCGGTCGCTCGGGCATGGGCGGAATGCCCGCCTCCCGTTCGGTGCGCACGACTGGCCCGCCGAGCTCGCCGGGCAAGGGGGCACCGAGCTTCGGTGGTTGAACCTGCGTATAGTCGCGCGGCAACATTTGCAGCCCCTCCGCCGGGTTGACGCGATCGGTGTTGTAGAGCTCCTCACCGGTCCGAGCTGATCTGTCCCGGCCTTGCAATGCCCAAATCATCGCGCCGAGCACTGCGGCCGAGACGGCGCCGGCGAGCGCCATCAAGGTCCAGCGATTGAGACGGGTCACGGGACGCGGCTTGGCGCGAATGGCGAGATCGGGCGGTGGGGATTTGGGTGGCACGGTCATAGCCCGAAAATCCCCCGCCGGTTGCCGTCGGTGCGCGAGATACGCACGATCTGCTGCTTCTCGCCTCCGAGACGAAGCTCGGCCGCACCGAACAAGCGATCGACGATGTAATAAGGCGGTTTTGCGCGGTAGTTGACGAGCTGGTTCTCCCCGGTGGGGCCGACAACGAACAGCGGCGGCAACTCGCCCTGGGCGATACCAGCGGGAAACTGGATATAGACCTTCTCACCGTCGTCGAAGACGCGGGTCGGCCGCCATGATGGATTGTCGCCCGTGATCTCATAGCGGAACTGGACTCGCTCGAGCGCGACGGCATTTGCGACCGGCGTGACAGTCCCCGCACGATCGTTCTGACGTTGCAGCGCGAGGAGGCGGTCGTGTGGATAGTCCCAGGAGACCGACGCCATCCAGGTCTGGGGCGTCGATGTGAGTTCGAGAAGGTAGGTCCGGCGGTTGGTGTTGACCACCAGATTGGTCTTCAGATCCGGCCGCGTCGGTTTCACCAGGATGTGGGTCTGCTGGCTTCCGCCCCCACCGCTGGTCGTGTCACCGATCACCCATCGCACGGTGTCGCCGGCCGAGACGGAAATCAGCTCTTCGCCGCTCTGCAGGGCGATGTCCGTTACTTTTTCAGGCGCGGCATAAACCTGATAGAGCGCGCCGGCCATGTAGGGCCAGACCTGCGTGGCATTGACATAGCCGGTGCGGGTCGGCTGCACGCGGGCCGCATCGTTGGCCGTCGTGACGCGTAGCTTCGGATCGGCAGGTTCAACTGTTCCGCCCTTGACCGGCATCGGCTTCAACTGGCCGGGCAGCGGCAACGGCTTCGGCAGCTCGACTATTTCGACGGGACCTGCCGGCTCGACGATCCGGCTCGCCTCGTAGGGTTCATCCAGGGAGATTTCCGGCGGCGGTGTTTTCCCGGCGCAACCCGCCAGCAACGTGACGGACGAGAGGAGGAGAATGCGGAATGGCAGCATGCGGGTCATGATCCTTTTCTCCTTCACGACCTGCCGACGCCGAGTTCACGGCTCCAGTTGATGCCGTTGACGAAAATGCCGAGAGGATTTTTACGCAACCGGTCCTCGGTGCGCGGTGGTTGCATGATGATTGTGAGGATGCCGGTCCAGCGATCCGTGCCGGCAAGCTGATTGTTCTCATAGCGCCGCTCGATCCAGCGGATCTGGAAGGAACTGTCCGATGCGCGCACGACGCTGGTGACCTCGACGGCGACCGACATTTTGCCGACCTTGCCGAACGGATCGTTGGCACGCGCATAGTCATTCAAGCCGGCGCTGCCGCGATCGGTGGTGAAGTCGTAAGCCTCGAGCCAGTTCTGCCGCACCACGATGGGGTCGGTGGGCAGTGCGCGCACATTCTGTATGAAGCGCGCGAGCGCGTAGGCAATCTGGGCGTCGGTCGGCCGATAGGCTTCCACGGCCGGGCCAACGGTCTTGACTTGACCGAGCTGATCGACCTCGACCACATAGGGCGTGACGGTGGAGCGGCCAGCCTGCCACAGCAGACCGCCAGCCATGCCCACCGCAAGTGTCAGGCAGCCGAAGGACATGAGCCGCCAATTGCGTGCTTGAACGCGGGCAGAACCTAGGCGTTCATCCCACAACTGGCCGGCGGCCTGATAGGGCGTGGCGGGTTCCGACGTCTGCGAATAGCGCACGCCAGCGCGTTTGAAGCGCATTGTTCAATCCTCCTGTCGCAGGGATGGGTTGGCTCCGGAGCCGCCATGATCCCCCGAGCGAAGGGTGTGAGCCGCAGTGGTTGCTCCGTGGGAAACGTGCGAGTTGCGCGGTCCATGTCTCACGCGATTGGCCCATGCGGGAGCACCGCCGGCACCGGCGAACGACGCATCGTTCCCAGCTCCACCCACCGCTCCCATGGGCTTGCCGCCGGTAGCCGTCCAGGCGCCACGGGCGCCAGCGGAAGCACGTGAGCCGACCGTGCCCGCGACGCGTGACACGACACTGCGACCCGCCTGCATGACGGCGCCACCACCCGCTTGCGCCACGCCAGCAAGACCAGCTCCAACAGCTCCCACGCCTGATGCACCGGACGTCGCTGCACCAAGTTCGAAGGCGGCGCGCGCGCCGCCGGACATGGTGGATGCCGCCTTGACGCCGGAACCGATAGCGGCCCCGCCAAGCCGTGCCGCTCCGATAGCTCCGGCGCCTGCCGCGACCGCCATGCCGCCGGCGGCGAGCGCGGTGCCGGCGACTGCACCCGCGCCGAGCTGCGGGGCTCCGGAGACGAGACCCGTCGCGATCGACGGGCCGAAGATGCCCAACCCAAGCATGGCGAGCGACGCCAGCATGATAGCCAGCGCATGATCGATGGACGGCGCTGTTCCCGCCGAGGCGCGAAATTCAGCGAAGAGGCCGTTGCCGATGCCAACGATAACGGCAAGGACCAGGATCTTGATCCCGGACGACACGACATTGCCGAGCACACGTTCGGCCAGGAAAGCGGTCTTGTTCCAAAATGCGAAGGGCACCAGCACGAAGCCGGCCAACGTGGTCAGCTTGAACTCCAGCAAACTCACAAAGAGCTGCACCGCGAGCACGAAGAAACTGACGATGACCACGAGCCAGGCGAGGAACAGGACGGCGATGGTGTCGATGTTGGAGAAGACGGAGGTGAAGCCGGACAAGTCGCCTATCTGCACGAGGATCGGCCGGCCGGCGTCCATGCCGACGGAGGCGAGCTTGCCGGGACGCAGGAAATCGTCCTGGGACAGGCCGGAGCCAGAGGCGGTCAGGCCTAGCCCGGCGAAGGATCTGAAGATGATGCCGGCCAGCGAATTGAAGTTTGTAATGATGTAGGCGAAGGCCCCGACATAGAGGACCTTTTTGATGAGCTTCGCCAGAATCTCGTCATTGCCGGCTCCGAAGGCCCAGAACAGGCCGGCGAGCGTTATATCGATGGCGATGAGCGTCGCCGAAAGGTAAGCGATCTCACCGTGAAGCAGGCCAAACCCGCTGTCGATATACTGCGAGAAGGTGTCGGTGAAGCGGTCGATGACGGAGAGATCGTCCATGGACAATCACTCCGCGTCCGGCGCGATAGGGTCGGTTTTCTCCGGAGTTCCGCTCTTCTTCAGTGACGGGAATAGATCGACCGGATGTGGCGTGTACGGCGTTCTGCCTGAACCCATGAAGCGGCGCCGCTGCGCTTTGCTGGCCATGGTGCACAGTTCGTCGCCTGTCCCAACCCAGTCGTCCTTGCAAAGCTTTTGCACCTCACGGAGCCGTTGCGGATCGGCGGAGAGGCTGTCCACCGTGTCGGCCGCCCGCGCGGATTGGACGAGAAGCCCGGCGCCGATGGCAATCGTGGCCACGACAGCGAGACGGATGATTTGTCTGAGCATGGCGGGTCCCTCAATCGCGGAACAACCGGACGGGTGCCGGCGTATAGCTGCTGCCATCACCCATGAATCGGCGGCGAACCTCACGCGCCCGCTCCTCCTCCGCGACGGCACGGGCCTGTTCCGCGGCGACCGCGCGGTCCTGAGAGAGCTTGAGCCGGGAGGCGTCGATAGCTTGCTTAGCCTGAAGGGCAAGGAGCTGGTTGGTCGCCTGCGTCGCGTCGAGATTCCCCGTTGCCGACTGGCTGCGAGTGACGAGATCGCCGAGAGTAGCCTCGTCGGAGGCGAGGTTTTCGGAGACCTGCGCCTGCATCTTCATGGCCGTTTCCAGAGCGGATCGAGACTGTTCCCAGCGCTTTCGCACATCGGCGAGGATCTGATCGCTCGATGCGGACGCCGCGTATTCCTTCGGGTAGAGCTGCTGGAATTGCCGTTCCATCGCCGATATGTCGAAGCTCAAGCCCTCGGCCTCGCTGATAAGGCGCTCCGTCTTGGCGACGGACTGTTTCAGATCGTTTAGTGCGGAGAAATCGAGGCTCGTCAGGTTCTTTGTTTGATTGAGGAGCGACTGAGCTTCGTTTTGCAGGCTCTTGATCTGGTTGTTGACCTGGTCCAGGGCTCGAACCGCCGACAGCACATTCTGGCTGTAGTTGTTCGGATCGAAGACGATCTGCGCCGCGACCGGCGGCGCGAGAGCGATGCCGAGCGCGCAGGCACCGGCAAGGCAAAGTGGTGTCCTCATGATGCGGTCTCCTGATTTTGCGGAAGCGGGAATTGGCGGATGAGGTCGGCTGCCCAATCGAGCCCGCGCACGTCGAGCCATGCTGCGGCAAAGGCATCGCGCCCATGGGACACGAGGACATCGTCCATCTGGCGATGATCCTCGGGGCGGCTGGCACCGGCGAAGGCGAGCGCCACAGGTCCGAGATCGAGGTCGAACAGCCGATTGCCGAGACGGGATTGATAGTAGTAATCCCGCTTCGGCTGAGCCCGCGTGATGATATCGATCTGGCGGCTGTTGAGGCCAAATCCTTCATAGATCGTGCGGAGCTGCGGTTCGCTCGCCTGCGGCGACGGCAGGAAGATCCGGCTCGGGCAGCTCTCGACGATGGCTGGCGCGATGGCAGAACGCTGGATGTCGGCAAGCGACTGGGTGGCGAAGACGACGGCGACGTTCTTCTTGCGCAGTACCTTCAACCATTCACGGATGCGCGCAGCGAAGATGGGATCGTCGAGAAATACCCAAGCCTCATCGAGCACGAGCAGCGTGGGCGATCCGTCGAAACGCTCATCGAGACGATGAAAAAGATAGGTGAGGACCGGCGTCACGGCGCTCGCCGTGTGCATCAGTTCCTCCATTTCGAAGCCCTGCACGTCGCCGAAGCCAAGCCGATCGGCATCGGCGTCCAGCAGCCGGCCATGTGGCCCCGACAGGGTGTAGGGTTGCAGCGCCTGGCGGAGCCGGTTCGATTGCAACAGCGTGGAAAAGCCGGTGAGCGTTCGCTCCTCACGTGGGGCGGATGCAAGGCTGGTCAGTGCCGACCAGACGGCGTCCTTCACATCCGGCACGATTTCGACGTGTTCATGCCCGAACAGGCCGGCGATCCAATCGGCCGCCCACGAGCGGCTGTCTTCATCCTCAATGCGGGCGAGTGGCTGAAAGGCAATGGCGTCGGAGGATCCGAGATCGTAATACTCGCCGCCGAGGCCCAAGACGGTGGCGCGGGCCGAGCCACCCTTATCGAAGATAAAGATGCGCGAGCCGGCATAGCGGCGGAATTGGAGCGCCAGCATCGCCAGCAGCACGGATTTGCCGGCACCGGTAGGGCCGACGATCAGGGTGTGGCCGACATCGTCGACATGAGTGACGAGCCGGAACGGCGTGCCGCCGGCCGTGCGGGTAACGATCAGCGGCGGAGCATCGAGATGGCCGTTCTTCTCGGGGCCTGCCCAAACCGCCGAGACCGGCATCATGTGTGAGAGGTTCAGAGTCGAGATCAGCGGCTGCCGAACATTGGCGTAGGCATGTCCAGGGATCGAGGATAGCCATGCCTCCGTCGCGTTCAGCGTCTCCGGAATGGTGACGAAGCCACGCCCCTGGATGATCCGCTCGACGGCCTTCAGCTTCTCGTCAGCGAGGTCCGCGCTTTTATCCATGACCGTAACGGTGGCCGTGACATAGCCATAGGCCACGGCATCTGAGCCCAGCTCCTGCAATGCTTCGTCCGCATCGGCGGATTTGTTGGCGGCGTCTGAATCGACCAGCGAAACTTCCTGCTGGAAGATCGTTTCGCGCAGCAGCGTGACGATACCCTTGCGCTTCGCGAACCATTGCCGCCGCACCTTCGTCAGCTCGCGTTCGGCTTCCGCCTTATCGAGCGACAGGAAACGGGTGGACCAACGATAGGCGAAGCCGAGACGGTTGAGGTCGTCAAGGACGCCGGGCCAGGTCGAGGGCGGAAAGCCGCGAATGGTCAGCACACGCACATGCTGGCCCCCCAGCATCGGCGCCAATCCACCGGTGAAATCGCAGTCGGGCAACAGCGCATCGAGATGGAACGGCACCTGGGGAACGGCGACAGGGTGCCTCTGCGTGGAGATGCAGGCGTGAAGGTAAGTCAGCGTCTCCTCGTCGGAGAACCAGCGGATCTCCGGCATGACACCGTCGAGCAAGGAGAGAAAGCGGTCGGTCTCGGAAATGAAGGCTGCGAGATGGTCGCGCCAATTCACGGTGCGCCGCTCGGTGCTCTCGTAGAGGAGCTGGCCGGCGCGGGCCTTGCTTTCGGACGGCGGCAGGAAGGCGAGTGTGATGCAGTAGGCGCTCTCGAAATGTGTGCCTGCTTCCTCGAACGCCGCGCGCCGCTCTTCCTCTACGAGCCACGACATCGCGTCGGGAAATTCCGAGATGGGATATCCGGCGGCGATGCGCCGTTCAGCGTCGACGAACAGCGCCCAGCCGGAGCCGAGGCGCTTCAGCGCGTTGTTGAGCCGGGCGGTGGTCGCCACCAGCTCGCTTTCCGTTGCGCTGTCGAGGTCGGGACCACGAAACTGCGCAGTGCGTTGGAACGCACCGTCCTTGTTGAGTACGATGCCCGATGCGACCAGTCCGGCCCAAGGCAGATAGTCCGCGAGGCTCGCGGGGCGCTTGCGATATTCGGCAAGGTTCATCATGAACTCACGCCTCCAGAAACGCGCGGTGCTTCAGGTGGCGGGCGAAGACCTCCATGAACTGGGGATCGGCCTTCGCCCCCCAGACGGCGAGCGCATGGCCCGCCATCCAGAGCACGATGCCGCCAATCCACAGATGCAGGCCGATGCCGATGGCGGCGGCGAGTGTCCCGTTGAGGATCGCCACCGATCGCGGGGCGCCGCCCAGCAGGACGGGCTCCGTCAGTGAGCGGTGCAGCGGCACTTCGAAGCCGTCGGCATGAACCGCCATTAGACCAGCGCTCCGCCGCCAAAGCTGAAGAAGCTGAGGAAGAAGGAACTGGCGGCGAAGGCGATGGAGAGGCCGAAGACGATCTGGACCAGCTTGCGGAAACCGCCGCCGGCATCACCGAACGCCAAGGTGAGCCCGGTCACGATGATGATGATCACGGCGATGATCTTGGCAACCGGCCCCTCGATCGATTCAAGGATGGATTGCAGGGGCGCTTCCCATGGCATGGACGAACCCGCGGCGTAAGCTGGGGAAACCAGAAAGGCGGACATCAGCAAAGCCGCCGTTCTGGAGATCCGGTTTCGAAACTTTCCTGCAACGCTCGAAAGCGGATTTTCGGAAATGCGCGTCTCCGGATTTACGGAAACGCACGAATCCGCACTTGCGGATTTACGTTTCTGGTTTGTTCCAGCATTCAGGAAAAGCGTGAATACGGACGTGATGGGCGGCATCCCTAATCTCCTGTGAAGTGCTCTATTGCGTAGGCATCGCCGTCGAGGCCCGTGACGCGGATGATGTCCTCGACGCGGCGTTTGCTACCGCGCCCGGCGATGAAGACGATGATGTCCACGGCCTCCGCTATCAGCGCGCGCGGCACGGTGACGACGACTTCTTGTATGAGCTGCTCCAGCCGGGTGAGTGCTCCCCGCGCCGAGCCTGCATGCAATGTCGCGATGCCGCCGGGGTGCCCGGTTCCCCACGCCTTCAGGAGATCCAGCGCTTCAGCGCCGCGCACCTCACCAACAACGATGCGATCCGGACGAAGCCGCAAGGTCGAACGCACCAGATCGGCGGTGGAGACGGTATTGGCCTTTGTCCGGAGAGCCACATGATCGTCGGCTACACATTGCAGCTCGATCGTGTCTTCGAGCACCAGGACGCGATCGCCAGTGGCCGCGATCTCTTGGAGCAGGGCATTGGCGAGGGTGGTCTTTCCCGTCGACGTTCCACCGGCAATGATGATGTTCCGTCGGTCGAGGACAGAGCTCCTCAGAAACTCTGCCTGCACCTCGGTCAAGATGCCGTTGGCGACATATCGGGCCAGCGGTATGACGCCGGCGGCCCGCTTGCGGATGGCAAAGATCGGTGCGACGGCGATGGGCGGCAAGACGCCTTCGAACCTTTCGCCCGTTTCCGGCAACTCGGCGGAGAGAATCGGATGCTCGCGGTTGACCTCGAGGCCGACATGGTTCGCCACGACCTTGATGATGCGGGCGGCATCCTCGGGGGAGAGGATGGCGCCCGTGGGCTCGCGGCCCGAGCCGAGCCTGTCGATCCAAAGCTTTCCGTCAGGATTGAGCATGACTTCCACGACGTCCGGATCGTCGAGCGCGGCGATGATCGCTGGCCCCATGGCGCTGCGCAGCATGCGGACCTGGCGATCGCTGACGATCCGGGACGGGGAGCGCGGCCTATCCATCATACGGCGCCGCCTCGGCATCGCGGTCTTCCGATCCAGCGGACCCCTGATCCTCGTTGTCATCGGCCAGGCCGAAGAAGCGACCTTCATCAGGGAAGATTTCTTCATGGACCTGCCGAACGAGGCTGCCGCCACGCTGCAGGTGGCGGCCGAGTTGGTCGACGAATTGGTTGAAGCGTAGGCGACCCTGCGCGCGAGCCGCCTTCTGATGCGCCTCTGGAAGCGGAGCTGAAACCGACAATGTATAGCGGATGAATAGCGCCAGGGTTTCGATCAGGATGGTCTGGTCGCGTTCCAGCCGGCCGAACTGGTTCGACAGTCGGTCGAGGCGTGAGGCTAGCGCCGCCTCTCGCCGGTCGGCACCATCGGGAGAAAGATAGGAAGAGAGCGCGGCCGCGACGATCGCTGATTTCGTTTCACCTTTGAGGGCTGCAAGCTGACGCAGCCGCTTGGCATGGTCGGGCTCGATAAAGATGTTGAGACGGGTTTTGCTCATAGCGCGATCCCGTCATCGGGATCGAGCGAGGCCAGACGCGCCACGCGCCGGAATTGCCGGTCTGGTTTGGGGAGCTTACCGTCGCGTGTGACGGGGTTGTCTGTCTCATCGTCGAGGACGGACAGATCGTCATCGCGACCATCATGCAGACGTATGACTTCGGCTTTGTCGAGCTCTGGTACGAGCTGATGTCCGCCTTCTTCGGGCACGGACGATGCCTGTGCGCCCGTAGAAGCGGGGATAGAAGATTTCGACCGCGGAAGGCCGGTCCAATCGTCCGTTCGCGCAGCCGGCCGATCAGCATATCCATCGTCTGAGAGAACCGGTGCCGGCAGCACGCGTGAAGTGAAATTGCTGTCAGTGAAGTATCGGATCTTGGTGGCCTTGGCCGGTGGATGGCCGGAGACCATGATGACTTCTTGAGTGTCGGGAAGCTGCATGACCTCGCCGGGTGTCAGGAGCGGGCGGGCCGTCTCTTGCCGAGATACCATGAGGTGCCCGAGCCAAGGCGACAGGCGATGGCCGGCATAGTTGCGCTGGGCGCGAAGTTCCGTCGCCGTGCCGAGCGCGTCCGAAATGCGTTTGGCTGTGCGTTCGTCATTGGTCGCGAAGGCGATTCGAACGTGGCAGTTGTCGAGGATGGAATTGTTCGGGCCGTAAGCCTTTTCGATTTGGTTGAGGCTCTGCGCGATGAGGAAGGAGCGCAGGCCATAGCCGGCCATGAAGGCCAAGGCGCTCTCGAAGAAGTCCAGCCGGCCGAGCGCCGGAAACTCGTCGAGCATGAGAAGCAGCTTGTGCTTGCGGGCGATGCCGTCCGAGCCGTCGAGGCTTTCTGTCAGCCGGCGGCCGATCTGGTTGAGGATCAAGCGAATGAGCGGCTTGGTGCGCGAAATATCCGAAGGCGGCACGACCAGATAAAGCGAGACCGGATGATCAGCCGCTATCAGGTCGGCGATGCGCCAATCGCAGCACGATGTGACGGTCGCGACCGTCGGATCGCGATAGAGGCCGAGGAACGACATGGCGGTCGAGAGCACACCGGAGCGCTCGTTCTCGCTCTTGTTCAACACCTCGCGCGCAGCGCTGGCAACGACTGGATGCGGGCCAGGCTCCCCGAGATGCGCCGTGGTCATCATGGACCACAAGGCCTTCTCGAAGGGGTGGGCCGGATCGGAGAGAAAGTTGGCCACACCGCGGAGCGTTTTGTCCTCTTCGGCGTAGAGGACATGCAAGATGGCGCCGACTAGAAGCGAATGGCTGGTCTTTTCCCAGTGATTGCGCCGCTCCAACGCACCTTCGGGATCCACCAATATGTCAGCAATGTTCTGGACGTCGCGGACCTCGTGCACGCCTCTTCGGACTTCCAAGAGAGGATTATAGGCGGCGCTCCTCGGGTCAGTCGGGTTGAACAGGAGGCAATGGGAGAACTGCGCGCGCCAGCCGGCGGTCAGTGTCCAATTTTCCCCCTTGATGTCATGGATGACGGCAGAATGCGGCCATGACAGCAGTGTCGGCACAACGAGCCCAACGCCCTTGCCGCTTCTCGTCGGTGCAAACGCCATGATGTGTTCGGGGCCGGCATGGCGCAGATAGGTGCTGGCCATGAGCCCGAGAAAGACGCCGGCTGGCTTCGTCAGGCCCGCCGCCGCGATGTCCGTCTTATCGGCCCAGCGGGCGGAGCCATAGGTGGTGACGAGCTTCGATTGCCGGGCGCGCCAGACGGAACCGATGATGGCGGACAGAGCGGCAATGACGCCGCTGCCGCCAGCGATCGTACCCCCCGTTTGGAAAACGTCTGGAGCATAGGCATCGTAAACATACCACCACTCGAACAACCGCCAAGGGTAGTAGATTGCCAAGTTGTCGATCAGGAACCAGGGCTCGCCAAGCCTTCGCTGGAAGCCGAGCTCAAAGGCCACCCACTGCGTGGCGGCCCAGGTGCCGGCAAGCGCGATGCCGAACACCATCAGCATCTGACCGATCAACACCTTCGTCGGTGTCATTCCCGCTCCTGCAACAGCCGCCGTTTCCGGCCGTGCGAACGGCCGACAAGGCATAAGGCTTGTTGCTTGAAGGGGTTAAGTCAAAGACCATTCTTGCGCGCGACAGCAGCAACTATGATCTAAGTACGATCCGGCACTACTCCTTACCATTTCTTACTACTGACGGCAATTTAGTATTGCGGCAATGAGTCACGTAAATTATCAGAAATATCTCATGTGCCCGGGCGCGTCAGAGCCAAACAGCATACAGCGGCGCAATACAGTACCCGCATTCTACTTTTAGTATACGCGGAAGGCGTCTACCCCGATAACGATTGGTGCGACGCACCAAAATGGGTGATGCAAGCGGGTATATACTCCGCTTAGCTTAGAAGCCATGTCGACATTCCCGACTTCGCATTGGCTCATGCGATCGATCACGGTCCCGCGCTTCTGAACGATGTCATGGCACTTTCGGTAAGAATTGAAAGCGCCAATGACGATAAAGTTGAGCTGTTCTCAATCCCGCGCTTGGCTAGGCAGCCAACGCCAGCTTTGCTCCGTCGTTCGTCATCTTGGAGCTGATGTTGAACCACGCATTTGGAGAATCTGGATCGATCTGCTGGACCTTGAAGCCAAGGGCTAGGGTCCAGACTCATAACCAGTAGCTGACGGTTGCCGCGATGCTGACTGCTGCAAGGAAGTTGATGGCGAGGCGG